>Ga0326597_10000138_pt1 | contig 131221 bp, 125 predicted proteins | sample RVTome_12_FD_203789 | JGI IMG/M metagenome (GOLD analysis project Ga0326597, IMG submission 203789) | Soil microbial communities from uranium-contaminated site in the Upper Colorado River Basin, Wyoming, United States - RVT100D185 | ecosystem: Environmental > Terrestrial > Soil > Contaminated... | reverse complement strand
AAGTGTTTTATAATCGGCAACGACTACACCAGACGCTCGGCTATGTCAGTCCCGAGCAGTTTGAAACCCAGAACCCTGTCCCCCTTCGGGGGTGTCTACGGAATCGGGGGTAGCTCAGAATGTCCCCTTAATTTTCTCCAGTCCTCATCTTGTCTCTTGTCTTTTGGCGCGTACGACCTTCGTGTTTCTTCATAGCGTTGAAACAATTTAGGTCGTTGGACTGGTTGTGCACACTTCAACGGCTGCCATATCCGTCAATTGAGATTTTTCCACATGTCGGGCTGACGGTGAAGATGCAGAACGGCTAAAACCTTCACGTCTTGTGATTCGGCGAGGAAGTATACCCCATACGGAAAGCGGCGGAGCAGCGCTCGCGGGTGTCGCCTTCGAGTTGAGGAAATTGCAGGGGATTCTCCTCGATTCGCCGGAGTACCTGGCTGAGTTCGTTCAAGAAACGTACACCAAGTCCGGACTGCTGATCTTCGTACCACAGAGATCAGCTTGAATATCGAGATCAGACTGAGGTTGGACGACGACTCGCCGTGCCATTAGTCAGATCAACGATCCTGCAGTTTGTGTTCGATATCTTTACGAACGTCTTCCCAAAGCCGGCCTGCGGTTGGATTTTCCTGGTACGCCTCCAGACGCTCACGAATGACGCGCTTGTGCCACTCCGGCACGGGGACTTGCTCGGGACTCGCGGCGATCCGATCCCAAAGAGACTGCACATAATCGATCTGTTCGGCGACCGGGAGCTTGTCGAATTCTGGCGGAGGGGTGGGGAGTAGTTTAGCCATGGTGAGTCCTCCTATTCGTTGCCAGTATAGCGTAACCCACGAAGGGTGCAACATGATCGAATGGTTGGAATACAGTTGAGTCAATCAAAGGTCGTCTTTAGCCATGAGGCTTCGAGTATCCCTCCCGGATCAAAAGGTCTGCAACATTCTGCCCATCCACAAACACGTCAGCGACGAGGCGATCATAGACATCCCGGCCACGCGGCACGATGCGCACGGCTCCGCTGCGCAGTAACTCTTCCAATCGCTGCTTGGCGGCCTGCCCGTTCGGCTCGTCCAATTCCGGTGTGTCGATGCCTCGGAGCCGGACGCGCTCGGATCCGTAGCCGAATGTATCCCCGTCGATGACAAACATCTGCTGAGTGCTGAGGAGTCTCGTGTTTCTTCTCGCCCGCGCGCGAAGCGTGGAAATGCGAGAAGGCTTCTGGTTGGGAACCAGTTTGTAGCGTCCTTTGGGAAACCGGTTCGGCCGGCTGTCCGGCGGACGGGGCTGGCGATGACGCCTGAAGGTCGGGAGGCGATCCGTATTTCGCTCGCTCGACGATGGATTCCAGCAGAGGTCGCAATGGAGTGGGATGGTCGACTCGGAGTCGGATTTGGACAAACGCTCGGCATGAGCGGAGATTCCCCACGTGCTGATGCCGATCAGGAACAGGATCACCCCAGCGATGATGGTTATCGGTTGAGCCTGCATGGCTCCCCAGTCACGCACAGGTTGTGCCACGAGCCGATCGGTTGACAATGATCAAAACGGCGTGCTGCAATGCCGACGAGTACCGTCGTTCGTATCTCACGAAAAAGAACCATACTGGTTTTTCATCAACGAGAGACGCTTCACGAGAAACGAGCGACTCATAACGGAGGCTTTCACTATGGATATGATGGGACGTGTGGGACTGATCGAGATTCCGATCTTGATCGCTCCAGATCAGAAGGTCTGGATGGATCGCATGATCAAGGAAGGGAAAATCGCCATTCCTCCTGGGGGGACATTGGAAAAAGGCTCGCTCTATTCGATGTTTATCCGCATGCTGCTCCACAATGCGATGGAAGAGCAGAAGCGGCAGGAAGTTCTAGACGCGGAAGACGAGGACGACGAGTAGCAGGGCGTGAAACGTGACGCGTCTCTCGTGATGCGCGATCAAATTTCTGAACCAGCCCGCTGTATCTGAAGAGGCCGAGATTGTATCTTGCGAGATACGAACGACGCTTCACGAACGACGTAACTAGAGTTTCTTAAAGGCGACGTGCGCGGCGCGGATTGTTTTGTCGATGTCCGCTGAGGTGTGGGCGGTGGAGAGAAAGGCCGCTTCGAATTGGGATGGGGCGAGGTAGATGCCCTGCTCCAGCATCTGGTGGAAGAACTGGCCGTACCGCTTTGTGTCGGATTGTTTCGCCGTATTCCAATCCACGACCGGTCCCGGCGTGAAGAATGCTGTCAGCATCGAGCCGACTCGGGTTTGCGTTAAAGGGATACCTGCCTTCTTTGCCGCCTCGCCGATACCTTTGGCTAAGGCCGCTGAGCGTTCCTCGAGTTTCTTATAGACTCCTCGTACCCGCAACTGCTTGAGCGTCGCCAGTCCCGCTGTGACCGCGAGCGGATTTCCGGATAAGGTGCCGGCTTGATAGACCGGTCCCACCGGCGCGATGAGATCCATGATCTCTTTTCGTCCTCCGTAGGCGCCGACGGGTAATCCTCCCCCGATGATCTTTCCCAGCACCGTGAGGTCCGGCGTGACACCGTAGAGCGCTTGGGCTCCCCCATAGCTCACGCGGAACCCTGAGATCACTTCGTCGAAGATCAACACAATGCCGTGTTCGGCCGTCAGCTGCCGGAGTGCCGACAGAAAACCGGGATCGGGAGGCACGACACCCATGTTTCCCGCGATCGGTTCGAGGATGATGCAGGCGAGCTTCTCCCGATGTTCTTTGACGAGGTGTTGGATCGTGCGGATGTCGTTGTAAGGAGCCGTCAGGGTATGTTTCGCAAAATCCGCCGGCACGCCGGGCGAATCGGGTATCCCCAGCGTGGCCAAGCCTGACCCGGCTTTTGCCAGCAGATAGTCACTGTGGCCATGGTAGCATCCTTCGAATTTCAAGATGCCGTCGCGTTTTGTAAATCCTCGGGCCACACGGACCGCACTCATCACCGCTTCGGTCCCGGAACTGACGAGCCGGATCTTTTCCATCGAAGGAAACGCGGCACGAATTTCTTTCGCCAGCGCGACTTCCAATTCCGTCGGGGCGCCGTAGCTGGTGCCCTGGCCCGCGGCCTTCTTGATGGCGCTGACCACCGAAGGCGCGGCATGCCCTAAGATCATCGGCCCCCAAGAGAGTACGTAATCAATATATGTATTTCGGTCGACATCATAGAGCCGCGACCCTTTGGCGCGTTGGATGAAGCGCGGTTGTCCCCCGACGGACCGGAAGGCGCGGACGGGGCTGTTCACACCGCCGGGAATGAGCTGTTGGGCTTCAGCGAAGAGCTTGGCAGATCGAGACGTGTTCATCGGCGGCGCACCCTATCACGCAGTCTGAGGGCCGGTCAAGAAATTCACCGGAGAGAAAATGGTTCTCTTTCGTGCCTCACATGAGGCACAAAAATGTCTCAAGAGACCCACTTCTCTCTGCTCCCATACCACAGCGTGCACAGTGCCTCGACTGGAAACCGCGGTTTTCGACAGTTTTCTCATTTGTCATGTTTCTTTAACTTGGGTGTAATTCTTGCTTACGTAATTATTTCTTAGTATACAGAAGTATATGGCGGAGAAGCGAGACGTTATGAGAATCATCTGTTCCTGGTGTCGCGGAGAAGGTCGCATTGGACTTGTCGGGGAAAAGGCTCCGTTGGAAGACCGACGTGAGACGCATAGCATCTGTATGGCACACCGGATTGTCGTCCAAGCTCGAGGGACAGACTCGCTTCGAGTATCAGAGAGAATAGGTCGGCGGCTCGCGTCGGTCAGTGCGGTGGGCAAGATGCCGTTGTCGGACGCCGTCCGCCATTTCGCATTCTCGGCAACTCGCGTATGGGCTGGTCTCAAGCATCTCGCACGCAAAGCCCGCTCATAGCCTCGTCTTCAGGCTGATCTCAGACATTCACCATTGTTTCTTTCGTGGAGATTGGCCCACGGCACGACCAGTACGTTTTTTGAGCTTCGCTGTTTCCGGCTCCGTGAGCGGCAGTTCCTCCAATCCCCAATGTTTCCGCTTCGACTTGTCTTGCGCGGAGGCCACAAAGAAAACATGGAACGGGGCGCGCCGACCATCGGGCGTCTGTCCCTTGCTCCAGGCCTCGCCTGCGTCACTGAGGACTTCCAGCAGCGTTTCGTACTCCTCGTCATCGTCGGGAATCACAGACTGTGCATCGGTAATGACAACGACGTATCCCTTTGCGGGAAGCCACTCCAGATCGGCCAAGCATTCCTCCAGCGCGTCCCAGTTATGTCCAAAGTAGTCGGGAAACTCAAGGGCTCTCGCGAACTCCTTGAAGACGCCCGCCGAGGTTTTGCAGTTCTTTCCTTGAACGACGCGAAGTGTATATCCTGTCGGCGGCTTGACCACGGTCGTGGCGGCCGTCCCCGGAGGTGTGACGAGAAGAGAGGACCACGGGGCCGTGGCGTTCTGAAGATGGGCGTGTGCGTTCTGTTTTGTGGCCATGGTGATGGTCAATCACTCTTGAATGTTAGTTGAGGGGGATAAACGTTCGGTAGTGATCTCCAGTGTAAAATGCCTTCCCGGTTTGTTGCTCGATCACGATCCGTTCGGCATCGCGCGCGCGGCCTCGTACCTTGGGGTTGACGTCATATTCCCGATATCGACCTCTGGGCAAGCGCCGTTCCCGGTTCTGAAAGGCGCGCCCTCCGATGTACTCCGGAAGAGGCGCACCGCCGCGCTCCTGCAGCAGCGTAAGCAGGTCGCGAGCTTTCTGCGGAGGCGTCGTGAGCGGCGCGTCGTTCTCCGTCTCCAGCAGCGGGCTGAGCGTGGTTCCGTGAGGGGGGCCATCGCCTATACCGGCGGCGATGGCCGGGAGCGTCCATGCCATGACGGTCGAGCAGATCAGGACAAGCGAGAGCAGGAGAGGAACCACATGGGCCCGAAGTTGTCGATGGATGCACACAGGTTTTTTCCCCCTCGGTCACGCGTCGAACGGAGAGGCCGGGACCGTAGCATGCCCGCTCAAATAAGGTCAAACGGGCGCAGTGCCGGTTTCGCACGCTTGCCTGGATGTCTCCATCTCTGTTTGCTAGAATGAGCCGGGAATGGGCTGATGCTCGTATGAGAAGCAGCGCATCGATCCTTTTCGTGCAGCCATTCTGAGATTCCTGCGACGATCGGTACTGAGCGAAGGGCGATATCTGTGCGGCACCTATGTGTTGTGTATGGGATCGGCCTGGTCCGCCGGGTCTTGGCCGTTTCAATCATGCGGTTCGCCGGCTGCGTCCTGACCATTGCCCTCTTCAGTCTGATTGTGCCCGCGAGTACGGGGCTTGCCCAGAGCGGCTCACTTCAACAGTCTCCGGCGGAAATCGTCAAGCGCTATGTGCGGTTGGATCAGAAGGGTGCCCGCTTGGATGCCCTGTCGTTCGACGTACTCGGTCCCTATATCAATTGGAAAGAAGAGCCGGCGTGGGGCCGTGTCGTGGTCATCCTGGAAGCCGACGTCCCCGAGGACTATCGGAAATGGGAAATCATCAACAAACTGGAAGTCGTCATCCCGGTCACATTTCGAGTGCTGGGCTCCGTCTATTTGGAAACAGCGGTCTTCGTGCCGGAGGAGAACACAGAGGAGGTTCGCTTTCACGTGGAGGCGGTGCGGAACAAGTGGCGCATCGTCGCCCCGGTGATCCCTCCACACGTTGGACTCAAACGGATGCTGAGCTTCGTGCGTGAAGCAGAAATTCATGAGCAGGACGCCGCGCAGCGCACGGTGCTCGCAGCACTTGCCGACTCCTTGCGAAAGGCGAAATGATGGCGAAGACGTCCGTGGATCTGCTGATTTTCGATCTCGACGGCACCCTGATCGAATCCAAGTGGGACATTGCACAATCCGTGAACTTGACGCTGGTCGAACTGGGGTTTCCGGAGCGTCCAATGGAGGAAATTTTCGGTTTCGTCGGCGATGGAGTAAAAAAGCTGCTGCGCCTCGCGGTCGGAGAGGGGAATCAAGCCAGGTTCGAGGACGCCTTGAAGATCTTTCGCGGTCACTACCTCGAACATTGCCTGGATCGGACGAGCTTCTTCCCCGGTATCGAACCGATGCTGCGCCACTTCTCTCACAAGCAGAAAGCGATTGCGACCAACAAGTCGATTGAATATACGCGCGTCATTTTGAACGGGCTGGGTGCGCAACATTTCACCTATATGGTCGGCGGCGATAACGGATTCGGGCTCAAGCCGGAGCCCGGGATGTTGCTGCACGTCATGGAACAATTGAACGCGACGAAAGAGCGCGCGGTCCTTGTGGGTGACAGCACGAACGATATCAACGGAGGCCACAACGCGGGTATTCGTGTCTGCGCAGTCGGCTACGGGATGGGGAATCGGGAGAAGATGGCGGCTTGCAAGCCGGATTGGTTCATCGAACGACCGGAACAACTCATGGAGCTCTTTGTATGAAAAGTAGGCCAAGGTCGAAGTTGAGCAGGAGGACATCAATGCATTCGAGCAGCCGCAGCGCCCTCGCAGCCTGTCTGCTTATCATCCTTAGCCTCAACCTTAACCTTGCGTATGCCGCTTCCCCGAGCCTGGCCGAACGCGTGATCGAGCACAAACTCGCGAACGGCTTGACGGTCCTCATGGTCGAACGCCATCAAACGCCGGTCGTTTCGATCAACATCACGTTCGCGGTAGGCGGCATCAATGAGCAGGTCGGGCAGACGGGCCTCGCTCATTTCTATGAGCATATGGCCTTCAAGGGCACACGCACGGTCGGCACGAAGGACTATGAAAAGGAAAAGCCGATTCTGGAAGAATTAGCTCGCGTCGGAACGGAGCTGGAGCAGCGTCAGCGTGACCTGGCCAAGAAAGTCGACGGGGCGACGGCCGAAGAGCAGGCCACCATCGATTCCCTTCAGACGCGCTTCACGGAATTGCAGGCTCAGGCGTCGCAGTACGTCGTCGGCAATGAGATGGCGCTGCTCTATCAGCGCCACGGGGGAGTCGGACTCAACGCCTCAACCGGCAAAGACCTCACGCGCTACACGATCAGTCTCCCGGCCAATCGCCTTCCATTGTGGGCCGCCATCGAGGCCGACCGTATGGCCAATCCCGTCTTGCGCGAATTCTACAAGGAGCGCGGCGTCGTCATGGAAGAACGGCGTTTGCGCAGCGATGACAGCCCGAACGGCCTGCTGTTTGAAACTTTCACCTCTGCCGCGTTCCGCGCACATGGATATGGGGTTCCGACCATCGGATGGGGGTCGGACATCCTGGCGTTGACACCTGCCGAGACCGAAGCCTTTTTCAAAACCCACTATGGGCCGAATCGTGCCACCATTGCTCTGGTCGGCGACATCAAGCCGAAGGAAGTCATTGCCTTGATCGAAAGCACGTTCGGGAAGATTCCTGCGGCGCCCGCCGGGCCGCCGCTGGTGACCGTCGAGCCGGAACAGCGAGGCGAGCGGCGGGTGGACGTGGAGTTCGACGCAGAGCCGTCTCTCGCCATCGGGTATCACAAGCCGGGCTTGGGACATCCGGATGATGATGTGTTCGATGTCATCGATGCCGTGTTGACGGACGGAGTCACGTCTCGCCTGCACACGAGCCTCGTACGGGAGAAGCGTCTCGCGGCATCGGTCAGCTCGGACGCGAACTATCCGGGCGTGCGCGCGCCGAATCTGTTTATCCTCATGGCCGCACCGCGGGCGCCGCACACGGCGGCCGAGGTGGAAGCCGCGATCTATCACGAGCTGGAGCGGCTGAAACAGGAACCGGTTTCACCCAAGGAGCTCGAAAAGGTGATTAACAATTTAGACGCCGACCTTGTGCGTGCTCTGCGCTCCAATAGCGGCCTGGCTTCTCAACTCGCGCTGTATCAGACGGTCGCCGGCGATTGGCGCTACGTGCTGAAATCGCGTGACAAGGTTGCCGCGGTCACCGCTGCCGATGTCCAGCGTGTGGCGGCCCGGTACTTCACGAAGTCGAATCGAACAGTGGGTGTGCTGGTGAGGAGGGGACACGACAGAACGATGGCCGCCGTGCCAGACAGCGAGGGAGCGCGATGATGAACGTGAGGCGTGCAGTGATAGGTCTGAACCGAGGAGGCGTCGTCCTGGGCGTTCCGGCCTTGATGCTGCTGATTCTCATGGCATCCGCCTGCGCGGGACATCCGGCGCTCGGTGATCCTCGAACGATGACGTTCACGCCCGTCGAGTTCTCGCCCCCCGAACCGGAGCGGGTCGTTCTCGACAACGGGATGGTCGTCTACCTGTTGGAAGATCATGAACTGCCGTTGGTCACGATCACCGCCTCCATGCGAACAGGGGGCTGGCTCGATCCGACCGACAAAGTCGGCCTGGCGGCTATGACCGGATCGGTGATGCGAACCGGTGGGGGCGGGGATCTTTCGGCGGAGCAGGTGGACGAAGAGTTGGAGCGCTTTGCGGGGGATATCAGTATCGGCATCGGCAGGCAATCAGGCTCCGCCTCGCTCGATGTGCTGAGCAAGGATTTGAAGCGGGGATTGCACATCTTCGCCGATCTCCTTCGAGCGCCGGCGTTCGATCCGGCACGCCTTGAATTGGCCAAGCTGCAGGCCATCGAGGGGATCCGCCGCCGCCAGGATCATCCGGGCTCCGTCGTCGGCCGTGAATTCGTCAAGGTGCTGTATGGCGCCGAGCACCCGAGCGCGCGCGAAAGTTCGATCGACTTCGTGAGACGCATCACCCGAGACGATCTCGTCGCGTTCCACCGCCACACGATCCACCCAAATGGAACGATTGTAGGCGTCACCGGTGACTTCAACAAAGACGAGATGCTCGCGTCGCTTCGTGACGTGTTTGGAGATTGGACGCAGGGAACTGTTCCGGAGCTGGCCATTGCCGATGTGCCGGAGAGCGAGGCCTTGGGGCCGGCAGTCCGATTCATCACGAAGGATACATCGCAAACCCACCTGCGGGTGGGACATCTCTCGATCAAGGTGAACGACCCCGATTACGTCTCATTGGCGATTGCCAACGACATCTTGGGCGGGAGCTCGTTCCGCAGCCGGCTCTTCAACGATGTGAGGACGAAGCGGGGCTTGGCGTATTCCGTCGGCAGCCGGCTCAATACCGGCGTCCACGATCAAGGTGTCTGGCTTGTGCGGGCCGAGACCAAGCTGGCTTCCACGCAGGAGGTCATCGGACGGTTCGTGGCGAATATCGAGCGCATGCGTACCGAACTGGTCAGTGATGCGGAGTTGGCGGAAGCGAAAGAAGCCTACGTCAACTCGTTCGTCTTTTCGTTCTCCAGTCCGTCGGCGATCGTGAGCCGCCTGATAGAGCTGGAATATGACGGGTTGCCCAAGGATTTCCTGCACCAACTGCGTGAGAAGGTGGTGAAGCTGTCCAAGGAAGATATTTTGGCGGCGGCGAAGAAGCATCTCCATCCGGATCGCCTGAAAATCGTCGCCGTCGGATCGGGCGAGACCTTGCCGAAAGCGCTTTCGACCTTCGGCGAAGTGAAAGAGATCAAGCTGAGTCCTGAAGGGTGAAGAGGGGGGTGGCCGGCGGTACTCGCTGCATGAGCGCAATAAGACCTGCCCTCTCCATACCCGGTCTGGAAGAGAATTGGGTAGAGAAGGCAGGAGCAAAACAGACGGAGTAATAGTTCGGCATGCCCTTAGAAGACGACTTTTCTGACATTCTGAAGAAGGCACGCACGGGGCAGGGGCTCTCGGTGGGCGATGTCTCGCGGATGACAGGATTGCCAGGAGGCGACATTTCGGCGTTGGAACGCGGGGACCAGGTGCGGGACCGTGCGGAGGTTCGGGCGCTGGCGAAGGCCTTGGGTCTTCGAGCTGAGTGCCTCGAACAGATCGCGATCGACAAGTGGGAACCGGTTGCGCAGCACCCGCCGGCGTGGATCGAAACGGTTCACGGTTCGATCAACGGCTACGGAGTGCAGGGATACATCCTCCATGACGAGGGCGAGGCCCTGTTGATCGACACCGCCTACAATGCCTCTGCGATGCTTGAGGTGCTCGGCAAACGAGGGTTCCATCTCATGGGGATTTGCCTGACGCATGGTCATGCGGATCATGCGGATGGAATCGATCAGATTCTGAAGCATCGGGAAGTTCCGGTCTATCTGGGACCGGAAGATGTGGACTTGCTGAATTGGCGGCCGAGGGCGGACCTGCTTGTCGTGCCGATGAACGGGCGCGCCATCAGAGTCGGACGCCGGACGGTCCACTGCCTGGCGACGCCCGGCCATACGCCGGGCGGGATATGTTATCGGGTAGAGGATCCCCGGCAGCCGGTATGTTTCGTCGGCGATACGATTTTCGCCGGATCGATCGGCCGCTCCAATCCGAGCAAGCTGTACCAAACGCATCTCGATTCCGTGTGCACGCGCGTGCTCGCACTCTTGCCGGACCATCGCCTTCTGCCCGGCCATGGCCCTGCCACGACCGTTGCAGAGGAACTCGATCATAATCCGTTCGCGACCATCAAATAACCAGGGACTCCATGGACGGGTTAGAACGGAACCAACATCGGGACATCCACAGAAACATTGACGCGGGCGGAGAGCAGGACGCAATCACGCAGACGTTCGATCTTGCGGCGGACGACGATGAAATAGAATCGTCATTTTTCTCGAAGTGGGGGCTGCCGATCGGACTATTTCTGCTGACCGTGTTCACCACCTTGTGGGCGGGCGCCTATCAGGCCTACAGCGGGCCGGTCCGCGGGCCGCTGAATTTTCTGCTGGCCTATCCTGAAACGCTCTGGCGGGGGATTCCCTTCGCCGGTGCGCTGCTCTTCATTCTCACGACGCACGAATTGGGACATTATCTGCTGTCCAGAATTCACCGAGTGCCGGCCTCCCTGCCGCTGTTCATTCCAGGGCCGCCCCACTTCATCGGGACGTTCGGGGCCATCATCCGCATGCGCGGTCCGATCATGAATCGCTGTGCGCTGTTCGATATCGGAGTAGCCGGCCCCCTCGCCGGTTTCATCGTTGCCGTCGCGGCTCTGGTCGTAGGACTAGCACTGTCGACCGTCGTGGATCGGACGGCTACGCATGGCCTGCAGCTGGGCGAGCCGCTGCTGCTGCAGTTCATCTCATGGCTTGTGATCGGGCCGTTGCCGCCGCAGTCGGACGTCGTGCTGCACCCGATCGGCTTTGCCGCCTGGTTTGGTCTGTTCGTGACATCGCTCAATCTCCTTCCGATCGGCCAGCTTGACGGTGGTCATGTCGCCTATGCCCTCTGGGGAGGTCGGCAGAGGACGATGGCGTTTATTTTCGTTCCAATCCTGATCGTCTTGGGGTTTGTCGGCTGGCCCGGCTGGTTTCTCTGGGCCTTCATGGCCGGACTCTGGGGACTTGGCCATCCACCCGTTATGGATCCCTATGCCCCGTTGGGCCGTAGTCGTCGGATTGTCGGATGGATCACACTGGCCGTGTTCGTGTTGACCTTCGCACCGGTCCCGTTCTCCTTCCACTAGCAGGACGCTGAAAAAGTCCGCCGGCATCGTTCCCGCGTCGCTTCGAGGCTCAACGTATAGAGGCGAACCTCTCGGATAGCGGAATCAGAGGGGATTTTCCGTTCGCCAAGAGCAATGCAAAGGGCGAACGGCCCACACGAAGTGCGGTCTGTACCTCCTCGCCTCTTCGCTTGCTGCAACCTTGCCGGGCGAACGTTTTGATCGTCCTGCTCCGATCGTCCTTGTCGCAGTGGAGCAATCCGGAGATTTTCTTGCCCGATCCCGCGCACGGTCCTAGAGTGGGGTGATGATCTCGGCGGATCCATCGACTACCCACTGTCCTAAATGTCAGGCTGATCAGCCTGATGGGGCTGATGAGTGTATCCGGTGCGGCATCATCTTCGCCAAGTATCGGCCGTTGGCGTTGCAAGCGAGCGCCGCGTCATCCAGGGGATCATCGACTGAGTCCGAGTGGTTGCGTGCTGTGAAGCAATGGACAATTGAATCGGACGCGGCAACCGATTCATTTACGTTCGTCGGTCGGGCCGCGGTCTTCCTGCTCCTTGTCTGGTGGGGCTGCACGTTCATCGTCACGCCGCTCGAAACCAACTATACCGGTGAATCCTTTCTTCATCTGATCAATCTCCCGTTCCACGAAGCAGGTCACCTCGTCTTCATGCCATTCGGCCGATTCATGATGTTTCTCGGAGGGAGTTTGGGGCAAATTCTGATGCCGGTCATCTGCCTCGGCACGTTTCTCGTGAAGACCCGTGATCCGTTCGGTGCTTCGGTTGCTTTGTGGTGGACGGCGGAGAGCGTCATGGATATTGCGCCCTACATCAACGACGCACGGGCCATGGATCTCATGCTGCTGGGCGGAGTCACAGGAAAAGAAACGGACGGGCACGACTGGAACAATCTTCTCACCATGCTGGGCTGGTTGGAGTACGACCAGCGCCTGGCCCATCTTGCCTACAACGTCGGCACCGTTCTGATGCTGGCATCCTTCGCCTGGGGCGCCATTCTCCTGTTTCGCCATTCTCGCCGGCTCTCGGCGTAACCACTCCCACTTCAACGGTTTCGCCAGATTGTTCCGAATCGCCTTCACGTACCGTCGCGCTTCCACACAAGTCTTGGCCACTTCTTGACGATCAGTCCGGCAATTTTGACACCGTTTTTATAACGGCCCTGGTAGGGTGCATGCCAAGGGAAGGAATTCGGTGATGGACATTGTCTTTATTGCACTGACGATCGGATTTTTCATCCTCTCTGGCTGGCTCATCTCGGGTCTCGATCGACTGTAAGAGGGAAGAGATGAATGGGATGTATGTACTTGGCGAAATTGTGTCGGTGGGTCTGTTGGTCTACCTCATGATCGCGTTACTGAAGGCGGAGTGGTTTTGATGACGATGAATGCCATTCTCCAAGTACTCATGTTTTTCGTCGTGCTGCTGGCACTCGTGAAACCGCTGGGCTGGTACATGGCGAGAGTTTATGACGGCCAACCCTTCTGCGTAGACCGTCTCCTCGGTCCCGTCGAACGGGCCCTGTATCGGCTTTGTGGCATCCGGCCGGCCGATGAAATGGATTGGAAGAGCTATGGCGTGGCCATGTTGCTCTTCAATGCCGCCGGGTTCTTGCTTCTCTATGGCTTGCAGCGGTTGCAAGGTCTCTTGCCCCTCAACCCGGCAAACCTGGGCATGGTCTCGCCTGACCTGGCCTTCAACACGGCCGCAAGTTTTGTGACCAATACCAACTGGCAGGCGTATGGCGGCGAAACGACGTTGAGTTATCTCACGCAGATGCTCGGACTCACCGTGCAGAACTTCGTCTCCGCGGCCACGGGCCTGGCCATTCTCGTCGCATTGATCCGAGGGCTGACCAGGCGCAGCTCAACGACGATCGGAAATTTTTGGAGCGATTTGGTCCGTAGCACTCTCTACATCCTTTTGCCACTGGCACTGCTGTTATCTCTTTTATTGGTGTCCCAGGGCGTCGTGCAGACGTTTAGTCCCTCCCAAACAGCCACCCTGCTGCAGCCGATCAGTTACACCAAGCCCGTGATGGAGGCGAACGGCAGGCCGGTGCTGAATGAACAGAGCCAGCCGAAGACAGAGTCTCTGACGGCAACCGAACAGGTATTGGCGGTCGGACCGGTGGCTTCACAGGTCGCCATCAAGCAACTCGGCACGAATGGCGGCGGCTTCTTCAACGTGAATTCCGCGCATCCGTTTGAGAACGCCACACCGCTGTCCAATTTTCTTGAGGTCTTGGCCATCCTCCTTATTCCGGCCTCGCTTTGCCATACCTTCGGTGTGATGGTGGGTGATACCCGTCAAGGCTGGGCGTTCCTCGCCGCCATGACGATTCTTCTTCTGTCCTTCGTGACGATCGGGCTGTGGGCCGAACAAAGCGGCAACCCGCTGCTGGCCAGAGCCGGTGTGGACCAGCAGGACCAGGCTGGCGGGAATATGGAAGGGAAGGAGACGCGATTCGGCATCGCCAATTCCGTCCTGTGGTCTGCTGCGACCACCGCCGCATCAAACGGATCCGTGAATTCGATGCACGATTCGTATACGCCGCTGGGCGGACTCGTGCCGTTGTTCCTCATACAGTTCGGCGAAGTGGTGTTCGGCGGGGTCGGCTCAGGCCTGTACGGCATGATCGTCTTCGCGATCATCGCTGTGTTCGTTGCAGGACTGATGGTGGGGAGGACGCCTGAATATCTCGGAAAAAAAATCGAGCCCTATGAAATGAAGATGGCCTCGTTGCTCATCCTCATCATGCCCATCGTCGTTCTGAGTTTCACCGCCCTCGCGATCAGCACTGAGACGGGCAGATCGGCTATCTTGAATCCCGGTCCTCATGGGTTCAGCGAAGTCCTCTATGCATATACTTCCCAAGGGAACAACAACGGCAGCGCGTTCGCGGGGCTCAACACAAATACTCCCTTTTACAATATCACCGGCGGCGTCGCGATGTTGATTGCCCGGTTCTGGCTCGCGATTCCGACCTTGGCCCTGGCCGGGTCTCTGGGACGGAAAAAATCGGTGCCGGCAGGTCCTGGCACATTGGCGACTCACACCCCCCTCTTTGTCACGCTCCTGATCGGTGTGGTCATCATGGTCGGCGCGCTTACGTTCCTGCCGGCATTGGCCCTCGGGCCGATTGTCGAGTACTTGATGATGTGAGGGGCTTTGTGGCGTCACGGGCGAGGAGTCTATGACGAGTGTATCGAAAGGGCGCCCAGCACGATCGCTATTTGAGCCGGCGATCGTGCGACAGGCACTGTCCGGTGCGTGGCGCAAACTGGACCCCCGCCACCAGGTCAGGAATCCGGTGATGTTTGTGGTGTGGGTCGGTAGCGTTGTCACTTCAATCCTGTTTATGCAGGCGCTGACGGGGTCCGGTGAGGCGCCCGTCTGGTTCATTCTCTCTATCGCGGTCTGGCTCTGGTTCACCGTACTCTTTGCCAACTTTGCGGAAGCCATGGCGGAAGGGCGGGGCAAAGCGCAGGCCGATACGCTCCGGCGCGCACGCCGGGAACTAACGGCCAAGAAGCTTGGTGCGGTTGATCCTGGCAGCGAGCCTCATGCTGTGTGGAACCGTCAGCTCCAGCGGCGCGATATGTTCAGCGTGGTGTCCGCGAATCAACTCAAGAAAGAGGATGTGGTCCTCGTGGAGGCAGGAGATTTCATTCCAGCCGACGGCGAGGTGGTCGAAGGGGTAGCGTCAGTGAATGAGAGCGCAATCACCGGGGAGAGCGCACCCGTCATACGGGAAAGCGGCGGTGATCGCAGTGCGGTCACCGGGGGCACTCAAGTGCTGTCGGATTGGTTGATCATTCGCGTGACGGCCAGTCCAGGAGAGAGCTTCCTCGACCGGATGATCGCCATGGTGGAAGGGGCCAAACGTCAGAAGACGCCGAATGAAATTGCCCTCACCATTCTGCTCGCAGCCCTGACCATCATCTTCTTGCTCGCAACCGTCACGTTAATGCCGTATTCCTTGTACAGCGTGGCGGCCGCCGGCCAGGGTTCGCCTGTAACGGTCACTGTCCTAATCGCTTTACTGGTCTGTCTCATCCCGACGACGATCGGAGCGCTCTTGTCGGCCATCGGCATCGCCGGCATGGATCGTATGGTGCAAGCCAATGTCATTGCGATGTCGGGAAAGGCCGTTGAAGCGGCGGGCGACGTCGATGTGCTGCTGCTCGATAAAACCGGCACGATCACGCTTGGCAACCGGCAAGCATCAACCTTCATGCCGGCCGAAGGCATCAGCGACGCAGCGTTGGCCGACGCGTGTCAACTCTCGTCCCTGGCGGATGAAACACCGGAAGGCCGCAGCATCGTAGTGATGGCCAAGGAAAAGTACGGATTGCGCACGCGCGAGATGCACGAACTGGGCGCCACGTTCATTCCCTTCACGGCACAGACCCGCATGAGCGGGATCAATCTTGATGGGCGAGAGATCCGTAAAGGCTCGGCGGATGCCGTTGAAGCCTATGTCGCGTCGCAGGGAGGATACTACTCTGAATTCGTGCGTTCCCATGTGGAGAGCATCGCCAAACAAGGCGGAACGCCGCTGGTGGTGGCTGAGAAGGCAAGGGTGCTCGGAGTGATTGCGCTGCAGGACGTCGTTAAGGGCGGAATCAAGGAACGGTTCGTCGAGCTTCGCCGGATGGGCATCAAGACTATGATGATCACCGGCGATAATCCTCAGACGGCGGCGGCGGTGGCTGCGGAGGCAGGTGTGGACGATTTTCTCGCCCAGGCCACGCCGGAAGCCAAGCTCAAACTCATTCGCGATCTACAAGCCGGCGGCCGGCTTGTTGCGATGACGGGCGATGGCACGAACGACGCCCCGGCACTGGCGCAGGCCGATGTCGCGGTGGCGATGAACACGGGTACGCAGGCCGCCAAAGAAGCGGGCAACCTGGTGGACCTGGATTCCAATCCCACGAAGCTCATCGAAATCGTAGAGATCGGCAAACAGCTGCTCATGACCCGCGGAGCCTTGACTACCTTCAGCATTGCCAACGATGTAGCGAAGTACTTCGCGATCATTCCCGCAGCCTTTGCCACGACCTATCCGGCTTTGAATGCGCTCAATGTAATGCAGTTGGCGACTCCGCAGAGTGCTATTTTGTCTGCGGTGATCTTCAACGCGCTGGTCATCGTCGCGCTTATTCCGCTTGCTTTGCAAGGTATCAAGTACCGCCCGATCGGCGCCGAGCCATTGTTACGGCGTCATCTGCTGATCTACGGGTTGGGGGGTGTCGTGGTGCCGTTTATCGGCATCAAACTGATCGACATGGTTTTAGTCGCGCTCCATCTCGTGTGAGGCATCCATGATAGAGCACATAAGACCGGCGCTCATGACGTTGCTGATCCTGACGGGTCTCACCGGGTTGGTCTATCCGCTGGCGGTCACGGGGCTGGCTCAACTGCTCTTTCCAGACCAAGCGAACGGCAGCTTGATCGTTCAGAATGGCCAAGTGATCGGGTCCACGTTGATCGGGCAGTACTTTGATAAACCAGAGTACTTTTGGAGCCGTCCATCGGCCACCGCGCCGTTTCCCTATAACGCCGCTGCTTCGGGTGGGTCGAATCTCGGACCCACCAACCGGGTGCTTATTGAAACGGTACAGGCGAGGGTGGCCGCGCTGCGAGCCGCAGATCCAGGCCATGACGCGCCCATTCCGGTCGATCTCGTCACCGCCTCTGGAAGCGGGCTGGATCCCCATATCAGCCCTGCTGCTGCGCAATACCAGATCGGAAGAGTGGCTCGTACTCGAGGAATCGATGAAACGGCCGTGCGCAATCTCGTGGTGCGCCACACCCAAGGTCGCCAGTTCGGATTACTTGGGGAGCCACGAGTCGACGTTCTTCGGCTGAATCTGGCTCTGGACGAGAGGAGTTAGGTCCAGAGATTCATTGCCCGGCGGTCACGATTCGGAGGCGTCGGTTGCGGTATGTCGAGTTCGGTCGATGGATCCCGTCGTTGACGCCTCTCCGAGCCTCCCCTAGAATTCAAGCACCATTCTCTCGGGGGAATCCAACATTGGGCGGGAAACTTCTCCCATGAACCTGGAACGACCGGATCCCGACGCGTTGCTCAAGCGTGTTCAGGCCGAGGAAGTCCGGCAGTCGGAGGGCAAACTCAAAGTGTTTTTTGGCGCCAATCCAGGCGTAGGGAAAACATACGCCATGCTGGAAGCGGCGCACGAGCAACGGCACGACGGCGTGGACGTTGTCATTGGGGTGGTCGAAACACATGGACGCACTGAAACCGAAGCGTTAGTCCACGGACTCGAACTGCTGCCTCGTCGAGCTGCGGAGTATCGCGGAACAGTGCTCCAGGAATTCGATCTCGACGCGGCTCTCGCGCGCCGCCCCACCATCATCCTCATCGACGAACTCGCGCACACCAACGCGCCGGGCCTGCGCCACGCGAAGCGGTGGCAGGATGTTCAGGAGTTACTGAAAGCGGGCATCGATGTCTACACCACGGTCAACGTGCAACATCTGGAGAGCTTGAATGACGTCGTAGCTCAGATTACCGGTGTCCGTGTCCGGGAGACCGTCCCGGATTCTGTGCTCGAACGAGCGGATGATGTGGAGCTCATCGATCTTCCGCCTGACGATCTTCTTCAACGGCTCAAAGACGGGAAGGTCTACGTCCCGGAGCAGATCCAGCACGCCATTCAAAATTTCTTCGCGAAAGGCAATCTGATCGCGCTTCGAGAACTCGCCTTGCGCCGCACGGCCGAGCGGGTCGATCAGCAAATGGAGGTCTACCGGCGCGATCACGCGGTGGTACGGACCTGGCCGGTTGCGGAAACGATCATGGTCTGCGTGAACATGAAACCGCGCGGCCCGCGTCTCATCAGAGCCGCGCGCCAGATGGCCGCCGACCTTCACGCCAAATGGATCGCTGTCTATGTGCAGATTCCCCGGCATCTTCGATTACCGCAAGCCGAACGGGATCGCCTGGTGCAGACGCTGCGGTTGGCCGAGCAGTTGGGGGCCGAAACGGTCACATTATCCGGCGAGAACATCACCCAAGAGATTCTCAGCTATGCGCGGAGCCGCAATGCCACGAAGATTATTCTCGGGAAACCGGTGCGGTCGCGGTGGAAGGAATGGATCTTCGGTTCTGTAGTGTCAGAGCTTGTCCACGAAAGCGGTGAGATCGACATCTATGTCATTACGGGAGAAGCGGGGGAAGGGCAGCCGCTCGTTCGGCGCAGTCTCCGGAGGACCAGCGAAGTCTCGGCGTATGCGTATGCCTCGTTCGGAGTGTTGATTGCGACGGCGATCGCCTGGTTGATGTTCCCCCATTTTACGGCAGCGAATTTGATCATGATGTATCTCATTGCCGTGATCGTCATCGCGATTCGCTGGGGTCGCGGTCCTTCGGTACTGGCGTCAATCTTGAGCGTGGCGTCTTTCGATTTTTTCTTCGTGCCGCCTTACTTCACTTTCGCAGTGTCCGACGCCCAATACCTCCTCACATTCGGCGTGATGCTGGTGGTTGCCTTGGTCATCAGTAATCTCGCCGTGCGTATTCGACAGCAAGCCGAACTAGCGCGCGCTCGGGAGAAACGTACAGGGGTGCTCTATGCGATGAGCCGGGACCTTGCGACGCATCGGGGGACCAGCATGCTGGCTCAACTCGCGGCGAAACATCTTCGAGACGTGTTTGATGCTCAAGTCGCCATCTTTCTGGCGGATGCCGACAAACGGGTGCAGCTGCAACGTGGAGAACTCCTGTTTTTTGAATTGGATCCAAAAGAGTCGGGTGTGGCCCAATGGGTGTTCGACCACAGTGAGCGAGCCGGACTTGGGACCGATACGCTCCCGGGAGCCAGCGCGCTCTATCTGCCCTTGGTTGGTTCAGCCGGAGCGATCGGGGTGGTGGCGGTGCGGCCGACCGAGTCCAGCCGACTCTTGGACCCTGATCAGCTGCACTTACTCGAATCGCTGGTGAACCAAATCGCATTGGCGATCGAGCGGACGCGTCTATCTGAAGAGACGCAGAAGGCTCACGTGCGTGTGGAAACGGAACGTATGCGGAATGCCATTCTCAGTTCGGTGTCCCATGACCTGAGGACTCCGCTGGCCACCATCACCGGTGCTGCCAGCAGCTTGGTGGGAGAACAGGGGGAACTCGACCCCGCTGGGCGGCGCGAGCTTTCTCGGTCCATTTATCGAGAGGCTGATCGCCTGGATCGGTTACTGAAAAACCTCCTCGACATGATGCGCATCGAGGCGGGGGCTGTGCAACTCAGCAAAGATTGGCATCCTATGGATGAGGTCGTTGGTGCGGCCCTGGCTAGACTGGAGGGACGGTTGCGCGAGCATACCGTCAACGCGGCGTTTCCAGCCGACCTGCCGCTGGTGTTTGTCGATGGGGTGCTCCTGGAACAGGTGGTGATCAATCTGGTGGAGAACGCCATGAAGTATGCGCCCTCGGGAAGCGCTATCGATCTTTCCGCATCGGTGAGCGATCGTGACATGATCGTCGAGGTCGCAGATCGAGGCCCGGGGATCCCGTTTGGAGAGGAGGCCCGCATCTTCGACAAATTCTATCGCGCCAAGCCCGCACGAGAGGGAGGGACCGGGCTGGGGCTGACGATTTGTCGCGGCGTCGTGGAGGCGCATGGCGGCCGTATTTGGGCGGAGAATCGGTCAGGAGGCGGTGCCCTCTTTCGTTTCTCTATTCCGTTACCTGACCAGCAACCGCCTGTGGATACGGAACAGACGGAGACCCGGCGAACGTAATCTTGTTCGGTCGAAAGGCGACACTCGAGGCTGCGACGTCCGATGTCACAGGAATCAACGATACTCTTGATTGAGGACGAGCCGGAAATCCGTCGTTTTCTCCGGACGACACTGCCTGCACACGGATTTCGGCTCCACGAGTCTGCGACGGGACAAGCCGGTCTTACGGAGGCCAAAGCGAGGAATCCCGATCTCATCCTGCTGGACCTCGGTCTGCCGGATCTTGAGGGAAGCGAGGTGATCCGTCAGGTGCGGGAGTGGACTGTGACGCCCATCATCGTGCTGTCGGCTCGGGACCAGGAACAGGAAAAAGTGGCGGCGCTGGACCTCGGTGCCGACGACTATGTGACCAAACCGTTCGGAGTCAACGAACTCCTCGCACGGATGCGAACGGCGCTTCGCCATGCTTCCCGGGCTGCTGATGGCGGCGAGTCGGTGTTTGCGCTCGGTGATCTCAAGGTGGATCTCGGACGTCGACACGTGTTTGTCTCCGGGAAGGAAATTCACCTGACGCCGATCGAATACAAGCTGTTCACGACGTTGGTCCGGTATGCCGGCAGGGTGATGACTCACCGTCAGCTCCTGAAAGAGGTGTGGGGTCCACTGCACGTGGAGGAAGGGCACTATCTACGGGTCTACATGCGCCAGTTGAGAAACAAATTGGAGAACAACCCGGCCCATCCACGGTATCTGGTGACGGAGTTAGGCGTTGGATATCGACTCAGGACGGAATGACCGCACGCTCCCTCCTTTACGCTTCGTTTATATCCGCTCAGTCGGTTTTGATCCCGTTTTGATACTGGTCAAGGTATAGTTTGTGGGTCAAGCCCGGAAATGATGTCCGGATACTCAGAAGGATTGTATTGTGCGCAAGATCGATGCGTTTACACTCGACAAAGAGAAAACCAAAATCCTGCCGGAGAAGCCGGCCCGTCGTCGGTCGGACGATGTCTGTTGGTTGGTTGCCGCATGGATGTTGGTCGTACCGGTGTATGTCTGCGAAGCGCAAAACCTGGAGCAGGGATCGGATGGAACCGCCAAGTCCCGGTCCACCTCTTTCACCACCACCGAGTCGTCGACAACTGACTGGCGCTACGGCGCGTATCTTGACCTCAGTTACATCGTGAACTTCAACTTTCCAGACAACGATCTGTGGCGCAGCCGCTCGACTTCCAACCGGCACAATGAGCTAGCGCCCAACATGGGGCTAGCCTACGTGCGGAAGGATGCCACGACCGAGTCGCGGTGGGGCGGCGAGTTCGGTTTCCAGGGCGGCCATGACTCGAAGGACTTCGCATTTCTACAGGGGGAGCAAAAAGTCGGCGCAGCCGACACCCTGCGCCATGTTCACCGGGCCAACCTGTCCTATCTGCTTCCAGTCAATAAGGGACTCACGATCACGGCGGGACTGTTCAATAGTTTGATCGGCTATGAATCGTTCTACGCGAAGGACAACGCAAACTATACACGCTCATGGATCGCCGACAACTCGCCTTACATGATGTTCGGCGTGAACGCCAAGTATCCCGTAAGCGACAATCTCACGGTGACTGCCTTTGTCGTGAACGGGTACTACCATTTGTCGCATCCCAACGACCAGCCTTCGTATGGAGCACAGTGGGCCTACAAAATCACGCCGCGACTGACTGCAATCCAGACGACTTATTGGGGGCCGGATCAGACCAAGACCTCTTTGGAATTCTGGCGGCTATACGGCAATCACATTCTGGAGTGGAAAGGGGACGATCTCACGCTTGCGGTGTCCTACGACATCGGCACAGAAAGCATTGCTGATCAGCCCAGCAGCCCACGAACCTTTGTCATGGGCGGGAACATGGTGGTGAAGTGGCATCTGGGTGGTCCTTGGTCCGTGGCGCTTCGTCCGGAATTCTACTGGGATCGGAACGGACGCTGGACTGGAGCAGAGCAATTCGTGAAAGCGATCACATCAACAGTCGAGTACAAGTTTCCTTATAGGTGGACCAACACCATGGTGCGGCTGGAACATCGTTATGACGAATCGACCGGCGTCGGGGGTGGGTTCTTCAGGAACGGAGAGATCAGTTCTGGTGTGGCCCGACTCACACCATCTCAGCATCTGTTGGTATTCGGTGTGTTGTGGGTTTTCGATTCACCGTAGGTGATCACTCGTGTGCGACAGTGTGGCTCCCAATCGGCGCAATTCATCGATCATCCCTTTGCCCAACTCATCCAGCGCCGCTTTCCTCGCTTGAGCGAGCACCTGGCTGTCCTCCACCATGACTGCTGATCCCACTGACTTGGAGTGACCTTCTGCCGTCTGAGTTGTGTAGAGCCGTTCGGCTCGGACGTCCCACAGACTGCCTTCGATGATGAAGAGGGCTTCGCTCTCAGTGCCGGGAGCGAGGTAAGCGCCTATCAGCGTGGCATAGAGCGCGGCATAGCCGTTGTTGTAGCGATCGACCGCTGCCGCTCCCTCCACGATGAGTACGGCGTCTGCGCCGTAGCGTGAGGCAGCCTGTCGAATCTTCTTCACATCACTCCCCAGGAGGGCCGAGTCCGCGAGGATGAAGGTGTCTGTCACAATCCGTTCGTTCAGCAGAGGTGTCAACCCATTCGCCAGCCTATCTTTGTCTGCGCTCATCCACTCGGCTTTCTGGATAGTTTGAGCAGCAGGAAACTCTCGCTGAACGAAGTAGAGCGCCAGTCGAAACGGCATCGGCAAGGCCGGTTTGTCTATTGGAGTGGTGGGTGTGTTCTGTTCAGCAACCGCGCCGGCGCCGGAATGGACCGTGGCGCGCATGGTGTTCCGATCGAATCCGCGACTGGTCGCGCAGCCACTCAGCAGCAGGCTGAAGAGGAGTGCCAGATGAACAATCATCGTGTGGGGCCTTGCGGGGCGAGATGGGCGTGCGAGATTTCTTCCAGCGCCAGCAGTACAGCCTGAGTTCCGCTGCGACCGTGCCCGAGGGCGATGACCGTTCGATACAGCTCGTGCACCAGGGCAAGCCCGGGCAAGGTCAGGTCCAGCCGTTTCGCGTCTTCGAGCGCAATGCCCATATCCTTGACGAAGTGGTCGACGAAGAAGCCTGGGTCGAAGTTTCGCGCGAGGATCTTCGGCGCCAAATTGTCCAGCGTCCAGCACGCGGCGGCTCCGCCACGGATCGATTCCAGCATCTGGTTCAGATTGAGTCCGGCTACGTATCCGTACAGAAGGCTTTCGCAGACGCCGATCATCGTGCCGGCGATCACGATTTGGTTGCAGAGTTTCGTATGTTGTCCGGCGCCCGGTCCTCCCTGGTGGACGATTGTCTTGCCGAGCCGTTCAAACACCGGACGCACCCTTTCGACGGCAGCCGGCTCGCCGCCGATCATGATCGAAAGCGTGGCGTTCCTGGCGCCTACGTCGCCGCCGGAAACCGGTGCATCAAGGGCCTGAGAACCTTTTGCCGAAGCTGCGATTGCAACCTCCCGGCTCAGCGACGGATCCGTCGATGTCATGTCGATGAAGATCGAGCCTGGTTTCGCACCGGCCAGCAGCCCAGTTGCACCGAAATAGACTTCGCGGACATCAGCCGGGAATCCCACCATCGTGACCACTACGTCTGTCGTCGTCGCGACCGTTCGTGGGTTATCTGCCCATGCGGCTCCGCGGTCGAGGAGCGGTTGGGCTTTGGTTCTCGTGCGCGTATGGAGGGTGACGGCATAGCCGGCATTCAGAAGGTGGCCGCACATTGAGGCGCCCATCACGCCGGTCCCGATCCATCCGATGTGGCTCTGGGTGGGAGAGATCTGTTGCATAGGAGAGAATGCGTCAAACCGTTAGAATCCGCTTCCGCCGCCGCCGCCGCCTCCTCCGGAGAATCCTCCGGATGAACTGCTGCTGAATCCTGATCCACTCGTGCTTCGTGGCGCGGAGGTCATGATCGTGCCGGCTGCGGCGGACATCTTCGACAAGTTGCCGACAAAACTTCTGGGGCGGAAGTCGGCGATGTTGGCTCCTTGATACCAGGTGGGCGGGCTGCGTGTAAATGCCGTCGAAGGCACGGACCCAATTCTGCTCCACGCCTAATGCCATCGCGAAGGGCAGAAACTTCTCGAACATCTGAGGAGTCTTCACGACGCGTTGGAAACGATCGGACTCGACGCGGGTCAGAAACTCTTCGAAGCCGAGCACTTTTTCCAAGACCCGTGCGCCGCGAATTGTCCGTGCGGGCATGAACCATCCAAACCCGATAATGATCAATCCTGAGAGGATGCCGGCGGCGATGCCGGTTTGCAGGGCAATGCCGTACTGATCACTCAGCCACACCGCTCCAAAGATCGATGCGAGAGTTACGAAGATACCGATGGTGATGTAGATCTGTTTCACCCGGTCGGGTCGCCGTGGATAGTAGCTTCGGTTCAGGAGTTGGTCGAAGAGAGAGGACCTAATCCCATCCAGGCGTGCGTAAAAGCGATTCTCCAAGTCGGACAGGGCGACGGCTGTGGCCTTGTCCTCGAAGAAGACCCCGCTCAGGGTCGCATGCTCGTGGGGCTTCAGCCCGGTCCATTCCGAAAAACTCTTGAGCCGATGCAGGTAATAAGCCGAGCTTGACCGGAATCCGAGGAGCGTGGACTCTTGACGCTCTTTGATCCGCAGAAAGCCGCGGACCGCGAGATCGACGAGCGTTGCGGTGATATCACGAAGATCGGGCGAATTATCGATGAGCGTGCCGAGTTCAGCCGGTGTCAATGTATCGGGCGGTTCGTAGGTCACGGTGATGGGGCGCAGCCTCGGGTCGCGCCCGCGCGTGTACCAGAGATACCACATGAGGCCAAAGACGCCGATCGGCAGTGCGAGCGGCCAATTGGATCGGAGAAACAAGTTGGTGCGCTGCAATGAACCGGGCTCGGCAACCAGCCCCTTGTCCCATCCGACCACGGCGGTGAGTCCCTCACGGAATCCGAGCGGGCGTGTCATCTGATAGAGAATTTCCGGGCCTGTGATCCGCAGGTCGGCCTGTTGTCCGCGTGCGCCATAGGCGCCGCTGAACGCGAGGGCTTTCACACCGGTCGCCCCAGCCGGCAACAGAATCCTGGCTGTCGCTGCTTCGATCGGTACGTCCCATTCGTCGCCGGTCACGTTCCAGTAGAGTTCGTCATGGTCCTCGAAGTACTTGAGTCCGTTCGAGACCTTGTAGGTCAGGACCAGTATTTTCGTTGTGTCCTGCGCGCCGGGCAGCCAGACCTTGAAGGTCCGGTAGTGTCGGTTTCGATAGCTCTCGTACTTGAGCGGGGCGTGGTGTTCGTCCGTCACGCTCACCATATCCAACAGCAATGTGTAATTGAATCCCTGGGTACAAACTGTAAAGCAACGGGCCGTCGGCGGCGTGCGTCGTTACTCCAGAATTGGGAGAATCCGATCGGCGACGGCCTGGACGAGGCCTTCCTGTTCCGTAACGACCTTCAATCCACGGAAGCTTAAATAGTACCCGCCGTGACTGGGTGCTTGAATCGTGGCACTCACCTGGACGCGGTCTCCGTCTTCGACCTCTGGGTCGCGTATCAGTGGTTTCCCGCAGATGCCGAGGACTGCAACTGCGAGCGTCGAAGCGTCGTCTTCCAAGCGGAACAGGTAAGCACCGTAGCAGACGGTTTCATTCGGTAGCTCGTAGGGGTCGAGCGGTTGTACATCGCGCACCGTACCGTGCAGGGTGACATGCCGCAGATGATAGATCTGCGGGTCTTCCAGGATCTGTTGAATGCTGATCGGCTCTTCAGCCCACAATAAGAGAGGGGTGGGCATTGCGACGAGTGCCAGCAGGAAACCAACAACATGAATGGAGGTACGAACCATATGAGGAGCAACCCTTGATGGATGATGCGCCCATTCTATCATTTCCATCATGCTTTCGTGGGAAGGTCGCCCGTGCTGCTTTCTCTTCCGACGCTGCATCGCTATAATCCGGCCTCACCGGTTAGGAGGGCATCACGCATGGTGAACGTGCAGCAACTTGAGGCGTTTATAAAAGGTGTGCGGTCGCGGTTTGAGGACATGCTGGGACAGATGGTGGAAGTGCCATCGATCAGTATGGATCCCTCCCGTGCGGCCGATATGCGGCGCATGGCAGATCTTGCCGTGCAATATTTGACTGAGCTGGGCGCTGACGCACAGATTGTGGAGACCGGTGGGTATCCCATCGTTTCAGGAGGATGGACAACGGGCGCACAGCATCCAACCGTCATCATCTATAACCACATGGATGTGCAGCCGGCGCAAGAACCGGAATGGAAACAGGAACCGTTCGCCTTCAAGAATGAAAATGGGAAGTATCGTGGTCGAGGAGCCACCGATGACAAGGGACCGGCGCTTTCGGCCTTGTTTGGCGCGCGGTTTGCCATTGAGCAGGGCCTGCCGATCAACATCCGATTTTTGTGGGAACTCGAGGAAGAAATCGGGAGCCCAAACTTCGTCGCCGGACTCAAAAACCGCGCGGCTATTCCGCGCCCGGATTCCGTCGTTGTGTCGGATACCATCTGGATTGCGAAGGGTCGTCCGGCGATACCGTACGGTTTGCGTGGGCTGCTCGGCGCGCGACTGACTCTGCGTACTGGGACCAAGGATGCGCATTCGGGTTTGACCGGAGGCGCGGCAAGGAATCCCCTTGCTGAGCTGATGGAAGTGGTCCATGCCTGTGTCGACGCCAAGAGCGGGAAGGTCAAGATTCCAGGATTCTACCGGAATGTGGTCGAGCCAACGAAGGTGGAGATAAAAAACTTTCTCAAATCAGGGTTTCACGTGAAGCGGTTCAAGGCGGCCTATGGTTTTCAGTCCCTCCGCACACAGGATCCTGCCGAGGTGACAAGCCGCATTTGGGCTGCTCCAACGTTTGAGGTTCACGGATTGACTGGCGGTTACCATGGTCTTGGCGTGAAGACCGTTGTGCCGGGTCATGGCGAGCTCAAAGTTAGCATGCGTCTTGTGCCGAAGCAAACGCCGGAGAAGACCTTTGCGCTGTTCAAAAAGCACATCGCCAAAGTGAATCCGAACGTGAAGGTGGAGCGGGAAGGGATGCTGCAGCCGTTCCAAGGATTGTTTGAGGGGCCCTATGTTGATGCGGTGAAGCGCGCCACCAAAGCGGGCTTCGGCAAAGAGCCGGCCTTTGTCCGCGAGGGCGGGTCAATCGGCGCGGTTGTTACGATGCAGAAAGTCTGGAAGGTGCCGATTCTCTTCATGGGTCTGAGTCTCCCTGAGCACGGCTATCACGCCCCGAACGAATACTTCGATTGGGACCAAGCCTCTGGCGGGATGAGAGCCTTTGCGCACTATTTCGCGGAACTGGCGAGGATGGGGAAGGGGTAGGTACAGATCACTACCTTAAATGCGGCTTAGAAGAAGAGAAAATGTAGAACAACCAGGCCCAGCCAAAACCTGTCATTTCTAGGACATTTTTGTCAAAAAATGGCCTGACTGTAGTATTTCTCCAACAGTGACTATCATCGACGACAGAATCTTTAAAGAAAGATATACCTAACACATTGAAAACAATAGCCATGTCAATTGTTTGGCATTCTAGATGAGGCATGGATGTTGCTTTTTTACTATAGCGCAGGACTAGAGAATCAAAGTAAAGATGCACTTACTCGGTTGCTTGTTATGAGAGGGCCAGGTATCGTTGCCCACTGAAATGGGAACTGAGCCGAAAGACATCTTAGTGGTAATGGTTACAGCTGCAAATCAGGAAGAGGCTGCGAAGATTGCAGATCAGGCAGTACGGTCCCATCAAGCTGCCTGTGCGACAACGATTCCCATGGTGCATTCGATGTACTGGTGGGAAGGAAAGCTGATAAACGACCAGGAAGCCATGGTCCTCCTGAAAACAACGGCGGGTCAATTTCAAGCACTTCAAGAAACTATTCAAAAGATGCACTCGTACAAAGTGCCTGAGATTATAGCGGTATCGGTTAGTAAAGGACTTCCCCAGTATCTTGAGTGGGTGCAAAGAGAGACATCCTAGAGAGTGGGGTTTGAGAAAGCTCTGATTTCATTACTATCATAAAGGGTTGACCATAGCGGGCTAGATGGGTAAACTCATTAACATCTCAGTATGCCTGGTCTCTCCGAGCATGAGGGAGTGAATGTCATGGGTCAGATGAACAGTCAAGAAAACAGTGATGCTTATACCGTGGTGGTATTTCGAGGATCGACCGCGAAGCCCCTCCGCTTCAGCTTTCCAAGGAAATTCATCCGTAAGCTATTGATTGTTGGTTGTTTACTTCTTCTTGTTGATCTTCTCGTGGTTTCTCACTATGTCATCAGGACAGGAGAGGTCTGGGAGTTAGCTGCTTTCCGCACTGAGGCAATGAGCGCACGGGAGCAAACTGCAGCATTTTCAACGGCCATTGATGATCTCAAGAAGCGTATCATGGCCATGAAAGAGGTGAATCAGCGTCTTCGGGTCATGCTGGGTATTGAGATTCCCAAATCCGGAGATATGGTCAATGGCCGTGGTGGTGAAGAAGTACCGCTTCCAGAAGGAGGCACGATGCCAAATGGCAGTGGAAGTAAGGGTACGAGGCCTGAATCGGGCGGTCCTAAGCAAGATGCTGAGGGAAACCATGAGCACATTCCATCTGCCAGTATCGAAACATTTCAGGAAGATCTCGAAGCGGTTGCCTCGGTAAAAGAGGGCTTGGAATGGCTTTCGAAGGAAGCTACCACCCAGGAGCGGATCTTGAGTGAGTTAGCCCAGGCAGCTGAACAACGGTCGTCTCGCTGGGCTTCAACTCCGTCTATTTGGCCCGTGAAAGGTTGGGTAACCTCTGGATTTGGCCCTCGGATCTCTCCCTTTACTGAAAAACCTGCCTGGCATGATGGATTGGACATCGGCGCAGCTCCAAATGCCCCGGTCCAGGCTCCGGCACAAGGCAGAGTCACGGCGACGGGATTTGATCCCAAGCTCGGCAATATCGTCCGTCTGGACCATGGATTTGGAATCGAGACGTTGTATGGCCACCTGGCTAAGTCTCTGGTCAAAGAAGGCCAGAGAGTTAATCGTGGCGATGTTGTGGGTGTCGTCGGAAGCACGGGCCTTGCCACGGGTCCTCATTTGCACTACATGGTCAAGGTGAATGGCCAGGCTCTTGATCCCAATAAGTACATTCTCGAGTAGCGCAGGATCCTGAAAGTTCCCTGTCTTCTGCCGTACATAGGGTATCGTCCTTCTATTTCCCCCCCCGGTCTCTCCCACTTCAAGAAGAATACAGTTACGGTTTCTAACAGCAAGGCAAGAAGCGCATTCCCGACTGCCTGTCCAGCCATCCCCAATTCAGTGTGATATACTCCGCCTCCAATGGGTGTGAACGTTCCCCACAGCAACTACCTCCTACCGCATGACTGATCTGGAAATCGCCAGATCGGTTAAGCCTCGCTCGATCCAAGCGATTGCTCAGAATCTCGGGATTGCACCAGACGAACTAATCCCCTATGGCAAGTTCAAAGCAAAGGTGTCGCTTGCCATCCTTGCTCGCCAAAAGGCGATAAGCCTGGGGCGATATATTCTTGTCACTGCGATCAATCCGACGCAGCTGGGAGAAGGCAAAACAACGACATCGATTGGTCTGGCCATGGGTCTCTCTCGGTTGGGGCATCGCACGGCCGTTACGCTGAGACAGCCGTCACTCGGTCCGGTGTTTGGGATCAAGGGGGGAGGTACTGGCGGGGGACGTGCCCAAGTGATTCCTATGGAGGATATCAACCTCCATCTGACCGGGGATGCGCATGCCGTGGCGACCAGCCACAACCTCCTCTCTGCCTTTCTCGACAATCATCTATTCCATGGAAACTCGCTCTCTGTTGATCCTGATCGAATCATGTGGCCGCGGGCACTGGGTGTCAGTGATCGTGCCCTCCGGGAGGTCTTGCTGGGAGTAGAAGCAGCAAAACGTCTTGGCCAATTTGTGATTACGGAAGCCTCGGAAGTCATGGCGGCATTGGCGCTGGCGGGCCACCAACAGGATCTCAAGGAGCGCCTTGGCCGGATATTGGTGGGACTCACAAAATCCGGTACGCCCGTGATGGCGCAAGATCTCGGATGTGTAGGATCGATGGCTGTTCTTTTGAGAGATGCGCTGTTGCCCAACCTGGTTCAAACTCTGGAAGGAACGCCTGCATTTGTCCATACAGGACCTTTTGGGAACATTGCGCATGGCAACTGCTCCGTGGTGTCCGACGCAATAGCGCTTCGATGCGCCGATTTTGTCGTGACCGAAGCCGGCTTCGGCAGCGATCTAGGAGCAGAGAAGTTTTTCAATATCAAGTGTCGCGTATCTGGATTCAGACCATCTGTAGCGGTAGTAGTGGCAACGTTGCGGGCACTGAAGCTCCATGGCGGCGGAGGGGTTGCCAAGGTCGGTTCCACGCTGCCTGCAAGTCTGACTGGACCGAATCAGGAAGCCTTGTCGAAAGGATTCGCCAATTTGGAGCAGCATATCGCCAACGCACGGGCGCATGGGGTACCGGTGGTCGTGGCAGTCAATGCCTTCAAGGACGACTCACGCGCTGAATTGGATTGGGTTCGGGATCGGTCGTTGGGAGTGGGGGCAGCCGATGCCGCGGTGTCGACCCACTGGATGGATGGGGGGAAGGGCGCCGAACAATTGGCGGCTGCAGTCGTCCGGGTGTCTGACCAGCCGGCCAACTTTGCACATCTCTACGAACTGTCCTGGCCGATTCGAAAAAAAATCGAAACGATTGCCACGAAGATGTATGGGGCAGAGGGTGTGAAGTTTTTGCCGGAGGCGGAACGCCAGATGGACATGGCCGAGACCCTGGGGTTTGGCCAACTGCCCGTCTGCATGGCCAAGACGCCGCTGTCGCTCTCGCACGATCCCACGCTCAAGGGGAAGCCAACCGGGTTTACAGTCCCGGTCAAGGAACTGCGAATACTTGCTGGAGCGGGATTTGTGACTGCAGTCTGTTCAGGGATTCAATTGATGCCGGGACTGCCGAAGAAACCGGCGGGTGAACGGATTGATCTGGATCCGGTGAGTGGTGAAATCGTGGGGCTCTCGTAACGAGCGCTAGCGTTGCTTCAAGTATCTGAAGAATTCTGAATCTGGGCTCATCACGAGGGTCGACTTATCACTGAAGGCCTTTTTGTAGGCTTCCATCGAACGGGTGAATTCAAAGAACTTCGGATCCTGTCGGTAGGCGTCGGCATAGATCCGAAACGCTTTAGCATCACCGCCTCCGCGAAGCTCCTCGGATTCTTTGTACGCCTGGGCCAGGATGATTTCGCGATCTTTTTCCGCTTCAGAACGAATCTTCTGCGCTTCCTCGGCGCCCTCAGCTCGGTATTGCTTCGCTTGCCGTTCCCGCTCGGCTTGCATGCGGGCGAACACGGCCTTTTCATTCTGCTCGGGGAGATCGGCGCGCTTGATCCTCACGTCCTGAATCTCGATTCCGTAGGCGGAGGCCTTCTCGTTGGCTCGTAGAGTGACCAATCGCATGATCTCGGCTCTCGTACTCGAGACGATCTCCAATAGTTCGTGGCGTCCCAGCTCGACGCGCAACTCGGAATAGATGATGTCGTTCAACCGCTGGAGGGCGCCTCGCTGGCTTTGGAAGTTCTGGTAGACCTTCAACGGATCGAGGATGCGCCATTTCGCGAAGTTGTCAAGAAGCAGTGTCTTTTTATCCTGCGTGATGACATCCTGGGCGTTCGAGTCGTAATCCAAAAGCCGTTTGTCGAAATACGTTACTTCCTGAATAAATGGCAACTTTACATACAGTCCAGGCTCCGTGATATTCCTAACAGGTTTCCCGAGTTGGACGACGATGGCAGTCTGCGTCACGTCTACGACAAAGATGGGGGAAGCTCCCAGGAGAAACAACGCGATGACCACCGCAATCAGAGCAATAACAAAGCCTTGCTTCGTCATGGCTGGAGATTCCTGGACTTCAGGTTTGAGGGCAGGCTCAGCTCTGGTTCTTCGACATCTGGTTTAGGTGTGGGTTTGGGCGCGGGCCTTGAGAGACGGTCGAGTGGAAGATAGGGCAGAACGCGCTCCCCGCCTTTCCCGTCGATGATCACCTTTTCCATATGTGGGAGGATGTCCTCCAGCGTTTCAATGTAGATGCGCTTACTGATGATATCTTTTGCTTGGTTGTATTCTTTCAACGTGGCTAGGAAACGATTCGCTTCACCTTGTGCGCGATTCAACCGCGCCTGGGCATATCCTCTGGCCTGGTTCACCATCTGAGCCGCTTCGCCTTTGGCTTTAGGCATAATGTCGTTGCGATAACCCTGAGACTGGTTGATCAGTTTCTCTCGATCTTCTTTCGCGTTCGTCACATCCTTGAACGCGGCCGCTACGGCATCGGGGGGGTCGACGTCCTGGAGCTGCACAGCGGCAATCTGCACGCCGGCGCGGTACTGATCGAGAATAGCTTGGAGTAAATCCATTGTGTCTTGTTGAATCACGGCTTTTCCGGTGGTCAAGGCCTCGTCGATCTTGCTCTTGCCGACCACTTCTCGCATTGAGGCCTCGGCGGCCTTCCCAATGGTCTCATGGATGTCCGCCACGTTAAAAAGATATTCGCGTGCCTCTTTAATCTTATACTGCACGATAAACTCGATCGCGAGGATGTTCATGTCCCCGGTCAGCATCAGCGCTTCCTGGGGGATCATCTGCTGGCGGCCCTGTTGATTGGTGCGAAACCCGATTTCCACACGATGGAGTTTGGCGACCTTCGGTTGGAAGACTCTCTCCAGGATCGGAATCTTGACGTGGGGCCCAGGGTCTACCGCGCGAACCGGAGTTCCGAACCGCATCACGACACCTTCCTCATCCGGTGCGACAATGAACACCGCTTGCCAGGCCAGGAAGATCAGCAGGACCGCGATCACGATGTTCCTGACCCCGCCGGAAGGGAGCAGGCTTCCGAATCCGCCGGAAGGGAAGAGGTTCTTGAGTTGCGACTGAGCCTGTTTGAGGGCCTCCTCAAGCGGGTCGCTTCTTTTGCTCCAAGGATCTTTGGGGTCCCAGACCATGTGGGGTGTTCAGCCTTTTCCTAAGAGTGAAGGGATTGAATGATTGATACCTTAACAGACTGCTTCGATAGGAGCAAGGCAGTTCTCCGTGCTACCACATGATGGCGGTTCTTACATTGACTCTGATCCGGACGCCGTGAAGGACCGATCCCAGCCGCATCAGCATCTCCCCACTGAGGCGTCATGAATAAAACGACTCCTCATGAACAATTTCTACGAAAGACAGGTGAACCTCATTCTTTTCGATTGGTGTGAGAGCAACTAGTGAATTCCGGAGAGGATCAAATAAGCGAGACAAGCGAGGAGCGCTGCCGCGGGGAGTGTCAGAATCCACGCCAGGACCATATCCCGCACCGTTGCCCAACGGACTGCGTTCAACCCCTTTAGTAAGCCGATGCCGATGATGGCAGAACTACTGAGATGGGTCGTCGAGACAGGGAGACCGAGTGTTCCTGAGAGGAGCACGAGCGAGGATGTGGTCAGGTTGGCAGACAATCCTTCCGAATGATTCATCTTCGTCACTTTCTCGGCGAGCACCTCCGTCACGCGCAGCCCTCCGAAGTAGCCGCCCAATCCCATCGCAAGGGCGACTCCTCCAAAAGCGGCAAGCTGGGACCAGTCGCTGGGCCAGGCTGCTGTTGTAGCGCCGAGCAGCAGCATAGCCACGATCTTCGGTGCATCGTTGGTCCCACGGGCAAACGACGCCAGGCCGCTGGAGATCCAATGAATGGTATCGAGTCCCACGACTACCCCCTGCAAGCCGGCGCGATCGCATTGCGATGGCACCGCCATAACCGGCTGGCCGAGGCTCGTGGTCTGGAACAGGATTCTGGTGCCGCCCCGCGCATCAATGGCCACCAACGCACGAGAGGCCGGCATCACGCACACACAGGCTCCTTCCCATCGTGCCGTAAGCAGGCGCACGACAGGGTGAAGGATAAGAGCGATGGTGAGGGCGAGGAACGGACTGAGTAGCAACGGCAGGGCAATCTTCTTTACGATCGCAGGCCAAATCAAGGCCTCTCCCGCAAAGGCTATCAAGCCGGTGCCTACAATGGCTCCGGTGAGTGCATGAGTCGTCGAGACCGGGAGGCCGGTATGTGAGGCGAACAGGACCCACGCCATCGCTCCGGTCAAGACGGCCAAGGCGACAACGGGCTGGATGGTCGTGCCTGTCAGGATAAGCTCACGGCTGAATGTTTTGACCATTGCACTGGCGAGGAAGGCGGAGGCTCCTGCGCCGACGGTCGTCCAGATGGTACCCCAGAGAATGGCCCCCCGGTAGTTCGTGATGCCGCTTCCCACAAGCGTGGCGATCGCCTTCGATACGTCATTGGTACCGTTGGCATAGGCCAAGGCAAGAACCAGAAGAAAGGCAAGGAAGGAGAGTTCCACAGCATCCCTCTGCGTTTGATACCGGCCCCTTGTCCTAGGCGACGGTTCCGCCGCAGGATGACCCGGAGCCGGCGGTGCAGCCGTAGCAATGGTTACGTGTCACGATCAGGCGCTGATGGAGCTGGGCCGCGTCAAAGTCGCGGATGTGTGATGGCGTCCCGTGGCTGAGTGGTAGATCGAGCATTTGATTGAAATCACAATCGTAGAGGGTCCCATCCCAACCCACCGAGAGGGTATAGCGGCACATGGCGCCGGTCGCCGCCGTAGGGTTGAAGGCGTTGGCTAGCCGCTCCATGTAGCCCTCGTAATTTCCGCTCTCGACAAGAAACTCCAGGAACCTGCTGATCGGCATATTGGTGATCGTATAGAGATGGTTGAACTCGACGCCATGGCGGATTCGTAGTTCTTTCCTAAACTGCGCTTCGATCGCGTCTTGTTTGGGAGGGAGAAACGCTCCCACCGGATTGTAGACGAGGTTCAAGGTGAGGCCGCTCCCAGACTGGCCGTAGCCGAGTCGATTGAGCAGGCGAAGCGCCTCGATTGACTTCTCGAAAATCCCGTCGCCTCGCTGCGCGTCGGTTTGATTGGCGCGGTATGAAGGAAGCGAGGCGATGATTTCGACACGATGGCGTGCCAGAAATTCTGACAGATCCGCCTGAGCGGGAAGCAGCAGCACCGACAGGTTACAACGATCCGTCACATGCCGGCCGAGTCCGCTGGCTTGCTCGACCAGCCAGCGAAAATGCGGATTGAGCTCCGGCGCTCCTCCCGTAATATCAACCGTGGGAATGTCGGTCTTGGCGAGGGCCTGCATGCACTGCTCCGCCGTTTCTCGGGACATGCTCTCGGTACGATCCGGTCCGGCATCCACATGGCAGTGACGGCAGGTCTGGTTGCAGAATTTGCCGACGTTGATTTGGAACACGGTGATACCGGTCGCACGGAGCGGAAAAATTCCGGCCTGGTTAAGCCGAAGATCGAAAGGAGGGGAAGTGGCCGTCCGTTCGAGAATGCGAAGCTGTTCAGTCGGCGAGGCGAGGGGGTTGCTCCGGCCAAGCAATGTGAGAGCCATCTAACAGCAGCCTCCATCAGGGGAACAGGTGACCGCGTCACCGCTGACGCGGTCACCGGCTCGATTGAGAATGGCGAAATGATGCGCATACCCCTCGGCGTCCAGAACGGCAAGAGTCTTGGAACAAATTTCCAGCGGCTCTCCTCGGCGGTAGACGTGCTGGTCGTCATCGGCAGCTTCAACGAAGGGGCCGGCCAGCAGGGCGTAATGGCCTTGCCACGTACAGGGAGTCTGTGCAGGAAACACCGCGGTCCAGCGCGGATCGCTCTGATCGAGCCACACAGGCGCAGTAGTCAGAACGAAGTGGTCGGCCAGTGGAGCGTGGCTCAACAAGACGGCGTCATTAGGAGTAATCGGTTGAGGAATGCCGCGCTGATAGGCCGTGCCGCGTTCATCCACCACGCGATTGAAGGGGCCTCGGAGCGTGGCGTAGCGAATCGGCGAATGAACCGTGGCTGGAGGCATTTTGTAGCCGGTCAAGGTGACCGAAAAGAAGTGAATACCGTCGATGTCTCGCCATGGTGAAAACTTGACCAGGTGGATGCCCAGAAACCCGGCTTCCACCATTCCCGCAGCATAACTCGACAAGGTGAGTGCACCGGACAGGCAGTCCCCCCATTTCTCCGCATCGTGTGCCAGGTACTGAGGAACGGGCTGGTCTGCCACGATATCGGAAATGGTAAATCGCCCGCCTGGTTTCGTGACCCGAAACATTTCTCGAAAGACCTTCCGTTTGTCTGGCGCGAGATTGATGACACAATTCGAGATGATCAGATCGATCGTGCCATCCTCGACGGGCATGGCATCGGCCAGCCCTTTGCGAAACTCCACGTTGGACGCGGGGTAGCCCAGGTTTGTGGCGACGACTACCGCGTTCTTCCTGGCGATGTTCAGCATCGTGTCGGTCATGTCGATACCGATCACATGTCCATTGGGGCCGACGAGCCGAGAGGCTTCGAAACAGTCGATTCCTCCCCCCGAGCCTATGTCCAAGACGGTTTCCCCTGTGCGCACGGTCTCCAACCCGGCCGGGGTGCCACACCCATAGGAGACCTTCAGCACTTCTTCGGGGATGAATGTCTTGAGTTGTCCCATGTTGTAGCTGGTGGGGCAGCACATCTGCTCTCCGGTGGATGCAGCTTTGGCATAGCGGTCGCTGACTTTCTGGGTGATTTCATCGATGGGCATGGGCTCCTCACTGTTCAACGCACCTATGAGATGCGTCTATGTATCAACCCCTCCGATCTACGTCAATCCGGTTCTTTTGGATTGGTGGACCGCACCCCGTGAATTTACACGACGGAACAGCGCGCTACTGTAAGCTGGCTTACAGTGACAATCTATCCGCCTTCTTGTCGTGGAAGCGGTAGAGAGGGGTCGGTTGCCCGCGAGAATTCTTACAGGGGAAAAAGTTAGGAGAAAAAGCGCATGTCTCCTTGACTCGGTACCATGGTACAGGGTGTAGGATTCCATTGGAGGTGAGAGATGACGACAGAATGGACTATTGGGAAACTTGCGAACGCGGTCGACGTCAACATCCAGACGGTGCGGTATTACGAACGGCTCAAGCTCCTCAGACCGTCCGCGCGCCGGCCGTCTGGATATCGGATCTACGGCGAGCATGAGGAACAGCAGCTTCGGTTTATCAAGAATGCCCAAGCGCTGGGCTTCACGCTGCAGGAAATCGCGGAACTGCTCAAGCTCCGCGTCACTTCGACCGCGCGCTGCGGTGATGTAGAACGACGAGCGCAAGCCAAGCTGACGCACGTGGAGGCTAAAGTGCGGGATCTGCAAGCGCTCGCCCGGACGCTTCGGAGCCTGATTCGAGACTGCCGGGCCGGGCAGCCGACCGATCGTTGTCCGATTTTGCAGAGTTTGGAGAAGACAGATCAGACAAACACATTTATATCAAGGAGGGTCAACAATGACAGCCGAAAAACGACGCGTTGACGTGTTTACCGCAGGCTGCCCGCTCTGTGAGGATGTGGTCAGACTCGTCACATCCCTGGCCTGCCCACGTTGCGAGGTGCAGGTCTACGATCTACGGGAGGGCTGTGCGACCAACGAGTGCCGGGACAAAGCACGGCGCGACGGGATCACTGCGGTCCCGGCCGTCGCGGTCAACGGTGTGTTGTTGGACTGCTGTCGGCGAGAACCGATCACCGCTGATCGTTTGAGAACTGCCGGGCTCGGCCAGGCGTAATGGGACGCCTGAACATCAGAAAGGGATGACCTTGTGAGTCAGAAGCGACTTGTGACTTTCGGATTGGCCGGAGTGATATTGACCGCTCTATGCTGTTTCACGCCGATTCTTGCAGGGCTGCTGGGGATCGTCTGGCTGGGAGTGGCCATTGGCTACCTGGACTCTGTGTTGCTTCCCGCCCTGGCCGGCTTTCTTGGCCTGGCATTGTACGGCCTATCCCGACGAAATCAGAAGCCCACCTCTAGCTGTTGTGTAGCCAATTCTGAAAAGAACGACATGAGATCAGAAAGAGCAAGACAATGATGTTAAGAGAAAAGAAAGAGATGAAGTCGGAAGCTAGAACCCTGTTTGAAGAATTGCGCCGCTTGAGCCCGAAGGTCACCGGCGGTCTGTTGCGCATGCGCCAGGAGGCCTATCGCGATGGGGTGGTTCCCGCCAAGTACAAGTTGCTCACCGCGATGGTTATTTCGGTCGCCATTCGCTGCGAACCGTGCATTCGAGCCTACGTGCAGATGGCGGTTGAAAAGGGAATTTCGCAGGAAGAATTGATTGAATTCCTCGAAGTCGCCATGACGATGCAAGGTTGTCCCGGCGAGGAATGGGCGCTGAAGGCTTACGCTGTCTACAAGGGATCTCTCGATCGTGGGGCGATTTCGGACGCGACAGGTTGCTGCGATCCCCAGACAAAGAGCCGGGCCGATGAGGAGGTTGCATCATGAAGCGACGAGTCCGATCCGTGATAATAGCAATCTTCGTGGCGCTCGCATGGAGCGCTGGGCTCGGGACTCAACAGGCATCTGCAGCCAACATTTTGATTCACATGAAAACGTCGCTCGCGCTGGACGATGCCCAGATCTGCGCGGTGCCGAATGTGGCCTGGGCGTCGGTGAAGGTGGGGCACACGGTGACAATTTTGGTAGATGCGAGTGCCGTGACGTCAGTGACCAAGGGATTCGGGTGGTTCAGGAAGCTCATTGGCTCAGATTCAACGGCGCTCGACCGCGCGGGATTGCCAGAGCGAGAGCGTCAGAGCCTCTCCGAACAGATGGACATGCCACTCGATCAAGTCCCACATAATTATGGCGAGTATTTCGACTTTCTCAAGAACAAGGTTGGCGTTGAAATCTACGGAAATCAGACCATGATGCTGCTCTATAAGATTGAGCCGTCGCGCGTGGCCTCCTCAGTAACTCCCATTTCATTGGCGAAGATAGTGCACTTGTTCGAGGCGGCGGATCGGATCATCGTCTATTGAGAGGCAAGCTCCGACCTCATGCCATCTAACTACTGTCTCGATGACACAAACTCTTGATGCCGAAACTCCAACCAAGTCCGTTGCAGGTCAAGAGCCAGCCGTTTCGCGGCATCGTTCATGGTCACCACCCGAAGCATGTTCGGTGCGCCTTCGTAAGTCGGCGGCCACCAGGGCCGTCCGTCAGGGCTGGCTGGACGGAACCAGATGACGGGATACCATTGATTAATGCCCGGTGCCATTGGACGATCCAGTGTCGCCATGCTCCGGCCTTCTCCGCGTAAGAGAACCGCTCCCGTCTTCACATCAATCAGCGCCGCTTCCAGCAGCGACCAGTTGTCCCGCCGCAAACCCGGCTGGCTGTGCGTATGCCACCCCAAGAAGACTGTTTGCGGATACTCCTGCTCGGTGGCCGAGGCGACGACAACCAGCAGATATTCCATGTCGCGGGCCTTTGCCAATTCGAGCAATGGGCTTATGTCGCCGTGTGGTCGCACGCCTTCGGCTGGAATGAGCGTCTCGACCGTGATTGGAAGTGACTGGGCGAGTTGTTCTCTCAGTTGCCCTGTGAGTCGGGTCTGCGCTTCGTCGGGCAATACCGGTGCAGCATCTGCGGCAGTCTGGTCGGCAATCACGAGTAGACCCGTCCGGCCGACTTTGTTGGAAAGCGGACTCAGCGATTCCAATGTAGAAGTAGGATGGATGCCGACATAGTCGTTCAACCGACTTGGCGGCGTGGTGGACGCACAGCTCAACAGCAGGCCCACCAGCGCTATCCACAATGTCATGGAAATAGATCTCGGAGGCATGGGCACCGCCTTGTCCGGATCCTGCGCAGGGACGGACACTCAGCAGCCTGATTTTGCCAGCCGGATGTCCGTTGTTTCACCAGGCTAGAACGTGATGACCTGATACCCCTGCGAGACGAGCTTCTTGAAACTCGGATGTCCGTCGTACTCTCCTGCCAGCTTCACACCGCAGGTCACTACGTTGTCTTTCACCCCAAAGGCCCCGGCGCAGAACTCGCAGGCGCCTCCGACCCGATCTTTCACGGCTCTGTATAGTCCGTGAAGTTTGTGATCGGGCTTTTCCAGCTCAGGGATCCACTTTGTGCCGGCGCCGTCGAAGATGAGCTGCACGTCGTCATGCCCGTCTTTAAACTCCTTCACGGCTTCCAGCGCGTTCACGACTCGTCCCAATCCTTCGTGGGTTTCCGTGTCGGCCAATACGACAATAGCGACTTTGTACATGCTGTACTCCTTTCGTGAGCGGTAGTGAATGAAATGGTAAAAACAATCCGCCTCATGCTCATGCGGGGAACGGAAGCGACTTCGCGACCCGATGCACGTACACGCTACCGTGCACACCTCCTGCGCATCTGTGGTCCAGCTTACAGTGTAGACGATCCATTTCCTTCAGAATTTGTGGGGTGCCTTACAGAAGATTGGAGAGGCCGCGCCTAAGATCACGCTCAGGATGCGAACACACTCATCACTCACAAGGAGGTGCGCCATGACGTGTGAGCGGTGCAACGGTCTGATGGTGAGCGAGCGAATTTGTGACCTTCAGGGGATGAACAGCGATCTCTGTGCGAACGGCTATCGCTGTCTGCTCTGCGGCAATCTGGTCGATGCGACGATTCTCGACAACAGACGGCGCTCCATTGACGCGGCCGAGTCTCTCAACTGGACAAGCCGGCGCATGCCACAGGTTGTGGCTACATGAGAGATAGGGAACGCCAATTTAAGAAAAGGAGGTGAAGTATACCACTCGCACAATTGAAAGGGCTCAGTGGGTTTCTGAGCACGGAGCAGAAGCACGAGCTGATTCGAAAGGTGACGGATGCGATTGTCTCCGTCGAAGGAGAAGGGTTGCGGCCCGTGACCTGGGGCATCGTTGAAGGAGTTCCCTCAGGGGACTGGGGCGTCGGCGGGACACCTGTCGCGACCGAAGCACTCAAGAAAATGGCGGCACAAGAGAAGTAACGGGCGCTCATCACACATCACACAAAGGAGAACGGACGTGCAATTCCCAATTCATACCAAAGAAACGGCTCCGGAGGCGTCGCGCGCGACGCTCGAAGCCACCACGAAGAAATACGGGTTTCTTCCAAATTTATTCGGCGTGCTCGCCGAATCCCCGACGGCGGTGCAGGCCTATGCGGCGATTAATAAGGCCATCGAGCAGAGCACACTCTCTCCCGTCGAGCAGCAGGTAGTGGCCTTGACCGTCAGCGCCACCAACGACTGTGCCTATTGCGTCGGAGCGCATTCCGCCGTGGCGCAGATGGTGCACATGCCCGAAGGCGTGCTCGCGGCCTTGCGGGAACAGCGACCGCTCCCCGATCGAAAGCTCAATACACTCCGCACACTGGTGATGTCCATTCTGCATTATCGTGGCTGGGTACCGGAGGATGATCTTGAGTATTTTGTAGCAGCGGGGTATGCCCAGCGGCATGTATTGGATGTGCTCACGATCGTGGCACTCAAGACCCTGAGCAACTATGTGAATCACATCGCCCACACGCCGCTCGATTCGCAGTTCGCCTCGCAGGCGTGGAAGGCACAAGCCGCGACCGTCTCGTGATGAGGGAAATCCGGCTGGGATCTGGGCAAGCCCACTTGCGAGGCACGCCTCCACGTTGGCTGATTCTGATACCAGCTTTAGGGCGGCTTACGGAGGACGTGACTTCTTACCGGTCGCGTAGCGGATAATTAAATGACTGCGTCCGACCTGCACGTGGTCAATTATCAAGGAGAATCCATCAAGGATGTGTGCCGCATGCACCACGTCGTTCAGCATAATGATCACTTCACTTCTGGAGGTGCTACGTAGGGGATGAGATCGCGCGTGAGGCGAGACAAGAAAAGGCCGGAGGGCAAGGACGATTGTGTGAAGCGATTCGGCCCATTTGGGTGTGAGGCAAGTACAAGTCCATAAGGAGGTTGTGACGATGAGACTGAAGAGAACGCCGGTTATTGCCTTGGTTCTTTTTCTCGGACTCTGCGGGGCGGGCTATGGAGGAGACGACCAGAGCATCAAAGGCCAAACCCGCGAGGGCATCATGTCGGCCATGAGAAGCCACATCGAAGGGAACAGCGTCGACGGCAAGTACATCATTTACGATGCGGTTGCAGGGAAACTCAGGAAACTAAAATTCGACAAGGTGCACGAGGGTATCATGAAGAACAATGGCTTCTATGTGAGTTGCGCCGACTTCGTCGATGACAACGGCGGTAAGTACGATCTCGACTTACTGGTAGTCGACAGGGGAGGGAATTTCCAGGTGCTTGAGACGGTCATCCACGCGATCAACGGAGAGAAACGCAAATACCACCTCGAAGACAAGTAATCGTCTGACTGGGTCGAGTAAAACAGGTTCAACGGGAATGGTTATGTCCTAGACCTCCGTGATTTCTGCACCATGGTCTAGGAAGTACCCGTTTGGCTGCTCGATCTTGCCGCATATTTGGTGACAACGGTCGAATTGGGCGGGTCGTTCTGGTGATCGGTCGGGGCGGACGGTGGGCGGCCCTCTTGCTCTTTGAGCTCAATATCATTGCCTCGATTTCGTACGGACCATTGTCCGAGGCCGCGCTGCAAGAGGCATTCTATTGGGGCATTCTCTTCCTGTACTTCGTCCTGCATGGGCCGGGACTGCTCTCGGTCGACGCCCTGTCGAGCTACTGGTTCCGACGACGGCAGTCGAAGAGTGGTAACGGTGGGAATGTACCCAGCCAGAAAGTTCTTCACACTACATAGGGGGCAGGAATTTCCTCTATCACTCTCCCAGCCTCGTCCTACGGCTGTCCGGATGGAATTGGTCGAGTATCCTATCTAGCAGTTCGCAAAGTTCCGTCTCCGGTTCAGACACACGGTGTTCTGCTTGGTCTACCTACCGAACGACTATTGTGACGGGGCTTTCTTAAAGACAATATCTCCGTAATACGCCTCAGCCGATTCCCGCGTGTTGTCGGTATCCGTCATGATAGCCACGCCGGAGATCATCGGCGGCTCTTGGCCGAACGCCCGCTTGTAGTCTTCGTAGACATTGCGCTCCTCCGTAATCCAGGTATTGAGATTGGTTGCTCCGCTTTCGAGCACGATCATGTGAACCTGATCCGTATAGGGGTTCGGTACCGTGGTACCCACCGGCGACCGGCTCTCCCAGATATAGTTGATGGCGCCGAGCGGCGGATACCGGCCATAGATCAACTTGGCCGCTTCGTACTTCGCCTTCCCGAAGAGGCCGACTTTCTGGCTGTCGTATTGGAAGGTGACATAGATGCGCGCAGGATAATCGTCACCCTCTTTCTTGGCCACATCGCCGGCCTTGAGCACATTAGCGACTTTCCACTGCCATTGAATGATCGGATATTCCTTCGGATCGATCTGGACTTCTCGCGTAAGGCCGGAAGACGAGGCCTGGCTTGTTGCTTTGACCACAATGCGTTCACCGTCATGCACGAGGCTGTACTCGGTGTGTTTGGGAATCTTGGGAAAGGTCAACGGCTTCCAGTTTCGAGGAACAACGCTGCTCGCTTGATTCTCCGAAAAGTACCCGACCAGGAGCGATTCCTGAAACTGTGCCAGTGCGGATTGGATCAGAAATGCGCCTGAGAGTATGGTGCCCAGACAGATCGTCATAATCCTCATGCCCAGTCCTCCGCAATATTGCGTTGTTACTCTATTCATCGGCATCCTCCCTGCTATCGACGCGTCCAGGCGAATAGCTTAATCAGAATGTTCTTCGTCCGTTGCGAGAAGTGCGCTTTGCGCCACAGGTTCACCACCTTCTTGTTCACTTCAGCCTGGGTTGGATACGGATGGATCGTGCCGGCAATCGTCTTCGCTCCCGCCCCCGCGTTCATCAAGACCGAGAACTCACTGATCAAATCGCCGGCATGAGCTGCCACAATGGTCGCGCCGAGAATCGTGTCGGTCCCTTTCTGGATATGAACCCGCGCAAACCCTTCGTCTTCCCCGTCGAGAATCGCGCGATCGACCTCCTCGAGGTTGTAGGTGTAGGTTTCCACCTCAAGCCCTTGTTCCTTCGCCGCCTGCTCAGACAGCCCGACATGCGCGACTTCCGGTTCCGTGAAGGTACACCACGGCATGATCAAGGAGTCGACGCTGGCAGAGGCCAACCCGAAGGGGTGGGGAAACAAGGCATTCTGAATGACGATCTGCGCCATCGCATCGGCAGCATGCGTAAATTTGTACCGCGAGCAAATGTCGCCGGCCGCGTAGATCCTGGGATTCGTGGTTTGCAGCCGCGCATTCACGGTGATCCCGTTCTTGTCATACGCGACCCCGGCCGCTTCCAATCCGATCCCCTCGACGTTCGGGGTCCGACCGACACCCACGAGAATCTCGTCCACGGTCACATCATACTGCCGGCCATGGGAATCGACGGTGAGCCGCTTGCCGGCCTCTGTCTTCTGGGCTTGCACGTCCTTTCCGCAACAGAGCAGCGTCACCCCGTCGCGCCCCATTCGTTGTTCGACAATGGCCGCTGCGTCGCGATCCTCGTTCGGCATGATCCCGTGCAGAGCTTCGATCAAATAGACCTGGCTGCCGAAGCGGGCGAACGATTGGGCCAACTCACAGCCGATCGGCCCGGCCCCGAGGACGCCGAGCCGGGGCGGCAGTTCTGTCAGCGAGAACACCGTTTCGTTAGTGAGATAGCCTGCATCCTGAAGCCCGGGCGTCGGGGGTGCCGCCGCCCGGGCACCGGTACAGATGGCCGCTTTCGCAAACGTGAGGGTTCGCTTGCCGGCCGGCCCTTCCACCTCGATCGTATGCCCGCTGGTGAAGTGTCCGCTCCCGAGATACACGTCGACCCCAAGTGTGGTGTACCGATGGACGGAGTCATTGTGGCTGATCCGGGCGCGCAGCTTCCGCATCCGGGCCATCACCGCCCCAAAATCACGCTTCACACCGGGAGGAATATGCAGGCCGAACGCTTCGGCGTTCCCGAGGTCCGCCCACGCCCGCGCCGCGCGAATCATGCCTTTCGAGGGCACGCACCCAACGTTCAAGCAATCTCCGCCCAGCAAATGTTTTTCGATCAACGCGACTTTGGCCCCCAGGCTCGCCGCGATGATCGCGGTAATCAATCCCGCCGTGCCCGCCCCGATCACCACGAGGTTATAGCGACCGGTCGGCTCGGGATTGACCCACTGCGACGGATGAACATTCTCGACGAGAATGCGATCGTGCTCATCAAGGGGGAACATCACACCTGACTCAAAATGGGCCATCGAGGATCCTCTTGTGCCCTGATGCGTGATCATACCCGATGACTCCTCCGCCTAATAGAGGGTGGAATGTCATGCCTGTTTCGCCGTGAATTTCTTGTAGATGATCGGTGCCAGCGCAAGGAGCCCGAGCAAGACGAACGCGGCGATGACATTGGGAGAGACGATTTCTTTCAACGAGTTGATGGTCCCCAGTTGCCGGCCCGCATAGGCATAGACAAATGATCCCGGGATGATGCCGAATGCCGTGGCGGCCACGTAGCTGCCGACGTTCATTCGCGTCAGGCCGGATACCAGATTGACGGCGAAAAATGGAAAGAGCGGAATCAGTCGGAGCGTGATGAGATAACTGAATGCGTTCTTGGTGAACCCCTGCTGCACCGGCCCCAGCCACTTGCCGAACTTCTGTTCGACCCAATCCCGCAGCAGATAACGCGCGGCGAGAAACGCAAGCGTCGCGCCCGTCGTCGCACCCAGGTTCACGAACAGAGTGCCGAGCACACTGCCAAACAAGAATCCACCAGCCAGGGTGAGAATCACCGCGCCGGGGAGCGACAAGCCTGTGACCACGATATACGCGAGAATGAAGAGTGCGACCGACGCCGCATAATTCGCCTCAGTAAAGGCCAACAGGTGATCGCGGTTCTGTTTCAACGCATCAAGCGAAAGGAACCGGCCAAGGTCGAAATAGAAAAACGCGCCGACCGCACAAGCGATCACCGCGGCAATGACGATTTTCCCGGCGTTCGACCCGCTTGCCGGCTGGGCGACTGGTACTTCATTGGGCATAGCAACCTGCTTGCGTATCATGGGGGCTCCACCCGTAGCTGTCAATGTCGTGTCCTACGAGTTTGGTCGCCAATCTATCTGTATTCTTACAGGGGCACGGCTAAGGATGAACGTACAGGCATCGCTCATAGCAAGTGGCATTCACAGGATATCCGGTCCTGATAGAGAAGGGGAGGTGCGGGAATACGAACAGTTCTACCTCGAACTACCCTGGAGATTGGAGCGGGCGAAGATCGAATACAAGGAAACTGGAACTGCTATGGATTGAGTTCCGTACAACTGTGGCAGCTCCGCTCAGCGCCTCACCGACCGGCCCCCACTCATACCGCCTGAGGGGAGGAAAACTATTTCCACTGGCGGTTGTTCACGTCACGATCAATATCGAGCCGGCCCAATGCGCGCTCAAGGGGATCAATCACTCCGTCATGGTTCTTATCGAGTTCTTGGAAGTGGTCGTGCAGAAGCTCCCCGGCGAAGGGGTTGAGCACGCGGCCTGTTTGCCGATCTCGGCTGGGGTCGTAACGTTGCGGCTGCTCGAGTATTCCATAGTAAGAGAGATTGGGCTTGGGCTGAACAATGGCCGGTGGATGTATTTTCGCCCTAGCCTTCTGATGGCGACGCGTCTTCCGGGAAGTCCGCTCGGAAGGCGTTTGTCCCTGCGATGTTACGGCGACACTCTTGCCTGATTCAGTTTTTGCGAGCTTCCTTGCCTCCACTTTCTGGCGCGTTGTGGGAACAGATCGATCTGACACAATCGGCTCAACCATCGGCAGCTTGGCCTCTTTCTTGGACTTGGCAGCGGCGGCCGACAGGGACGGCGCCAACTCCCCTAAGCTACCCAGAGTCGTTAAAACACCGACCAGCAAAATCCCACATCTGTATGGACGTGATGCCATCACTTCCTCTGTTGACTGTGTCCGGATCCGTTTAAGTGTACCAGGCCACATGATGCCCCACAGACCGCTGATTCTCGAAGAGAATTTCCATTCTCAATCAGAAGCCCGCTCATCGTCAGCCCACGATCTAGCAGGTTGGTGAACAGTCATTTGAGAACCCTGGCAATAGGCAATGACGAGCGACCTCGGATGGGGCCAGAATACCGGCTAGTTGTCAGGAAGGCCCTGGCTGCCGTAGTCTCTTAGGAGGAGGACACAATGGACGACACCAACCGACTGACCAAGACGAAAGAACAGTGGGCCAAGGCCCGGCGCGGAGGGGAAGAACGTGAGGTGTTTTACGAGGGAGATGATCGACTCCCCCCGGGACAGCATCTCGTAGAAACGTTTCCCGTACTGGATCTGGGGTTCAAGCCCGAGATCCCCTTAACTGAATGGAGCCTCACCATCGGCGGATTCGTGACCACTCCCGTCACGTGGACATGGGAGCAGTTCTTGGCGCAACCCCGATTCAAGGACGTTTCAGATTTCCATTGCGTCACATCATGGAGCCGCTATGACAATGAGTGGGAAGGGGTGAGCTTCAAGCACATTATTTCGCTGGTGAAACCGCTCTCGCTCGCCAAATTTGTCCTCTTCAAATCGTACGACGACTACACAACCAACCTTCCCCTTGAAGCCTGCGACGACGGCGATGTACTGCTGACGTATCGATGGAACGGCAAGCCGCTCACGAAAGACCATGGCGGACCGGTGCGTGTCATTGTGCCGAAGCGCTATGGCTGGAAGGGAGCGAAGTGGGTGAAGGAGATGACGTTTGCAGACAAAGACGAGAAAGGGTTTTGGGAAGTCCGCGGTTATTCCAATACTGCACTGCCCTGGAAGAATGATCGCTACGGGTAAGCTCGCTACTTTTTCACCCAACCGCCCGGCCCTTCGACGAAGTTGCCGGGCTTCGTCTTCTGAATCGCTTTCTCCCCCGCGAGCGTTTCCACCACACTGATGTTAGCCCCGTCGCGGCGAGCGATTTCCTCATAGGCTTGGCGCCGCTTCTGATTCACCTCGTTCAGGAGAGCTTGCGCCTCACCGCTTCCTGGTGCAACAAGACCCAAATATCCATTGGCCTTTTCTCCGACAAGCCCTTTCGCCTTCGCCTCATCAAGCGTCAGCGCGAAAATCGGCTGACCGCCTGCCAGGCACCCCAGCACCACGCTCACTGCGACTATTCGGCTCCACGTTGTCATCGCCGTTTTCCTCCCTCTAGAACAAACCGCTCTCGTCAGACAATACTTTGTCCAGGTCCTTGTCCACTTTCACGCGAATCTCGTGATCAATCTTCACGTTCAAATTGATGGTAATCGGCTTCTCCGGCGCCGCCACTTCGACACGCGGTGTACAGGCTCCCGTGACGATCAGCAGCCCCCCGATTATTCCTCCGACTGCGATGGTGAACAACTTCCCGTTCTGCATGGTCAGCCTCATGGGACTCATGGCCGTCTGAACCTCTTTTGAACCGAACCTTGAATATCTTCGATTAGACGGAGACTTTTCAAGAGGGTCGGGATGTGTTCCTGTACCGTGAGATTAAAATGGATGGGAGGACTCTTCTTGAGATCTGGATTGCTCCCCTCCAATCGCGCACTGAGAAATAACGTCCCGCTCTCTGCATAGTTTACACCAACTCGCAGCAGCGTATACTGGAAGTTATTGAGCGCTTGCGCGACCAGGTGGAGATGGCTGTCGGACTCTGAGATTATTTTCGATGACTCCGGTGTTGACGCATAGCGTACGACCCCGCCAGGAGGCTGCGCTTCAACCACCCCGTCTTCAACCGTTACACCCCCGGGTGTGATCGCGACAGGCAGCATCCCGTTCAATGTTCCAGTCCCTTGGAGTCCCCTTTGCTGTTCCAGGCTCAGGATCTTGGCCAAATCGAGATTTTGCAGCGAAACAGTCGTCCGATAGTGCGGTTTGGCTAAGTCGACCACCAGCCCGGGACTCGTGACCGCGCCCCCAAAGGCTTCACATTGGAAGTCTTTTACATCGATCACCGGCAGCCCATCAGGCAACTTCCACAGCCCCTGGAGCATCGTCGCCAGGTTGGTCACCTCGACGCCGGTCTGCACCGATGTAATGGTCACCGACGCTGGCTGCACTGTGGCAATCGACTCAAGTCCTTGCGCACGCAGCGTCATCGTCGTGCTGAGACCTTGCACAACATAGTCCTGATAGCGGCCGGACAGTTTGTCGGCCACCACCTTCGCCGTCCCGGACATTACCTGAAACCCATGCGTCGAATCTCCAATACCACCGGACCAAGACACATCGATAGTCGACATCAGTTGCCCATCGTTAAGATCCGTGGACAGGGGCAATCCCATGAGTATCTTGCTTAGCCGCCGCTCAGCGCCATCAAAGACAATCGGCCCGATCATTCCGTGCAGCGTCCCCTGCTCCGCACTTAACGGCTGTTCAATCCTGGCGGTGAGAAGAGCCCCGTGGGAGGGCGCATCAACCCGAAGGTCCGCCCGGATCCCTGCTTGGTTTGCTACAAACTTCACCTTCCAATCCGTAGCTGGTATTCCCCAGGGAGCAAGATCCAACGTCACTCCCTCCATCGTTACTGTTCCTTGTGCATTCCATGAGGTTCCGGCTGTCTCGGCCTGCTGTACTCGCAATGTACCCTGGCCCATGCGAACGTTTCGGCCCATCACCCGCATGGCTGGGACCCGGATCGCCACCGTCGCAGGCCCAGCACTGCAATGGGCAGCCGCCAGATCGCACTGGACAGGCAGAGCCTCGGCAAGTTGCAAGGTCAGACTCGATGCCACCGTCGCTCCTTGCTCGATCTGCTTGGCCGTCACGGAGGATGACGGCAAAAGCACTCCTTGAACATGGGTGCGAGCCATCGTCACCGTTCCTCGAAACCCTCCTGTCGCCTCCTGGGCCGAAAGAAGGTCTGTCACCGTCTTCGGAAGAATGCCTTCGACGCGATAGGTCCCCTCCGCCAATACCAGCTCACTGCCCACCCCTTCGGCTCGACTCGTTGTAAACTCTGCTACCAATGGGCCCGGTGTCAGACCATATGTCACATGCAATGGCCCTTCAACAATCGTACGCACCGGCACTTCCGCCCAATACAACATCCCCCGCACCGGCTCCGCGTTTTCAATCCGCACCGGTTGATCCCCGCGAGGGAGAATCATCCGAACCGCTTCGGGGATAATGTCGGGCTGAGCATTCACCGTTGCCGACAGCAACACGCCGGGAGCCAATGTCCATTCCACCTGTATCGCATTGCCCGTGAATGTACCCTCATAAGCAACCGCAATATCCTTGGCGACCCCTTTCAGGGCAGGCAAGGTGACATTGATTTGGACGTTTCCATCCAGATGCGTGCGCGAGTCCCTCCAGAGTGATGTGAGTGTCGCCTCAGCCGCCGCAGTCCCGGCCCAGTGTACAGCCACGCGTCCTGTGACTCTCCCCAGCTCCGGACCAATCGGGACAAGCAAGGCAATGAACGGTGCCAGTTCGCGGACATTCACCTCCAGCTGTCCATTGATCCGAATCTGCGGACCATCCGGATGGGCCTGTGATTGCCATGAAATGATCGGTACGGCTTGGAGCCGTTGCGACACCAAGATAGCCGACCACGTACTCGCCGAATTTCCCGTCACGGTGAGGCCATAGGAGGCCGTGTCGCGGCCTTGGAACGACAGATGCCCCCCCAGTTCACCCTCCCGATACATCACGACACCGGATATCGTCACCTTGCGGAGAGGTCCGGTCGCCTGCTCACGAAAAATCGTCACGCGATCCAGGTGTACCTCGTCGAAGGGAAGTATGGGCAGACTGCGCAATAAATCGCCGGCGGTCAGCAAACTCCATGGCGATTCGTCACTGACGGCCAGGTCTCGATTCCCCCCTCCCGCTTCGTCAAGCCCGGACCGCGGCATATTCAGAATTTGGACGTCAACATAGGGAAGAGACACCCGATCAACACGTCCTCGGATAAGTTGCGTCGCGCGATACTGGACCTCTGCATCCGTCAGCGAGACCATTAAACTTTCACCGCCCAAATCCTGCTGGAAAGAGACGACGGGAATGCGCATCCCCTTCCACCCAGGATAGCCCAGCTGGATAATGACGTGCTTATAACCGTACTCACGGAGTCCTTGAGCCAAGAGATATGAGGCCGCCAGCGGCAGAAGCAAATACAGGCTCGCCACGGCGACCAACACAAAGAGAAGACCGATCCGATATCGACGAATGAGCATTGTTTCCCGTACGGCTAATCAACAGGCTGCAAACGGTTGTCAGGCAATTACGATGGTTCTGTCAAGTGCACCGGCATGGACACTCGGTGTGTCTGCCATGACCGCGATTCGCCGACGTTGACAGAATTTCACACACGCCGGTATCTTGCCTCATCATTCATCTGGTCACAGGCATCGAGTCATACGTTGTTCTCCATCAAATTCGCTCGCCCGCTTCTCGGAATTCCAGCTGCCTCCAACCCGGCCACGCGGCGGGCGTGGCTGATCATGCTCCTCGTGCTGTATGGACTTCTCACGGACACTGCTCCTATCTTCGCTTTGGTCAAACAGAATCAGCCGGAACGGTCGAGCGACCGCTACATTCACCAACTGGATGATCTCTCCGCTCTCTGGAGTTTCTATAAACAGAAATACATCCTAGACGGCCGAGTGGTGAGCTGGGATGAACAGGGTATCACCACCTCTGAAGGCCAAGGATACGCCATGCTGCGCGCCGTCTGGTCCGGTGATCGCATCATGTTCGACCGGACGTGGGGATGGACGAAAGAACATCTTCAAATTCGCAACGACAAGCTCTTCGCCTGGAAATGGAAGGAGAAGGTTTTGTCGACGCATTCCGCCACCGACGCCGATACGGATATCGCCCTCGCACTGATCCTTGCCGCTCGGCGATTCGACCAGCCGGCCTATGAGCGGGAAGCGTTGGCGATCCTGACTTCCATCTGGGACCTGGAAATTCTGCACACCCGCGTACGGGATTATGTGACCGCCGGGGATTGGGCGATGTATGAGGACTACCCTGTCATCCACGTCGCGTATCTGGCTCCCTACGCCTACGAGATCTTCGCAGCCGTGGATCCACAGCATCCTTGGAACCGTGTCATCGAGGGTGCCTATGCCATCCTGCACTGGCTCTACGACCGGGAACGAGTCGCCCTGCCCCCGGAAATCATTTATTGGAATAGGACGACTGAGGAACTGTCGCTGCGGCACCCCACGACAGGCCACCTATCCGAATTCAGCTACGACGCCTTTCCCATCTTCTGGCGTGTGGCGCTCGACGCGCAGTGGTTTAGCCGGGCACAAGCCCCGTTGCGGCAGACGATGCTCGCCTTCTTCCAGCATGAATGGCGCGCTCACAGCCGTCTCGTCGACCGCTATTCGCTCGATGGAAACCCCCGATCCTCGGTTGAAGGTCTCCCCCTCTACGCGACCGTGCACTCACTGGCGCTCCACGAACAACCGGACTTCGCACAGATCCTCGCCGAACGCAAATTGACCGGCCTCCAGCGGAACGCGCTGGCGGGAAAATCGACGCCATACTACCTGCACAATTGGCTGTGGTTCAGCCAGGCCGTCTCGCTGCAACAAGCCAGGCATTACGACGAGTTTCTCGGCTTCTTGCGTCCCTTCGATTTCACCGGATTTTCCACTCACTTTCCCTGGGAACTGTTTGCCATCGCGTGCGCGCTGTTCTTCGTCGCTCGATGGCATCCGGTGTTGAAAATAGCGTTCCTGCTGTGCGCCTTTACGCTCTGTTTTCGCTATCTCTGGTGGCGGCTGTTCAACACGCTGAACGTCATCGAACCGGGCGGGCTCGCCATCAGCCTCTCCCTCTGGGTCGCCGAGTGTTATGCCTTCTCGACGGTGCTGCTCCTGCTTGTCCAAGTCGGCGTGGGCTGGCGACGATCCCCCACTGTTGCTCCTCCGGCAGCGGAATTGGCCCCATCGGTCGACGTCTTTATCCCGATTTATTCGGAGTCCTGCGCCATTCTCGAGAACACGCTCATCGGCGCCTGCGCGATGACCTATGAACACAAATGCGTCTATGTGCTTGACGACAGCCATCGTGAGGAGGTCGCGCGGATGGCTGGCCGCTATGGCGCCACCTACATCAAAGGGCCCCGTCAGCACGCCAAGGCCGGGAATCTCAACCATGCCCTCACACAGACGACCGGTGAATTGATTGTCGTGTTCGACACAGACCACATTCCGGTCACGAGCTTTCTCCTGGAAACCGTACCTTTCTTCGCCGACCCTCGCATGGGGTTCGTCCAAACTCCGCATCACTTCTATAACCAGGACATCTTTCAACGCACGCTGCGCACAACCCCGCGCATCCCCAACGAACAGGACATGTTCAACCATTCCATCCAGGACGGGCGACAAGGCTGGAATGGTTCTTTCTTCGTGGGAAGTGGCGCGGTGTTTCGGCGAGCCGCCATCATGGAATTGAACGGGTTCAAGCTGATGAGCATCACTGAAGACATCCACACCAGCCAGCACCTTCATGCCCGCGGTTGGAAATCAGCGTTCGTCGACAAAGATCTCGCGGTCGGATTGACAGCGGAAAACTTGGCCTCGTATCTCGTCCAACGACGCCGGTGGATGCTCGGCTGTCTCCAGATCTTCTTCAAAGATAACCCCCTGCTCTGCCGCGGCCTGCCGATCCGGCATCGGCTCGGGTATTTTGCCTCGCTCTACTATTTTTTCTTCCCCGCCGCACGGGTGATTTTCTGGATCACCCCGCTGTACTTCCTCTTCTTTCATCTGCACCCGATTTTTTCCGACGTCTCGATCTTGGTTGCCTATCTCCTTCCATTTCTTGTGCTGCTCCCGCTGATCTCGTCCGTGCTTCTGCCCGGCTGGCCTCGACTGCTCTGGTCAACGATGTACGAAAGCACGGTCAGTTTTCCGCTCTTCCGTTCTATGTTCGATCTGATCCTCCCCAGACGGCTCGGCTTCAAGGTGACGCCGAAAGGACTCATTGCTCATCACCGATCGTTCGATTGGCATTCGTCCGCCAGTCTGCTGACCGCCACAATCATTACCCTCGCCGCGATGGGCAAAGGATTGTGGGAATTTTGGTATTTCGGCATCGAGAAGGATGCCTACTTTTTCAATCTTAGTTGGGCCGCTATTAATCTCATCGGCCTCTGCGCCGGTTTGCTCATGGCGTGGGAACAACCGCAACGGCGTACCGAGGAGCGAATTCGGAAAGGGCTCCTGCTGCAACTGCGAGCCGACGGATATAGGCTCGACGCCGTGAGTCGGGACGTGAGTCTTACCGGTTTGTCGATCGAGACCGCTCCCACTGACTCAATCCCGCCCGTCGTTGAAATCACACTCCACACAAATCCCCCCTTCACCTGTCAGGCTCGAGTCGTTTATCATGAGCCACTGGCCGGAAACCGCGCTCGTTGCGGCTTGGCCTTTGTTGCCCCGAATGAGGACCATCATCGCACCATGCTCTTGACCCTCTTTGCCGATCCAGCCACATGGGCCACCGCACACACTGCCAGGGTCCGCAGTAACCTGGTCATGGCGGGCTATCTGCTGGCTGGCTTGTGGCAAAGTCTTGTCCCGTTACATACCAGGCGTCGCAGGAGTCCTCGAACAGGCCTCTGCCTGTTCGCCACGATCCAGGTTTGCGATCACAAACGCACCGTGCTCCTCCGCAATCGTTCAGCACGAGGCCTCGGCGTCCTCGTGTTCGGACGACCGCTGCCTCCGAATGCATCGTGGACACTTCAGGAACCGACCGGCGCTGCATGCTACACTCCTTGCTATGGCAAACGCGTAGTTCCTGGTATTTGGCGGTTCGGCGCGGAGCCCGCACCAGCTTTGCCAATCACCGCTCACGCCGCCTCATCACCTGCTTCATCAACCAGTACTATCTAACGGAAAGGCTACACGACCCATGGTTCACCGCTTCCTCGTGCTCGGTCTCAGTGTGTGGAGTCTGTTGGTGCTTACGCCGGATACCTTCGCCGCAGACTTCATGGAATCCTGGTACCTCTCACGAGGACGGGCCAACATGGAGATTGAGAACTATAAAGCCGCGATTGAGGCGTTTGAGAAAGTGGTCGAGCATGACCCGGATCATCGGGAATCCTTGCGCAGTTTGGGCATTGCCTATGAACGGCAGGGGCTCAAGGATAAATCGATCGAGGCATTCGACCGCTACCTTGCGAAATACGACGACGATCCGGAGATCGCCTTCAAACAGGCTCAGGCTTTGGAGTGGTCGCGCTATGCCTCCTATCGCGAGAAGGATATGCTCAAGTACTATCGCATGGGACTCAAACGGAAAGACGATCCGGCCATGCGATTGCGATACGCCACTCATCTCGCCGGTCAAAAGGAAACCGCACAAGAAGCCGTTGCCCAGTACGACAGAGTCCTTGTCGCACAGCCGCGCAATTCGCAGGCACACCAAGGTCTGGCAAAAGCCTATGCCTGGCTCGGCCAAAACGACTTGGCCCTCTATCACGCCAACCTCGCCCGGCAAACGTCGCGGCGCGAACCCGGCGACATGACGGCGTTGCGCCGCGACATGCTGAAAGGGCGGGAACCTGCCGTGGAAGGCGTGTTCTCGGTGCTGGCTCAACCGGAAAAGCCGTTCGAGTTGTACGGAGTTCGACTAGGCTCCCGAGGCAAGATGGGCTTGAGCCCCTTTACCACCACCACATTGGAGGCCGGCGCGGAACATTTCTGGAGTTCATTGGAAAACCGGACAGGCGGATATCTCTCATTCGGCAATCAACTGCGGATCAATCCAGCGCATCGCTTCGACGTGCTCCTTGAGTATCATGATGCCCCACGCGGAGACGGGATGGCCTACAAACTTGAGTACATTTACGATGGACCGTCGGTCTCGATTCGACCTGGCGTGAAACGAGAATTTCGCTACGACTCATTTGCTGCACTCGTTGGCTCGCGAACAACAGGACAGCTAGTCGGCCTGGCACGATCGACGCTCTTCTATACCGACGTGGCGTTCGACATCGGATCGGTCCATCTGGATGTCACCCCGTTTGTCGGGTGGGTGAGCGCGGAATCCTTGAGCGCGAACGACCAAGTAGGTCTCACCGTGAAGGGCTCCATGCCGCTCTGGCAGCAAGGTAACTGGGAATTTTCCGGAGAGTATCTCTTCTATCTCACACACTACGGAGAGAATCAGAGTGGCTTCCGGCCGAGTCCTACAGAACCGTTCGCAGGAGGCTACTTTAGCCCGCAAGTCTTCGTGAACCAGATCCCACGGCTTGCCGCCAGCTACATGATCGACGAGAAGCAGGATTTCACCATCGCAGCTGGTCCGGCGGTGCAATACATCGACGAAGCGACGCGAGCGTCCGTCATCCGCATCGGAGGCGACGCCCACGCCGCCTATACGACACGCCTCTCAAAACCCTGGCTCCTGAAAATCATGGCGGATTACACCCAAATTACCAGCGTCTATATGCGACTCCAGTGTAATGCCTTGTTGGTGTATACGTTCCACTAGGAAGGACGCCCATGGACAGGCAATCGCTGACCGTCACCTTGGTGGAGTTCTGGCCGATCGACATCCCCATCACGGATCCGTTTGTGGTGGCTACGGGCGCGCGTGTCGTTGCAGAGAATGTCTTTGTGCGTATCACCCTGCGCGATGGCACGTGTGGCTACGGAGAGGCTGCGCCGTTTCCAGAAGTCGGCGGTGAAGATCGGGGGTCCTGTTTGTCGGCACTCGAACAACTAGGATCAACGCTCATCGGTAAAGCCGCGAAGGACTATCGTACGCTCGCACACCATATGGCCGAACTGGCCCCCCTACAGCCTGCGGCCCGCTGTGCTCTTGAAACTGCGTTGCTCGACGCTAACTGCAGAGCTGCCCAGATGCCGATGTGGCAATTCTGGGGTGGCGCCGACGCACGAGCACGTGAGACGGATATCACCATTCCAATTACCACGCTGGAACACACGGTGAGTTTGGCACGTGACTGGTACGAGAAGGGGTTTCGCCTGTTCAAAATGAAAGTCGGAAAGGACGTGACCACCGACATTCGCCGCCTCAAAACCGTGCACGAGGCGCTCCCCAACGTGGCGTTCATCGGAGACGGGAACCAAGGGTTTTCACACGAGGGCTGTTTGATATTCGCAAAAGGCGTGAAGCAGTTCGGCGGGGTGATCGTACTGCTGGAACAGCCGGTTGTGCGAGACGACCTTGATAGCATGGCCGCGATTCGACAAGAAACCGGCATTCCAGTCGCGGCCGATGAATCGGTGCGTTCCATCGACGATGCGCGACAGGTTGTCGAGCGTGGTGCGGCGGACTACATCAACATCAAGATCATGAAGACGGGTGTGCTGGAAGCGGCGGACATTGCCTCGTTCACCCTGAGATCCGGGCTGAAACTCATGATCGGCGGCATGGTCGAATCACGAATCGCGATGGGCTGTTCATTTAGCTTGGTGCTGGGCATGAAAGGATTTGAGATCTTGGATCTGGATACTCCGCTGTTGCTCTCAACAGATCCCATCCAAGGAGGGTACCGATATAACGGCCCGCAACTTCAACCCTGGAACGAGCCTGGCCTTGGCATGTCGACACCTCAACAACCCGGCATGAGATCGATCGGATAATCAACTCCCCTCGTCACATTTCTTGCACTGGAGATGCTCACCCAGGTGCTGCTCGCGTCCTCCTCCTGTCAGGACCCATGGGCGACTTGTGAACGGCGGCTGATGCCGCACATGTTGTCCATGACCGCAAGCCAAATCGGCCACCCAATCACCCTGCTCATCTTGATGAAAACCAACAATCGGCTGCTTCATCATTGCATCGTTCTGGCGTATGTCATCGTATCAGTGAACGATTTCGCAGGAAATGGCCGGCAATTCGTCTCCTCAGTTGGTATCTAACGGGATCCGAGCGGTCGCTCAGGACGTTCGGCGGCAGAGAAGTATGTCCAGTGCCGCTCACCGTCTTCGTCGAAACTCCCGAGAAAGACGACTTCGCGATCCAGATGGCGAAATTCAGAGAGAGCCGTACGACAACTGTGTGAATCAATCACCCGCGCATCAAATTGCCCGACGACATAGACCATCCCCTTCGCCGCCAAATAGATGTTCCGCCGACCGGCATATCCCGTATCGGGAAACAACTCCGTCGAAGACGAGCACCCCCCGGCTCCTTCAACCGTCAATGTGAGATTGTGCCGAGAAAGGAAGGGATCAGTGGCTGTTCGCACAATGGTCAAGCGCAATTTAGCCGACACAATCTCCATGGAAACGGGCTCCGGCGTGCCGCTGTTGCATGCAGAGCAGAGCAGCGCGACACCCCCTAGGGCAGCCACCCGATATAGATGCATCACTTGGGCGCAGGCACCTTTGGCGCAGCACCAATGGCATCGAGTCCAGCCTGCGCGCAGGCATCGTCAAGATGGGCGCCTGGTGCGCCGCCCACACCAATTCCCCCTATGACATCGCCGCCGATCTCGATGGGAAGCCCCCCGCCCAGCATCAGAATGTTGTCGTTCATATCGCGCAGGGCTTGAAGCGTTGGGAGCTTGCTGAGCATCTCCGCCAGCTCGGTCGTCGGTCGCCGCAAGCTCAATGCCGTATAGGCTTTCTTGCGGCTGCTGTCGATGGTATGAGGGCCCGCGCCATCCGCCCTTCCCATGGCTCGCAGGATGCCGGCGCGATCCACCACCGACACGCTGACGCGATAGCCATCCTTCTTGCAGTCCTCCAGCGCTGCCTGAATCACCTTGTTGGCCGCCGCAAGGGGCAAGACAGATTCTTTAGGCAATTCAGCCGCATGCGCCGAGAGCGTCGCCGTCAGTCCACATACCAGCGAAGCCGTCACCCGTACTGTTGCGATCATCGCCCGCCGATTATTCCAGCTTCGTGTGAACAGGGCCATCATTGTCCTTCCTGCTTGTCAGTGTACAACCACGTGATGAACCCTTCCATCGAGGGTACGGATGCCCGCCACTGCTGTCAAGAGAACAAGAGTCAGTCGGCAAAACTGGGGTCGCGAACGGCGCCGGTCGAGACGCGCTTGAGCCGCGCCTGCCGTGCTCATACAGAAACTTAGGTCTCAGGCTTCTTCCAAAAATCCGGCTGTGACCTCGCACTTTTTTTTCGCGGACCAGGCTCAAGGCCAGTCTCTTTGCGTTGGCGCACCACAATTCGCCTCGTGCTGACTGTGCTCGCTCCAGCCGGTATTCCCAGATCTTCGATCATCGCGCGCAACGGCTCTGCGACAGACCAGGCTTGGGCCGGACACCCTCGCGGGTTGTGCGGGGCGTCGGCGTCGAAAATTTCAGAAACCTGTCCCAAACAACCGCCCTGCACGTGGCCACTCAATCCATCCAGAAACGATCGGGCCTGAGCTCTCGTCTTGGTATTCTTCCCTAACACCTTGAGCCAGGCCGTCACGAACGGACCCAACAGGAACGGCCAGACCGTCCCTTGATGATACGCACCATCCCGCTCGACAACACTGCCTTCATATCGTGGGCGATACCGGCTGTCCTCCGGCGAGAGAGTCCGCAGCCCCACCGGCGTGAGCAAATGGTTTTTGACGACCAGAAGGATTTTTTCGGCCTGTTCCTTGGACGCCAGGTCATCGCAGAGGGAAATGGCGTAGATTTGATTGGGACGAATCGACGCATCGTTGCCCTTCGGCCCGTCGATTACGTCGTAGAAAAATCCACCTGCTTCGTTCCAGAACTTCGTGCGGAAGGACGCCACGGCTCGCGTCCGATCCTCTCGACAGCGCGCCGCGTACGCCGGTTCACCGAATTGCGCGGCAAGGCGTTCTCCGACGTCCAACGACCGGACCCAGAGCGCTTGGATTTCGACCGGCTTTCCGCGGCGCGGTGTGACGGCCCAGTCTCCGGCTTTCGCATCCATCCACGTGAGTTGAACGCCGGACACCCCCCCAGCAATGAGCCCGTCGACATCCATGTGGATATTGTAGCGAGTGCCTTGCCGGTAACCGTCGATAATTTGTTTGACCACCGGCCAAGCCACTTCGCGAACGCATGCCTGGTCTTTGCTGTAGGCGAGATACCGGTCGATTGCGTAGATAAACCAGAGTGACGCGTCAATCGTGTTGTACTCCGGCTGCTCGCCTGCATCGAGAAAGCGATTCGGCACCATGCCTTCCGAAACATGGGCGGAAAACAATTCAATGATCTGCCGGGCTGCCTCGTGCCGACCAGTGACGAGACAGAGGCCCGGGAGGGAAATAAAGGTATCGCGACCCCAATCGGCAAACCAGGGATAGCCGGCAATGACGGTCTGCCGGCTACCTCGTCCCGAGAGATAGGCCTCCACCGCACACCAGAGTTCGCCGGCCAATGGATCAGTGCTTGGGGCCGCCGTTCGAAGACCGGTTCGTCTCTTCTGTTCACCCTCGGTCAGAGATGCACCATCCACCGAGTCGATCGACTCGGTGGTGAGGATCAAGGCTGCACCGACTCCATGGTCGAGCTGGTAGGTGAACTCACCGGGAGACCACCAATCTTCTTCGAACGGGAGCCCGCGTTGTCGTTCAGCGGGAAACTGGACCGTGCGAAACCACTCCGGGTCATGCCGATACCTGCCGTTCTGAAAAGCCTGCACCGGAGACACCCCCCTGTAGGGATGCCAGGCCACCCGTCCATCCGCCACCGTGGCGGTGGTAACCAGACTGCCGTTCACGTGATGGGTCATGTGATAATCGCGCCCGCTGAGCATTGGTCGCACCCGCAACGTCACCACCTTTTTTGTCCTTCGGACAAGCATCCATCGAGTCACGACCAAGTCACGGTCTCGCACACAGAATATTTCTCGCTGAACGAGTACGCCCCGGCAGTCATAGGTCCAGGTCGGCCAGGGCTCTGTTGCGAAGCCAGTGCACTGCTTGTACCCTTCCGGGTGAACGGCGTTGGGGTAGAGGTTGGTCGAGAGCGGATACGGCTGGCCGTCGATATCGATCCATTCTTCGAGATGATTCACGAGAGCAAACCGTTCACTCGGCGGCTTGCGTGCCGTGAGCAACACCGCGTGGTAGCGGCGGGTATTCGCACCAGCGACCGTGCCCGAGGCAAACCCTCCACGACCGTTCGTTTCCAGCCATTCAAGGCTCAGGGCGCGATCGAGATTCTGGCAATCATCTTTGCTAATCAGCATTGTCCGTATCTCGTCGCTCGCGAGATGACGCTTCACGACCTTATTCCCCCGACTGCTGAATCAACTTGGCCACCAATCCCGTCCACCCCGTCTGATGGCTCGCGCCAATGCCGGCCCCGTTGTCTCCATGGAAGTACTCATAGAAGGGAATCGCGTCGCTCCAGAACGGATCTTCCTGAAATTTCGCAGTACCGCCGAAAACGGGACGCCGCCCGGTTCGGTCACGAAGAAAAATGTGCGTCAGCCGCCGAGATAACTCCGCAGCGACTTCATTCAGAGCGACCGACCGACCGGATCTGGTCGGGTACTCGACCTTGTACTCATTGCCAAGGAAATAATGGAACTTTTGAAGCGACTCGATGAGCAAATAGTTCACCGGAAACCAGACCGGGCCACGCCAATTCGAATTACCGCCGAAGAGCCCCGTGCTCGATTCGGCCGGCTCATAGTCCACTCGATAGTTCATGCCCATCGCCGAAAACAGATAGGGGTGATCTTTGTGGTAGCGCGACAGGGCGCGAATACCGTACGGAGAGAGAAATTCCTCTTCATCCAGCATATACCGCAGGACCGATTTCAGCCGCGTTCGATTGACCAGCGAGAGAAATCGCCGAACCCCTCCGTCATGTGATTGCGTTTCTACATGAGCGCTGAAGTCGGGCCGGTTTTCAATGAACCACTGCATGCGGTGTTTAAACCGGGGAAGGCTATCGATGAGTTCAGAATCCAACGTCTCAACCGCAAAGAGCGGGATTAATCCGACCAAAGATCGCACCTTCAAGGGAAGCGTCTGCCCGCCCGGAAGATGCAGAACGTCGTAGAAGAACCCGTCTTCTTTATTCCAAAGCTCGATGTTCTCCCCCCCGATGTTATTCATCGCCCGACAGATATAGACGAAGTGCTCAAAGAACTTGCTCGCGACATCTTCATACGCCCGATTTTCCCTGGCTAGTTCCAGAGCAATCGAGAGCATATTGAGACAATACATGCCCATCCAGCTCGTCGCATCCGATTGTTCGATATGACCGCCGGTCGGCAACGGCGCGCTCCGATCGAACACGCCGATATTGTCGAGGCCTAAAAATCCGCCTTGGAAGATGTTCTTCCCCTCGGCATCTTTCCGATTCACCCACCAGGTAAAATTCAGCAGTAGCTTATGGAACACGCGTTCGAGAAAGACACGATCGCCGACGCCTTTGCGTTTCTTCTCGATCTTGTACACGCGCCAGGCCGCCCAGGCGTGGACCGGTGGATTGACATCGCCTAACGCCCATTCGTAGGCCGGAATCTGTCCGTTCGGATGCATGTACCATTCACGAAGCATCAGAATCAGCTGTTCTTTGGCAAAGGTTGAATCGACTATGGCCAGTGGAATGCAGTGGAACGCCAGGTCCCAGGCGGCATACCAGGGATATTCCCATTTGTCCGGCATGGAGATGACGTCGGCATTGTACAGATGCGTCCAATCCGAGTTGCGTCCATGGAGCCGTTCACTCGGTGGCTCCGGCATACTCGGATCGCCCTTGAGCCAGCGATTGAGGTCGTAATGGTAGAACTGCTTGCTCCAGAGGAGTCCGGCGAAAGCTTGCCGCTGCACGCGCCGCGCATCTTCGGAGAGATCGGGCGGCGCGAGTTCATCGTAGAATTCGTTGGCTTCCTGAATCCGTTGCTCGAATATCGCGCTGAACGCCTCGCGCGTAAGCCCTTTCCCGCCATCTTCGTTCGTCAAGCGCAGGTAGATGACGTCCGATGCGCCAGGAGCCAGTGCGAGCGTGTAGTGCGCAGCGGCCTTCGAGCCGATTGTTTCTGGATTCACTGCTTCCTTGTCGCCCCGCACCACGTACTCATGAAAGCTATCCTTGACATATCTGGCCCCCTCCGCATCGCCGTAGAGCCGACGGGTGTTTGTCTCGTTCTCCGTGAACAGCAATGTCGGCTGTCGCTCGCACCAAAGGCGGCGGCGGCCGTAATACTCGTGATCCAGCTCGATGATACTCATGCCCTTGGCGGCCTCTCCTTCACGCATTCGGGGCCGGCGCGCGTCGAGCCCCCAGGACCACGTGTTCCGAAACCAGAGGGTCGGCAGGAGCGTCAGTTCGGCGGGATCGGGCCCATGGTTGACAGCGTGGATGCGGATCAGCAGATCTTCGGGTGTGGCCTTGGCATACTCTACAACGACATCGAAATAGCGATTCTCGTCGAAGACGCCGGTGTCGATCAGTTCGTATTCCAAGCCCCCACGACCCCGTCGGCGATTCCCTTCGACGAGCTTCGCATACGGAAACTCGGCCTGCGGGTACTTATAGAGATACTTCATGTAGGAGTGGGTCGGAGTCGAATCGAGATAGAAGTAATATTCCTTGACGTCTTCGCCATGATTCCCTTCATTGCCGGTGAGTCCAAAAACCCGTTCCTTCAGAATAGGATCTCGTCCGTTCCAGAGGGCGATCGCGAAACAGAGATACTGGTGACGATCGGAAATGCCGGCGAGTCCGTCTTCGTTCCAGCGATAGGCGCGCGAACGGGCATGGTCGTGAGGAAACGCTTCCCATGCAGTCCCGTACGGACTGTAGTCCTCGCGGACAGTCCCCCACGCACGCTCGCTGAGATAAGGCCCCCACCGCTTCCAATGTTCTTTGCGGCGGGCGTCTTCTTCAAGACGTTGTTGTTCAGCTGGTACAGCTGGCTGAGAAGGAGACGATGGCTGCGTCGATGTCGCCATACAAACCCCTATCGAAAGGCTCGATCAGCACCGGAGCACGATAGGTGCGTGCCCCGGAAGAGGTGTATCAATACGATGCGCTCATCCCCCTCCCAAATCAACCGTCCGTCTCCAAATTATGCTCACTCGGCAACCCAGGCTGCCGAAGTGGCAGTCCGCCGCCCTGCGGCGAAGGTGTCCGGAGCCTCACCAGAGTAGGTACAGCAATCCGAATGTTGAGTTTCAAGTTTCCCTTCTCGACTGAGCCAAACAACCGCCGCAACCATTTGATTCCATGTGGCAGGCAGGCAACAGTGTTCACAATTCGTCCAGCTGAATCTGTCCATGAAATGACACCCGTTCAATACCGAATTCGAGCACCTCAATTTCGGTCATGCCCACTTCTCTCCTCGGTCGTTCCCACCCTGTACTCAAGGCGGTCATAGCACGAGGTCGAATGGATAGCGCGAGTCTTACAGAAAGGCTTGGCACGTGGAAGCCCCCCTACATCAATGCTATGAGTTGGTATCGAAATGCGTCAGAAGGGGGTACCGGGAAGGGGGACAATACGAAGGAAGGAAGACACCCTAACTCCAAATCACGCGTTCTTGATTCAAGAGGTAGTCAATGACTTCAATACTATTCTGCATCTGCGTTTGTGCCTGCTCAGACATGGGAAGGACGGCACCCACTAGCTTGCCTGACTCCATATCTTCCAGTGAGGGAATGCCTTCGCCTGAGAACTTTTCGAGATCGCTGCGGAAGCTAGCCAAGTGAGACCTCCTCGTTGAGTTCTTCTCGGCCCCTTGATTGTGTTTCTTGAGTCGAGAAGAGGCTGTGGTCAACTGAAAGCATACCACACGCATTCCCCCTGTCAGGGAAGCCACCTATCTCGTTGTTTTCAAGCTACTTTCGCTGACCGTTTTCGGAGGAGGGTCATTGAGTAAGCGGAGGAAGCGCACCCAGGTAGAGGAACTGCCCCTTATTAAGGAGAGTGGTATCCGGTCGAAGACGGAAATCATCATGTTCAACGTCGACAAAGAGCGGATCGGTTGTCAGATCAGACGCCGACTGGAGTTCCGGAGCCGGCGTGTTGGGGGATCCTGCCCGCATATAATTGCCTTCGCGATTGTAGAGCGCATTAAACGACGTCTTGGCCTGCCCGGACCCGGCAAAAAGAAACCCGACTTTATTCAGACCAACGACGTTTCCCGACACCTCGCTCTGTGATGATCCCAGAAACGCAGCTCCGCCTCCATTATTGACCAGGGTATTGCTGACCAGGACCGCCTTTGCACGGTCAGTGACCACGACGGCTTCGAACAGACTCCGGGTGATGATGTTGCGCTCCAGCCGGACGTCAGACTTGCCGGCCACATTCACCCCGTGATCGTTGTCATGGATGAAATTGCCTGTGAGCACAGCCTGAGAGTCGGAAAATTGCACCCCGGTGGTCTCACTGCCGCCGATGACACAATCTTCGATCCGCACATCCTGCACCTGTTGCCCGAACAGCATCCCCTTCACATGGAGGCCGCGAAGCGTAATGCCTGTACCGTTAAAAATACCGATCGCGTGGCCGCCGTGCTCATTGATGGTAAACCCGCTGATTTCTATATTCGTTGCCCCATACGGCCACTTTCCCACATGCAAGACGCCTACAACTTCATCACGGCCAAGCATGGTGACTTTGTCGACTCCGGCGCCGACGAGCTTGATCGTGTCCTTACTATGAATGGTGAGGTCCTGGGGGTAGGCCCCGGGCTTCACAAACACGGTGTCCCCCCTCTTGGCGCTATCAACAGCCGCTTGAATGGAGGTGAAATCGCCTGTCCCATCGAGGGCGACGATGATGGTCGTAGGATCAATGACGACAGGCGTCTCCCCCCATATTGAACCGACTCCTGCCAAGAGAGAGCTAAACAGGGCGATGACGGTTCCGGAATAACGCATGGAGAAATTCATACAAGCGCAGGAACCGAGATGTCAATCAGGTTTCTTGTGGGGCAGCACCCCGCGTGATAAGCTCCGCCGCCATGATCCTCGTCGGACTCACAGGCGGCATCGCCACCGGCAAAAGCACGGTTGCCAGAATGTTTCGGCAATGGGGTGCGGTCGTGATCAATGCCGATGAACTTGCGCGAAACGTCGTCAAACCAGGCAAGCCGGCCTGGCGAGAGATCGTCAACACGTTCGGCAACCACGTCCTTAATCGTGACCGTACCCTCAATCGCCATGCGCTGGGAACCATCGTGTTCGGAAACCGGAGCAAGCTGCGTCGGCTTGAACGAATCATCCACCCCCGCGTCGCGCGCGAACAAGCCAGGCTCACGAAACAGGCCGCACGGAAAGATCCCAACGCCGTGGTGATCTACGACGTACCGCTCTTGTTCGAAGCCGGTATTGACAAGCGGGTGGATAAGACCATCGTCGTTGCCGCTGATCGCAAAACCCAAATCGCTCGCCTCAAAAAACGCAATCGTCTTTCCCGCGCCGATGCGATTCGGCGTATTCGCAGCCAGATGCCGCTGACAGAGAAAGTTCGCCGGGCCGACTTTGTTTTTCAGGGAACACTCAAGCGAGCTTCACTCCGACAGTCAGTCCGCGCGCTCATACACACCCTGCAATCCACCTCCTAGCCGAGAGTCCCCATGCATTAATTTTTCTCTCTGTGTTACATTGCAGCACTATGCACAACGTTGTCATCATCGGTTCCGGGCCTGCTGGATTGACGGCTGCCGTCTATAGCGCGCGGGCAAATCTGTCTCCTTTGCTTATCGAAGGCTGGCAGTCGGGGGGCCAACTCACCACGACCACGGAAGTTGAAAACTATCCCGGCTTTGCCAAGGGCATCATGGGTCCGGAGCTGATGAAGGAGATGCGGGCTCAGGCGGAACGGTTCGGAACTGTCTCTAAGACCGGCGACGTGACCGCTATCGATCTCACAACGCAACCATTCACGATCACGGTGGATGGCGAAGAGACGATTCAGGCTCGCACCGTCATCATCGCCACCGGCGCATCGGTGATTCCGATTGGGCTCAAGAATGAATCGCGTCTGACGGGTCACGGTGTCTCCACCTGCGCCACCTGTGACGGGTTTTTCTTCCGGGGAAAGGAATTGATCGTAGTCGGCGGGGGCGATAGCGCGATGGAGGAAGCGACCTTCCTCACGAAGTTTGCCACGAAGGTCTCGATCGTCCACCGTCGAGACAAGCTCCGTGCGTCGAAGATCCTGCAAGATCGGGCGATGAAGAATGAGAAGATCTCCTTCATTTGGAACACGGTTGTGGAAGACATTTTGGGAACCGAGGTGGTGACGGGCATACAGCTTAAGAACATCGTGACCGGAAAGACATCCGAGCTGCCCTGCGCCGGCGTCTTCGTCGCCATCGGCCACCGGCCAAACACCGCTCTGTTCGCCGGTCAGCTTGAGATGGATGCGAAGGGCTATCTCACCACCAAGAACGGCACCGCCACCAGTGTTGCCGGCGTCTTCGCCGCTGGAGACGTGCAAGACCCAACCTATCGCCAGGCCGTCACGGCAGCAGGCTCAGGCTGTATGGCCGCCATTGATGCAGAGCGCTTCTTGGAATCACATGCCCACGGTTCATGAAAACATCTAGGATGCTCAAAATGGCTCTCCAACAAGGCCTCAGGCAAGACAAACACCGGAGGCGTACCCTCTGGGTACGTTGAGGATTTTGTCGAGCCGAGAACGAAGTTGGCGGCCATTTTCAGCATCCGGCTAAACTATGAAATGCGCCATCGTCCACTACCACGAACTGGCCCTCAAAGGCCGCAACCGCGACTTCTTTGAGCAGCGTCTCGTTCGCAACATCCAAATGGCGCTCAAGGACCTGGGCATCAAACGGGTCGAGAATCTCCGCAGCCGTATCCGAATTCTTCTTCCGCCAGACAGCACCGCCGATGTCATCAGCACTCGCCTGACACGCGTCTGCGGCATCGCGAACTTCTTGCTGGCTCATGCCGTGCCGCTCAACTTGGCTGCCCCGAACCTCGATGAACTCAGCGCGGCCATCATCGAAGAGCTCCGGCCGAGATCTTTTTCCACCTTCCGCGTCACCGCCAAACGGGACGACAAACGCCTGGTCCTGACCTCCATGGATGTGGAGCGCGCCGTCGGTGCAGCCGTCGGCGACGGAACCGGTAAGAAAGTGAGCCTCCGAGACCCCGACCTTACGATTTACATCGAGCTACTGTCGAAAGAAGCCTACTATTCTACTGAAAAGATCCAGGGTCCCGGCGGCATGCCGGTGGGAGTCAGCGGGCAAGTCGCCTGTCTCATTTCAGGTGGGATCGATTCACCGGTTGCGGCCTATCGCATGATCAAGCGCGGCTGTCGAGCCCTCTTCGTCCATTTTTCCGGTCGCCCGTTGGTCAGCCGAGCCTCGGAGGAAAAGGTCCGCGACCTCGTGCAGACCCTCACCGTCTATCAATATGACTCCCGCCTCTATGTCATCCCGTTTGGGGAGATTCAGCGGGAGATCGTACTCAATACACCGCCGCCGTTCCGCGTGGTGCTCTATCGACGGATGATGCTCCGGATCGCCGAAGAACTGGCGAAGAAGGAACGGTGCTGGGGCCTAGTGACGGGAGACAGCTTGGGTCAAGTGGCGTCTCAGACTCCTGAAAACCTGTCCGTCGTCGAAGAAGCGGCGGAACTACCGATTCTTCGTCCTCTCATCGGGATGGATAAACTGGAGATTACGGACGAGGCCAAGCGCATCGGAACTTATGACACGTCCATCGAACCCGACCAGGATTGCTGCAAGCTTTTTACGCCGCCTCACCCCAGCACAAAAACCAGGATCGATGATCTCCGAAAAGTTGAACGGGCGCTGGACATCACGTGTCTGGTCAAGCAAGGGCTGGAGAAGGCCGAGTTCTCTGAGTTCACTTTCCCTGCGTAGCCCGCACAAGCGCCTTCTCTTTCACAATCCGAAAATGCGCGTGTAGTTCCCGCCGCATCGCGATGGCAATCAGCCAATCCGGCACGATGGTCTCGATCTCGACGAGCAGTTCGAAGTCCGCCTTCGTCTGAGCACCGCCTTCTGCGGGGCTCAATTTCCATACACGACGGTATTGCTTGAAATCCCCGCCTTTGAGTTCAGTGAGTAACCCGCCGCCTGGCAACGTGCGCGACTCGCACATCAATCGACGTTCGCCGGGAAGTACGGAATGGTCGATCCGAACATCCGTGAAAGCTGTGCCGGCCTGCTCCCGCAACTCGGCAATCCGCATGCGGACCTCAAACAGCTCGGGCCAATGGATATAGTCGGTCAGCAGGCGCTGAATGATCTCCGGCTCAACCGGAAAGAGAATGGTGGCCGTTGCTTTGACCCCGCCGGTCGGCACGACCCGTACATCAAGCAGTACAGGATCACCAGCCCAGGCCCAGATCGGACCACACGCGAGCATCAAGGCCAGGCAACAGGTGAGTCGCTTCGGCATGGCGCGATTATACCGGCGTGCTCCATTCCCTGCGAGAAGGAAACTCCATTGATCCGGACTCACAACTCTGTGCTAGGATGCGCCATGCCGCGCACGTGGCCGCTCTTCCTTATCCTCTTAGCGATGACAGCGTTCCACTTCCTTTGGGCCGAGACTGCTTCAGCCCAGCCGATCCAGGAATCGACTGCTACGACGGAACAGTCCTGCAGCTTCGGCATGGGCAAGGGTGAACCCTCACAGAGTTGCGCCATCCCATTCCCTGCAGGCTGCCGTGTGGCGCACGCTCCCGGCTCCACCAAACCTTGGACGACGATCTCCAACGGCGGCAGGCTCTTGTGCCGCTTCGATGAAAAAAGGACCGACTGGAAAACGAAAGCCACCGGTGCCTGCGTCCGTTGCCGATCGAGCCATTGTTCGGCTCAATTTAGTGTTCGCTTTGATTGTTCCCCTCAGCACTAAATCCTACTCCTTATGGCTTTCTCCCGTGTGATCAAACAAGAAGCCCGCGCGCTGGGATTCGATGCCGTCGGTATCACGCGCATCGATACTCCAGCTTCGCCACGGCAGCACACACTCCTCACCCGGCTCACGGAGTGGCTCGAACAAGGGTTCCACGGCACGATGGCCTGGATGGGACGGATGCCGGAGAAGCGCGCTGACCCTCGTCGCGTCCTTCCGGAATGCCGCTCAATTATTTCAGTCGGAGTCAACTACCTGACTCAGCATCGTGCCGATGAACAGCCGGGCTATGGCCGCATCGCGCGGTACGCCTGGGGGAAGGACTACCACAAGATTCTTGGTGATCGGCTCAAGCAACTCGAGCATCGTATTCGCGGCCTGGCGCCGGAAGCCGAGACCCGTTCCTACGTCGATACTGGTCCCATAATGGAAAAAGCCTGGGCGGAACAAGCCGGACTGGGATGGATCGGCAAACACTCCAATCTCGTGTCAGCGGAGTACGGCTCCTGGCTATTGCTGGGCGAAATTTTGACCACGTTGGATCTGGAGCCCGACGAACCGGCGACCGACCTCTGCGGCAGCTGCACGCTCTGTATTCAAGCCTGCCCGACCAAAGCCATCGTCGAGCCCTATGCCGTCGACGCCACCCGCTGTATTTCCTACCTCACGATCGAGCTGCGCGGGGACCAAACCGTCATCCCCGGCGAGTTACAGCCGCACCTGGGAAACAAGATCTTTGGATGTGACGATTGTCTTGACGTGTGTCCCTTCAATTTGCGAGCCGAACCGACCCAGGAACCAGCCTTCCAACCAACAACACTGACTCTTGCCCCATCCTTGGACGAACTGTCCAAGATGGAGGAATCGACCTTTGTCACTTTGTTTCAACACAGTCCCATCAGGCGAGCCAAACACGCCGGGCTCCTGCGTAACATCGCGATAGCGCAGCGTAATCGGCAATAGCCTCGACCACGCCGTTGCCCCCACTCCTTACTCCTCGCCCCTCACCAGACCACCCCCTTTTCTTCCTCACCAAAGGAGGAGTAGGCTATACACAGTTCCCAGACGGTTCGACAGAAGCCCTGAACAAGGAGTCTCTGATGAACCTTCCGAACTTTCTGCTCGTCGCGAACGACCCCGAGACTGGACGGCTCCTCGAAGCCGCTGCGCCTCCTCACACGACGATTCATACAGCACATACCATCTCCGAAGGGCTCCGCCTCTGGCAAGAGACCTCCCCGACCCTGGTGATCTGCGAAGGCAGTCCCCACGCACTGGCGCCTCTCCTTGAGTACGCTCGGCAGACCCGCACCTCCCCCCCTGTACTCGCGATCGGCGAACGCCATTCCGTCAAAGATGCCGTCGAAATTATGCGGGCCGGCGCCGCCTATTATCTAACGAAGCCCATACTCTCGCAGGACCTTCGTATGGCAATCACCCAACTAGTTCAGTATCCCACTTCTACGGGCCCATTCTCTTCACCAGGCGATCGGTTTGCGCACATCATCAGCATCTCGCCACAGATGAATCTCATGAAGCAACTGGCCAAAGAGGTGGCGTTGACTGATGCCACAGTCCTCATCACCGGAGAAAGCGGAACGGGAAAGGAACTATTCGCCCAGGCTATTCATAATTCCAGCCCGAGATCCCACGGCCCGCTGGTCGCACTGAATTGCGCCGGCATTCCAGAGAATCTGTTAGAAGCGGAGTTATTTGGTTATCAACAAGGAGCGTTTACAGACGCCAAGCAGGCGAAGCTCGGACGATTCCAACTGGCCGAAGGCGGGACCCTCTTTCTCGATGAAATCGGGGAGATGAGTGCAGCTGCGCAAGCCAAGCTGTTGCGTGTGCTGGAAGATCACACCATCAATCCGCTAGGCGATACGCGCAGCTACAAAGTGAACATCCGCGTCATCGCCGCCACCAACGAAGATCTCCTCGCCCATATCAAAGCCGGCCGCTTCCGCCTTGATCTCTATTATCGGCTTAATGTGTACCAACTGCGTATCCCGCCCTTGCGCGAACGGCCGGAAGACATTGAGCCGATTCTCCTGATCTTTCTGGAGCGAGCCAGACAAGAGTGCGGTTGCCGCATCAAGACGATCGCGCCGGCAGCGCTTGCCCTTCTCCAGCACCATGACTGGCCGGGCAACGTCCGCGAGCTGCACAATGTCGTGGAATGGCTGACTATTACGTGTAAAGAAGAGGTGATCCAGCCTCACCATCTGCCTGCATCAGTTCGAACCACTCCCTTCGCAGATCGATCAAGCCCCGATCTTAAGCTATCCCTTCTTGCTTTCGGGCTTTCGTTCCAAGAGATGGAAAGAAAGATGCTGGAGGAAGCGCTCAGGCAAACGTCGGGCAACGTCTCTGAAGCGAGCCGCCTTCTCAAATTGACCCGCAACACGTTGCGATACCGCATGGCCAAACATCATCTCGCATAACCTTCCGTTCCGGCCAAGCAGCTATCATAACTTGGATCATTCTTGCACGTGGCATATACCTCGACTGAGCGAACTGGCCGGGAGGCTATCGAACCCGTACGACCGTCACCCCATCCCCTCCCTCGGCTCGGTCACCGGGGCGAAATTCTTCCACATAGGGTGAACCTTTCAGATACTCGCGCAGCGTGGCCTTGAGTTTCCCGGTGCCATGACCGTGGATGATCCTCAAGAATGGCGCGCCATCGAGTGCAGCCCGATCCAGCGCCGCGACGACCTGATCGAGCGCTTCGTCGGCTGCCCGGCCCCGCACGTCAACAACCGTCTGTTCATCGAGCCCCAGCCCGCTGTGCGTCGAAAACCGGCGAGGGCTGGAGGAGGAGGGCGGCAGCGGCGTTGCCGCACCCGGTCCACGGGCGAGGCCGACGAGGTTCGAGACGGTGGCCAGGATCTCGCCTTCGCCCACTTTGACGCGAACTCGTTTTTTCCCGTGAATCACTTCTAACAAACTCCCGGTCATGCCTAATCCGACGATCTCCACGGCATCGCCAACGCCCAGATGCTCGACCGGAATCGTCTCGCCGGTCGGCGTCAGCTCCTGTCGTGTCTGTGCCTCCATCTCACTCAACCGTTGCTTCGTCTCCTTTGCCTTGATGAGTTTCTGCTCGCGCTTGAAGGCGTCGACGGTTGCCTGCACTTCGGCCCGTGCCCGTTGAAATTGCTCGCCCAATTTCTTCTTAAGCCCTTTGCGGGCCTCCTGCTCAGCCTCCTCCAGTCGTGTTTGCAGCGCGCGCGCTTCGCCGGCCGCCCGCTCGGCTTCTTCTCTGGCCTGTTGAGCCCGTCCGGCATCCTCTACCAACTGGCGTTGTTTGTGCTGTAACTCCGCCATCAGATCTTCCAACCGTCGATCCTCATGACACAAGCGCTGCCGCGCGTCACTCAAAATGGCCGCATCCATTCCAAGACGTCCGGCAATCTCCAAGGCGGAAGAGCCACCGGGAAGCCCCAAGAACAATCGATAGGTAGGTGCCAGACGCGCCACATCGAACTCCACACTGGCATTGGCAAAGCCGGGCGTCGTCTGCGCGAGTTCCTTGAGCGGACCGTAGTGTGTTGTCGCCACCACTTTCATGTTGAGCGACGCCAAGTGGCATAACAGCGCCTCAGCCAACGCCGCGCCTTCCTGCGGATCGGTTGAGGTCACCGGCTCATCGAGGAGCACAAGTGATCGAGGCGTAGGCGGTTCGCCAGTTTTCGCCCGAGCAGCCGTTTCAGAAAGGAGCTGGACCATGTGGGTCATGTGCGCAGAAAAGCTGGAGAGATCTCGGCTCAAATCCTGCGCATCCCCGATATCGGCATAGAGCTGCGTAAACAGTGCCATCTCGGACTCCGGCGCGCAGGGCAGATGGAGCCCGGCTCGTACCATAAGCGCATAGAGCCCGACAATCTTGAGCGTGACCGTTTTCCCTCCGGTATTGGGTCCTGAGATCACGAGCACACGCGTTGACTCATCCACCACAATGTCGTTCGGCACGACCTGGTCTTTGGCAATTATGAGAAGCGGATGCCGCGCTTGTTTCAACACGACGCGGCCATGATCGTTCAAGGCCACCGGGCTGGATCTCAGACGACGACTCAGCTCGGCCCTCGCCCTGATGCTGTCACATTCGGCCAACGCCTCAAGTCCGTTGCCAATATCTTCGGATTTGGACGCCACGAGAGCTGTGAGTTCACGCAAGATGCGTCGGACTTCCCGTTCGATCTCCAGATCCGCCACTTTGATGGAATTGTTCGACTCAACCAATTCACGCGGCTCGAGAAACACGGTCGCGCCACTGGCCGACACATCATGGACGATGCCGGGAATCCTTCCCTGCATATCAGCCTTCACCGGCACGACATATCGCCCTTCACGTTGCGCGAAATAGAACTCTTGCAGAATTTCCTCATACCGGCGTGAATGCAGGATCCGGTCGAGATGCAGCCGCATCTCCTGCTTCAAGTCCTGCGCATGGTGCGTGAGGCGCCGCAGTTCCAGTGTGGCCGAGTCCTTGATGGAACCATCCGGTTGGATCGCAGCATCGATTGCCAGCTTGATTGCCCGTAGGCCCTTGACGAAGTGGAGCGGCCCTAGAGCCTGTGCCAGCGCCTGCGCCTCAGCGTAGCGGCGCGCCATATAGCGCTCAACGTCCTCCATCAGCGCCAAAACCATTGCGCAATCTCCCAACTCTTGCGCCTCAAGTATCCCTCCCTTGCCCGCACGGGTCAGCACGTCACGGATATCCGGGAAGAATAGTGCCGGCACCGGCTCACTTCCACCCAGCAGCCTCACCATCTCAGTCGTTTCCTGTTGCCGCAGGCGCGCGACAATCAGCTCACTCGACAACGGAAGGGAACGGCACCGAGCCGCCCCCATCGTTGACTGCGCGTGCTGCGCCAGCACTTCAAGCAAGCGAGGCCACTCCAGTGCCTGCGCAGCTTTGTCGGATAGGGTTTCGTTCATTTCAGACTCACGAGAGCATCTGACCGATTCTGGACTCTAGCCAAGAGCCGAGGCGAGAAGCAAGGCAGGATCTGCCTTGCTTCCACGCTCCACTCCAACACCAACAGCCGAGTAGAATCGCGTGTATTTGCATGTACATTGCACACGTTTTCCCTCGTTCGTATTACTTGACAAGGATAAAGGGCGTGGATACTATCGCGATCCATACTGTACTGCCGGTTGCGTGCAACCGGCTTATTTTTATGTAGAGGACGATACGCTATGGCCATTCGGATCGGCATCAACGGATTTGGGCGCATCGGACGCAATGTGCTGCGCGCCTCCATGGGGGATTCAGACCTCGAGTTTGTCGCCATCAATGACTTGACGGATGCCAAAACCCTCGCATACCTGTTCAAGTATGACTCCGTGCACGGCACCCTCAAGGCAAGCGTCGAAGCCAAGGAAGACCAGCTTCTCATCGACGGGAAACCCATCAGAGTACTCGCAGTCAAAGACCCGAAAGAATTGCCGTGGAAAGCCCTGAACATCGATGTCGTCATTGAATCGACCGGTCGGTTTACCGATCGGGACGGCGCAGGAAAGCATCTCTCCGCCGGCGCCAAGCAAGTCATCATCTCGGCGCCGGCCAAAGACCCCGATGTGACGATTGTGCTCGGTGTGAACGAAGACACCTTCGATCCAAAATCGCATCATATTGTCTCCAACGCGTCGTGCACGACGAACTGCCTGGCTCCGGTCGCCAAAGTCCTGTTGGAAACGTTCGGCATCAAGCACGGGACCATGACGACTATCCATTCCTACACGAACGATCAGCAGTTATTGGACCTTCCCCACAAAGACCTCCGGCGCGCGCGCGCAGCCGGAATGTCGATGATTCCAACGAGCACCGGCGCAGCCAAGGCCCTGCATCTCGTCATCCCCGAACTCAAGGGCAAATTGGATGGGCTCGCCATCCGCGTCCCGACGCCGAATGTGTCACTGGTCGACCTCACGGTGGAAACTGAAAAAGACTGCGATATCGCGGCGGTGAATGCGGCGTTCAAGAAGGCTGCCGACGGCCCGCTCAAAGGCATTCTCAAATACTCCGAAGATCCCATCGTCTCGATCGACCAGAATGGGGACGATCACTCAGCCACCGTCGATGCCCCGTTGACCAACGTCATCGACAAACGCATGGTCAAAGTCACGGCATGGTACGACAATGAGTGGGGCTATTCATGCCGAGTCCGCGATTTGATCAAAGTGCTGGCCGGAAAATCCATCGGCCACTGAGTCTCTGCGCCACGGTGATCAAGTCAGTTCCAGCTACTATTAATCGCGGTGTTTGCGACACCTGGTGAAGGAGCGTCCATGAACTTGCACAAAAAGACGATCGACGATGTGCAGCTCCATAACAAACGGGTGATCATCCGCGCCGACTTCAACGTTCCACTCGACGAATCACTGCAAATTACCGACGATACCCGCATCCGCTCCACACTGCCGACCATCAATCGCGTGGTGGACGAAGGCGCGAAAGTCATCCTGTGCTCCCACCTGGGTCGACCGAAGGGAGCCTTCGATCCCAAATACAGCCTCGCGCCGGTTGCGAAACGGCTGAGTCGCCTGCTGGGGAAGGAAGTGATCTTTGCCCCGGATTGCATCGGTCCGGCAGTCGAGAAGCTGGCCGCAAAGATGAACTCCGGCGATGTGTTACTGCTGGAAAATCTCCGCTTTCATGCCGGAGAAGAGAAAAACGACGATGCCTTTTCAAAAGCATTGGCGTTGCTCGGCGATGTGTTCATCAACGACGCTTTCGGTGCCGCGCATCGGGCCCATGCCTCGACCGTCGGCATCACGAAGTTCATCAAGGATTCGGCTGCCGGTTCATTGTTGAAGAAGGAGATTGAGTACCTCGAAGGCGCGGTTGCCAATCCCGTACGGCCTTTTGTGGCGGTTCTCGGCGGGGCGAAAGTGTCCGGCAAGATCGGGGTGATCGAAAATCTCGGGAAGCGCGTCGACAAAGTCATCATCGGCGGAGGCATGGCTTTTACGTTCTTGAAAGCAAAGGGGATGGAAATCGGCAACTCGCTGGTCGAAAATGACATGTTGGACTTCGCCAAAGGCGTTGAGGACCATGCCCTTTCCCGCGGTGTGAAATTCTATCTGCCGGTCGATTGCGTCGTCGCAGCCAGCCGCGAGCCTGGTGCCGAATCGAAGATCGTCCCAGTCCAGGAAATTCCGAAGGGGTGGTACGCCCTCGACATTGGCCCGGCGTCTGTCAAGCTCTTCAACGAAGCAGTCCAGAACGCGAAGACGATTCTGTGGAACGGACCGATGGGTGTTTTCGAAGTCGATGCCTACGCGCGAGGCACACTCGCAATGGCTCACGCAATTGCCGATGCCTACGCGCTCACGATCGTCGGCGGAGGCGAAACGGCTCTGGCCGTGCATCGAGCCGGCGAATCGGAGAATATTTCCTTCATCTCGACCGGCGGTGGAGCCGCTTTGGAATTACTCGAAGGCAAGCAGCTCCCCGGTCTGGCGGCGTTGCCTGATCGCGCAGACTAGCCGTCTCTCCTCAATTCCAATGTAGACCAGGCAGAAAACGCCGTGCGTACAGCTCTCATTGTCGGCAACTGGAAAATGAACAAGACCGCGTCGGAGGCAGCGGCCTTCGTGAGCGAGCTCGTAAAGCGGGTCCCCGCTTCGTCATCGGTTGAACTCGTCGTCGCGCCTCCGTTCACCGCACTGGAATCAGTCCGCACCGCACTCGGCCCCTCTTCCGCCATTCAACTCGGCGCACAAAATCTGTTCTGGGAGGATCGCGGGGCCTATACAGGAGAAGTCTCCGCGCCGATGCTCAGAGATCTCGGCTGCCGCTATGTCATCCTTGGCCATTCGGAACGGCGCACCCTCTTCGGTGAGCAGGACGACGGGATTTGCAAAAAAGTCTGCGCCGCCCTCAAACATGGGCTCAAACCCATTCTCTGTGTCGGAGAATCACTCGCACAACGAGAATGCGGGAAGACCGACGGAGTACTCATCCAACAACTAACAGGAAGCCTGGCGGGGCTTGCCCCTCAAGCCATGGCCGCCATCTCTATTGCCTATGAACCGGTTTGGGCCATCGGGACCGGAAGAGCGGCTACAATCGATCAAGCCGCTGCGGCCCACCGCACGATTCGAGAGTTCCTCGCTGGCACGTGGTCCCCTGCGATCGCCACGGCAACACGGATATTGTACGGAGGCAGTGTGACACCTCAGAATATCGGCTCATTGTTGAACGCGGACGAGATCGATGGCGCACTGATCGGCGGGGCTTGTCTCCAGATCGATTCCTTTGCTACAATCGCAGCCGTTGCCGGATCGATTGGAGTCTAACTGCTGATGCTCTATACTTTGCTCATTATCCTTCATGTATTCGTCTGCTTTCTCATGATTGGGGCGATTCTCCTCCAGTCAGGGAAGGGCGCGGAGATCGGTGCCTCGTTCGGCGGCTCCAGCCAAACCGTATTCGGCAGCCGAGGCCCGGCTAACTTCTTGAGCAAATTGACCGTCGTCGTGGCCGCGGTCTTCATGCTGACATCGTTCAGCCTGGCCATTCTGGCGAAACAACGGAATTTTGCGTCGACCGTCATCGACCTCAAGCAGAAGAGCGAACCAGCAACTCCCCCATCGGCCCCCCAGCCCACGCCGGAATCCAATCCATCAGGCGACACGGCGCCCACCAACCCCTAGCGCCGGACGACTCATAGTCGATCCACTTCTTGTGCCTTGAACCGTCTGGTGTGAGAAAACCGTTGCTAGACGCGGGTGAGCCACGACTCATGCGCAGGGTCTTCCCCCCGCACGATGGAAAAAAATGATTTCTGCAGAGCGAGCGTAACCGGTCCGGGCTTGCCGGTCCCGATCCGTCGATTATCGATTGCGCGAACAGGGGTCAGTTCGGCAGCGGTCCCGGTGACGAATACTTCGTCGGCGACATACATTTCATCTCGCGTAAACCGTTCCTCAACCACAGCAATCTTCTGTTCCCGAGCCAGTTCGATCACAGAATTTCTGGTGATCCCTTCAAGAATTGACGTCAAGGGCGTCGTCTTCAATTTCCCCCGGCGGACGATAAAGACATTCTCGCCCGTTCCTTCTGAGACATAGCCTTCGGCATCGAGGAGGATCGCTTCATCATATCCGTTGGTCTTTGCCTCCCGCTTGGCCATGATCGAGTTCACGTAATAGCCTGAAATTTTCCCCTTGGTCATGGATACGTTGACATGATGCCTTGTAAACGAAGACACGCAGGCGCGCATCCCGTTCGCCAGCGCATCGTCTCCAAGATACGCGCCCCACTTCCATGCCGCGATGGCCACACGGATTGGATTGTCGCCCGGATGCACCCCCATTGCCCCATACCCGATATAGACCAACGGACGAATATAGCAGGCGTCGAGCCGATTCATACGAACCGTTTCGACGATCGCCTCAGCGATGTGCTTCTTATCATAGGGCATCGCCATCATGCCGATGTGCGCAGAGTCAAACAACCGATCGACATGATCCTGAAGCCGGAAGATCGCAGAGCCGGACTTGCCCTTGTAGCAACGAATGCCTTCGAACGCCGCCAAGCCATAGTGAAGCGAGTGGGTCAGGATATGGATATTGGCGTCCCCCCATGCGACAAACTTGCCGTCCATCCAGATCTTCTCGACTGGTTCCAGCATCGAAACGACTCCTTAGTGCAGCGCTGACATTGGACTAAAAACTCGATGTCGCGAACTATAACGTGAGGGTGGACATGCGTCAAGCAACCGGACGGCGTGACATCGCGCCCATACTTCACTATTTGGAGGGGTAGAGAAGGCTACGACGAGGCGCAATAGGCCCGCAGGCGAGCACTCAAGAAGGTCCCGACCCGATCCTCACCCTCTGGACTCATCGCCATCACTTTGGCGCCGAACAGCAGGCCACGAACCCAACGAACAACGACCCGTTGAATTTCGACCGGGTCGTCCTTGTCAGGAAGGGACAGCCGCACGGTGAGTTCCATCCCCGGCACTACTTGATGATCGCCGAGCACCCGAAACCCATTGCGAGACAGGTTCATCGCCGTCCCCTTTCCAAGAAATTCTCCGCCCATGTAATACAACATGCACCGGACAGGAATTCGATGGTATGTGCGGATCACAAACCTACTTGGTTGAGGCATGGCCATCCTATTCTTGCGCATTGGTGGATATCTGGGGAAATAGCTCCTGGACATGTTTTGCAGGTATGCCAGGAGAATACTTCTATCGACGATCATGCTCCTAGCCCTCTAAAGGGGGGGCTAGGAGCCGGTCCGCACCATTTGCCAGACCGTCGATAGAACAGACACGCCGCTCTTTCGCTTGACACCCCACAAATGCCTATGTTAAATGAGGCGTTCCGCTGTGGAGGAAATGAGACATGTACGCGATTGTTGAAACAGGTGGGAAACAATATCGGGTCGAAGCTGGTTTGACCATCCAAGTCGAAAGCTTGCCCGGAGACGTCGGTGCCCTGATCGAACTGGATCAGGTTCGACTGGTTCATGGTGATGCAGGCCTTGTTGTCGGGCAACCGATCATCAAAGGTGCGAAAGTCACCGCTGAAATCGTGCGACATGGGCGCACCCGGTCAATCACCATCTTCAAGAAGAAACGCCGCAAGAACTACCGCCGAACGCGCGGACATCGTCAGGGCTTTACGAAGCTCCTTGTGACTGGTATTGCGACGGCCTAGCAGGCAGAAGAAGGATCTACCATGGCAACAAACAAAGGCGGCGGATCGTCACGTAATGGCCGGGATAGTAATCCCCAGTATTTGGGCGTGAAAGCCTATGGCGGTGAAACCGTGAAGGCCGGCAGTATCATTGCCCGCCAGCGCGGCACGAAGTTTTTCCCTGGGTTCAATGTTGGCCTCGGCCGAGATCACACGTTGTTCGCGCGGGTGACCGGCGTGGTGAAGTTCGAAGGTGGGCGCGCCAGGCGGAAAGTCAGCGTGTATCCTGCCCCAGCCAAATCCTGATTCCCCTTTCACTCGCACTCATCGTTCGGTCAAGATGGCGCAAGATCCCCTCCCCCATCGGAGGCAGGGTCAGGTATACTCTCATCTCAGCTGAGGGCCTTGCTCTCGTCCTTGAAGGAATCGCATGTTTGTCGATGAAGTACAAATTACGGTGAAAGCCGGGCGCGGCGGAGACGGCCTCTGCAGTTTTCGCCGGGAGATGTTTGTTCCCCGCGGGGGTCCGGATGGAGGAGACGGAGGAAACGGCGGCAACGTCGTGTTTACCGCCTCCCACCGGCTCACGACACTCCTTGACCTCCGCTATCAAAGACACTATGAAGCGGAAGATGGACGCCCCGGCGGTGGCTCCAACTGTACCGGACGCACCGGAAAAGAGGTAACCGTCATCCTCCCGGTCGGGACCGTCGTCTATGATGACGCGACAAACGAAATCCTAGCCGATCTGGTCACAGACGGCGAAACCGTCATCATTGCGCGAGGCGGACGGGGCGGACGAGGCAACAGTAACTTCGCAACCTCCACCAATCGAGTCCCGACGCGGTTCACCCATGGGGGTGAGGGCGAAGAACGATTCCTGCGACTCGAGCTCAAGCTGCTCGCCGATGTCGGGCTGGTCGGGTTTCCGAACGCCGGAAAATCCACACTCATTGCCGCCATCTCAGCAGCCCGCCCGAAGATCGCTGGCTATCCCTTCACGACGCTGATCCCGAATCTCGGCGTCGTTCGGTGGGGATCAGACCGCAGCTTCGTGGTGGCCGATATCCCCGGTCTGATTGAGGGCGCTCACGAAGGGAAGGGCCTGGGGTTTCAGTTTCTCCGCCACATCGAGCGCACGGCGTTTCTGCTCCATTTGATCGACGTTTCAGAATGGGCGACCGACGAGCCGGTGGTAAGGTTCGAGATCATGCGGCAGGAACTCGCCGCCTATGATGAAACCCTGACCAGCCGCCCATTCGCCATCGTCGCAACGAAGATCGACGTGAGCGGGAACAGCGACCGGCTCACACAACTTCAGGCCTACTGCCGGCGTCGAAAGCATACATGTCTGCCGATTTCTGCTGCCACGAGAGAAGGACTTGACGAGTTGATCGCGTACGTCGGGAAGCAGGTGGAAAATCAACGGAAGACGCCATGCGAGACGAGCTCTTAACACACGCGAAGCGGATCGTCGTCAAGATCGGCAGCAGCCTCATTGCTTCTCGCGCGACAGGACTGCGTCCCGAACAAATCGAACGCCTGGCTGACGAGCTCGCCGCACTCCGAGCGAGTGGTCGCGAAGTATTGGTCGTGTCCTCCGGCGCCATCGTCTCCGGCATCAAGAAGCTGCAACTCAAAGAGTATCCGAAAAGTCTGCCGGTCAAGCAGGCTGCGGCCGCCGTTGGGCAAAGCCGGCTCATGTGGGCATATGAAAAGGCCTTTGAGCGGCTGGGCATTCAGGTCGCACAAATTCTCCTCACACACCAGGACCTCGCGGATCGTCGGCGATTCTTGAATGCCCGCTACACACTTGCGGCGCTCATTGGCTTCGGCATCCTGCCGATCATCAACGAGAACGATACCGTGGCCGTGGAAGAAATCCGGGTCGGCGATAACGACACACTCGCCAGCGAGGTCGCCCACCTGGTCGATGCGGACCTGCTGGTCATTTTGTCCGATGTCGATGGGCTCTACACGGAAGATCCACGGAAGAACCCATCAGCCACGCTGATTTCCCTCATTCCGGAAATTACCGAGGATGTCGAACGCCGGGCCGGGGTGGCCAGCACATTCGAGGGCACCGGAGGCATGGCGACAAAAGTGCGTGCCGCCAAGAAAGTCGGCGAGTATGGCGTCTCCACCCTGATTGTAAACGGCGAACGGGCAGGACTCCTCCCGAGCGTACTCGCCGGTGGAGCCGGCGGAAGCCTTTTTCTTGCGCGTGAACGGCGCCTGAACAGCCGGAAACACTGGATCGCCTTTACACTTCGTTCGCGCGGGCATGTGCGCCTCGACCAGGGAGCCGTCGACGCATTGACGAAACGAGGCAAGAGCCTCCTTGCCTCCGGCATCGTCGAGGTCACCGGGCAGTTTGAAGCAGGCGATCCGGTCGGGTGCTTGGATGCTGACGGAAAAGAATTCGCCAAAGGCCTCGTGAATTTTTCCTCCGAGCTCTTGAGCCGCATGAAAGGGCTCAAGACACAAGACATTCAACAACAGATCGGACCGCAGGAATATGAGGAAGTCATCCACCGCGACAATCTCGTCATCCTCTGAAGGGTCCTGTCGAGCCTTCACTGTTGCATGCTGATGAAGCGCGTCACGGGTGCATCGAGTCTTCGCACCTCCCATCAATCAACACTCAACATGTACGATTCAACCTGTATCATGTGACGTATGCGTCTTGGACTATTGGGCGGTAGCTTCAACCCCATTCACAACGGCCATCTGTCCATTGCAGACCAGGTACGTGAACGGCTCCCTCTCGACCGTGTACTCTTCATTCCCACTGGTGACCCTCCCCACAAGCGAGAGGAGTCGCTGGCTCCGGCAAAAGATCGCTATGAAATGGTTCGGGTTGCGATCGCCGGCATGCCGTTTTTTGACATCTCCGACATTGAGGTTCGACGGACAGGGAAGTCCTATTCCATCGATACGATCCGCGAACTTCAGCGCCAGTACGGTCCCTCCACCGAATTGTACTTTCTCATCGGGCTCGACGCGTTTCTTGATTTCACCAGTTGGAAGGAGCCTCGGGAACTGCTGAGCAACTGCCGGTTTGTCGTCGTCCCCCGGCCGGGGCAATCCTTTCAGTCCCTGGCGAGGCTTTCGATGCTTCCGGAACTTGATGCCCGTGCATTGGCTCAGCTCGATGCGGGGGAGTTGACCAGGCTGGACATTGCAATTCCCTCATGCCCGGGGATCATCTGCCTTCCTCTCCCGCTATGCCCAACATCCTCCTCTGAGATCCGACAACGGATCGGACATGGGGCAACCCAGGCAAATGTGTTGCCGCCTCCCGTTGAATCTTATATACTTCATCATCGCTTGTATCAGGAGGATCGCAATCGCACACACATCTAAGGCCACCGCTCTTGCCATAGGGAGAGCTATGGTCGACAAGAAGGCCCTCGATGTGCAAATCCTCCACGTCGCCCCGCTCACTTCTGTGGCCGATTATCTGGTTCTCGGGTCGGCGGAATCGGACAGACAAACTCGCGCCATTGCTGACTATGTCGACGGCATGCTCTCCCGGGCAGGCGAACGGCCGTTGAGTATCGAAGGGACGACCTCGGGGCAATGGGTGTTGCTCGACTTCGGCGATGTCGTGGCCCATATCTTCAGGCAGGATGCTCGATCACACTATGCCTTGGAGCGACTCTGGAGCGATGCGAAGGCGATCACGGTCCCTGACGAAATACCGGCTCCAGCGGTGATCCCCAAGAAACGCATCATCATACGGAAGGCCATTGCACGCAAGACGGTGTAGACCATGTTCAGACTGCTGATCACGATCTTCCTCGTCAGCGCCGGGGTCTTCATCTACAGCTATTTCCGGGAACTCAATCCCGGCACCGTCATGGTCCGCACCAGTTCAGCGATCGAGTTTGAGGTCAGCCCCGTCACCCTTGTACTGATCTCCATGGCGATCGGCGCGGTCATCGTGACCTTCGTCGTTGGGCTGCAACAAACCGCACACGTGATTTTGAATTGGCGCAGCAACCGGCTGGTGCGCCGCAAAGAAAAGGTGGACGCGCTGCACCGTGACGGGACCCATGCGTTCATGTCAAAGCGCACCATGGAAGCCATCAATCTCTTTGAGAAAGCCCTTGCCATCGACCCGAATCGCGTCGATTCCCTGCTCTGGTTGGGCAATATCTACCGGTCCGAGCAGAATTTCGCCGAAGCGATTCGACTCCACCAGCATGCCCATCGGGTGCACGATCGGGACATCGAAGTGCTACTGGAGTTGGGCAAGGATCTCGAAGGGGCCAAGCGCTATGAAGAAGCGCTCCAGGCGCTCCAGAAGATTCTGAAAATCGAACCCGACAATTTAACGGCTCTGATCCGCAAGCGGGATCTCAATATCCGCCTGGAGAAGTGGAGCGAGGCACTGGAGATTCAACATCGCCTGCTCAAAGCCAACCTGCCTGACCCGGAAAAGCAGACAGAGGCCGCGTTGCTCGTCGGATGCATGTACGAGGTCGGGCGTCAACTCCTCGAACGCGGGCACCCGGATAAAGCCCGGCGATACTTTCGAGGGGCCATTAAGAAAGACCGCAGTTTCCTTCCCGCGTATATCGGACTGGGTGAAATCCTGATCCATGAAGGCAAGACCAAGGATGCCGCCGAAATTCTGAAGAAGGTCTACACGAGAACACGAAGCGTGATCATCCTCCATCGGCTGGAGGAGTTGTTCTTGGACCAGGGCGAGCCCAGCGAAATCATCCGTGTGTATCAGGAAGCGCTGCAGCAAGACCCGCAGAATCCTGTGCTCCAATTCTATCTGGGCAAACTCTACTATCGGCTTGAAATGGTGGACGAAGCCTTCGATGTCCTCTCGACCATCGAAGGTCCGCAAGACCATCTGCTGGACTACCACAAGATCATGGCCAATCTCTTCTTGCGCAAACAACACTTCGAACAGGCCATTGTCGAACTCAAAAAAGCGCTCAGTTTCAAGAAACGCGTGGTCGTCCCCTACATCTGCACCCAGTGTCAGCACGAATCCCTCGAATGGTCGGGCCGCTGCCGCCGCTGCGCCCGCTGGAACACGCTCACCGCCCTCCCCTGGCTTGAAGCCAGTCAAGCCACAGCCGGTACAGACGGAGGGCCTCCGCCCGTACGCACCGTGCCCTATCAAGGCATTGCTTCTCCGTTTGAAACCGTGTAGTTTTCGCTCACCAGAACCGTTGTTCGCGAAGCGTCTCTCGTGAAGCGCCGGAGACGGAGACCCGGTTTTCGTGCGGCAAACGACGGGTGACCTAACATTCTGACACGAGGCATTTGAGATGACCGACTACATGATGCTAGCGCAGAAGGCCCTCAACGACGAACCGCTTACGAGAGCGGAATCGCTATCCGTATTGGATACCGCGGATGACAAACTTTTGGCCCTACTCCATGCCGCCTTCCAAGTCAGATCCACATACTTCGGCCGTACGGTCCGGCTTCAGATGCTGCAGAACGCCAAGAGCGGCGCCTGCCAGGAAGATTGTCACTACTGCTCGCAATCCGCCGTCTCGACCGCGCCCATTGCACGCTACAACCTGCTCCCGCAGAAGCAGATGCTCGAAGGCGCGCGTCTGGCCGCTGCCTCGAAAGCTCAGCGCTATTGCATCGTCATCAGCGGCAGAAGCCCCTTGGATCGAGAAATCGACGAGATCGCCGGAGCCGTGCGCTCGATCAAGCAAGAGATTCCCATTCAGATCTGTTGTTCCCTCGGCTTGATGAATGAAACCCAGGCGAAGCGGTTGAAAGCCGCCGGCGTCGATCGGGTGAATCACAACCTGAACACCAGCGAAGCGTTTCATGCCTCAATCTGCACCACTCATACTTTCCAGGACCGTCTGGCGACGATCAAGAATGCCAGGGCGGCAGGATTGGAAATTTGTTCGGGTGGCATCGTGGGGATGGGAGAAAGCGACGACGATCTCATCGATCTTGCCACTGCCCTGCGCGACGTGAAGCCGGATTCCATCCCGCTGAACATGCTCCATCCGGTCACAGGCACGCCCCTCGAGAACTGTGACCAGCTCACTCCGCAACGATGCCTGAAAGTCCTCTGTCTCTTCCGCTTCCTACACCCACGCACGGAGATCCGAATCGCCGGCGGCCGCGAACACAACCTCCGCAGCCTCCAACCGCTGGCCCTCTATCCAGCTGACTCCGTCTTCGTGAACGGGTATCTCACAACACCAGGTGCCCCAGCTCCTGAAGTCTGGGGCATGATCGAAGACCTGGGATTCACAATCGAAGTAGATTATCAGCAGCCAGTCGCAGGCTGACAAACCAATTGGGTGTTTCTCCCCTCCCAAGACCACTACCCATACACGATCAGCGATACGCCCTGATCTGTGCCTCGTGTGTTACAACCGCCGTGGTGGCTCGATAATCCGAAACCGGACTTCATCCACAGAGGTATAGGCGGAGGTCCGCTCTCCTGCGAACAGCCCACAGCGGTAGAGGCCTGATGTCCATCCGGTTTTCGGAGGAGTGACCATGAAATACCCGGACTGGTCATTCATGGTCGTCATCACCTGGTCCTGTGCTGCTACACGTAGATCTTCCGTCATCTCGGATGTTTCCGGAACACATCGTGCAGTGAGCGGCACCGCATCGAATGAAGCCGACACCAATCCAAACACCAAGTAGATCTCCCGTTGTGTGGTGAGAAACGTGTCCGCCGGGTTCAGCGGAATGAATTCATGTGCCCCTGTGGGGAAATCGTCCCGCACAACCTTGCTCGCCGGGATGACAAATCGAAACCAGCTGAAATCGGCGTCTCGGCCCATGAGCACCGCAGCCGTGTCCAGTGCCTGCTGAGGTTTCACCTGTTCGACAGCTCTCGCATACATCTCTTCCGCCGACAGCTCTGGAGGAAAAGCCTCAGCGTCGGAGGCGTTGCCGGCCTTCGCTTCCTCAACCTGCAGTTTCACCAATTCGGGAACATGGGGTCGCACCTTCTCAAGCCATCGCGCAAGTTTTTCTTTGGCTAACACACGCGTCCCGGCTGGGAGCGCCACATGTTTGTTGTTCGCTTCAAATTCAACGGCCGTGTCATAGAGGACTTGAAAATGAACGAATGCCTCTTCCCACCGTTCCAACTCCACCAGGCATTGGCCCATCCGAAACGTGGTATCCGCATAGTCCTCTTCGCTTGGATCGAGGTTGAACATATTGCCGAACACGGCGAGAGCGTCCTCGCAACGGCCCAGCTGCATGAGAGTCAGGCCCAACTGATGGGTGGCGACAGAATCCCTGGGGTTGAGCGCCAGCATCTTTCGATAGATCGGTTCCGCCTCCTGATACCGGCCTACCGCAAACAGTTTCCAAGCATCTGCGCGAATAGCGGCCCATTCCTTCAGCTGGGGGGCGGTCGCGCCGGGCGTGAGGACAGGAGTAAAGCGGCGGCCTCGTTCCATGGATTCATAGAGTTGTGAGCGCTGATTCTTGGCAGGAAGCTCCAGCGGGGAACCGGGTGTCAGCTTTTGCAGAACATATTGGAGATCAGCGTCCGCACCTTGATAATCCAGGACGTCAAAACGCGCCCGAGCCATCGCCAGTCGCCAGCCGAGCAAATCCGGCATGAGAGCCACGGCCCTTTTGTAGGACTCCAGCGATTCCTCCAAGCGGTCGAGTTTCCGGAGTTCTTGCGCCAGCCGCAGATGAATCAAAGGATTCTGGACATCGAACCGGGCAATGCGGCGTAACTCGGCGATCGCCTCCTCTGCCTGCCCCGATCGAATCAACACGCTCCACTTGGCCCAGCGAACATCCAACGCAGTTGGCTTTTCCGAAAGGACGGTCTCATAGGCTTGAACTGCCTCTTGGGAACTTCGAAATGTAGCGAGAATATCGCCGCGCAATTTGTGCAGTGCGAGCGCGTGCGGATGTTCGTGAATTCCCTGGTCAAGGATTTCGAGCGCGGGGATGACCGTACCGCTCTCCCAGACCGCTTTGGCATCTTCGGCTACTTTTTCCCCAGAACCTACCTGTGGATCCTCCGCCAACGCAAAGAAACCCATCGTCGGCATCACCATGAGGGACGTACCGAGGAGAACGGCGATGGAGCGAGATCTTGACCGGCAGGAACTGTCGTGCATGTGAGATGGCAACTGTCCGTTCATGAGTGCAGGACCGTACTTCGGCCGAGGATCACTATACCAAGAAGCCATGCGATGGCGAAATGAACCATCTGTCTCCACCGTGCTCCGTGAGAGGCCTGGCTGTGATACACTCCCCAGCCTGATGTTCGACGTCATCCTCTATCAGCCGGAGATCCCCCCAAACACCGGCAATATCATCCGCCTCTGTGCCAATACCGGCGCCCGGCTGCATCTCGTGAAGCCATTGGGTTTTTCTCTGGAAGATAAGCAGTTGGTACGCGCCGGACTGGACTATCACGAATTCGCCACGATCACCGTCCACGAAAGCTGGGCCGAATGCGCTGCCCGCGTGAAAGATCGCCGCCTGTTTGCCGTATCCACCAAAGGCACTCACCGTTATGACTTGATTGAGTATACAAAAGGTGATGTCTTTCTTTTCGGACCGGAAAGCCGTGGGTTGCCGGTGGAGATGTTAGAGCGTGTACCCGAGTCACAGCGAATCCGCTTGCCGATGATGCCCGACAGCAGAAGCCTCAATCTCTCGAACACTGTCGCTGTGGTAATCTACGAAGCCTGGCGGAAGATCGGATTTGGAATCAGCCTGTAACGCCGTTCATTCCGCGCCAAAGCCGGCAATCTGGTTGCTGCCGAATGTGGATTGAGAGGCCCTGGATGGCATCTGCCTTCTCACATGCTCTCGTCGCCTTTGCGTTAGGCAAGGTCGCTCAGCCCAACATGATGACGTGGCGCGTCATACTCTTGGGTGCGGTGTGTTCAATCGTCCCGGATCTGGATGCCATCGGGTTTCGCTATGGCATTCACTATGGCGATGTGTGGGGGCATCGCGGCCTGACACACTCATTCTTCTTTGCGGGCCTGTTGAGTGCTGTGCTGGTGGGCTTGTGCTACCGACGACAGCCACGGGCCGTGATAGCAAGCATGTTTTGCTATCTCTTCCTGTGCACGGCCTCGCATGGTGTGCTTGACGCCATGACCGATGGAGGGTTGGGCGTGGCGTTCTTCTCCCCGTTTGATACAAGCCGGTATTTCTTCGCGGTTCGACCAGTTGTCGTATCTCCCATCGGCATCGGTGAATTTTTCAGCAAAGAGGCTCTCCCCGTCCTTGCCAGCGAGGTTACGTGGATATGGCTTCCAACGTTTGCGGCGTTCCTGATTCTTCGTGGGCTTCAACGTTTATGGATAGGCCAGCCTGCGGTGGAACGGTCACGAACAGATTGAAAAGGAGGGTTGTGCGAATGCGTCATGAGATACGGCGTTCCCTCCGAACTATCAGCCATGCGCTATCGGTCTTTGGATCTTAAGACGCGCATGTCGCTTACAAATCGTCTTCCATGAGACAGCGGCCGAGTCCCTGCTGCTCAGCAAAGTAGTAGGCATAGTGCATGGCCGCCAGATTGGCAACCCGTTCTTCCGCCTCTTCCCGGCTATCCGAATAAATGATCGTGATCCCAAATCTCGCCGTCAGCGCATCCAGGAAATCCATCATGCCGTTCTTGTGATATTGGCCGAGCCGTCCACCGCCTTTGGCGGACTGAAGCGTGCCTTCGATCACGAGAAACCGATGGGGGTAATCCAGGAGCAGTTCGAGCTCTTGCAGAAAGGGCGAGCGGTTGTCGGAGGGATTCGAGAAGATTGTGTTGAACTCTTCCACGCGCCGGCGTTCGACACAAAAGATTTCCGGTGCTTCCGCAATGGCGTAATCGCCGGCCGGCAGTGTCTGCCGAATGGTTCCCGCGATGCGGACGAGATTCTCAAAATCGTACGGGAGCTGCTCATGACTGTCGACGAGTATTGTAATGGCCGGCACCATGGTCTTGGGTTGGCCTTGCCGCGAAAGCATCATGAGGGATTGTGGCCCGCGAGGACTCTGGTGGGAACGAGTGCTCTGTTGAGGGCGTGGCGGAGGGGAAGTGTAGGATTCAGACGAAGCACCTGGTGCAGGGGAAGGACGTGGGGGCTGCCTGTAGGAGGCCGCAGGCTGTGCCGTGGCGTCGTACCGTGCACGTGCGGCAGGGTCACTGAGGGTTTGATAGGCCTGATTAATCAATTGTGTTCTGGCTTCCGCTTTCTTGTGCAATGTCGGTGAATGAGTGAAGCGATCCGGATGCCAGACCTGAACTTGTTCATACCAGGATTTCTTAATCTCCTCCTCCGTGGCGGTGGGTAAGAGTTCGAGCAGCGTATAGTAGTTGGGCGCTCGTTCGTCACGCATCGTTCACATCCGTTCAAGACCGATGAGTGTAGCGAAGTGTCGGGAAGAGGTCTAGCGGGTCTCATCGATCGAGTTATTGACTGGTTGGTCGATGGTGATGAACGCGGTTCCACCGGAGCTCGTGCTCAATATGCGAGTCCTTGCGTTCAACGGTCTTCTGCACCATTGCGCGTATCAAGCGAGCGACGCAATGGTGCAGCAAGCCGAACGGAATCGAGCGAACCAGGAACAACAGAAGCGGAAGAACGAGATTCTGGAGGGAGCGCTCGGTTGAGTGCCCCCTCCAGAACGTCTATTTCGGCGGCTGCGAGCTTCCTGCTCTTTCCCCTCCACCACCGGCTTGAGATAGATTTCCACCCGTCGGTTTTGGCTGCGGCCCCCGGTTGTGAAGGCTGTCTTGACAGGCCCACACGCCGGGACTAGCCTTACAAACAATCCTTGCTTCCTTCCATACTCGGAAAGGGAGCGGCCATTTGCATAGGAGGGCATGTCATGAGCCAAAAGAGGCGGATACATGATGGCATTGTTGGCGCGGTCGTCACCGCCGGTGTGGGACTTGGGTATTATGTGGACCCCCTTTGGTTGCTCGTGCCCGGCGTGTTGGGAGTCACTCTTATCCAGAGCGGCTTGACCGGCTTTTGCCCGTTGTATTTCACGTTGGATCGGACCTGTTCTCCCGAAGGAACAACCGAAGCCGCCAGGTCCGGCGTGAAATAACCACACGCGTTCTCATTCCATTTCCCCTCTGGTTCATCACGGGACAGCTCAAGAGTTGCGCCTGTCTTCGTCACGGTGACCTGCAAGTTCCTGCTGCATCACCGAAATCTACCCGGCCGCTTCATCGAAGCGAATGAGACCCGGCTTCAGACAAAAGCGGTGGGCTTCTTCGAGGCCCTCGTCTTGTTCGCATTTATTTCAGGCGGTGCATCTGGAGATCATCGAAGTAGGTCACAGCATCCGACTTGGTCCATAGCCCAATCGTTCCGTCGTGGAACGTGTTGTCACAGAGATCGAAGACTTGCTTGTCATCGTAGAAGACGGTGATGTGACACCCGCGATGCGTCACCCGCAGAACATGCCACTGTCTGACATCGATTATCTGATCGAAGTTCTGCAACAGCTGTCGCACTCCTTTCACAACCCGATACAGTCGAATGTTCTGTTCGAGAGGGTTGGCTCTTGCCAGATAATAATTGCGATCATCCTCTGCCCGCCAGATCAGCCCGCCGCCCATGTCCGCGTTTCCTTGTATGGGCAAGAAGGAGACTTGAAGATTCAGATCGGCCCCGACGGCTCCCTTGACCAGTGTCAGTTTGTACGCATGCTCCGCTCCCTTGGCCATGAGCTGAGCGAATACATGCGGAGCACTCTTGGCGCGCTCGGTCGCGAGCACCTGCCAGTCTCCCGCTGCTCTCCCATCGAACAGCGTTCCGATCACGAACTGGCCCGGAAGGACACCGGGCTGTTCCTGATCAAAACTCCACTCGTAGGCGGATGGGACCAATTCTGCCTGAACCGGCGCCGTCCCAATCCACGGAACAATCGCGATTATTGCACTGCGAATCGCTTTGGCCAGGGTGCTCACTGCGCGCTCCGCCACGTCACTTCCTCCCAACAGAGATGGACAAACGTTTCAAATGGGGGAAAGTTGTTCGTGTTTTGTTCCTTCGATCGGACCCAAAGATCGATTTCCATGCCGGCCGGATCGGTTTCGCCACCGGGCAGCGTTCGCTTGACCGGGTAGCGGACCTCATGGGTCTTGGGATCGCGAGATCGCTCCATCACCATGAAATGGGCATCATAGTCCTTATAGAGCACCTCCTGATTCTTGAACATCGTGGCCGTACCCCACCCGCCGAGATACAGCCAGGTTTTTGGGTACAGTGGATCGCCGTTGTTCGAATCACCATGTTCATAAATTCTGGTCGCAATACCTCCATCCTGGAACGGAGCCTTCGCCGCAAACCGATCGAACACGATCCGATACCGGTCGGAGCCTTCGACAAATTCAGCCACCACCTGGCCGTTGTTCGTGAGTTCGTTCACCTCAATATCGATGCTGCCCTGCACCGGCGTCAGGTGCTTGCCGGCATAATCCATGTGATCCCACGGCGATTCGTCGCTCATGCTCCCGATCAATAGCGCCTTCTGGCCTGTGATGTGAAACTGCCCGCTGTAATGGGGGTGTTCCGTGGCCGTGAAGATCCGTGTGCCTTCCTCCCCTTTCGGAGTACCGAATGTATTCCCAAAAGCAGGGTAAAAAACTGAGGTGACGGCGAGATTAAGCACAACTAGGCTGAGTATTTTCCTAAACATCGCACATCGTCCAAGAAACATCCCAGCCTCCTCTTCTTGAGCTGTCATGTATAGAGAACGGCCATTCGCAACGGGCAGGTTTCTATTTCGACACCGGTTCCTGCCATCGGCTAAGCATAATCTGCACCAGGCTCTTAAGGAGCGCATCCCATAAGCCAATGCCCGACTCCTTCCTGCTCATCATCAATCTGCAAACAGCATGCACGGCCGCCTGGCGGATCTCGGCGCATACAACGGCATCTACGCCCTTCTGATCCGAATAAGACTGGCATCATACAACGGACCTCCTTATTAGATTCCCCCCGTCTTTGCAAGCGGGGACCTCTTGCACAATTAGAAGATGGGCTGGTGTGAGACGGAAGCCATTCCAGTCCTGGTTGAAGAAGCTTTTAGGCAATGACGTGACCGACAAGCCATTGACCCTATCGCATGAGCACTGCTCCTGCCTTGCTCCAATAGTAAAAGATCGAAAAGTTTGGATAGATCGAGTTAAGCACATTCTGACCTGCGACGGTAAAGAGAACACCTGCTCCGCACAAGAAATTCGTGTTGCCGATTCGCCACTGGATAGAGGGCTCCACACCCACAATCGAAAAGCCGCTTTTCTGTCCAGAGTTAATAGAACGCTTATCGAGACGGTGCGTGACACCATGAAGAGTGGCGAATTCCAGGTTGTACCCAAAACCATGTTTGTCGCTCAGAATGTGCTCAAAGATTAGGCGCGTATTGATCAAGTCACCGAAATAGGATGTCTTGCCCTGATCATTTTTCAGCCCTGGGAGGGAATAGGTGTAATAGACTCCGCCGCCCCAGCGAAATGGTTCGCGGTTTTTACGAAAGGCGATCCCGGTAGTCAAACTCGCTTCGCCGGATCGAGTCGAAGGAAACCTGCCGACCGGAGAAAAGCCTCCGGGAGGCTTGGCCGTACCAGCCCACTTCCCTGTTGGCAAAGAGACTTGGTTAAACCAATTGATGCTCGGCCGCCAAGAGTCCGGGTTCTGAACAATGGGCCGATACTTCAAGGTGATTGAGGAGTCGCCCAATCCAAAATCGTTGTCAGTCTCACCACTTTGTCGAGACCAAAACCCGCCAACAGATGTCTGCCCACCCAGCTCCAAGTGATTGGTGAGGCCGTAGGCGACTTGGATGAACGGTGATTGAATGCTGTACAGATGGACCGGCCCGCGGTTGGTCCTCGTCGCGAAACGGAATTCGTTCCCGAAACTGCTCTCGCCGACCTGGGAGAAAATGAGCGGTCTGATATACCATTGGCCCTTGGGTTGAATATCGGGAGACGACATCAGCATCGGGCCATGCGATAGGGGGTTCCAGCTCGATCGGTATTTCTGAATTTCTTCTTCTGTCGGCGTCGGAATCCACTCAAAGGCACCACCGAAACTCAGAGAGGGAATCAAGGAGAGAACAAACAAAACAAGAATTCCTCTCATGGATATCCATCTGGCATTCGACATGGCACCGATGCTCCAGAACATCGATCGAATTTCAAGACGAGAACACGATGCAGCTTGTTCCGTTTACAAGATAGCAAATGGGCGAAGCAGAGGGAAGTGAACCCGAGATCGGGCATGTTACCGCGCAACTACTTTTCCGCTCTTGTTCCAATACCACTGTAGAGAAAAGTTCGGATAGATTGCATCGGTTGCGTTCTGCCCGGCGACCGTGAACAGCACGCCGACTGCGCCGACGATCGAGTCTGAAAGCTTGAATTGGATAGCCGGCTCAATGCCGACGACCGTCGAGCCGCTACGCGCACCCCGATTGATGGCATGGCCGTCCGCCCGCCAGGTGGCGGTATGAACCGTCACGAGTTCAAGGTTGTAGGCCAGGCCGTGCTTGTCGTCGAGGAAATGCTCGAAGATGAGTCGTGTGTTGATGATATCGCCGACATAAGTTGTCTGATCGCCGTCACTGCCCGGCGCCGAGTAGGTATAGAAAACTCCCCCACTGATCCGAAAGGGCTTGATGTTCTTTCGGAAGGTCACGCCTTCGGTGAAACCCAACTCGCCGAATCTGGTGGCAGGCAGGCGGCCAAGGGGAGCGAAGCCGCCGGGAGGCCGCTCGGTTCCCGTCCAACGGCTGGTGGGCAACACAATCTGTTGATAGAGCGTGACAGAGGGACGTGCGCTGTCGGGGTCTTGCACGATCGGGCGATACTTCATCACGAGAGAAAAGTCCCCCATGCCGGTGTCGGTTGTCCACGGACCGTCACGCCCCGCAGTGGCTGAAGCCGTGTCTTTTGCCCAAAACGAAATCAACGATGTGGCCACCCCTAGCTCCACGTGATTTGTAAGTCCGTAGGTGACGGTCATCAGCGGAGAGACAGAGGAGGTATGGACGGGGCCGTTCTTGCGATCAGTCGGAAGGGACAACTGGTTTCCATAACTTTTTTCTGAGATTGAAGAAAAAAGGAACGGTCTCACCGAAAGCTGGCCAGCCGGATGAATGTCGACCGACTGAATGAGGAGAGGGCCCTCGGAGAACGGATTCCAGCTCTGCCGATACTTCTTGATCTCCTCATCAGTGGGAACCCAGTCGAAGGCATGGGAAGAGCGTTCGCTAAGAGAGCCGGTAAGCAGAAAGAGGCTCAAGGCGAACAGAACCCGTATCGTGGTCGATGTTACTAGAGATGATATTTTATTTCCTACTTTATCGATCATGATTAAGAAATATACTTGTAGTGAATGTGAATATACTCTGTCAATCACAAACATAGATGATACCTATTAGTTTATTATCTGTTCATATGTCTATCCCTGATGAATCCCTCAAATAAAATTATCGCTTGATAGAAATTATGATTGACATATATCAAGTATACTTGCTATAGGAGCGTTATGAAATTTCATCAAAAGGCGGCCGAAAATACTTCGCATTTTTCCAATCACCTCAAATCTTTCCGTACGCAGAAGGGTTTCTCGCAGTCCGAACTGGCCACACGTGCAGGCATTACGCGGCAAGCTGTCTCATCAATTGAATCCAACTTGTACCTGCCGACGACAGCCGTGGCCCTTCGTTTGGCCGCGGTGCTGGCCTGTCGCGTTGAAGATCTTTTTAGCCTTGCTGCGACGGAGAACACTATTGAGGGCAGGTTAATCGGCCATCTTCCATGCAGCGATACAAAGACTTCAGCGATCCGGGTCAAAGTTTCGACCGTGGGAAAGCGGACTATTGTGCGGCCGGTTACCGGGTTGGGCGAGCTGCTGCCCTACACGATTCCGGCTGATGGATATGTCGTCGAAGCGCATGGCCAGACATCGGGCACGACGGTACGCGTGAAACTCTCTCGAGGTCGTCAGGCAATCGAGCAGGAAATCTCTGTGGCCGGCTGCGACCCGGCCATCTTTCTCGCCGGTGAGCATTTGCGGCGTCAAAAAGATCAGACGTCCGTTGTGGGATGGACCATGGGAAGCATGGCCGCGCTCCACTCATTGCAGCGCGGCGAGGTGCACGTGGCAGGACTGCATCTTTTTGATCCTGTGACCGGCGAGTCGAACGTCCCGTTTCTCAGGCGGTCGCTGAAAGGGCCCGGCTACGAGGTTGTGACCTTCGCCACCTGGGAAGAGGGATTCCTGGTACGCCCGGGCAATCCGAAATCGATTCGCACCGCCGCTGATCTCGCCGAACCGATGGTGACTGTGATCAATCGAGAAGAGGGTTCCGGCGCGAGACTGCTACTCGATCAACGCCTACGCGCATCAGGGATCGACCCGGAACAAGTCCACGGGTATGCCCGCATCGCCTCGACGCATTTCGAGGTGGCCAGGGCCATTGCCGACCGACAGGCCGACGTTGGTGTCGGGATTCGATCCGCTGCCCAGCTTTTTGAACTTGACTTCGTGCCGCTGCAAACCGCGCGCTACGACTTGGTCGTGCCCAAAGCCTACCTCAAGTCACATCCGACCTTGGCCCATTTGTTTGAGACGCTTGCGAGCCGTCCCTTTCGGAATGAAATCGAAGCATTGGGTGGATACGACACAACACAGACTGGCACCGTTCACTCGTTGGCATGAAGACCGCTCTGCTCAGTCGAGCACGAGGTATGGGATTGGAACCTTCTCTGACGGACCGGTCTCACCGCGACATCAGATTTTTCCTCCTGCACCTAGCTGTCGCGGCCCTGATCACGTTCCTACCCGCCATCTCGGTATCGGCGGGTGATCTCACAGTCGCGGCTGCATCAGATCTGTATTTCGCCTTCAAGGAACTCGTCCCGGTGTATGAGAAGACCAGTGGCAACCGAGTCAAGCTGACGTTCGGCTCCTCTGGAAACTTCTACGCCCAAATCGTCAATGGCGCGCCGTTCGATCTGTACTTTTCGGCCGATATCGGCTATCCGAAGAAACTGATCGACGAGGGGCTTGCCGTGCCGAACTCCTTATATCAATACGCGACAGGACGGATCGTGCTGTGGGTGCCCAAGGGGTCATCATTGGACGTGACGAAAGGGATGGACGCACTGCTCGACCCGGCAATCAAAAAAATTGCCATCGCCAATCCCAAGCATGCCCCCTATGGACGGGCCGCCGTGTCGGCCATGGAACACTTCAAGATCTATGATCGGGTGAAAGACAAGTTCGTCTTGGGGGAGAACGTCTCGCAGACGGCCCAATTCGCGCAGTCTGGGGCCGCCGATATCGGGATTATCGCGCTTTCCCTGGCGCTGGCTCCATCGGTGCAATCTGTTGGAAGCTATTGGTTGATCCCTCAGGAAGCCCATCCACGCATCGATCAAGGCGCGGCGATCATACAGGCATCGAAAAATCAGGACGGCGGGAGGAAGTTTCTCGATCTTCTCCAGACGCCGTCAGCAAGGGCTGTGATGAAACGGTATGGATTTCTCTTGCCGGAGGAGGATGCGAGCAGTCAGTGAGTTTAACCGAGGAGGGCATCATGAAGCTCAGCGCCAGAAATCAATTTCAAGGTACGGGCACGAGCATCAAAGAAGGTCAGGCGATGGCTGAAGTGGTCGTGAAGGTCGGCAACCTGGAATTCGTGGCAGCCATCACCGACGGGTCGGTGAAAAGCAATGGGGCTCAAGGTCAATGACTCCGTGCTCGTCGCCGTGAAGGCGACAGAGGTCCTGATCGGGAAATAGTGCGTGGAGGCAGGTTTGTGCCACGGTGTAGGTGTGAGTCAACGCAGAATAGAACGATTGGCATCCGGAAAGGGACGGCCTACTGATGAATTGGACGGCGATCTGGTTGACGATCAAGTTGGCGTCACTCACGTCGGTGGTGTTGTTGGTCATAGGACTGCCGATCGCCTATTGGGTCAGTTTCTCCAAATGGCGGTGGAAATTCATCGTCGAGTCAGTGGTTGCGCTTCCCTTGGTGTTGCCGCCAACCGTGCTCGGGTTCTACATCCTTGTGGCCATCGGCCCACATAGCCCGGTCGGCCGATTCTACAGCGACATTGTTGGACATCCACTCCCCTTCACCTTTGAAGGCTTACTTCTCGCCTCGATCCTCTACAGCCTGCCCTTTGCCGTACAACCATTCGCTGCCGCCTTCGAACAAGTCGATCGCAAACTGATCGAGGCTTCTTGGACGCTTGGTGCTTCTCGGCTAAGGACGTTTTTCAAACTCGTGCTACCTCTTTCCAAGGCGGGGCTCATCACAGGCGCAGTTCTGAGTTTCGCGCATACACTGGGGGAGTTCGGAGTCGTGCTGATGGTCGGCGGCAACATCGAAGGGGTGACGCGCACGGTGTCGATCGATATCTATGACGAGGTGCAGGTGCTGAACTATGCCGGCGCAGCCAAGACCGCCGCTTTCCTTCTGGTTGTGTCCTATACGGTGTTGCTGGTCGTCTACGCGATGAATCGAAAGGTCTGGGCTGTATGGCCGCAGAAATGATCGTCGAGGTGACGAAGACATTTCCTGGCCGGCCACCCATTCGCGCTGGTATCCGGTATCCGCTCGAGGCCTCCACCGTGTTGATCCTCTTCGGCCCCTCCGGGTCCGGGAAAACCACTGTCCTCCGTTCGGTGGCAGGGCTGGAATGGCCGGAGCATGGGACGATCCAGTTTGCGTCGAAAACATGGCTGGACACGGCTGCCGGAATCAGTATCACACCGCAAGAGCGGCATATCGGCTATATGGCGCAAGACTATGCGCTCTTTCCCACCTATACCGTCGCCGGGAATATCGCCTACGGATTGGGCGATCTGGCGGTTTCTGACCGAAAGAAGCGTGTGGAGGAAATGTTAGAGCTGTTTCAACTGCGTGGCTTCGGCCGTGCGAAACCACAAGAACTGTCCGGGGGACAGCAGCAACGGGTTGCATTGGCAAGAGCGGTCGCGCCTCGACCGCAGTTGCTGTTGTTGGATGAACCGCTCTCGGCGGTGGATGCCCCGACTCGGCTTCAGCTTCGTGGGGAGCTTCGAGGCCTGCTCAAGCAACTCGCGCTTCCCTCAATTATCGTGACACACGACTGGACAGAGGCCCTTACGTTGGGCGATGTGATGGCGGTCATGAGCGAGGGGAACGTCTTGCAAATCGGGTCGCCGCAAGACGTGTTCAGCCGGCCGGCCAATGCGGATGTTGCGCGCGTCGTGGGTGTGGAGACAGTGGTGCAAGGAACGTGCGTTGAAAACCATGAGGGGTTGGCGACGGTACAGGTCGGCATGATCTCGCTGACAGCCATCGCGTCGCCGGAGATCGACTCCGATGTGTTTGTCTGTATTCGGGCCGAGGATGTCACCTTGGAGTTGGCCGGATCTGTCGAAACGAGTGCACGAAACCATCTGACTGGGACCGTGCAAACAATTGCCTCACTCGGTGCGCTTGCCCAGATCACCATCGACTGCGGGTTTCCCCTGGCTGCCGTCATTACACGGTCGGCGTTGAGCGAGCTCGGATTGGCAGTCGGATCGGCAGTCAGAGCCCGGTTCAAGGCTGGCTCCGTGCACCTCCTTTCTCGCCGATAAGCCTCGTGCACACCTTCTTCAATTGATACCTGGTTTCACTTTCCACAGTTTCTGGGGATAACTCTGTGAACAAGTCGTGTTCTGCTGCATGGGCGGCCGAAGTCGCCGTACGGTCGACCTCCTTGCCTAGTTCTTAGTCATTGAAGAAGGGCCATGAGGAACCGCTATATCTTGTGGCATTTGCGGGACTTGAAGGGAAAAACCTGCAATGCTGGATTAAAACAGTATTTCAATGATTTTGGCAGCGAAACAAAATTGAAATGCCGCTCTAGCTCTGTGAGTTATGCACAGAGGTATCATGTTTTTTGTGGAAATCCGGCAATACTCCCCATTGACAGAAGGGAATTGAATGTGTAACCATTGGATACACCATGAGATCGCATGATCTGAAACGCATTCGAGAAGGATTAGGACTCACGCAGCAGCAGCTCGCTGATGCGCTGCAGACGACTCGCGTGTCGGTGGCACGCTATGAAGCGGGAATGCGACGGATTCCAGGCATGGTGCGTGTGGCGTTGGATCAATGGCAGCGTAAGACGGACATTCCGATGGCTGGCCTGGTGGCAGCCGGTTCCCCGATCGATCCGGTCCCGCAATCGGAACTCGTGGACGTGCCGCTGAGCATGTTGCGGGGTGGGGAGACATTTGCACTGCGGGTGAAGGGAGAATCGATGAAGGATGACGGGATTCTCCCCGGCGACCTGGTGGTGGTACGGAAGCAAGAGACGGCGAGGAACGGACAAACGGTCGTGGCGTTGGTAAATCGCGAGGCCACGATCAAGACCTATTTCAAAAAAGAGGCGCACATCGAACTGCATCCGGCCAATGCGGCGATGCAGCCGATCATGGTGCAGCAGTCGGATGAGTTTCATATCGAAGGGATTGTGGTCGGCGTAATCCGACATTGTGCAGTCTAAGAGAAGGAGGAGGCGATGATCATGGCGGAACGACATGTGGCGACCAAAGAACGGTTGATAGATTTGGAGAGAACCGTTGATGTCTTGAACGGCCGGTTGCGGGACATGCAGTGGGAATTGCAACAGGCAAAAGCCGGTTCGATGACGGAACGCTTCTGGAAGAATCTGATGGGCCCCTTGCAGGGCAGCGAATTTATGTCTGCGGTCTGCAATCGACGTATTCGTCCGAATACCAAGGTGGTGCATCGTGTCGGTACGAACAAGCACTGAGAAACAGATTACGCAAACCTGCTCCGATTGTGGCACAACGGTGCGGCATCGGATTGAATGTGTGGACGGTACGACCCATTCAACGGTGGAGCTCTGCGAGACCTGTCGGCATGCCTATCGGCAACGACAAGTCTTTGCCGGTGGATGCTGCGGATAGCAGAGTGGCGTGCCATGCTCTTCCCTCCCCTTCCAATCCTCCTATAAGTGCGCTAAATTCAAGCCATGCCCCCGTAGCTCAGTTGGATAGAGCGTCGGTTTCCTAAACCGCAGGTCACCCGTTCAATTCGGGTCGGGGGCACCACTTTTTCCAGTATTTGCGAGTTGCAATGCTACCACCCAACTCGCACTGTGCTCGAAACTGTGCTCATAACCTAACCACGATAGCTACGCCAAGGAAATTACCTGATGCCAAAAAGGCAACCCCCCGGAGCGCCGCTCACGGTTACTAAAGAATTCACGCCTGAAGAAATTGATCGTGGAATCGAGAAGTTGCAACGTCGCATACAAGAGCTTAAGGATCTCAACCCTTCGGCTGTACCTCATAACGACGCATCGGTTGAAAATCTCACACACCGAATACGAGAATCTATACGGGAGGTTTTCGGTGAGAACTCTCCAGAGTTCAATAAATATAAGTTCATTGCGATAAGGCACGGAGATATTCCATCATTTGGATTCATGACTGACAATCGAGTTGCCGAGGCACACTTTCAACAACGTTTTGCTGCTGGGATCCCCTATACAATCAAGATTCTTGAAGGCCTCGTTGAATGGCTAAGAGAGAAAAGAGAAGACTTCAATTCCACCACAAATACGAACTCCAAGGCCAACATCGCTGGAATGAATTTGCACTCTCGAATCGCTGAAGTTTGCAGAGACTTGTATCACGATCAGCACTATGCTGATGCCGTCTTCAATGCCTCTAAGGCATTAGTCAACTATGTAAAGGAGAAGTCAGGGAAGTTCGATCTAGATGGCGCCCCCTTGATGAGAACGGTGTTCTCAAAAAATGCTCCGATTCTAGCTTTTAACGATTTGATGGATCAATCCGATCTAGACGAGCAGGAAGGCATGATGCATCTTTTCGAGGGTGCAGTCCTCGCCCTTAGAAATCCGCGCGGTCACTCATTTCGTTACGATACTCCGGAGAGAGCGCTCGAATACATTAGCCTACTGAGCATGCTGGCAAACCGTCTCGCCGAATCCAAGCGAAGGAAGTGAAGCCTTGGGCTGCTGCCGGTTTCAAAGACAGGGGTTCTACCCCGTTTCCACGGACAGTTGAGTTAAGAGTTTCTCCCCCTGTTGCTGCTGATCGAGTCTCCGCCGCTGCCGGGGATTGTGCCAGCGCTCGATGTAGTCAAAGATATCCGCTCTCGCCTCGGCTCGCGTCTGGTACTGTCGCCGATTGACCCGTTCCCGCTTGAGGACGCCGAAGAAACTTTCCGCCGCGGCATTGTCGGCACAACTGCCCACCGCACTCATGCTACAGGTTACCTGATGGGCGGCCAGAAACTGCTGGTACTCGTCAGAGGTAAACTGGCAGCCCCGATCTGAATGAAGAATCACCGGAGTTCGGGTTGGCCGTTGCCAGAGGGCCATCAACACGGCGTGGACCACCAACTGGCAGTCTTGCCGGGGACTCATCGACCAGCCCACGATCACGCCGGAATACAAATCCAGCACGATGCAGAGATACAACCAGTGCTCCGCCGTGCGGATGTACGTGATGTCCGTGACCCATTTGGTATTGGGGGTGGTGGCCGTGAAGTCCCGCTCCAAATGGTTCTGTGTCCCAGCCGGTGGGAGACCACCTGAGGCCTTCCGCTGCCAGCGCCGCCGCTGCGGCACGCCTTGCAATCCGGCGTGGCGCATCAAGCGGGCCACCCGGTGACGGCCACACCGCTCCCCCGCGTAGCGGAGTTCTTCCCACATCCGCGGACTCCCGATCACGCCATCATGCTGCGTGTGCAAGTCCCGCATGCGCACCAGCAGCCGCGCGTTCTCCGTCGTGCGCGCACTGGGCAGCCGCGTCGTCCAGCCGTAATAGCCACTGGCCGACACCCGCAAACACCGACACATCAATCGGATGGGAAACGCGTCGCGGCATCGTTGGATCATCCGAAACTTCATGTCGACGCGCTCGCGAAGCACGCTGCCGCTTCTCGCAAAAAATCCCGCTCCTTCGTCACGCGGGCCAATTCCCGACGAAGCTGGCTCACCTCTTCATCACGGGGTCTGCCATTGCCCACAAAGGCCTGCTGTGGCTGACGGCGTAGCTCCCGCCGCCAGCGCCCCAACACAGTGGCCCCGATGCCCAGGTCTGCAGCGATTTGGTTCACCGTCACCCCGGATGCGTCGAGCATGGCCACCGCTTCTCGTTTGTACTCTGCCGAAAACTTCCGTCGTGCTCCCATGACACCCCTCCTGGCCCATTATGAGCCTTAACGAGGTGTCCGTAAAAGTGGGGCAGAACCCGAGTGAGTTCCAGTAGGACTGAGGATGGGCACTGAAACGCTTTCCTAAACCGCAGGTCGCACGTTCAATTCGGATCGGGGGCACCAACTTTTCAATGTGCTGTCCTAACGATAAGCAGGAGTCGTGCTCGTCACCACTCGCTCTTCAGATCGTGCATAGGGTGGCTCCGATGGTAGCACCGATTTCCCACTTTCTCGGTGACGACCGTCCTCGTCTCGACTGTCTGCTGACATGGTCGGAGGTCGGCAAGGTCAGATTGATCTGACGGGGACACCTCCTTCGAGTAACTCCGCCGTGATGAAGACCCCGCACGGCGCGCTGGAGCGAGCGGATTACCAGCTGAGTGACCATGGGACGGCTGGATAAATGAGGACAGCAGTTCTATCGGTCGGCACCATAGGGCGGACAGCCCTCTCTCCACCAATGGAAAGCTCTCATGTTGTCGCCATAGCTTGCTGCACCGAAGCTATGAGTTTGTCTTGATCCACGGGTTTTTGAAGGAAGGCGACCGCGCCAGCCTGTATTGCGCGGGCTTCAGCTACCTGTGGGTCTTCAGAGCTGACGATAATGACTGGGATGCAACTCAGTGAGGCATTGGTTTTTAATCTCTCGAGAACCAGCAGGCCATTCCCACCGGGAAGACCCACATCAAGTAAGATCGCATCCGGCTGCTCCTTTCGCGCTACAGAGATCGCCTGGAGCGCATCGGCTGCAAAGACGGTGTGATACTGGTTGGCTCTCAAACGAGCACTGAATAACAATCGCGTATCCGCATTGTCATCCACGATTAGGATGGTTTTCTTGTCCATAGCAACACCTTCCTTCCTCATGCCCCATTGGCGAGCGTGTCATGAGCGATCGTCTTATGTTCTGCCATCAGACGCTGGCTTACCAGTCCGAATTCGCTCACGAGCTGCCTGAGCAGCTCTCCTGCCTTGGTGAGGTCCTTGGCTTTTCCGAGGGCCTGGAGCTCCACACAGAACTGGCGCATTCTCCGTGCGCCCACGTTGCCGCTGGAGCCGCTCAACTCGTGGGCCACTCGCGTCACCGCCTGCGGATCACCCCGCTGGAGAGCGTCGTCTAAGGCGGTCAAACTCGTGGGAGTATCTTCCAAGAAATGCGTGATCAAGGTGCCCAAGAGGTTCCCGTTTGCATCCAGCCGGTGCAAGTCGGCCAAAACAGCATCATCCACGGGACCATTCACCGATTCCCGGTGATCGGACGAGGCCGGCTCCGGCGGGGTCGCAGCAGAGGAGGACGGACTCGGCACCCAGCGGGCAAGCACCGCTTCGAGCCCCTCCAGCTTCACCGGCTTCGCGAGATAGTCGTCCATACCGGCCTTCAGACATTTCTCCCGGTCCCCCTGCATGGCATCCGCGGTCATGGCGATGATGGGGACACGGCGGTCGCCCTGGGCCGCTTCCCACGTCCGGATTTGCGCCGTGGCGTCGAAGCCATCCAGCTCGGGCATGTGGCAATCCATCAATACTGCTGCGTAACTGACCCAGGACACGGCATCGACCACTTCGAGCCCGTTGGCCACCACATCGGCCCGATACCCCAGCTTCTCCAGCTGGCGCACCGCGACTTTCTGGTTCACGATATTGTCCTCGGCCACGAGGATGCGGGCGCGCGCCACTATGGCCGCTTCTTTGAGGGTATGGCGCGTCAATAACGCGTTGTGCGAACGTTCCCCCGGCTCACTCGCCCCCAACTCATGGGCGCGCTTCACGGGGACCCCCAGGAGTACGGTCAGACAGTCGTATAATTGAGAGCGATGCACGGGCTTGGTCAGATACGCCGCAATCCCCGCCTGTTTCGCCTTCTCGGCATGCCCCCGGAGACCGATCGAGGTCAGCAACACGAGGCGGGTCGCCGCCAGGGTCGAATCAGACGTTATGGTGCGCCCCAACTCCAGTCCGTCCATGCGCGGCATCTGCATATCGAGAATCGCCAGGTCGAAGGGCTCGCCCCGGGTCGCCGCATCGCGCAGCAGTGCCAGGGCCTGGTACCCATCCGACGCCGTGGCACTCTGGAGGCCCCATTGCGACGCGTATTGCTCCAGAATGAGCCGGTTGGTCGCATTGTCATCCACGATGCACAACCGCCGCCCCTGGAGGGTGCCGCGTGGCAGCGACACCTCTTGAACCGGTGCCGCTTGTTGGGTCAGCCACACCGTAAATCGAAAGGTGCTGCCTTGACCGGGCACACTCTCGATGCCGATCTGCCCCTCCATCTGTTCAACGAGCTGTTTGCAAATGGCGAGGCCCAAGCCCGTCCCGCCGAACTTCCGCGTGGTCGAGGTATCCGCCTGGGAGAAGGGCTTGAAGAGCAGCGCCTGCGCCTCGGGTGGAATCCCGATGCCCGTGTCGGTCACCGCAAATTCGATCTGGACCCGGTCGGCAGTTTTCTCGGCCAGGGTCACGTGAATCATGACCTCGCCTTGTTGGGTGAACTTGATCGCGTTACCGGTCAGATTGACGAGGATCTGACGCAAGCGGCCGGGGTCGCCCCGGAGCGCCGTGGGCACCTCCGCACGGAGGAGGCACCCCAATTCCAGGCCCTTGCTCGCCGCCGATTCAGCAAAGAGATCCAGCGCCTCTTCCACCGCGGTCCGCAGGTCAAAGTCGATCGTTTCCAACGTCATCCGACCCGCCTCGATCTTCGAGAAGTCGAGGATGTCGTTGATGATGTCGAGCAGGGTTTCACTCGACCGCCGCACGGTTTCGGCGTAGTCGCGCTGTTCGGGAGTCATGTGGGTATCCAGTAAGAGGCCGGTCATCCCCATAATGCCGTTCATCGGAGTCCGGATCTCATGGCTCATGACAGCCAGGAAGGAGGACTTGGCGCGCGTGGCGGCCTGCGCCTCCGCCAACGCCACGTCGAGGTCCCGATTCTTCTGCTCAACCTCCTTCGCGTAGCTATGGACGGTACGTTCGTAGACATCTATCAACTGATCGAGCACCAACGCCTCGGACCGCAACTGATCGGATGTCATCAGTTCGCGGGACCGTGAGGCAATGCCGGGTTGGCTGGACCCGGCAAAGATCGCGCTGTCTCTGTCGAACGGGAGCAGCGCGGCTTTGACGGCGAGCGCATGCGGCTTAAACAACATGGCTGTCTCATGGGCGATATAGGTGTGGCTGAAGAGGATCAGCGCAAAGAGTTCTCCGGATGGGAGCAGCCCCCCAAACCCAAGCACGGATCGTATTTGAAAGGGGACCACAAAAGCGTCTTGAGCGGGGATGTAAGGACTTCCGACTGCTTCCGGAACGTGAAATACATTGTAGGTCTTCTGCTCGGCAGCCAACATCATGCGCGGGTCGGGTTGGAGCACTGTGTTCACGTCAATGCCGAGCTGGTAGATTAACTGCGAGATCATCGGGATACTGGAGATAATCTGTTCACTGGGGAGGGGAATGGCCTGGTGCCCCTGCGACTGTTTTCTTTCATTCCACTCCGGTTGCTCTCCGGCCGTTGCCATCAATACGAGACACTTGTAGGCAGGTAACCCCGGTTTCTCTCCGAGCATTTTTTTTGCGATGGTCTGGAGTTCCGGATCCAACGTCCCGTATGGGCGTGTCACAAAGAGACGAATGAGGGCGCAAGAGCGTTGACCCGTCGCCTTGACCACGAGGTTGTCATAGAGGTAGCGGACCAGTCGGTCGGCCGCATCTTCCATCCCTGCGGCGCCGATGCGCAGCTTGCGGAGATCGGTCAGGGTATCGGTGAGGTCTGAGAGTGTACAATTGGTCAGATCAAGCATCATTATCCTCCCGAACGACCACACCCTTTAGTGATAAACGTTGCAGCCGTCCCTGCGTCGCGTTGTGTGAAAAATCACCTTTGTTCCGCCTTGTAAGGATCGGTCTCATGCTGTTGCCACGGCTTGCTGCACCGCTGCCAAGAGCCTGTCTTGATCCACGGGTTTTTGAAGGAAGGCGACCGCGCCGGTCGACGATGAGCCGCGTGCGTTCCTCGGTGTCGCGCAGCGACACTTCGGCTTTTCCGGCCCGTGTACGTTCCCGCTGTGCTTGCAGGTGTTCTGTCCGAATTCGCCTCGTCGCCCAGAGCAGGAGTCCCAACATCGGCACGGTCAGCAACAAACCCATCCCACCCACGTTCCACAGGATCTCTCGAATAGGAGCCAGAATGTCGCTTCGATTCCTGCGCAACAGGACCACCCAGTCCAGACCCTGGAACTCGCCGTGGCCCTGCGTTCTGGCATAGCCGGTGACGACCGGTACGTGGCGGCGCAGATGGTCCTCCTCGACATACCCGAAGAGGGTTTGTTCGCTCAATAATGCCGACGGTAGGCCGAGTTGTTTGAGATTGACATTGCCTTTGAATTGCAAATCCGAATCAATGAAGGCATTCCCCTTGTCAGTCAGGAACAGATACTGGATTGTCGCCTCAAATCCTTCCCGTTCCTTGATCGTTCGAATAGTCCGAGTCAGGACGTCCTCCAACGCCGAAGTCAACACCCGCGTCGTCACGGTCCCGAGGAACTCTCCACGTGGTCCGGTGAGCGGAGCCGTAAACGCGACCGTGTCCGCCGCGTCGAGAACTCCGAACGGCTCCACGTCCCCTACATGGACGGCGCCACTGTTGCGCGCGGCTTGAAACCAGGAAGCGGCACTGTAGTCCCATCCCACCGTGGCCTGATCGGTGGCGACCACAATCTGTCCCTTTACGTTCGTGACACCGAGCCACAAGTACGCTGGGTACAATACCTTCATCGAGGCGAGATACTCTGACTGATAGTCTCGATTCTGCGGCTGCGCGCTGAACAGCCGTGTCATCATCCGCACATCGCCGTACCGTTCGAACATAAACTGGTCCAGTTTGTCCGAGACTTCGACAGCTGTGATAGCGAGACTCTCCCCCGCTATGGCGACCATGCGGGTTTCGATGTAATGCAACGCGATTGCGCCGATGGCGAACGTGACGACGACCAGCAGGACGGTGAGGGCCGGTAGCCAGAAGTACGAGCTGCGGCCTTTCGCTTCAGACATGGTCATTCTATCTTCTCCTTGGCACCCCTCCGGCTGCAGTTCCCTCTGCACCGTCGTAATGGACCACCACACGGTGTTCGTGCGTGGCGGCTTTGGTGTGCACAGTGTACGACCTTCCTCTCCCGTCATCACCCCGCAAGTGGTAGCGCCGGGGGCGAGTTCAACACCTCGCGTACTTTCCGAGTGAGAGTCTCCAGCGTAAGCGGTTTCTGAAGAAATGCGAAGCCAGAATCCAGTGCAGCGGTTTTGACGATCACTTTGTCGGTGTAGCCCGACATATGTAAGACCTTCATCTGCGGCCGAATGGATAGTATGCGTTTCGCGAGCTCGGGCCCGTTCATGTCCGGCATGATGGTATCGGCCAGCAACAGGTGGATTGGCCCTTGGCCTTCCTGGGCAAAACGCAGGGCATCCTGGACGTTCTGTGCCGCCAGCACGGTGTAGCCGTAGCGTTCGAGAATCGTCTGCGCCAAGACTAGAACCATTTCATCATCTTCTACGAGCAGAACGGTTTCAGAGCCACGGAGGGCTTCGGTCCGGACGGGGCGTGATTCAGTCAGTTCGGATTTCTCCTCAACTCGCGGGAAGTAGATCTTGAAGGTAGAACCCTTGCCCAACTCACTTTGGATCCAGATATGTCCACCGCTCTGTGTGACAATCCCATACACCGTGGCCAGACCGAGACCCGTTCCTTTGCCCGGTTCTTTGGTGGTGAAGAATGGCTCAAAGATGCGGGTTTGTGTTTCGGCATCCATCCCGCAGCCCGTATCACTCACCGCCAGCATCACGTACGGACCCGGTTGGACCGAGACGTGCTCACGGGCGTAGGCGTCATCCAGCTCGACGTTTCCTGTTTTGACCGTCAGCTGTCCGCCGCCGGGCATCGCGTCTCGCCCGTTTACTGCCAGGTTCATGATGACCTGCTCTATCTGTCCTGGATCGACTTTGACCCGTCCAATCGATGGGTGAAGATAGAGGTCCAGGTTGATATTCTCGCCGATGAGGCGCCGCAGCAACTTGGCGATATTCGAAACGACGTCGTTGAGGTCCAACACTTTGGGTTCCAAGACTTGCTGTCGGCTGAACGTGAGCAGTTGACGGGTCAGCGAAGCGGCCCGATGTCCGGCTTCTTTGATTTGTTCGATCCCGTTTCGAATGGTGGGGTTGGAGGCATCACGCTCTTCCAACAGCATCGCACTGTAACTGTTGATCACGGTTAAGAGATTATTGAAGTCGTGCGCGATCCCTCCGGCCAACTGCCCGATGCTTTCCACCTTCTGAGCTTGGCGCAGCTGGGCCTCCAGGCTCTTGCGCTCGGTGATGTCGCGGCCGATCCCGGAAACTCCGATGATCGTTCCCGCCCCGTCCTTGATCGGAGAGATGCTCAAGGCGACATAGATTGCTTTGCCGTCCTTCCGCCGCCGCACGGTTTCATGGTGGCTGACATGCTCTCCTTGCTTCACGCGTTCAACCATCTGCTTCGCAGAGTCGAGACGATCCTGGGGAATCAGAAAACCGATCGGCTTCCCGATGACCTCGTTTGCGCTGTACCCATACGTGCGCTCAGCTCCCCTATTCCAGCTCATCACGATCCCATCGAGCGTCTGCCCGATAATCGCGTCTTCCGAGGACTCCACAATAGATGCCAATCGAACGCGGGTTTCTTCCGCGCGCTTGCGCTCGGTAATGTCGGCGACAAAGGCATTGAACACGTAGGTATCGCCACGCTTTGAAGGGCTAATCGAGAGTTCGACCGGGAGTTCGGTCCCGTCGCGGTGCAAGCCCGTCATCTCGATACGACGGTTGAGCACCGGCCCTTCCCCGGTGCGCAGGAAGTGTTGCAGGCCACGCTCATGGGCCTCCCGCTGTCGAGGGGGGATAATCAGGTCGGCGAGTTTCTGGCCGATCGCTTTGTCGTGGGGCCAACCGAACATGCTCTCCGCTCGGGGATTCCAATCCGTAATCACTCCCTGCGCGTTTATCCCGATCATCGCGTCGAGCGCAGTATTGATGATGACGCGCAGACGGCTCTCACTGTCCCGCAGTGCTTTCTCGGACCGCTTGCGCTCGATCGCATATTGAATGGCACGCATGAGCCCATAACTATCCGATCTCCCTTTGACCAAATAGTCTTGCGCACCTCTGCGCACCGCCTGAACGGCATTCGCTTCGTCATCCAGATGCGTCAGTACGATGATCGGCACGTCCGGCGCTTGTGCTTGGATCTTATCGAGCGTCTCCAACCCGTGACTGTCCGGCAGCGAGAGGTCCAGCAGCACCACGTCGACCTGGTCTGTCCGCAACCGCATCAACCCGCTGTCCAGCTGGTCGACCCACTCCAGCTCGACTTTCGCCGCGTTCGGATCGGTCAGCGTTTCTCCGATGAAATACGCATCATCCTCATTGTCCTCAATAAGAAGCGCGCGCATATCGGTTATGCTCCGCCTATAGGAATGCGTGACACACTGGTCCAATAATGCTCCAACTGTTTGACGAGTTCGATGAACCGGTCCAGGTCTACAACTTTGTGAATGTACGAACAGGCGCCCTTCGTGTACGAGCGAACGACATCTTCCTCACGATGGCTCGTCGTCAACATGATCACGGGCAGGGATTGCAATGCCGGATTGTTCTTGATTTCATCCAGCACTTCAAAGCCGTTCTTCTTTGGCATGTTGATGTCCAACAGGACGATATCCGGCATGCGCGCGTCCTGGTATTTCCCCTGACGCTGGAGGTAGGCCAAGGCTTCTTCCCCGTCTCGGACCACGTGAATCAGCGTGACCAGTTTCATTTCCGAAAACACCTCCTGAATGATGAGCACGTCGTCTTCGTTGTCATCCACGAGCAAGAGTTCGACCGACCGATTTAACATGATTCAATTCCCTCTTTTCGATGTGGTTGTCCCAAACGTTAGGATGAACTCTGCGCCGCCCCCTTCCCGGGGGCGTACCCAGGCACGCCCGCCGTGTCGCTCAGCAACCTGGCGGACAATCGCGAGCCCGGCTCCGGTCCCTTCAACATCCCGTCCGACCGCCCGCTGAAAGAGTTGAAAGATCCGCTCGACGTGCTCAGGCGCCACGCCATGCCCCCGGTCTCGGACAACCAGGCCGACCTCTGCCTGCTCAGTGCTATCAGGATAATAGGCAGCAATCTCAATGTCGGGCGCCTCATTGGGGCGCGTGAATTTCAACGCATTGGCGATAAGATTGAAGACCCCGTGGGTTGCCCAGATACTGTTGGCCCGGAACTGCGGGAGTGGTTGCACGACACGCACTCGCGCGCCCGTTTCCTTGATCTTTTCATCGAGCCGGCGTACCGCTTCCTCGACAATACGGATGCCTTCCACCTCTTCCGTCGGCAGTTCCATACGCTGCACGCGCGACAAGTCCAGAAGGTCTGTCATCAGCCGGTCCATGCGCTGTGCACCACGCACAACCCTGCGTACAAAATCCTTCCCTTTGTCGTCCAGGCGGTCGGCATAGCGGTTTTGGACCATGCGCGAGAAATTCTCGATGGACCGCAGCGGTTCGCGCAGATCATGCGAGGTAACATAGAGCAGCGTCTCCAGGTCGCGCGTCCGCTTGGATAATTCCGACGTCCGCTCCTCCACGCGCCGTTCCAACTCGGCATGGGCATGCCGCAGCGCCTCTTCCGCTCGCTTGCGCTCGGCCATCTCGACCAAGAGTCGTTCGTTGGCGGCCGTCCGTTCCTGAATTTGTTCAGCGAGTTCTCTCTGGTGGTCCCTGAGTTTCTGGTTCAGACGGACCGCTTCCTCGTAGGTCGGGATCAGCAGTTCCAGGATCTGATACGGCTGGGCTGTGATGACATACCGGTGGCCGGCCAAGTCGATTTCGACGCCCGACTGGAGGCGCGCGGTGGTCCGCCGCTCCCTGTTTTTCAGGCTTTGGGCGATCCGCGTGAGCAGGAATTGCTGGTCATAGGGCTTCGTGATGAAGTTATCCGCCCGGCATTGCAGGCCCATCACGACGTCCTGCGGGCTGTTGAGATCGGTCACCAGGATGACGGGGATGTCGTTCAGTTTGTCGTCGGACTTGATCGCCTCGCACAGGGCGTAGCCGTCCATCTCGGGCATCACGATGTCGCTGATGACGATCGTCGGCCTCCGGGCGCAGGCTGCGGCGAACGCCTGTCGGCCGTTCGTCGCGGTGGTGACCGTATAGCCTTCCTCTTCGAGGAGATACCTGAGGTGCTCGGCCTGCGTCGGGCTGTCCTCCACGATGAGGACTTCGATACGTTTATTCGCGATTCCGTCAGGTGTGGGCATGTCAGACTAGGCCTCCCAGCAGTTCGGCGATTTCCTTGGGCGAGAGCACGTATTGAGCTGCTCCGAGACGGACCGCTTCCCCAGGCATCCCGAACACAATGCTCGATTCCTCATCCTGTGCAATGGTCACGCCTCCCGCTTTCCTTAACTGGAGGAGGCCGGCGGCGCCGTCCTGCCCCATGCCGGTGAGAAGAATGCCGATTGCCGATTGGCCGAAGACCTCGGCCACGGACTGAAAAAGATGAGACACCGAGGGACAGAAGCTGTTTTCGGTCGGGCCGTCGTCCATAGAAATCTGCTGAGTCTTGGAAATTCCCATGTGCACGCCGTTAGGCGCCAGATACACGGTGCCGGATTGAAGTTTTTCGCCATCCTCGGCCAGTTTGACCCGGAGGTGGGTGCTCCGGCCGATCCACTCCACGAACCCGGAAATAAATCCCGGTGCGATGTGCTGAACGGCAAGGATCGGCACCGGAAAAGTCTGGGGGAGACCGCTCAGGATTTCCGCGATTACCGTTGGTCCACCGGTGGAAGCGCCGATGGCAAGCAGTTGGACATTCGAACCCACTCTGACGGGAGGCTTCGGCGACGGCACCAGGCGATTGCGCTTTGGCCACCGTCGGATGACTTTGACCCCCGCCATCAACTTCACGGTTTCCTGGAGCTGCGACGCGATCTTGTCGCTGTCCGGGTGCCCCAGGCCATAGGGTTTGTCCAACACCGTGAGGGCCCCGGCCTTGAGGGCCTCGAAGGTCAAGGCGACCTGATCCCGACTCATGCTGGCACTCACCATGACGATCGGAGTTGGAATGCGTTCCATGATCTGGCGCGTCGCTTCATACCCGTTCATAAGCGGCATGTGGACGTCCATGAGAATGACATCCGGCTTGAGACGTTCCGCCTGCTCCAACGCTTCCAGGCCGTTTTCAACCGTGCCGACGACTTGAAGTGCAGGGTCCTGGCTGAGGAGGTGATCGAGATATTGCCGGGTCACCGCCGAGTCTTCTGCCACCAGCACACGAATCATGCCAGGCCCCCTCGGAAACGCATTACAACAGCCGCCGAATGAACTCCAAGAGATTCGACTGATCGAAGCTCGACTTGACAAGGTACGCGTTCGCGCCGACCTCGAGACCACGTTCCTTATCATCGCGGGATTCGAGCGCCGTGACCAGGATGACGGGAAGGGTGGCCATATCCCGGTGGGCCCGGATCTTTTCGGTCAACTCCAACCCATTCATCCGTGGCATATCCACGTCGGAGACCACAAGATCGACTGTCTCGCCCTTGAGGAGCATCCACGCCTCGGCTCCATCCACCGCAACCCTCACCTGATATCCTGCTGCTTCGAGGAGATTCTTTTCCATCGTTCGGGTGGTGATCGAGTCGTCGACCACAAGAATCACAGGCAACCGCGAGGGTTTCTCGGACGCGTGGAATGACGCCGGTGTCCGAAGGTGCTCACGGATGGATCTCAACAGATCCGCCGGACACAGGATCAGTATCAGCCGGCCGGTCCCGAGCAGCCCTGCACCGGACACATTCCTGACGCGGACAAGCGGCGGCCCCAGTTCCTTGACCACCACTTCCTGCTCTCCCAGTACCTCCTCGACCGCAAGCGCCACGCGTGCGTCTCGCACCCGCATAACGACGCAGGGTTGCTTGCCGTCAGTTTCGAACTGATCTCTTTTCATCGGAAGGCCGAGCAACTCGTTCAGTTGAGCAAGTTGAATCGGCCGTCCTTCCCGCTGGATCATCGGTCTCCCCTGTGCGTCCTTGATTTCCCGCTGCAGGACATGGAACGTCCGTTCAACCGATTCGCTCGGCAGCAGGTACGACTGTCCGCCTGCGCGAACGAGCAGCCCGCGAAAAGTGGAGATCGTAACAGGCAGCGCGATCCGCACCGTCGTACCGGCGCCGGGCCGGGTATCCACGTGAATGTCGCCCTCCAGCTCTTCCACCTGCTCTCTGACGATCGCTAGACCCAAGCCGTGGCCCGAGACGCTGCTGATGAGCGGCGTGGTGCTGAGACCTGATCGGTAGATGAGGTCCAGGGCGTCGGCGTCGGTCAAGGCCTCGGACTCCCCGGCTGTCAGGTGCCGGGCTCGAACGGCTGCCGCCCGGACCTGATCCAGATCGATCCCCTTTCCATCGTCTTCGACCCGGATCTCAATCCTGTTTCCCTCTAGAGCGGAAACGGTCACAGCAACCCGCCCCTGAGGCGGCTTACTGGCCTTCACCCGGGCCTCCGGTGACTCGATGCCGTGATCGACGGCATTTCTTACCAGGTGGATGAGCGGGTCCTTCATCGCGTCGAGCACTTTCCGATCCACCTCCAGATCGGCTCCGTGGACGCTCCACTCCACCTGCTTTCCCAATTCGTCGGCGAGACTGCGGACCATGCCGGGAAACGGGTTCAGCACGACCGAAGCCGCCGTCATCCGCAGCAAGCGCAAGTTCTTTTGAAGGCCGTCCACAGCCGACGTGATCATCCGATGATCGCAGGTGATGTGCTCCAGCATCGCTTGGATCTGTGTCTCCACGGTATGCATGACCGATTCCGGATCGGCCCAGAGGGAGGCTGCAGGACCTGCTGCAGAGAGCGATCGACGCGCCGCTCGCTCGCGAATCAGGGTGCTGCGACAGCGACTCACAGTTTCGGCCAACGCACGGACTTCTTGAACACGCTCTCCGGCGGCCAGCTTCGGGAGCAGAAGATCCTCGGCCTGCAGGAGCAGCTCATCGAGTCCGGAGGTGTTGAGGCGGATGGAGTTGCCCGGGAGGAACCCGGTCTCCGGCGCGGCCGCCGGAACCGTTTTGTGGGGCTCCGGAGGGTCGACCGGATGGGCCGCCGGAGGGATCGACTCGGCGGTGACGCTCTTGAGACGACCGATCAACTCGCTCACGGCAGGCGGGGCCGGGCCGCCGGTCAACAGGAGCGGCATGCGCTCCACGCCCTCGTGCAGCATCCTTACGATTGGAGGCAACGGCGTGAGCTGGTCCCGCGAGAGTCTGCTGAGGACAGCTTCACAGGCCTGGCACAACACCTCTACGTTCATGAGGCCCACAGATCGGGCGGCTCCTTTCAGTGTGTGCATCTCGCGGAAAGACACCTCGATGATCTTGCGGGCATCAGCCGCGGGCAACTCCCGGCCCAGTGCCAGTAGGTTAGCCGTCAGGACTTGGAGATGTTCCTCCGCTTCCACTTGGAAGGTGGCCAACAGCCGCGCTTGCAGTTCGTCGTGCTTGTTCGGCATTGCAGACCGTTCACGCCGCCTTACGAACCCGATCCGACGGATGGCTGCTCACGTAATGACCGTTTGCCGATATTCTGACAAGGGCCGTGAGCCGCCGGGCCAGTTCGTTCAGATTTTGGGCCGATTCTTCAACCTGTCGTGTTGCCGCCATGTTTTGCGTCGATGCCTGTTTGATGTTTTGCATCGCGTACGTCATCTGGTCCATTCCGGCCACCTGCTGTTGCGCGGAGGCCAGGATTTGTTGGGCCGCTTGAGCGGACTCGGTCAGGCTTTCAGCCAACAGGCGAATGCTTTCACCTGCCTGTTTGGCGATCGCTTCGCCAGACTCAGAGGCCTTCACTCCCTGTTCGGCCGCCATGACCGCTGCCTGGGTCGCCCGGTGGATCTCGTTCAGGATGCCCCGGACTTTGGCTGTAGCCTGCTTCGACTGCTCAGCCAGGCTTTTTACCTCCGCCGCCACCACCGCGAAACCCTTGCCCGCCTCCCCGGCCTTCGCTGCCTCGATCGCCGCGTTCACGGCCAGCAGGTTGGATTGCTCCGCCAGATCATTGACAGTGGCGACGATTTCGCCGATGGCTTGGGCCTGCTCGCTCAACGTGAGAATCCGTTCGGCGAGAGTCTCCATCCGTGTCTTCGCTTCCTGCGATCCCTTAATGCTGTCCTCCACCGCGCGCCGACCGTCTTGGGACACCTGCGCGGTCTTCTGTGCGGCCTCGGCCACGGACCGTGCTTTCTGCGCCGCGACTTGGGCCGTCTGTTTCACTTCGTCCGCAGTGGTGGAGGTTTGCTGGACCGCCGTCGCTCCTTCCGCCGTTCCCGCGGCTTGCTGGGTCGTGGCTGCGACGATCTCGGATGAGGCGGAGGCCAGCGCGCTGATGGTTTCGCGCAAGGAGCCGTTGACGGACCGTGTCAACAGCGCAGCCGTCACGACTCCGAAGGCCAGCGCAATCGCCGCCACAATAAGCATGGCCAATAACGCCCGGAACACTCCCGCTTGCGTGGCCTGAAGGATCTCGGTCATCCGCTCTTTGTCGCCCGCCAACACCTGGTCTATCGTGATGAACATCCGTTCGCTGGTAACTTGGAACCGTTCGGCGTAAATCTTTTGCGCCTCAGCCATTTGACCGGCGGCAATGGCGGCCGTCATTTCCCTTCCGACTTCTTCAAGCTGATTTATGCCCAGGAGGGCCTGTTCCCATCCCTTTCGACCCTCCATGTTCGGACTTCTATCTCGGCCCTCGATTATTGCCTCTCGCGTCCAAGCATGCCATCGATCCCATTCCTTCAGATGCTTCCGATCCTGTGTGTTGAGAAACCGAAAGATCTCGATAGTCGCAAATGCGACACCTCCCTTTGGACCGGGCTGATTCTTCATAATGATTTCCTGCTGACCCAGCGCATACTCGAACGTCTTGGAGGTGGAGGAGAGGGTGTATATGCTGATCCCCGCCACCAGCAGGAGCAGGAGAAAGCTCATTCCGTACCCGGCCATAATCCGTTGGCTGATCGTCCAGTTCATCGCACACCCCCTTTGGTAGACCTGCTTTAGTTGATTTCGTCGTTCACTAGGATCTCCGGCGCTCTCGCCAAGGCGTCAAGATCGAGTATTGTCATGAGCTCATCCGTGATCCCGCGGGTGAGAGCCAAGGAAAGACCGGAGCGGGCCGCCGAAGGCAGCGCCACTTTGTGGGCTGGGATTGAAAGAGTCCCTACAACGGAATCGGCAACGATCCCAAACGTTATCCCTCCCGCTTCTACTGAAATAACGCTCCTGCTTTCCGGCATATCTTTCCCCGGCAGGCTCAACAGTCCTCGCAAATCCAAGACGGTCAGGATCCGGCCCCGGTAATGGGTCACCCCGATGACGAAGTTTGGTGTACAGGGCACGGGGATCAATTCTCGCAGGGAGGCCACCTCTTGGACATGGACCGCTTCAATGCCGAATCGTTCTCCCGACAGAGTAAACATCAGCAACTGGAGCATCTCCGTTGCAGGTGCGGCGCCTTCCGAAGGAACCGCCAGGGCTAACGCTCGCTGCTTCAAAATCCGTGCGGCCTCTCCCTGTGGAAGATCGCTGCCGGTTTGGAGAGCGATCCGTGACCGTTCCAGACGAGCGTGGGCCTCCTGCCAGTTGAATATCCGTTCCTGTTTGCTCATCGTTGCATCTCCAGGTACGTCTGCGCGGTTTCCAACAACCGGCCCGCCGTTAAGCCATCACTGCCGGGCACCGTTTCATCGGGAGCAGCTGAACGTAACAGAGTCTCAACGGCTTCCAGGGATCGGCGCCCCCGTTGCCGGTCTCCTTGCCGGAGGAGGAGGCAACCCAGCATAAAATGGGCTGCGGCTGACTCCGGAGCCAAATAGATGGTTTGACGGACGGCCTTGATGGCCCCACGGATGTCGCCTTGTTCCTGGCAGATCGCGGCGTGGAGAAGGGAGACGTCGGGATTCAGCCGATCTCGAGCGAGCACAGTCTCACACAAGCGGCGGGCCTGCTCCAGGTGTCCTTGGTCGGCAAGGACTCGGACAGACTGGAGATTCATTGCTCTGCCGGAGCGGCGTTGGAACGTCTCCTCCACAGGAACCCTGGCCGGTGACTGATCGAAGCATGAGTTGTCGGGTTCATCGGTCGAACCCATGGGACGCTGCAACTCCGGCACAACCGTTTCGGGATGAAGGCTTGGCAGAGACTCCATGAAGGCGTTCCGAGCCTTGCTGTAGAAAATAACGCCGGGGAGATTCACGGGAACCAACGGACGAAAGAGCTCGGTCGAGGCCTCGGCGGGAGCCACAATCAGCCATCCTCCGGTCACCAGAGAGTCGCGAAGCCGGGTTACCACGGCTCGTTGCACGTCGCTGGTGAAATACATCAGCACGTTCCGGCAGACGATGAGGTCCATGGCGCTGGTGTTGGTCATCAACGAAGGGAAGTCGTGCTTGGCCAAATTCAACGGCGCGAACGTGACCATCTGTTGAATCGCGGGATTCAGTTCAAAGATGTCTTTCCCCCGGCGGTGGAAATAGCGATCGACGATCCACTGGGGAGTCTCGCGGAGTGCCCATTCGCCGTAGAGCCCACGCTGGGCTAAGTCCAAGGCAACCGGATTGATGTCCGTTGCCAAGATAGTCACGGTCCATGCCGCTCGGTCGGGGAGCAGTTGATTCAGCAGGATCGCCAGCGAGTAGGGCTCCGGACCCGTGGCGCATCCGGCGCTCCAGAACCGGAGACGGAAAATACCCGCCGATCGCCGATCGGCGATCAGGGCAGGAAGGATCTGTTGCTCAAGCGCATCAAAACACAAGCGGTCTCGGAAAAAGTAGGTCTCGCCCACAGTCAGTGAACTGGCGAGCTGTCGCCACTCCGGGCTCTCGTCCGGGAGTGTGCCGAGCCAGGCCAAGTACTGCTCCGGTGAGAAGTCCCGGGAGTGTCCAAAGGCTTGACTGAGACCTCGTTCCAGGTCAGCCTGCCGGATTTCCTGGAAGTCCAGTCCCAGGCGGTCGGCAATCAACGCCCGCGCCTGCACCTGTACCTCGTCCGAGACCTTCATTCGACTTTCCCTTCGAATGCCACGGTCAATCGCTGCTCTTCGTCGGACGAGAGAAACGTATCCAGATCGTGAATAAACAGGACGCCGTCTGGCAGCGCCACGATTCCGGCCACAAGGCCGGTTCCAGGGAGCACCGCGTCCGGCAATGTGACGGTCTCTGACGACACCTCTTGTACCCCGAAGACCTCGTCGACCGGGAGAGCCAGTTTTCGCCGGCTCGTCCGGGCTACCAGGAGGGAAGAGGTGAAGCCATAATGGCTCGGCGAGTGGCCGAAGCGACGCCGAATATCAATGGCCGGGATGATCTCACCATGGAAATTGATCACTCCAAGAACGATCAGCGGAGCTTTCGGCAGCGGCGACACCTCAACCATCCGCAGGACCCGCTCAACAACAGGAAGGTTGAGCGCGTACCGCTGGCCCGCGATGCTGAACACGACCAGCGATAGCATGGGATCGTGACCGATCACGCTCATCGGTGCACCTCTTCACTCTCGAATGGCCGCAGACTAACTAAATGAGGTGCCGGCTGGTCCTCTCACGCCGACGTTGGGAACGCACAGCGTGCACCAGGAGCACGTGTGCACACCCGCTAACTATGGCGGCGCAGCACGCACAGATCGTGGGAGGCGGAGTAGGATTCGGTGAGGTCCTCAATCACCAGCGGGCTGTACTCCGTGTTGTTGTCGAACTGATAAAATTTGCGAGCGCTGAACAGCGTCATTCGGATAGATATTGATATTATAAGGGTGCCTAGTAGTGGTCCATAATGGCGATGATACAAGTTAGAGAAGCCTAGTCAAATAATTTCGCACTTTGCATTGCGAGAAGGAGTGTTCAGAAAGAAGGCGTGACCTGCATCCCCGAACATGACGCACTTCATCACGAAAGCACATTGCCAGTTTCGACGCTGCGCCAGGACCGGATTTTCTTCGACCAGGCAAACCTGCAGAACACGCTTTCATTGAATCGCTTAACGGGCTATTGCGAAACGAGTGTCTCGACGTGTATCAGTTCACCCCACTCGCCGGAGCACAAGCCATCATCAAAGCCTGATGTGTGAATACAATCAGCGCCAACCTCATAGCTCGCTCGGGCATGCGATGCCAATCGAGTTTGCAGCGCATCGTAGAAACTCGCCAACAACCCGTGTTTACACGAAACAGCGGGGAAACCCTTGAACCACCGAGCATGATGAGAAGACTTTATCCGCCTCCATGGCGGAAAAAGACATGCTCCAATCCGTCCAAAACCGCTTTATTTTGTATCGTCGAAAAACCCCTGGAATCTTTCATGAACTCATTTCGAGGCCTATGATAGGCATTGGAATAAGGTGGGACAGAGGCCAAAGACAATGCTTGATGGCACCCCAATGATATCCTCTGCTACGGAAGGAAAAAGTCATGGCCATTTTAATTGTGGATGATTCACGCGATGAACAACACCTGCTCTTGACCAGGCTTCAGGCGGTCGGCTACGGGGCGCTGATAGTTGCCGATTCTGCTGAAGCCGCTCTTGGGATTTTGGGCCAGGATCACGCAGGACAGAAGCCGGGGGCAATTGATCTCATCCTCATGGATATCATGATGCCTGGGATGGATGGACTCGAAGCATGCCGCCGAATCAAGGCGACCGAATCCCTACAGGATATTCCCATCATCGTCATTACCGTGAAGACCGATGAGAAGGATCTTCTCGCGGCCTTTGCGGCTGGTGCGATGGACTATATCCGCAAACCGGTCAATCCCGCGGAACTCGTTGCCCGCGTGTCTTCCGCCCTTGCCTTAAGAGAAGAGCGGACCACGCGCAAGGCAAGAGAGCAGGAATTGCTCATGCGCACACAGGAACTCGAACAAGCGCTGCGGGAAGTGAAAGTGTTGCGGGGGCTTATCCCCATCTGTGCCAAGTGCAAGAGGGTGCGGACCGACACCGGAGATTGGCAACAACTGGAGGAATACATCCAAGCTCATTCAGAGGCTGAATTTAGTCATGGTGTCTGCCACGTATGTATGCGAGCGGTCTATCCGGAAGTCTTCAACGACTGATGCCGCGGGATAGAAACCCTCGCTCAGGCGCCGGTTTGAATAGCTCGTTTGCGCGGGCCGGCGCATTTCCGACATTCGTGTCCGTCATGCTTCGCATCGATATTTCCTTCGGCCCCTCTCGATCTCCAACCGGCCGTGTACCACTTACCGGCCATGGAACTTACCCCCTCCCCCCCTGGCGGATCAGCCAGTAGTTCATACGCAACGGTCATGATACCAGTATCCCATACTGGGGGGTAGTGCTTGATCTGAGGGACTTCATGCCGACGATTCTTATTCTTGATGATGACGCAGCTGATACGGCCCTGATCCGTCGAGTTGCCGCAGACGGAGAATACACGGTGCTGACGTCGCGGAATCTTGAGGAATGTCATGACCAGATGATACGTCAACCGATCGACCTCGTCATGATTTCTCTTGCGACGATCTCGGGGCAAGACACCGCACGCCTTCAATCCATTCTGTGCCAAGCCCCCGACACTAAAGTATTGGCCGTGGCGCCCTCACAACGCGGGGATGGCCTCACGACGCTCCTCAGGGCAGAATCCCTGCAGGCCCAACATCTGGTAGCCAAGCCGATCGATCCCCAGCAGCTTCTTGCCATTCTCAATCTGACCTTCCCCCAGACAACCTGGCAAGATTAGCGCGTTGCGCCGCCTCGCTTCATTTTTACAATCAGGACGAGAAACTTCATATCCCATTTCCTCCCCTCAAGCACTTCCCCACTTCGTCCAATAGAGACCACGCAAGGCCAGCGCAAGCTTGCACAGCGCCTATCCGACAGTGTCCTTTCAACTGCGGCGGATGATGGCTTGGTTCTCGACCTGCCAAGAGTCACCGCAACGCCACATCCCGCAAGAATCATTTGTTTCCTTGCCAGGTTGTGGACCCTCAGCTAGACTTTTTCCCACACGCCCATGGCACGAGCACGCGCAGCAGAAAACGTTCGGCCTCGGTCCAAATCGGTTCTGATCGAGGAGGTCACTCGAGGAATCAGCAAGTTTCAGGAACTTCTCGCTGCGATCGATGACTTTAGCCAAGAGGGATTCCCCTATCGCGATGCCGCGCGGGCGAAAGCCGAGTTACAGCTTCGCGAATGCGTGCGCCGGATCTTCGGCGAACGCTCCCCGGAATTCCAGACCTATCGCAATCACAAACTTCGCACCTCGAATGAGGCAGAGGTCGTCCAGAGTATCGCAGTGGTCAAAGGCCTCATGAAAACGCTTGAAGACAAGAAACTGGAGCTACAGGGGCTCAAGCTGCCTCCGACAGCAGATCCACCAGATGGGACGAGCCCGGCCTCTCCCCCCCACATGACACTCGTGCCACCCACGGCACAGATTACGATGGCACCCCAACCGGCGAGTGCCACGTCACCGATGACACTCTCGGTCGCTATGACCACAAACATTGGAACGCCGGCGGCCCCCATGCCGGCTACATCCCAATCGCCGCTTCCTTCACTCGAGCCTCAGACGGATGCTCCTTCGCCCACACCGCTGATGCCTGACGCGCCGATCTCTTCGGCACCAGCACCGTCGCCATCTGCCCCACCGGCTGCCGCCGTTGTTACTCAGACACCGCCGCCGCCGCAGGAGGAATCAACGACCGTCCCACCGACACCACCGCGAACAAGCCCGCCTGCGCCCCCCATCCCGGCTCTCCGCGATGAAAACACCGCACTGGCATCACCAACGGCAGTCGCGACTCCTCCGCCTTCGACCACACCGCCTTGTTCTGAAAACCTCCCGATTCCTTCTGCCTCCGTGCTGGACGAGTCCGCGATCCCGCCTGAGGCGCACTCGTCTGCGCCCATCGCGCCCGCACACTCGCCGTCGATGCCGAACGAGCCATCGACGGTTCAACCCACGTATACCGCTCGGTCGATTCAGCCTGCTTCTGAGAAAGAGCCGCTCCAACTTCTCCGCAAAGTCTGTCTCCGGCTTCACTCCGTTGCGCGCCAGCTGCGGCTCAGAAAGGATTATCGCGCGACGCTCGAGGTCGAAGACGACTATGACTTGCAGGACCTCTTGTGCGCACTCTTGAAGGTGGAGTTCGATGAAGTCGGGACAGACGAATGGACGCCCCCCTACACTGGGGGCGCACTCAGAACCACCCTGTTCTTGAACAGGGATCAGATTGCCGTGGTCGCGAAGAAAACGAGACCCGGGTTGACCACCAAGGAACTTGTCGACCAGGTGGCGGCGGATTCGGCCTACTACAGAGCTCAAGACAAATGCGCCGTCTTGTTTTGCTTTATTTACGATCCGGAAGGCCGCATCGGAAGTCCGAAACGACTGGAAACAAACTTAACGAGCGTCAGCGAGCGCTGCACCGTCGAAGTGCTTGTCGCGCCAAAGTGAGACCATGCTAAAACCAAAATTGAAAAGCGTCCCGTCCTCCGCCAATCCATCACTCTCCAAACCCGAGTCGTTGTTGACAGGGGCGCAACGACTTCGCTACGGTGAGCCGGAGTCGGCGCCTACGACGATCCCCTATACGATTCATGCGCCTACGTCAGGAGAACCGCTGATGTCCGACCGCGCCTACATCTTGATTAATGTCCTGCCTGGGCAGACATCCTTTGTGGCCAAAGCTCTTGGGCAGATCAAGGAGATCAAAACGATCGATCCCTGTTGGGGAAAGCCCGACATCATCGTGGTGGTCGAGGTACGGGACCAGGACGCCTTGACCCAGCTGGTCTTGAGCCGCATCCATGGCATCGAAGGGGTGACGCAGACCGACACCCACCTCGTCTACCGGCTGAAAGAAGCCAAAGCGAAATGAGGCGGTGACCCGGCTTATTCCACGGCTCGGCCCGCTCTGCTCGTCGGATACCGTGAAGAACTCCGGTAAGGCCCCTCCACCGATCAAGCCACCCGGTTGCAGGTCCTACTCAAGAGAGGAACGGCAGGATGTGTACGAGTTGGGAAGACGTCCGGAGCGCGCACCAAATCCTCTGACCTTGTCGACCACTCTTATTCTCCGCTGTCGGCATCATCGCCAAGATCCAATCCGAACCGCTCAGCCATCCGATAGAGCGTGCGCCGATCAATGCCGAGAATCTTTGCGGCTTTGACTTTATTCCCCTTGGTTTCCTTGAGTACGCGGAGGAGATGACGCTTCTCGACCTCCTCAAGTGTCAGACTCGCCTCATCACTGTGGTCGATTGTCGCGGCGGTCTCCTTCGACGACAGCTCCGTCTGATGCAGCGACGCCGGCAAATCGTCCGGCGTGAGGAGCGGGCCGTGACTCAGCGAGACGGCCCGCTCAATGACGTTCTCCAACTCGCGCACATTGCCGGGCCACCGATACTGAGCCAACAACGTCATCGCCTCCGGCAGCACCCCGCGCACCGCATGCGCCGCTCCCGCCGCGCATTTCTGCAAGAAGTGATGTACCAACATCGGGATATCTTCCCGCCGCTCCACAAGCGACGGCAAGGTGATCGGCACCACTTTGAGCCGATAAAATAAGTCGTCCCGAAACTTCCCCTCCTTGACAAGCTGCTCAAGATCTCGATTGGTCGCCGCGATGATGCGGACATCGACTTTCGTCGATGCCGTGCTGCCGACACGACGGACTTCCTGATCCTGCATCACCCGCAACAACTTCACTTGCAAGGCCTGTCCCAACTCGCCGATCTCATCGAGAAACAAGGTGCCCCCGTTCGCGGATTCAAAGAGGCCCACTTTATTTCCCGCCGCGCCGGTAAAGGCTCCCTTCTCATACCCGAACATTTCCGACTCCAGCAGGGTATCCGGCAACGCCCCGCAATTCACTGGAATAAACGGTTTGGCACGGCGGGGGCCATTCGTATGAATCGCCCGTGCAATGAGCTCCTTACCGGTCCCGCTTTCCCCTTGCAGGAGCACCGTGCTCTTGCTCTCGGTCACCCGAGCCACCAGCTTGTACACTTCCAGCATGGCGGTACTGCTCCCGACCAACGGAGACCATGCATCTTTGCTCTTCAACTCTTCGCGAAATCTGGCGTTTTCCCGGACGAGTCGGCAGTGATCGAGACTCCGTTTGACCACCAGCTTGATATCCTCTTTCTTAAACGGCTTGGCGAGATAGTCATAGGCCCCCTGCTTGATCGCTTCGATCGCACCTTCCAGAGATCCGAACGAGGTCAGCACCACGACCGCCGTGTCAGGGCTCATGCGCTTAAATTCACGCAGGACCGTGAGCCCATCGACTGCGCCCATACGAATATCCGTCAGCACCAGATCCACTCGCCCCTGGCGTCCACGGGCGATCACTTCTTCTCCACTGCCAAATGCTTCAACGACATAGCCTTCCTTCTTTAAGGCCTCCGCCAAGAGATCGCGCGCGACCGCATCGTCATCGACGACGAGAATATTCGGTGGTTGCATCAAGCCCTCTCTGTCACATGCGCCGGCTCGGGTTGCAATCCGGGTAAGGTCACGGTGACCGTTGTGCCCCGCCCCATCTCGCTATCGAGCGAAAGACTGCCTCCATGAGCCAGCACCGTTTCGCGGCTCAAGAATAGTCCTAAGCCGGTGCCTTTGCCAAACGCCTTGGTCGTAAAAAATGGTTCAAAGGCTTTCTGCATATCCGCCGCCGGCATCCCGCATCCCGTATCCCGCACCTGGACCGTGACCACCAGAGACGACATTGACGGGGCCACCCTCCGGCCATGGTCCAGTTCGTCGGGCGTTGCCGTCCGGGCTCCAGCCAACACACTCACCGCTCCATGCGGCGGGGTAGCGGCCAAGGCGTTGGCGAGCACATTCACCAACACTTGATGCATCTTTTCCGCATCGGCCCAGACGAGCGGGAGATCCGTGGGAATCTCGACCGTCACGGCAATCTCTTTTGCATGAAAGGCCGGATCCATGAGTGCGGCCGCCGGGCTGACCACCTGTTCCACAGGTAACCAAGCCGGTTCAGGCTGACGCGGCCTGGTTGATGACAGTACGTCCTGAATGATCCGAACCACCCGTGTGAGCTGCTCATCGATGACGGTGATCCGCTTCTTCATCTCAGGCGTTACACCCGGTTCTTCGGCTAACGCCTGCACATGCCAGGCAATCGAGTGCAGCGGCGTGCCGACCTCATGCGCCACAGACGCCACCAGCTGCCCCACCGCGGCTAAGCGCTCGGAGCGATTCAGCTGGTCTTTCGCATCGACCAGCTGCGTATTGGCCTTCAGAAGATTTTTCGTCTCCCGGGCAAGAGCCGCACGCGCCGCCTCCTCCCGCGCCTTGCGCTCTTCCCAACTCACACCAAGGTAGGCCACCAGCAGCAATACCCCGACCACAACGCTCCGATTGATGACCGCGGCTTGGAACCGGCCCGGCTTGGTCGGCTGCAAGAGGCCCGAATAGGTCGCGATGACACAAGCCAGCACGGTCGCCAGCATCAGCGTTCGATTTCGAAGAATGGCGACCAGCAAGATCGGCACCACGTAGCCATACGCGCCCACGACGTTCACAGGCGAAAATTCTTCAATGATAACGATGATGAGGAAGCAGGCTGCGGCAACAGCAAGAACGAGACGGTTACGGTGCGTCATAGTCGGTCAACGACGCGGCTGTGTTTCACGGCCGCGTGAGGAACACCCGCAGGACACGAATGCCGGCACACGCGCGGTTGTCGTATCGCATGGTCTTATACAAGCGGACGCACCGAACGCAACTGGGCCGCGAGCTGTTCGATCCGGGAATCCCGAACCAGCTCATCCACGGTCATCGGCAATTTTCGACGCCAGTTCGGATGCTGATCGACCGTCCCCGGCACATTCGTTTGGGCATGCGTGCCGATCACATCCTCAACGTTGGCCAGCACCATCCACGCAGGCGTGCGTGCCAGATACTGGTGAATCGCCTCGGCGAGCTCCTTCGTCATCACCGGGGTCTGGGCTGGATCGTCGGACACACCGGCCGGCAGGAGCCCCTCGGACTTCAGCGCCGCCAGCATCCAGGCCTTCTCCATGTGCCGTTCCGCCAGCATCGTGATCCGGGCTTGCTCGGAAAGAAAGAGGCCGAGTGTGGCCCGAATTTCGATGTCGGCGTTCTCCCAATACCCGCTGAGCGTGGGGAGATCGTGGGTCGTGACAACGGCGAGGGATTGGACCGGATACGAAGCCGGCGGCTTCCAGGCCCCTGACCCCGTCCGCTCAAAATAAAACACCCGGTACGAGAGGACGCCGGCCGCTCCAAGTCGGTCACGCACCCCGTCGGGAACCGTCCCCAGATCTTCGCCGATGACCAGCGCAGTCGCCCGCACACTTTCCAACGCAAGAATGGCCAACAGTTCCTCCGCGGGATAGTGCACATAGGCACCCGTCGACGCCGGGAGGCCGCGCGGAATCCAGAACAACCGGAACAGCGCCATGACATGATCAATTCGAATCGCCCCGCCATAACGAAGATTGTTGCGGAGCAGTTCGATGACATACTGATAGCCGCTCGCACGGAGACGGAGCGGATCAGTCGGCGAGAATCCCCAATTCTGCCCCTCGGGAGCGAACGCATCAGGCGGCGCCCCGCAATCAGCCTTCAGGGCCAGCACCTCTTGAAAACGCCACCCGTCGGCGCCGTAGCGGTCGCTGCCTAACGCGAGATCGTGGTAGAAACCGACCGGCATTCCGGCCTCTCCCGCCTTCTTCACCAGTGCACACAGCTGTTCCGAGGCCAGCCACTGGAGATACTGAAAGAACCGCACTTTTTTCATGTGCCGGCGTTTAAATTCTCTCACCGCGTCCGACATCGGCTTACGGTACGGCTCCGGCCAGTCCGCCCAGATCACAGCGCGCGATTGCACGAATTGCCGCTCGTCCTCCAGCGCCTGGAACAGCGCGTATTGGACCAGTGGTTCCCCCTCCTGCTGCACATAATTATGGAAGAACCACCCGCGCGCTGTTTTTGGTTTCAGCTCCGGCTCCGTACCCTCAAAGTTGTCGCAGAGGAACGCGCGGTAACAGAGATCCAACACCGCCCGTTTGGCCGAAGCCACCGCAGTGTAATCCACCAATTCGCTTTTTCTGGCGGCGTCAAGCTGCGCGCGGAACGATGAATCGGCCAGCCGTTTCTGCACCTCCGGCGCCGTCTTGCACTCCGCGACCTGCTCGACATCGATGTAGAGATCGTTGAGAAACAGCCGGCTGTTGGGTGAATAGGGACTGATGTGATAGGGGTTCACATTCTTCAGCGCGTGCAGCGGATTCAGCCCGATCACTGTGGCTCCCTGCTTTCCTGCCCACTCAACCACGGTGGCGAGATCCTGAAAATCTCCGATTCCCCAATTGCGGTCGCTTCGCAAGGAATAGAGCTGCAACGCAAACCCCCACAGGCGTGTCCCCTTCTGCAAGACGTCAGGGATATAGCAGCGATCAGGTGCAACGATCACACGGAACTGCGCTTGCGCACTCGCACTCGCTCCCTGCGCGTACGCCTTCACCTCATAGTAGCCGAGCGGCAAATCCGGTGGCAGTGCGAACACCAGACGAATAAAGCGTCGCCCGCTGATGACGCGCGTGTCCGCGACCGTGAGTCCAGGCCCCTCCTCCCATTCATGGCGTTTCTCGCCGTTCTCTGCATACATGAGCCAGTGCACGTGCACACCGGCATCATCGGGACTCTCGCACGGCACATGCAGCGACCAGCTGCCGGGATCTTGCCCGAACCGTACAATGCGAACCGGATCACAGCCCTGGATCCAAGGCCGGTTGTCCCAAGCCGTGAGCTCCTCAATGAGCCCAGCCCGATCTGCCGCGCGAAAGTTCATCGCAGCCAGGATCGCGCGACGTGTCTCGTCGGTCGTCACATGACGCGTCCCGGCAATGTCGTGATACTCTGCGGCAATCCCTGCTCGCTCCGCCAACAGGCGAAGGAGCTCGGTTTCAGACTGGTCGTACATGGACGCGAGTGTGAGTGAAGCGCCAGGTCAAGTCAAGCTATCCCCTTGTTTCTGTGCTTATTTTCGTCGCTTCAGAGTAAAACAGACCCTGCCGTTCGTGCGCGATACGACGACCGGGACTTCCTTCCTCGCGCCGACCGCTCACCAGGAGCCGGACGGACGCTTACTGAGAAGACGACATCCTGCACCCTGGTATAGTGGCCGTGCTCATAGTCACCAAATCAGCCGTCGCCAATACCCACACGTGTGGTCATAATATAGTAAGGCTAATGCAACGTATTCAGGTTGCCCGTGGAGCGAGCCAGATTGACCCGGGCTGCGTTGAGTTGGAAGAGGGCGCAAGGCTCGCGCACGCACGAAAGACAGAATAAGGAGCAAACGAGGAACTTGCAAAGCCACTCATCTCTGGGCTATCCATGACTAGGATTTTTCTGATAACCAGGAAGGTCTCACCTATGATGAAAACTACTTCCCTCAGGTTGCCTGATGAGTTGTTAGAAGCAAGCCGGCGTTGCGCTAAAGCACTCAACCTTTCCAGAACCGCCTACATTCGTCAGGCAATTGATTGCATGAATCGCCAGACTCAGGCACTCCTCCGGTCGAAACGGCTAGCTGGAGCCTCAAAGAAAGTTCGAAAAGAAAGCATGCGCGTCAATCGCGAGTTCGCCGCCATTGAGTAAACTCCCAATGCTTACGAGAGGAAAAGTGCGGCTCGCTAATCTTGGTCCTGATCGCTATGAGCCAGTGCGAATACCCGACAACGTCTGTCACTGATCCCTCATCATTTCTCAGTCGAACTCCATTCAACCTTGAACGGTGAGTATTCATCATTGCCGGTTTCAACTCAATGCTCACCCAGAGCATCAGCTTCTAAGCCGTTCAAGGCTTCCACGATAACGTGTTGTCAGTACAGCGGAACACCGCTCCAAGAGCGGCTTTTCGCTGTGTTGGCCATTTCGTTCTACTTGGGTCTATTCAGGTCGTTTTGGGTGGATTTTGGCGTACAGCTAACACGTAGGGGTTCTATCTAGAAATGGCTTGCTATTGATTCACGACAGAAGGACTCTGTCGCAAGCGTCCAATGTGTCCGAAGTATTCCTAGAACGCGAGTCCTTGTCATTGTCATTGGTAGAGCGCTGGATCTCACTAGCAGGTTGTTGACAAACAACTTGCTAGCGACGAGAACGTGGGAGCCCAGCCACTCACAGACGATCTCACAATCATTCGCAGGCTGTTCAGAAAGGCCGTCCAGCAAGGCCGCAGCAAGCGAAGAGGCGAATCGTACTCTCTG
>Ga0326597_10000137_pt1 | contig 131665 bp, 99 predicted proteins | sample RVTome_12_FD_203789 | JGI IMG/M metagenome (GOLD analysis project Ga0326597, IMG submission 203789) | Soil microbial communities from uranium-contaminated site in the Upper Colorado River Basin, Wyoming, United States - RVT100D185 | ecosystem: Environmental > Terrestrial > Soil > Contaminated... | reverse complement strand
TGGGCGTGCCCGGGGTGTTGGTGGGCGTAGTGGTGGGCGTGCTGGTCGGGGTGTTAGGGGTGTTGGTGGCCGTGTTGGTGGGCGTACTCGTCGCGGTGTTGGTCGCGGTATTGGTGGGCGTGTTGGTGGGCGTACTCGTCGCGGTGTTGGTCAGGGTGTTGGTGGGCGTGGTGGTCGGGGTGACCGGGGTATTGGTGGGCGTGTTGGTGGGCGTGTTGGTCGCGGTGTTCGTCGCGGTGTTGGTGGGCGTGTTGGTGGGCGTATTCGTTGGCCCCGTGACGATGATCTCGCCTTCCATCCCCGCGTGGATCGTGCAGATGTACGCAAACGTTCCGGCTGTGCTGAACAGCTGGGAGAACTCCTGGCCGGGGTTCAGCGCGCCGGAGTCCCAACCCGGACCGAGGCTCGTCGTCGTATGAGCAACCATGCCATTGTTCGTCCAACGGACGATGTCGCCAACGACGATGTTCAGGCTTTCCGGATCGAACAGGAAGTCCTCGATGGACACGTCCAGGGTCGCATCGACGCCAAAATCTCCGGCCGCTTTGCCAGATTGCGGCTCGGCCTGCTCGGATCGATGAGCCGGTGCATCGGGCCGATCGAGCCAACCCGGCCGCACCTCACGGACCAGGATGGCCGCCGTGCTGGCCAGGACGACCGCCATGAGCAGCGGCCCGAGCCCGTTGCGAATCGGCAAACGAGCGCTCCGCCGCACACGGTTCGCGCGGTCGTGCAAGTCCATGCGCCCCCCTCGGCCGACCGAAATCGGCTCAAGTCCCCCCGCAGGCTGATAAAATTTGTCGAGGCTAATATATGGGCCATCTTCGGCGGCGTCAAGAGGGTTCCGCAATGCAGAGCCCAGCGGTGGCGCCGCGCATCGCGACGCGGTATCGTGAGCGGGTGCCGAATTGCTGGGCGGGGGGCGCTGTGATCCAAGAGGAACTACGGGTTGTGGCCGAACGACGGGACGCGGGCTTCGGACCGGCGCATGGGCAAAGGGGACAGCGGAACGTGCGGCGCGACATGGCGCTGGCCGGTGCCCTGTTCATTGCGAGCATCCTGCTCAGCTGCCGTTCGGCGTTCGCGCACGCCGAGCTGCTGCGAAGCGAGCCGCCGGCAGGCGCCAGCGTCGTCGACCCGCCGCACGACGTCCGGTTGACGTTCACCGATGCGCTGGCGCCAGAGAGCAGCATCGATGTGGTGGACGACGGCTTTCGCCCGGTCGCGATCGGTCCGGCGAGCCTCCTTGGCGACGACCCGTTCACGTTGCGCGTTGCCCTCATGCCGCTGGCCGCCGGCGACTACACGGTGCAGTATCGAGCCGTCGAGGCCCAGGACGGACATGCCGTCGAGGGCAGCTTTGGCTTCCGCGTGTCGGGTCCAGGCGGTCCGGCGGCGTCGCGCGCAACGTCGCGCTGGCCGATCGCGGGTGGCGCCGGCGTGGTCGCCGCGATCTTTCTGCTCGGCTGGCTTGCCCTACGGCGGCGTTGGCCATCGGTCCCGCCGTAAGACCCCCATGTGGAGCGTTGCGCATGACCGTGCGAACCGTCCCTGGCCATCGGTGGCGATGCGTCGTTCCGTCGGCCGCCGCCCTTGCGTTGGCCGCGTGCGGTTGCGGCGACCGCGTCGGCTCGGAGCCGCCCCGGACGGCGCCGGTCGGCGACGAGGCGGCCGCCCCTGCCCAGGTCGTCCTGGCATCGACGGACCTGGCCGTCGGGCGCGAGCGGTTCGCGTTTGCCATCCTGACGCCCGAGGGCAGCCCGATCGAGCGCGCGGACGCCTCCGTAGCGTTCTACGACCTCGATCGCGACGACCCAACCGTCGCGGTGGCCACGGCGGACGCGCGGTTCTATGCCGCCCGCATGGCGGCTGGCGGGCTCTACGTGGTTCGCTTCGACCTGGCGACGGCCGGGGCGTGGGGCGCCGAGATCACGGCCACGCTGGCCGACGGCCGCCTGATCCTCCCGCAGCGCGTACGCTTCGAGGTCGCGGCCGCGCCGCGCGGCGTCGGCATCGGCGACGTTCCGCCACCGACCGCCAATCGCAGCCTGGCGACCGAGCCCAACCTCAGCAAGCTCACCAGCGATCCACAGCCTGACGCCGACTTCTACCGCCTGTCGGTGGACGAGGCGGCGGCCTCCGGGCGCCCGACAGTCATCGTGTTTGCCACGCCCGGGTACTGCGTCTCGCGGATCTGCGGCCCGGTGCTCGACGAGGTCAAGGCCGTCAAGGCGGAGGCGGGGCGCGCGGTCAACTTCGTCCACATCGACGTTTACCGCCGGTTCGACCCGCTGGAGCTGGCCGATGAGATGGGCGCCTGGGGCCTCACGACCGAGCCCTGGGTCTACGTCCTGGATGCCGAAGGCCGCGTGGCGGACCGCCTAGAGGGCAGCGTCACGGCCGCCGAGCTGCTGCCGATCGTCCAAGGCGTTGCCGGCCGCGCGACGCGCTGAGCGGTTCGCTGTCGGACCATCGCCGAGCACGCCTCGATCGATCGCGGCCCCTGCACCGGACGGCCGCCGCGGCCGCGGCAGTACCCGCGGCCGCGGCGGCGGTGCCGGTCGCCGGCTTAGCCCATGGAGTGCAGGCCGACGTGGTTGCCCTCGGTGTCCATGAAGAAGCCGATGTGGCCGAACTCCCCGATGGCCATCTTCTCCTGCGTGACCTGCCCGCCTGCCGCCGCCACGCGCGACAGCGCCCCGGCAAGGTCGTCGCCGCCGTTGAGGTAGACGATGACGCCCTTGTTCCCGGCCGGCTCGGCGCCGTCCTGTGTCGTCAGCGCGCCGCCGACGCCCTGCTCAGCGGAAGGCAGGAAGACGTAGCTGTCCTCGTGCTCGGGCATGGCCGACAGCGGCTGGCCGAGCACGGCGCTGTAGAACGTCTTGGCGCGCGCCATGTCCTTGACGGGGATCTCGAACCAGTTGATCGCGTTCATGATCGGGACTCCTTACGGGGTGCTCGAGCGGCCTGCTCGAGCGCGGTGCGGGTCGGCGTAGGCGGGCTTGCCACAGCGGGCGGTTCGCAACGCGGTGGCTGCGCGCGTCTGGTTAGGACGCCCGACGAACGCCGATGGCGACAGTTTAGAACAGACGTTCTAAGGCGTCAACTCGCCGCAGCCCTGAGCCGCGCCGCGCGCAAGCCGACCGCTGACGGCAACCGGCCACGTTGACTAATGGGCGCATCACACGGAAGATGAGCCTGCACCAGCCCCTGCCGGCCGGTGCCCAGACGGAGCACGGCATGGCGTATGCATGACGCTGGACCGCCCAAGAGCCGCGGCAAGCTCGAGCGCGCGTTGGTCGCGCTGCTGCTCGGCCAGCTGGTGGGGACGGGCGTGCTGTTCCCGTACTACGCCTTCGCGCGGCAGGACGCCTGGGGGCTCCGCCTCTTCGCGCTGGCGCTGGCGGGGCTCGGCGTGGCCGCGGTGGCCGGCGTGTGGCGGCGCGCGCCGTGGGCGCTGTGGGCCGTGGTCGTGCTCGTCGCGCTGAAGCTGGTCGTCGACGTCTTCAACTACGCGCTCGACCTGGATCGGCCGCTCCTGCCCCTCTCGACCGCGCTCAACGCCGCCATCCTGGCCATCGCCTTCCGCCTCGCGCGCCCGATCGGCGTCGCGGTGAGCGGCGGCCAGCGTGCCTTCTTTGCCTGCGTCCTCGCCCTGGCCGCGTGGGTCGCCGCGCGCGGCCTGTTCGACCCGGCGCGGCTGGCCGCCACCATCCCGCTGGACGTGCCGCCGCTCCACAGCCGCTTCCTCGGGGCCATGTACCTCTCCGGGGCGACGTTCATGCTGCTGGCCATCCGCGCCCGCGCGTGGCGCGAGGTGCGCATCGTCGTCGTCATGGCGGCTGTCTGGACGGGCATGCTCGGGCTCGTCTCGCTGCGCATCCTCGGCGCGTTCGACTGGTCCCGCCCCCAGACGTGGACGTGGTTCGTGGCCTACTCCGCGTTCCCTCTGGTGGCCGCGTGGATCGCTTGGCGCCAGCGCGGCGTCGTCGCGGGCGGACCGGCCGCGGCTCCGGCCGCGGGAGCGGGAACGGTTCCGGCGGCGGGCGATGCGCCGCTGTCCGCGCCGCTCCGCGCGTACCTCTGGGTCCAAGGCGCGCTGGTTGCCCTGCTCGCCCTTGCGTTGCTCGCCGCGCCTGCGGCCATGTCGGCGGGCTGGCCCTGGCCGATCACCGCGCCGCTCGCCCAGGTCTACAGCGCGCCGTTCCTGGCGTACGGGCTGGGCAGCCTGATGGCGGCTCGGGCCCGGGCGCTAGGCGAGGTCCGGATCGCGCTCATCGCCACCGTCGTCTTCACGGCTGCCGTCTTGGCGGCCTCGGCGCTCCACCGCGCCCTCTTCGACGCCGGCGACCCCGCGACATGGCTGTGGTTCGGCGGCTTCGGGCTGGCCACCGCCGTGCTCCTGCGCTACGTTCTCGCGCGGCGCTGAGGACCTGGTCGCAGCCCGCCACCGCCACCCGCGCCGCGTCCGGCCAACAGAGGAGCCACCGCTATGCCCACGCCAAGTGCACCCGAGCCCGCCGAGCGCGCCGCGCTGCCCGTCGCGTGGCCGCTCCGCGCGTGGATGGCCGTCGAGGTCGCGTTCGGCCTGGCCGCGATCGGCGCGGTCTTCCTCCGGCCCGACCAGACGGCCACCAACTTCGCCTGGCCCATCGCCTCGACGGTCATGGCAGCCACGCTGGGCGCGTTCTACCTCGCCTCGGCGCTGCTGTTCGTGCTCCCGCTCTTCGAACGGCGCTGGGCCAACGTGCGCGTGATGATCCTGCCCACGGCGGCCTTCGCGGCCATGATGTGCGCGACCACGTTCCTGCACTGGGCGGCGTTCAGCCAAGGTACGCGCCCGTTTGCGGTGTGGCTGGCCAGCTACGTGCTGCCGCCGCCGATCTTCGTCGCGCTCTACCTCTGGCACCAGCGCCGCGCGCTGCCCGTGGGCCGCGCCATCGACCAGCCGTTGCCCGCGGCGGCGCGCGCCTTCCTGCGCGCCAACGGGCTGGCCGTGACGGCCGTAGCGCTGGTCGTGTTCGCCTTGCCCGCGCTCCTGGTCGGCCGAGGGCCGTGGCCGCTGACGCCGCTCACGGTGCGCGCGCTCAGCAGCTGGCTGATCGGCGTGGGGCTGCTGCAGGCCTGGATGGCGTGGGAGAACGACTGGCGCCGCGTGCGGCTGGCCACCGCCATGCTCCTGCTCCTGCCCCTGGCCCTGCTGGTCCAGCTGGCACGCTTCCGTGCCGACGTGGGCTGGTCCAGCCCCGCGCTGTGGCTGCTCGTCGGCGACGTGATCGCCGCGGGCCTGGTGGCCGCCTGGTTGTGGCTTGGCGCGTGGAGGACGCGTGCCTACGACGCGGCCTGACGCGCCGCTGGGCCTGGCCTTGCGCCCGCACCGCTACATGTGGTTTGGGTTCCTGGAGAACCTGGACACGACGCAGCGCATCCCCATCGGCAGGCTGCTCGGCGTGCGGGTGGCGGTCACGCCCACGGCCTGGCTCCAGCCGCTCATCTTCTACGGCCTTGGCCTGGCGCTGACGTTCCTCCCGGCGCGCCTGCCGCTGGGCACGCCGCTGGGCGACCGGGCGGCGGACGCGCTGGCGTTCATGGTCGCGGTGCTGATCGCCAACGCGGTCCACGCCGTCGGGCACATCGTCAGCGGCCGCATTGCCGGCAGCGCCATGGACCTGCTGCTGGTCACCGCCACGCGCGACGCCAACCTCTACGACGGCGACCAGGCGGGGATCCCGGGCTGGGTCCACATCGCGCGGGCCAGCGGCGGCCCGCTGGCCAACCTGGCCGTCGCGGCGGCGGCGTTTGGCACGCTCGGCGCGCTCGGCGGCGGGCCGATGCCGTGGCTTGAGCGGATTGCCGGCGTCAACCTGGTCGTGGGCCTGGGCGGTCTCCTGCCGCTGCCCAGCGTCGACGGGGAGGTCATCTGGCGCGAGGTGTGGCGCATGGTCAGCGGCGCGGGAGGGGGCGAGGAGCGTCTCTGAGTTGGCCCTCACCCGCCGCCTACAGCCCTTCGGCTTGCCCACGGGACAAACACCGGGTTGTGGCGCGTGCCCGAAGGCGTCTGCGTCGGCAGCGGCGTGATCCGCGGCGGCTCGGTCCCCGGCGTGCGCGTCGGCGAGGGCATCGACCGACGCGTGGGCCAGGGCGTCAGCGTCGGGCCGATCGTGGGCTCCGGCAGCGCCTCGCCCGGGATCAGCCGCACCAGCTCGAGGCCCGAGGGACCGCCGGCGAGCGCCATGAGGTCGCCCGAGACCGCTACCTGCGACAGGTCGGCCTCGAGCGGCTGCGCGTGCGTGCCGCGCACCATGGGCAGCGCGGGGTCGGCGACATCGACGGCCACGACGCCGTCCGGCGTGAGGATGTACGCCGTGGTGCCGAACACCTCGATGCCCGTGCCCTGGATGCCCTCGATGGCGCCCACGGCGCCGAGCGTGTCGGCATCGAGCACGCGCAGGCCGGGGCCGTAGGCGACGGCCAGCACGTGCGAGCCGGCCACCGCCACGTCGGTGACCATACCGGGCATCTCGGCGCGGGCCCCCAAGGCGAGGGCACCGCCGGCGGACAGGTCGAGCGCGTAGACGCCCTGGTTGTACGCCGCCACGAACAGGCGCTGGCCGTCGGTGGCCATGCCGCCGGCATCGAAGCCGGCGAAGCTGATCGCGTTGTCCGCCAGGCGTCCGTGGCCGACGAACCGCGGGCTTGACGGGTCCGCCACGTCCAGCTCGGTGAGCGCCGGGCGCCCGGACAGCCAGAGGCGATCGCCCAAGAGCTCGGGCGGGCGGAGGCCGGTGATCGGGTCGAACGCGATGTACGTCGGGTCGTTGGCGGCCTGCTCGTCCGGGTCCCACATCCCGAGCTGCGCCGGTGCGCGAGGGTCCGCGACGTCGAACACGTGCAGCCCGCCCAACGAGAGGAATCCGGACCTGCGGGCGGCATAGACCAGGCCACCGCGGACGACGAGCGGCCCGCCTTGGAAGCCGGTCAGACGGTAGGGATCCGGATGGCTAAACGTCGTCCGGCCGAGCGCGATGGGCGCCGCCGGGTCGCCGACGTCCAGCACCCAAAGCTCCTCGTCGCCATCGGTCGCGTAGGCGAGCCCGTCCTCGAAGGCAATGCCCACCGGATTGCCCAACGTGGGCAGAAGGTTCTCCACGACGATCGTCCCCTCGCCCCCATCGTCGACGTGGGCCAGCGTCTCGATGCCTCGGGCACCGGCGGCGAGCAGCAGGCGGTCGCCCGCCGTAGCTATCCCGTTAGCCGATACGCTCCGCAGCTCGACGGCGCTGGTCTCCGGCAGCCGGCTAGTGTCGACCGACCACAAGTGTCCGTTGTCGCGGACGCCATAAGCTGCTTCAAGGGCGAACAACCGGCCGGGCGCGACCGAGAACGCCTGCACGCCGGTCAGCTCGATGCGCCCCACCGCGCGCGGCAGCCTGGGATCTGCCAGGTCGACGATGGTGGTCATGCCCTGGAGCATGTTGCCAGCGACGCGCTCCGCGGCCTCGATGAAGGCGAAGTTACCCGTGCTGACGACCAGCCCAGTCCGCGCGCCCACCTCGACGCGCCCGACGACAAACACCCCGCCGCTGCCGTCGGCGTCGAGCACCAGCAGCCATCCCGTGCCGTCCTCGTCCGTGGCGGCGGCCAGCAGGCGCTCGCCGAACGCGGCGACGCCCGTGATGGTGCCGCCCATGTCGACGGTTGCAAGCAGCTGCGGCCTGGCCATGTCGGACGCGTCGACGACGCTGATGCCGGCGGCGCCCGACGCGGCGTAGATCCGCGTCCCGACGGCCAGCACGTTCCGGAGCGCGTGCCGGGGCAGGCGCAGCATGCCGGCGAGCACCGGCGTGCCCGCATCGGCCACGTCGACGACGTAGAGCTGGTCGTACTGCGCGCTGACGTCGTCGCCGCCGCGCTTTCGTTCGACGAGGTACGCGCGGCCCCCTGCCACGGCCTGGACGGCCCCAACCGTGGGGAGGTGCGCGCTGGTGCCGAGCAGCCGCGGCGCGGCCGGGTCGGCAACGTCGTAGGCGTCCAGGTGGCTCCCCCGCGACGCGAACGCCGTCGTGCCGGACACGACGACGCCGGAAAATGAGCCGCCGTACGCCCCGAGCGATCGGAACGACAGCGCGGAGGCGTCCCGGGCTTGCGCGGGCTGCGCCGGGAGCGACGGCTGGGCGGCCGTGGGGTTGGCGGTGGCGAGCGCCGTGAGGGCTGTCGCGCCGACCAGCACGGAGGCCATGGCGGCGAGAGCGGTGGAGCGGGCGTCGAGCATGGTGTTCCTCCTCGTACCAGCGCGGGATAGCGTACGACGATCCGAGGTCGTGTGCCAGGGCGCGGGTCCGCGCGGTTCTCCACGGTTCCGGCGCGGCACCTAGGCCGTCGCGATCGGCGTCGCGGTGCGTTGGCCGGCGGCCCCCTCGATCCCTAAGCTTGACACATCGATTGCGATTCCAGTTAGACGGCAGCGTTGGAGCGCGCGTGCACTCGGCCGGATCGATGACCCCAGCGCACGATCGGCCGCGCCCCTCGCGGGTAACACGCCGTCCTCGTTCGCTCCTCGCCTTCACCGCCATGGCGTACAGCGCGATCGTGTTCGCCCTGATGGCGCTGCAGCTGGGCCTGGGGGACCGCTGGTGGTGGCTCTCGTTCGCGAACAACCTGACGCTCTACTGGTTCGCGCCGCTGGTCGTGCTGCTGCCGCTGGCGCTGGTCGCGCTCGGCGCCCGTCCACCCACGCTCGCCCTGGTGGTTGTGACCGGGCTATTCGTCTCATCGTTCGGTGCCCGGTTTGTCCTGCCGCGCGTGCCGGCGGCCTCCGGCCCGCTCCTGACCGTGGCCACGTACAACGTCTTCTTCGCCAACGACGCCGACGACGCGGTGCTCGCCACGCTGGACGACGCCGCGGCCGATGTCGTGGCGTTCCAGGAGCTTGGCCGCGGGCTGGCGCCGCGGCTCGACGCACGGCTGGCCGATCGCTACCCGTATCGGTTCCTGGAGGGCGAGAACGCGCTCCTCAGCCGCTGGCCGGCCACCGAGGTGGCATCGCCGCTCGCGGACGACGTTCCGTGGGGCCGGGACTCGCCGCCGCGGGTTTACCGGCTGGTCGTCGACGGCCGCGTGCTGACGCTGGTCGACGCCCACTTCAACTCGAGCGTGCCCTCGGGGAACCTGGGCGAGACCATCTACATGGCCGACGTCCGGCTGCGCCAGATCGAGGCCGTGCGGGCGTTTGGCGTCGCGGAGCGTGCCGCGGGCAGGCCGGTGGTGCTGGCGGCGGACCTCAACACGACCGACCGCAACGGCGCTTGGCGTACGCTCACCACGGTGTTCGAGGATGCCTGGCACGTGGCGGGAACCGGCCTCGGGCACACGTGGCGGCACTGGGGCCCCTTGACGCTGCCCATCGCGCGCATCGACTACGTGCTGTACACGCCGCCGCTCACCGCCACCGGCGCCCGGCTGGGCCGAGCGGATGGCGTCTCGGACCACCGGCCGGTGGTGGTGACGTTGGGTTGGCGTTAACTCGAGGCACGGCTTGAAGCGGACTCTCCGAACAACGCGTCTGCCCGTTCAGCGATGGCCAGGGAACGGGCGGTCGGCTCGGGCGTACCAGCCAAGACCTCGAGCAGTTGGGCCTGCTCGCCGACCGAGAGCGCCCATTCCGTGGCTACTGCAAGGTCCCGCGCGACGCGCTCCGCGAGCACGGATGTGATGTACTCGGCCACGGTCTGGCCGGCTTGTGCTGCGGCACGGCCGAGATGCTCCTTGAGGAGCAGCGGCAGGCGGAACTCCTGGCGCTCCTCGTCTGGCAGCGTTCGGTACACAGCGGTAGGGCTGGACATGGCGAGATACCTCCTTCACCGTACATTGTACGGAGCGTGGTGCGCCGGTGCGAGGTCCTCTCCAGCTCCATCACGGGCCAACCCAAACTCGCCCGTGGTAAGTACACCGTGCACCGCAAAGCGCACCGCGAGGCAGCCGGCGCGCCGTCGAGTGGCATGAACAGCAGCATGGGGTCATGGTCCGACACGCGCGGGCTCTGGTGCTCCACGCGGCCCGGCGGCGCCGCGAAGTCCGTGTTGGCGTGGACGATTCGGACGTCCGTCACGGGTTGGTCCGGCGGGACCAGGATGTGGTCCAGGATCTGGCTGACCCCGTTAAAGATGTACGTGTAGTCCGCGCCGTCCGGGATGCGCGCGTGAACGTTGGTTAGCATGCCCGCGGTGGTCAGCGCAGCCAGCGGCGCGCTGTCCTCGAACGCGTTCAGGTCGCCCAAGACGACCACGCGCGCGCCCGGGTCCGCCGCCCGCTCGCGCTCCACCAGCGCCCGCACGTGCTCGGCCATGGCGACGCGAACGGGGGTGGTGTCGTCGTCGCCGCTCATCGAGCGGAAGTGGTTGTTGATCACCGTAAGCCGGCTCGATGGGCCTGTTCCGCTGCCGGGAGCGACGACGTCGAAGCGGGCGACGAGGGGCGGGCGGTCGAACAGGTAGCGTCCGGGCGTGCTGTCCTGGTGCGTGCAAGCGACGCGGAGCAGCGGCACGAGCTGGGGATCGGTCGTGCAAGCCTGGGCCTGGCGGCTTCCGGTCGCCTGCACGAGCCGCACCCGGTCACGCTGGTAGAGAAATCCGACGTCGATCCCGCGCGCGTCCGGTCCTTCCTCCAGGAGCACGTCGTAACCCGCGTCTGCGAGGAGGGGGTGCGCGGCAAGCGCGCGGAGGACCGCGGCGTTCTCGACCTCCTGGACGCCGACGATGGCCGGCGCGCCCACGAAGGCGGCGATGGAGCGGGCGCGCCGGTCGGTCTGGACCGTGAGCTGGTCGTGCGTAAGCACCGTGTCGCCGGTGGCGGGGTCGTCGACCGCGTCGAAGTAGTCGTGGAGGTTGTACGTGGCGATGCCCAGGGTGCCGGAGGGAGCGGCGCCCGCGGGCATCGGCCCGCTCGCGATCGGCGCATAGGGCGGCACGTCGTCCTGGGCGAGGAGCAGGCGGAACTGGCCGTACAGGTACGAGAGGGCGCCGACGGTTGCGTTCAGCCCCGCGGCATGGTCCAGCGCCAGCCAGTGGCCGGGAGCGGCGAGGCCGAGGAGGCGGCCGTCGTCCGTGCCGCGGAAGACGCGGGGAATGCCGGCGGCGGCAGGCATGGCGTAGGCCACGCCGTGGGCGTTGGTCGCGGCGACCACGAAGGACGGCAGTAGGGCGACGCGCATCCCCTCGCGCGCCTCGAGGTAGGCGGCGGCGGCCGACGGGGCGGTGGGCGGATCGAGAGGCGCGGGCGACGGGAGGCCGGTCGCGATCGGACGGGACGGCGTCGTGGCGGTGAGGTCGCTCGAGGCGGCCAAGCGGATCTGCGTGAGGCCGTAGTACTCCGAGATGTGGCCGGTCACGGTGACCGCCTGCCCGACGGAGACCGCGACGGTGGCCGCCACCGCGCTGGGGACGAACACGAACAAGCCGTCGCTGGTCGCCGGGTTGGCGTCGCAGGCGTCGTGTTGGATGAAGAAGCCGCGCTCGCTGGCGGCGACGGCGTCGCCGAGGAACGACGCGATGACGACCCCGTGGGTGGTCACGGCCTCATCGCGGCCGGCCAGCGGCGACGACCGGCCGCTGCCCTGGATGGCGCAGACCGATGCGGCGTTCTGGGGGACCTGAGCCGCGTCGGCGGCCCGGGCAACGTCGAGAGGGACGTCGGGAGGCTCGGCGTGCGCGAGCGCGACGAGCGACCAAGCCGCGGTGGTCGCAAGGGCGGCCGTGAGGCGGATGGCGGCGAGATCGCTCGCGAGCGGGTGGCGCATGGCCCAAGGATGCACGGTGCGTCCGCTCGGTGCCAGAGGCTGGTCGTGAGCGTGGACGCGCGGGCAGCTGCGCCCCCTGGGAAATTCCACATGCGGTGTTGGAGAAACAGCCCAGGGTTTGTCCGGCAAGAACCCATGGGGATGTCGGTCGAAGCCACATGGCTTCCGGCGCAAACACACATGGGGTATTGTGGGGCAGGCGCTCGGCGGCCCTGCGGCGTGCGGACATCGACCTGTTCGGGGTGGGGCTCGGAGGGGATGCCGATCTACCGCTGCTCCAACAGCTGGTCGACGATCCGCGCAAGGTTCGCCACGCCGACGACGCGGCAACGCCTGCCGGAATCCAACGACAGATCGCCCGCGAGCTGCCGTGCGTTCCGGCTGCGTGGTGGAGAGGTTCAGGGTGATCGGATGGCGGCGGCTTGCGGCCGAAGCATGCACCACGAGAGCTTAGGCGGCAGTAGGGTACAGTTCGCTACATCCGTTCTGCGCTATAGTGCCGGTGGACCGATCATCGCACAAGGAGTTCCTCAGGATGGCTACGTCGTCGACAAAGCAGCGGCTCATGCCGAGCCGCTTCCTGCGGTTCACCGCCAGCTTGACGCTCGCCGTATGCGTCCAAGGCTCTGTGCTGGCACACGGCAACGCCCCGAGCGAATTAGGTCTGCAGGACGGCTTCACGGCGTGGCTCTATGGCGACAGCCTCCAGTGGCGCGCGGAACCCGGACAGCGTATCAGCGGGGAACTGCACGACGGGGAGACGGTCATCGCACGCGGCGCGACCGTCGCCGACGCGACTGGTGAGTACGGTCTCGGCTTCCAGCCAATCGACCCAGCGAGCGACGCCGTGCTTCGACCCGGCCGCACGCTGGTCATTCAGCCGGAAGGCGACGACGCGGTAACCGAGACGGTGCCTGCGCTCCTCGTCGACGTCGAGGCCGATCGGCAGAGCATCAAGGGCAGCGCACCGCCGGGAGTCATCATCAGCCTTGACGGCGTGCGCGAAGGGCGGCTACAGCCGATCGGCGAGCCGTTCACCAGCCCCGAGGACGGCCGGATCAGCATCCCGATCGACGCGCTCGATCCAACGCGCTTGGGCTTTGTGAACGCGACGACAGTGCGTGGCCATACGTTCCGCGCGCCGTTTGCTGCGTTCAGCGTCGACATCGAGGTTGGCTCGCGCACAATGCTTGGGCGCGTGAGCGCCGGCACGACGATCGAGGGGTTGGTCGAGGCGGATGGCGGACCACGCCACACTATTGTGCCGCGCGAGGTGCTCACGGCGCGGAACTGGCGTGAGGACGTTCCGGCGACCTTGGTGTTCGATCCGGGCGTCATCATCACCCTGACCCGCACGTCGGCCGCGCTGGTCACGCCGCGGACGATGGCGCTGCGCGTTCCCACGCTGCGCGTTGCCGCCTCGCCGAAGGAGATCTACGGCGAGGGGCCGCCAGACACCGAAGTGGTTATCGAGGTGCGGGCGCCGGGGCAGAACGCCGTCATGCATCGGGTGCGCACGGACGCGTTGGGTCAGTTCCGGCTGGATGTCGACGCCGAGCGGCCGATCGAAGCAGGTTGGCGGATCAGCGCCGTGTTCGATGCTGAGGCGGGCGTACGCTACTGGACAGCGGTGCCGTTCTTTCCAATCGAGGTGGGCCTGTACTCGCGCGAGATCAAGGGGGTCGTCGACGTCCCGGGTGCAGTGGTGCGCGCAGTACTCAAAGGCGCGGATGGCGCAATTCGGGCATCCGGCAACACCACCGCGCAGCGCCAAGCAGACAGGACCTGGCCCGCCGGCCAATTCACCATGTCGTTTGCCGAGGCGCGGATACAGCCAGGGGACACCATCGAGCTGGACTGGCGCAGCGGCGACCCGATCCTGCTGAGCGTCCCAGCGTTCACGGCGCGCGTGAACCACGAGACCAATGTGGTCAGCGGGGAGGCGCCACCGGGATCTCGAGTCGAGTTGGCGACGTTGGTGAGCCCTCCAGAGGGTGGTATCCAGCACGCGAACGTGATCATCCTTGATGTGGACGCAACCGGCCGCTATGCGTACGATTTCTCCTCGAAGCACAACATTCAGTCACACGAAGAAGGCCATGCGGCGCTCATCACATCACAGGGCTATCGTTTCACAACGCGGTGGAAACCACTCGTGCTGAAGTGGAACCCGGCGATTGGCCTGAGCGGACGTGGGCTTGCCGGTCGCGCGCTTCGCGTCGAGCTGATCTCACCCTCGGGTGAGATCGTGGCAGACCACGAGGCAAGATTGGGCGATGGCGCGCCCGCATGGACAGTGATCGTAAGGGATACGTCGGGTCAAGAAGTTCGCGCGCTGCCAGGCGATCGGTTTACGGTTGCCATGGGTGATGCGGGGGCGTCGCTCGATGTACCCGAGCTGTACGGGGTCATGCACGTGGGCGACGATGTGGTGACGGGCCGAACGCTGCCGCGGACACGCGTCGGCTTCTATATCGGGAACCAAGGTGGCGGCTTCTATGGCGGGGAGACCACATCCAACGAGTCTGGTGTGTTTCTCCACGAGTTCGGATCGACATTCGACATGCTGCACAACGCGACCGTCAGGATCTCCATCTCGTTGCCAGGCGAACACATCGCTGAGACCTGGATAGATAGTCCGGGGATGAGCGTGGACCTCGATGCAGGGATCGTCACCGGTGCCCATGAGCCAGAAATCGCCTTAGAGGGCGAGCTGCGGAGGGGTGGCGTTCGCCTTGCGGCTGGCGCAGCCCGCGCTGCTGCGGACGGCGACTACAGCTTGAGCCTGTTCGACGATATGTTGAGCGGCCTGGCACTGATGGCCAACGACGTGCTGCGCATCCTTGCTCCAACGGCCGAGATGTCGCCCGAGTTGACGTTGCGGGTTCCCGAGTTCACGATGGAGATTGAGGCGGCAACTCGCGCTGTTTCGGGGCGGGTTGAACTCGGTGGATCGCTGACCATCTACCCAGGGCCCGCCTTTGCGCGAACGATCAAAGTCGGTCACGATGTCTCTGGCCCGAGGGTTGAGGCCACGGTCATGGCCGATGGGTCGTATCACCTCTTGTTCCCAAAGCCCAGCAGCGGTGCGCTGCGTCCCGGCCAACGATTCGAAGGTCGTTACGTGCTGCCCGATGGCCACATCGTGACTAGGAAGCGCGTGACCCCGATCGCAAACATCCAGATGGGGGGCGACCACGTTTGCGGATTTGGGACACCGGAGGACGAGGTCGATGTCGTGCTGCGTACAGGGAGCGCGCGGATTGCTACGTCCACCGGCAGGGTCGCAGGGAACAGCCGGTTCGATCTGGCGCTACGCGACTCGGATGGGCGGCCCGTGACGATTGCGACAGGACAAGTGATCGCCGTTTCGATCGGCAACCAAGATATCTCGCTGGACGTTCCAGCGTACAAAATCAGTACTGGCTGGCAGGTGCCGTGGGAGAGCCAAAGCGTGTCGCGTACCGTGATCTCGGGGGTCGTGCCACCAGACAGCGAGTTCGTCATTGCCTATCCAGCAGACGACTGCTTCACCACGGCCGCCGGACATTCCCCGTACACCGCCATCAATGGTACGACATCGGCCCGTGGGATGTTCAGCGGTTATATGGGCGTCCTCCCACCTGGCACCACAATGCAGGTCGCCCTGTTCGCGGCCAACGGCCATCGTTACTTCACGCGCGTCGATCGGCCGCTGGGGCGTATCCATGTGTTCTCCGAGCGCATCGACGGACGCGCAGCGCCGTTCACACAGCTGGAATTTCAATTGTTTGGTGCCGCCGGAGCGCAAAAGGGCTCGGCCGTTGCTGAAGCGGATGCGACTGGGGTTTACCACGCCAGCTTCACTCGCGACGGCCAGGCCGTATCGGCTATGCCTGGGGACACGGTCGAGCTGACGCAGCTAGAGGATGCGCTACGCAAGGCCGGCGACGTCGAACGGATCGCGGTGGAGCTGTTGACCTTCGACTTCAGCGAGAGGGCGGGACTCATTGGCAGGGCGCCGGCCAATCGGAAGGTCACCGTCCGACTGGACCTGGGCGACAAGGGACACCGATCGTTCGAGCGACCCGTCGATGCACGGGGAAGCTTTGCGTATGGGCCGGCTGATCTTCCGCCGCGCGCCGACTGGACGTTTGCAGACGTCACGAGCGTGCTACTCACGCTACCGACCGTTGACGGGCACGAGATCGTGGCCGACGGCAACGTAGGTTTCGTGCCGGAGCCCCCGGCGAGTGCGTTCATCCCGTTTGCCACGCGCAGATAGTGAGGGGCAAGGGAGGAGCAACGGGCCATCGGTGCCAGCATGCGCGGCATGTTGTCGGCCGTTCGGCGAGTGATGGGGGAGGTTGCTGGGCTCGTCGGTGCATCTCCCGCTGCTACATGCTCTGAGATGTCGCGTGGGCGAGAACGCTTGCGACCCGAGTAGGCTCCATCGGCCTTCCAACCGGCTCATCCGCCTCCGCCGCGGGAGTCGCTCGATGTCACCACTACAGCATCCCACGATGGGCTGGCCGTTTGGCGTCGCGTGGGTCGGGCTGAGCGTCGCGACCCACCTGGGGATGGCGTCGCTCATCGGCTTCCCCTATGTGCCCATCGGGAACGGTCCGTCTTGGGATGTCCAGTCGGGCCTCTGGGGTGCCGTTGGCGGCCTCTGCTGGGGTGGCGTGGTCGGGCTTGTTCAAGCGCGCTTGCTCCAGCGGCATGGCGTCCGGCCCCTCGCCGCGCATCGCTGGTGGGCAGCCACCACTTTCGCCTTCGGGCTCGTCGGCACGTTTGGAGGCGGAGTTCCAGAGCATCTAGACATCCGCGCGGTCATTTTCGCCCTAGCATTGATCGTAGGCGCGGCTTACGCGCTTGCCATGAAGCCGGTCGTGAGGAAGCCGCTGCCATGGCTGGCGGCCCTCGCGGGGGCTTGGCTTGGCGGCATCGCTCTCGGCGCTGTTCCCGCGGCGCTCGCGGGTATGCGCTATTCGGCCGACCGGTTCCGCGCAGGTGCTGCGGTGGGCCTGTTGATCGGGATGGTCTCGTGGTGGTTGCTGGCGAAGCTCGTACGCGACGGATAGGGTGGCGCCCAATATGGCGCGGTGGCCTGGGTCTGGCGCGATCGTGACTCCTCTGATCATCGCGCCCAACCCGGCCCTGGCCGCAGCGCTTCCAATAGCTTGTCCTCGCTGGGACATGCGCCTCATCACACGATCGGCCTGCTATGCGTACCGCATCGGGCGTGGTACCCAGCCAGCGATCAACATCGATGACCAGCAGGGCGTCCCAGGGCCTCCTAGCCGCCTGGCCGCTGACCCCACGTCCGCCTATCCTAACGGGCACGATGTCCACCCAAGCACCCGCCACTGCCCATGAGACCCGCGCCCTCGACCAACCCGCGCCGCGCCCTCGCGACCCGGAGTCGCTCGAAGGCCTCGACCGCGTCATCGCCGCCTACGCCGCGGACGTCGACGAGACGATCCTGATCGAGAACCTGCGCCTCTCGCCCCAGGAGCGCTTCGACAAGTTCGTGCGCTTCATGCGGTTCGTCCACGCGGCCCGCGGGGCGGCACGACGCGCCGAGACCGTGGCTAAGGACCCCGCCCCGCCGCCGCCGCCGGTGGACGGTCCCCTCGAGACGCACGGGCGGGCGTAGGGTCATGGCGCCAGACGGGCCAGACGCGGCCACCGACTTCGAAGCGCTCCTGGGCGCCCTCGTCGACGCCGACGTGTTGTTCATCGTCGTCGGGGGCATCGCCGGGATCCTGCACGGCGCCGGCCGGGCGACCTACGATCTCGACGTCGTTTATGACCGGTCCCCGAGCAACCTCGCACGGACCGTGGGAGCCCTCGCGGCGTTCAAGCCATACCTTCGCGGCGCGCCCCCGGGCCTGCCGTTCCGGTGGGATGCCGCGACGTTGGCCAGCGGGCTGAACTTCACGTTGACGACGACGGCCGGCGCCATCGACCTCCTCGGCGAGATCCCTGGCGGCGGTGACTTCGCGGCGCTCCGGCCCCACACCGTCGCGCTGGCCATGTTTGGGCGAACGATCACGTGCATCACCCTGGACCAGCTCATCCACGTCAAGCGGGCTGCTGGGCGCCCCAAAGACCTCGAGGCCATCGCCGAGCTCGAGCACCTTGCGGCCCGACGCGAGAGCAGCGGCGACGCGTTGGATGGCGATCAGGGCCGCTCCACCTAGGCCCCGACCCGACAGCCCCCGAGGCGCCCTGGGGCATCGACCATCGACCGACTCTTCGCGATGCGACACGCGGCTAGCACACTCGCGCGATTGGCTGTTGACATCCCCGGCCCTCCACGTTACACTGCGCCACTGGCTACTCGAACATACGTGCTAGCCGCTCGCGCCGGGCGAAGGGCTCTCTGGCGTCCGAGCAGAGACCAACGAAGTGGAGCTACGACGTAGATGGGCAGGCTGATCTACTGCATGAACGTCTCGCTCGACGGCTACGTCGCGGACCGCGAGGGCGGCCTGGGCTGGGCCGACGTCGACGAGGAGCTGCACACCTGGTTCAACGACTTCGCGCGCGAAGCGACCGCGTTCGTCAACGGCCGCCGACTGTACGAGCTGATGGCAGCGTACTGGCCCACCGCGGCGTCGGATCCGTTGGCCACCCCCGCCATGCTCGACTTCGCCCGGATCTGGGTGGACAAGCCGAAGTTCGTCGTCTCGTCGACCCTCACCGAGGCCGCGTGGAACAGCCGGCTGGTCAGCGGCGACGTCGGCGCCGAGCTCGCACGCCTGAGGGCAGAGCTCGACGGCGACATCGACCTTGGCGGCCCGACGCTGGCCGCGGAGTGCATCCGGCTCGGCCTAGTCGACGAGTACCGGCTGCTCGTCCACCCGGTCGTGATTGGCGGCGGCACGCCCTTCTTCCCGGCGCTGGACACCCCGATCCGCCTACGGCAGATCGAGTCGCAGCGCTTCGACTCCGGCGTGGTCTATCTGGGGTTCGTACCGCGGTAGCCGGAGCCCCAGCCGTTACCCCTTCCCATCCCAACGGAGAACAAGCCCATGCCGAGCATCACCCCCCACCTATGGTTCGACAAGGAGGCGGTGGAAGCCGCCGCGCTCTACACGGCGCTGTTCGAGAACTCGCGGGTCAAGCGCACCGTGACCATGCACGACACGCCGGGCGGGGACGCCGACATCGTGACCATCGAGCTGGCGGGGCAGGAGTTCATGCTGCTGAGCGCGGGGCCGCTGTTCCAGTTCAACCCGTCGGCGTCGTTCCTCGTGGCGTGCTCGACCGCGGACGAGGTGGACCGGCTCTGGGCGGCGCTGTCGGAGGGCGGCTCGGCGCTCATGGAGCTGGGCGAGTACCCGTTTAGCGGCCGTTACGGCTGGCTCAAGGACCGCTACGGCGTGTCCTGGCAGCTGATGCACCAGCCCGACGGGCCGATCGGGCAGAAGATCACTCCCACGCTGATGTTCGTCGGCGACATGGCCGGCCGCGCGGAGGAGGCGATGGGCTTCTGGACCTCGCTGTTCCCGGACGCGGCGATCGGCGAGATCGCCCGGTACGCGGGGGACGGGCCGGACACGGCGGGGACGGTGATGTATGCCGGCTTCACCCTGGCCGGGCAGGGCTTCGCCGCCATGGACAGCGCCCACGAACACGACTTCGCCTTCAACGAGGCCGTCTCCTTCATCGTCAATTGCGCCACCCAGGAGGAGATCGACCACTACTGGAACGCGCTCTCGGCCGATCCGGAGGCGGAGCAGTGCGGCTGGCTGAAGGACCGGTTCGGCGTCTCGTGGCAGGTGGTGCCCGAAGGCATGGACGCGATGCTGAGCGACCCCGACGCCGAGCGCGTGGCGCGCGTCACGCAGGCCGTGCTGGGCATGAAGAAGTTCGACATCGCGGCGCTGCAGGCGGTATACGAGGGGCGTGGGGGCTGAGGACCCGCGCACCGCGACGGTCCATCGCAGACTCCACCGACAGGTTGCAGCGCTCCCAGGCGATCGATAGAATCTCGTATGTCGATCATCCTATCGATCTGATTGCGGGGTGGCAGATGAGCACGGTGACGATCTCACCCAAGTTCCAAGTGGTGATCCCGAAAGCCGTCCGAAAGGAGCTGGACTTGGTTGCCGGACAGCGGTTGGAGGCGATCGTCGTCGACGACCGCATCGAGCTGATCCCTGTTCGCCCCATCCGGGAGATGCGTGGCTTTCTGAACGGCATCGACACCGATGTGGAGCGTGAGGACGATCGGTCGTGAACGTCGTCGACTCCAGCGGTTGGCTGGAGTACTTCGCGAACGCGGCGCTCGCCCTGCATGCCGCGGAGGCGAGCGTCCACCTTCGTCTGCCGATGGCGGACAGCGTGATACTGGCGACGGCGCAGCGACATCAGGCCACGCTCTGGACGCAGGACGCCGACTTCCAGCATGTTCCTGGCGTGCTGTATCGGTCGAAGTAGGTTGGGCGGGCCGCCTATCGCTCAAGGCCCGGCAAGTAGATCACGACCGGCGCCCGCTCGAGGCCGATCTCCATTGCAGCGGGCTGCGAACCCCACATCCACGGCGTGGTGCCATCGTGCGGATGGAAGCCGAGGGCCTCCACGTCCACCATCGCGGCTCCCAGCGCGAACGCATCGCGGCAGAGCACCGTGAACCGGCCCGCGCCGTCGGTCAGGGCGGTTGGGTCGCAGCCGATCGACGGGCCGGTGAACGACGTGCTCACCGTGACCCGCGCGCCCGCAACCGCGACGTGCTCCGGGTGGCCCGCATCGAAGACGCGACCATGCACCCAGAGTCGCTCCATGTTGTCCGTTACACTCGTCGGCGTCGGCAGCACGCGAGGCGAGGCAGCCTCGATCTCCAGCGGGTGATCGAGCTCCATCACGAGGCGTTCAGCGGAGATGGTGCTCGGCGGTGGCAACACGACCAGGGTGAACGTTAGGGATTCGAGGGCCGCCAGGGACGGCTTGGGGACGCGCACGCCGAACTCGCCGTACGAGCCCGGCGCGCCATGGTCCGCCGCGTTCCAGGCGAGGTCGTCCCGGTAGAAGCCATGTGCGGCCGAAAGGCTGAGCAACGGCGGCGTGAGGAACACCAGCCGCCCGGTCGGCAAGGCCAGCTCGCGCCAACGCGGCACATCGCGCGTTGCCACGGCGTCGGCCCTGCCGTCCACCGTCACGCCGTCCAGCGTGAACGTGTCGCGGTAGGTGCCGCCCGAGGCGTCGCTCGTCCAGTCGAACGACGTGCTCACGTTGCGCAGCGGCAGTGCCGTTTCGGGCGTCGCGCCCGGCACCGCGGTAACACCCTGTGGGAACAGCAGCGGCTCTAAGCGGGCCAGCGGGCCTGCGATCGTCGCGCGCTCCGGGTAGCCGACCGAGCCGCCCGCCGCGTCTATCTCGATGCGCAACGGACCCTCGACCACCGCCGAGGGCTCCTGCGCCAACCCCAGGTCGACGATCCGCTCCTCGGTGAGCAGGAGCGTCGTGCCCGAGATGGCGATGGTGGCTCGCAACGTCGCCCGATCCAAGTAGTCCGTCGCGCCACCGAAGAGCGTGACGGAGCGCGCCCCGATGAACCCGTCCACCGCCGGGCGGCCGAAGGCCAGCTCGTAGCTGGGCGTGCCGATCTCGGCCAAAGCCGTGTCGTACGTGACCCTTGCCACGTCGGCGCCGGGTTCCGCCTCGCCGACATACGCAAAGCGCTCGAACCCCGGGTCCACCGGATCGCTGATCCGCAACTCCACGAGCGGGCCGGCCAGGCCGGGCGGCGCAAGGTCCGGCGCGCGGTCGCCCGTGTCGTCGATCATGAGCACGACCACGTCACGCTCATCAACGAGGCCGTCCGCTGTTCCGACGAAGCCGCCGGTCGGACCACGCTCGTCCACCTGCACCGGGATGCGCCGCCACGCGCTCGCGGTCCACGACCATGCGGCCACGCGGCCCGCCTCCAGCCCGACCAGCGGATCGAGCACGTCGCCGCCGAAGAGGGCCGCCTCGGTCATGCGGCCCGAAGGAGAGGACGCGAACGGCGGTGACGGTACGGCGTCCCCAGCCGCCGGTGTGAACGAGGCGATCAACGCCACGCCCAGCGCGGCGACACCGGCGATCAGACGGTGGCCGGACGCGAACCGAAAGGCGTCTGCGAGCGACCTCCGGCTATCCCTCATCGTCGCCCTCTCCGATCGAGCCGCACTGAACGCACGCGGTTCACTCGCCTCAGTAGCCCGGGGTTCCCTTCGACAGGCCAAACGGCAAGTACACGACAGACTCCGACCGCGTCCCATCTGCCCGCCAGCTCGCCACCGTACGATGCCCCAGCGGCTGCACCAGCTCCGCCCGCCCGGCCACGACGTCGCCCAGCGTCCAGCCGCTGCGGGGCGGCATGTCGTCCGCGAGCAGCGCGAACCGACCATCGTCGCTTGCCGTCCGCTCGATCCAACGCTCGCCTATCCCGCGCACGTCCAGCGTCAGCTCGACCGTTCGGCCGGCCGGCGCTTGCCCGAGGATGGCCGCGGCGCTTGGATCGATGTCGAGCGGCTCGACGGTCATCGTCGCGGTCATCGAGCCGCCCGGTGTCAGCTGGACATCCGGTCCCGTACGCGCGAAAGCATCGATGGTGACGCCGGCGGCCAACAGGCTGCGGTCAACGGAGACAGCAAACGCACCGGTGGGATCGGTGGTGGCTACTGCCTGGCCGATCGGCGTTCCATCGGCCGCGCGCAGCTCCAGGTCCACCCGAGCGCCTGGAATGGCCTGGCCGCTCAGCTCGCCGGTCGCGACGTCCGCAGTGAGCAGGAGGGGCCGGTAGACCGTGCGGAACAGGCGGTGCTCGTCCTCGGTCTCGTAGTAGAGGTCCATACCGCGCGCGAGCAGCTCGGGCGGTGGGAGCCCCCGCGCGAGCAGCCCGTCGGGTGGTGTCGGAGGACCGTAGCTTGTGCGCCAAGGCCGCAGCCACGAGGCCTCCAGGGATCGCTCGTCCGCGCTGCTCAGCTCGAACAGGCAACTGCGTGCCGGAGCTGTGACCACCGGGTGGGCACCTGGGCGGATCTGGGCGCGAAGCAGCTTGGCCGCGACGTCCACGGTCGACGTCATCGGGTCAATCGGAATCGCAATGGCGGCGTCGCCCACCTGACCGACGACGCGGTCGAGGGCGCGGCTGTACACCGGCTGCCCGTCGGCGTTCCGCCACTCCAGCGCGAATAGGCCGTCGATGCTCGCGGTCGCCCGATGGACCGCGTGCGCCGTACCGTCTTCCGCTTGCAGTGCCAGGGCGACGTCGGCATAGGGCTGCGCCATCCCGCACGCCCGCGCGCCGCCGTTCTCGATCGCCACCATCGGGGCGACGTACGATCGCTTGAGGAGGTGGCCGCTCGGCGAGTACGCGGAGATGTCCAGCCGAAGACCTGGAGGCATCGTCCGCGAGAGGTCCACGCGCCAGCGTGCCGTCTCCGTCAGGCTGAGGGACGCCGTTACGCCGTTGAAGAGGTTGCCGTCCGGCCAGCGGGTTGGGTTCACGGACTCTCTGGCCGAGAAGTACCCGTCGCTCGGTCGAGGTCCTCTCAGCGAGCGCCGGTCAGGCGCCACGTCGATGTGCAACGGCGGCAGCGTGATCTCCATGGCCTTGACCAGCTCCGCGTCGGGCGCCGTCACCTCGATGCGCTCGCCTTCGCGCGGCACGACGGCGCTGCCGGCACGATCGCGCAGCACCGCGTCGTAGCGGCCGCTGCTGCTGGCGAGGGAACGTCCCTCGGCGCGCACGCTGGCGCCATCCAGGAGCCGTACCGAAACCGCAACGCGCGGTTCCATGACGCCGCTGACCGTCGCCCTCTCGTAGTCGATGACCATCTGAGGGGCGTAGACCTGTCGCTCCAGGCGATGCGGGCCGTCGTCGCGGCGCACGTGCACGGCCCCACCGTACGGGATATCGTGGCGGCCGGACAGGTCGGCGAAGAAGCGCCCGTCGGCCCCCGCCGTGGTCGTTACGACCACGGCGAGCGGGTCGTCCACCTCGCCGCCGATCACCACGAGCTCCGCGCCCGGATCCGTCTGCCCTACCACGATGTCGCGGTCGGGGTCGATCCGGCCTTCGAGGGGCGGCAGCTCCCAGCGGGCCTCGTCGTCGCCGATGCGCACCCATATCACGTCGCCAGCCTGCATCAGTGGCCGTTGGCGGAAGATGTCATCGAGCGCGTTCCCGACGGGCTCGCGCAGGACCAGGTGACGCTCGTCGTCCTCGGGGCCCTTGTCGGCGAACCGCGCGACGGAGGCCACGACCCGGCCCTCGGCGTCGCGCACCTCGGCCCGGTACGGGCGGCCGGTCCACGGTGCCGCTGAGAGGTAGCTGCTGTCGGGGCGGGCCACGATGCGCACCGGCGCCGTGTCGACGAACAGGCGGTGGCCGGCGGCATCCGTGTACCACAGGCGCGCGCCAACGCCGGGCGCCACGTCGACCTGGCCCGCGAGCGGCAGGTCCCACGAGCCATCCGGCGCGGCCGTGACCTCGAACGCGGTCCGTGCCTCGCCCACGATCACCTCCACCGTCAGCGCCGCGCCCGGCGGCGCGGTACCGCGGAACGCGTCCCCGTCGGCATCCGAAACGGCCACGATGTCCGGGATGGCGATCCGCTCCGGGTCGCTGCCCTCTCCGTAGTCCACCTCGAGCGATCCGCCGCGGACCACCACCGAGAGCGCACCGTCCGGGAGGTTCGGCGGCGCCTCGAGATCGTAATCACGCGTCAGGTCGCCATCGCGGCCGATGGGGATGAACGTCGTTCGACCGATCAAGGAGCCATCCGGCGCGCGCGCGGCCAGCCGGTAGCGCATCCCGCTGGGCAGCAAAGCCTGAACGCGCGCCCCGTCGACGGCCACCGTGAAGCGCGGCTTGACCGTCTCCGCCGCCACCTGGATGCCCGGCCCCGCGTCCAGGACGATGGCCACGCGCCCGCCGGCCACCAGGACGTCGGGCGGGAAGCTGGCCTGCCAGCGGCCGTCCGCGCCCACCGTCACCGGCACCCGGAGGAGGGGCGGCGTCCACGCATCCACATCGGGCGCGTACAGCTCGAACGTCGCCGCGCCGCCCGGTGGGCCCAGGCCGGCCGCATGCGACGCGGCCAGCTCGTCCACGGCCAGCGGCTCGATCGGGCCGCCGTAGACGACGCGCGGTCCCAGCACCGGGCTGCCCACGGTGAACGTGAGCTGCGTCCCGGGCACGATGTCCGCACCCGACTTCGACCCCGCGCTGCGCCGGCCATCGATGTCGTTTCCGCTTAGCGTCAATCCGCCCAATGTCGAGCCGCCGTCCTCGGTCCACGCGGTGTGCGTGGCCGTAAGCGAGTCGGCGGGCGTCAGCCAGCCCGAGGCCCGGTTATCGCCCATGTAGAGCCGCACGGACAGCGCTGCGAACCGCGCCCGGAATCGGTTGCCTTGGTCGTCGCGGATCCACGCCCAGCCGCCCTGGCCCGGGAGGAGCTTCTGGCCATCCTGGAAGCGCCAGGCGAACGCGCCGGCGGCGTCCGCGGTCACCGTCGCCTCGGCAAGCAATCCGGGACCGCCACCGGATGTCCCAAGCGGCGCGTCCAGCACCAGCGTCACGGCCGTCCCCGGCGCCGCCCGCCCGACGATGGCATCGCCCGCCGCGGCCACGTCGACGCGCAGCTCGGGCACGGGGACCGTATAGGGCGCGCCTAGCGTGGCGGTGAACGTGGCATGGGTCATCGTGAGCACGTCGAACGGGCGGAACTGGCCACCGGTCGAGTCTGAACTGCTGTTCAAACGAAGGCGCGCGACGACGTCGCCGCGCGCGTCCGCGCGCCCGTGCCCGCGGCTGCGCTGCCCGACAAGGTTGCCGTGGCCGTCGTCGTGGTACCCTTCGACGTGCGCCACGTCGACGTTCACCCAATGGTTCGGGGCGGTTCGCCAGGCCACCTCATTGCTGTAGAGCGTGATGGTCACCGGGGCGGGAGCGCCCTGGGCTGCGATGCGCCCCGCGAGGGGGGCGCTGCCGTCGTCGGCGAGGCGGCCGAGCGCGGCTCCGGCGGTCATGCCTAGGGCGGTTGCGAGGATGGCGGCGAAGGCCGGCAGGGCGTGGCGCTGCGGGGTGACGAGCATGGTGCCGCTCCTCTATGGGGTTGCGAGGTGTTGCGCGCGGTGCTGGTACGATAGCGGCCGCCGAGCGACCGTCAACCGGTTCCCGTCACCGAGATCCCGTCTCCCCCGACCACCCGCACGACCAGCCCCCGCCCGAACGCCTGCTCGAACGCCCCCGCCCCTGCCTCGACGGCCCACACCTCCAGCGGGCATCCCCGCGCGCACGAAATGTCTATCGCGACCGTTTCGTCGTCCACCGCAGCCAACGCGGCGCGCGTCACCAGCCCGGCGCGGCTCTGGTCCAGGCACTCCGCCAGGCGCAGCAGCGCCGCCAGCGGTCCGATCGCGCGGCGCGCCGAATCGTCGAGCGCCGCCAACTTCGGCCCCTTGCCCGCCGGCGGGCGTTTGCGATGGAGGCGCTCCAAGGCAGCGATGAACGCTACCTCGTCCGGATCGAAGCCCACCAGGTCCGCATGGCGGATGACGAGCGCGCTCAGCTTGCGGCGGTCCCGGTACGACAGGAAGGCGCCCACATCGTGGAGCATGGCCGCGTGCCCCAGCAGCTCGCGCGCGCGGTCGTCCTCCGTCTCCGCGTGCAGGCCCAGCGCCCTGGCGTCGTCGAACAGCGCCAGGGCCAGGCGCTGCACCGTCCGCGCGTGCCGCTCGTCGACGCTGCACCGCCGCCCGAGCTGAAGGACGCTCCGCTCGCGCACCGTCCGGCCCTCCAGCGCGCGCGGGTGCGCTGTCGCCAGATGGTCGACGAGCAGCCCTTCGCGCACGCCCCGGTCCGTCACGTGGAGTGCCTCGACCCCGAGCACGTCCATGAGCGCCTGCAGGATGGCCGCCCCCGCGACGATGATGTCGGCGCGGCCCGGGTCCATGCCCGGCAGCGCGCGCCGCGCCTCGAGCGACAACGCGCAGAGCGCCAGGATCACCTGGTCCAGCTGCGCGCGCGTCAAGACGTCCCCGGGCCGTCGCCTGCGCCCCAGGCACTTGCGCGCGGCCACGTCGGCCAGGGTCTCGATCGAGCCGCTGCTGCCGATCGCCCGCTGGACGCGGAGCGTCCTCAGCGGCTCGATGCTGGGGCCGGCCACGTGCCGCACATGGCGCTTGATCGCCGCAAAGCGGTCGCTCGGGACCGGTCCCGTCTCGCCGGGGAGGAACTGGGCGGTCAGCTGGAGGGCGCCTACGTGCAGCGAGCAGGCGAAGCGCAGGCGCGCCGCGTCGCCGACGATCAGCTCGGTGCTGCCGCCGCCGATGTCGAGGATGAGGGCGGTGTCGCCGCCCAGGTCGACGCCGCTGGTCACGCCCAGGTAGGCCAGGCGCGCCTCCTCGTCGCCCGAGACGACGCGCACGCTGAGGCCCGCCTCCCGGTGCAGCCGCTCCACGAAGGCCGCCTGGTTCGGCGCCTCGCGCGTGGCGCTCGTGGCGATGGCCACCACGGTCCTGGCGCCGGCCGCGCGCGCCATGTCGGCGAACGCGCGCGCGACCACGATCGCGCGCTGCATGGCCTCCGGCTGGAGCGCCCCGTCGGCCGCGGCGCCCTCGCCGAGGCGCACCACCTGGCGCTGCTGGCTGAGCGTCGTGATGGCGCCGCTCGGCGCCACGCGGACCAGGAGCAGCCGCACGGCGTGCGTGCCGAGGTCGACGAACGCGAGCGTCTGACCTTGCGCCTCCACGCGCTCGACGGCGTCCGCCGGCGCGGCGGCGCTCACCGCCGGGATGGGCGCGTGCGCTGCCCGCTCAGCACTCCGAGTGACCGCACGTTCCGCACTTCTGGCAACCTTCGATCCGGACGAACGTGGCGTGCCCGCAGACCGGGCAGAGGTCGGCGCCGGGCAGCGCCGGAACGATGGCCGCGGCATGCGCCGCCTCGGCCATGCCAAAGCCGGCCGGACCCGTCACCCGGGCCACGGCCACGGCGCCCGCGCCTGCCGCGCCCTCGAACAACGACGGCTGGTCGATGCCGTCCGGCGCGTCGGCGCCGTCCGCAGCATCGGCCAGCGACTCGCGCAGGGCGTGGGCAACGCCGTCGGGGATCGACCGGACGCGCTCGGTGCCGAAGCCGACGTGGCGGCTGCCGCCGATGCCGGTCAGCTCCTGGATGACCAGCGCCAGGCGCTCGGCGGGCGGCAGCGGGCTGGGCATGCGCAGCATGCAGCTGATCAGCCGGCCGATGGCCTCGGCGTCCGCCGAGAGGTCGCTGCCGGCCTTGCCGATGTTGACGAACACCTCGAACGGCTCGTTCTCGGCGTCGTGGTTGACGGTGACGTAGGCCTTGCCGAAGGGCGTGTTGACGCGGTACGTGGCGCCGGTCGTGCGGCGCGGGCGCGTGCGCCGCTCAGAGGACACGGCGGCGGGCTCGCCGGCGGCCGCGGGCGCGCCCGCCGCCGTGGCGGCCGCGGTGGCCGCCGCCGCCGGAACGTCCGCGTGGTCTGCCAGGTGGAGCACCTGCTCGTCGCGCGAGCCGTCCCGATACACCGTGCCGCCCTTGCAGCCCAGGCGGTACATGTGCTCGTAGAGCTCGCGCGTCTGGTCCACCGTGTAGTCGTTGGGCACGTTGCACGTCTTGGAGATCGCCGAGTCGACCCAGCGCTGGATGGCGGCCTGCGCGCCGACGTGCTCGAACGGCGTCAGCTCCATGGCGGTGACGAACGCGTCCGGCAGCTCCTCCTGGTCCGGGTGCGCCGCCTGCCACTCTGCGACGACGCCCACGCGCTCCTCGTGCCAGCCCAATCGGCTCTTGCGGAAGAACGACCACGAGAAGAACGGCTCGATGCCGGTCGACGTCCCGACCATCGTGCCGGTCGTGCCCGTGGGCGCCTGCGTGAGCAGCGTCACGTTGCGGATGCCCCGCTCGCGCACCGCGTTTCGGACCGCCTCCGGCATGCCCTGCATCGTGCCGCTGGCCAGGAACGGCTCGGCCTCGAAGCGCGGGAAGGCGCCCTTCTCGGCGGCATTCTCGGTGGAGGCCAGGTACGCCTCGGTGGCAATGAAGCGGTACAGCCGGTCGCAGAACGCGTTGCCGGCGTCGCTGCCGTACCGCACGCCGCAGCGGATCATCAGCTCCGCCAGCCCCATCGTCCCGAGGCCGACGCGGCGCTCGGAGAGCTGTTGGCGCTCGTTCTCCTCGAAGAAGTAGGGCGTGGCGTCGATCACGTTGTCCAGGAAGCGCACGCCGTAGCGCACCGTGTCGCGCAGCGCGTCCCAGTCGACCTCGCCGTGCTCCGTGGCGAACCGGCCGAGGTGGATCGCGCCCAGGTTGCACACGCCCCAGGCAGGCAGCGGCTGCTCACCGCACGGGTTGGTGCACACGAGCGGGGCAAAGTACGTCGAGTTGCCCATCTTGTTGGCGCGCTCGACGAACCAGAGGCCCGGCTCGGCGCTGGCCCAGGCGCTCTCGATGATGGACTGCCAGAGCGCGCGCGCCCGCACGGTCTGGTGGACCACCACCGGCCGGCCGGCGGCGCGCCACGCGGCCAGGTCGCCGGTCCACTCGGTGGCGTAGTCCGCGTGGCCCGTGTCCGGGAAGGCCAGGTCCCAATCGGCGTCGGCGTCCACCGCGGCCATGAAGTCGTCCGTGATGCCCACGGAGATGTTGGCGTTGGTGATGCGGCCCTTCTGGCGCTTGGATGTGATGAACTCCGCCACGTCCGGGTGCCAGACGTTGAGGATGAGCATGAGCGCGCCGCGGCGGCTGCCGCCCTGCTCGATCAGCCCGGTCACGAAGCTGTAGAGCGAGCCCCACGACACGGAGCCGCTGCTCCGGCCGTTGACGCCGCGCACGTACGCGTAGCGCGGCCGGAGCGTGGAGAGGTTGATCCCGACGCCGCCGCCGCGCGACATGATCTCGGTCATCTGGGACAGCGTGCGGATGATGCCGTCGCGGGAGTCCTCCGGGCTCGGCACGACATAACAGTTGTAGTACGTGAGGTCCTGGTCGGTGCCCGCGGCGGCCAGGATACGGCCGCCCGGCACGAACTTCCACTCTTCGAGGAGCCAGCGGAACCGGGCCGCCCACGCCTCTCGCTGCTCGGGGGCCTCGATGGCCGCGATGCCGCTGGCCACCCGGGCCTGCATCTCGTCGGGGTGCGTCTCGAGCGGGCGATCGACGTGCTCGGGCGCGCGCGTGACCGTCGTGCCGTCGCCGAGGAGGACGGTTACACCCTCCTCCTCGCGCTCCACCACCGTGCCGATCTCCCGCTGGCCCGTGTCCGTGTTCACGCACACCACGACGACGTCGCCGACGCGCAGGTTGGACTTGTCCATGTCCTTGAGGGCATAGCGGTCCAGGAAGATCTTCTCGCCCAGCTCGTTCAGCCAGTTCGGTTCGCCGGGCTTGACGCGCTGGCCGGACTGCGCCGGCCCGGCCTCCAGGGCGGCGGCCTTGGACGTGCCGTTGCTGGCCGGGCGGGCGGCGGAGGGGGCGGAGGGGCTGCGGGTTGGTAGATCGCTCACCGGGGACCTCTCAATGATGCGGATGGGCGGCCGATGGGGCCGCTGCGGGGATGGCAGAATCCGGCGCGGAAGGCATCTGCGCTTCCGCCCGGGAGGGCGCGACTTAGAGGCCGAGCGGGATCTGCCGCCGGCGTTCCTCCTCGCGTAGCTTCTGATCGCGCAGGCGCTCGATCTCGTCGGAGAGCACCTCGAGGTCCGCGAACCGCCGGTAGACGCTGGCGAAGCGGACGTAGGCCACGTCGTCCAGGTCGCGCAGGAGCGCCATGACGAGCTCGCCGATGACGTCCGAGGGCACCTCGGTGCGGCCGAGCTGGTAAAGCTGCAGCTCGATGGTGCCCACCGCCATCTCCACGGTGTCGGCCGGCACCGGCCGCTTCACGCACGCGACCCTCAGGCTGCGCAGGAGCTTCTCGCGGTCGAAGTCCTCGCGGCGGCCGTCCGACTTCACGACCTGGAGGTTGGTAGAGGCAATGCGCTCGTACGTGGTGAAGCGCTGCTTGCAGACGTCGCACTCGCGCCGCCGACGGATCGCGCCCGAGACCTCGCGGGTGTCGACGACGTGGCTCGATCCTTGGCAGAAGGGACAGCGCATGGCGTCGCACCTCGGAGCGCCCTCCCACCGGCGGACGGATGCCGGCGGCGCGGGCTGTGGATAGCCTGTGGAAAGGTCGAGCTAACCCTACTCTGTGGTGGGATACCGTATCTTGGGATACATTGGCCCGAGCACCACCAGATATGGGCAGGCCGCCATTCTAACACACCCGACCGCGGACCGCAATAGCCTCTTTGGCGGGCCTGCACGCGCCTCGAGCAGGGCTCGTAACGACCGACCGCCGGGGCTCCCGTGGCCCCGGCGGTCGGTCGTGTCTCGTGCGCGTCTAGCGGTTGCGAAGGAACGCGGGGACCTCCAGATCGTCAGCGTCAAAGCTGGGCGCGGCCGGGCGAGCGTCGCCAACCGGCCGATGCGCGCGGCGGTCGGTGAGGTCGATCACGTTCGACGGCGGCAGGCCCTCCCGGCGCGTCGCAGCGCGGAAGCCCGTCGCGATGACCGTGATGCGCAGCTCGTCGCGCATGTCGGGGTCGAGGACAGCGCCGAAGATGATGTTGGCGTCGCGGTCGACGTGCGCGCTGATCACCTCGGCGGCCTCGTTGACCTCCTGGAGCGTCATGTCAAGGCCGCCCGTCACGTTGAAGAGGACGCCGGTCGCGCCGTCGATGGTGACGTCCAAGAGCGGGCTGGCGATGGCGGTCTCGGCCGCCTTGACCGCGCGGTTCTCGCCGTCGGCGCGCCCGACGCTCATCAGCGCTGCGCCGCCGTCCGACATGATCGTGCGGACGTCGGCAAAGTCCAGGTTGATCAAGCCGGGCACCGTGATCAGCTCGCTGATGCCCTGGATGCCCTGGTGGAGCACCTCGTCCGCCGCGCGGAACGCGTCGTGGAACGTGATGCGCCGATCGCCCAGCGTCAGCAGTCGGTCGTTGGGGATGACGATCAGGGTGTCGACGCTCTCGCTCATGCGCTCGATGCCGCGCGCCGCCGACTGGTTGCGCGGCGCGCCCTCGAAGCCGAACGGCTTGGTGACGACGCCGATGGTGAGCGCCCCGGCATCGCGCGCGATCTGCGCGACGATGGGCGCCGCGCCCGTTCCGGTGCCGCCGCCCATGCCGGCCGTGACGAACACCATGTCGGCGCCCTTGAGCGCCAGCTCGAGCTCGTCGCGCGTCTCCTCGGCCGCCTTCTCGCCGACCTCGCCGCGCCCGCCGGCCCCCAGGCCCTTGGTCAGCTTGGCGCCGATCTGGAAGCGGCGGGCGGCCTGGCTGAGCTGGAGGGCCTGGGCGTCCGTGTTGACGGCGATGAACTCGACGCCGGTCAGGCCCTCGGCGATCATCCGGTTGACGGCGTTGCTGCCGCCCCCGCCGACGCCGATGACCTTGATCTGGGCGAGCCCTTCGATCTCGTGGGGAAGCTGCATGGCGATCGCATCCTTTGCTTGGGGGTCCGCCCCTGGGCTGGAAGGCCCGGCGAGCGAACGGAAGGGGTGGTGGCCGAACGGGGTTCGGTCGGTGGTCGTCTTGGGCTCGTCAGGCGGGACGCCTGCGAAGCCCGGCAGGGTCGTCTGCGTAGCGCGCGCCTCCTTTCACGAGCGGGGGCGCCGCGGGAGCAGCGCGCCTATCAGCCAATCGAACACGCCGCCGTGGCCGTTGGCCTCGGCCGACGCGCGTCCCGTGGGGTTGGCCGCGTCGGGCATGCCCAACGCGGACCAGAGCAACAGCCCGACCGCCGCCGCGTGGTCGGGCCCCGCGGTGGCCGTGGCCAGGCCGGCGACGTCGCGGGGGCGGCCGATGCGCACCGGCAGCTGCCACCGCAGGTGCAGGCGGCGCGCCAGCCCGCGCGTCTCGGCGCCGCCGCCTACCAGCACGACGCCCGCCGGCGGACGGCCGTCGACGCCGTCTGCAGCCAGCTCCTCGGCGATGAGGTCGGCCAGCTCGTCGGCGCGCGCCGCCAGCACTTGGCTGACGTCGTGGCGCGCCACCGGTCGCGGCGCGTCGGCGCCGAACGGGATGACGTCGACGTTGGTCGTGCCGTCGTCGTGCTCGGGCAGCACGTGCCCGTGGGTCTTCTTGATGCGCTCCGCCTGATCCAACGAGGCCTGGAGGAAGACGGCCAGATCGTGGGTCATGTGCCGGCCCCCGATGGGCACCGTGGCCGAGTGGGCCAGCGCACCCTCGCGGTAGCTGGCCACGCCGGTGACCGCGTGCCCGAGGTCGACGATGGCCACGCCCAGCTGGCGCTCGTCGCGCGTGAGCGTCGCCTCGGCCGCCGCGAGCGTCGAGAGCACGAACCGGAACCGGTCGACGTCGGCCAGCTCCAGGCAGCGACGCAGCGTGGCCAGCGGCGCCGCGCCGACGGTGACGAGGTGGGCGTCCGCCGCGAGCAGGCACCCGGACATCCCGATCGGCGAGCGGACGCTGTGGCCGGAGTCCACGAAGTAGCCGCGCGGCAGCACGTGCAGGATCTCGCGATCGCTCGGCAGCGGCACGGTCCCCGCGGCATCCAGGCTGCGCTCGACGTCGGCCGCCAGGATGGCGCGCGCCCGCCGCGCAAACGGGAGCGAGGCGCGGTTGTTGACAGACTCGACGTGCGCGCCGGTGATCCCGACGAAGGCGCGGTCGAACGTGTCGTTGGCCAGCCGCTCGGCCCGTTCCAGGCTCGTGGCGATGGTGCCGGCGGCCTCGTCGATGTGCTCGACCTCGCCCGCGCGGATGCCCTGGGTGGCGGCGTGGCCGATGCCGCGGACGCGGACGCCGCCCCCGGGCAGCGCCTCGCCGATGAGCGTGACCACCTTGTGGGAGCCGACGTCGATTCCGGCGATCATCGCGGGCCTCCTGGGTTGGCGAGACGGTACACGGGGTGAGCAGGGAACCGCAGGTCGACCACGACGTCGTCCGTCGATCGGCCGAGGTGGCTCTGCAGGGCACTGAGGGCCAGGCGCTGCGCTGGCAGCTGGGCAGCGGCCTCGCCGAGGCGAACCTCGTAGCTGTCCGCAACCGTCGCGATGAACCCGTCGTCCGGGCGGTACACCAGGTTGCCGAACGCTTGGGCGTACGCCAGGGCGGCCGCAAGCCGGCCTTCGGGGAGCTGCTGGCCCAAGCCGATCGGCGCGGGGGAGAGGTCGGCGACCTGCGGAAGGTCGAGGGCGGCCGTGCCGTCCGCAGGCGGGACGATGGCGCGGCCGGTCTCGTCGATCAAGAGCAGCGACGGGCCGCTCTGCCACGCTAGCACCGGCCGGGTCTCCTGGATCGCGATCGTGACGCGGGCGGGCAGGCGGACGGTCACGCGCGCCGCGCGGACCTCCGGCAGCGCGGCCAGGATCCGCCGGGCGACCTCCGCGCGATCGAGGGCAAAGACGCGCGTTCCATCCAGGCCGCTGGCCGCGTACACGGCGGCGCCGCCGTGCCGGCCGTTGCCGATCACCTGCGCGCCGCGCACGACGTAGATGCCGGCCGTCGCGGCGTGTGCCGCCGCGATGGCCAGCGCGAGCGCGGCCGCCAGCGCGATGCGCCGCGAGGGGTCCGCCAGCACCGTCCGCGCCGCGCCGGATACGTCCGGCGTTTGGGCACGGTGCTTGGGCCGTGGCGCAGGCGTAGCCGTGCCGTCAGGGCGCGGCGCCGGCGCCGACGAACGCGGGGCGGACAGCGCCCGCGCCGAGCGGAAGACCCGCATGAGCCGCCTGCGGCGGCGCTTACCCAGGATCGCCATCGCCCAGACCCAGCGGCTCGATCTCCAGCTCCAGCGCGATCCCGAAGCGCTGGAGCACCGCGCCTTTCGCGCGCGCGATCAGCGCATGGACGTCGCGGCTCGTCGCGCCGCCCTCGTTGACGAAGAAGTTGGCGTGGATGGGTGAGATGCGCGCGCCACCGGCGTGCGCCCCCTTGAGGCCGGCCGCCTCGATCAGCCGACCGGCGTGGTCGCCGGGGGGGTTTTTGAACATCGAACCGACGGAGGGCGCCGCAGGCTGCGTCGTTCGCCGGTGCTCGGCGAAGCCGGCCATGCGCGCGGCGATGGCCGCGGGTTCCTCGCGCGCCACGCGGAGCGTGGCGTGGAGCACGACGCGGTCCGGATCGCCCTTGAGCGCCGACGTGCGATAGCCAAAGCCGAGCGCGCGCGCCTCGATGCGTCGCTCCGTACCGTCCGGCTCGAGCACCAGGACGCTCTCGACGCTGTCGGCCATCGACCAGCCGTGGGCGCCGGCGTTGGTGACCACCGAGGCCCCCACGCTGCCCGGGATGCCGACGCCGGCCTCGATGCCGGCCCAGCCGGCGCGCGCCAGCTGTCGCGCCAGCGACGCGAGCGAGACGCCGCTCTCGGCGCGCACGCGCGCCGTGCCGGTCGCCGGATCCTCGGCCTCGATCGCCCACGCCTCGCACCGGTTGACGAGGACCAGCCCGCCGAAGCCCGCGTCGCTGACCAGGACGTTGCTGCCACGGCCGAGCACGCGCACCGGCAGCCGTAGCCGCCGTGCCAGCGCCACCCAGCCGGCCAGGTCGGCCGTATGGCGCACGCGCAAGACCGCGTCGGCAGGTCCGCCGACGCGCAGCGAGGTGTGCTCGGCCAAGCCCGCGCCGACGCGGTCGCCCTCCAGGCCGGCCTCGGCGGCCGCCGCCATCAGGCGCTCTGCCGAGGCAGCGCGCAGGAGATCCACGCATTCGGCCGACGCGTCGCGGATGGCGCCCGCGCCCATGAACAGCGCGACGTCGCCCGGCCGCGCGCCGCGCGCGACGAAGCGCGCGGCTTCGCCAAGGCTGGCGGCGAGGGTCGCGCGCGGGACGGCGGCGGAGAGCTCGGCCGCGCTGACGTCCGGGACGGGTTCGCGGCGTGCGGCATGGACCGGCGTCAACACCACGTGGTCCGCCGCGCCGAGCGCCGGCGCGAACCGGTCGGCGAACCGACGGAAGCGCGCGTGCGTGTGCGGCTCGACGACGGCCCAGCGCGCAGCGCCCGGCCAGCGCGCGGCGGCCGCATCGAGCGTCGCGGCGATCTCCGTCGGATGGTGGGCGTAGTCGTCGACGACGGTGACGCCGCCCGCGATCGCGCGAACGCCAAAGCGCCGTGCGACGCCGCGGTAGCCGGCGACGGCGCGCCGGATCGTCGCCCGGTCGATGCCGAGGCCCTCGGCCACGGCGATGGCGGCGAGGGCGTTGGCCACGGCGTGCCTCCCGTGCAGCACGGTCGTGAACCGCCCGAGAGCGCCGCCCGGCCCCGCGACGTCGAACGTCTGCCCGTCTGCGCCGGACGCGACGATGGTCGCGCGCCAATCGGCGCCCTCGGCGCCGACATCGCCCGCGACGGCGTAGCGCTCGAGGGGCGCCGGGCAGGCCGCGGCGACCTCGTCCAGGCGCTCCGCGGCCGCCCATGCGATCAGCCGCCCGCTGGGCGCGACGTTGCGGGCGAAGTCGGCAAACGCGCCGACGAACGCGTCGTCGTCCGCGTACTGATCCGGGTGGTCGAGCTCGAGGTGCGTGATGATGGCGATGGCCGGCGCGAGCGCGAGAAAGGTCCGGTCGTACTCGTCCGCCTCGACGACGAGGTCGGCCGATGGCGTCACGCGCGCGTTCGACCCAAGGTCGCGGACGTGGGCGCCGATGAAGTACGACGGGTCACGGCCGGCGGCGGTCAGGACCCACGCGACGAGCCCGCTCGTCGTGCTCTTGCCGTGCGTGCCGGCGACCGCGATCGTACACGTCCCGGGCGCCGTCGAGAGCGCCCCGAGCAGCGCGGCGCGCTTGACGATCGGCACGCCCGCGGCGTGCGCGGCCCGCAGCTCGGCGTTGTCGCCCGGGATGGCCGGCGAGGGCACGACGAGGGCGCAGCCGGCCGGCAGGTCGGCCGCGTGGCTGGCGCGCGCATCGATGCCGAGCGTGCGGAGCGCGGCGAGCTCTGGCCCGTCGTCGCGGTCGGTGCCGGAGACGGCCAGGCCGCGCGCGTGGAGTGCCCGGGCCAGCCCGCTCATGCCAGCGCCGCCGATGCCGACCAGGTGGACCCGCGCGCCGGCCTCCAGCGCCGGGCTGCTCGGGCCGGCCGGCCAGCCGAGCAAGGCCAGGGGTGGCGCCACGTCGGGCGTCGGGAGCGTCACTTGAGCACCCGGAGCATGATGAGCAGGGTCAGGAAACCGCCCAGGAGCCACATGGCATAGGCCTGGGGCAGGATGGCGGGGACGGCAAAGCGCACCCAGGACTCCGCGCGCGCGGAGAACGTCGGGACGATCACGCCGAAGACGCTGCTCGGGTAGCCGAGCGAGTGCGTGTAGAACCAGGCGGTCCAGACGACGAGCCAGCCGTTGAACAAGCCGACGGCGACGTCGAAGACCGCGCCGCTGAACGGGTTGGGGGGCCAGCGGCCGGCAAACGTCAGCGTGTCCCCGGCGTAGAGGATGACGACCCAGAGCACGATGAGGCCCATGTACACGAACCACTTGCCCAGCGCGACGTTGGTGACGCCGTCTTCGGCGCGCAGGAACGTGCCGTAGAAGGCGTCCCCGAGGTAGCGCTCCGCGGCGGCCAGCATGAACAGCATGGCCGCGTAGCCGACCGTGGCCCCAAGCTCGCGCGGGAACTTGCGCACGAAGCCGACGAAGCCGAAGACGAACAAGAGCAGGAGGGCCACGTACTCGATGGGCACCATCAGTTGTAGACCTTCTGCCGCGGCCCGCGCTCCAGCGACCCGATGCTGAGGGCGCCGAGGATCAGCACGAGCAGCATGATCCCTAGCGCGGCGCGCGGGCCGAGGGCCTGGACGCGTTCGGCCAGGCGCGAGCCGGCGTTGAACGGCGAGACGACCGCGCCCGGGAGGATGCGCTCGAGCACGAAGCGGGCGACGGTGAGGCCCGTCATGGCGCCCAAGCCGGCGCCGATGATCCGCTCGAGCACGGACGAGATGCCGCGCCCACTGCCCGTCGACGTCACGCCGGCCGCCAGCAGCCGCGAGCCGCCGTACGCCAGCACGACGACGCCGATCAGGAAGAAGCCCACCTGCCAGCTGTTGGCCTCTTGGGTGGGCAGCACGGCTGGCGCGAGCAGACCGCCTGGGATCAGGGTCGCCGCCAGGTTCCAGACGCGCGTGGCCACCCATGCGAGCAGCGACCAAAGGCGTCCGACGACGAACGCGAGGGCCAGCGTGATGAGCAGCGTGGCCAGCTCGCGGCGGGCGCCGCGCGCCAGCCCGATCAGCGCGGCCGCGACGACGATGGCCAGCGCGATGGCGCTGAGGTCGATGGCGCCGATGGCGACCTGGGCGGCGGCGATGACGCCGTCGGTCGGGGCGGGGCCGCCGACGCCGGCGGGCGGCGTCGCGCCGGGCGGGCCGCCCAGCAGCCCGCGCGCGGCCGCGGCCCCAAGCGCCGTGAGCATCCAGCCCGTCATGCGGCCCGTCCGGCGAGCGCCAGCAGCGCCCGGCCGATGGCCTCAGCGGCATCGGGTCGGTCCAGCGCGGCCGACGCGCGGCGCATCGCGTTCAGGTGCGCCGGTGCGCCGATGCGGGCCGCGACCTCGGCGACGAGGCGGTCGGCGTCAAGCTCGGCGTCGGGGACGATGACGGCGGCGCCGGCATCGCGGAGGACGCGGGCGTTCGGCCATTGGTGGCCGCCTGAGATCGGCAGCGGCACGAGGATCGCGGGCAGGCCGCGCGCGGGGAGCTCGCCGAGCACCGAGGCGCCGGCTCGGCATACGACGAGGTCTGCCGCGGCCAGCGCCTCCCCCATGGCCGCGCCCTCGAGGTACGGCGCGACCCGATAGCGCGCGCGCGCGCTGGCTGACAACGCCGCCCGACGATCCAGCGCCGCCTGGGCGCCCCGCGGACCGGCGACGTGCAGGATGGTGCAGCGGGCCGCCAAGCGTGCGGCGGCCCCCGCGACGGCCTCGTTCAGCCGGCGGGCGCCCTGGCTGCCGCCGAACACGAGCAGCATGCGGTCGTCTGGCGCCAGGCCCAGGCGCTGGCGGGCTTCGGCGCGATCGGCGTTGCGCACGACGGGGCGCACCGGGTAGCCGGTGGTCGTCGTCCGGCCGGTAGGGAGGTGCGCGCGCGCGGCATCGTGGGTGACCAGGACGCGATCGGCGATGCGGGCGATGGCGGCTACGGCGCGGCCGGGCCGGACATCGGGCAGGTAGACGGCGAGCGGGACGCCCGCGAGCCGCGCCGCCAGCGCGGCAGGCACGCTGACGTAGCCGCCGGTGACGAAGACGACGTCGGGCGAACCCGCGCGCATCGCGCGGGCGGCGGAGACCGTGCCCGCCGCCATGCGCCCTGCGTTGGCCAGCGCGCGCAAGGAACCCGCGCCGACGATGGGCCCGGTGGCGACCGGGCGGAACGGCACGCCGCGCTCGGCCATGAGGCGCGCTTCCAGGCCGCCGGCCCGCCCGAGCCACGTCACGGCGCTAACCCGCGCGCCCAGCGCGTCGAGCACGGTGAGCGCGGGATAGACGTGCCCTGCCGTTCCGCCACCTGAGATCCAGAGTTCCATAAGCCACTGCTCGCACGGGGTCCGCGCGGCGGGCGATGCCGAGCAGCAGCCCCATCGCCCAGAGGCATGTCACCAGGCTCGACCCACCATAGGAGATGAACGGTAGCGTGACGCCCGTCGGAGGGACCACCGCGGTGCTGACGCCGATGTGGATGGTTGCCTGCGCGATGAGCCAGGTGGTGAGCCCGACCGCGACCAGCCGATCGAAGCGATCGACGGCGCCTGCGGCCGCGCGATAGCCGCGCCAGCCGAGCAGGCCGAAGAGGGCGATGACCAAGAGGGCGCCGGCCACGCCGGTCTCCTCCGCGATGACCGCGAAGACCGTGTCGGTATGCGCGGTGCCGTATGGGAAGGCGTACTTGACGTGCCCTTGCGCCAACCCCGTGCCGAACCAGCCCGTTCCGGTCATCGCCTGGCCGACGTACAGCATCTGGTAGCCCGCGCCGAGTGGATCGGCGGTCGGGTCGAGGAACGATTGGATGCGCTCCACGCGGTACCGCGCCGTGGCAACGAAGACGACGAGCACAAGCCCGGCGATGAGGCCGGCGCGCGCCATCTGCCAAACGTCCGCGTCGGCGACGTACAGCATGGCGGCCGCGACGGCGAGGATGAGCAGCGAGGTCGAGAAGTGGCCCTGAACGATGATCAACCCGCACACGGTGCCGATGAGCATTGAGTAAGGCAGGAGGCCCCGCGACCACTGGCGGATCTCCGTCCCGCGGCCGGCCAGCCAGTCCGCCAGATAGATGACGGTCGCCAGCTTGGCCAGCTCGCTGGGCTGGACCGAGCCGCTGGCCAGCGCCCAGCGCGCGCTGCCGTTGATCTGCGCTCCGAGCAGGGCGACCGCGGCGAGCAGGGCCAGCGTGCCCATGAAGCCGAGCACCGAGAAGCGTTGGAGCACGCGCGCGGGCAGGCCGAACAGGATGCTGCCTCCCAGGATCCCGATGACCAGCCAGACGACGTGCCGCTCCAGGAAATGGGTGGTGGAGAGCGTCGTGCTCGGGTCGTCGGCGAAGGGCATCGGTCGCATCGTCGTGCTCGGGCTTGCCGTGTAGATGGCGACGAGACCGATCAGCACGAGGACGGTCGCCGCCGCGGCAAGCGCGCGATCCGGCCCAGGGCGGCGCGGCTGTGCGGCGCCCGCTGGTGCTTCCTGCGCGCTGGCGCGCGGGATGGCCTGGATCACGCGACCTCCACGGGCCGCTCGGCCATGGCCAGCGCGTCGACAGCGGCCCGGAAGCGCGCGGCGGTGTCGTCCGCGAGCCGACTCGGTCGGGCGGGCAGCGCGAGCAGGACGGTGCTGCCGCGGCTGGCAAGATGGGCGGCGGCCTGGGCGGCATCGCCCACATCGGAGCACCGGACGACCATCGCGGCGTGCCCGGCGGCGGCCAGCCGCTCGGCGAGGCCGTCTGCGCCGGGCCCGAACAGCAGCAGGCGCGACGCGCGCGCCGCGACAACCTCGGTCCACGCGGTGAGGGCGCGGTCGGTGGCCGCGATGCCCGTCCCGTCGGCGATGAGGAGGACGCGACCTCGACAGCTGGCCATGGCTAGGGCGGCCCGGCGCGGTGACGCGATGCCGTGGGCACACAGCCAGACGACGCCGGCCACACGGCCCACGTCCTCCGCTGGCGCAGCGATTAGGCGGGAATCCGTGATGGCGATCGGAGGCATGCGACGCTCCTCGAGGGGTGGTACGATCATCCTGCAGGCAGCGACGCGCTGAGCGCGACGCCGACGACCGCGGCGGCGGCGCCGGCGAGCCAGAAGCGACGGACGACCGTGGTCTCTGGCCAGCCGCCCATCTCGAAGTGGTGGTGGAGCGGTGCGCAGCGCAGGATCCGCCGTCCGCCGGTCGCCTTGAAGTAGCCGATCTGGACGACGTCCGACGCGACCTCCGCGACGAACACGGCGCCGATCGCGGGCAGGACGAGCCAGGTGCCCGTGGCGAGCGCGAGGACGGCGAGGGCGGCGCCGAGCGCCATCGACGTGACGTTGCCCATGAACACGCGCGCCGGATGCCGGTTCCAGACCAGGAAGCCCAGGCTGGCGCTGGCCACGGCAAAGCACCAGGCGGCCGCGCCCGGCGCGCCGCGCATCAAGAGCACGACGGCGAGCGCGCCAAAGGCCAGGGCGATGAGCCCCGCCGCCAGGCCGTCGAGCCCATCGCTCAAGTTGACGCCGTTGGCGGTGCCCATGATGGCCACGAACGCCACGAACCACCAGAGGGCCGCCCATACGCCCGACGGGGCGTAGGTCCGAGCAAGCCAGGTGGCAAGGCCGGCGGCCATTACGGCCTGGAGGAGCAGGAGGTGCCGCGCTTCGAGCCCGACGCCCAGCTCGCGCGCCCGTCCTTTGCGGGCAAGCCCGAGCCAATCGTCCAGGAGCCCGATCGCGCCAAAGGCGACCAGCGCGACGGACACCGGGCCGCGGAGGTCCAGGCCCGGCGCACCGCTTGCGGGCACCGCCGCCAGCGCCGCGGCCACGACGGCCAGCAGGGCGAGCCCGCCCATCGTCGGCGTCCCCGCCTTGGCCGAGTGGTCAGGTCCGTCGGCCCGGATCATCTTGCCGAGCTGGCGGCGGCGCAGCCACGCGATCAGCGGCCGCGTGAGCACGGCCGTGAGGACCGCCGGGACGACGGCCCACGCCGCCAGCGCGAGCGGGCTCATGGTGCGCCCCCCAGCATGGCAATCCCGGCTCGCGGCGCGATGTCGAGCGTCTGCACGGCCGCCTCGGCCACCGCGCGGAAGAGCGGCGCCGCGACATGAATGCCGGTCGTGTCCTCCTGCGGGCGATCCACCTTGACGAAGATGACCGCCCGCGGCGCGTCGGCAGGAAGGAAGCCGCAGAAGCTGGCGATCGTCTCGTTGTCGCTCGGGTCGAAGCGGGACGGCACCTCGGACGTGCCGGTCTTGCCCGCGACGCCGTAGCCGGGCACGGCAGCTTCCGTGAGCTTGCTCGCGACGATGTCGGCCAGCAGCCGGCGCATGGTCTGGGCGGTGGCCGGCGAGACGACCTGCGCCGCCATGCGCGGCGGGACGGGCTGCGCGATCCCATCCGGACCAATGCGTGCGCTGACGACGTGCGGCACCATGCGGCGGCCGTCGTTGGCCAGCGTGGCCATGGCGGCCGCTACCTGGAGCGGTGTGGCCGTCATCCCCTGCCCGAAGGAGCTGAGCGCCCAGTACGCCTCGGACCAGCCGTCGTCCGATGGGGCGTAGAGCATGCCGTCGACCTCGCCAGCTAGGTCGATGCCCGTCGGCGACCCGAAGCCGAAGGCGGCCAGCGCGGCGTGGAAGCGCTCCGGGCCGAGGGTGCCGGCCACGTGGGCCGCCCCGACGTTGAGGCTGAGCCGGAGCATCTCGTGCATCGTGACGACGCCGTGGCTCGTGCGGTCAGGGTTGACGACCTGGATGCCGCCGAAGCGATACGGCGACGTATCGTTGTACGTGGTTCCGGTGGAGAGCAGCCCCGCGTCGATGCCGGCCGCCAACGTGAACGGCTTGATGACGCTGCCCGGCGGAAAGATGCTGCCGACGGCCGGGTCGATGAAGCGCCGCGGTTCGGCGGCGAACGCGCTGTAGCGGTTGGGGTCGTAGTCCGGCAGGCTCACCGAGGCGAGCAGCGCCCCGGTCATGGGATCGAGCACGATCACCGTGCCGCCTTCGGCGCCCTGGTCCGCGATCTCCTTGGCCAGCGCAGCGCGTGCGGCCGCTTGGAGGTCGACGTCGATCGTGAGCACGAGGTCGGCGCCGTCGCGCGGCGGGACGTAGGCCAGCGGGTCGGTGCGGTAGGTCCCTGGCCGCCGGCCCGCAAACCCCATCAGCTCGTCGTGGTAAAACCCCTCGACGCCGCTGTGGCCCTGGATGTCGAGGTCGACGAACCCGGTCACGTGGCCGGTGAGGTCGCCCAGGGGGTAGACGCGGCTCTGGCGTGGCGCGGTGGCCACGCCTACCAGGCCCAGCCCGTCGATGGCGGCTGCCATCTCCGGCGTGGCGCGCCACGCCAGGTTGACCCACCGGCCGGTCGGCTGTGCCAGCAGCGCGGCCACCTCGAGCGGATCCAGGCCGAGGATCCCGGCCAGGGCGCCGGCCGCGGACGAAGCGTCCGATAGGGTCGCCGTGTCGACCGTCACGTCGTACCGATCGTATGATTCCGTGGCCAGGACGACGCCGTCGCGATCCCAGAGCGCGCCGCGCTGGGCGGCGAGCGCGTTGCCGCCGGCCGGTGGCGCATCGGAGCGTGCCAGACCGAGGACGGCCACGCGGGCGCCGAGCAGCGCGACGACGAGCGTCGTGCCGAGCGCAAGCACCTGGAGGCGTGATTGTCGCGCGGGCACGGCGCGGCTCATGGCGCGGCCGCCTGCGGCTGTGCCTGCCAGCCGTCGATGGCCATGAGCTGCGCGTACCACGGTCGCACGCGGGCGTCACCGTGCTGTACGCCCGCCAGCCACAAGGCCAGCGGGCTGTCGGCGTCCGGAACGTCCGCAAACGGCTGGGGTGCGAACGTGGCCCCGTCATCGACGGTGGCGATGACGATTGCCACGTCGTCCGGTGGGCCGTAGCCGAGCTGGACGGCCCGCTCGGCGAGGCGCCGCGGATCGGAGGCGATGCCGAGGGCCACGCGCGCGCCGGCGCGCTGCATCGTCAGGTCCTGTCGTCTGCCGATCATCTCGTTGATCCGCAGGCCGCGCGTGGCGAGGTCGTTGGCGATCGTCACCCAGAGGAGCGCGCAGGCTGTGCCAAGCGCGACGACGAGCGTGGCCGTGCCGTATCGGTGCGCGGTGGAGGCGCCCACGTCGGGCCTCACCGGAGCCGGCAGCGCCGGCCGAGCGATCATGCTGCGCCTCCGACGACCGCCAGCCGCTCGGCCACGCGAAGTCGCGCGCTGCGGGCGCGGGGGTTGCCCGCGATCTCTTCGCTGCTCGGCTGGATGGCTCTGCGACCGACCAGGCGCAACACGGCCTGTGGCGCGGGCGCAAACGGCGGCGCGTCGGGCGACGGCTCGCCAGCGAGGGCGCGCAGCGCGCGCTTTACGAGCCGATCCTCCAGGGAGTGGAAGCTGATCACGACCAGACGACCGCCGGCGACGAGCCGCTCGGCGGCCTTGGGGAGCGCTGCCGCGATCTGGCCGAGCTCGTCGTTGACGGCCATCCGCAGCGCCTGGAACGTGCGCGTTGCCGGGTGGATGCGCCCGGCCTTGCCGTGCGGCCGGCCGACGGCCCGAAGGACGACGTCCGCCAGCTCCGCGGTCGTCCGAATCGGCCGCGCGGCCACGATGGCGCGGGCAATTCGGCGGCTGGCGCGCTCCTCGCCGAGCGTGTAGATGAGGTCGGCCAGCTCGCCCTCGACCAGCGCGTCGAGCAGTTGGGCGGCCGGGCGGCCGGCGCCCTGGTCGAGCCGCATGTCCAGCGGCCCTTCGGCTTGGAACGAGATCCCGCGCTCCGGGTCGTCAAGCTGGTCGGAGGAGATCCCGAGGTCGAAGAGGATCCCGTCAAACCGCGCAAAGCCCTCGCGCTCGGACAGCTGGTCGAGGTCGGCGAACGTACCGTGGACCAGCGTGGCGCGCGGTGCAAATCGAGCGAGCGCGTGGCTGGCGCGGACGATGGCCTCTGCGTCGCGATCGAGGCCAAGCAGCCGGCCGTCAGGGGCACTGGCGGCCAGGATGGCCGCGGCATGGCCCGCGCCACCGAGCGTGGCGTCGAGGTAGGTGCCGCCAGGTCGCACGGCAAGCGCGTCGAGCGTCTCGGCGAGCAGCACCGGGACGTGGTGCGTGCTCGCCGGAGTGCGGGTCGGCGCGGCCATCACTAGAGGCCCAGCGGACCGTCGACGTCGAACGCGGCCTTCAAGTGCGCGAGGATCTCGCGCGAGTGCGCGCGCCACGTCTCCGGCTTCCACAGCTCGATCCGATCCTTCACGCCGAGTACCATGACGGGGTGTGCCGGCGCAAGCTCTGCGAACTCGCGCAACGACTGCGGGATCGGGATGCGGCCCTGGCGGTCGAGCATCGTCTCGACGCCGGGATAGATCAGCCGCTCGAGCAGGCGCGAGCTGGTGACCGTTAGGTCCGTGCTGGCCAGCCGCTCGCTGATCTGCTCCCAGCGCGCCGCCGGGAACAACCAGAGGCAGCCCTCGAGGCCTTGCGTCAGGAACATGCCGTCTGCGAGCGCGTCCCGGTACGGCTTGGGCAGGATGACGCGGCCCTTGTCGTCCAGGCTGTGCTCGTGCTGACCCTTGAACGGTGTGATCGACATGGAGGTTGGCGTCGCCTTCGGTCACGTGGTGCGGAACCTTCGCCCATCCCACTTTTTCCCACCTGACTACCACTGGCCGCCATTGTAACGCCACCTGAGCTCCACCGCAAGGGGGAAAAACCAACTTGGTGTCGCGAACGCGTCGCACAGATGCGCAACAATGGTGTTCGAAGCCATTGACAGTCGGCGCACCTTGGCTATAATCTAGAATGCATGTTCTAAGCCGCGAACCGCGCGGCTTGCCACCCACGATTCGTCCAAAGGAGAGCGAACCATGTATCAGCGCGTCGTCGTCGTGGGCAATCTCGGGCGCGATCCCGAGATGCGCTACACCGCCAACGGCACCCCAGTCGCCAACTTCCCCGTGGCGACCAATCGGGTCTGGAACGATGGGGACGGCAATCGACAGGAGGAGACCACCTGGTTTCGCGTCAGCGTGTTCGGCCGACAGGCCGAGGTCTGCAACCAGTACCTCCAGAAAGGCCGGATGGTCCTCGTCGAGGGCGACATCCGCACGAGCACGTACACGGATCAGGACGGCGTGGAGCGCAACGGTTGGGAGCTGAGGGGCAACGTGATCAAGTTCCTCGGCGGTGCCGGAGAGCGCGGCCCCCAGGGCGCTGATGCGGACTTCGCCGTCGAACGCGGTGGTGTTGCTGCAGGCGCACCGCCGGTCAACGAGGATGAGATCCCGTTCTAGCCGCGCATGGGAGCCGGCGCTGCACTGCTGCTTGGTCCATTGCATGGCAGCATTCCCGGGATCGTGCAGCGTGCGGCTGCGGGACGCGCCTTCCGTGCTGACGCGGCCTACAGGACGCAAGGTCCATGCCAGCCCGTGCCGGTGGCGAATGTCGCGGTAGAAGGCGACGGGCCGCGCTCTGGAGCGCGGCCCGTCGCCTCGGTCGATGCGGTCGGCGCCCCACACGTGGGGCGGAATCCCCAGCGCGGGCGGTGCCTCATGCGCTCAGCGCGGCGCCTGCGGCGGGGGAAGATCGAACACCTGAATCCGGTGGTTGTCCTGATCGACCACGTAGAGCTGCTCGTCGTGGATGGCGATGCCGGTCGGCGTGTTGAACTCGCCGGGGCCGCGGCCGACCGTGCCGAAGTCCCCGATCCATCGTCCGTTCGGGTCGGCGACGTCGTAGACGCCTACGTAATGCGTTGCGGAGCGCGTGACGTACATGCGCGCGTTCGCGTCGAACGCCATGCCTCCGACGCGAAAGATCGTCTCGTCCGAGTAGGTGTGGCCGATGCTGTCGACGTAGGCCCCGCTGAGGTCGAAGCGCTGGATCAGGTAGTCATCGCCGAGGCCGACGTAGAGCAGCCCCGCGCTGTCAAAGCCGAGCGCGCGCGGTGACGTGAACTGGCCGCGGCCTTGGCCCAGCTCGCCGATCGTCCGGCGCACCGTGCCGTCCGGTGCGAGCACGACGACTCGGCCGGCCTCTGCATCGGACACGAACAGATCGCCGTCAGGGGCGAGGGCAAGCGCGCTGGGAGCGAGGAGGCTGCCTTCGGCGCTCGTGCTCAAGGTCCGCACGACATCGCCTTCTGGCCCCAAGGCGACCACGCTGCCCGCTTGGTCCGCAGCATAGACCGTGCTGCCGTCGGGCGTTACGGCCACGCCGGACACGCCGAAGAGGGTTCCCGCGCCCAATCGCCGGATGAAGGTGCCGTTGGCGTCAAAGGCCTGCAGGCCGACCGTGTCGCCGACGTACACGATGCCGGCGCCATCGATCGCGACGCAGAACGGGAGCTGTAGGGTGCCGTCCGACGTGCCCTGGCTTCCGAACTGCCGCGCGAACCTGGGCAGCAACGCCAGCGCGCGCTCCGTGGCCATGGCCGCGGCGGGCGATGTCGGCTGGCTGGTGGCCGACGCTGGCGCCTCCGCCGTCGCCGCGGCCGTCGAGTCGGCGTTGGTCGCGTTGGTCGCGCCGGGCGTGCCCATGGCGTTGGGCGTCTCGTTCGACCGGCAGGCGAGCGCGCCGAGCCCGAGCGTCGTGGACGCGAGCACCGCGGCCAGGCGTCGCCTGCCGCTCTGCACTGGGAAGGAAGGCATGGTGTTCCTCGGTGGGCTGAAGGGCGGAGCTGCGGATTATACCGCCGCGGGGCGGCAGATCGACGAGCGCGCGTGCCGGCCGCGCCATGGCGCGGCGCTGACCTGCGCCGTGGATCGGACGTGCGGCAGGAAGATCCGGTGCGGCGACGGCGCGGCGGGCGCCGTGCGGGTCGCCGTCGCGGGGTCCGTCGCCCGCGCCCGGGGGGTCGCGGTCGGCTCGCTCGTCGCGCTGCCCCTGGGCCGAGTCGCGGAGGCGATCGGGGGAGGTGTAGCTCGACCGAAGACGAAGAGGCCGCCGTTCTCGGTGGCCAGCCACAGGGCGCCGGTGGCAGGATCCTCAGCGATGGCCGTCACGCCGCCGGCGCCGATGTGGGCCGCGCCGAGCACGAGCGGCCGCCAGGCGTCGCCCTCACGGACGATGGCGCCCGGTGCATCGTCGTGCACTGCCACCCCAAACGGGTCGGGCTCGGCGAACGCGTGGCCGCGGGTCGTTCCGATCCAGACGCGGCCGGACGCATCGTCCGCGATCGCGGTGATCCATCCGGCGCCGCGGATGACATCGGCGTGCCACCGGGCGCCGTCGAAGCGGTTGATGGCGGCGTCCACGAATGGCCAGGCGTCCAAGAGCGAACCGTCGATCAGGTCGTAGGATCCGGCCCAGGTCGTGCCGTCGCGTGCGACGTGGATGCTCCGGACATCGCCGGTGATCAGCGGGTCGCGGTCGGACGGCTTGCCGCTGCCGTGGAACGTGGCGAGGCCCAAGCGCCCGCCCGTCCACGCCACCCAAGCGTCGGCGGTCAGGCGGCTGACGCCGCCGCCGGCCCGGCGCTGGAGGTTCGGATCGTTGTGGTGGCTGGTGGCGACCCACGCGCCTGCCTCGTCGAGCGCGATGTCGAGCACGGTATCGCCGGCCAGCCCGCGCTGCGTGCCGGCATAGGTGTGATGCTCGAAGGAACCGGTGTCCGGGTTGTGGATGACGACGCCGTTGCCGTAGTGCGTCGTGCCGGCCGCGCCGCTCCCGCCCGCCGCGGCGCCAAAGCCGATCCACACGCGCGCATCGCGGTCGATGGCCAGGCTGCTGACGTCGTCGTCGGGCAGGCCGCCGCCCGTGGAGCGCAGCGGCGGCTGCCAGGCGAGCGTGGCAAGGTCGACGACGCTCACGCCGCCGTCGACCCAGGCGCCGTCGCGGAACTGCGTCTTGGTCGACGCGATCCACAGGGCGCCCGCGCGCTCCGCGAGGTCCGTGACCGTGTCGCCGGCGAGGCGCCCCCGCGTGCTTGCCACGGTGTACTGGCTCCAACCATGGCCGTCAAAGCGCAGCAGGCCCGCGCCGCGCGTACCAGCCCAGAGCGAGCCGTCGGATGCGAAGCGAAGCGCGGTCAGGTCGTTGCTCGGCGGCGCGCTGGGTGTGGTCGTCAGCCGCGCTGTGACCCTCCCTTGGCCGTCGATCGGAACGATCCCCGCGCCGCCGGCGCCCGGCCCGTTCGTGCCCAGGTAGGCGGCGCTGCCGTGCGCGGCGATGGCCAAGAGCAGCGCCCCATCGCCGGCGTTCGGCCAAGCTGTCCAGCTCGAGCCATCCCAACGCGAGGCGCCACGGCCCGCGCGCTCCTCGGCGCAGGTCGCCCAGACGTACATGCCGTCCGTGGCAAGCGCGGGCACCGTCTTGCCGCATAGCCCATCGTCCGCATCGAACGCGCGCCAGCGCTCGCCGTCGTACTGCAGGACCCCCCGTGCCCAAGTGCCGGCCCACAGCAGCCCCGACGCATCGATGGCCAGGGCGAGGATCTGATCCGTGCTCGGACCGCGCTCGGGGTTTCCGGTTCGGCCGACGGCGCCGACATGCTCCCACGCGCCCGTTTGCGGATCGAACAGAGACAGCGCCGGCCGCATCGAATCCGCCTGCCGTCCGTGCGCGACCCAAACGCGCCCATCCGAGGCGACGGCAATGTCCACGATCGCTGCCGAGCCCGGACCGTCGAACGGCCCCGGCTCCGCAGGATCGAACGGAACCGTCGGCCAGGCCGTCCATCGGCCGGTGCGCGGATCCCAGCTGGCGATTCCGGAGGCGCGCGTTCCGGCCCAGACGGCGCCGCTCGGAGAGACGGCAACGGCGCGCACGTCGTCGTCGGGCAGGCCATCAGCCTCCGACCAGGCCGTCCAGGTGCTCCCCGATGCCCGCGAAACGCCGCCTTCGGTGGCCAGCCATGCTTCGCCCGACGCTCTGCCAAAGGCGATGTCGTGCACGCGATTGTCCGGCAGGCCGGGCTGCGATGGGAACGCATGTTGCGCAAACGCGCCCGTGCGGCGGTTCCAGACGATCACGCCGCCGCCCTCGGTGCCTGCCCAAAGCGCGTCTGGCGTGCGCGGGTCGATGGCCAGCGCCATGACCTCGTCGCCCGAGGCCTGGACCGACCAGCTCCGCGGGTCGTCGATCAGGCCGGGCGCCTGGGCAGCGCCGGGCTCCGCGGCGCCGGGGCGCAGGGTGCATGTCGCCGCGATGATCAGGGCGGCGATGGTCGATCGAGGCGCGGTCATGGGCCCTCGCTGCTGGTGAGATGCGATGTGCTCACGGTGTCCGTGGCGGATGAGGGAGCGATGATGTCGGGATGAACGGCCGCCCAGGAACGACGACCGTCGTGGCCGGGCGCGTGTGTACGACGGGCGGAGCGGCCGCGGGGGTACGCGGCGTTGCTGGCGGACGCGTGGTCTTGGCGCCCAGCCGGTCCACCGCATCGACTAGGTCGCGCACGACGACGCAGTCCATGGCCGGCAGGTCGCCGCGCCGATCGAGCAGGATGGGCACGATGCCGGCGGCGCGTGCCCCAAACACGTCCTTGACGTAGGTGTCGCCGATGTACACCGTGCGCTCTGCGCGAGCGCCAAGGCGCGCGAGCGCCAGATTGAACACGGCCGGATCGGGCTTGCCGATGCCGATGCGGGCGGAGACCAGAACGAACGCGAAGGCCTGGCCCAGCTCGAGCTCCAACAGGATGGCCTCGAGCCCGTGGCCCCAGTCCGACACCACCGCCATGGGGACATCTGCCGCGCCGAGGGCGCGGAGCGCCGGCAGAACGTCGTCGAACGCGCGCCAGTGGCGCGCGTCCACGTACGCGTCGTAGATGGACGCGGCCGCGCGAGCGCGCAGGGTGGGCTCTGCCGCCAGGGCGGGTAGCGGCGCCAGGCCTTGGTCGTAGCCGGCCGTGAACAGCCGGCGCACCGAAGCCTCCGCCACCCACCAGTCCCCGCGATGCCAGCGCGAGGCGATGTCCGCCATCGCCATGGCCATGGCTTGTTCGAGCGCGGCGGGCTCGAATGGGATACCCAATCGTTCCAGGACCTCCGCCGCGACCTCTCGTGCCGGCGTCCGCTCGTGGATCAGCGTCAGGCCGGCATCGAACAACACGCCCTCGAGCGGCGGATGGCCGCCAACGCGCGGCAACCGCGCGCGGGATGCGTTGTCGCTCACGCCGCGAGCGGTTGCTGGTTGAGCAGCACGACCTGGACGTCGTCGGTCATCGGCCCGGGCTGCACGCGCAGCGCATCGATGGGATCGATGGCGCTGGTGCCGAGCTTGTTCAAGAACTGAGCCAGCACCTCGCCGTCGTCCTCGACGACGATCGGCACGACGATGCGGGGCGCGAGCTCGCCGACGATCTCCGCCGCGCGCGTGGGGTTGAGCGCGCGCGCCCCGCCGAGCGGCAGGACGAGGACGTCGATGGCGCCGAGGTCGGCGGCATCCTCGTCGCGCGGCGGGGCGACCGCCTGGCCGAGGTGGCAGACGGTCACCGACTCGAAGGTCATCGCGTAGGCCGTGTTGAACGGGAAGCCCGCGGGCCCTGGCGTGGGAACCCCGACGATGAACACGCCCTTCACCTCGTACTCGCCCGGGCCCTGGATGGCGAAGGCCCCGGAGCCGTCGCTGGACGGCGGGCTGTCGCCGCCCACTGGCGCAGGCAGCGCCCGTGTCACGATGTCGGCGGTGGCGGGCGCCGTGCCGGGTAGTTCGGAGGCCAGCGTGCCGAACGGGCCGCGCGTTTGAACGGTGGCGCCGCCGTGCCAGGTGATCGTGAGCTCCATGTTCGTCGTTCCGTTCTAGCGCTCGGCCACGATGTCCTTGAGATCGTCGAGGTAGACCACGATGTCCGCGGCCGCTCGCCGGTCGGCGAGCCAAGCCTGCATGGCCCGCGCCCGCAGCTCGCTCCGACGTTCCGGGTCGATGGCGCGGCTCGGATCCTCCTCGACGACCTCGAGGATGTGGTAGCCGAAATCGGTGTGTACGACTGCGGACCGCTCCCCGGGCGCGAGGGCGAGGATGGCGGCCTGGAGCTCGGGGCTGGGCAGGTAGGTGAAGCCCTCGAGCCGAGGAATCCACTCGAGGTCGCCCCCTCGCGCGGCGGTGAGCGAATCGACCGACATCTCGCTCGCGACGGTCTCGAAGTCCTCGCCCGCTTCCAACCGTGCGAGCGCCTGCTGGCAGGTCGCCTCGTCGTCGCACAGGATGTGGCGTGCGCGCACGAATGCCGCCGTCTCTGGGGCCTCGTCGGTCACGGCCTCGAAGACGCGCTGGCCGAGCAGGCCGTTCCGCTCGCCCGCGACGACCTCCTCCTCGACCGTGCCCGCGGCCTCCATCGACGCCTCGAACTCGGCATCGCCGCCCAGGACCTCCCGGGTCTTGGCCAGGCTTGCTTGGACCTCCTCGTCCGTCACGACGATGCCCAGCTCGACCGCTGCTTCCTCGACGAGGGCCTGGTTGATCATCTCGATCAGCAGCTGACGGCGCAGCGCGAGCAGCTGGCGCTGGCCGTCATCGGAGTTCGGGTCCAGGCCCTGCTCGACGAAGAAGCGCTGCGTGTCGAAGGCCTGGCGCTGGAACTCGGCCATGGTGATGGGCACGCCGTTGACCGAGGCCACCAGGTCACCGACCCCGTCGTCGCTCGCGCTCTGGGCCTCGGGCTGGGCCGCCGTCGTCGTCACCACGTCGCTGGCACCGACACCGTCGGCGGGCGGCGGCGGCGGCACGTCTGCCGGCTCGGGGCGATTGCAGGCGGCGAGGGCGAGGAGAAGACCGCCGGTCAGCGCGACGGTCAGGAATCGAGGATGCAGGGAACGCATGTCACTCTCCGAGCGGTGGGGACACCCGGCGCCGAGCGGGCGCGCGGAGTATACCAAGGCGGCCCGTGGGAGCAAGATCAGTGCCGGTCGCGCGCCGCGCGCGCCATGCGCCGTGCGCGCTCGATGCCCAGGCGCCCAGCCGCCGCGACGAGCGCGCGGCGCACATGCCGCCAGGCCGAATCCAGGGTTCCGGCATCGTGCTCGGACTGACGGCGACCGAACACCTCGCCGACGTAGGCGTGGGTGATCGCGTCCAAATCCACGGCGGCCGCGGGCAATTCCACGCCGACGCGATGGCTGTACTCGGCCGGCGTCTCGGTCCGTCGTTGACCGAGCCCGAACCACCGGGCCGCCCGAACCACACGGGTGTACGCGCCGGCGGCGGCGCTCAGGCCGCCAAGCGGCCGCAGCCACGCAAAGCGGAGGATCGCTGCGCCCGCAAGCCCTCCGACGAGCGCGTACAGGATTGGCGCAAGCATGCGCCACGGGCTTGGGTCAAGGGAGGCCAGCGCGGCCGGATCGCGATCCATTGGGCGTCGCTCCTCGGGCAGGAGGTCGTCCTCCGGAAGGCGATCGGCGCGTTCCGGCTGCGCCTGCTGTGGCAGCGCGTCGCCGACAGCGCCCGAGAGATCGTCCAAGGTGGCGGGTCGGGCGATCGGGGACTCGCTGGCCGTGGGCTCGAACTCGACCCAGCCGTACGCGGGGAAGTACACCTCCGGCCACGTATGCGCGTCGCTGTCCCGCTGGCGGTACGCGCCGGAGGGCTCTGCCGCGCCCCGGACGTAGCCGGCGGCTAACCGCGCGGGGATGCCGGCGGAGCGCGCCAGCACGACAAACGACGAGGCGTAGTAGTCGCAGTACCCGCGCTTGGTCTCGAACAGGAACCAGTCGACCTTGTCGCGGTCGACGGGCGGCGGACCGATGTTCTCGTCGTACGTCATCTCGCGGCGGAGGAAGCCCTCGATGCCCCGCGCGGCGTCGTAGCGCGTGGGCGCTCCCGAGGCGATCTTGGCCGAGAGCGCCTGGACGCGCTCGGTCACGCCCTCGGGGAGCCCTGTGTAGCGCTGGACGACCCAATCCGGGTCGTCGGTCCGGGCGCTGCGGAGGCTGGCCTCGTCGGCGACGGAGAGGCGCGAGACGACGTCGTAGCGCGCGCCGACCGGCAGCGCGGTCGTGCTCTCCACGGTCAGCGCCTCGTCCGAGCCGGGCGCCGTCTCGATGCGGATCGGCACGCTGAACGACTCTGGCTGCGGCGCGGCATACAGCTGCTCGGTGGCATCGCGGAGCGTCTCGATGGTCTGGCTGATCGGTACCGTCAGCTCGACGTCAGGCGCAAGGTCGTGATCCCCGCCGGCCGAGCTCACCCGGTCGCCGACGGTGCGCTGCCAGCCCGCGCCGTCGTAGCGGTCGTATACGGCCATCCGGAAGTACTTGGGCAGGAGGCTTTCGTCGCCGGCGGCGGCCAGGTGCGCGTCGAACACGGGGTTGTTGCCGAGGCGGATGGCGCCCGTCAACGGCATGGCCGTGCCGAACTTGCTCCCGCCACCGCGCTCCTCGTACGCGTAGTCGAGGTTGGGAAGGTACCGGAGGGAGAAGTTCTGCGCGGACGAGCGGAAGCCCTCGAGCTGTCGGCCCGTGGCGCGGAGCAGGTCGCTGCGCACGCTGCCGGGCAGGATGAAGGCGAGCCCGATCACCAGCAGCGTGGCCACGAGGGCGTCGCGGAGGAACTCGAACTCGAGGTCGGGGCTGTGGCCGAGCCGAAGGGCGCGCCAGTGTTCGACGCGCAGCGCCAGATGCGTTCGCGCGGCCAAGAGGAAGGCGCAGAGCATGAAGACGACCATGTAGATCAGGCCGTCCTCGCGTCGTGCCGAGTAGAGGTTGAACAGGAGAGCGAAGCCGCTCGGCAGCGCCGCCCCTGTCCAGCTGGCGTAGCGGATGGCAAACCATGCGCAGATGTAGCTGAGCAGCCATAAGAGGAGGCCGAGCGTCACGACGGCAAACAGCTGGGACATGTCCTGGTGGAGGAGCGAGCGATCGTAGGCGTTCTCGGCGGCGACCCGGATCCAACCGACATACCAATCGCGCACGAGCTGCATGCGCCCGTACGTGCCGGTGGCGTCGAGCCAGGCGACGTCGACCGACGCATACCGATCGAGCGTGTGCGCGGCGGCGTAGAACGTCGCGAAGAAACCGGCGACGAAGCTCCAACCGTGCGCCACCGAAACGGGCATCCAGCGCAGCGAGGCCAGCACCGCCGCCGTCAGGACGGCCAGGACGACGATCGGCGCCATGATGCCGAGGCCGGGCACCCAGGCCGCGCTCTCGATCGACCAGGCCAAGGTGACCTGCATGATGAGGACGAGGACGATGCTCGCCCATGGCGTTCCCGTTCGCATGGCACTCTCCCGTCACCGCGCGCCGTTCACGTGGAACGGGCCGGCGCCTTCGGCGGTTCAGCCAACAAAAAACCCCGAAGCGGCCAAGCCGCACGTCGGGGCGCAACGATCGGCATCTCCAGCCTGCGGCGCGCCGCAGGCTCCCTTCCTGCTGCAAACTATAATCGCTGGCCAACGCGCTGCAAAGCCCTTCCCGACACCTCGGAGCCCGCCCACGTTGGATGTTGACGGATCGGCCACACCGCCCGATGGGCTCACGCCCGCCCTCTGCCGGTCGTTGGCGCGAGCGGTCGGCCGGTTTGCCGCCGGTTCCGGCAGCGCCGCAGAACGCCAGGCGGTCGCGCGCGCGGCCGCCGACCTCGGCGCGGGCCAGTGGCCGGCGGTCCCGGCATGGGCCGAAGCCGCCGGCGTCGGTCCAGCCGCCGCTGCCTCGCTCGGGGGCCTGGCGCCGGCGCGCGTGGCCGCGGCCCTGGCGGACCTCGCTTCGCGCACGGTGGCTCGGGGCCGACGCCTGGCCGAGGAGCGTGCGGTGGTTGCCGCCGCGCTCTCCTCGGCAGGCATCCCTTACCGGCCGCTGAAGGGCGCGTGGTCCGCCCCGCTGGCGTGGTCCCCGCCGGCGGCGCGGCCGATGGCCGACACCGACCTGTTCGTGCCGCCCGCGCTGCTGCCGGCGGCCCAGAGCGCCCTCGAAGGGCTCGGCTACCGTCCGCTCGCGCGGACCTGGAAGCACCGCGCGTTCGCGCGCCCCGCCGAACGCGTGGTCGTGGACGCGCGCGGCGAGCACCCCGACAACCCGCGGCCGATCGAGGTGCACGCGTCGTTCGGCGAGGCGCTGCGCGGCATCGCGTGGCCAGGGCCGGCCGCCGGTCCCTTCGACGACGCGGCGCGGGACGCGGCCGCGCTCGCCCACGCGCTGGGCCATGCGTCGGTCGACATCCTGGAGCGGCGCTTACGGCTCGTGACGCTGGTCGACATCGCGCGGCTTGCCGTCGTGCTCGACCCGGCCACCTGGCACCGCGCGCTGGCATCGATGAGCCATCCGCGCGCCGCCCGCTTTGCATGGCCGGCGTTGGCCCTCGCGGAGCGGGAGTTGGGCGCGGTGCTGCCCGAGGGCGGTGCTGGGCTTGCCTTCGCCGTCCACCCGGCGCTCCTGCGCTGGCTCGACGCCGCGGACCTCCACACGGTGTCGCGCGCGGGCCGCGCCGAGGCGGTCAGGGGCATCCTGCCGCTGGCTGGCATCTGGCCGCTCGATCGTCGAGAGCGGCTGGCGATGTGGCGCCACGCGCTCGTTCCCGGGCGGTGGCATCTGGCGGACCGCTACCCGCGCCTGGCGAGCTCGCCGGCCTGGCCCCTGGCGTACGCGCTGCACGCCGCGTTCTCGCTCCGCTTGGCCGCCGTGCGCGGCGGCCAAGCGCTCAGGAGGGCGCCGCGGCGAACTCGAGCACGTCCTTCCGAGCGATGACCCAGCGGTCGTCCTCCAGGTAGAGGTACTTCTCCAGCTGCCAGCCCTCCATTACGTGCATGACGTCACCACGGTACATCAGCGAGAGGCCGGCGATGTCCTCGTACGACAGCTCATGATCGATCTTGATGCCATCCGGGTGGGGGGCGCCGTGCCGCGCGGCCATATCCAGGAACACCTTGGCCACGCGGCCCGGGATGCCGAGCATGGCGACCGTCTTGATGCGCTCGTTCATGCGCCGGATGAGGTCGGCCATCACCTTGAGGAACGAGCGGAAGGCCGCCGGATCGTTCTCGACGGCCTGCTGGAAGTCGTCGTGGTAGATGACCAGGAGCATCGTGTCCATGGTGGCCGTGGCGGTGGCGGAGCGGCGGTCCTGATCGTCGAACAAGGACAGCTCGCCAAACGTATCGCCGGGGTACAGGAGAGCAAGGGTGAGGTTCTCGTTGGTCGGCGAGAGGATGCTGATGCGCACCTCCCCCTCGACGATCAGGAACAGCGCGTTGCCCGGGGCGCCCTCGAGGAAGATCGTCTGGTCCGCCTTGAACTTGCGATGCTGCAGCCGGTCGGCGAGGCGCTCCAGGACGTCGGTCGGCACGTCTTGGAACAGGTAGTTCTTCCGGAGGATCTCGGCGTCCGCAATCATCGATGGCTCCCTGGGCGTGCAGCGGTCCACGGCGACCGCCCGCCCATTGTTGCGCGAGGCGTCCGGCGAGGCAAGGCCAGGCGCGCGCAGAGATCCTCCGTTCGGCGGATCATGCGCTCCCCATCGAAGCGCTCGGCGCGCTGGCGGCCCGCCGCGGCGAGCCGCTGCCGCAGCATCAGGTCGCTCCCGAGCGCGATCATCGCGCCGGCCAGCGCCGCGACATTGCCGGGGTCGGCCGGAAGCGCGGCGTCGCCCACGACCTCTGCCAGCCCGCCGCGGCGCGAGCTGACGAGCGGGACGCCGCAGGACATCGCCTCGAGCGCGGGCAGGCCGAAGCCCTCGTGCTCCGACGCGCACACGACGAGCTCGGCGGCGGCATACAAGGCGGGCAGGTCGTCCTCGGGCACCCAGTCGAGGCGGCGGACGGCGTCCTGGAGGCCGCTTTCGGCGATGCCGCGCGCCACCGCGCCGGACGCCGGCCCGGGCCGCCCGGCGAGGACGAGCACGGGCGGCGGCCCGCCGACGGCTTGGCGGGCGATGGCAAACGCGTCGATCAGCCGGGGCAGGTTCTTGCGCCAGGACATCTCGCCCACGTGGAGCCAGATGCGCGGTCCGAGGGCGCGGTCGGCGACGAGGCGCGCCACCCCCGCCGCGGTTGGAGGCCTCTGAAACGCCTCGGCGACCGCCTCATGGATCACCTCGACCGGTGCGGTCAGGCCGGGGAACGCCCGTGCCAGGTCGCGCGCGGTCGCCTCGGACACGCAGGCGATGCCCGCCGCGGCGCGGATCGATCGGCGCAGCCAGATCGCGGTGAGCCACCGCTCGCGCGCGGGGTAGAGGTCGGGCCGATCGATGACGGTCAGGTCGTGCACCGTGACCACAAAGGGCACCGGGCAGCGCAGCGGGGCCCGTCCGGTGGTCATGAGCGCAACGCTGGCGCCAGACGCCGTGATCGCGCGCGGCGCCGCCAAATGCAGCCACGCGATCGTCGGGCGTGACGGCCTCATGGCCGGCGCGGGAAACGTGCCGGTCGGCAGCGCGTTCGGCAAGCGCGCGGGCCGATTGGTGAGCAGCGCCCAGCGGGCGGCGCCTGGGCCATGGCGCCCGATTGCGTGGAGCAACAGCTCGACATAACGACCAACCCCGCCGGCCCGCCGAAAGGCTGGGCTGGCATCCAGAGCGATCGTAAAGGGCGGTTCGGTCGTCAGGGGCGCCAGCTGGCGTCCAGCGACGCGATGCCGTTGGGCATGGCGACGAACGCGCGCTCGGCCATGTCCAGGAAGAGGCCGCTGGCCACGATGCCCGGCCGGCCGGCGAGCTGGGCCAGGAGCGCGTGGGCATCGCCGATGCCCGCGGCAAACGCGCAGTCAAGCACGAACAGCCCATCGTCCGTGACGAACGGCCGGCCGTCCGGCGCCGACCGTCGAACTGGCTCGGCCCCGAGCCGAACGAGGGCGTCGACGTGCGTCGACCAGCCGAACGGCAGCACGGCGACCGGCAGCGGGATGCGCGTCGCCAGGCGTCCCACGAGCTTGCGATGGTCGGCCACGACGACGAACCGGGCGGCCGCGCGCGCGACCAAGAGCTCGCGCACGTGCGCGCCGCCGCCGCCCTTGACCAGCGCGAGGCCCGGCCCGATCTCGTCGGCACCGTCGATGGCTAGGTCGAGCCTGGGTCGCTCGTCGAGCGAGGCCAGCGGGATGCCCAGGCGGCGCGCTTGAGCCGCCGTGGCCTCCGAGGTCGCGACCGCGACGACGCTGTGGAGCGTTCCGTCCGCCAGTCGCTCGGCCAGCGCATCGACGACATGGCGGGCCGTCGAGCCGGTCCCGAGGCCGACCGCCATCCCGCTCTCGACGAGCGCCGCCGCCGCGCTGCCGGCTGCGCGCTTGAGCGCCTCGTGTGCGTCTGGCTGGACGGAAGCCGTCGGTTCGGAAGGCGGCACGGGCATCCTCCATGTCGGTGCGGCGCGATTATACCGCCTCGTCGGCGCACGCACGTCAGCACGACGCTCAGCGCGGTTGGCGCCGAGTCTATCGCACAGGCGGATGCCGGCGTTGTGTACCGTTGGAGTTCCGGTGCTCGTTTGCGTACCGGCGCCCCGTCGATCCGGCGCGTCGTGCCGGGCAGCGCTGATCCCGAGGAGAGAGACGATGTCAAGCTTCCGATGGCGGTTGGCGTTTGCCGCCGCCGCCTTCTGTGCGTTTGTCGTGGCCATGCCGGGCGGGGAGCAAACGCGCGCGATGCAGGACCCAGGACCGGCCTCGGGGGTCGAGGTCGTGCTCCACGACAACGAGATCACCTGGCACACGGCTCCCGGCACCGTCGTGCGGGCCGAGCTGCGGAGCGGCGCGACCGTCAAGTCGCAGAGCCCGCAGCGGCTAGCCGGCGAGGACGGCGTCGTCGTCTTGCCGCTCGGCGTCGGCGGGGGCGGGCCGGGTGGCGGGGGCGGTGGTGGGGGGGGGGGGGGAAACCAGGCGAACGCCCAGGTGCGTCCCGGCGACCGGATCGTGCTGACCCCTGAGGGCGGGGCCGCCGTCATGTTCGACGTGCCCGAGCTGCACGTCGCGCTCGACGCGGCGGGCGACCGGATCGTCGGCCGCGCGCCGGCCGGTGCCACCTTGGAGATCGAAGCCAGCCTTGGCGGGCCGCCGGTGGCCGCGACGGCGTTGGCGGGCGCGGAGGGCGGCTTCACCTGGGTCGGAAGCGACGTCGAGGCGGGCGAGACCGCACGGATCGTCCTTCGCCTGGCGGACCAGAATGTGGTCACCGCGTTGGCTGCGGCGGTTCGCGCGGAGCTTGCGCTTGGCTCGTCGCAGACGAGCGGCGCGGCAACGCCTGGCGGGACGATCACGATCGCCTACCACCACCTGGCGGGCAGCGCTGCCGGCCAGAACACGACCAACGTCAACGGCGGCACCGACTGGAACCTGAACACCGGAATGGGCGGCGGTGGCCCGGGCGGTGGCGGTCCCGGCGCGGGGCGCGTGCCGTTTGCCGTCGGCGACACGGTGACGGTCACGTATGCCAGCGGCCTGCCCGAGGCGGCCTTCACCACGGTGGGCGTGCTGCCCGCCGTGACCATCGAAGATGGCGGCGGCGGGTTCGTCGGCGGCCAGGCAAGCCCCGGCGCGCGCGTTGAGGTCCAGGCCATCGGGCCGGACGGGGCGACGTTCTCGGCGGCCACCACCGCCGACGCATTGGGCCGTTGGGCCGCCGACCTGTCCGCCGCGGTCGGGCTTGGACCGGGCTGGCGCCTGCGGGCCGCCGCGGAAGCCGCGCCCGGCCTGTTCGTCGTTGCGGTGGATGCCATCGAGCAGATCCGCGTCGGCGTCCATCGCGACCTCGTGACCGGCGTCGCCGATCCGGGGACGCCGATCAGCGTCACGTTGCGCGCGCCCGACGGGTCGGTCAAGGACTCGGACACGACGGGCGCCAACAACCAGGGTGTGTTCAATGCCGATGTCGGCCCGATGGCCGCCGGCGACCTGCTCGAGGTCTATTTCGTGGCCGGCGACCCGGTCGTCATCACGATCCCCGAGCTGAGCGTCGTGGCGGATTCGGCCACGGACGCGGTGTCCGGGGTCGGCCCGGCCGGCGCGACCATCGCCGTGGCACAGGGACAGGGACAGAACGCCGTGCAGCGGACAGCGGTGATCGGCGACGACGGCCGCTGGTCGGTCGCGTTTGCCGGGACGCGTGACATCGAGCCGCCGATGAACGGCGCCGTGACGGTACGCCTCTCCGGCGGCCACGAGCTCTTCACATCGTGGGCGGCCGTGCGCCTGACCACCGAGGTCGGCGACACGTTCCTGAGCGGCAACGGCCCTGCCGGCCGCGCGATCCGGGCGGAGCTGGTCGACCCATCCGGCACGGTGGTCGCCAGCGGTGCCGACGAGGTGCCGGTCGGCGGCGGCGGCGGCGGCGGTGGGTTCGGCGGCGGCGGCGGTGGCAACGGGGGCAACTGGCTCCTGCGCTTCACCGACGATACGAGCGCCGAGGTCAAGGTGCGCGCCGGCGACACGATCCGTGCGATGGTGGGCGACGAGCAGATCGCGCTGCTCGTCCCGACGCTCAAGGGTGTAGCGTTCGTCGCCGACGACGCCATCAACGGCCAAACCACGTCCGGCGCCGACGTCATCGTGCGCGTCACGCGCCCGCTCGTCGTCAACGCGACGGTCACGATCACGGCCACCGTCGACGCGGCCGGGACGTTCAGCCACGTGTTCCCGGACGAGGGCGAAGGGGCCTACGACCTCCAGCACAACGACGCGATCCTGCTCCAGACGCGCGTGGGCGGCCATAACGTGAACAGCGAGCTGTTCGTGCCGGGCCTCCGCCTCGAGCTGGACCAGGCCGTGCTCGTCGGCTCGTGGGCCCCGGAAATCGACGTCGACGTCGCGGTGCTCGGCGCCGGAGGCGGCACCAAGGCCACCGCGCGGGCAACCACGGGCGAGGACGCGGTCTTCAACGCCCTCTTGCTGAGCGCCGGCGGCGAGCGAATCGAGCCGCAGCCGGGCGACAGGGTGCTCGTGATGCCGTTCGGCGACCCCTCGGCGGAGCCACTCGAGCTCGTCGTGCCGGAGCTGTCCATCGAGGGCAACGTGGCCGCGAACACGCTGTCCGGTCGCGCCACGCCGGGCGGCATCCTGCAGGTCAACGTGCGCGATGCCATCGACGTCAACCCGCAGCCCGGGTTCGGGCCACAGGCTGGTGGCCAGCCCGCCATCGGCGAGGACGGGACCTGGACGGCCGGCCCGTTCGGCGGCGGGGGTGGACGGCCTGGCCCCGGAGGTGGCGGCGGCTACGACGTCCGCGCCGGCACGCGCATGCAGGCCGTCTACCGCGTGCCGAGCGGGCACATCGTCGCCCGCACGCGCTACGTGCCCATGGTCAGCGTCCAGCACGGCGGCAGCTCCGTGTGCGGCTTCAGCGATCCTCGGAGCCAGATCGCGGCGGTCCTTCGGTCGACCGACGGCGTCTCGCTGGCCGATGCCAACGGCAGCGCGGGCTTCAACAGCTTCTTTGCCGTCAACCTGGCCAAGGACGGCGAGCAGGTCCCAACGCAGGCCGGCCAGCGCATCCAGGCCCAGCTGGGGACGACGGCGGTCTCGCTCACGCTGCCTACCATCTCGCTCACCATCGACTGGGCCGCGGACCGCCTGACGGGCACCGGCCCGGCCACGACCATGGGGCAGCTGTTCCAGCCGGCGCGCGACTGCCTGGACACCCAGCCGCGCCAATCGCAGCCGTTCATCGTCAATGCCGAGGGCGCGTTCACCATCAACAACATCCAGGGCGCGCCGCGCGCGCCGGGCCAGGGCATCGAGATCGCCTTCATCACGGCCGAGGGCCACCGGATCTACCGCCACGCGTTCCGATCGCTGGCGCAGGTCTTCGTCGGCACCGACCGCGTGGCGGGCCGCGCGACCGAAGGGACGTCCGCGGTGATCACGGTCAACGACGCCGGCGGCACCGCCCGAGGCACGGCCACGGTCAAGGCCGGCATCGGCGGCTTCTTCGAGGCGCGGATCCCGGCCACGGCGGGCGGCCCACTCGCCATCGGCGAGGGCGATGTCGTGCACCTCGAGGCGTCGGGCGAGGCTGTCGACGTCGCGGTCGAGCCGCTGGCGTTCGACTGGAGCCCGAACAACCCGGTCGTGGGCACGGCGCTGCCCAGCCGCGCCCTGACCCTCTCGCTGCGCCTCCGGGACGGCCGGGTGATCAACGTCCAGCGCACGACCGACGCCAGCGGCAACATGCGGTACGGCGCTCAGGATGTCCCGCCGCGCGCAAACTGGTCGCTGGCGGACATCGTCGGCGTCCGCCTCATCGCCGTGACGCCGAACGGCCACCAGCTGATCAGCGAGGCCGGCGACTTCGCCGGCGAGCCCGTGGCGCCACCGACCGGGCGCGATGGCCAGGTGATCTTCCTGCCGTACGGCGTGAGCAACCGCACGCGCTGAGCGCGGATTGGGCCGGCGGTCCTTCGGCGGCCGCCGGGCCCGGAAACGGCAGACGGGCGCGTACCCTTTCGAGGGTGCGCGCCCGTCGTGTTGTCCTGCAGCCCACGCCGCGGCCGCATCACGCCCTGTCGAGGCCTACGGGAAGATGCCGAGCTCCTGATAGGACACGACGATCTTGTCGATGGCGCTGACGAACGAGGCGGTCCTGAGATCGGGGCAGCCTGGACGCGATCGATGGATCCCGCGCACCTGGTGGAAGGCGTCGACCATGATGTCCTCGAGGCCCGAGCGGACGATGTCCTCCTCCGTGGCGCCATGCGCAAGCGTCTTGAGCTCCTCCTCGGCGAACGACCGATCGCTCATCTTCTCCATCGCGTGGAGCAGGCGACGGAAGGCGCCCTCCTCGAACCGGCGCTCCAGGCGGCCAAAGCGCACGTGCGATAGGTTCTTCAGCCACTCGAAGTACGAGACGACCACGCCGCCGGCGTTCAAGTACGTGTCCGGCAGGACCATGACGCCGCGCGCGTTCAGCGCCTCGCTGGCCTCGCTGGTCGTGGGCCCGTTGGCTCCCTCGCCGATGATCTTGGCCTTGACCTGCGCCACGTTGTCCAAACGGATCTGGTTCTCCAGGGCCGCCGGCACCAGGATCTCGCAGTCGAACCCGATCCAACAGTCGCGGTCGTCGAGCGTCTCGGCGCCCGGGAAGTGGCGGATGGTGCCGTGCTCGCGCCGATAGCGCAGGAGCGCGTGGATGTCCAGGCCGTCGGGTGCCAAGAGCGCGCCGTCGTGCTCGGCGACGCCGACGACGGTCGCGCCACCGTCCTGCAGGAACTCGGCGGCGTGCGAGCCCACGTTGCCAAGGCCCTGGACGACGACGCGCTTGTCGCCAAGGCCGGCTTTGAGGCCGAGCGCGGCCATGTCCTCCGCCATCTCGCATGCCTCGCGGATGCCGATGTAAACGCCGAGGCCGGTGGCCACGGTCCGGCCGCGGATGCCGCCCTGCGCCACGGGCTTGCCGGTGACGCAGCCGAGCGCGTTGAGCTCTCCCGCCTTCATGGCCATGTACGTATCGGCAATCCACGACATCTCGTCGGGGCCGGTGCCGAAGTCGGGCGCCGGCACGTCGATGCCTGGGCCGATGAAGTTCTTCTTGACGAGCTCGAACGTGTACCGCCGCGTGATGCGCTCCAGCTCGCCCCGCGAGTACTGCCGCCGGTCGATGGCGATCCCGCCCTTGGCGCCGCCGTAAGGCACGTCGACGATGGCGCACTTGTAGCTCATGAGCGCGGCCAGCGCCATGACCTCGTCGCGGTTGACGGCCTCGCTGAAGCGGATCCCGCCCTTGGTCGGCAGCTTGTGGTGGCTGTGCTCGATGCGCCACGCCTCGACCGTCTCGATGCGCCCGTCGTCGCGCTTCACCGGGAACTTCATCTGGTAGACGCTGTTGCATTGGTGGATCTGGCGCAGCAGCGTCTCGTCGTGATCGGTCAGCGCCGCGGCTTTCCAGAAGTTGCGGCTGACCTGATCGAAGAAGCTGATCTCGGACATCGTGGTGTCGCTCTCGTGGCATGCGCGCCGGGTTGCGCGCGATGCGGCTCGGCAGGATGGTATAACACCGACCGGGCTACGCCGCAACGATCCGTCGCCGGCGGCCAACGCGACGGCGGAGCCGGGCATGCGACCCCGCCGTCGTTGGAAGGCCGTGGGCGGGCCAGCCGGCTAAGGTGCGCCCTCGAGCGCGTGGCCGCACCGCGGCACGCGCCGCGTCAGTCGACCTTCAGGTAGCGATCGAACCACCGCGCGATGTGCTCGATCCGCGCGATGCGGCGATCCGTCCGGCCGCCACGCGATAGGCCGTGCGACTCGTCGGGGAACAGCACCAGCTCGGTGTCGACCCCGAGCGTCTTCAGCGCCCAGTACACCTGGATGCCCTGCTCCTTGTCGCAGCGCATGTCCTGCTCGCTGTGGATGACCAGCGTCGGCGTCGTGGCGTTGGCAATCCACGCGATGGGCGACTGGCGCCACAGGTTGGCGAAGTCCTCCCAGGGTGGCCTGTTGCCGAACGGGCGCGCGAAGAGCCAGCCGATGTCGCTGGAGCCCCAGAAGCTGACCAGGTTGCTGACGCTTCGCTGCGTGACGGCCGCCCTGAACCGGTTCGTGTGGCCGATGATCCAGTTGACCAGGTAGCCGCCGTAGCTCCCGCCCGTCACGCCCATGCGCTCCCGATCGACGTCGTCGCGAACAGCCAGCGCTTCGGCAAAGGCCATGACGTCCGCGAAGTCCCGGTTGCCCCAGTCGTCGTGGATGGTTTGGGCGTGGGCCTCGCCATAGCCCGAGCCGCCGCGCGGGTTGCAGAATCCCACGACGTAGCCCCGCCCAGCCAGCACGTGGAACTCGTGCATGAAGCGCTCTCCGAACTGCGTCCACGGTCCGCCGTGGATGTAGACGAGCGCTGGGTACCGCGTTCCGGCGGCCTTGCCCGGGGGCGTCATCACCCAGCCGTGGATCGGGTTGCCGTCCGGACCGTCGCACCACGCCTCCTCGATCGTGCCGAGCGCCCGTCGGCGCAGCCAACGGTTGGCACGCGTCAGCGACCGCATCCGCTCGACAGGCTCGGAAAGCCGGCGAACGCGCACCTGCCCCGGCTCCGTGGCCGTGGTGTGAAACCACGCGGAACGCTCCCCGGCGGCATCGAGCGAGAACACCCCGACCATGCCCTCGCCCTGGACGATGGGACGGCCCGGCCCGCCGGCCACCGGGAACGCCCAGACCTCTGTGCGGCCGGAAAAGCCCACCTGGCAGAGGATCTCGCTGCTGTCCGGTGCAAACGTGGGACCGGCGACGAGCGGGCCGAACGTGGCATCGCCGTTGACCTCGAGGCCGGCGTCCAGGTCCAGGCCCGCCATCACGTCGTAGGGCTGGCCGCCGTCCAGCGCCATGCACCACACGTGCGTGTTGCGCCACCACTCGGCAGCGCCGGGCTGGCCGAACCATGCGACGTGCGTCCCATCGGGCGAGATGGCCGGCGACGAGGTCCGTCCGAGCGGCGTCGCCAGCTCGCGTGGCTCGGCTGCCGTGCCCTCGGCGTCGACGTCGGCGATCCAGAGCGTCACCTGTTCGGGCCACAGGTCGGCATTGGGCGCGCGGTTCGCAGCAAACACCACCCGCCGCCCATCGGGGTGCCACGCCGGCGGGCCGACGTCGAAGTCCCCGGCGAGCGCTCGGCGGGATCGCCCCGTGCGCGCGTCCACGATCCAGAGCTCCCAGCGCTCCGCCGGCACGTAGCCTTCGCCGTCGCTCTTGTAGTGCATGCGGGTGATGTGGCGTTCGACAGGGCTCTGGCCGCGCTCCTTCGGGTCGTTCCCTGCGTCATCGCCCGCTCTCGGAGGCCGGAGCGTCACCGCGAGCCGCCGCCCGTCGGGCGACCAGACCAGCGACCCGAGCGTGCCGCGCCAGGCGCCGAGCGGCCGGGCTTCGCCGCCGTCGAACGGGATGGTGTACAGGCGCGCCTTGTCCTTGCCGCCCCGGTCCGAGAGGAACGCGATGCTGCGGCCGTCCGGCGACCAGCGCGGTTGGAGGTCGCGCTGCTCGCCAAACGTGAACTGGCGGCTCTCGCCCCGGTCGGTCGGAACGATATGCAGGTTGGCGAAGGCCTTCTGGCTGGCGCGGTCGATGCGCTGCTGCGCGTAGACCACGTGGTGGCCGTCCGGGGATAGGCGCGGGTCGCCGATCGCCTCGAGGCGGTAGAGGTCGGCGGCGACGAGCGGCGAGGTGGGGGGCATGGCGGGCTCCGATGGCATGGGCGTGGGGACGACGGCGCGCGGTCGGACTGCTGACGGCGGCGCGCGCGACGCGAATGCGGTATGGTTGAGAATACCGAACAGCAGGCTGCCGGCACCAAGGCCGCGCTGCGCCACCGCCCGCGTGCTGGGGAAGTTGCTTCTTGGACGATAGCGCGACCAGCCCGGACGACCGAACGGCCGGGGAGACGTTCGAGGACGTTGCCGCCCGCGGGCTGACGCGCCGTGCGCTCGTCGAGCGCCTGCTCGGCGCGGCGTTCGTCGTCCACCTGCCGCGCGTCGAGGCATGGCCGATCGGCCCGGGACCGGTCGGAGCCACGGCGCTGGCGTTCGCGCCGATCGCGGGCAGCACCGAGGATCGCCTGGTCGTCGCGGCCGGCCATCGCGTCGACGTGCTGCTCCGCTGGGGCGAGCCCGTGCTCGCGGGCGCGCCGGCGTTCGAGCCCGAGCAGCAAAGCGCCGCAGCCCAAGCCCAACAGTTTGGCTACAACTGCGACTTCGTGGGCTTCCTCCCGCTGCCGTCGTCGCCGCGGGCTTCAGACCGCGGCCTGCTGGTCGTCAACCACGAGTACACCAACCCGGAGCTCATGTTTGCTGGGTTCGACCTCGGCGCGCAGACGGCCGAACAGGTGGCCATCCAGCTCGCGGCACAAGGCATGAGCGTCGTCGAGGTGCGGCGTGGCATGAACGGCCGCTGGCGTGCGCTCGCCGATGGCCCGTTCAACCGGCGGGTCACCGCGACCACGCCGTGCACGGTCACCGGCCCGGCGGCGGGCACCGCCCTCCTCAGGACGCGCGACGACCCGAGCGGCCGGTTGGTGCTCGGCACGCTGGCCAACTGCTCGGCCGGCCGGACGCCATGGGGAACGGTCCTGAGCGCCGAGGAGAACTTCCACGAGTACTTCGGCAACCTCGATCGCCTTCCGGAAGGCGACCCGCGCCTTCGCCTCCACGCGCGCTATGGGATGTCCAAGCGCGAGTCCAAGTGGCGCTTCGAGCAGCACGATCGCCGCTTCGACGTGCGCCGCGAGCCCAACGAGGCGTTCCGCTTCGGCTGGGTCGTCGAGCTGGATCCATACGATCCGACGTGGGTGCCGCGCAAGCGAACCGCCCTCGGCCGCCTTCATCGCGAGGCGGCGAACAGCGTCGTGGCGACGACGGGCCAAGTGGTGCTCTACTCTGGAGACGACACGCCGTTCGAGTACGTCTTCAAGTTCGTCACGCGGCAGGCGTGGAACCCGATCGACCGCACGGCCAACCGCGATCTGCTCGACGATGGCGTGCTCCACGTCGCCCGCTTCGATCCCGACGGCACCGGCCACTGGGTCCCGCTCCGCGCGGGCAAGGGTCAGCTCGTCGGGGCGAACGGGTTCTACAGCCAAGCCGATGTCGTCATCAGCCCGCTCCTGGCCGCCGACGCGGTGAGCGCGACCCGCATGGATCGGCCGGAGGACATCGAGATCAGCCCCGTCGACGGCAAGGTGTACGTGGCGCTCACCAAGAACGAGCTGCGCGGGGCGCCGGACCAGCTGAGGACGGACAGCAGCAACCCACGAGCGATCAACAAGTACGGCCACATCATCGAGATCGTCGAGGCGGACGGCAACCATGCGGCCACAACGTTCGCGTGGCGCATCTTCATGCTGTGCGGCGATCCCGACGACGCATCCACTTACTTTGCCGGCTACCCGCGCGACCGCGTGAGCGCGATCGCGTGCCCGGACAACCTGGCGTTCGATCGCGCGGGCAACCTCTGGGTGGCCACGGACGGCCAGCCAGGCGCGCTGGCGATCAACGACGGGCTCTACGCGGTGCCGACCAGCGGGCCGGAGCGCGGCTACATCCGGCGCTTCCTGAGCGCGGTGCCGGGCGCCGAGGTGACCGGGCCCGACTTCACGCCGGATGATCGCAGCTTGTTCCTCTCGATCCAGCATCCCGGCGAGGGTTCGACCCTGGCCGCGCCGACGAGCCGCTGGCCGGATGGCCACGGGCCGCCGCGCCCGTCCGTGGTGGTGATCACGGCCGAGGACGGCTCGCCGGTGGGGCGGGGCGCGTGATGGCGGTACACTTGGCGGCATGAACGTCATCCCGACCGAGCTGCCCGGCGTCCTGATCGTCGAGCCGCGCATCCACGGCGACGCGCGGGGCTTCTTCCTCGAGGCCTGGCATCGCGATCGTTACGTGGCGGCGGGCCTTCCTGGGGAGTGGGTCCAGGACAACCTGTCGCGGTCGAGCCGCGGCGTGCTCCGCGGGCTCCACCTGCAGCATCCCGATCCGCAGGGCAAGCTGGTCTCGGTCCTCGACGGAGAGGTGTTCGATGTTGCCGTCGACTTGCGGCCGGGCTCGCCCGCCTTCGGGCGCTGGACCGGCGTGCGCCTCTCGTCGACGAACCACCGGCAGCTCTTTGTACCCGAGGGGTTTGCCCACGGGTTTGCCGTGCTCAGCTCGAGCGCGCTGTTCGCATACAAGTGCACCCGGGCCTACAACCCCCGGGCGGAGGTCGGCGTGATCTGGAACGATCCCGACATCGGCATCCGGTGGCCGATGGCGGAGCCGACGCTGAGCGCCAAGGACGCGGCGCTGCCACGACTGCGCGACATCCCGCACGCCGACCTGGTGCCGCATGACGCCCCTTGACCGCGCGCACGAGGCCGTGATGGTCCAGCCCGGCCCGTCGCAGGAATCGCCGTTCCAGCGCGCCCGCGTCATCCTAGAGGCCACGCCGCCGCTCCTCAGGCACCGCGACAAAGCGCTCGCGCTGCTCGAGAACGGGCTGCGCGCCTATACCCGGTTCGACGCGCTCAGCGTCCCGGATATCCAGGACGGCGGCGAGTTCGGGCGCAGCGTCGAGCGCGTCGACGGGCTGGCCTTCGCGCGCTGGCTCAAAGCGCAGGTCGACCGGCCGCTCAGCCTCTACAAGGTCACGATGGCGGTGACGGCGGCCCAATTCGATGCCTGGCTCGACGCGGCCGAAGACCTCGGCGTGCGCGATGTCATGCTGGTCGGCGGCGACTCGAGCGCCAAGGCGTACCCGGCCGACGTCCTTGCCGTCGGTCCGGCCGCCAAGATCGCGCGCCGACGCGGGCTGCGCTGCGGCGGCGTGATCATCCCGACCCGACGCCGCGAGTTCGCCTCACGGCCGGCCAGCCGTGACGAGCTCGGGCGCATCCAGGACAAGATCCACAACTGGGAGATGGACTTCTACACCACCCAGCTCCTCTACGAGGGCGAGTGGATGGCGTGCCTGCTGCTGGACATGGTGCGCAGCCTGCCGCTCGACCGCTTTCCCAAGGTGTTCCTGACGTTCTCGCCCTTCGTTTGCGAAGAGGACCTCGACTTCGCCATGCGCACGCTCGGCGTCTACGTGCCCAGCGACGTCGAGCGCACGCTGCGCGGAGCGCGCAACATGGTCGAGGCGTCGATCGGCCAGCTCACGCTCGTCTGGGAACGGCTCACGACGTTTGCGTCGGAGATCGGGATCCCCGCGGATCGTCTGGGCGTCAACGTGGAGTACTTGAACTCGCGCAACCCGCGCAACGTGCGCGCCGCGCTCGAGCTCGCCGAGGAGTTCGGCCGGCTGCTCGGCGTCAAAGGCTAGATCGACGGGGCTCAGCGCGACGGCGCGCTCGCGTCGCCGAGCAGCCAGCGCCTGACGCGGCCGATGACGCCGGGCGGCGCCGGCGTTGACGGCGGCGTGGGCGAAGGCAGCGCCGTCACGACGGCCACGGCAAACGGCTGATCCCCGACGCGCACCCAGCCGCGCTCTTCGCGGGCCCAGCGCTCGACGAAGCCATCCGTGGCTGCTACCGCGCGTTGGGTCTGCAGTGCGGCCACCTCGTTGCCAAGCCCATCGATCTCGGCCGCCAGCTCCGCCTCCGAGCGCGCCGCGCGTCGCGTGGCATCGTAGAGGCCGACGAGGCGCGCGGCAAAGAGGAGGCCGAGCACGGCCAGGGCGATGCCGGCCAAGCGGGCCGACCCACGCCGTGCGGTTGGCTGGGGGGTCATCGAGGGCGGCACGAGCGGCATCCTCCTGCTCCCGCGGCGAGGCGCGTCCGCGAAGAGGATAGGCCGACTGGCGCCGATCGGCCATCCCGGCTGGACGGGCCGTGCTCAACCATCCCGGCCGCCGAGGAGGATGCGTTCGGTCTCCAGAAACCAGTCGCTGAGCGCACGGTAGCGGTCCGCCGGCTCGACGACCAGCGGCGGCAGCTGGACGCCGCCGAGCGCTGGCGCCACCTTGGCGATCGAGTACACCGGGTGGTACAGCATGAGCGCGGGCTGCTCGTCAGCGAACAGCCGCTGGAACTCGATGTATAGGGCCTTGCGCGCCTCGGTGTCGTTGGGGCTGGTCTGGCGCAGGGCGACCATGATCTCGTCGGCATGAGCGTTGGAGAACCCGGCCAAGTTCTGCCCGCCCTCGATCTGCGATGAATGCCAGAGAGGGTACGGGTCGGGATCGTAGAGCTGGCGGCCGGTGACGGCGTAGAGGGCGGCTTCGTAGGCGTGCGTCGTGAGGGACGTCACCATGTTCGGCTGGCTTTGCCCGCGCACCTCGACGCCGATCCCAAGGCGCCTCCAATCCGCCTCCAGGCGGCGCGCGATGGCCATGAGCAGCGGGTCCTCGAAGACGTCCAGCGCGAACCGCAGCGGCTGCCCGTCGCGGTCGCGCACGCCGTCGCCGTCGGTGTCGATCCAGCCCGAAGCCTCGAGGATGCGCTCCGCCTCCTCAGGCTGATAGTCCGGCGGTGCGAGCGCCGGATCAAAGGCCCACGAGCCGGGAGGGATCGGGCTGGTAGCCACCACCCCCTGGCCGGCGAGGAGATCAGGGCTCTGGATGATGGTCGCACGATCCAGCGACGCCGAGAGCGCGCGCCGAATTCGAGCGTCGGCAAAGAGCACCTTGGATGGGTTGAGGAACACCACCGTGTACCCGCTCCGGACCGCGTTGACCTGGGCCACGTCATCGCCCAGGCGCAACAACGCCTCGCCCGGCACCTGGCCCATCAGCTGGACCTCGCGCCGACCCAGCGCCTCGACCGCTTCGGAGGGCGTGGCGAACAGCCGCAACTCGATGCCATCCAAGTACGGCCGTCGGGACGTGGCCTCCCAATGATCGTCGAAGCGGACGAGCTGGATCCGCTCAGCGGAGAGGCCGCCGGGCTGTTCGAGCCGCCATGGGCCGGCGCCCACGGGGGCCTGCGTCGACGCGACGTGCCGGTGGATCTCCGCGGCCGGCACGCCGGCAAAGACGTGGGCAGGGAGCAGCCCCAGCATCGTCGCGTCGAGGAACGGGGCGTAGGGCGCTTCAAGCGTGAACTCCACGTTGCGCGCGTCGATGGCACGCACCGTTGCCAGCGACCACGCCGCGGCCATCGGGTTGGCCGCGGTGGCGACCGCAGGGTCGTTGGCCACCCGCGCCGTGAACACGACGTCGTCGCTGGTGACGGGCTGCCCGTCATGCCATACGGCTTCATCGCGCAGGTGGAACGTGAAGACGCGACCGTCGGGGCTGATCCGCCAGCGATCCGCAAGGTCCTGTCGGACTCGACCATCGTCGCCGGGCCGCGTGAGCCCGGCATGGACGAGCCGTGCGACGTCGAGCTCGGCGTCGCTCGTCGCCAACAGCGGGTTGAGCGTGGCGGGGAAGCCGACGAGCGCCTCGACCGCGCGACCGCCGCGCGCCGGCCGGTACGCAAACGCCCGGTTGGAGACGAGGTAGAGGACCGCGCCCACGATCGCGGCCCCCAGGGCCGCCAGCGCGATCTGCCAGCGGATGTGTCCGAGCAAGATCGGCTAGTTGAAGTAGGCCGTCATGAAGGCGACGATGAGGAACAACCCGGCGACGACCGCGGTGGTGTTGAACACCGTGCGCTCGACGCCGCGCCGCGTGCGGTAGAGGTCGGAGCCACCGAACATGTCGCCGAAGCCGCCGCCGCGCACTTGGATCATGACGAGGAAGACGAGGATGATCGAGAGCGCGATGAGCGCAACCCGGAAGTAGTCTGCGAGTTCCATGGCCAATGTCCCTCCCGCGGGAATGCAGGGCGCGAAGCATAACCCGGGCGCTGCGGACCGGTCAATTGTCGCCCGATGCGCCCGTTCACGCTGGCCACCAGTAGAACGCGGCCGCAAGCATCCCCCAGACGCCGATGAGCATAGCGCCCTCGAGCCAGTTCGATTGGCCGTCGTGGGCCACCAGCGTGGTGATCCCGGACGCCGTGATGAGGGCGGCGAGCTCCAGCGGGGCAAACACCAGGTCCATCGGGCGGCGCAGCAGCAGCGACGCGAAGACGAGCATCGGCCCGACGAGGAGGGCGCTGCGCAGGCTGGCGCCGAGCGCCAGCGACAGGGTCAGGTCGATGCGGTTGCGCCACGCCTGTTCCAGACCCTCTAAGTGGGCGTGGACGGTTCCCGCGAGCGGGAGCACGACGATGCCGAGGAACATCGGCGAGAGGCCGAGGCGCGCGACGAGCAGCGGCACGGCCGCGAAGAAACGATCGCCGAGCACGACCAGGGCCGCCGCCGTCGCGGCGATCGTGACCCCGGCGCGCAGCAGCCCGTAGCGCGCAGGAGCCGACGGCACCGCCAACGGCGAGACCTCGTCGTCGGCGCTCGCAATGCCGTGATACACCGCGAGCGCGAAGAGCACGAGCATGACGCCTGCGACGACCTCTGAGAGCGCCTCGACCGGGCCGGTGTTGCGGACCGGCACGAGCCGTCCGACCAGCGTCGGCAAGCCGAGGGCGACGGCAGCGATCATCATGAGCGTCGACGCCATGGCCGCCTGCTCGCGGCTGAAGTACTGGCGGCCGTGCCTGGCGCCGCCGATGAGGAATCCGGTCCCGAGCGACAGGAGCAGGCTGGTGAGGATGGCGCCGGTGACGCTGGCCTTGACGATGTCCGGCAGGCCGTTGCGCAGCGCCAAGCTGCCCAACACCAGATGCGGTGCGCTGCCCAGCACGGCGCGCAGGGCCGTTCCTGCGCGGGCGCCGGCGTGGGCGCAGGCATCCTCCAGCCCATCGGCCATGAGCTCCGCCACCGGCAGCAGCGCGACCCCTGCGAGCGCGCCTGCCAACCATGCCGGCGCGCCGAGGGCATCCGCGCTCGCTGCCCCGATCGCGACCACGCCCACCGCGGCGAGCGACCTCACCTCGCGCCGCGCGATCGTGCGCGTCGGATCACGGGGCCTCCCCTTGCGCCTTCGCTTCGGCGAACAGCCCGGCGGGCGCGGTCGAGGGGACGACCAGGCGCAGGCTGGCCGGGCAGACGGCAAGGCGTACGGGGGTCCGCCCGAAGGGCTCGCCGTCGACGTGCACCGGCAGCCTGGGCGAGGCCACGATCCACGCGCGCTTGACCGCCAGCGTGTGGACGTCGTCGTCTGGGCGACCGGTGAGCACCGTGCCCAGGTGGTGGACGGCCGTCCGGACGTCGTCGCCCAGGAAGCCTTGAACCGCGGCCAGCATGGAATCGCCGAACAACAGCGCCGCATCGAGCTGCCCGTCATCGATTCGTGCACCGGGTGCCAAGTGGATGGCACCGGCGTACAGCGGGATGTTGCACACGACGCCGAGCACCAGCCGGCCACGCCGGCGCTTCCCATCGCAGTCCACGACGGCGGGAGAACCACCCCGGCCGGCAAACCGAAGGCCGACCGCGCCAAAGGCGACGGGGCCGAGCGCTCGCTTCAGGTCGCGGCTGTCGTGCTCCAGCTCGTACGTGACGGCGGCGTCGAGGCCGATGCCCGCCCAGAGCAGGAAGTGGCGCGCTCCGCGTTCCGGCGAGACGACGAGGCCTGTGTCCACCGTGCGGATGACGCCTTCGGCTAGGCGGGCGGCGGCGGCCGGCAGGTCGGGCCGCTGAAGCGGCGACGGCAGCGCGAGGAGGCCGAGCTGGGCGGCCAGGACGTTGGCCGTGCCGGTCGGCAGGACCGCCAGCGCCGTACGCGAGCCAACGAGCGCGTTTACGACGACGTTGGCGGTGCCATCGCCGCCCGCGACGACGACGATGTCGATGCCCTGCACGACCGCCTCTGCGGCCAATCGGCGCGCGTGCCCGGGATCATCGGTCGCGTGCCATGTGACGGTCCAGCCCGCTTCGGCCAGCGCGCCGACCGCCGTGCGGAGGCCTGTCGACCGGCCGCGGCCGCGCGATGCGCCGGCTCCGGGGTTGGACAACAGCCAGGCACGAGGCAAACCAAGGGGCTCGCCGGTGCGGATGGTTGGGTGTGACATCCCGCGGATTATACGAGCCGCGCCGGGGCTCGCCACGCAGCGCGCTACGCCCGTCGACGCACGACGGCCCGAACCGGCGACGCATCGCCCCCGACGATCCGGAGCGGCAGCGCGACGAGGTCGTACTCGCCTTCGGGCAGGCCCAACAGCAGGAGGTTCTCGAGCACGACGACCCCGCCCCCGAGGAGCGCGTGGTGCGCGGCCAGGGCCTTGCTCCGGAGCGGGTCGATCGACGGCACGTCGACGCCGACGAGGCGAACGCCGATCGCCACGAGCCACCGAGCGGCGTCCGGGTCGATCGAGGGAACGCGGTCGGGGAAGCGGCGGCCGTCAAACGGCTGCTCGGAGGCGATGAGGAGGCGCGCCGGCCCATCCGCGCCGACGCCGCCTGCGGCCAGCGATGCGCGCGTTACCGCGCCATCGCCCGCGTGGCGGACCAGGCGCGCCGGGCCGATGTACGCATCGATGGGCATGGCCTCGATGGTGAGGGCGCCCGTCCGGATGTGGCACGGCGCATCGGCATGCGTGGCCGTGTGGAGGCACGCCGAGAGGCGCCCGACGTTCACCGATGCGCCGTCGGCGATGGCCGCCTCGTGCGTCAGGCGCGGGGGCGCGATGCCCGTCCAGGCGATGCTCGCGCCGTCGATGGGGAGCGAGATGTCGATCCAGGGCGCTGCGTGCGTCACGGCCTGCCTCCTCCATCGGCAAACGGCCCCAGATGCCGCGTCGCGCGGGTCATTGACGCGCGCGCGGCGCGCATGGTACCATCAACGCGGCAGATTCGAGAGGATCGTCAGGTATTGGATGCGCCTGTCGGACCGCGTGACGGATCGAACGAAGGGTCGAGGACGATGGGGTCTCCGCGCTCCAAGCTGCTAGTCGGCTTGCGCGCCTTGTGGCAGAATCGCCGCGTCTACCGCTCGACCACCGAGCCCAGCCGATCGCGGCGCTGGGCCCGGACGGTACGGATGCCGTCGGTGAACCGCTTGGGAAGGGAAGGCAACGGAAATGAAGATGCGATGGTTGTCGGGCCTGGCGCTGCTCCTGGCGCTTGGCACGGGCTCGGCGGCGCTTGCCTCGCCGAGCGACGGCGCGCCCGGCGAGATGGCCGCGGCGCGCAGGCCGGTCGAGGACACGCTGGGCGAGCGCGACATGCTGGTCCAGGAGTTCCGCGGCGCCATGCCCGCGGTGCGCCGCGCCCAGTCCTCGGGGACGCTCCGGCCGACGCGGCCGGAGGTCACCAGCGTGCTGCCGAACCAGGACGTGCTCCTGCTCATGGACGACTTCGAGGCGCCCGCCATCGACACGGCGCGCTGGATCGTCCTCGATCAGAACGGCCCGCTCTACGGCGAGTACTACTGGTCGCTCAGCCAATGCCAGAGGTCCGACCGCTACCTGGGGCTTCAGAGCCTGTGGGCGCTCGGCGGCGGCGCAGATGGGAGCAAGCTCACCTGTGACGACCCGTACCCGAACGGCGTCAACAGCAAAGCGTTCCTGATCGCGGACCTCACCGGGTTCCCGACGGACACGCTGCGGTTGGACTTGCAGGTGGACTTCTGGCTGAACACGCGCACGTTCACCGAAGGGGGGGTCGCGCCGGACGGCTTGTTCATCATGGCCTCGGAGGACCCCTCGGAGCCCTCGTCGGAGCTCGTGCTCGCCCACATCACCGCGGCACGCCCTGAGCGCTTCTGGGAGAACCCCCTCACGATCAGCCTGCTGAACGCCTGCGACGTGTACCAGCCCGAGAAGTGCAACTCGTTTGCCGGCAAGCTGGCCTACCTGGCCGTGTTCTTCATCACCAAGCAGGAACCGGGGACCAGCCTGACGGGCGGCGGCACCTTCGTCGACAACGTGAGGCTCGTCTCCAACGTCATGCCCGACCCGCTGCCCAAGGGCGCGCGCACGCTCGAACCGCCTCCGCCGCCCACGGCCACCGCCACGCTCGTCGTCACGGCCACCCCGACGGCCACCGAGGGTGTCACGGACACGCCCACGCCGACCGAGACGGAGGCGCCCGACACGCCGACGCCGACCGCAACGCGCGACGTGCCGGTCGGGGGCATCATCTACCTGCCGATGGCCCTGAGCGGCGCCATGATCGACGGGACGGTCCCGGGCCAATAGCGCCGCGCTGGCGGGTCACCAAGCGAGGCGGGTCATTGACGCTGCAGCGCTGCAAAAGGCCGACTACCGCGGCTACCGCAGCGAAGCCAGGTACGCGACCATCGCATCCAACTCGGCCCCGGCCAGGCCCGCCGTCTCGGCGGCGTTGTTCGGCATCAGGCTGGCGCCACCGGGGAGCGCGTAAACGGGCTTGTCCGGCACGATGTAGGCGGCCGGCTCCAGGATGCTCTCGCGGATGTATGCCTCGACCGTCGTTGCGCTGCCCGCATAGTCGGCGGCGGCGATGCGCTCCGCGGCGACCGCGCCGATCGTGCTGAGATCCGGGCACGTGACCGCCTGGGCCGCCGTGCCCGCGATGGTATGGCAGCCGGCGCACGTGGCCGGGAGCGGGATGGCTGCCGGAGCATTGGGGTCAGCGGTAGGCCGGCCGGCGGCCACCGCGGTCAACGTCGGGGCGACGGCGAGCAGGCGCGCCCGGCCGATCGTGCCATCCGGCGTGTTGGCGAACAACGTCCAGATCAACCAGGTGCACAGCAGCACCGTGCCGACGAGGCTCACCCAAGAGATCAGCGAGTAGCCAAGGCGAAACAGCGCAAACGGGTTGCCGGAATCCTGCTGGGACGCCATGCGCCTGCCTTTCGGGGAGCGGGGGAAGCCGGGCGGATTCTAGGGACGCGGGCCGAAGGCGTCAACCGTTTGGGGTCCAAACGCGGTCCGACCCTGAGCACGGCCGAGGTGGCGACGGTGGCCGCGTGCGCGGGGGCGGCACACCGTCGGTCCGGCCTAGCGTTCGCCGCGCCGCCCGCGCCGCGGCGGACCCACGCGCTGCGCGCGCCGTACGGCTCCGGCCTCGGCACGGTGCGCTGCTGCCTGCGCGCCGTCCGCCGTGCCGGCCAGGCGCGCGCGCAGCTGGTCGGCCTGGTCGCGCAGCTCCGCAGCCCGCTCGAACTCGAGCTCGGTGGCCGCATGGCGCATGGCCGACTCCACGTCGCGGATCATCTCGCGCAGCGCGTCCGGCGACAGCTCGGCCGAGCGCGTGAAGTAGTCCTCCGCCGGCTCGGCCACCTGGCGGATCGAGTCCGTGAGGCCGTAGACGGCCTTGATGACGGAACGCGGCTCGATGCCGTGCGCCTCGTTGTAGGCGACCTGCTTGGCGCGCCGCCGGTCCGTCTCGTCGATGGCTGCGCGCATGGCCTCGGTCATTTGGTCGGCGTACATGACGACCAGCCCTTCGACGTGGCGGGCCGCGCGGCCGATCGTCTGGATGAGCGCCGTTGCGCTGCGCAGGAAGCCCTGCTTGTCCGCGTCCAGGATGGCGACCAAGCTCACCTCGGGCAGGTCGAGGCCCTCGCGCAGGAGGTTGATGCCCACGACGACGTCGTAGACGCCGCCGCGCAGGTCGCGCAGGATCTCGATGCGCTCGAGCGTCTCGACGTCGCTGTGCAGGTACTGGACTCGGATGCCGACCTCCGAGAGGTACTCCGTGAGGTCCTCGGCAAAGCGCTTGGTCAGCGTGGTGACCAGCGCCCGCTGTCCGCGGCTCGCGCGCTCCTGGATCCTGGCGATGAGATCATCCACCTGGCCAGCCGTCGGGCGTACCTCGATCGCCGGATCGACGAGCCCGGTCGGGCGGATGACGAGGTCGACGACGTTGCCGGCCGAGTGCTCCAGCTCATACAGGGCGGGGGTGGCCGACGTGAACACCACCTGGAAGGTCCGGCCCTCCCACTCCTCGAAGCGCAGCGGCCGATTGTCCAGCGCGGAAGGCAGTCGGAAGCCAAAGTCGACGAGCGTTTGCTTGCGCGCTCGGTCGCCGCGGTACATGGCGCGCACTTGGGAGAGCATGATGTGGCTTTCGTCGACGATGGTGAGGTAGTCGTCGGGGAAGTAGTCGAGCAGCGTCCACGGTGGCTCGCCCTCGGAGCGCCCCGAGAGGTGGCGCGCGTAGTTCTCGATCCCGCTGCAGATGCCGATCTCGCGCAGCATCTCCAGGTCGTAGTGCGTGCGCTGGGCCAGGCGCTGCGCCTCGACGAGCTTGCCCTCCGATTCGAGGGCGGGCTGCCGTTCCGCCAACTCGGCCTCGATGCGCGCGATCGCTAGGTCCAGCTTCTCGCGCGGCGTGATGAAGTGGCGTGCCGGGAACACGTCCAGCGCGTCCAGCTCGGCCGTCACCTCGCCCGTGAGCGGGTCGACGCGCGTGATCCGCTCGATCTCGTCGCCGAACAGCTCCACGCGGTACGCCATCTCCTCGTAGGCCGGCTGGATCTCCAGCGTGTCGCCCCGCACCCTGAACGTCCCACGCCGCAGGTCGAACTCGTTGCGCTGGTATTGGATGTCGACGAGGTGGCGCAGCAGCTTGGTGCGGTCGCGCCGCTCGCCAACGCGCAGGGCCACCATGACCTGGCCGTAGTCGGCGGGATCGCCGAGGCCGTAGATGCAGCTCACGCTGGCCACGATGATGACGTCGCGCCGCGTGAAGAGGGCGCTGGTGGCCGCCAGCCTGAGGCGGTCGATCTCGTCGTTGATCTGCGAGTCCTTCTCGATGTAGGTATCCGTGCGCGGGACGTAGGCCTCGGGCTGGTAGTAGTCGTAGTACGACACGAAGTACTCGACGGCGTTGTCAGGGAAGAACTGCCGCAGCTCGCTGTAGATCTGCGCGGCTAGCGTCTTGTTGTGGACCATGACCAGCGTCGGGCGGTTGACCGTCTCGATGACCTTGGCCATGACGTACGTCTTGCCCGTGCCGGTGGCGCCGAGCACGGTCTGGAAGCGCTCACCGCGCCGAAGGCCGGCGACGATGCGCTCGATGGCCAGCGGCTGGTCGCCGGCGGGCTCGAACGGGCTCTCGACACGGAAATCGGGCATGGGTTCCTCGCGCGGCTCAGCGGCGACGGATGAAGGCGAACGGGAGGAAGGCCGGCCGAACGGGCGCCATCGTGGGCGACGGCGGCGTTGGCGGCGGGTCGTCGGTGGCCGTCGGCTCGGCCGACGTCGTCGCGTCGGGCGTCGGGTTGGGCGGCAGGTCGGTGGCCGTCGCGGTCGGTTCGGCCGTCCGCGTTGCAGTGGGCGTGGGCGTGGCCGTCGGCGCTACATCCTCCGTCGGCAACGGCGTCGGGGCCGCTGTCGGCTCGGCCGTGGGCCGCGCGGCCAAGAGCGGGCCGGCGATGCGATGCACGGCTCCGACGGATGCGCGGCCGTCAGGATCGGCGTCCGGGAAGCCGATGTGGAGGTCGTCGGCGCCGTCGCCGTCCGTGTCGGCCAGCACGAGCATGAGCCCGGCATCGCCGTCGCTCAGCGTGGGCCCGATGACCACCAGCGGTGCCTCGGCGACCACGTCCAGCGTGCCGGTGAGCGCCAACGGCCCGCGCACGCCGTAGGTGACGCCGACCTTGGCGCGGCCGAGCGCGCTCGTCCACGGCGCGGCGACCACGAGGTCGGCGCGACCATCGGCGTCCAGGTGGCCCGCCGCGACCGACCAGCCGAGGCGGTCGTCGACGGCCGCGCCGTGCAGGCGCAGGTGGCGGGCCTCGGGCAGCGTGTAGCGCGGCGCGATGAGCGGCCCGGGCAACGCGTAGACGCTGCCGCGGCGGCCGTCGTCGAGCGGCGCGCCGGCCACCAGGTCGTTGACGCCGTCGCCATCGATGTCCGCGATGGCGAGCGGGCGTCCCCGGCAGCTGCACGTCCCGAGGATGAACGATCCGGAGAGCAGCGACCCCGGCGGGCCCAGCACCAGCGTATCCGGCGCCGTCGCGGCCGTGTCAAGGGTCCCGCCGATGTTTGGTCCGCCGCGAAAGACGAACACCGCGCCGCCGTCGCCTTGCGCCTCGCTGCCGGCGGACCAGGCGCCGACGGCCAAGTCGGCGTGTCCGTCCCCGTCGAGGTCGCCGGCCGCCAGCGAGGCGCCAAAGTAGGCCGAGTCGGCGGGCCCGAGTAGGAGCCAGTCCGGCACGTCGCTGCGCAGGTTGATGGCATCGCCGGAGCGCAGCGGGCCCCACCAGCCGAACACGGCGCCCTTGAAGTCGTCGCGCAGCACGGCCGCGGCGACGAGGTCCAGGTAGCCGTCATGGTTGAGGTCGGCGACGGCCAGGTCGGTGCCCAGGCGGTCCGAATCGAAGGGCGTGCTGTTGCCCGCGATGATGATGTCCGGATCGCTTTGCAGGAAGTCGACGTGCCCCGTCGCTCCGGGCCGCCCGATCATGACGTAGACCGCGCCGCCGTTGGCCTGGTCGTAGGGGTCTGCCAGCAGCGAGCCGATGATCAGGTCGTCGATCCCGTCGCCCGAGACGTCGCCGGCCTCGACGGCGACGCCCATGCGCGCCTCGCGACCGCGGCCCATGAACGACCAGATGCGCTCGTTCGTCCCCGCCAGGTCGAGCCTCAGCGGCCACGAGGGTCGCCCGAAGGCGACGTACGCGCGCCCGACGATGTTGCGCCCGCCGTCGCTGCCCCAATGCGCCCCCATGAGGAGGTCGGCAATGCCGTCCCCATCGACGTCGCCGCTGCGCAGGTCGTTGCCCAGCTGATCCTTCTGCGGCGCGCCCGCGAACGCCGTGCCAGGCTCGGCAAGCAGGTCGACCAGCCGCTCGTGCGGCGGCTGCGCGTGCCGGGCGCCCGCCTGCGACGCCCCGCCAACCCGCGCCACGCCCAGCGCGGCGGCCAGCGCAGCCAGCGCAGCCAGCGCCGCGAGGGCAAGGACCGAGTGCTCCTGCGCCCGCCCCGAGGGGGCCGCGGACGGGCGGGCGCGGCGACGCACGTGGGCGCGGGGCATCACCCAAGGATAGCGGGCCGCGGTGCCGTTCTCAAGCGCCCGAACGAACAGCGCCCCCCCCCCCGCTCGCCCAAGCGGTTGACACGGCTCGCGCGGACCGGATATGCTGGCCTCGAGCGCCCGCCCGTGGTCACGACGTCGCGTGCCCCTTCGCCTTCGGGCCTCGAGGATGCCGCCATGCACCCGACCACTGCCTCGTCGTTCGGTCGCGACCTCGCACGGCCCCTTGCAGGCGTCGCGCGGCTCGCGCCACACGCCGTCGTGCTCTTTGCCGCCGTGGCCCTGGGCGCCCTGCTCGGCCTCGCCGAGCAGCCCCCGGCCAGCGCCGGCTTGCCCGCGGCGCCCGCCCAGCCCACGCCGCGCGGCCTGCAGAGCCTCTGCACCGGCGCCGGAACCATCGAAGTGGTCACCGGCACGATCCGCACGTGCGAGGAGACCGAGGTCGTCGTCCGGGCCGAAGCCACATGCCAACGGTGCCCGGGGGGCGTCAACGTCGTGTTGGTCGTGCCCGAGTGGGCCGAGGAACCGGAATGGATCCGCAGCGAGGGGCAGCAGATCATCGACGAGCTGGAGCGCCTCCAGGAAAACGATGACTTCGACAGCCCCGTGCGCATCGGCGTCGTGCGCTTCAGCGAGACCCGGCAAGGGGCCGGCGTCGCGCTACGCCTCACCGACCGAATCCGCTCCGCGCGCGGCGACATCGTTGCGAAGCCGCCTGCGGAGTGCAGGTACCCCCCCCCTCCCCCGGACTACTGCGGGTGCATCACCGTCATCCAGCTGCTCGATCGAGCCCTCACGGCAGCGATCGGCCTCATCCGCGACGTCCGCAAGGAGGCGGGCGTCGAGGATGCCCGTGAGGCGTGCGACACGGTCGTCGTCTTCTACGAAGGCATCGAGGGGGACTGCGACACGTTCAGCGGCGGCGTCTTCTCCCGGATCGCCATCTCATCCGGGCGCCGCCTCGAGCGCGAGTTCGGCAAGATGCTCGTCGGCTGCCCTTCTACCAACCCCGAACACTGCTATGCCCCGCGCAACATGGCCAGCAGCCCGCGCTACTTCTCCCAAGCGCCTCGACGCGGCCAGATGCGCGGGACGCTGCGCGATACCTTCGACGACCTGGCGAGCGGGCGAATGCTTCGCGATCTGGCCATCGTCCAGCACATCCCCGCGGGCCTCGCCTACGTCGCGGGCTCGGCGAGCATCACGCCCACAACGATGATCACCGCGACGGACGGCGTGACGCTCACGTGGTCGTGGGAGCGGCTGGGCGTCACCGGGCCGCACGAGGTGCGCTACCGCGTCGCCCCCGAGACGACCGGCGCGTTCACGATCACCGGCCGGATGGACATCGGCGACTTCGACAACCGCAAGCGCACGCAGCCCCTGCCCGACGCCGTCGTGAGCGCGCTCGAGCCGTGCGTCACGCCCACGCCGACGCCGACCGAAACACCGGTCCCCTCGCCAACCCCGACGCCCACCCTCACCCCGACGCCCACCGCCACGCCGACGGCCACGCCCACGGCGACCGCCACGCCCAAGCCCCTCCCCGTCTTCCTCCCGCTGGCCCTGGTCGAGCGCTGCATCGAGCGGCTGCGCGCGGCCGACGTCGTGCTGATCCTCGACGCTTCGACGAGCATGCTCGAGCCGACGGCCAGCGGGCGGACGAAGCTGGCGGCCATGCTGGCCGCGGCGCGCGCCTTCCTTGGCCGGCTGGACCTCGACGAGGGCCGGGACCGGGCGGCGATCGTGGCCTTCAGCGCCGAGGCCGCGCTGCTCCAGCCCCTGACCAGCGACCGCGCGGCGCTCGAGGCGGCGCTGGACGCCGTGACGCCGGCTCCGCAGACGTGCCTGCCGTGCGCCGTCGAGGCGGGGGAGGCGGCGCTGGCGCTGGACGAGACCATGGCACGGCCGCGGACCAAGGCGATCGTGCTGCTCACGGACGGTCGCTCGAACCCGCGGCCCATCGGGGAGGCCGTCGAGGCGGCGTCGCGCGTCAAGGCGCGCGGCGTCCTGATCTTCGCCATCGGGGTCGGCGACGACCTCGACCTAGAGGGCCTCGAGGCCATCGCCTCCGAGCCACGGTTCTTCTTCCGCAGCTCGGACTCCGAGGACCTCGAGGCGATCTACCTGGCCATCGAGGGCCTCATCCCGTGCAGCGGCTTCTGGCCATCGGGCGGCTGACCTAGCCCTCGCTGGCCACCTGAGGCGGGTGGAGCACCACGGGGTCCCTAGAGGGGCGCAGCCGGATGTTGATGAGCTCGACGAGGAACGAGAAGGCCATCGCGAAGTACGCGTAGTTCTTGAGGTGCATATCGTGCGCGCGCTCGGCATCCCAGCCCTCGATGACGAGCAGCGTGCCGATGAGGATGAGGAACGCCAGCGCCAGGATCTTCATCGTCGGGTGGTGCTCCACGAAGCGGCTGATGCGACCGGCGAACGCGACCATGATGACGGCCGAGATCATGATGGCGGTGATCATGACCCAGAGCGCGTCGGCGATCCCGACGGCCGTGATCACCGAGTCGAGCGAGAAGATCACGTCGACGAGCATGATCTGGACGAGGACGTTGACAAAGGAGGCCGCGGCGCGCGGTCGGTGGCCGAGGAGGTCCGACTCGCGTTCCTCGAGCTTGGCGTGGATCTCCTTGGTGCTCTTGCCGATGAGGAAGGCCCCGCCGACGAGCAGGATGAGGTCCCGGCCCGAAAGCGCGTGGTCGATGACGGGGAGCGTGAGGAGGGGTTGCGTCAGCCGCATGACCCACGCGATGCTGAGCAGCAACGCGATGCGCGAGACCACGGCCAGGCCGATCCCCAGGGACCGCGCCCGCGCGCGCCGGTGCTCGGGCAGCCTGCCGGTGAGCAGCGCGATGAAGATGACGTTGTCGACGCCGAGGACGATCTCGAGGGCGGTGAGGGTGAGCAGGGCGACGAGGTTCTCGGCCATGGGCGCGGTCGTCGGCATGGGGTTCCTCGCGAGGGTAGGTACAGGTCGGGCTATGGTAACCGGCCCGGCCAAAGCGTCAACGTACGGCCATGCCGTCACCCGCAGGGGATGAGGCCGGCGATGTCTTCGAACACGCGCAATAGGTCCTCTGGACGCGGCGAAACGAACGCGCGGCGCGGATCGCCTGCGATCTCGCGCATGAGCACGAGGTCGGCATCCTCTCCGAGCGCCACGGTGTAGAGCCGGACGCCGTGAGCGTCGCGCGCCTCGGCCGCAAGGGCGCGGACCGGACCTGGCCCGGCGTTGTTCTGCCCGTCCGTCATGAGCACCACGACATGCGCCGCGCCGGCGCGGGCGCGCGGGCTAGAGAGCTCGTCGAGCGCCGCACGCATGCCGGCGTCGATGGCCGTGCCGGTGGCGCTCGATAGACCGTCCAGCGCGTTGTGCAGCCGGGTGGGGTTGCCCGTAAGCCCCTCGACGAGCCGCGCGTTGGCATCGAACGCCACGATCGCCGCGCGGTCGCGCACGGGCGTGAGGGCGTCGACGAACGCCTTGCCGGCGGCCTTGGCCGCGGCGAGCTTGGGGGGCGTCATGCTGCTCGAGATGTCGATGACGAGGACGATGTCGACGGGCCTGGCGTCCCGGACGCACGCCCCGCGAAGGGCGATGGGCAGGTAGATGGGTCGGGGCGGTCCGAGGACGAGGACGCGCGGGATGGGAAAGAGGAGCTCGCCGGGTTCGCCGAGCCCGTCGCGGTAGCGGATCCGCGCCTCGACGTTGGTGGGGCGCAGCCCGGTGATCAGCGGACGGACCCGGTAGCTCAACGCGATCGGCGGCCTGGCATCGGCCATGGACCACGTCAGGAGCTGGCCCTGCTGCGTTGCGGGAGGCACCGCCGAGCCGGGGACAAACGCCATGTCGACCGGGAGGACGTCGGTGATCGTGGCGCTCTGCAGCAGCACGCCGCCGCTGATTCGGCGCGCGATCTCGGCATAGATTGCCGCAAGCTGTGCCTCGCCCGGCGCCGTGAAGAAGTCGCTCGGCGTGGAGGCCATGCGCTCCAGCAGCTGGGGGTCGGTGTCGTTGCCGAAGCCGATCGTGATGACGCGCACCCCCGCCGCCTTGGCGCGGTCGGCGGCATCGTCCGCGTCGACGTCGGCGGAGTCCGGGCGCCCGTCCGTGAGCACGATGACCACGGGCGCGGCCGCCGGCCGACCGCTGGCCGCCAACTCGGCCACCGCCACGTCCAGGCCCTCGCCGATGTCCGTCCCCCCGACGGCGTCGCCAAAGCCGACGAGGGCGTCCAGCGTCGCGCCCACATCCGACGTCAGCGGGCTTGCAAGCGTCGCGGCCGAGTTGAACACGACGAGTCCTGCCCGCGAGCGCGTCGGGTCGAGGTCGACGAGGAATGCGGCGACGGCGGCGCGGGCCGCCGCCATCTTCTGGCCGGCCATCGAGCCGGAACGGTCGAGGACCAGCACGATGTCGGCTTGGCCCGCCGTGTCGCGGCACGTGCCGGTGACGGTGAGCGTGACGGCGACCGTCTCGCCCAAGACAACGCGCGGCGGCCCCGCCTGCTTGTCGCGCAGCAGCCGGCAGCCCTCCCCGGATGGCGCGATAGCCGGCAGCCCGTCCGGGTCGCGCGCGTACACCATCACGCGGTTGCCGACGCCGTCGGTGGCGTGGACGCGCCCGTCGGCCGTGGCGACGAGATCCGACGGCAGCGCGCGCCGTCCCCCGGGCAGCGCGCCGGCATCCCACCACGCGCGGAGGGTGCCGTCCGCAGCATAGCGCCAGATGTCGCCCTCGTCCGTGAGCACGTAGGCGCCGCCGGCGTTGTCGGCGGCGGGATCGGATGCAACCCGCAGAGGGCTGCCGATCACGGCCCAGCGGTCGGCGATCTGCCCGTCCGTTGGCTCGCGCACCTCGATGTCGCGCGCCGTGCGGTTGACGGCCAGGAGGCGGCCGTCGGGTCGCACGGCAAGGTCGGAGATGGCCGCAAACGCGCTGCCGCCGAGCGGCCAGCTCCCTTGCAGCGCGCCAGCGCGGTCCAACACGATCATGCGCTGTGCGCGCAGCTCGACGGCGTAGAGCCGCTCGCGCGCTGCATCGTACGTCATGCCGCCGATCCAGCCGGGTGCGCCGTCCACGCGGCCGTCGGCGGCCAGCTGCCAGGCGGGCTGCTGCGCGTCGCTCGGCAGGAAGGCCAGCTGCGTGCCGAACGACGCAAACGCGCCGCCGAACGCCGGCGCCAAGTCGCGAACGCCGATCTGACGCTCTCCGTCGAGGTATGCCCCGTCCGCCGCGAAGCGCTGGATGCGCGGCCAGGCGTCCAGCACGTGGAACGCCGCCTCGTCGCCGGGCGCCCCGGCGGCCAGCCGCAGTGGCCCGACCAGCTCGCCGGGCCCCTTCGCAAAGTCCAACCACTCGCCCGTCGTGGCCAGGGACGGCGCGTGCAGCCGCCGGAGGCCGTTGAGGAAGTCGAAGTCGTAGCGCAGGCTCAGCCACACGGTGTCGCCCTCCGAGCCGGGGAGGTCGGGGCCGCCGACGGCCAACCCGCCGCCGGGTCGGGCGGGGAAGAAGCCCGAAGCCGCCACGGGTCCGCCGGAGGCCAGGTCGTAGCGGCGCACGGCCGTGCCGTCCAGGACGAGCAGCGTGCCCTCGGCCTCGGCCGCGAGGGCCTGCGGCGTCGAGCCCACGGCGATCAGCTCGCCGGTCGGCGTGCCGTCGGCGCTGAACAGCTGAACGCGCAGGTTGCCCGCATCGGCCACGGCAACGCGCCCGTCGGCCAGCTCGGCCACACCGAGAGGGTCGTCGAGCTCGCCGATGCCGCTCCCGGGACGGCCCCACCGCGACGTCTCACGGCCCGTCGCGTCGAGCTCCAACACCTGGTGGCGCTCGACGTCCGTCACCAGAACGCGCCCATCGGCCGTGACCGCGATGCCCCAGGGCGTCCCGCCGACCGGCCACGATGCGATGGCGCGGCCGTCTTGTGCCAAGCGTTGGACGCGGTGGTTGCCGCTGTCGGCCACCAGCACGTCGGCGCCGAGGAGCGCGATGCCCCGTGGACGGCTAAGCTGGCCGGGACCGCCACCAGCCGTCCCCCACGCGCCTCGCCATGGCCGGTCCGGCTCCGCGGGCCGGAGGACGTGGACGCGGCCCTCGGCGGCGTCGGCCACGAACACCACGCCGTCCCGCGTCGCGGCCACCCCGCTCGGATCGACCAGCGCGCCGGGCGCGTTGACCGCGCCAGGCACGGCCCACTCGCCGACAGCCGTCCAGGCTTCGTCCAGCTGCCGCGGGGCCGCGCTGAGGCGTGCGCCGGCGGCGGGCAACGCCATGGTGGCGAGGAGGGCGGGCAGGGCCAGCCAAGCGCGGCAGGGGCGGAAGGCGCGGACGGGCGGGAGCATGGCAATCCTCCAAGCGGTCGCGTTGAGCGACGTCTCGCAGCGCAAACGCACGACCGGGCGCCGCCGCATCGCGGGGCGCCCGGTCGGAGCCGACGGTGTGCCGACGTGGCGGCGCAGCCGATCCTACGACTTGATGCGGTCCTTGAGGCCCTTGCCGGCGGTAAACCCGACGGACTTGCTGGCCTTGATCTGGATCGAGGCGCCGGTCTGCGGGTTGCGGCCCATGCGGGCCTTGGTGTTGCGCGCCTTGAACGTGCCGAAGCCCACGATGGGCATGTCGCGGCCGTCGTTGAGCTCGCTAGCGATGATGCCCTTTCCGGGCGCCGTGTCGAAGATGGCGTCGAGGCACTCCGCGGCCTTGGCCTGCGTGATGTCGCAGTCCTTGGCGAGCCTGGCGGCAAACTCTTGCTTCTTCATCTGGGAACATCTCCTTGGGTGTCGTAATCCTGTCGATCCTCGAGGGTCCGTTGTCGACGGACAGCATCCGGAAAAGTCTACAGCACGGCGGCGGCCAAGGCTAGCTATTGGGCGCCATACCGCGCAATTCCGCGCTTTCCTCGCGCCTATGACGCCTCAGCGGCGCCGCGGGTTACGCTGAGATCGTCGGACGGCGCGCCATCCGGCGTAACCTGGCGCGCCCGCGGACGTCAGACTGGGATAGGGGGGAGCTTCCGGCGCGCTCGACGAGGCGAGCGTGTTTTGCCTTTGCAGCGCGCCTATCCAACAGCCCAAGGAGCTTCTGCCCATGACGTCGTCCCGCCGGCTCGTGGTCCCATCCGCCCTGGCCGCGTCCACCTTTCTCGTTGCAGCCGCCGTGCTGTTTTCCTCCGCCCTGCCGACCCGCGCACGCCCCGCCGATGCGGCCGACGAGGCACCGGCTCAGGCAACCGTGACGCCCGGCTACATCGTCGTGCGTGGCCGGATCAACTTCAAGGACCGCGGCGGTGACCGCAACCACCCGGTCGGCTTTGCCAAGGTCGAGGTCTGGGACAAGGACGAGGGGTTCGCCGCCGTCGGCGAGTTGCTCGACACCGTGTATACCGACGCCAGCGGCCGCTACGCGAGCAAGGAGATACTCAACGTCGATCGCGACGGCCCGGCGGGCCAGACGGACGGCACCCAGGACGTCTTCCTCAGGATCTTCACCGAGAACGCCCAAGTGCGCCTCCTGCGCACCGGCACCGATCGCCCGTTCCAATGGACCAGCTACGAGATCACGCAAAACCCCAGCGAAGGGCTCGTGCGCAACGTCCCCGACGGCATCGTGGGTTTCCCGACGCAGGAGATCTACGAGCAGACGGGTAACGTCGAGGCCATCTGGTCGTTCGTCGACATGGCCGCCACCTGGCAGTACCTCCGCGACCGCTCCGGCCGTGAGCCAGGTCCCCTCACCGCGTATTGGGCGCCGGGCAGCCTGGACGGCCCGCGCTACGACGTCGACGCCCGCACGCTCCACTTCCGCGACGAGGACGTCGGCTTCGGCGACCTGGTCGTCCAATACACGGCCTATGCGCTGTTCCGCGACCTGCTCGAACCGCTGCCCGAGTCGTGGCTGGCCTGTATTGCCAACGTGCCATCGGACGTGCGCGTGGCCATGGACCCCACGTGCGCGTTCGTCCACGGGGTGGCCATGGCGCTCGCGCTCGTCGTCCCCGGCGATCCCGGCTACGAGACGCCGGACCAGGCGCCCGTCGACCTGGATGCCGCCAACGAGGCATCGCCCGCCTTCGACGACGGCGATGCCGTGCCGGGCCGGATCGCCGGCGCCTTCTGGGACCTGCACGAGGGCGACGGCTCCGAGGACGGGTACGACACGGGCAACGCGACGTTCGCCGACGTCTGGGACGTCGTCGACCAGAAGCGACCGGACACGATGCGCGCCTGGTTCGACGGCTGGACCGAGCTCGGCAAGGACGGCTGCGTGGCCATCGGCGCGCTGTACCAGAACACCATCGACTACAACACCGCGCCGGTCATCCAGCCCATCCCGGATGTCATCATCGACGAGGACGAGACGGCCATCGTCGACCTCCGGAACTACGTCAGCGACGTCGAGTGCGCGGACGCCGCGCTGCAGTTCGAGATGGTCGACGCCGGCGCGCCGGAGGCCGGCGTTAAGCTCCTCCCGACCAACGTGATCAGCATCACGCCGCAGGCGAACTGGTTCGGCGAGACCACGGTTCGGCTCACCGTCACGGACGGCATCGAGTCCGCGGACATCAGCTTCCGGGTCATCGTGCGGTCGGTCAACGACTGCCCGGTGCTCGTCCGGCGGGTACCGGACCCGCCCGCTGCGCCCTATGGCTCGTTCATCGAGCTCGACCTCGAGACCTTTGCGACGGACGTAGAGGACGGGTCCGCCGCCCTCCAGTGGGACGCAGAGGTGCCACCCGAGGACGCCGCCAAGCTCACCGTGGCCGGCCGGGGCACCACCCGGCTCACGTTCCTCCTGGATGCCAGCATCCGGGTCAACTACAGCGTGATCGTCCTCCTCACCGTCACCGACAGCGACGGCTGCATGCGCAGCCAACCGCTCGCCCTGTACTGGACCACGGACCGCAACACGCCGCCCACCATCGACCCGGACAAGTTCGTGCGCGAGTACGTCGCGCCGGTCAACCAAACCATCCGCGTGGACATGACGGGCGTGGCCAACGACCGGGAGGACGGGCCGGTGCCGCTCCACTGGTTCGTGCTCAACCCGGACGACCTGAACGCCCAGGTGAGGCCGGAGGGCACCAAGATCATCGACTTCGAGCCCGAGGTCGGCTTCCTGGGCTCCAACGTGGTCCAGCTCGAGGTCCAGGACACCAACGCAGCGCGCGCCACCGCCTCGATCACGCTGACGTGGAAGAGCCGCGACGACGTCGGCAACCTCCCGCCAGAGATCATCCGCCCGCTCCTCGTCGGCAAGACCGCGGGGCTGAACGCCGAGGCGTGCTACGAGCTCACCGACAAGGCCTTCGATCGCGACCACAACCGGCTGTCGCTCCGCTGGTTCGCCGAGCCGTACGACGACACCAGCCTGTTCATCGGGGTCCAGGGCCGTCGCGAGCTGTGCCTGAGGTCGCGGACCGACTTCATCGGCTGCCTGGACGCCACGTTCATCGTGCGCGACCCCGGCAACCTGGAAGACCGCTACGACGTCCAGACGTGCTGGCGCGACATCAAGCTGTTCCTTCCCTTCGGGCAGGCCCGGTAGTTCGGGGGCCGCAGAGGCGGCCGGCCGCCGGTCAAGTGCGGGGCGGTTCTCGCGAGGGAGCCGCCCCGTCGACGTCTCCAGCCGCCTCCGAGCCGTCGCCCAAGGGCAGCCCGAGCTGGCGTGGTGGCTGCTGGCCGTTCACGGTGATCCAGTCGAGCGCCCGATCGAGCACGCCAAGCCGGCGGAGCGCATCGGGCCCGCGAAGGCGTGCTTGGCGCCGTGCGGCCACGATCGCCCGGGCGGCGACCGGGCCGATCCCGGGGACGCGCATCAGCTCGACCGGCTCCGCGCGCGCCACCTCGATGGGGAAAACCCCGCGGTTGGCCCGCGCCCAGGCGATCTTGGGGTCGATGTCCAGGGCAAGGCGCCCGTCGACCAGCGGCAGCTCCGCGATGCCGAAGCCGTAATCCCGAAGCAGGAAATCCGCCTCGTAGAGGCGCCGCTGACGGCGCGGGTCCTCCGCGGGGCGGCCGTCCAGCGGCGTGTCGGGGATCGGCCGGAACGCGCTGTAGTAGACGCGCGATAGGCCGAGGCGGCGGTAGAGCGCATCGGTCTGCGCCAGGATCTCCGCATCGCTCTCGCCGGCCGGCCCGACGACGAACTGGGTCGTGCGGCTGACGGCCTTGCCGGAGCGCGCGAGCAGGTCCCGCACCTTGCGCAGCGGCGCGAGTAGGTCGCGGCCGTGGTCTTTGGTGCTGGTCAGGCGCGCAAGGCGCATGGGGCTTGGCGCTTCCAGGTTGATGCTCACGCGGTCGGCCACTGCCAGCGCGGCGGCGATGGCCGCGTCGCTGGCGCCCGGCATGAGCTTGAGGTGGAGGAAGCCGCGGAAGCGGTACCTCCGGCGGAGGATCTCGCCCGTGGCCACGATCTGTCCCATCGTGTCGTCGTCGTGGCCGATCACGCCGCTGGAGAGGAAGAGGCCGTTGATGGTTTTGGCTCGGTGCAACCCGTCGACCAGGCGCGCCAGCTCGTCGGACGTGAAGGCCTCGCGCCGGATGTTGCGGCCCGCGCGGAACGGGCAGTAGAAGCAGTCCTTGGCGCAGGCGTTGGTCTGGAGGAGCCGCAGGACGGGCATCCGGCCCCTCGGGCCGTGGACCGTCGTGATGTGGCGCGTGATGTCGCCGTGCCGGTAGCGCCGTTCGGCGTGCGCGAGGCCAGCGCGGCTGCCGTCCCCGTCGGGCATCGGCCGGTCGGAGGCGGTGCACAGGTCGAGCTGGGCATCGTCGCCGAGCAGGGCCGCGCGTTCGAGCAGGTCGTCCACGCAGCGCATGATACGAACGCGCGTTCTAGTGGTCAAGGCCGGCCTGGTCGGCACCAGCCCTAGTTCCACTCGCCTTCCCCGCTCGAGACGCGCGCCGATCTACTCGCGCGCGGCCGTCCCCCTCGAGCCGGCGCTACGCGCGCATCGCCCGTGCGACCGCCGCCGCAGCATCGGCCATCAGCACCTCGCTCGACAAGCCGGTGCCCACCGCCTCCCTCAGCCATGCGTCCGGCGTGAGCCGGCCGAGGGCCGCAATGCGCAGGGTCTCTCCGGCCAGATCGCGTCCGCGGACGTGGCTGCGCACCTGGTGGCCGACGATGTGGCCGAGTGCGTAGTTCGAGAGGTACAGCGGGTAGCCGACCATGTGCTGGTAGGCGGCCATGAGATGGTAGGGGTCGGGTCCGAAGTATGCGGCGTAATGCGTCGTCCAGACCTCGTCGGCCAGCACCATCATCCGGTCGCGCAGCTCGGCCGGCGTGGCATCGGGGTGCGCGTACAGCCAGCGCCAGGCGCGCAGCTCGACCAGCGCCGGGCCGGCGATCTGGCAGGCGTCCATGGCCGTCTCGACGGCGGCTGCGTCGAACACGGCCTCGCCGTCGCCCTCGCCCGACGCGCCGAGCACCTGGCGCGCGAGCGACTCGTAGAGGAACGCGAACGCCTCGGTGCACGCCGTGTTGGGCACGCCCCGCAGCGCGGGCCGCGGGACGCGGTGCGTGGAGACCAGCTGCTCCAGGTTATGGCCCAGCTCGTGCATGGCCGTGTTGAACCCGTCCCATGTCAGCGCGTCGCCCGTGCCGTTCGTGCGCAGCCAAGCGGGGTACTCCGGCAGCCCGGGCCGCACCGCGTGGCCCGCCCCGCGCGCGATCTCGACGCGCACGCGCGCGCCAAAGAACGCCGCGTCGGCGGCGCTGAAGCCGAGGTCGCTGAGGATCGCCGGTAGCGCCGCTTCGAACGCCTTGGCCGTCGGCCAGCGCGCGGCGACCAGGGCGTCCAGCGCGCTGCCGGCGTCGGCCGGTGTCCCCTGGTCGAAGTAGACGTCGTGCGCCTCCAGCGGGCGACCGATGCGCGCCTCGGCGAAGGCGGCCAACGACGCCCGCACGGGCGAAGCCAGCAGCGCCAGCAGCTGCGCCTCGACCGCTTCGACGGGGATCTCGCGGTGCAACGCAAACGACCGCTCGAGGGCGGTCGGGTGGTTCGGATGATAGGCGTCGGTGCGCCGCGCGATGGCAAAGTGCGCCAGGATGTGCGCGTATCGCTCGGGCCCGACGGTGTCCGCGGCGGCGACCGCGCGGCCGTCCAGCGCGTTCGCGCGCGGATCCCACTCCGGGTGGTCCCCTCCGGCGCCGGCGGCGCGCATCACGGCGCGCGGCACGGTGCCCGCCACGTGATGGCCCATGACGTAGGCCATGGCCCGCTGCGCGGCCAGGCCGTCCTCTGCGCCGTACTGCCCGCGGATGGCCTCGCGCATCAGCCAGTGGGCGATGACGCGGCGGTCGGAGGCGAAGGGCCGGCGACCGGTCTCGTCGACGACGCCGCCGACCGGCACGTGGAAGCCGTCGACAAAGCGCTGCGCGGCGTGATACGTCGTGCGCGCGTCGTCGGCAAGGGATTGTGGGATGCGCGGCCCGAAGGCCAGCGCGATGCGGGCCTCTGCCCAGCGCGCCGATGGCCAGGCGCCGCCCTCGGCGAGCATCGTGGCCAGGTCGGGCCGGTCGAAGTTGAGGAGCGCCACGAAGGCCAACTTCTGCGCGTACCACTGCTCGACGAGGTCGGGCGCTGGGTCGAACAGCGCGGCCAGGTCGTCGAACGCCGGCAGGTCGTCGCCGCCGAGGTCGGTCCAGCGCCGCAGCGTCCGCCGCACCTCGTAGAGGTGGCCGCCGGTCACCTCGAGGAGCGTCTCGAAGCGGTCGAGCAGCCGGCGGCGATCCTCTGGACCGGCCACATAGCGCGCCTCGCAGAACGCAGCCAGCGCCTGGTCATCGCCGTCCTCGGGCGTCCAGCGCTCGGCGACCCGTGCGACGCCCACGCTCGCCGCCGCGCGCTCCGCTTCGCCGTGCCGCGCCACGAGGATCTCGACGATGGCCGGAACGTCCCAAGGTCCATTGCCGGCCTCGAAGAGGCTCTCCGTGCTCGGGTGGGCGATCGTTCCCATCTCATTGCTCCTCAGGCGGCCAGCCGCGCCGCGCGTGGTACACTGGCGGCCGGCGAGCGGCTCGACGCCGGCCCATCGCTGGCGGCAGGTGGCGATCATGGGGTCGCCTCACCACCCGGTCAAGGAGGACGCCGTGCCGATCTCCCGCGTGACGGCGCTCGGACGTGCCCGCGCAGCGCGCCGAAGCCTCGGCCGAGCGATCGCGGTCCTGGCGACCGGCGCCGTGCCGTTGCTCTTCGCGGCAACCGTGCGCAGCCAGCCGCCGATCGTCCGGCAACCGTGCGACCTCGCCGCGCAGCGCACGGCGGCGCCGCGCGTCGTCGGCGCGGGCGAGCTGGTCACGCTGACCGTAGCGTGGGACTACCGCTGCACCGAGGTCCCGCAGCCCGCCATGGCGCTGCTCCTCGCGGTCGAGGACACGGCGGCCCTCGCCGGCGTCGACGGCGGGCTGCCCGGACGGCTGCGCGACGGCCTGACCCGCCTCGTCGACGCCATCGACGTGGCCCGCGGAGGGCGGCTCGGCCTCATGCGCTATGGCCCGTCGGGGCCGGAGTGGCGCACGCCGCTCGCTCCCGGCGAGCAGGGCCGGACGGCCGTCCGCACGGCCATCGTCCAGCTCGGCGGGCGCCTGGGCGGCTTCGCCCACACCGTGAGCGCGCTCGAGGATGCGGCCGCCCAGCTAATCGCGGTGCCGTCGGGGCCTGGTCCCACCGTCCTGCTCGTCGACAGCGGGGCGCCGTTGGTCACCGGCACGTCAGCCGAGGGCGCCATCCTGCGCTGCCTCGCGCTCCGCGACGACGGGGTGCGTTTGCTCGTCCTCTCGCTGGCCACCGCGGCCAGACGGCTGGAGGGCTGCGCGCTTCCCGGCGACTTCTGGGCGTCGTCCAGCCCGGACGGCCACGATCTGCCGGAGCTGGTCGACCGGTTGTCGCTCCACCTCTTGGGCGACCCGTACGTGGTCGGCAGCGCGTTCACCGAGACGCTGGCAGCGGGCTGGACGCTCGTCGCCGAGGGCAGCATGCCGCGCGTCCCCGACGACATCCTGGCCGACGGCCTCTTTGCCTGGTACGAGCCGGCTCCTGCGCCGACCGGCGGGCATCGCGTCGCCTACCGCGTGCGCGCGCCCGCCGTCGCGACGTCGCAGACCGCGCCGGTCTCGCGTCCGGAGGGCCCGCGCGTCGGCCTGGCGCGGGCGGATGGCTCGATGCTCGTCACCCTGCTCGCGGATCCCGACGTGTGCGTCCACCCGCTCGGGGAACCGCAGGGCTGCGCCGAGCACGCCGCCAACCTGACCGCGACGGCTGCGGGCACCCCGCCCACGGCCACCCCGACGCCGGCCCTCACGCCCCCGACGCCGACGAGCGTGTTCACGGACGTCCCCCCGACCGCGGCAACGCCGAGCCCCAGCGCTACCTCGCCCACGGCGGTGACCACCGCGTCGCCCACGCGCGTGCGCTCTCCCGGCCCGACGCCACCGTGGCCCGTGGCCGACCGCGTGTTCTTGCCCTACGTCGTGCGCAGCCGCCGCTGAGCGTTGCTGCACGCCTCGTCTGACGATGGGCGCCCTCGGCCGCGCACGCGAAGGAGGACGGGCCGACAGGCCCGCCCTCCGCGATCGCATGCCGCCCGTCGCCCCTGGCTGGGCTGGCTCAGCCAGCCAGAACCTGCTCGGGCCGGGTCCGGTCCCGGCGGCTACTCGCCGGCGTTCAGCAGCTGGACGTCGAAGACCAGCGTGGCGTCGGCCGGGATGACCGGCGGGGAGCCGGTCGCGCCGTAGGCCAGGTCGGGGGGGATGACCAGGGTGCGGCGGCCGCCCACCTTCATCCCGGCGATGCCCTCTTCCCAGCCCGGGATGACGGCGCCCGTGCCCAGCACGAACTCGATGGGCGCGCCGCCGACCGATGTGTCGAACAACGTGCCGTCCACGAGGAAGCCCGCGTACTCGACGCTGACCGGCTTGCCGGCCATGGCCTCGGTGCCGTCGCCGACGACGACGTCCTCGTACTGCAGGCCGGAGTCGGTGGTGACGGCGTTCGCGCCGATGGCCGGGAGCTCGGGCGCTTCGGCCGGCGGGGCGGCGGTGGGGGGATCGACCTTGACGGCGTCGGCCGGCGCCTCGACGACCGGGGCGTCGCCCGGCGCCTCGACCGCCTCGCCGCTGCTGATCGGGTCGTCTGCAGCCTCATCGGCCGCGTCGCCGCAGGCGGCGAGCGCGGGCAGGAGCGCCAGCCCGAGGGCGAGCGCGGTCGCGGTGCGTCGGATGTTCATGGGTGCGTTTCCTTCCGGGGGGGGCCGCGCCGCCGAACGGGCACGGGCAAGCCGCATATGGTAGGCTGACGCCGCGCGCCGTCAATCCTGCGCACGAGGCGATGGCCGTCATGGAGGCCCGAAATGCCCGTCCCCATTCGGGTCGCGGACGCCAACGACCCGCGCCTGGCCGCGTATCGGGCCATCCGCGAGCGCGATCTGCGCGGCGATCGCGCTCGCGCGGGACGGTTCGTGGGCGAGCAGCGCTTGATCGTCGAGCGGATGTTGGCCATGCCGGGCCTGACGGAGTCGGTGCTCTGCCTCCCGGCGGAGGCGGACCGCCTGGCACCGCGGGTGCCCGACGACGTCCCGTTGTATGTGGCGGACAAGCCGGTCATGGCCGCCATCGCCGGCTTTCCGATCCATCGCGGCGTCCTGGCCATCGGGCGGCGCCCGCCTCCGGAGCGGCTGGTCCTCGACGCGGCGCTGCCTCAGCGACCGGGTCCGATGACGGTGCTTGCGTGCGAGGACATCACCCACCCGGACAATGTGGGCATGCTGTTCCGCACGGCAGCCGCCTTTGCCGTCGATGCGGTCCTTCTCTCCCCCGGCTGCCACGACCCGCTGTACCGGCGTGCCGTCCGGCTGTCCATCGGCCACGTCCTGGACATGCCGTGGGCCTGGGCCGCCAGCTGGCCGGACGACCTCGATCGCCTGGCGTCCGAATGGGGCCTCTGCCGGATCGGCGCGGCCCTCGAGGCGGGCGCGCTCGCGCTCGACGATGCGCCGCGGCCCGAGCGGCTCGTGCTGGTCGTCGGCACCGAGGCGCACGGGCTCAGCCTGGCGGCGCGCGCCCGGCTCGACCTGGTCGTCCGCATTCCCATGGCAGCAGGCGTCGACTCCCTCAACGTCAGCGTGGCGGCCGCCGTCTGCCTCCACCGGCTCTCGCGCGGCCGGCGAACGTGATCTTCGAACGGGCTTGGTCAGGCCCCGCTGCCGTCGCCGATCTGCGGTGGAATTGCCGGCTGCGGCGCGCTCCGATACATTCTGACGCGCGCGGCCGCACGATTCGGCCGCCCGAGGAGTCCACCCAGTGACCGTGAGCACCGCTCCAACTCAAACCACCCGGCCCGAGCCGTCGACGTTCGAGGACCTCGGCGTGTCCGACGCGCTGGCCTCCGGGTTGCGCGCCGCCGGCATCCGCGCGCCCTTTCCCATCCAGACGCTGGCCATCCCGGATGCCCTTGCCGGCCGCGATGTGTGCGGCAAGGCCCGCACCGGCTCCGGCAAGACGCTCGCGTTCGGTTTGCCGGTCATCCAGCGCACGGCGAAGGCCGCGCCCAAGCGTCCCGGCGCGGTCATCCTGGTGCCCACGCGCGAGCTGGCGGTGCAGGTGGCGGAGGTGATCGCCCCGCTGGCCAAGCGTGTCGGCCGAACCGCCGAAGCGTTCTACGGCGGCGTGTCCATCGGCAAGCAGATCTTGGCCCTCCGAAACGGCACGGACATCGTCATCGCCACGCCCGGCCGCCTGATCGACCTCGTCCAACGCGGCGACGCATCGCTGGCCGACGTCCGGATGGTCGTCCTGGACGAGGCGGACCGCATGTGCGACATGGGCTTCCTTCCGCAGGTCGAACGGCTGCTCGGCTTCCTGCGCGACCGCCAACAGACCATGCTCTTCTCCGCCACGCTGGACGGGGCCGTCGACGTGATCGTGCGCGCGTACCTGCGCGACCCGGTCTTCCACGACGTCGTGACCGATCAGGCCGGCCTCGACACCATGGTCCACTACTTCTTTATGGTCGAGCACGCCGACAAGCCCGGCGTGGTCAAGGCCATCGTCGAAGGCGCGGAGAAGGTCCTGGTCTTCACGCGCACCAAGCGCGCCGCCGACCAGCTCATCCCGGCCCTGCGCGCCCACGACGTCGTCGCCGAGGCCATCCACGGCGACCGACAGCAGAACCTGCGCGAGCAAGCGCTGGAGGACTTTGCGTCCGGCAAGCGCGCTGTCCTCGTGGCCACGGACGTCGCCTCGCGCGGTCTGGACATCGAGGGGCTGGACGTCGTCATCCACTACGACCCGCCCGAAGACCCCAAGTCCTACACCCACCGATCGGGCCGCACGGCGCGGGCGGGCGCCAGCGGCGTCGTCGTGACGCTGGCGACGGCCGATCAGCAGTTCGACATGTGGCTGCTCCAGCGCGCGATCGGCATGCAGCAGGCGGGGGTCCCGATCACCCCCGAGGACCCGCGGCTCCGCCAGCTGGCCTCCGGCGACGTCGTCTTCGGCTGATGCCGCGCCGCGGGAGACCCGGTCGTCCAGCACGCGGCTGTGCAAGGCGCTCCTACGCCGCCCCACGCGACGCGCCGGCGAGGCGGGACGCCAGACCGGCCACGCGCCGGCGAAGCTGGGCGCTCGATCGGCGCCGCGCGATCAGGCGAGCGGGGCGCTCGGCGGCGAAGCCAGCCACGCCGCCAGCGCCATGCCGCTCGCGCCCGCGCCGAAGACCAGCGCCGCCGCCAGCCATGTGGCGTGGCCGCCGCCCAGGCGGGAGACGACGTCCCACGCGCCTGGCGAGGCCACCGATGCGAGCCCCCAGAGCACCGCTACGATCGCGATCGCCCCGGCGGCGGCCACGACGGCGTCCAGGCCAAAGTCGCGGAGCGGCGGCGCGTGGCGCGCCGGCCGTTCGCGCCGCTCGGCGCGCACGCGCGCCATCGTGCGCGCGACGAACGCGGCGGGCAGGTCCTCGCGTGGAAAGGCCCCCGCGATGGGGTCGAGCGGGTCGTGTGGGCGTCGTTCCTCGATCATGGCCAGCGCTCCATCGGGCCCTGCTCGGCCGCTCGGTCGGGCTCCGCGCTCAGCGCGACGCGTAGGCGGGCGCGCGCCCTGTGCAGCGCCACCTTGAGGCTGCCCAGCGGCATGCCGGTCAGCGCCGCGATCTCATCGTAGCGAAGCTCCTCCAGGTAGTGGAGCGCGACGAGCATTCGGTAGCCCGCAGGTAGCCCGTCGACCGCCGCGCGCACGCGCCGTCGCTGTGCGGCCCGCTCCGCGGCGCCTTCCGGCTTCGGTGCCAGGTCGGCCGCGGCCGCGTCGTCCTCGCCGCCCAGCTCGGAAAACCGGCGCAGCATCCCCGGCCGGCGATCGCAGCAGACGCGCACGGCAATGCGGTACAGCCACGTTCGAAACGCCGATCGTCCGTCGAACCGCGGTAGCCCGCGCCAAGCCCGGAGAAATGCCTCCTGCGCCGCGTCGTCGGCTTCGTCGTCGTGGCCCAGCGTCCGGCGTGCGACGTTGTAGACGAACGGGGCATGGGCCGCGACCAAGCGCTCGAACGCCGCCGCGTCGCCCGCCGCGGCGCGGCGGACGAGGGCGCGCTCGTCGGCCGGCGACCCAATCTCCTGTCCAAGGATGGCGCGTGTTGCGTCGATGCGGCTGGCCTCCTGATGTTCGGTCACGCCTTTGACCGTGCTCGGCCGCTCAGGGTTTCGCACGCCGACCTGAAACCCTGCCGTGGTTCCCGCGGTCAAAGGCGTGATCCGCGTGACGATACCCCGTTGCGCTCGCAAGGAGATGTGTAGATGACCACCGACCAGCTGGAGTTCATCATCCCTGCTTCCGTGACCATCTTCCTGTTCGCCCTCTTCTTTTCGACGCTGGCATGGGTGCGCTGGCTGCGCTACCGCGAGATCGTGGCGCTCGCCGATCGCGGCATCACGCCGCGCGAGGACCTGCCGGGCACGGCCTCCCTTCGCTGGGGCATGGTGCTCACGGCGGTCGGGATCGTGATGACGCTGGCCATGTTCCCGCTGAGCATGGACTCGTTCCCGCGGGCCCCACTCGGCCTCAGCCCCATCCTGCTCGCCGGCCTCTTGCCGCTGGCCATCGGCATTGCCCTGGTCTGGCACTACCGCCTGTTTGCCCAGCGCGAGCGCCGCGACGGAAGCGCAGCGCCGAACGCGGAGGGCGACCAGAGCTGAGCGCGGCGCTGGATCCGACGCAGCGGCCCGTGCGGCCTGCGGTCGCGGCCGCAGGGACGCGTGCGGGCGAGCGCGGGGTGCAGCTCGGCGTCCCAGGTGCTAGCGTTGGCCCATGCAACGAACACCCGCGGGAGCGGATCCCGGGCGACAGCTAGGGTCCGTTCCCCTTGCCGCTCCGCCGTTCGAGCGATATCGGTCGTGGGCGGTAGCGCGGCGCGGCCCGCTCGCAAGCCTCGCCGTCGCGACCGGCTTGGCCGCGCTGCTGCGGCAGCCGGCGCTGGTCGAGACCGCGTACGCCGCATGGGCCAGCCCCTCGCTGGTGCGGCTGGTGGCCGCGGCTTCCGGCAGCGTGCCGTTCGGGCTGGCCGAGCCGGTCATGGCGCTCGGCCTGGCGTGGCTCATGTGGCCCGTCCTAACCGCGGTCCGCCCGATGCTTGCTGCGCCCTCGCCGCGTAGTGCCGGCCGCGCGTTGGTACGCGGCGGGGCCGATGCTGCCCTCCGCTGCGGGCTGATCGCCGGTTGGTTCTACCTGGCCTGGGGGCTGAACTACGCCCGAGCGCCCCTGGTCGAGCGCCAGGGCTGGAGCGCGCTCGCGGCCGACGCACGGCCGGCCGACGCCGCGCTGACCGAGCTGGTGGCGCTGTGCAACGCGTGGGTCGACCATGCCAACCAAGCCTACCTGGCGCTGCACGGCATCGCCGACGCTGGGCGCCCGACCGCCCTGGCGGAGGCCGCGCCCGACGGCATCGCCATGGCCTGGGCGGCCCTGGATGCCGTGCTGGACGAGGGCTTCCGTATTGCCGCCGGCGAACTACGCGAGGGGCCGTCGTTTGCCGCGCCGCGCGGACCGTCCAAGCCCGTACGCGCCTCGCCGGCGATGAGCGGCATGCGCCTGGCGGGCTTTTTCTTCCCGTGGACCGGCGAGGCCAACGTCAACCGGCTCATGCCGCCCTTCCAGCTGCCCCAGACGATGGCGCACGAGAAGGCGCACCAGCGCGGCATCGCCTCCGAGGACGAGGCCAACTTCGTCGGCTTCCTGGCCGCCATCCGGAGCCCGTCGCCGATCGCCCGCTACAGCGGCCACCTCTTCGCGCAGCGGCAACTGCTGAGCGAGCTGTGCGCGCGCGACGGCGCCGCCTGCCAGGCGCAGATCGCGCGGCGGCTGCCGGGCGTCCAACGCGACGTGGACGCCGCCCGCGCGTTCTGGGCGCGCTTCGATGGTCCCGCGGCGAAGGCGCACGAGCGCGTCAACGACGCGTACCTCGAGCTCAACGGTGTGGCGGGCGGCGTGGACAGCTACGCGGAGAGCGCGCGGCTGATCGTGACTTGGGTGCGGGCGGGTGCTTTGGTCGACGGGCACGCGGTGGTTCGCAGGCCTTAGGGACGCTATTGGCGGCGCGACTAGGACCTGTTGGTCCATCGCGACTCTCGACTTGGGCGTTGGCACGCGAGCGTGGCCAAAACTTGGGTCACTGCCGTGTTCGGCTTTGGGTTACCGGACTCCTTCACGCCGACTGGGTGTGCCCGCTGCGGGCCCGTTTCTGGATCTCCGGGCCGCCGTCGCAATGCCGTCCTGTCGTGGCGGAGGGCCGCTTCCTGCTGGGATCGAGCGGGGCACATTGAACGAGTGTCGCCGTCGCAGCAGCGGACCGCGGTCCGCTCTGCACTGCGAAGCGGGGTCTATCGGCGTATGCGTGACCGGTAACCCAAAAATGTACTGGACTTCAACGAACCGAGCAGGGCGGGTAATCGCGCACCGAACGAGGTGGTTCCTCGACGCTCCCCAAGGCCCAAGGGGGCGCCGATAGCATTTCGGGCTCGCTGGCCGGAGGGGTATCCTACGCAGCTTATGCGCTCTGACCTTCGCGCCCTCCTTCAGCTTCTCCGCCCGTACCGCTGGCGCTACGCGGCGGGCGCGCTGTTCCTGGCTGTGGCCGACCTCGGGCAGCTGGTGGCCACGTACCTCGTCGGCGACGCCATCGACGCGCTCGATCAGGGCGGCATCGGCATCGCCACGGTCCGTTGGTACGCGGGGATGATCGTCCTCACCAGCGTGGCCGTGGTCGGCGCGCGCTGGGGCTGGCGGCAGATGATCTTCGGCAGCTCGCGCATGATCGAGCGCGGGGTGCGCCAGCGGCTCTACGAGCACCTCCAGCGGCTGACGGCGCGGTTCTACCTCAACCGCAAGATCGGCGAGCTGATGGCGTACGCCACCAACGACATCCCGGCGGTTCAGCAGGCCGCCGCCGGCGGCATGATGCAGCTGCTCGATGGGGTCATCTTGCTCATCGGCGCGGCGGCGTTCATGGTCATCACGGTGGACTGGCGCCTCAGCCTGGTCGCGCTCGCGCCGCTGCTCCTGCTCAGCCCGCTGGTCTACTGGCTGGGCAAGCGCCTGCACACGGCCTACTTCAAGGTGCAGACCGCCTTCGGCCAGCTGAGCGACCGGGTCCAGGAGAACCTGGCGGGGATGCGGGTCGTCAAGGGCTTCGTGCGCGAGCGCTGGCAGTCCGGCTACTTCCAGGCGGCCAACCGCGCCTACCAGGACCTCTTCGGCCGCATGCTGCGCTACGACGTGGCCTTCGACCCGCTCATCGGCGTCCTGGCCGGCATCAGCTTGGCCCTCGGGCTCGGCTACGGGGGCCGGTTGGTGGTCCAGGGCACGATCTCGCTGGGCGACTACGTGGCGTTCAACACGTACCTCCGCCAGCTGATCTGGCCGATGATGGCCCTGGGCATGCTCATGAACCACGTCCAGCGCGCCACCGCCTCGATGGGCCGCTTGGAGACGCTCTTCGACGAGGTGCCCGACGTCAGCGATCGCCCCGGCGCCCTGCCGCTGCCCGCGCCGCGCGGCGCCCTGCGGGCGCGCGACCTTTCGTTCCGCTACGCGCCGGACCTGCCGCCGGCCATCGACGGGATCTCGTTCGACGTGGCGCCGGGCGCGACGCTGGGCATCCTGGGCCGCACGGGCAGCGGCAAGTCGACGCTGGCCAACCTGCTCGTGCGCGTCTTCGACCCCCCGCCCGGCACGCTCATGCTGGACGGGCACGACGTCGTGGACGTCCAGCTCGTCGACCTGCGGCGCGCCTTTGCGTACGTGCCACAGGACGCCTTCCTGTTCTCGCGCTCGATCCGCGACAACATCGCCTTCTCGCCCGAGCCGGTGTCGGACGAGGCCGTCCAGGCCGCGGCGCGCATGGCCGACGTCCACGACGACATCATGTCCTTCGCCAGCGGCTACGACACGCTCCTGGGCGAGCGCGGGGTGACGCTCTCCGGCGGCCAGCGCCAGCGCGTCTGCCTGGCCCGCGCGTTGGTCCGCCACGCACCGATCCTGGTCCTGGACGACTGCCTCTCCGCCGTTGACACGGCCACGGAGGCCCACATCCTCACCGCCCTACGCCCGACGATCGAGGACCGCACGTCGATCATCATCTCGCACCGCGTCTCGGCGCTGCGCGACGCCGACGAGATCCTGGTCCTGGACGCCGGCCGCGTCGTCGAGCGCGGCGGGCACGACGACCTGTTGGCCGCCGGCGGGGAGTACGCGCGGCTATGGCGCCGGCAGCAGCTGCTCGAGGCGCTCGAGGGCGACGATGGTTAGCCAGTTCCAGGACGAGGACGCCCTCTTCGGGACGTACGACAGCGTGCTGGTCCGCTGGATGCTGCGCTATGCCCGGCCGTACCGGCGCGCGCTGGCCGGCTGCGTCGTCCTGTTGCTCGTCCTCGCGGGTCTCATGCTCTCGCAGCCGTTCATCATCAAGAACGCCATCGACAACGTCATGGTGCCGGCGTTGGCCACGGACGATCCGGCGGAGCGCGCTCGGCTGCTGGGCGGCCTGCCTCTGTACGCCTGGCTGTACGTCCTGACGACGGTGCTCGCGGGCGCCATCGGCTACGCGGAGTCCCTGTGGCTGCGCGTGACGGGCCAGCGGATCATCGCGCGCGTGCGGCAGGACGTCTTCGAGCACCTCCAGACGCTCTCGCTATCCTACTTCGACCGCAACCCGGTCGGCCGCTTGGTCACGCGCGCCACCAACGACGTCGAGGCGCTCAACGAGATGTACACCGCGGTCCTCGTCGACCTGTTCCGGGACGTGTTCATCATCGCGGGCACCATGGCGCTCATGCTCGCCCTGGACTGGCGGGCGGCGCTCGTCGCCTTTGCGGTCATGCCCGTCGTCGGCGTGACAGCGTACATCTTCCGCCGCTACAGCCGCACGGTCTGGCGCGCCATGCGCCTCAAGCTGGCGCGCATCAACGCCACGCTGGCGGAGTACTTTGCCGGGATGCGCGTGGTGCAGATCTTCGGCCGCGAGGAGCGGACGGCGGCGGAGTTCCGCGCCGTCAACGACGACTACTACCGTTCGGCGCGCAGCCTCATCAACGTCTTTGCGCTGTTCAACCCGACGCTGGCGTTCCTGAACACGCTGGCGCTCGCGCTGGTGATCTGGATCGGCGGCGGCCTCGTGCTGCAGGGCACCATGACGTTTGGCGTTCTCTACGCCTTCACGGACTACCTGCGGCGGCTGTTCGAGCCGATCAACGGCCTGGCCGAGAAGTACAACATCCTCCAGAGCGCGCTGGCCTCCGCCGAGCGGCTCTCGCAGCTGATGGCGGTCGAGCCCGAGGTCGAGGACCCGGCCGCGCCGCACCCGATCATCCAGGAGCGCATGCGCGCGGAGCAGGCGGTCCTGGCCGCCGGTGCGGGCGCCGCAGGCGGGGCGCTGGACGGGCGCCCCGCGGACGGGCGGTTCGCGGCCAGCCCGTCGGGCAACGGCGCGGAGCGGCCCTTCGGCACACGGCACACGGCGTCGTTGGCCCGCGCTAGCGTGCCGGCCGTGGCGTTCGACGACGTGCACTTCCGCTACCAGCCGCACGAGCCGGTGCTCCGGGGCATCAGCTTCGACGTGGCGGCCGGCGAGACGGTTGCGTTCGTCGGGCACACGGGCGCGGGCAAGAGCACGATCATGAGCCTGCTGCCGCGCTTCTACGACGTCCAAGAGGGCGCCATCCGCGTGCACGGCATCGACGTCCGGGAGTGGCCGCAGGCAGAGCTTAGGCGGCACGTCGGCCTGGTGATGCAGGACGTGTTCCTGTTCGCAGGCGACGTGGCCAGCAACATCGGCCTGCACGACCCGGCCATCGACCGCGCGGCCATCGAGGACGCGGCGCGGATCGTCGGGGCCGACCCGTTCATCCGGCGGCTGCCGAGCGGCTACGACGAGCCGGTGGTGGAGCGCGGGCTGTCGTTGTCGGCCGGCCAACGGCAGCTGATCAGCTTCGCGCGCGCCATGGCCTACGACCCGGAGATCCTCATCCTGGACGAGGCCACGGCCAGCGTCGACGCGGAGACCGAGGCCGCGCTCCAACACGCGGTCCGCGCCGTCAAGTCGGGCCGCACGACGTTGATCGTGGCCCATCGCCTGGCTACCGTTCGGGATGCCGACCGGATCGTGGTGATGCACAAGGGCCGCATCGTCGAGCAAGGGGCGCATGACGCGCTGCTGGCCAAGGGCGGCCACTACCGGCGGCTATGGGAGATGCAGTTCGCCGACGACTGAGGGTGGCCGACCGGCGTCACGAACGTGGTCCGTCGCGCGTCGAGAGAGCTTGCGCATGCCGCCGCAGCATCGCGCACCCAACCACCGGAGAAGCCACATGGCCGCTGTCGAGATCCGCCCCTTCGTGCCCGAGAAGGCGTCCCGCAGCCTCTGGGACAGCTACCACGCGTTCCGCCGCATCCGCCGCAAGGAACACGACCCGACGGAGCCGCTGACGCCCGACGACGTGGCCGAGGCCAGGCTGCGGCACCGCGATCCCGACGAGGACGACCATCACCTGGTCGCGCTCGTCGACGGTCGCGTCGTGGGCTACGCGGGCTACGGCGGCGCGGCCGAGGCGTCGCGGGCCTACGCGTCGAACCGGCCGTTCGTCTGGGTGTGGGGCGGCGTGATCACGCCGTTCCGCCGCCAGGGCATCGGCCGCGGCCTGCTGGTGCCGGCCATCGGCTACGCGGAGGGGCGCGGCGCGCGGACGCTCGACTTATGGAGCAGCGAGGCGGACGGCTTTGGCTTCCTGGAGCGCATGGGCGCGGAGTCCAAGGCGGTGGAGCGCGAGAGCCGGCTGTACTTCGACCAGATCGATTGGCCGCTGGTCGAGCGCTGGATCGCCGAGCTGCCGGAGCGCGCGCTGGGCACGGAGCTGGTGCTGCTGGACAACCGCCTGCCGGATGACCTGGAGCGGTACGCGGCCGCCCGCGAGGAGATGCTGAACCTGATGCCGTGGGACGACATCGAGCACGGCGACATCACGGTGACGCCTGAGAACCTGCGGGTGACCATGGAGCGGCACGCGATCGACGGATCGGAGCACCACACGGTGTACACGGTGGAGCCGGACGGGGCGATCTCGAGCATCACGGACGTGGTCTGGTCGCCGTCGGCGCCGAACAAGGTGTCGCAGTGGTTCACGGGCGTCCACCCGGCGTACCGGGGCAAGGGGCTGGGCAAGGCCATCAAGGCGGCCATGCTGCGCTTCGTGCGCGACAAGTACAGCGGCATCGAGTGGGTGAGCACGGAAAACTCGCAGACCAACGCGGCGATGCTGGCCATCAACGTGCGGTTGGGCTTTCGGGAGCATCGGCTGAGCCGGGCGTATCAGGTGCCGGTCGAGGTGCTGCGGGAGAAGCTGGTGCCTTAGCGCGACGGGCGAAACGGCGCTCAACTCAGGGCTCGGAGGTTGGGAAGGCATCGCGCGGCCGGGCGGGCGGTTGGACGCCGTTCCGCTGGGCCCTCGATTTGGGGGGTTCGGAAGGCATCGCGCGGCCGGACGGGCGGGTGGGATGCCCTTCCGCTCGGCGCTCAACTCGGGGGTTGGGGCTTGCGTGGAAGGGCCGGAAGCGGCATCGGGGGGCTGGGAAGGCGGCGCGCGGGCCGCCGTCGCCCTCGCACACTCGCACCTCGCTCCAGGGCATCCCACCCGCCCGCGGGACACAAGGGCTTATCCCGCTCTGGCGGTAGGGGCGCTGCTTGCTGCGCCCGAACGACGAGGGGCCACCACGAAGTCCGCTCGCGCGCCGGGGGACGTCGATGACCTTGGTTGCAGTGTGTTTGCCGCCGTCTCCGGCTAAGTGGTAGCGTTGCCGGCGCTACTGCCGCTGCCCAGGAGATGCGTCATGCTGCGTAGGAACTTGGTTCGTGCTGACGTCGGTCTTGGCGTGTTGGTGGTGGCGTTGGCGGTCGTGGGCCTCGGGACGCGGGCGGCGGGCGGGCGCGCCGATGTCCAGGATCGCGTGGCCGAGGCGCGACTCTGCCCGGAGTACACGGTGCGGGGGCAGTCGGGCGGCCCCGTTCGAGCGGTGGCCGTGGCCGAAGGCACCATGTGGTATGGCCGGGGACCGCGCGTCGTGCTCGGTGGCGTTGGGGCTGACACGGCGGAGTGGTTGCCGTCTAAGCCAGGGGCGTCGTCCAGGGTCCTGCCCGGGCTCGTCGAGGACATCGCGCTGCGCGGGCCGCGCGCGTTCGTCGCCGCGCAGCGCGGTGGGCTCATCGTCCTCGACCTCGCGGATCCCGATGGACCGCGGATAACGGCGCGGCTCGCCGTCGATGGCCTTGCCGCGGGCGTGCGCTTGGATGGCGATCGTGCCTACGTCCATGCGGGGTGGGGCGGGCTGCACATCGTCGACGTTGCCGATCCCGACGCGCCGCGCGTCGTGGGGCATGTGGCGGGCATCATCAGCGATGCGGTGGTGGCCGGCCAATGGGCGTTCGTCGTGTCGCGCAACCTCACCATGGTCGACCTGGCCGACCCAGCCAACCCGGTCCAACGCTCCAAGCTCGCCGAGTGGGCCGACGCCGTCGAGCTCGTCGGCGACGTGCTCTTCGCGGGTGTGTCGGACGACCCGGACCGCGCCGACCGGCGCGGGCAGCTGGCCAGCTACGATGTTCGCGACCCGGGCCGCAACCGCCCGCAGCTCGGGTCGCTCGAGGTCGGCGAGCCGGTGCGCGACATCCTTCCGCGCGAGGCGGGGCGGCTGCTGATCCTGACGCGCGGCGAGCTCGTCGAGGTCGACGTGGCCGATCCGGCGCGCATGCGCGTCCTTCGCCGCGCGGGCGTGCCCGGGCACGTCCGCCGCCTGGCCGGCGAGCCCGGCGGAGCGGTGTTCGCCGCAGGCTCCGGGGACGGGCTGATGGCGGTGGACCTGGCGACGCTGGTGGCCCATACGCCGGATGGATACGGGACCATCGGCAACGCGGCCAGCATCGCGGCGCTCGACGACCACACGCTGCTCGTCGAGGACGAGGGCGACGCCTCGACCGATACCGGCCGGTTGCGCGTCGTCGACGTCGCGGACCCGGACCGGCCCGAGGTCGTCGGCGCGCTGCCCCTGCCCGTCGACCAGCGCGCCCTGGTGGCCGGAGAAGGGCGGGCGGTGGTCGGGCACGCGGACGGGTCGCTGCGCGTGGTGGACCTGGCCGATCCGGCGGCGCCGCGCGAGGTCGGGCGGCTGCAGCTGGCGGGACGGCGGATTTGGGCGCTTGCCCTGGCCGGCGACCTGGTGTGGGTGGCCAACGACGACTGGCTGCGCGCCGTCGACGTCTCCAGCCTGTCGGCGCCGCGCGAGATCGGGGCGGTCAAGCCGCGGTGGGGTGCCACGGATGTCGCGGTGGACGGGAGGTACGCCTACGTCACGGGCCCAGACAGCCGGCGCGACTCCGGCTTTGACCGGCTCCACGTTGTCGACATAAGGAATTCAGCGCGGCCGCTCGTCGTCGCGGACGTGCCGGCGGACGGCTGGAACGATGGGCTGGCGGCGGCGAACGGCATCGTGGCGCAGGGCCGGCTCACGCTGTTCAGCACGCCGCCGGGCCAGCCGCCGCAGTGGGCGGGCGAGGTGCCGGTGGAGGAGGACGTAAACGACAAGCTGATGCACGGCGGCGTCGTGCTGCTGGCGCTCGAGGACTCGGTGGCCGGCACGGGCAGCCTGCGCGCCATCGACGTGGCCGACCCGCGCCGACCGCGCGTGCTGGCGGACCTCGCGGCCCTGGCCCCGGTGCGCGACGTGGCGCTGGTGGGCGACCTCGTCGCCGTGTCGGAGGGCGACGCGGGTCTTCGGTTGATCGCGCCCGCGGCGGCGCCGGCCGTCCCTACGGTCGCGCCGCTGCCCACGCGCGAGCCGGGGTTGGTGGTGAGCACGGTGTACATGCCACGGGTGGTGGGAGAGCGGCTGGGCTGTCCGTGAACGGCGCCTCGTCGTGCGCTCGACGAGGCCGTCCATGCCTACCTCGCCGACTTCCCGCCCCTACCGGGAAACGACGGATATCCAGATCGTCGAGCACCTAGCCTGCCGCGTCCACCACCTCCAACGCCTCCCGCCCCGGCCGCGCCACGTCCTCGATCACGCGCACGACCGGTGCGTCCGGCTCGTGGTCCAGGACCAACCGCCAGCCCTCCGCGCGGGCGCGGGCGAAGAGATCCTGCTTGGTGAGCAGGTTCTGGTACGGCAGCTGGTCGTACGCCATGTTGAACGCCAGCCCCGCGTGGTTGCGCGTCGGGACGACGTCGCCGGGGAAGCACACCGGGCCGTCGCCGTCGTCAAAGCGGACGGCCTGCTGGCCCCACGTGTGGCCCGGCACGGGGAAGACGTGGATCCCGGGAAGCACCTCGGCTTCGCCGTCGACCAGGCGGACGCGGTCGGCGATCGGGGTGAGGTGGCTCTTTAGGTAGGTGGCTGTCATCGTCGACTTGTTGGCGCAGGCATCGTCCCACTCCAGGCGCTGGACCACGATCCGGGCGCGCGGGAAGACGGGCGCTGGCGTCGCCCCGTCCTCGCCGAGGGCGGTCAGCCCGGCGGCGTGGTCGAAGTGCAGGTGCGTGACCACCACGTGGTCGATGTCGCTGGGCGCGACGCCGACCTCCGCCAGCGCATCGACCACCGTGCGCGGCTCCATGGCGAAGATAGCGCGGTCCTTCTCCGACCACTTGCCGCCGTAGCCCGTCTCGACCAGCACGCGCGTGCCCTCGCGCTCCAGCAGCAGGCAGTTGGTCTGGAGCGCGATGCGGTTCTGCTCGTCGGCCGGCGCCACGCGCGACCAGAGCGCCTTGGGCACGACGCCGAACATCGCGCCGCCGTCCAGGCGGAACGCGCCAGCGCGCAGGAGCTGCCATCGCCAAGTCGAAGCCATGTCGTCACTCCGTGGCCATGAAGGAGGGGCGCGCCCACGTTACCCCGGCGAGCGGCTTCGCGCCACCCTCTCGTTAGGGTCCCGGCTAAGGGGGGATGATTCGGCCCGAGGACCTGCGATACGACGCGCCGCGATGTCAAATACCGTGAAAATCCTTCACCATGTGGTGGGTTTTCAAGGTAGAATGCTCTCATGCAGATCGAACGACCTCGACCTACCGCCGCGCTTAAGACCGCTCTTGGTCGCAGCCGCGTCGTGGCGCTCATCGGTCCCCGCCAGAGCGGCAAGACCACGCTGGCCAGGACGTTCGTTTCCCCCGACTCCATCGCGTACTTCGATCTCGAGGATCCCATCAGCCTGACCCGCCTCGACGAGCCGATGACCGCGCTCGGTGACCTGCGTGGGATCGTGGTCATCGACGAGGTCCAGCGCCGGCCGGATCTGTTTCCCGTGCTGCGCGTCCTGGCCGACCGCGACCCGCTCCCGGCGCGCTTCCTCATCCTCGGCAGCGCCTCGCCCGAGCTACTTCGGCAGCCCTCGGAGTCCCTCGCCGGCCGCCTCGAGACGGTGACCCTCCCCGGGCTCAGCTTGGACGAGGTGGGCTTCGAGGCGCGTGCGGATCACTGGCTGCGCGGGGGGTACCCTCGGTCGTTCCTGGCCGTCGACGACGCCGACAGCCTGGCTTGGCGCCTGGCGTTCATCCAGACGTTCCTGGAGCGCGACGTCCCGCAGTTTGGCATCGGAGCGTCCGCGACGGCTCTGCGGCGCTTCTGGGGGATGCTTGCCCATTATCACGGCCAGACTTGGAACGCCGCCGAGCCTGCACGCGCGTTGGGCATCAGCCAATCTACGGTCCGTCGCTACGTCGACATCCTGGAAGCCGTGTTCATGGTGCGCCAGCTTCCGGCGTGGCATGGCAACCTCCTCAAGCGCCAGGTCAAGGCGCCCAAGGTGTACGTACGCGACGCCGGCCTCCTGCACGCGCTCCTGGGCATTCGGACGCACAAGGCGCTTCACGAGCATCCGCGCAGCGGCGCATCCTGGGAAGGGTACGTCGTCGAGGAAGTGCTGGGCCGAGTGCAGCCAGACGAGGCCTACTTCTGGGGCACGCACGGCGGCGCTGAGCTGGATCTCCTGCTCCTCAAGGACGGTTGGCGCATCGGGATTGAGTGCAAGCGCGCGGACGCGCCGCGGCTGACGCCGTCGATGCACTCGGCGCTGGCGGACCTGGCGCTCGATCGGCTGTTGGTCATCTATCCTGGGCCACGCCGCTACGCGCTCGGCGAGGCCGTCGAGGTCGTGCCGCTCGAAGCGCTGGCTGGAGCGGCAGGCTGGCGCACGATGCTCGGCATCGCACCGGACGCGTCGCCCGCGTCCTTCAAAGGTTGACCGACGCGCGCCGACCGGTAGATTTCCCCCGTCATCGCCATCCGGCGCGCCGAGCGCGCGCCGCCCGAACCATCCGATGGAGGCCCGCAATGTCCGCCCGCCGCGAGCGGAAGTTCAAGGCCGAGACGCGCAAGCTGCTCGACCTCATGATCCATAGCGTCTACACCCAGCGCGAGGCGTTCCTCCGCGAGCTGATCTCCAACGCCTCGGACGCCATCGACAAGGCGCGCATCATCGCGCTCACGGACGACTCGCTGGCCGTAGACCCGGCCGACTACGCCATCGACCTGGTCCCGGACCGCGATGCCGGCACGCTGACCATCCGCGACAACGGCATCGGCATGACGTACGATGAGGTGGCCGACAACATCGGCACCATCGCGCGCTCCGGCTCCGAGGCCTTCGCGGCCGCGCTGGACGGCGGCGAGGGCGCGGGCGCCGAGCTGATCGGCCGCTTCGGCGTCGGCTTCTACAGCGCGTTCATGGTGGCCGAACGCGTCGAGCTGGCCACGACCAAGCATGGCGCCGACCACGGCGTCCAGTGGTCCAGCGAGGGTGGCGAGAGCTACCACATCGCGCGCACCGAGCCCGGCCCGCGCGGGACGTCCATCACGCTGCACCTGCGACCGGCGGCGCGCGGTCAGGCCGAGCCGGGCTCGGACGAGGGCGAGCCGCCTCAGGACTTCACGGATCCCGACGTGCTGCGCACGGTGGTCAAGCGGCACAGCGACTTCGTGGCCTTCCCGATCCGCCTCGAGGTGCCGCGCGAGGGCGGCGACATGGCGACGGACGTCCTCAACACACGCCAGCCGATCTGGACGCGCTCGCAGGACGACGTGCCGGAGGAGAGCTACCACGACTTCTACCGCCACATCGCCCACGACTGGCGGCCGCCGCTCTCCACCATCAGGGTGAAGGCCGAGGGCACGCTGGAGTACACGGCGCTCTTGTTCCTTCCCACCGAGCCGCCGATGGACCTCTACACCGCCGAGCACCGTCGCGGCCTGCAGCTCTACGTCCGGCGCGTGTTCATCATGGAGGAGGCGCGCGAGCTGCTGCCGGAGCACCTGCGCTTCGTGCGCGGCGTGCTGGACAGCCCGGACCTCCCGCTGTCGATCTCGCGCGAGGCCATCCAGGAGGATGCGCGCGTCAATGCCATCCGCCGGCACCTCACGCGCAAGGTCCACGACGAGCTGGCGCGCCTGCTGAACGCGGAGCGCGAGCGCTACGAGGGCTTCTGGCAGGGTTTCGGGTCCGTGGTCAAGGAGGGCTTTGCCCACGCGCCCGAGGCGTCCGACAAGCTCCGCGAGCTGGTCCTTTCGCGCTCGACGTACCGCGAGGGCTGGACCACGCTGGCGGAGTACGCGGCGCGGATGCCGGAGGACCAGGAGGCCGTCTACTACTTGATCGGCGAGCGCTTGGAGACGCTGCGCGCGGCGCCGCAGCTGGAAGCGCTCCGGGCGCGCGGCATCGAGGTGCTGCTCCTGACGGACGCCGTGGACGAGTGGGTGGTGGCCGCCGTCGGCGAGGTGGGCGGCAAGCGGCTGCTCAGCGCGGCCTCGGCCGAGCTGAAGCCCAAGGCCGCCGAGGTCCTGACGCCCGGCGGCGACGGCGGCCCCGGCGCGGAGGCTCTGGCAGGGCTCGTCGGCCGCCTCGGCGGTATCCTGGCCGAGCGCGTGGCGCAGGTGCGCCTCTCCGAGCGGCTGGTCGACAGCGCGGCGTGCCTGGTCGACGCCGAAGGCGCACCGAGCGCGCGCACCGTGCGGCTCATGCAGGCGATGGGCCAGCCGATGGCGGCGCCGAAGCGGATCCTGGAGCTCAACCCGGGTCACGCGCTGATCAAGCGGCTGCACGCCATCCACACGGTCAGCCCCAACGACAACCGGATCGAGGACGCCGCTGAGCTGCTCTACGACCTGGCGCTCATCGCGGAGGGCGAACCCCCGAGCGACGCGGCGGCCTTCGCGCGGCGGGCGACGAGGGTGATGGCCAAGGCGCTGGGGGGGGAGGACTGAGTGCCGTTTCGTCTCGGTGCGTAACACTACGGGCCTCGCCAGAGGCATATGAGGCGACATGGTCAAGGACTGGAGGGAGCTTGGATGGCAACCATACGCGAAGGCACCAAGGGCGTCCTGCTGGTCGTCGACGTGCAGGCCGGCGTGGTGAGCGGGGCCTGGGATGCGCCCCGGATCGTCGGCAACGTGGCGCGCGCTGTGGAGCGGGCTCGCGCCTTGGGCGTGCCCGTGATCTGGGTGCAGCATTCGGACGAGGAGCTGGCCTTTGGCAGCCCAGCGTGGCAGCTGGCACCCGAGCTGGTACCGGCCGAGGGCGAGACGGTGATCCACAAGCACTTCAACTCGTCCTTCGAGCAGACGGAGCTGGATGGGGAGCTCGCCAAGCTCGGCGCGACCCACATCGCGCTGGCCGGCGCAGCGACCAACTGGTGCATCCGTGCCACGGCGTACGGCGCGCTGGACCGTGGCTACGACCTGACGCTGATCAAGGACGCGCACACCACCGCGACCATGGAGTTCGAGGACGGAACGACGATCGAGGCCGCCGACATCGTCCGCGAGCTCAACATCGCCATGACCTGGGTGAGCTATCCCGAGCGGACGAACGGCACGGCGACGGCGGAGGAGGTCGACTTCGGGACGCCGGGCGGCGCATAGTGCCTGTCGGCTGCAACGCGCTCGACGCGCGTCAGCTGGTCCCGATCGCCAGCCGTGCGACGAACGCCGCATGCGCCGCCGAGCCGAGCTGCGCCTGCTGCACGGCTACCACCGCCGCCAGGTCGTCCGCCAGCATCGCGCCGACGTCGAGCACAAGCCCGGGCAGCACCCGGCTCGCGACGTGGCCATGCGCGTCGGTCGGCAGCGGTTCGTAGTGGCCGCCGACCAGCGCCCACCAGTCGAAAGCGCGGTCGAGGGTGCGCCAGAGAACGTACTCCTGGATGCCAGCGCGCTCGTACATGGATCGCTTTGCGTGCAGGTCGTACGACGTGGTGGAAGCCGCGATCTCGACGACGAGCTCGGGCGGGCCGGCAAGATAGCCGTCGGGTGTGATCTGCGCCTGGCCTCCGCGGTCGCGATCGATTACCGCCAGCACGTCGGGTTGCACCTCGTTGCGGTCGTCCAGGATGACCGTGGCGTTGTGCGCCACGCGCACGCCCGGCGTCGCGACCGCATAAGTACACAGCCAAAATCCCGCGGCGGCGTCAGGAAAGGCGTGATGTTCGACCCGCAGCGGCGACGGCACGTAGACGATCCCCTCGACGAGCTCGGCCTTCTTGATCGACGGCGTGGCTAGATAGCGCCGATGGAACTCGGCGCGGTCCAGGCGGTCGCCGGCTTCGAGCGGCCGGACGGTGGACGGCGTGGCGATGGTCATGGGGTTCTCCTCGGCCGAGGATCGGAGCGGCTTCATGGTATGTGCCGGCCAAGGCTGGCGCAACAGGATCTGCGCCACGATGGCGACGCTCGACGGGCGCCGCAGCCGCCCTTGACGTCCCTCGCAGCCTCAGATAACGTGCCCCGCGCAGCCACGCCCGGTTAGCATCCCACTCGTCGATTGCCCCGCCCATCCTCGACCCCGACCCGGGGCCGCCGCCTTCGCCGGCAGCGGACCCTTGATCGAGCAGTGGTTCGACGCTCTGGAGCAATTCCAGTGTCGATTCCGGCTCATACACGTCGGCAACCTCGCTCCGCGGCCCTCGTCGCTGGCGCGTCCACGTGCCTGGCGCTGACGATCGGTTGTGCGCGCGGCGCGCCGGACACCATCGAGCAGGGCAGAGCCACCGGCACCGCGAACGAGGAGGCGGTGGCGTCTGGCTCCCAGACAGGAACCGCCACCCCAGGGACGCATGCCGGTTATCCCTCGTCAGCCGCTCGAGAGGGTCAGCCGGACGGCGAAAGCGATGCCGCAGCAGGGCCGGCGGCAGATGCGTACCCGGGCGGCAGCCGTCCAACTCAGCGGCCGCCGGTAGCCGCTCCACAGCGCACCGCCACGCGGGTCGCCGCCGAAGCCACCATGAGCGCGGCCCGGGCCTCGGCCGCCGACGTCGTCGCAGCGGTGCTGCCGGCGGGCGCGACCTTTGATCTCGACGAGCTCGACGACTGGTCGGGCGCCCTCGGCACCGGAGGCCAGGGTCTGCCCATCCGGCTGCGCGACGGCGGTCTCGACTACGTGGCCCTCGTCGCCGCGCGCCTCGGCGAGATCGCCCGCGGAGCGGTGGAACCGCACGCCCACCTCGTCTGGCGCATGACCGAGACCGTGCCGGTCACTGGGGTCACGGCCATTCGCGAGACGGGGCTGGTTTGGCCGGAACACGACGCCCGAGGGCTTCAGGTCGAGACGGGCGCGTCGACAGCGCTCGTCGTGGTGGCGTTCGCGAAGGGCTGGCGCGAGCCTGAGGTGCGGGATGCCTTCGCGTTGACCGGCGTCCTCGCGGCGTCTCGCGCGGCGGAGTGGCCGGATCACAGCCTCATGACCTGGGAGTCCGACGCCCCTGGGCTTCTGGTCGGCTCCACCGTCGCCGACCGCGACGACGGTGCGGTTCGGCGCCGCCTGACGGTCCACGGCGCCCCGTCCGGCGGCATCCGTCCGCTCGTCGCGACGTTCGGCCCGGACGCCTCCGTGCAGGACGTGGATGGCGACGGCGGCCTGGAGATCGTCGCGGCCGCCGGCGACGGGGGCCACGAAGCCTGGCGGCTATCGGGCGATGGGCTGGTAGCCGATGGCAACCTGCCCTCGGATGCCGTTGCAGCCCCCGTCGCGATCGTGGATGGGAGCTTGCCCGCCCTGCCGGCGGACCTCTATCTCTACCGCCTCGCCGCTGGGGGCGAGGTGTGGCGCTGGCCGGCGGCCGGGGCCAGGCTCGAGCGCGTCGGGCCGAAGCCGGGAGCCCGGGTGGGCTCGGGGCCTGTGCTTCGAATGGCCGCTCCCCGATCGGATGAGGCGACTGCCTGGGGTCGGCCACCGTACCAGGTTGCGCGCGACGCGCCGGTCGTGGTCTACGCACTGGCGCACGAGGATGACGCCGCTCATGCGGTGGCGCTGGGATTCCAGGATCTGTCGACGGATTCCTGGCACGAGGTCCCCATCACAGGCACGCTCGGATCGTGGTCGGTTGCGCCCGACGGCCGGTCCGCGCTCTATCTGGGACGCGGCGCCCTCAGCGGCGTCAGCTGGTCCTACGCCGCCGACGACGCGGGGCTATTCCTCGTCACGCCGGGGGGCGTCGAGGAGACCCGGCTCATCGCGCGCTGCGAGCCGGTGTCACCGGGCGAACCGTACGGTACGCTCGGATGCGCTTCCTTCGCTCCTGACGCATCGTGGTCTAAGGTGGCGTACGGTGATGGGTACGGGGTCTGGAGCGTGACAGTGGACGGCGGGGCCCCTCGGCGCGTGATCGAGCACCACCTTGCCGAGTCGGACCGAGCGGTCTACGACTCCCGTCGGTACTGGCCAGTGCGCTGGTCTCCTGACGGCAACTGGCTCTACCTCCACGTGGGCGGCTACGAGGGCTACGGCGGGGCGTTGCTGAATCTCCAGACGGGCGGCGTCATCGACTTGATCGGTGCAGGGCAAGGGATCGGATCCGGCTCCAGCCTCGCGTTCTCCCCGGACTCGAGCCAGGTCGGCATCACGCACTTCGGCGGATCCACCGCGGTCTCCCTGTTCGACATGGCCTCGCAGGCGAGTCGCGAGTTCGTGACGGGCTCCCGGGTTACGGGAGGCTCCGACGGCGTAACGGGTGTGTTCACCCCCGAAGGTCGGTTCCGCTTCGGCAGCTGGAGCCCGTGGCGGGACCGCTACCGGGCCGACGGCGTGTTCGAGCTCGACCCCGCATCCGGAGCGGTCCGGCACTTGGCCCGCGGTCTCGCGAGCCTCGACCTTGGGCTGGTGGCCGGGAGTGACGCGCCCGACCTGATCTGGTCCCCGAATGCCGAGGCCTTCGCCTTGGCTGGTGCAACCTCGTACGACGGGTGGTACGTGGGCGCCCTCGTCGGAACGGCCGCCGCAACCTACGACGCGAGCGAGATCTTGGCCGGCGCCGGGTTCCTCCAGTGGAGCCGCGCCGGCCCATAGCGGCGAGATGACCGGGTGCCGATGTGCGGCAACGAGCGCTGCCGCCTCCCATGCTCCGGAATGGATCGCTGCATCGCTGCTGCTCCGTATGGGCCGCGTCATGGACGAGCCGGGGTTCGCTACATGGAACAGGCGACGAGATGACGGCGCGCCGTCACGATGAGTCGCGCGGTCAGCCGGCGCGGGACAGAACCGTGCGGTGCAAGGCGGCGGGCGCGCTCGACGCGGCTCAGCGCGCTCCCTGCGCCCGCCCCAGCCGCGCGACGAACACCGTATGCGCTGGCGACCCGTGCTGCGCCTGCTGGGCGGCAAGCACGCGGGCCAGGTCGCCGGCGAGCAGGGCGGGCACGTCGAGCACCAGGCCGGGCAGCACCCGGCTGGCGATCCGGCCGTCAGCGCCCTGCGGCAGCGTCGCGTAGCGGCCGCCTTCCAGCGCCCACCAATCGATGGCGCTGTCGCGGGTGCGCCACACCAGGTACTCCTGGACGCCGACGCGCTCGTACAGGGCGCGCTTGGCATGAAGGTCGTACGAGGCGCTGGACGAAGCGATTTCGATCACGAGCTCGGGCGGGCCGGCGATGAAGCCATCTGCCGTGATGTGCGAGCGGCCACCATGGACGGCGTCGAGGCGAGCGAACAGGTCCGGCTGCACCTCGTTGGCCGCGTCCAGGATTACCGTCCCGTTGTCGCCCGCATGCACGCCTGGCGTCGCCACGGCGTAGGAGCTGAGCCAGTGGCCCGCAGCAAGGTGCGGCGTGGCGTGGTACAAGACGTGTAGCGGCGACGGCACGTATACGATCCCTTCGACGAGCTCGGCCTTCTTGAGGGACGGCGTGGCCAGGTAGCGCCGATGGAACTCAGCGCGATCCAGCCGATCGCCGGCCTCGAGTGGCCTGACCGTGGTTTGTGTGGCGATCACCATGCGTTCTCTCCTCGGCCGAGGATCGGGAGCGGCTTCATGTTACGTGTCGGCGAGGGCGGGCGCAACGGGGTTTGCGCCAAGTTCGCGACGCCTTTAGTTCGCCGCGCGCCCTCCTTGACGTCTCCCCACGCGCCCGCTACCGTGCCCCGCGCATCCACGCCCTGGACCAGCCCACGCCGCGGAGAGACGCCATGTTCGCCGGCAACGGACCCGAGACAGCTCGCCCGGGCGCTCAAGGCGGCCACGGCCTGCCCCCCGGCCACGTCCCCAACTATGGCTTCGTCATCGACAACCGCAAGTGCATCGGATGCCACGCGTGCTCGGTGGCGTGCAAGGCCGAGAACGAGGTGCCGCTGGGGGTCAACCGGACGTGGGTCAAGAACGTCGAGGTGGGCCGCTACCCCGACGTGCGGCGGCACTTCCAGGTCACGCGGTGCAACCACTGCGCCAACCCGCCCTGCGTCAGGATCTGCCCGACGGCGGCCATGTACCAGCGCCCCGACGGCATCGTGGAGTTCAACAGCGACGCGTGCATTGGCTGCAAAGCGTGCCTCCAGGCCTGCCCCTACGACGCCATCTACATCGACCCGGAGAGCCGCACCGCCGCCAAGTGCCACTACTGCGCGCACCGGACGGAGATCGGGCTCGAGCCGGCCTGCGTGGTGGTGTGCCCCGAGCACGCCATCGTCAGCGGCGACCTGGCCGACCCGCACAGCGAGATTGCCCGATTGGTGGCCACGCAGCCCGTGACGGTGCGCAAGCCCGAGCAGGGTACCGCGCCCAAGCTCTTCTACATCGACGGCCACGACGTGGCCATGCACCCGACGGCCACCGAGCGCGTCCCGGCCTCGTTCGCGTTTGCCGACGTCATCCCACTGCATGCGAGCGCGGCGCGGGAGGAGGATGGCGGAGCGCACGCCGTTAGGGGGTCGGCGGGAGGGCACGAGGCGCCGCGGCCGCTGCCGTGGCCGCAGGCGCAAGGGCTGCCGAACGCGGGGCCGATCCACATTGGCGGCCAGGTGGCCGGCCAGATGGTCCAGCAGGTGACGTACAACGCGCAGCACAAGGTGCCATGGCACTGGCCGGTGCCGGCGTACCTGGTGACCAAGGCAGTGGCGGCGGGGCTGGTGATGGTCGAGGGCTTGCGCCAGTTTCTCGTTCGGCAGTGGACGGACGTCGATGCGTTCATTGGGATAGCGGCCCTTCTGTTCCTTGCCATTACGTTGGTGCTACTTGTGCTCGACCTCGAGCGGCCTGAGCGCTTCCTTTACATCTTCCTACGGCCGCAGTGGCGGAGTTGGTTGACGCGGGGCGCGGTCATCCTTACGGCGTTCGGGGTCGCGACGGCCATTTGGACACTCGTCGCGGCCGGGGCGGCACTTGGGTGGTGGCCACTCGCCGGAGAAGTCGCTTCCTTCGCATACAGCGTCCTGGTCCTTGACATCGTGCTTGCGTTTGCCGCAGCGGCCTACACAGGCTGGCTGTTCGCTCAAGCGGAAGGGCGGGACCTCTGGCAGAGCCCGCTCCTCCCCGTGCAGTTGGTGCTACGAGCGCTGACCGTGGGTTCCGCGGTCATGTGGGTCATTGGCATGATCTTCCTGGCCGTGGATCCTCAGGACAGCGCGAGGCACGGGATCGTCGACTGGCCACCACCGGATCGAGTCCTTGGATTCCTGCAAATCCCGCTCTATGTGCTGTACCTTGCCCTCATCGTCGACATCGCCACGACGTTGTTTGCCGAGCACATTGTGGCCCCATCGAGCGAAGTTGCCGCGCGCGCCGCGCACGCCATTCATCGCGGGGAGTTCGCACGGCGCTACTGGACGATCGGCATCGGGCTCGGGTTCGTGGTGCCACTTGCCGTGCTCGAAGCGTTCGCGCTGTCGCTCCTGCCGCACGAGCCCGAGACGTACCTTATCGCATCCTTGATCATCCTGCCATGCATCCTCGCCGGCCTCTACGTCCGCGAGCACGCCTTCGTCATGGCCCCCCAGGAGATCCCGAACAGCTGATGCCCACGCCCACCCTCCGCGACACCCTCGCCGCCTTCCTCCGCCTCGACCGCCCCCCCTCGACGCCGCCGCTCCCGACAGACGCCGACGTGCCGGGCGGGCGCATGGCCATGCCCGCCTACGCGGAGTCGGACCTGCCCGTCACGCCGGCCGTCCGCCGCGAGGACGGCAGCCTGTCCAGCTACCCGCCCGAGGACCGCTGGGACGACTGGGTGGAGTGGGACGGCAAGGCCTGGCCCAAGCGCGTGGCGCGGCGGTTCATGCTGGTGCCCACCGTGTGCTTCAACTGCGAGAGCGCCTGCGGCCTGCTGGCCTATGTGGACCGCGAAACGCTGGACGTCAAGAAGTTCGAGGGCAACCCGCGCCATCCCGGGAGCCGCGGGCGCAACTGCGCCAAGGGTCCGGCCACGCACAACCAGGTGTACGACCCCGAGCGCATCCTCTACCCGCTCAAGCGCGTGGGCGAGCGCGGCGAGGGGCGGTGGAAGCGCATCGCGTGGGACCAGGCCCTCGAAGAGATCGGCGCCAGGATGCGCGAGAGCCGTCAGCGCCGGCGCGACGGGATCGTGTACCACGTCGGGCGGCCGGGCGAGGACGGGTACACCAACCGCGTCATCCAGGCGTGGGGCGTGGACGGGCACAACAGCCACACCAACGTCTGCTCGGCCAGCGCGCGCGCCGGCTACACGTTCTGGGGCGGGTTCGATCGGCCCAGCCCCGACCACGCGCGAGCGCGGGTGATCCTGCTGATCAGCAGCCACCTGGAGACCGGCCACTACTTCAACCCGCACGCTCAGCGGATCATCGAGGGCAAGATGAACGGCGCCAAGCTGATCACCTTGGATCCTCGCCTGTCCAACACCGCCAGCATGAGCGACGTCTGGCTCCCCACGTGGCCGGGCAGCGAAAGCACCGTGCTCCTGGCCATCGCCGCGCACCTCCTGCGCACGGACCGCTGGGATCGCGCCTTCGTCCGCCGCTGGGTCAACTGGGCCGATACGCTGGAAGCGGTCGCCGACGGCCGTCTGGACGTGGAGGATGATGCGCTGCGTGCCGCGATCGCGGCCGCGTCCGTCCCCGACTTCGGCCACTTCGAGCGCGTTCTCCATGCGTTGTACGACCGGTTCACGCTGGAAGGCGCCGCGGCGGAGGCCCAGGTCCCGCTCGACCGCCTCCGCGAGGCCGCGGAGGCCATCGCCGGCTGCGATGGGCGGCTGGCGGCGCACGTCTGGCGGGCCGCCAGCATCGGCAACCTCGGCGGCTGGCAGGTGGCGCGCTGCATGTTCCTGCTCAACGTGCTGACGGGCAGCATCGGCACGGCGGGCGGCACGTCGGCGGCCGGTTGGAACAAGTTCGTACCCGGGCCGTTCGCCTCTCCGCCGCCGGGCCAGGCATGGAACGAGCTGCACCTCCCGCTGGAGTGGCCGCTGGCGCACTACGAGATGAGCTTCTTGTTGCCGCACTTCCTGGAGGAGGGCCGCGGGTCGATCGACGTGTACTTCACGCGCGTCTACAACCCCATGTGGACCAACCCGGACGGCTTCATGTGGCATCGCGCGCTCTCGGACCCCGAGCGGATCGGCTGCCATGTGGCCCTGACCCCGACGTGGAACGAGACGGCGTGGTTCGCCGACTACGTTCTGCCCATGGGCCACGGCAGCGAGCGCCACGACCTGATGAGCCAGGAGACGCACGCCGGGCAGTGGATCGCCTTCCGCCAGCCGGTGCGGCGGGTGGCCATGGAGCGCATGGGCCGGAAAGTGGACTGGACGTGGCAGGCCAACCCGGGCCAGGTGTGGGAGGAGAACGAGTTCTGGATTGCGCTCTCGCTGGCCATGGACCCGGACGGCAGCCTGGGCGTGAAGCGCTGGTTCGACAGCCCGTACCGGCCCGGCGAGACCGTCACGGTGGAGGAGTACTACCGCTGGATCTTCGAGAACACGGTGCCGGGGCTGCCCGAGGCGGCGGCGGCGGAGGGCCTCACGCCGCTGGACTACATGCGCAGGTATGGCGCGTTCGAGGTGGTGGACGATGTCCGCCAGCCGTTCGCGGCCGCCCTCGACGCGGCGGGCGCCGAGGTGGACGCGCGCGGGCGGGTGGTGAAGGGCGGGCAGGCCGTCGGTGTGATGGTCGACGGCCAGGCGCTGGCCGGCTTCCCGACGCCCAGCCGCCGCCTGGAGCTCTTCAGCCCGACGGTCCACGACTGGGGCTGGCCAGAGCGGCAGCACACCGTGCCATGGCCGCTCAAGAGCCACGTCCATCCGGACAACATCGACCGCGCGGCGGGTGAGATGCTGCTCCTGCCCAACTTCCGGCTGCCGACCCTGATCCACACGCGCAGCGCCAACAGCAAGTGGCTCTACGAGATCAGCCACAAGAACCCGGTGTGGATGCACCCTGAGGACGCGGCGCGCCTGGGCGTGGCCACGGGCGACCTCATTCGCGTCGACACGGAGATCGGCTACTTCGTCGACCGCGCATGGGTGACGGAGTCCATCAAGCCGGGGATCATCGCGATGAGCCATCACCTGGGCCGCTGGCGGCTCCAGGAGGACGTGGGCGTGAACGCCGGCATGTCCAGCCTGGCGCGCCTGGAGGCGGACGGCGCGGGCGGCCAGCGCCTGAGCATCGTCCACGGGGGGCGGGCGTGGGACAGCGTCGATCCGGACTCGGCGCGCGTGTGGTGGCGCGACGTCGGGGTGCACCAGAACCTGACGCACGCGGTCCATCCGGACCCCGTGAGCGGCGGGCATTGCTGGCTCCAGAAAGCCGTGGGCGTCCGCAAGGCCGTGGACGGCGAGCGCCACGGCGACGTCTGGGTGGACACCGAGCGCTCGATGGCGGTGTATCGCGAGTGGAAGGCCATGGCCCGCCCCGCGACGGCCGCCAGCCCGGGCGGCCTGCGGCGACCGCTGTGGCTGGGCCGGCCGCTCAAGCCGACCGCGGAGGCGTACCGGGTGCCGGAATGAGGGGCTGACGGCGTGAGCGGCAGGGTGGATAGAAGGCGAGCAGCGGAGGTGCCCGCGTCGCCCATGGAAGGCGCCGAGGTCGCCGAGGCGCGTGCGCGGGGCTACCACTTGCTTGGGCGCCTGCTGGCGGTCGGGCCGGTACAGTCGCTGCGGGACGCCGCGTCGCAGGTGCCCGCGCTGGCGGCCGCGCTGCCCACCGAGCGCGATGACGACGCGGTGGCCGCGGACCACCACGCGCTCTTCGGCTTCGACATCCTGCCGTACGAGGGCGTCTTCCGCGCTGCCGACGGTCTCCTCGGCGGCCCCGCGACCGCTGCCGTGGCGTCCTCGTATGCCGCGGCCGGCTGGATCCCGCCCGATGACGGCGAAAGCGCGGACCATGCGGCGGTCGAGCTGGCGTTCCTGGCTTGGGCCGCCGGCATACAGGCCGACGCGGCGCGCGCGGGCGACGAGGGGCGCGCACTTCGGGCGGCGAGGGCGCAACGGCATTTCCTGGAGACGCACCTGCTCCACTGGCTTCCCGCGTTGGCGGCCGCCGTCGCGTCGGCAGGACCGCGCGATGGCGCCCCGTTCTACGCGGCGGTGCTCGGGCTGGCCGTCGACTTGGCGGCGGACCACGTTCAGGACGTCCCCATGGCGGCCGATCAGGCGCAGGACGTCGAGGCGGATGGAACGGTAGGGATCGCGGAGGACGGGGCGCCGGACGCGGCCGAGCGTCTGCTCGCGGAGCCGCGCACCGGCCTGCGCGACATCGCGCGCTTCCTGACCAGCCCGGCGCGCGCGGGCGTGTACCTCGGCCGCGGGGCGGTGGTGCGCGCGGCCCGAACGGCAGGCGTCCCCCACGGCTTCGGCGATCGGACGTCGATGCTCGGCGACGCGCTCTCGGCCGCCGCCCACCTCGACCGTGTAGGCGAGCTGGCGCGCGCGCTCGACGAGGAGGTCGCGGCTCAGGCGCGGTGGGTTGCTGCGCGCCGAGTGGTGGCGGGCGAGGCCGGCTTGCGCATCCTCGAGCGTGCGCTGGCGCCTTGGGCGGAACGGGCGGCCGGGAGTCGGCTGTTGCTCGGGCGAGTTGCGGTGCAGGCTGGCGCGGGTCTAGCGAACGAAGCCTAGTGACGCCTCGCACCACGACATGCGCTTCCATGATCACGCTTGGCGTTGTTATCGCGACGCGATACCATGGGTAGATGATCGTCTCGTTCCGTGACGCTGCGACGGAGTCGCTTGCGCGAGGCCAGCGCGTGAAGGGCTTCGTCGCTTTCGAGGCGGTTGCCCGGCGCAAGCTAAGGCAGCTCGAGATTGCGAGTCGCTTGACCGACTTGAGCATTCCGCCAGGGAACCGGCTCGAAGCGCTACGCGGCGATCGCGCGGGTCAGTACAGCATTCGCATCAACGACCAATACCGAATCTGCTTTCGATGGACGCCGTCCGGCCCAGAGGCCGTCGAGATCGTGGACTACCACTAGGAGGGACTTCTATGACACAGACGCTAGCGCCTGTGACCCCAGGTGAGCTGCTATTCGAGGAGTTCCTGCTCCCCATGGGCATCTCGCGCTACCGACTGGCCAAAGAGATTCGCGTCCCTGCGCAGCGCATCGGCGAGATCGTGGCCGGGAAGCGCTCTATCTCGGCCGACACGGACTTGCGGCTCTGTCGCTTCTTCGGGCTTTCGGACGGTTACTGGCTACGAGCGCAGGCCGCGTACGATACCGAGGTCGCTCTGCAGCAGCTCGCCGACGAGCTCGACAAGATCCGCCCGTGGTCCGGGACGGCGGCATGAGCAGCATATCCTGACAGCGTTGCACATCCCGAAGGCCGGGCCACCGGATCGCTGAGCGGAACGCCTCTGCGCGCGACAACGACCTCGACGACGTCAGGACCTGGCGCTCACGGCTCGATCGCGGTCAACGCAGGGATGTCGTAGTCGATCAGCTCGTAGACGGTCACGTTGTCCCACAGCGATGTGCACCCGCTGTCCTCGCGCCAGACCCAGCCGACGCCGGGGCAGAACCAACCGGACGTGGACATGCATTGGCCCAGTCGCCGATGGAGCCCATGGCACGCCTCGAACGTCCCTACCGGTACGGTCACGGTGCCACGCGCTGTGTCATTGGTATCGAACTCGTTCGCGGTGAGACGTGATCCAACCGGGACGTCGGTGAACGGCCAGGCAAGGTCCAGGCCGTCCCCCTGTTCGTCCCGTACGCCGTCTGCCGCGAGCGTGTGCCAGTCGTCATCGGACGGCGTGCGGGCAGTGAAATGGAAGGCCATGGTGGATGCATCCAGCATCGCCGCCGCATCGATCGTGCGTGTGACCACACGGGTCTCCCAGAAGAGTCCGTTGGTGATCGACGTGACCTGATAGGTCCAAAGGCTGCCCGCCACGAACGGAATGTCGGCCGCCACGGGCAGGAGTGACGCGGGGACTCCGCCAACTGGCAACGGCGTTGCCGCGGACGACGGCGGCATGCGCGTCGGCCAGGCGGTCGTTTCTGGATGTTCGCTTGTCACGAGGCTTGCCTGATCGTATCGCCCGGCCTCGACCGTAGTGGCCGCCCGCTCGGGTTCGGTGGTCGGAAGGGCTTCCAGGCCGCGGATCAGCGCGTCGATGTCCGCGCGCGCGTACGTGGCCTCGAGGGCGCCCATGAACGCGCCCGTCTGCGCGTCGAACAGGGCCACCACGGGATCGGGTTGCCGATCGCCCCCCGGAAAGAGCCAGGAGCCGCCTGGCCGCTTGGCATCCCGGCTCAGGTCGTAGATGGGGATGCCCGAGGCGTGCGCAAGCACGATCGCGAGCAGGCGGCAGCGCGCGCCGGTCTCGGATTGCTCGAGCGATGCCGGATCGAGGAGTGCCAGATCGCCATCGAGCTTCCACTCCCTCGGCCAACGCCTGCCCAGCGCCAGGATCTGCGAGCTGAGCGCGTAGCGCGACCACTCGACCCGGGCGGCCGCACGCGGCGGCGACCACCGCAGCACGTCGCGCTCGGCCGCGTCGAGCGGAAGCGCGGCCGCGGGCGGCGCGCCAGGGCCATCGCAGGCGCTGCGGCCGATGAACGTGGGGGACGGGACCGGCGTCGCGTCGCGGAAGCGGTTGCGGATTGGCGTTGGATTGGCCGTGCCAAGATGACGGACGGCCGTCGTGGTGGGAGCAGCTGGCGCGGGCGTCGTGGTGCGGGTGCAGCCCGTCAGCGCCATCGCGATCAGCGCCGATGACAGGCAGATGAGGACCCATGTCGAGAGATCCGCTGGACGGGTCATAGCTGCAGCTCGTGGGCTGACGGCAACCGATGTGTTAGGCGCCGCCACGCGACGCTGGTGGGAGCTGCCACGCTGCGCGCCGGCGTTCAGTCGACAGGACAAACGGATGGCGCGCGTGACCGGCCCGGTCCGGACGACGCGCCGCACGCCCTATTCTCGCGGTGCCGGCGGGCGCGCTTGCTCCGCCAAAGCAGGCTCCTCGACCAGCGGGAACCCAGTCTCTTTGGCTAGCGCTATGGCGAGGTCGTGCATGAAGTGGCCGTTCGCGAGATGGATCCAGAACAGGTGGAAGGCCCACGGTGCCTTCCGGCGCCCGTCCGCACTCCGGATCAACAGCGAGTCGGTGCCCTTCAATCGCTTGTAGATGAGCGTTCCTTCCAGGTACTCTCGCCGACGTTCCCTAAACAACCCGCGCTGGGTGAACACCAAGCGACCTGTTCTCGCAATCCAGCGTGGCTCGTCGAACTTGCTCCGAAACGCAGCGTAGAACAGGAGCAACATCCACGTGATCGCGAGGCCGATCCACAATCCATGGGGTAACTGGCGATCAATGAGTACGGTGCTAGGTAGCAGGACGACCCATGCCACGCTGAGGGCGAGCCACTTGATTGGGAGGCTCCGTCTGTAGGCCGACACAACGCGAACTTCGAGCGCACCATCCTCGACACGTCGGCCAGCAAAGACGAGGCCCACGTCGACCGGACCCGCCGCGGAGTCCCGCTGAGACTTCACGTTACGCTCATCGGGGATAGCACCACGAGCTGACCTCCACACCTTGGGCATCGAACAGGTGGCCGCAGTCGCCCCGGTTGTTCCATAGGGCGCTGCTGCTGCCAAACGAACCGCCGCACGAGTCGGCGTGCACCTCGTTGGTGTAGACGCGGCAGGTGGACCCGGGCTGGAGCTCGAACGCAGGGAAGACGAAGTCCTGGCCATCGTGGCCGGCGTTGAGGCGCCACCCGGTCAGGTTCACGGGCACCGATCCGACGTTGCCGATCACGGCATGCTCGTCGCTTTCCTTCCCCGTGATGCCGTTCTCGAACACGCTCACGATCACGATGGTGGACGCCCCGCCGACCGGCGGCACGGTGGGCGCCGGCGGGGCCAGCGCTTGCGGCGCGCCCGCCGTCGCTCCAGCCCCTGCGGGGCTCGCCGGCTGGTTGGCGTCCCCGCCGCATGTGCTCGGCGACCACAGCCCGATCGAAGCTTCCATGGCCAAGCGCTGAGCGGCCTTGAACTCGGCCTGGTACCGGTACGGCGCGTCGTATGTGTACTCGTAGGCGAAGCCCTCGGCGACCATCGCCTGGTTCACGAAGGTCCCGTCCTCGAGCCACACGTACGCCAGCAGCCGGTCGTAACGGTCGCGCTCGTCCTGGGTCGGGTCGGTGGCGATCCGCACGCGCTGGCCGACCAGCAGGGTCTTGGCCCGCACCGAGGCCTCTCGGCCGAAGCATTCCACCACCGTCCGCGGGTCGCGCGTCTCCGGCGAGTCGATGCCGATCAGGCGGATCGGTTCGCGCCGGCCGTCCCTGAGGATCGCGATCGTATCGCCGTCGACGACCTCGATGACGGCATAGAGCGGCGACCCGCTGGGAGCCGTGGGTGCCGCTGCTCCCTCCCGCGCCGTGGGCAGCGGCCCGTCGATGCCACCCACAGGCGGCGCGAGCCGGCGCGTGGCCGCGGGACGCGGCGGCTGCGTTGGCGTCGGATGCGTCGTCAGGCGCGTCGTGGAGCGGGACGTGGGCCGCCGCGTGGGCGGGGTCGTGGCGCGTGCGCGATCAGTCGCTCGGCTCGCGGAGGCGGCAGCCGGTCCCTGTTCGGGCGCGCTGGCCGGCCGCTCCGCGCTGTCGCCACCGTTAGCCTCGCTACCGCCGATGGATCGGCCATTGCGCGGGCTCCCTGCCGACGACGCGACGTTCGAGACGGCGTGCTCGCTAACGGCGCGGCGTGCCGCGGGCGGCGTCACCGGGTCCGGCGTCGGGAGCGTGAAGAGGAACGCCAGGAACAGGGCGGCGGCGAGCATGAGCCAACCGCCGGCACGCACGAGCCGGCTCGGCGAGCCGACGAGCGGGAGGTGCTTGCGGGTGCTGCCGAGATCGGCATATGCCGCGATGCCCAACGCTGCGAGCACCCCGAACACCAACCCGGCCATCCCACCGCCCCTGATCACCGCGATGACTGTCAGATACGCGAGGGAGGCCACGACGGCCTTCCACGCGATCCCCGACCGAAACCCTGGGATCGATCGGATGGCGCGGCGGACGGCCGGGACGGCGACGGGCTGCGGCCCAGTGACCGTGTACTCGGCGGCCGGCTCGGCGATCTTGCGCTCGGGATCGCGCTCCGCGTTGCCTTTGCGGCGATACGGGTTGGGTCGGGATGGCGGTTCGATGAGAGGGTTCTCCTTGATCAGCCGAGGTCACGTACAGGCCCTTGCCGCTGGGCTCCGCCGGCGTTGAGTACTGCTGAACCTCCTTGACGCGCGGGTCCGCGGCGAACTGTGGTTCTGCACTCTTGTGGTGCACGGCACGCCCGTGAAGGCCGGGCTTTGTCCTTGAACGGTCCTCCACCTATGATCAACCGGCGGACGCCACACGCGCTGCTATCGGGAAGATTAGCTCATGAGCAGCAATCGTGCGCTCCTTGCGCGAATCCTTCACGGTCGATCCGACGCAAACATCGCTTTCTCAGACTTGCGGCGCCAAGTACGCCAGGTACGGAGTCTCGTTCTCACATACAAACTCGGAGGTGAAGATGATCCGCTATGAGGTCATTCTGTACTGGAGTGAAGACGATCAGTCGTTCGTGGCCGAAGTGCCAGAGCTGGCTGGCTGCATGGCCGACGGCGCGACGTATCAAGAGGCGCTAGCGAATGCGGAGGTCATCATCCAGCAGTGGATCGAGACAGCGCGCGACCTCGGCCGGCCAATTCCTGAACCACGCGGACGCTTGACCTATGCATAATGGTACTCTGCTGACCCGATGCTGAGAGCGCACGATGGTAGGAACACCCTCGCACGGGAGCATTCAGGCTGACTGCGCGACCGGCACTTGGTCTGTACGTTCGGGGGCGACGCGCCCCGTTGCTATGTCATTGACCCGGTGGAGAATGCTGGCGTGGTAGTAGCGGAGCCCACACACGTCACAGACGCCGATGGGGACGTTCTCGAGGATCACAAAGCCGAGCCGATGCTTGAAGGCTTCGCGCTTGACGATCTTTTCTCTCACCATGCCGTCGCAGCGGTCACATGGGTATCCGTACGTGGGTTTCATCGTCGAGTGGGATTCCTCGGAACGCAGACCAGCAGTCACTTCCGCGCCGCCAAGCGTTGCCGAGCGTGGAGCACCGTGTAGCCAATCACGTCGTTGCCGTCGTATCGGATGATCACGTCGTCGTCGGTTATCTCGCTGTCAGTGGCAATCGTCGATGTGCCGATTGCCAGGTAGAGAACGTCACTCGCCGCATCGTACGAAGCCCGCAGCCGGTGGTTTGGGGCCCGGGTGAG
>Ga0326597_10000136_pt1 | contig 131905 bp, 121 predicted proteins | sample RVTome_12_FD_203789 | JGI IMG/M metagenome (GOLD analysis project Ga0326597, IMG submission 203789) | Soil microbial communities from uranium-contaminated site in the Upper Colorado River Basin, Wyoming, United States - RVT100D185 | ecosystem: Environmental > Terrestrial > Soil > Contaminated... | reverse complement strand
AAAACCACGAGACTCGCCGCTGGCGAAGCCTAAACCGTCACCCATGAACAACACAGGAACCGAACCATTGAGGCAGCAAATGAAATCTCCAAAAAGGCCCTTGCGAACGCAGAGAACATCTGGGCTTCAGGCGTCTTGACCCCGTTGGGGTCGATCCCTTGTACACGCTAGGCACTTACAAGGAGGTTGGACGCCCCTTCGGGGCGAACGGATGCTGTAATGCTGCCTTTCTTGGGTACCGTTGTGGACCGCTGCTTCGTGCCGCTCATGTCGTTTTCCTCCGTTTGGGACAACACTAACCAACATGGCGGAAAACTCCATTTCCGACTGACGCAACACACTGGTTCCACCGATCACCCGTGACGTTTTTGAGGTAGGAAGAATCCTCTGCCCCCGGTCTACGCGCCATCGCAACGAAAAAAGGGGATACGTACCCCCTCTCCTCCTCTTCCCTAGCTTCAGTTACAAGAGACGTAGATACCTGTCACATAAAGACTTACGACGAAACACCGTTGGAAAACCAGAGTCGGTTGAACTCCAATCGAAGCCCGTAACATAACGATCTCGTCGTTTCGGCATTTCGGCGTTCGGGCTTGCTGGTATCGTACCCGCTTGAGGCCGCCGTTGCTGCGTAAACGGTCCCCCGATCGCTGTAAGGGGCTCGCCCAGACACTTGCGCCGGAGCATAATCAGACAGCCTTGCAACCCCCAGGCCGGGTAGGTATATTCCGCACCCGGTTGATGCCGTGGACGCGGCGGCGCGGCCGCCGAAAAGCGTCCGATGAATGATCCCTGTGGAACACAAAGGATTCCCCGCATGCGTTCTCGCATCCGAAGAGTGATTGCAACCGTCAGCCTGCTGACCGCCGCCGGCGTTCTTACTTCCGGACCGGGTACCGGTTGCATCTCCGGCTACATCACTAATTCCACGTTGGTCACGACCGACTTTTGCTTTATCTTTGATTGCCAAAACGGCATCCTGGGCGGCACCATCGACCCGTGCACGCCCGGTGATCCACTGTTTGAGGATTGCCCCACTGAGGGACCGTGAGTGCTGTTTCGCCTGAATGGCGGAACTAGGGGTACGGCTGGCGGCGAGCACAAAAATTATGAGGAACATCATCATGAGCACACGCCGAATCGGATTCGCCCAACGATGTATTCGCTTCGCAACGGTTCTTGCCGGCGGCGCCGTCGCGCCCGCCTTTCTTGAATCCTGCGACGACCGACTGATCGGTCTGACCCGCTATGTCGATCCCTGTGGAAGCATTTTCGCCAACTGCGCTCCCGGCGATTTCGAGGTGAATGCCGCCGACGTGGGCGACTATTGTGTCGACCCGGCCTGCACCGTCCCCGGCGCGTGCAACGACGATCAACCGTTGGGCACCATCACCGACGTTTGCCCGTAATTTCAATCTGAACACGGTCATCCGCTCGGACGGGACATAGGAATGCCGTTCCGAGCTTTACCCAAGCGAGTCGAAAGGATCGCGGTCGGCCGCGCTGACGGTTAGGAAAATTCCGGGCAGCAACTCCGCGAGGCGATGAGCCAGTAGCTTGAGCACCGGTCTTTCACCGGCCCAGTGGCCCAACGCGATCGCCGAACAGCCGTAGCGCCCGATCGTCAGTGCGTCGTGGTGCCGAATCTCGCCGGTAATGATCACATGATGGTCATTCAGTGGAATGCGAAACGGCAGGCTGCCCGCCGCCCCCGCGGCGATCACGACGAAGTCCACCGCTTGTTCGCGGCGGCCGACCATCTGCACACCTTTTGCTTTGGTCTGAAACTGTAGACGTCGGGCGAGCTTCTCGAGCGTGGTCGTTTTCGGGAGCTTGCCGCATCGCCCGATCCCGCGCACCGGTCCGGGTTTAAGCGGGTAGATGTCAAAGGCGGGTTCCTCGTAAGGATGAGCTTCGCGCATGGCATGGATGACTTTCGGGAGGTCCGTCGTGCGAACGATGGACTCCAAGCGCACTTCCTTGACGGACTCCATTCTTCCACGACGACCGACGGCCGGGTTGGCGTCTTTCCCACCGAGGAAAGTGCCTTCGCCAGGCGTTCGGAAACTGCATCGGCTGTAGTCGCCGATCTGCCCGGCCCCGGCCTCAAAGACAGCCGTCGCGACATCTTCCACATGTTGCGGTGGGACGAACACTACGAACTTGCAATGATCGGTTGTCGGCGAATCGACGTATTCAAGCGGATCGCTTTGGTAGATACCGCAAAGCCGGGCGAGCGCATCGTTGGTCCCACCTTCCGCGGCGTCGAGGGCCGTGTGCGGCGAGTAGATGGCCACGCCTTTCCGGATGCACCGATACACCAGCGCTTCCATCCCTGAACCGGGGGCGCAAAGGGATCTGATCGGCTTGAAGATCGGCGGATGGTACGACACGAGGAGGTCGAACTTCTTGCGAAGTGCTTCATCGACGACCGGCCCGGTCAAGTCAATGGTGAGCAACACGCGCCGCACCGCGGCCTGGAGGTCGCCCGCCAGCAGCCCGACGTTGTCCCATTCCTGAGCGAGCGCCGTCGGAGCAATGGTCTCCATCGCGGCACAGACGTCCGCCACGACGGTCTTCTTGCGGATCGATGATCGCTTCATGACGTGCCGCACTCCCGTTGCACCCGTCTGCGGAACTCCTGCAATAGGCGCATGCCGATCGGGCCTACCCGACCCTGACCAATATCGTGCTTCTCGACCCGCACCACGGGCATGACCTGCATGATGACGTTGGTCAGCAAGACCTCGTGGGCATCCAGCAAATCGTCGATGGAGAGGGCGCACTGCTCGCATTCGATGAGGAATTCCGCTGCGATCTGCAGCACAAGCTCGCGGGCGATTCCGGGAAGAACCGGTGTATTGAGGGGCGGTGTTTTCAGCACGCCGCTGCGCACGATAAAGATGTTCGTGATGGACCCTTCGGCCAACTCATTGCGGGTCGTAAACCAGATCGCCTCCGTGCAGCGCTTCTGCTGCGCCTGTCGCAGCCCCAGCAGTCGCGGCAAATAGGCGGTGCTCTTGTGCCCCGCCAGCGGGTCGCTGGTCGATTGACGAAAGTCGCATATCGCAGCATTCACGCCGCGATCATAGAGTTCCGCCGGATAACCCGACAGCGGCGACGCCGTCACGCAGACCGTCAGCCGTCGCACTTCGCCCTCCTCGCTCTCGCGCATCGACCCGGCTGAAACCGTCATCCGCATCCGCGCCTCCTTCAGTTGGTTGCGCTCCAGGAGTTCCTTGAAAACGGCCTCCGCCGGAAGGTCGCCCCGCTCCAGGGGGGTAAGGAGGGCGTTCGCCGACCGCAGCAACCGTTCCACGTGCGATTCGAGCCGGAAAACACGACCGCCCTCCGCGCGCATGGTCTCGAACAATCCGGCCCCGTGCAGCCACCCGCCGTCGTACACGCTCACCTGAGCTTCCCGCTCGGAGACGAAGGCGCCGTTGAGGTACACGGTCGCTGTCATGGTGTTGGCGCCGCCTCTTGCACGGGGGGCGTAGTTTCCCACGGCTTTTCGGCGTTGAGGGCCTGCAACATCCCGCGCAGTTTGGCCAGCGTCTCCTCGTATTCCGCGTCGGGAGTGCTTTCCGCGACAATTCCTCCGCCGGCATAAAGGTGAACCAGGTCGCCGCGTTGCACCATCGTCCGGATTGCAATGTTAAGGGACATGGACCCGTCCAATCCGATCCACCCGATCGAGCCGCAGTAGACGCCGCGCGGAGTCGGCTCCAGTTCACGGATGATCTGCATTGCCCGAATCTTCGGCGCTCCGGTCACCGAACCCCCTGGGAACGCGGCCCGAAGGAGGTCCGGCCATCCCATCCCCGACTTCAAGTTGCCCTCGATCGTCGCCACGCGATGAAACACCGTGGGATGTTCCTCGATCTCGCCGGGCTGGGTGACCCGCACCGTCCCGAATGAGCATACTCGTCCCAGATCGTTGCGCAGCAGGTCGACGATCATGGTCAGCTCCGCGCGATCCTTCTCGCTCATCGCAAGTTCGCGCCTTGCCATCGCGTCGATCCGTGGATCGCCCGTCCGAGGCCGCGTGCCCTTGATCGGACGCGTCACAACGCGTCCGTCGCCAAGGTCAAGGAACAGTTCCGGTGATGACGAGATGATCGCCGTGTCATCCCACATCAGGAGGGCCGCGTGCGATGACGGACTCGCCGTCCGCAGCCGACGATACAGTTCGAGCGGAATAGCCGTGGTCTTCGCGGTGAATCGTTGCGTGAGATTGATCTGGTAGACATCACCGTCTTCGATGTATCGCTTCACCCGGAGCAGCTTGGCGACGTAAGCTTGGCGCGACATGTTCGGGACCGGTTGCGTCGTATCCGGCGACGGCGGTTCTGGTGCGAGATTCCAATCTCGCACCAGGCGCGATGCACTCTGCAATCGATCGCGCAGGAGGCGCAGCCGCTGGGCGACCGGCGGTCGCTGCATGGTCATTGGGGCAGGCCAGTCTATCCCGGTTAGGTACCACTGCTCTCCTTTGTGGTCGTACACCGCAACGGCGTCATACAACCCGAATCGGGCCCGCGGAAGCACCATGCCGCCTTCGGCGTGCGGCACAATCCCGTGAACCGGCAGCCCGGCCTCATAGCTTAGAAACCCGATCCAGCCACCGACAAACGGCATTTCCGCGGTCGGACCGGGCAGACCCGGATACCGCGCCATGGCCGCGGCCAACGCCCCGATGGGATCGTGCAAATCCCGGTCCACCAGCGAAATGACCTCCACCGGGTCCGCGGCCAAGATCGAAAATCGACCGTAAGTGTTGATAGGACGGGAACTCTCGAGAATCGCCGGCCCGGCAGCATGGGCAAAAACAATAATCGCCGCCTCGACCGGGACAGGCGAATCCACCGCCTCTACTACCGATTGAGCCATTACCGGCGATTTCTTCTCCATGAAGGCGTGAGTATATCCCGATTTGTGCCGTCGCGCCACTCTGCGACGGGGCAACGAGTGCATGACCGTAGTTGCGCGCCAAATCCGCGTTATCGGAATCAAAAAACGGGTACGCTCCGGGTAGCGGTCCGGTTGACTTGCAGAGGAGCCTATTTTCTTCGGGTTTGCAGTAACGGTCATGCACCGCAGCGTGATTCCCCATTGCAAGAATTTCGGGGTTGATAACCACTACAGCGCCACATGGTATCAGGAATCATCAGGCACGAATGAGGGCAGTTGATGAGGTTTGAGGCCGAGACGACGAAGGCGGCGGCGAGTCGTTCGCGTGTGCGAGTGTCGAGCTTGTTCGTTGCGATGCTGGTAGTAAACAATCCGTTCCGCCGTCGCTTGGAGGAGTCGGGTCCGGGCCGACGGCGGCAAGGTCAGGGATAGGATACAGGCCGAGGCCGCGCGGCGAACCTGTTCGACGGTCAGGTGCTCGGCGCCGGCCGTTTTTTCTCGCAGCCTCAGCCGCTCGCGGACCTCGTCGATCAAAGAATCGGGGTATCGATTCGTTTTTAGGGTCATGTGATTCACCCGCTTTGTTGGTCAGAACAGGAACCCTTTGAATTCATCGTACCGTATGCGTAAAACGGAATCCGTCACCTCGTTTAGACGTCGTGCTCCACCGGGCAGCAGTTTTCCGCCTCGCGTTTCAAACGCAACATTCACGACTTTCTTCCCCGCATCTTTTACGACTTGGACGGCCGGGACATAGTCTTGATCGCCCGAGACAATCAATGCGATGTCGTAAATCTCGCGTAAGACAATCAGGTCGGTCGCGAGCTTAACGTCCACGGCCTTTTCTTGGCCAAGCGAGTTATCGAACAAACTGCACCGAATGCCGCCAGACGGGCGAAACTCGACCGCGTCGTGTCGCGTCGCGATTCCATTGTGAAGGCTCCTCCATCCGTCGAATCGGCGACTCATCTGGGTCCTTCGTTCCGAACGCCCATGAACTATCTCCCGCATGCGCCCGACCAGACGTGGACCCTCCAGTTTCGTCAGCTCGTCGCCGAACGGCCGGTACTGCGACAACAGGCTTTGCAGCTTCGTTTCCGCCTTCTCGGAGTCCGGAAACTTGTACGGATAGAAATCCATGAATTGCACGACGTATCAATAGGCACGCACGCGCTCGGCCGAGGGCTCAATCTAGTTGACGAACCAGTCGAACAGCTCGCTCCACCGGGCTGACTTCGGAAGGTAGTCCGCCCGATCAAACTCCTCGAAGAGGTCGGTGATCGTGTGACGGAGATTCTCGCCGTCAACGAAGACGCAGGCACGTTTGGACATAGCAAATGCGCATAAAAAAGCGGGAGACACGCAGTCCCCCGCAACTTGACTTTCGCCTAGGACGCACCCTGGCGCTTAACAACAGAAACGCTATAAGTACCGGATGCCAAGCACTGGATGCCAAGGGGCATCCCTCCTAAGGTATCTCTGAAAACTTTTCGGAATGTATCGCCCGGGACGCGAGATGTCTAGGCCACCGCGATGGTCTTATCGGCGTACACGTCCTGAATGGTGTTGAGGAGCTTGACGCCGTCGGGCATGGGGCGTTGGAAGGCTTTTCGGATACGCGCCCCACGTTGCACCATCATTTCGTTTTCGCTTTCCGCGACTTCCGTGGATCGACCAACTTTTCCGGGTGCTGGGCCTGAAGGCGTTGAATTCGCTCCAGCAGCTTATTGAAATCCTGGCCACATTCTTCCCAAATTTGTCGTCGGCGCTCGCGGACTTCATCGATCAGCGGATCGGGGTGAAATTTTTTTTCGACGGTCATGTTCTACTCCATCCAAAGCATTTCGGGGGTGACGATGATGGGTGTGAGCAGGCCAAGACGCCGATTGATGACGGTCAAGTGCTCCTGTTTGTTCGGGTTGGCCAGGTGCCGGATGTTCCAAGTCAACAAGAAGTCGAGCTCGTACACGCACGCGGTCGCCAGGTGCAATGCATCACCTCCCAGTTTTTGGGGCACCAATCGCTCTTCAACATATCGCCGTGCCACGGCGGTGACTTCCAGGTCGATGACCAAGCGGGGAAGCGGCTCAACCAGCGCTAGTGACTCGGACTTTCCGGGCCAATTGCCAAGCGCTAGTTCGTCAATCACGCCTTCCGAAACATACGACTCATAGAGTGATATCTGTTCTTCCCACCACTGCCGCGTCGCCTCGCGGCGGTGGACGCTGCTCGGGTCCTGCCGAACGCTGACATAGGCACTGGGGACGCTGGTTTCGATGAAGACGCTGGCTGGCATGGTTCACACCCGCAGAATGCCGCTTTATTCTACACCCGAAACGGCAACTGTTCTATCGACAGCCTTGAAGTCGCAACTCAGGCCACCGTAATCGTCTTATCTGCGTACACGTCCTGAATGGTGTTGAGCAGCTTGACTCCGTCGGCCATGGGGCGCTGGAAAGCCTTTCGGCCGGATATCAGGCCCATGCCGCCGGCGCGTTTGTTGATGACCGCGGTCTTGGCGGCGTCGGCGAAGTCGCTCGCCCCGGAGGATTCCCCGCCGGAGTTAATCAACCCCGCGCGGCCCATGTAGCAACCGACGACTTGATAGCGCGTCAGGTCGATGGGGTTGTTGCTGGTGAGCTTCTCGTAGACGAGCTTGCTGGTCTTTCCGAAGTTGAGGGCCGAGAAGCCGCCGTTGTTGGTCGCTTGTTTTTGCTTAATGATGTCGGCCTGGATGGTTACGCCCAGGTGATTGGCCTGGCTGGTCAAGTCGGCGGACGTAGAATAATCCGTTCCGTCCTTTTTGAAAGCGCTATTCCGCAGATAGCACCACAGCACCGTGACCATGCCTAGCTCGTGGGCCACGTGGAAAGCCTCGGTCACTTCTTGAATCTGCCGCGCGGACTCATCGGACCCGAAGTAGATCGTGGCCCCGACGGCGGCGGCGCCCATTTCGGCGGCCTGATGCACGTTGGCAAACATGATCTGGTCGTACTTGTTGGGATAGGTGAGCAGTTCGTTGTGATTGAGCTTGACGATGAACGGAATCTTGTGCGCATACTTTCGGGCCACTGAGCCGAGCACGCCGAGCGTGGAGGCCACCGCGTTGCACCCGCCCTCGACGGCCAGCTTGACGAGGTTCTCCGGATCGAAATAAATCGGGTTCGGGGCGAACGACGCCCCCGCGCTGTGCTCGATGCCTTGGTCCACGGGCAGGATGGAGAGGTACCCCGTCCCCGCCAGGCGTCCATGGTTGAAGATCGCCTGCAAATTCCGCAAAACCGGAATCAGCCGATCGCTGCCCGCCAGCACGCGGTCCACAAAGTCAGGACCGGGCAGGGTCAGCAGCGATTTTTCGATGCCTCGGCATTTGTAGCTCAGCAGGGCTTCCGCATCCGCACCCAGTAAATCCGTGATAGCGCTCATGGCCTGTCGTCCTCCATTCCTCATTCCTGCCGGAAAGAACCTAACTATCCATTATAAACCCAGCCCAGCCGAATCAAAAGACCCGCCCGCCGTGGTCGAAAGCCGCAGCCCAGGTTATTCTTTCGCCAAGGAAACTCACAGACGAGAAAAGTCAGAAGAGCAATGAAAGCGAGACGAACAATGGATCGGATTTCAAGGCGGACGATTGCGTCAACGATGCTACTTCTTGTCGCCGCGGGGGCGATCGGCTTATGCCGCCCACGGGCCTTCGCGGCGGACGATGCGAAAACGACGCCGAGCGGTGCACTCGACTTTTCGGAAAAGGTGGTCGCGGGCGGCCCGACGGATTTCATGACCGTACGGCACGTCAAGATGGCCGGCAGCAACAGCGAAATCGGAAAGGAACTCGCGGAGATCGCCAAGACGCGCCATGCGGTCACGCTTCGCGCCACCGATCCGACCGCGCTTCGCGCCCGGCGAGACTTCTACCGTCGCAACTATCCGAACCACTTCGAACGCGCGAGCGGGGTAGCCGAAGCCTTCGGGTTGACACTCGAAACGGCCAACGTCGATTCGATGGAGCTGCCGTTCAATCTCGAACTCAGCGCCGGTTGCTCCACCGTCTACTACCCGCCTTCGTACACCGAGTCGGGCCACCCCATTCTGAGTCGCAACTACGATTTCACGACCGGTACTTTCGCCGAAATCGTGGGAATGCCGCCTAACCCGAAGAGCAGGGCCATGACCGCGGACGTTTACGTGATGGAGGTCTACCCCGACAAAGGCTACCCTTCGCTGTATCTCTGCGCTTACGATTTATTAGGCGCGAGTTTGGACGGCATCAACAGTGCCGGACTAACGGTCGCGCTCCTCGCCGTCGACGAAGGCCCGCAGCCTCCCGACGCCGCCGTAATCGTCCAGGCGGGTCTTAACGAGATCGAGGTTCCGCGTTTTCTTCTGGATACGTGCGCGACCGTCGATGAAGCCCAATCCGCTCTGATGGCCGTCAAACAGTACTACGGTTTCATCCCATGCCATTACATCATCGGCGATCGCAGCGGCGAATCGTTCATTTGGGAGTTTTCCGCCGGCCACAATCGCGAGTACGTCACCAATGGCGGCGGCCGGCCGCAGATCATCACCAATCACCCCATCTACAGGTACAAGAACGCGGATGAACTACCCAAGCAGGAATCCGGCGGCGGGAGTTTCTATCGCTTCCGTCGGATGCAGGAGGAAATCGCCAAGGTGGGCGGCAAAAATTCGCTCGATCACATCAAGCAGACCAACTTCTGCGTTCGCGCTACAACGCAGCCCGCGTCCCAAGGGCGAAAACCGCTTCGTACATTGTGGCACTCCATCTACGACTGCCAGGATTTAACTCTTCAAGTGGATTTCTATCTTGGGGAGGGGCTATCCACGGAAGCCGCCTCACATCGCTCGGGGTACCTCGCCTTCAAGCTTGAGGAGAAAAAATGACAATCAAAAATTTACCGGTAAACCATTGACGGGATGCCCGCCGCTCGCTAGTTTGGAAAGCGCCGTTCTTGGCGTATCGTGGGCTTTCGGAGAGGGGGCGTTGGCTACCGGAGGCGCAATCATGACCACTTCTAGGGGCAACAAAAACCGTAGCGTTTTTTCCACAACAGTTGCCGTATTCGCCGTCTGCGCGACGTTTGTGCCGAAGTCGGCCTGGGCCGATCCGCTCGGTGCGGGCGGCGGAGCGATCTACGTTCTTAGCCACAAGGCGACTTACCAGGAGGGCTGCTTCCCGCCCTGCCTGTGCCCGATCATGGTCGAGCAGCCGATCAGCGGCACGTTCAAGTTGGTCTACGCTGGGTCAAGCGATGGAATCCAGACCTACGCCGTGGAGGACGTTAATTGGACGGTGCCCTTTTTCGACCCTCCGCTTCGGATCATCGGCGTGGGCAAGTACAGCATCGGAAGTCCGGGCATTCTTCCGGTATTGCAACAGCGCATGGAGTTTGACTTGCAGGTCGGGGCCAACGCGATCGAACACTTTGATAGCGGCTGGGTCGATATCGGGGACATGTCCCGCATCAACGTCACCGTTTCCATCAACGGTATGTTTTGCTTTGATCGCGTCGTCGCCATCGACGCGGATCGGGCGGACGGCCAAGTCACTCCGTACACGCTTGCGCCCGGGGCAACCTACGAGCACGGTTGCTGCCTGAATAGTCCGTGCGATTGCCTTTGCCTGGGGCCGGTGCCGATGGTCGGGGATTTTGGGCTGATTCTGCTGGATGACAACAGTCTCTTCCGAGAATACGCGGTGGTGGATGTCCGCTGGCTGGCGCCGTCGGCGTCCGGCGCGAGCGGGGTTTTCATCAAGGGATTCGGGCTATACCGGGTGGGCGGCGAGTTCGCGGCTCAGCATCAACTCAGCCTGGAGTTGTGGGTGAGCAATACCGGCCCGACCCATTTCGACAGCGGATTCGTCGTGGGCGGCGGGCAATTCCCGGTGACGGATATATTTGTGTCGATGAACGGGATGGAGCCGACGTGCGTAGACACGATACTGCACGTTTTGGGCAAGCCGGTTGTGGGGAATGCGATCTGCGGCGGCATCGGGGGTCTTCCCTGCCCCGACGGATTTTTCTGCAAGCTGCCCGACGGGGCGTGCTGCTGCGACTTCATGGGTGTGTGTGCCTCAATGCCCATTGGCTGCCCCGATGTGTGGAACCCGGTCTGCGGCTGCGATGGAAACACTTATGGCAATGATTGTGAAGCGGACGCCGTCGGCGTATCCATTGCCCATCGCGGCGAATGCCGGCGGAAGTGTGGCGGCATCACTCTGGAGGTCCAATGCCTTCCCGGTGAGTTCTGTAAGTTCGCGATCGGTGACTGCCAACCTGACGAGTTTCCGGACGGTGTGTGTACGCCCATCCCCGGCGCGTGCACCACGCTCTGGGACCCCGTTTGCGGTTGCAACGGGGTGACCTACAGCAACGAGTGCGAGGCCGACAAGGCCGGTGTCCGCGTCGCGCATCACGGAGAATGTGGACAAAAATGCGGCGGCTTCGCCGGATTCCCCTGCCCCGAGGGACTGTTTTGCAAGCTGCCGGACGGTGAGTGTTGTTGCGATTTCTTTGGTACTTGCACGCTGATACCCGAATTCTGCACCGAGGAGTACGCTCCCGTCTGCGGCTGCGAAGGAATCACCTATTCAAACGAGTGCTACGCGAACGCGGCCGCAGTTTCGGTGGACTATAACGGCGAATGTGAGTCCGCCGTGTGCGCCGCATCGCGAGACTTGTCCGATCCTGATCTTTCCTACTGTCCCGGCGATCCGAAAAAAGTTCGCATCGTCCTCACCCCGCCGAACACTGCGACGGCGCTCGGCGTCGAAGACTTTCCGCCGCCCGGTTGGATCGTGACCAACAACATCAGCCACGGCGGCGCTTACGATCCGGTGAACGGCAAGGTCAAGTGGGGCCCGTTCTTTGTTCCATTCCCATCCGAAGTTAACTACGAGATCATCCCCATTCCCAGCAACGCCATCACGCGGTGTTTCGAGGGCACCGTCTCCGTGGACGGAAACAACGATCCGATTTGCGGTGAGGAGTGTGTGAACGAACGCTGCTGCTCAAAGTTACCGGCCGACCTTCCCCAAGGGGCGTGTAGCGACTGTCCGGTTTCCGATTGCGGGAGTTGCGTCGGCGGCACGTGCGACGACGGCCGCGTTACCCTGTGTGAAGTGATCGGCTACGCTTGCTCGTGGATTCGCGGATGCAACGACGACCTGTCAGGCATGACCCGTGCGGCCTTCGTTTGGCGGAGCGGCGAATGTTACTGCTGGGACGACGGTGGGTTGGCGTGGTCGCCGACTACGTGCCCGGCCCCGGAATCGGGCTGCTGCCCGACGAGCACCACAGGAGCCGACGGCGGAACGGCCGCGGACGTCTCCATCCGTACGATGGACCTACCTTCCACAATCGGTGTACTCCGCGATAAGTCCGTTCACGCGTGGAACGTACCGGTAACGATCGAGCCGCCGAGCGGCACTTTGGCGGTCGCGCTTGAAGTACGAGTCCCCGCAGGTTGGGTGGTGACGTCGATCAGCGATGACGGCGCGTGGGACGGGGTGCATCATAAGATCAAGTGGGGCCCGTTTTTCGACGATTCCGCCCGGAGGGTGACGTTTCAGTTCCGTTCGGAGGTGATAACGGAGAGCGGGAAGGCGGGAAGGATGCGCGGCGGGTTGCGGCTAGTCGGCATGTCGGGCACGGTCTCGTTCGACGGCGTCAATTACGCCATCGCGGTGCGATAGTGTTGACGACCTCGCTGACTGCTACATCTGGGATCGTCCTTGTTTGCCGCAAGATTCAAGCCTTCCACGGGGTTCGTTGACGCCGGAAACCGGCGAACTACAGTACTTGTACGCTGATCGGTAGAGGTATCTCCAACCTCTGGCCGATACTGACAACTGCCGACTAAGCAGACCGTTTTTTGACGTTTTGACTTTTTGACGTTTATGTCCACCACCATCGTCCATGTCGAAGCACGAGAGATTCTGGACTCCCGCGGGTATCCGACCGTCGAGGCGTCAGTGGTATTGGAGGATGAAAGCTGCGGGGAGGCGGCGGTACCCTCCGGTGCGTCGACCGGCGAGCACGAGGCCGTCGAGCTGCGCGACGGCGACGCCAAGCGTTACCACGGCAAGGGCGTGCTCAAGGCCGTCGCGTTCGTCAACGGCGAGATCGCCGAGGCAGTCATGGGGCTGGACGCCGCCGATCAGGAGGACGTCGATCAAACCATGATCGACCTGGACGGGACGCCGAACAAGTCCCGGTTGGGGGCCAACGCCATCCTCGCCGTGTCCCTGGCGACGGCGAAGGCCGCGGCACAGTCGTGCAACCTGCCGCTCTTCCGCTACCTCGGCGGGCCCAAGGCCCACGTCCTGCCCGTGCCCATGATGAACATCCTCAACGGAGGCCGGCACGCCGACAACAACGTCGATTTCCAGGAATTCATGATCCAACCCTGGGGCGCTCCGTCGTTTCGAGAGGCGTTGCGCATGGGGTGCGAATGTTTCCACGCCCTGCGCAAGGTCTTGCAGAAGCGCGGGTACAACACGAACGTCGGCGACGAGGGCGGGTATGCTCCCGACCTGAAAACCAACGAAGAGGCGTTGGAGGTCATCGTCGAAGCGGTCGCGGCCGCGGGGTTTCAGCTTGGCAAGGATATGTTCATCGCCCTCGATCCGGCCTGCTCCGAACTGTTCGACAAGAAGACCGGGCGATACTCTCTCTTCAAATCGGCGCCGCAGAAGAGCGTAACCGCGGATGAATTGATCGACTTTTGGGCCGGATGGTGCGACAAATACCCCATTCGCACCATCGAGGACGGGCTGGCCGAGGATGACTGGGAGGGGTGGAAGCGGCTCACGGCGCGGCTCGGAGATCGCGTCCAACTGGTCGGCGACGACCTGTTCGTTACCAACACGCAGCGGCTCAAGAAGGGCCTGGAGATGGGCGCGGGGAACGCGATCCTCATTAAGGTCAACCAGATCGGTACGCTGACGGAGACTTTCGCGGCGATCGACTCGGCCATGCGGCACGGATGGAGCGTCGTCATCAGCCACCGTAGCGGCGAGACCGAAGACACCACCATCGCGGACATCGCCGTGGCCGCCAATGCCGGGCAGATCAAGACCGGAAGCCTCTGCCGAAGCGACCGCGTCGCCAAATACAATCGACTTCTGCGTATCGAAGATCACCTGGGACCGGCCGCCGTCTATGGCGCGGGGTGGGGGAAGCGAAATGGCTGAAAACGAATGTCGAATAGCGAATAGCGAATGTCAAATGAACGAAGGGGGTGCGCCATCCTCCTTTCGCAATTCGACATTCGCCATTCGACATTCGCCATCGGGTGGTTTCGTCTATTGGATGTTGATTTTGATGGGTCTTTCCACGTTCACTCCCTGCGTGGTTCTTCCTGAATGGCGCGAGTATCAAGCGTTGCGGATGGCGGAACAGGCCGAGCAGCATCGGCTGGACGCCATGCAGCAGATTGTCGATCGAGAGCGCAATCTTTTGGAGGCCATGCAGAGCGACCCGGCCGTCATCGCCCGGATCGCCCAGCGCGATCTGCGTTTTCGCCGGCCCGGCGACACTTCCATTGCCGTTTCGGTGCCGCTCACGGCGACCGCGATTCCCGAGGCGTTCGTGGCCGAACCGATCGATCCGCCCGTCGCCCTGGCCCGTGCGCGATCGTACATGCCCGACTTCAATTACGATGCGCTCTTCTGCGACGACCGCACGCGCCCGATCATCATGGTGATGTCGGTGGGCTTGATCGTGACGGCTATCGCCCTGTTTTCGACCAGAGCGCAGGCGCCAAACTCGTAGCCCAATCAAGAACCTGAGCAAAGCAGCCCATTTTGCGGGTCGGCTTGACACGATCCTGGGGTTTTCGCTAGCCTCCGCATCGGCTGGACCGGTCAAGTCCCGACAAGTCGGGACGGGCGCGGGAACCCACCCCGGGGGGCGACGCGAGTTGAGTCGGCGTCCGGGCGAGCGTCTTCCTCGATTCCCTGGTCGATGTTGCGAAGTCCGAGATCGAGGATCCCTCAAAACGGGAGTTGTTGTCTATGCAGAGCCGTATCGTTTTCCGATTCGCCTGGGTTCTTTTCGTTCCGTTGCTCTATGGCGGATGGGTCCGGGCCCAGGACACAACACCTGAAGACGAAACGATCGCTACCATCCGCCAACTCCGTGAGATCAGCTCCGCCGATCAGCGGCGGATCGCCGATTGGGTGCAGGTTCAGTTGGACAGGCTGGCCGCGGCACCCGACGCCGAGCGCCAAGCGGCCGCCGTCGGCTTCCGCAAGACCTTCAAAGCACAGTACGAGAACCCCGCAAATTCACCGCCCTTTAAGGCCCAGTTGGCCGCGCAGACGGCGGCGGTCGCCGCCGCCCAGTTCGGCGACGCCTCCCTTGATCACTGGGTCGCCTACTCCCTCGCTCGCGTGCTCGTGGACATGGGCGGGGTGGAGACTTCGGCAGGTCTGCTCGCCGGGCTGAAGTCCAAGCACGAGTCGGCCCGCTTTCTTTGCGCGGAAGGGCTTTCGGCACAAAAAACGGCAATCGCGGCCGAAAAAGGGAAGCTCGACGAAACCGTCCAGGCCCTGCGAGGGCAAGGGCTGGTCGAATCGAGCCCCATCGTTCTCGGGCGCATTTACCTCGCTCTGGCTTATACAACTCAGGTTCCGGCCGTTCTGGATGCATATTTCGCCATCTTCGAAAAACGACTTTCTGCCCGGCGCGGGGGCGCCATGATGGCCGACGGCGCTGAGGTCGAGGCGTTCGAGTTCTTCCGCACTCCGAGCGTCCTGGCGGCGCTGAACCAGGCCCAGAAGGAACAGCTTGCCCGTTCGCTCGCCGTCTTTCTGCGTCTGGATGCCGAACGATACAACACCACCGGACTGGACTTCTACGAAGTGGATCGGCTGGAACGGACGATGGACAGCGAGGAAGCCATCCTCGCCGAGCTTGTCGGGCAGGGGAAGGGTGGGAAGATTCGAGACGAACTCGCCGCCGGGGGACAGGATCGCCGGGCGGAAGTTCTTGCCGAAGCCTACAAATGGGTCGGCCACCCCCAATCCAAGGAACCCGGCGCCCTCAATGTAGCGCCTTGGAATGTCGCCGTCGGGGCGCCGTAAGGTAAGCGGGACGTTCGTTACTCTCGAGGAGTCATGTTCCGACGACTCATGCTGGTATGTGCGGGCCTGATCGCCGCGTCCGTGTCGCTTTTCGCCCTCACCGCCAAAGAGCCTCGGCCCGATTTCACCTACGTCAACCCGTCGGGGATTCACACCCTTGATCCCGCGCGAATGAGTTGGACGCAGGACTTCCGCGTCGCTCTCAATATCTGGGAAGGACTTACCACGTGGGACCCGAAAACCCTGTCGCCGATCGAAGGCGCGGCGGTTTTTCCACCAATTATTTCGGCGGACCACCTTGTCTACAGGTTTACCATCCGCCACAACGCCCGCTGGTCGAACGGAGATCCGGTAACCGCTCACGACTATGTTCGCGGCTGGCGACGGGGAATGGAACCCGGAACGGCCACCGACTATACCTTCCTTTTCACCGACCATATCGCCGGGGCCGCCGAGTACGTCCACTGGCGAAATGAAGCCGTGGCCAACCTGACGGCCACGCCCGTCGACAAACCTGCTATTCATGAGTCATTGGTCGCATTGCACGGCGCCGAACTTGACGCTCGCTTTGACGAAGTCGGCATGAAAGCCTTGGACGTTCGCACGTTGGAAGTACGATTGAATCGCCCATGTCCCTACTTCCTCGACTTGACGGCATTCCCGACGTTCCTCCCCTGCCACGAGAGCATCGAGCATTTACGCGAGAGGCATCACGGATTACCGATCACTGCCGAGGGGCTGGTGGTCTATGATCCGCAGTGGACCAAGCCCGACTATCATCGCAACAACTATCCTGGGCTGGTGACCAACGGCTCGTACACACTCGCCGACTGGACGTTCAAACGCCGCGCTCGGCTCCGCGTGAATCCTTACTTCCGGGCGGCGGACCGGATCGCGTGTCGAACGGTCGACATGTTGGAATACGACAACATCAGCGCCTCCATTATGGCCTATGAGGCGGGCGACGTGGACTTTCTCACCGACATGAGCGTCCCCTACGACCATGAGATCGCCCGCCTGTCCCGCAGCGGCGAGCGGCCGGATTTTCATTCGTGCGTTCTGTCGGCGACGTACTTCCTGAGCTTCAATTGCGTTAGCCCGATGGTTGGCGGCCGGTCAAACCCCTTTGTCGACCGCCGAGTGCGAAAGGCCTTCACCCTGGCCGTGGATCGGGAGCGCATAGTAGAGAACGTGCTGAAACGCGGCGACGCCGTCGCCCATTCGTTCGTGCCGCCGAGCGCCATACCGGGCTACGTCCCCCCCAGGGGACTGCTCCGTGATGTCAACGAGGCACGACGCCTGCTCGCCGGAGCCGGTTTCGCCGAGGGGGCGGAAATGGGACCGATTGAACTGCTGTACGTGCCCAGTGATGAGCGGGTGTGTCAGGCCCTGGCACGGATGTGGGAGGAAACCCTCGGTGTTCGCGTCGAGCTTCGCAGCCAGGAAAGCAAGACCTTCGCGGAGGAAAAAGCCAATCAGCGATTCATGATCGCCCGCGGTAACTGGTACGCGGACTATAACGATCCAACCACGTTCCTCGATTGCCTGGGAACCGGCAACGGCAACAACGACAGCGGCTACTCGAATCCCAAGTACGACGAGCTATTGGCGGCGGCGAGCGTCGCGACCGACCCGCCGGCCCGGGCCGAACTTCTCCGAACAGCCGAGAGTATTATCGTCGAAGAGGATTGTCCCATCCTCCCCATCCTCCACTACGCCCAAACCCTCGCGATCAAGCCCTACGTCAAAGGACTGCACGCCAATGCTCGCTTGTGGTTTCCCTTCCGCTACGTCACCGTCGGACGACGCGACCAAAGAGGGAGCGTCCTCGAGCGATGATCGCCCGAATTTTCCGAAGGATCATCGCCGGGGTCGGTACCGTCGTCTGCGTGTACACATTGACGTTCGTCATGGTGGTGTCGATTCCGGGAAACCCGTTTCAGAGCGGTACTCGGAACATGCCGCCGGAGGCCGAACAAGCCCTCCGCGCCCGCTATCACATGGACAACAACTGGGTCTACTTCGGCGAATTCCTGGCCGGGGCGGCGCGGTTGGATTTCGGCCCCACGTTTACCTACAACGAATGGACTTGTAATCAGATCATCGCCAGTGCCCTGCCGGTCTCGGTGTTGATCGGGTTCCTGGCGATTCTCGTTGCCGTGATGGTCGGCGTCCCGTTGGGCGTCGTCGGAGCTGTACGCCGTGGCGGTTGGCTCGACGCCGCCAGCATGACGCTTGTGCTCCTAGGCATATCGCTCCCCACCTTCGTTACGGGAACGGCGTTTTTAACGCTCTTCGCCGTATTCATTGGCATCTTTCCGGTTGGCGGTTGGGGAACGCTTGCCCATCTGCCGCTTCCCGTGCTCACACTTTCCTTGCCCTTTGTGGCCTACATCGCGCGGCTGACGAGGGTAGGAATGATGGACGTGCTGGGGAGCGATTTCATCCGCACCGCTCTTGCCAAGGGATTGCCGCCGCGGACGGTGGTGTGGAAACATGCCCTGAAACCCGCCTTGTTGCCGGTACTCAGTTACCTCGGGCCTGCGACGGCCCAAGCCATGACCGGCTCTTTCGTGGTCGAAAAAGTCTTCGGCGTGCCCGGCATCGGACAGCACTTCGTCAACGCGGCGCTCAACCGCGATCCCGGGTTGATCCTCAGCACGGTACTGGTGTTCGCGGCGATGCTGGTTGCGTTCAACCTGCTGATCGACGTGGTGTATGCGTGGGTCGATCCACGGATTTCGGGGGCCGTCTGATGCAAGGTGAGACCGGACCCGGTCGGTATGACGCCGTTCGAGCCGCGGGGGAAATGAAATCCCGGCGCCCCGGGAGTCCGCGCGGTCGCCTCCCCGCGCGACTCAGTTCGCTGTGGCTGGGGGTGACGGTGGTGACAAGCATTGGCACGCTTCCACTGTCCCTGCGGTGGTACAATGTCCAGGAGCTTGATAGGGCCGTCCGTCACCCGCCGTCTCTGCGACCGGTCGTGCCTGGCGAGCGGTTTGCCCTCGGCGATGATCCGCGGGGGCTGAAGCCCGCGGCTCGCGTGGCGTACCATGCCGTCTCCTGGTTCGGTCACGACGACCTGGGGCGAAGTCTGTTTTATCGCATATTGCCTGGTTTTTTGGTGAGTCTGGCGATAGGACTGGCCGCGGCGGTGATGGCCGTCGCCATCGGCGTAACCTGGGGCGCAGCGGCCGCGTTGGCCGGCGGTCGCGTGGATTTTATTATGATGCGCCTCGTCGATGTGCTCTACGGACTGCCGTATATTCTGATGGTGATTCTGCTGAAGGTCGGGTTAACGCGTCCGTTGACGAATCTGCTGGGGGGTCACTCGCGAGGGACGGACCTTGTCATTCTGTTGCTCGCCATTGGCGGCGTGAGTTGGTTGACGATGGCCCGCGTGATCCGGGGGCAGGTGCTGTCGCTTCGCAGTCAACCCTTCGTCGAGGCGGCCAGGGCCTGTGGCGCAGGTGCGTTTCATATTTTTCGCCGACACCTTCTTCCCAACCTGGTCGGGCCGATTGCGGTGTATGCGGCACTGGTCATCCCCCAGGCCATGTTGCAAGAATCGTTTCTCAGCTTCCTTGGCATCGGCATCCAACAGCCGACGCCGACGCTTGGGCGACTCGCCGCCGATGGTGTTGGGGCCGTCAACACCTTCGTGGGATACTGGTGGTTGATCGTTTTCCCGTGCGCGGTGCTCGTGCTGACGCTGTTGGCGCTGAACTTCATCGGCGACGCCCTTCGCGACGCCTACGACCCCAAATCCCAGACCGTGGGGTTGGTTTAAGTAACGAGCCGCATGCTTCAGCTTGGGCGAAGTATCCGCGCGGGCTAAAGCCCCGCGGCTCGCTTTTGGGTCTTCACTTAAATGGTCCAAACACACCAACGGCCGGTGTGAAGCTCAACACCGGCCGCGTTCCTCTGATTTGCACTTCGCTCGGGTGGACCCGAGCGCTTCCATTCGCTGCGGACTACGCCAAAAATCCGTTAACGTCCGCGGAGGTAATCTTAGTTGACGGCTTGTCGAGTTTTCGACTGAGCCAACTCATCACCGTGGGCGCGTAAGGCAGTTTGCCGGTCCGAACCGCGTCGATCATTCGCGCTTCTCGCCGCGACCGCTCGCGATCCTTAAAGATGCGATTGCGGGCCTTGGTGTGCAAGGCGTCCATTTGATCCTGATGTTTGCGATGCGTTCGATGTAAACCCATGACCCTCACCTCTACCGATCACCGGAAAGCAGAGCATTGTGCCGATGAGCCGGTGCGCGGTCAAGGCTTGGCAAGAGGAATTCTCCGTAAAATTGCCAGATGACGAGCTCTGTTAAAACAGGCGATAGCATCGCATAAGTCGTTTATTTACATGAAGTTAAGAGCCATTTGTCGTAGCGACGGCAAGAAAGTTTTCGGCCTTGGACAATGATGTAATGAGTTCCCCGCCCATGACTGCATCATGGGCAAGGCCATAGGGCATGAGGCCCTCGTCGATGCACGTTTTGAGAGCGTATCGCCGATCCCCCAGCCCGGTAATGGCCGAAACCGCTTCGTTAAGGCTCTTCGGAGTCTTGCAGACCACGGTGAGCATGTAAGCCAGCGTCCCCTTGTCCAGCGTCTCTGAAGGCTGCAACCGCCAACGCGGCTTGACAGCGCCGAGGCCCTCCAAGAGACCGCGCTGAACTTCGAAGGAAGCCGGCTGTTGGGATGGGCCGGTCAATAGCCCGACCGCGCGCACCCCCTCCGCCACCGTTACGGTGGGCACGGTTGCGAGGTAGTGAAGGAAAGCGGTGTCGTCGAGGGTGGCAGGATCGACGGGCGGCGCGATTACACGTCGGGGCGCGATGCAGTTGGGTTGAAACAAAAGGAGTGCTACGGCGACTGCTAATGTCGAATGTCGAATGTCGAGTGTCGAATAAGAAACAACTCTGGGGGATCCCATGCTTAAGCCCATTCGCCATTCGCCAATCGACATTTCATCAGAAGCTCCACGTGACTCCGACCAGCAAGAAAGTTCGACAGCTCGTGTCGTGAAAGGCGTCGCCGGGGAAGAACGCCCCCAGGCGGGCCGTCCAAGCGACATCGGAAGTTACTCGCCAATTAAGATAATAGTCCATCTCCCAACCGAGATACCCGGAGCCGACGGAGGCAGTCGGGTCGGAGACGGCCGCCGAGGCGTGGTGTTTTTGGTAGAGATACCAGTCCGTGCCGAGTTCCAATCGTCGAAACCGCGGGCTTGCGGGCCAGGGATAAAATGACCCTCCGGCCCGCCACATGTGCAGGTTCGCATAACGGGGCGCAAAGGAAAGACCGGTGTCCGTGTACCCGAAGCCGACGAAACTGTCGTCTTCGACGTCGCCGTGGTTTCCGCCCATCGTGTTGGTCGGGCTGGTGAGTCGGTCCGGGTCGCCGCTGCCAAAGAGGTACTCCACGGACGCCCGTGCCTTGTGCGTGCCGCGGAAGAGGTATTCGAGTTCGGCGCGCAGGGCCCAAGCCTCGATTTCGCTATGCTGGAGGAACGTCCGCTGGCTGTAGTTTGATCCGCTCTCGTAGACCCATTCGGTTTCGTAGCGGAGGCCCTGAGTGAGTTCGCCGGTCGCGCCTAAGCCGGCGTAGAAGGAGTCGTAATCGAATTCTTGTAACAGGGGGAACAGGTTTTCATGATTGCGGTCGCGCTGCCAAAGAACGTAGGCGAATGGTCTATGCCGTTGGAGTCCGAGGTATTTTAGCTGAGCGCCCAGAAAATTGCGGTGGCTACGATTCGCCGTCAGAGAGAGATCGAAGTCTTGACTGCTACCGACGGTTTTGCCCGCCAGCGTCGTCAGCTCAAAGTTCCGATACGTTCCGCGCAGGGCGACATGATCCAACGGGGCGGCCAGCGTCAGGCCGGTTCCGAACTGCACGAGATCCCGCCCTGCGGTGACAACAAAGTTGTAGTCGATGATGCGTCCGCTGTCGGCCTGCAAGGCCTTGGCCAGGTCGAAACGGTAGTACCCGCGTTCGAGGTTGGGGCCTTCGACGTCGTCATCATTGCCGTCGTAGGAGTCGCCGCTGTTGAAGTCGAGAAGGCTGGTGCGCCCGCGGACGTAGAACTCGTGAGCGCCCTGGTCAAGCAGCAGCCGGCCCCACAGGCGTAGATCATGTCGGCGAAGGGTGCGGGAGCTTTCCACGCCGTCATCGAACCGGAAGAGGTTGAAGCTGTACCATCCGCCCCAGTCGAAGGCGGCCCGTTGAGCGTCGGCCATCTGGGCGTCGAATTCGCTGCGTAGACGCTCTTCGACGGCGCGTTGCTGATTGATAAAGGCGTCGGGGTCGTGCTGCGGTCTCGTTGTTTGCGCGAGCGCGGAGGTGCCGAGCCAGGCCAGCGATGCGCCAGCCATTAGGAAGACAATACTGCCTGGTTTCCCGACGCTTTGCGTATGCACGCCAAACCCTCGAGTCCGGTGGACATGGTGGCCGCACCGCGTTCAGGATGCAAGCGTGGCTGTGCGCATCGCCCCAAGGGATATGCACCGAGAGAAGAACGCCCAATTGCGGCGTGCTTAACCACCTGGGCTCCGAATTAAACTTCAAACCGATCGCCCGTCTGGGAAAGGGAGGACGATCTCGGCGAAACGACGGAGCACGGTTCGTACTTCCTCGTCATCTTCGCCCAACACGTCCGTATGTGCCCTGTTGTCGGGAAAGGGCCTGTGCTCGACTCGCTGACCCGGTATGGTGCGAATTCTTCCGACGTTCATCTCGACGACCGCGTTGTCCCTTGGCGTACGACCTCGTTGACGCGTCTGCTCCGGTGTCGAATACTGGGACCAATCCGTTGACATGCCGCCGTCTCGCTTCTGAAATGCCCCGGGTGCTATGGCGCCGCCCGGCTTGAACCAAGTGTCATGCACGCGCATAAAGAGAGCATCACGGTTGGGAATCTCCTCGATGGGCCAGCCGACTATCTCGTCTTGCTCAGCCAATCGAGAAGCCCTTGATTGAGCGCCGCCGGGTCGAAGGTCCCCTTGATACGCAGCGTGCCCCGGTCATCGCCATAGAAGCCTGCTCTCTGCGCCAAATCGACTGGGAAGTTAATCAGCACTTCGTATCTCGGATAGTCCCAGTGCAGGTCCACGCTTCCATCGGGGCAAGGTGTGATGTCCGGAGCGTCCAAAACGCGGGCTTCGGACTTCCACGCAGACGCGGCATGTTCCATGAGAAACTTCACAGCGCGGTTCCACGCTTCTTTGTCGATTGGCTTGGCCCCGTCTTCGTCCCAGTCGTCCGGGAACGTTAGCATTTCGCGCGACGAAACGATGGCGTCGCGAATGCGCGACTGCGCTGGTGGCAGCGACTCCCACGGTTCCCCTGCGGGCGCGGGCCGTACTTTCGGGATTTCTCGCTCGTCGGCATAGCACTCGCGTCTGGGCACATTTCCGCCGACGTGCCAGTCCGAGTAAAGGACGTCACCTTCGCACTCGTCGTGCCACGTCTCATCGACGGTTGCTGGGCCGCCGGGCCTTCGCTCAAATTCATGGATGGATTTCGACATCACTGGTCCCCGGACGCAAGGTACTTCATCGGCGTCTCTTGGATCACGGCCTTGAGAGAAGCCTCCTTTTTTACAGCCCGCTCGATCTGATCTCGCAGCTTCCGCAAGTCTTCACAGTCGAGCGCGACGTAGAAGTCTTCGTGGGAATCTCCCTCGTGATGCGCAATGTGCAACGTGTGTACAATGGCCGCGGCGAGCGGCGTCCGCGACGGGTCAGGTCCGAACACCGGACGAATATCTGTCAGAATGCGAGCAGTACAAAAGACATTCCCGTATTCACGTCGAACACTCAATACTTTCGCAGTCACGCCAAGCGATTGATCACACGCTAGAAGCGTCTCCAAATCGCGCGTAAACGCGGTCCATTCCTCCGCGTCCTTTTTCAGCTCGTGAAGTTCGGCTCTCGCGGCGTCCACGGCGTCGCTGGCGAATTGGCGCGGGTCGCCATCTGCGGCCCGATACATGGAGACCAACATCCAGATGATCGAGTTTACAAGGGATGGATCGAGGTTGGCCTGATTTGTAACTTGGGCGATAAGGTCGGCGGGATCCAAGACCGCCTTTGCGGCTTGGATGGCGTTGATCAACCGCGTCCGCGCGGCAACGTCCATGCTGACCAACTTCCGCAACGGTTCAATGTGTGGCTTCGGAATCTTGACCGGCATACCTAGCCTCCTACCACAGGAGTACACCACTCTCGATACGAACCTTAGTCGACACCTGTTCGTTCGTCCAGCGGGTCGTCTTCCGGCGACAAGGGTAAGCGACCCATAATCCCTCATACGCCCGGTTGCATCTCGATAAACAGCCTAGTTTTTCATAGTGGCTGCACCACAATCGACAATCGGCAGTGGACGATCGACAATCCATCAAGGACCGGAGAGGAACCTATGAGAAAAGTGACGACCGGCGGCGGTTGGTCGGCGATTTCGTACGCTTGGCGGATGGCGCGGCGGTCGGGCGGGCTGATCCGCTTCGTCAAGGCGTTGTCGAGCCGCAACGCTTGCAAAACCTGCGCCCTGGGGATGGGCGGCCAAAGCGGGGGGATGGTCGATGAGGCCGGTCGGTTCCCCGAAGTCTGCAAAAAGTCAATGCAGGCCATGGCGGCCGACATGCAAGGGCGCATCACACCCGAATTCTTTGCGACCTACGGATTCGAGGAACTTCGGCAATTCACCCCTCGGGAGCTGGAGGCGATGGGACGGTCGGTCCAACCGGTCTACGCCGGTCCTGACGATACACACTATCGCCCGATCTCCTGGGATGAGGCGATGTCACGATGTGTCACCATCCTAAGACAGACTCCGCCCGACGAGAACTTTTTTTACGTCAGCGGTCGGTCATCCAACGAGGCGGGGTTCTTGCTGCAACTGTTCGCGCGCCTGTACGGCACGAACAACGTCAACAATTGCAGCTACTACTGCCACCAGGCCAGCGGAGCGGGGCTGGGAAGCGCCCTGGGGACGGGGACGGCGACGGTCACGCTCGATGATCTGGAGTGCTGCGATCTCTTTTTCCTGATCGGCGGGAACCCGGCCTCGAACCATCCGCGGCTGATGCGGGCATTGATGAAACTACGACGCCGCGGCGGCGAGGTCGTCGTCGTCAATCCGATGCGGGAGACGGGACTGGTCAACTTCAGCGTGCCATCGGACTGGCGGAGTTTGTTGTTCGGGTCAAAGATCGCAAACCACTACGTCCAACCGCATATCGGGGGAGATATCGCCCTGCTGACGGGCATCGCCAAGCGGATAGAGGAGCTGGGCCTGATCGACTCGGGATTCCTGGAAAACTGCACCGAGGGTTGGCCGGAGTTTCGAGATCACCTGCGGCACGTCTATTGGGGAGAAATCGTTAAACGCAGCGGCGTGGAAAAAGCAACGATTTGCCGTATCGCCGACGCGAATGGCTCGGCGAGGCGAGTGATCTACGCCTGGACGATGGGGATTACGCACCACGTGCATGGTGTCGATAACGTTCGCGCGATTGTCAACCTTGCGCTGCTGCGCGGGATGATCGGCAGACCCGGCGCGGGGCTTCTGCCGATTCGAGGGCACAGCAACGTGCAAGGCATCGGATCGGTGGGCGTGACACCCTCGCTGAAACAGGCTGTTTTTGAAGGTCTGGAACGACATTTCGCGGTGAAATTGCCGACCACGCCGGGCTTGGACACTCTCTCCTGCATCGAGGCGATGAATCAAGGGCGTCTATCCGCGGGTTGGTGCCTGGGTGGAAACCTTTATGGGGCGACGCCGGATTCCCGGCAGGCGGAGCAGGCGATCGGCCAACTCAATGCGATGGTTTATTTCAGCACCACGCTCAACACCGGCCACGCTTGGGGGCGGGGAAAGGAGACGATCATCCTGCCGATGCTGGCCCGCGATGAAGAAGCGCAGGCCACCACGCAAGAGTCGATGTTCAACTTCGTGCGGCTTAGCGATGGCGGCCCAAGTCGATGGGAGGGTCCACGAAGTGAGGTCGAAACGATCGCCGCGATCGCCCGCGGCGTGCTCGGCGAAGACGGCCCGATCGACTGGGCGTCGATGGAAGTGCATCGCAACATTCGTCAGGCGATCGGGGCGATTGTGCCGGGCTACGAGCTGATCGCCGCGATCGACGCGACCAAGCAAGAGTTTCACGTCGGCGGCCGGACGCTTCATGCCCCGAAGTTCGCCACGCCGTCGGGACGAGCGAAGTTTCATATCGTCTCCTTCCCCAATGGCGAATTGGGCGCTGACGAATTGCGGCTGATGACCATCCGCAGCGAGGGACAGTTCAACACCGTCGTATACGAAGAGGAAGACCTCTATCGCCATCAGGAGCGACGGGACGTAATCCTGATGAATCCCGCGGACATCGCCCGGTTGGGCCTGAACGTCGATCAACGGGTCCGCGTGCGAAGCGCCGCCGGTGAATCGAGAGGTGTACTCGTTCGGGAATTCGCCATCCGGCCGGGCAGCGCGGCGATGTACTACCCGGAGGCCAACGCCCTCGTTCCAATGGACGCCGACCCGGAATCGCGCACGCCGGCGTTCAAATCGGTGACCATCACGCTAGCGCCTGAGTCGGACGAGCAATGGGTACAATTGGCCACGCCGCAAGTTGCTGATGCATTATCGGCCCGTCGATCAAAACTCAAGGCGTGTTAAAAGAGTCCCCAACGTTCCACGCCCTTTCTAGTAGTGTTTCACGCTGATTCTTGCCAGACGGACCGCGGCCGTTGGCGGTGTCCTAATTCTTTCCGACTTGCACAGGTCGTAGGTCGCCGGCAAACGGTGGGCGGATCAACAGGGCCGGTCGGTCATGTGATTAGCCGAACGATTGCGGCTAGCCTTTGCGTTGGCGAAACGGCGGACGCTTATATCGGAGCGGACGGCCAGAAAGGTACGCGCGGTTGGCTGCATATCCGTCCGACGAAGTGCCGATGGTAATCCCCGCTGGCTTGGCTTGCTGCGCAAGTTGTGCTGAAGTGTCATTGAGCCGTGGAGCAATGCCTTTCGCCTTCGGCAAGGATTCGGGCTTTTCTGCGCTGAGAATCATGGCTCGACTTTCTTAGCGATTATACGTCGTTCCACCAACGGCGTTCCATGCGCGTGCAACTGAAAACGGTACTCACCCTCTACTGGGAATACTACACTACCTATTTGAATGACTCCGGCCAAAACCGCTTGGGGGTCGGTAAAATCGAAGGTCATGCTCAATCGCCCGAGTTCCTTATCGTCCGGCTCCTGCACAATGACTACTTCAATTGGTGTCGAACCCCGGCCATCAGTTAGTTCAAAGTACACGCACAGTTTTGGGTGTACCGCTGGAAACTTAGTGGCGTTGACATTGGCGAATATGCCCATCAGGGACGCTTTTCCGGTCGTCGCATCCTTGATAACGTCATCGCAAACCACGAAGGTCAGCCAGATCGGAAGTGGTTTGTTTTCGCCCGGTGCCATAATCGATGCCATGGTACTATGGCACGACTCAACTTGCAACCCCTGTGCGCCAAGCACCCACTTCGGAATCCCCGAGAGTGCACAACAACGCACTTTCCCCCTAATGTGGAGCAGTTCTCGGACGCTGCCTAACGGATCGGAGTAGGAGCTGTCTGACAGGAGGACGGTTGGCGATATCGCCGACGAGGTGAAGCGATGCTGGTGGCGCTCCTGATGGTGAGTTTGACCCCAATCGGCGCACCGAGTCACAGACTGTTGCCCCCTCCGGCCGCCACGGTGCAGACCGTGGGACTCGGATATCCCCCGCCGCGGATGTCCGGCGCTCGGGGCCGACTGATGGCCCGGCGAGCCGCGGAGGTCGTGGCGGTGCGGAACCTGGCCGCCAAGCTGGGGATTGGTCCCCAGGGACGCCTACCAGCGTTTCGCTATGTTTCGACGAAGCATCTTCCGAACGGCTCGGTCGAGGTGACGGTGGAGACGACGGTCCCGTTCGGTCGGAATACGACTACGTTGCCTACACCAAGGAATGGAGCTCACCCGCGGCGACCGGCCGGCGGTCGGCATTGAAGCCGACGCGATTTCGCCCCGCGCCTTTCGCCGCGTAAAGCTGTTCGTCTGCGGTGCGAATGAGCGTGACCGCCGCCTCTTTAGAGTCGGTCACTTCGTGGAGGATGCCGATGCCGATGCTGACCGTGATTTTCAATTCGCGCTTTTCCCAGATTACAGCCAGGGCCGCGATATTTTGTCTCAAGCGTTCGGCCAATAGTAGCACTCCATCGTCCGAAGTGTCCGGGGCGACGACCGCGAACTCCTCTCCGCCGTACCGGGCGACGTAATCGACCTTGCGGACGTTCTCATCGAGCAGTCGCCCGACGGTTTGGAGCACTCGGTCTCCGGCCTGGTGCCCGTGGGTGTCGTTAAACGCCTTGAATTTGTCCACGTCGATCATCAAGAGGGCACACGGCGTGCCGCTGCGAACAGAGCGTTCCAACTCCAAGGACAGGCGTGCATCAAAGGCCGCACGATTGCCCACTCCCGTGAGCGGGTCGGTGGTCGCGCGGCGGAGCAGGTCCTCCTGCTGTTTGGCCAGAGTTTGGTTCTCGATGTGCATCGAGAGGCTCAGCTCGGTGATTCGCTCACGTACTTCGGTCTCAATGTCTTCCGGCGTCCGAAGCCGGCCGGAGGGCAACTCTAACAACGCACGCGTGGATTCGACTTCCTTTGCGATTTGGTGGAGCGCCGTCATGGACTGCTCGCCGCCGAATCCGAGGCATCGCTTGGCGGCTTGCAGGAATTCCGAGCTGTCAGGCGCAGCGCTGGAGTGGGCGGGGCACAAGGCCGTCGTGGCCAGCTCGCTCAGATCCAGAATATGGGCAAGTCCCGGCGCGGCGGATGTGCCCGGATCGGGCAGGCTGCGGAAGTTCTCGACCGCGCGGCACAACGTCCCGGGGATTCCCCACGAGCGTAGGATGTGTCCGCCGACGGTCGCGTACGTCGCGCCGAACTCGGCCATTTCAAGTTCGGGCAGGTCGCGGGGAGCGTTGCGAGAGGACGCAAGTACGCGGGCATATTCCACCGGCATCGCCGAGGCCATCGCCGACCGGCCGATTTGACTGAGTAGTCCGGCGACAAACGCTTCCTGCGGGGAGCCGAAGTCGGCCAATGTCGCCAGGACTTTCGCCGAGACCCCGCAGGCGAGCGATTCGAGTGCGAACTGCTGCTGATCGAAGCCGGGACACCGTGTCCCTTTTCCGCCGGATAGGACGGAGAACGACAAGGCCATCATCTTAACGCCCTGAATGCCCATTAGGGCGACGGCCTGAGGGAGCGAGGTCACCTCGCGACCGACTCCGGCCATCGGAGAATTGACGAAACGCAGGATTTTTGCGGACAGTCCCGGATCGAGGGCCACCGTGTCCGCAATCTCTCGTACGGTGACGTCCATGCGACGAGTGAGTTCGAGCAATCGCAAGACGACGCCGGGCGGGGTCGGCATTTTGCCGCTTGCTTCCAACCGATCAAAAAAGTTTGTGAGCAATCCGATCTCCTCCAGCGCCATGCTTTCTTCTGGCCCGGCGGCGGGCCCGTGATGTCCATCGCAATGAGTGCCGGCGCGCCCTTCGCCGCGTTGTCATAAATCGAGCGTGCGGTACGCTCGCGCCGTCGCTCACCAAGCTTTACGAAACGCCCGCCCGGAGGACCGCCGTTTCTGATGGTCCCGACCGGCGGCCTCTGAGGCTTCATCGGTTGGCCTGGACACATCGGTTAGGGTTTTTACCTAGCCTTACCGAGCCTTACCGATTGACATCACGTCCGAAAAAAATTCGGATGAAGTTCATTCGAAGTCGAACTAATCTCCTCCGATGAGCAACACTTCCTTGCTTTGTGAGTTCGTGGACAGGGCGTACTTGTAAAACGGACCATCGATCACTTGCACCCGCTGCTTTGCGCTGCCCAGCATTTCAGCAAGCTCTTCGACGGACGGAATGCCGTCGCTGCGATAGGAGACGACGAGGATGCTGTCGCGAAAACGGGAAAAAAGTCTTTGAAACAACTTTCTACACCGCCCCGGATCGGACCACGGTTGGTCGACGCGGGCGAGGGGACGATGTTTGAGACGATCGTCGATTAAGGCGGGCCACTCCTCGTATCGGACCATTCCCTCCAAGAAGTGATAGAACTGCCGGTAGTCGACGCCGGTTCCAGCGTGATTGATGTAGGGCGTGTCGATGTAAACGAGGTCGAAAGCGGGCTCCACATCCAGGGCGTCGCGGCAAATCGCGCGGCAGGCGCCGCCGCCGTCGATGACCGCCGCGTTGGCGTCCTCGGCGAATCGACGGGAATGTTCTTCAAAACTACGGTCCCAGGTAGCCTTGTTGCCGAACGAACGGGTTACGTCGGCAGTACGCATGTACAGGTTGCTGCGGTGAAAGAGATTGTAGGGTCGTTTGGCCATCGCCGATTGAAACAACGCGAACCAACCGATGGCCCGCCGGTAACGATTCTCTATCCGGCGGATGTTCCCCACGGCGATGTCGAGCCAGCGGTTCTCTTCGTCGGTGAAGTAGATTCCCGCAAACGTGCGCTCGATGAAGTCGCCGTAGGATACGCCGTCTCGTCGGACTCCGATGGTCTCGATCTCCTCGTCGCCAAGGCGAACTGAATCATTCTCGATCAGCGCCAGGCCGATCTGATGATTGAAGGCCAGGATATCGTTGTAGGTGACGTGTTTGCCAAGTTTTTTCAGTGCGTAGGCGACGGCCCCGGTCCCGCCGAAGGCGTCCAATACGGTGGTGAATTCCAGATCGCGCAGTTGCTCTACGATCGTCGCGGCCAACTTCCGCTTGCTGCCTTGATAGCGCGTTCGCGGGAAGTGTGGCGGTGCAACAATCGCGGGCAGGGCCGTGCCGGACGAAGACATCACGCCTGGGCCGCGGCAGCGCCGAGGGAGTCGGAGGGGCTGAGGCCGCTGTCGGCGGGTTCTCGAAGGTTCTCCGCCGCCACGCCGCTCTTGGCCAAGGCGGCGCGGACCAGGCCGACGAACATCGGCTGAGGGCGTAGGGGGCGGCTGGTTAATTCCGGATGCGCTTGAGTCGCCAGAAAGAACGGATGTTTGCTTCTGGGCAGCTCAAGCACCTGCATGATGGGATGATCCGGACTGCGCCCGGAAAAAATCAACCCGTGCTCCTCCAGAGCGGCGACGTACTTGGGATCAACCTCATATCGGTGCCGGAAGCGAAGTCGAACCCGTTCCGCTCCGCCGCATAGTTCCGCGATCATGCTGCCCGGTGAGAGCACCATGTCGAACCCGCCCAGGCGCATGTTGCCGCCCAATCCTTCAATCTTCTTTTGCGCGGGCAAAAGATCAATCACCGGCTGCGGGCCATCCGGCTCGATCTCCGTGCTGCACGCATGGATAAGACCGCAAACGTTGCGGGCGAACTCGATGACGGCGATCTGCATGCCGTAGCAGAGTCCCAGATAGGGGATGCCGTGCTCGCGGACGTACTTGACGCAGGCGATTTTCCCATCCACTCCCCGGACACCGAACCCGCCCGGGACGATCACTCCGTGTAAACCGCGCAGTCGATCGGCTGCGTTGCCGTCGCTTAGGTCGGCGCTGTCCACCCATTCGAGTTGGACCTTCGCCCCTGCATAAGCACCCGCGTGCTCGATGGCATGAATGATGCTGGCGTAGCTGTCGCGGACCGTGGTGTACTTGCCGATGATGCCGATCGTGACGGGATGGAGCGCGCCGCGGAACCGTGCGATGTACGAGGACCACGTCTTCCTGGCGGCTTCCTCAGCGGCGAAATCGATTTTGTCGGTAAGTCCCAGAAGGTCGATGACCGCGGCGTCGATCCCCGCCCCGCGCAACATCTCGGAGATGACGTAGACGCTGTCGCAGTCGTGCATGGAGAAAACGCGATCCATGGGCACGCTGGCAAACAGGGCGATTTTCTCGCGGACTTTCGTGCTCACCGGCGACGCCGCACGGCAGGCAATGATGTTTGGATGAATGCCGGCCGCGTTGAGCAGCTTGAGGTTCAACTGGGCGGGCTTCGACTTTTGTTCGCCGAGGACCGTGGGGGCGACAATGTAGGTCAGGGCGACGAAGCAGAAGTTCGCCGGACCCTCCTCATAGGACATCTCGCGAACGGCCTCGATGAAGTACGCATTTTCGACGTCGCCGACGGTTCCGCCGATCTCCACGAACACCACGTCGGCCTCAGCGGCGGTCGCCAATTCTCGAAGGCGCAGCTTGACCTCGCCGGTCACGTGCGGAATCATCTGCACGTCGCGGCCCAGGTAGCGGCCCTCGCGCTCCTTTTCCAACACGGACGAGAAAATCTGACCGCTGGTGCAGAAGTTCAGCCGCGAAAGGTCCTGATTCAGCATCCGCTCGTACGTGCCCAGGTCCATGTCGCATTCCATGCCGTCGTCGAGGACGAAAACCTCGCCGTGGCGGAAGGGATTCAGCGTGCCGCTGTCGCGGTTAAGGTAGCCCTCAAGCTTGAGCGGTGCGACGACAAGGCCTTTGTCCTGAAGGACCTTGGCCAGCGAGCTGGAAAAAATCCCTTTGCCCAACCCGCTCATCACCGTACCAAAGACAATGACGTACTTGGTCTTGCCCGGCTCGTAGCCGGCGGGCATGGGGGTAAAGAACTCCGTTTCCTCCGATAGGTGACCGATCCGAGACAGGTTGTTTTCAGGTCTCATCGCATTAACCACCCAATCCCTACGACTCCACCACGATCTACTCCGACCCGATTCGCAACGGCTCGTATCGGCTCAACAACGCCTTTCTTATCTCCATCCGCTCACTTCCGTTCGCAGGTCTGAACCTGACACCGCGCCACAAACGCAGCATAATCCTGCGGCGTGTCGATCCCGACGCTGCGCTGCTCAACCAGCACCACGGCGATGCGCATGCCGCTTTCCAACCAGCGAAGCTGCTCGAGCGATTCCGATTTCTCGAGGGCGCCGGGTTGCAGTCGTCCGCCGGTGACTCGTCGTAGGGCGGCGGTGCGGAAGGCATAAACCCCCATGTGCAACAACCATCGCGATGGCCGATCGAATACGCCGCTCGTGTCGCGCGGGAACGGAATCGGGCTCCGCGAAAAATACATCGCCTCGCCCGCGTCGTCCACCACGACCTTTACACAGTTCGGGTCGAGCGGCGAACCGGGCCCGTCCTTGGGGCCGTCGTCGTCGAACCTCGCGGCCACCGTGCCAATCGTGGGGCCGCCTGTGGAATCCTTCATTCGCATGATCAATCGGTCGAGCACGATCGGGCTGACTTCCGGCTCGTCGCCTTGCACGTTGAGCACGATATCTTCGTCGGAAAGGCCCAACTCCTCCGCGACCTCGCCGACCCGATCGGTGCCCGTAGGATGGTCCGCGCGCGTCATGCGCACCTCGCCGCCGAAGGATTTCACAGCGGCGACGATGCGTTCATCATCCGTAGCGACAATGACCCGGTCGATGCGTTGGCATTCGCGGGCCCGTTCGTAGACGTGCTGGATAAGATACTTGCCGGTTTCATTGGCGAGGGGTTTGCCCGGAAACCGCGTCGCGGCGTAACGGGCCGGAATGACCGCGACCGTGGTCATTTCATGCTCCGTAAGGCAAAAGATCGCAATGTTCGGTGCGGCACGGGGCAACTCTATCGCGTTTGCAAACGCCTGTCAAACCGTGAATTGGGTGGGCGGCGGGTTAAAGGTAACATGGGCGTATGGATGGAGGCCGTTACACGCCCGCGAACCCAGCGACCTCGTTTCAACCCGACGAGGCCTTTGCCCGCCAACAAGACGCCGACGACCCGCTCCGGGGTTATCGCGACCGCTTCTTGATCCCTTGCCGTCCTGATGGCCGTCCGGTCGTTTATCTTGCAGGCAACTCATTGGGCCTTCAGCCCAAATCAGTCCGCGAACTCCTTCAGCAGGAGCTTCGGGACTGGGCTGACCTTGGCGTCGACGCCCATTTTTCCGGGAAAACGCCGTGGTACTCATACCATGAGGTCTTTCGTGAATCCGGGGCGAGACTCGTCGGGGCCAAACCCGGCGAAGTCGTGATGATGAACAGCCTGACCGTCAACCTCCACCTGATGATGGTCAGCTTTTATCGACCCACTCCGACTCGATACAAGATTCTGATCGAGGAGCCTTGTTTCCCGTCGGATCTCTACGCGGTGAAGACCCAGTTGCAGTACCACGGGTACGATCCGGCGAAGGCCCTGGTCGTCGCCAAGCCAAGAAAAGGCGAACACCTCTTGCGAACCGAGGACATCGACGAAATCCTGGCAAAGGAAGGTGAGCGGATCGCACTGGTCCTGCTCGGCGGGGTCAATTTCGTGACCGGACAGGTCTTGGACATGGCCCACATCACCGCGGTGGCGAGACGTCTTGGGTGCGTGGTGGGATTCGACCTCGCCCACGCGGCCGGCAACATCCCCCTTCGGCTTCACGACTGGGACGTCGATTTCGCGGTCTGGTGCAATTATAAGTATCTCAATAGTGGGCCGGGCGCTGTGGCAGGGTGCTTCGTCCATGAGCGACACGCTGAAACCGGCGACGTGCCCCGTTTCGGCGGGTGGTGGGGAAATGACCCGACGACTCGCTTTCAGATGCATCTGCAACCCGATTTTGTGCCCCGCGAAGGCGCCGACGGATGGCAGATCAGCAACCCGCCCATCCTGGCCATGGCTCCGGTGCGGGCGTCCTTGGCGATCTTCGATGAGGCGGGTATGCCATCTCTTCGAGTAAAATCCGAACGGTTGACCGAATATCTCGAGTTCCTTCTCGATCGGCTCGGCTCGACGCGCTTTGAAATCATCACCCCGCGTGACCCGCATGAGCGCGGCTGCCAACTATCGCTGCTTGTCCGCGAACGACCCAAGGAAGTGTTGGAACAGTTACACGCCCAAGGCGTAATCTGCGACTTCCGCGAGCCGAATGTCCTCCGCGTCGCGCCGGCGCCGCTTTACAATACCTTCCATGATATTTGGGTCTTTGCGGACCTGCTGGCCGGGCTGCTGAAAATCAGGCGCTAGCGCCCCGTCCGCCACGGCTGGAGACTTCGACGGTCATGAATTCCGCTCTCCAATCTCCTAAGATTGTCATCATTGGCGGCGGACCGGCCGGCTCTCTCTTGGCGAACTATCTGGGCAAGGGCGGGTACGAGGTTGATGTCTATGAGATGCGCGACGACCTGCGGTCTGCCGAGATCGGACGCGGAAGGTCGATTAATCTCGCACTCTCGTACCGCGGACTGTGCGCGATGGCGCCCGTGGGCCTCACCGAGGAAGTGATGCGTCTGGCCGTGCCCATGCGCGGGCGAATGATCCATTCCCTCCAGGGAGATATCGCCTTCCAGTCCTACGGAGTCGACGATTCCCAGGCGATCAATTCCGTCTCCCGCAGCGGACTGAATGCCGCCCTCCTGAATGCCGCGGAGCAATATCCCAGTGTTCGCCTTCACTTTAACTCGAAATGCAACGACATTCGTCTGGACAACGGCGAAGTCACCATTATTGATACGAAGTCCGGAGAGGCCTCCCAGGTGCGTGGCGATGTCGTGGCCAGTGCCGATGGTGCTTTTTCCACCGTACGTCGGGCTATGCAGAAACTGGACCGATTAAACTACAGTCAGACCTACCTCGAACACGGTTACAAGGAACTCACCATCCCGTCGACCCGCAATGGGGAGTTTGCCCTCAACAAAAACGCACTGCACATCTGGCCGCGCCAGTCATTCATGATGATCGCGCTGCCCAATTTCGATGGCTCGTTTACCTGTACGTTGTTCTGGCCCTTCGAGGGCCCAAACAGTTTCGCCGCCATCCAGACCGCGACCGACCTTCATCGTCTTTTTGAGACACAGTTTCCCGACGCCCTTCCACTCATGCCCACGCTCGCGGAGGACTACTTCGCAAATCCCGTCGGCTCCATGGTCACTTTGCGATGCAGTCCATGGCACGTCGGCGGCCAAGTAGTGCTCCTCGGCGACGCCTGTCACGCCGTTGTGCCGTTCTATGGACAAGGAATGAATGCCGCATTCGAGGACGTGCTCGTGATCAGTGAATGCATGGATAAGCATAGCCCTGATTGGCTCGGTGTGTTCGAGTCCTATGAGGCGTCCCGCAAGCCAAACACGGATGCACTGGCAGACCTGGCCGTCGCGAACTTTATCGAAATGCGCGATCGCACGGGATCACGGTTATTCCTTCTCAGGAAAAAGTGGGAAAAGCTCCTGGGGAAGCTCTTCCCGCGGTGGTATATTCCTCTTTATACCCTGGTAACGTTTACAAGGACACCGTATGCCCAGGCGGTGGTTAGAGCGCGGCGACAGAACCGGATCGTTGCAAGCATCGTTGGTGTCGTTCTCGGCCTCATGATTCTCATTCTATGGGGATACATGCTATGACTCTTACCTATTGGAGCTATCTTCATCTTGACGAGCTGCTCAACCTACAGCAGCCCCGGTCGCAACCTCCAGAGCATGATGAAACTCTGTTCATCATTATACACCAATCCTATGAACTATGGTTCAAACTCCTTCTCCACGAACTGGACAAGATCAAACGGGATTTCGCGAGCGACGAGCTCTTTTCGGCCATTCATACGTTCAAACGCATCCGCACGGTGATGAAAACTCTTGTCCAGCAGATCGACATTCTCGAAACCATGACGCCCATGTCATTCACCAGCTTCCGCGATCGACTGGATACGGCCTCTGGTTTTCAGTCCGCGTTGTTTCGCGAGCTGGAGTACATATTGGGGTACAAACGTCCTGACATGCTTAAATACCAAACCGCGTCCGCCCCTCATCAAGCGGACCTCGAACGTCGCCTGCGTGAGCCGAGTATCGTCGATCACTTCTATGGGTTCCTTGAACGCCGTGGAGTCGGTATTCCCCCTGTTTTGCGTACGAAGGACGTAACGGCGGCGACCGTCGCTAACACCGCCGTGCAAGATGGTCTTTTCGATTTGTACCGCCGATACCAGGACGTCGCCATTCTCTTCGAGCTCATGACCGACTTCGACGAGGGTTTGCAGGAGTGGCGCTATCGGCACATCAAACTCGTCGAACGTACCATCGGCGCGAAACACGGCACGGGCGGTTCGTTGGGGGTGGAGTTTCTCAAGGAATCGCTGTTCACGCCCATCTTCCCCGATCTCTGGGCCATCCGCCATCGCCTGTAAGCTATGGGAGTTCGTACAGTTCCACCCATTGGCCGGAAACGTCGGGATGGCGGAACTCCCGTATCCGCTGCAATCCAGCGTCCGCCAGGCCGTCGAATAACTGTGGCGTGACGAACGATGAGAAGCCGTATGTGTGCGTTAGGCGCGCAACCTCATTCCAATGCACGAGCACATGCGTACACCCCCTCTTTCGCAACCATAGCATGATCTCACTTGGATCACTCGCGTTCTCGACTGTTTCCACGAAGGGATTACGATTGAAGACGACGCAATAGTCCACCCTCCGCTGAAAGTAAAAAGCCCTGGCGTCGCCGATAACCAATACTTTCGCGCTTGCCGGCAACTCCTGATTGATGACCCCGAAGTACTCTAAGCCGGGTAGTGTTCCATTGTAGATCAGAGATGCCGGTGCCCCCTCGGGCGCCTCCCGCGCATGCAAGCGCGCCGCGAAGGCACAGTTCCAGGCCGCGCCGGTCAACAACACACCTCCCGCAATCCGCATACGGCGCCGAATGCACGCGGCCAATACTGCGCGCCCCGAAAGTACGCCAAGTGGAATGAGGAATGGAACGGCAAACCGCGCATACAGGTGGGTCGCGAACAACCAAACAAGAACTTGAATGACAAACATGGTAATTAGAAGCAGGTCCGTTCGTTCGAGGCGACGCCCGAGCAGTCCGCTCAAAGCCAGCAAAAGGATCGCCGGCCCGAAACGTTGGTCGACGTCCGCAGGAACATGGCGCCAAAGGGCACCAAGGCGCGCTCCCAGTGACCAATCGGATTCTATAAGCGAGTGCCCGCGATCCCACTGTTCGCTCTCCTTTTCTCCCCAGCCCGCTGGATATGCGTGGAACAGTTCATTCGCAAGGGGGAAAACGGGGTTGCCAGTCATGAAGGCATTTTTCGCCAGCCAAGGCGCGAATGACGCCGCTGTGGCCACGAGGTAGATGGACAAAGCGAGTGTACGTCGTCGCCAATGGCCGCCGAACCAAAGAACGATAACCACGGAAATCGCCAACGCGATAAACGGCAAGGCAGTGTACTTACATCCACAGGCGAAACCGCTACAAACTCCGGAAAGCACGACCCATCCCCGCGATCCGCCCTGCGTCGATCGCGCAAGCGCCCTCAACAGTGCGGCCACGGCAGTGGTACCGAAAAACAACATGCCGAGCTCAACATACGCCAGACCACTTAGATAGCCGAGCCATCCAACCGACCCCAACGCGATCGCGCATACTTGGCCGGCCCTTGACGACCACTCACGCCCCGCCACCCACATGGCATATACAGTTAGAGCGCCCAGCATCAGGTGAATCATGTTCGCCGTGGCGCCCAGATCGTAAACATCGTTATGCACAACCATGGCGAGCAGATACAACATCTCTACATTCATCGGGAAATTGGCATAAACGTTGTGTGGAGCATAGGCAATGCGTCCGGCCTGAATGTATTCCTTGGGCAACTGCAAATGGTATTCAAGGACGTCATATCCGTGACCCTCTTCCGCCCATAGGAAGCCGGGAGCATTGGAGGCGGCAAGCAATGCGAGTATCAGAAAGGGGACGAGAACCAACCACAGCCAGGGTGATGCGCTCGCTTGCGTTTGGAGATCGGAACTTTGCTCGTAGTCGTTCTCGCTCGCCGCCGGTTTGCAAAGACCCCGCAGACATATCACTCCCACAGCCGCGAACATACCCAGCACGCCAATCCAGACGGTACGTTGGAGTACGCCGGCCAGTCCGAGTGATAGGACGAGCAGCGAAGTTACTCCCAATCCCAACGACGCTCCCAAGAGTAGATGCCATCGCAGAGGGAGATGCCCCAACCGAAAGAACGGCACAAAAACGAGCCCGGCGAGGACCGGGGGTAGGACTATGACTGCCGCCGCCGCCGCGTCCAACAAAGCAGTCAAGAGCAAGTGAGGCGAAATGATCGCCAGTCCGGCCGCCGTCAGCCCGACGAAGACTAACGAAACGGAGTAAGCGGCGCGAAAAGTGAGATTGGTCCGGCCGCCGTGTCGGCTGGTGTACACGCGAATGTCAGCCCTCGTCCGGGTACAAAGCCCGCCTGGTCTTCATCAGACCAAGCAGAGCGTGCTGACAGTGGTCAATACGCAGCTTGTTGACCGCCCCAGCGGTGCGAATGCCGCCCACGGCGTCTTGCGGGCTTCGCATGAAATAAGCTTCTTCAGGGCGGACTTGCAGTTGCATGACGAATCGTGCGGCCTCACGTACCACCGTCTCATACCGTCGCCCGCGTCCCCTATCGCCGACGCTCCTTGCCAGCATCAACGCGTCGGTAAAACCCTCAAGATACGAGGCCGTCGCGACTCCCGCTCTGCCGCTCGCCTTTGCCGCAACTCCGCCGCGCAGCTCGGGCCATTCGCAGTTCATGGGCGTCAACTGTTTCTCCGCCAACCAATCCGTCAATTCGAACACATAGTCCACATAGTCCCGACGTTTGCTTTGCTGGGCGACGAGGGCAAACGCTTGCACCTGCCACGGCACAAACGCCGGGGAACGGGAATCGCGAAAATAATCTCGGTAAAAGGAAATCGCGCGGTCAAAGGCCCCAAGTATGTCCGCCGTTGGGCGGCGGTCATACTCCAGGGCAAGGGCCAGTAGGGCTTCGCCGGGATAGTAGTCTTGACCGGAAATCTCCTCCGCCGGAGGGAACGCCGTCACGAACATGCCCGACGGTCGCTGCAGCGATAGCATGCCCTTCATCAGCCGCTTCCGAATGGAGTCATATTGTTCGGCATTGGGGTGCTGTGCCAGGGCAACAGACAACAAGGCCGTGACGCCGAGTTTGTTTCGCTTGTCCAGGGTGGCGATGAAACTCGCTCCCTCGATCGATGGAATATCCGTCAGTCCCTGCAAATGGTATCGAATGGCCGTGTCCGCTGCGGCCAGCGACGCGCTCTTCCGGGAAAGTCGTGCATGGACGGATACCGCCACGACCGTACCGACCTGGCGAACGAGATTATCTTCGTCGCTGTACTGATCCAGTCCTGGCTCGAACTGGTACGTGAATAGTCCCGAGGGCAATTGCCGGTACGCGATGTATTCCGCGAGCCTCGCGATCGCACCATCAAGTCCCGCACGGGAAACGGCCTCGGGCGGGACCAAGGTCATCCCCCGGTGCAACAAAACCGTACTTGCCCCGGCGACGGGTTCACACCAATGAACCGTCCGGAATCGCAGAAGCGGCGCCCCGCCCGCTTGAGAGGGGTCGGTCTTGACGCCTTGGGCCAAGAGCTTCAGCGCATCGCCGAGGGCAAGGTCCGCGGTGAACATTTCTGAAGGGCAAATGCGCCGCACGCCGCTCGTTCCCTGCAACGCCAGCCCGTGGATACCGGGCTCGACAAAACCGTCCACAACCCCCGGCTTTCTCCAATCGCCCGCCGCCGGGATCGGCTCCGAGGGTCCGGCGATTTCAATTTCCACGAGAAAATCATCCACAAGCGCCACCGCGATTTCTCGATCGTGGATGAGTCCCGCCGCGGCGGCGAGTGCCGCATCCCGCGTCGCCTGCGCCAGGGGCGACGGGCCGCCCGCCCCCGCCCCAAGGAGGTACCCGTGTTGTCGCAACCGCACCACGGCCTCTGCGGCGACGCCCTGTAATCCGTCCGGAACGTATTGCGGCTCATACGGCGACCGATTCCACAGCGCATCGCGCACCGTTCGCCGGGCCAGCCGAGCGAGAAACTCCCGATGATTTTCGGTTAGCTTCGCCAAGGGCGCCGCCGGCGTGTCCGCGGCGAGCGCTTGGGCCGGGGAAAATGCGCCCTCCGCCATCACCGCGGCAAGGACCAACCATTGGAACTTGTGGACCAACATGCCGACCAGTATAGTCCCCACGATGGAGTGCCTCAATTGCGGCACTTGCCGTAGGAGCTCTCTGTGCCCAAACTGGAAATCGACTTTGCAGGACCGATCATCGCCGCCGCGGCCGAGGTGGCCGGGGCGGTCTCCGCCCGGGCCTTGTTCGCTTACGTCTGTGCCCTCGAAGACCTGACCGTACTCCAATCCGCGGTCAAGCCCCCGACCAAGCTGATCCTGGTGTGCCGCGACGCCGACGATGAGCTCCGCGCCCGCGAACGATCGATCGCCGCCATGTCGGTTCCCGCCTTCGACCTCACCCGCATGGGCCAGATCAAAATGGCCACGCTCATTGCGTTCTCCCAGCAACTTCTCAAAGCCGGTGATGTATTCGTGTTTCTAACCGGCGTCGCCGGCCGCTCGGTGGATACGCTGGTGGCGATGCACGTCGGCGAGGAATTCGAGCTCTTCCAATCCGTCGGTCAACCGCAAATCACCGAGCACATCCGACGTCCGGTCTTCGAACGCGTGCTTCGCCTGGCCCTCGAGCTCGCCCACGAGGGCCGCGAAGGAAAGCCCGTGGGCACGCTCTTCGTCGTCGGCGACCATCGTGAAGTGCAAAAATATTGCCTGCCGGGCCGCATCAATCCCTTCAAAGGATACACCGAGAAGGAACGCAACATCCTCGACGATTCGATGGGCGATTCCGTGAAGGAAATCGCCAAGTTGGACGGCGCGTTCATCCTCAAGGGCAATGGAGTCATCATCTCCGCGTGCACCACGCTGCGCCCGACCTTCGCCGCCGACGCCCTCCCTCAAGGACTCGGTTCGCGCCACGCCACGGCCGCCGCCATTACCGCCAGCAGCAAGAGCATCGCCATCTCGCTATCCGAATCCACCGGCGACGTGCGCGTCTGGCGCCGCGGGGCGATGATTACGGAAATCGAAAAAGCTCCCCGCGTCCTGCTCGATCACCCCACCCCGCCGATCATCAAAAAACAGTAGACCGCTCACCCCACGCGTAATGCCGACGGGGGCCAGGTTATCGAAACACCGCCCTCGGCCGTTCGTCGCAACATGCCCGGAATATGCATCGCCAGCGGCGTCATCGGCCAAACGTGTCCGATTTCCGAAGTCTCTAGAATCGGTACCGAGCGATGGTCCTGAAGATGACGGGAGAGGATCGCGAGCACGGCTTCGGAAAGGTCCCCCTGCCCCTCGTGAAAATCGCCCAGAAGTACCCCCTCGCATTCGTCCCAGTAACCCGCAAGGGTGAGGTGCGAAAAAAACCGATCGAAGCGCTCCAGTCTATCATTGAAGTCTTCGAGCACCAACCAGTGGCCTCTGGGACTGACGCACTCCTGGTATTTCGAACCGACGAACGCGGAGAACACGGTGAGGTTCCCGCCGACGAACCGCATCTCGCCCGAACTCGGCAACTCACCGCGAACATGTCGGGCAGTCAATGGTCCAACACCGCCGCGCCCTTCGATCACCGACGCAACCTGTCGGAAGAACGCGAAGAATTCGTTTCGTAACCGTCGGAGCATCCATTCCTCGGGCGTCACGCCGGCGAGGTCGCCCGACGGCAACCGCGTGGCCGCGTAGCGCTTCATGCCGTAGGTCAGGAACGCCGGCCCCATGCTATACACGCCTAAGCCAAGACGATGCGCCCCGACGATGTTCACCAGCGGGGTCAGTTCGCTGAATCCAAAGAAGGCGACCCGACTTTCACGGCGATCGAGCACCCCGAAGTCGATCAACGGAAGAATCCGCGTAAACCACGCCCCTCCGCGCAGGGCGACGATGGCGGCGACATCGGAATCAGCCAGGGCTCGTTGAAGGTCTTCGGCGCGGAGTCGATCGTCACCCCGCCCCCCGCGCCATTCGTCTTCCACGGCGTCGAGAATCAATCCGTTGCCGGTGACTTGGTAACTCGGACCGATCGCTTCCTGGACCAGGGCAATGAGTTCAGCACCCGAACGTACACCGATGGGTTCAAAGAATGGTCTACAAGACCCGGCGGGTGCAACGAGATGAATCCGCGTTGGGGACACGGGATCAGCCCCGTCGCGCAGCGCGAACGAACGCCGTCGCCAGCGCTGCGTCAATCGGTTGGGAAGGATCCCCGCCGACCTTCAGCCCCGTGCCCACGATCACTCCGCTCGCCAACGAGAGCAACGACGCCACCGTGTCCGCCGTCGCCCCGCTGCCCACGAACACCCGCCGGTCAGGCACGGCATCGCGGACACGGCGGAGCTGGTCCGCGTTGACCGGCTCACCGGTCGCGCGTCCGGTGACGATCAGCCCGTCGGCCAACCCGCGATACGCGGTGTCCTTGCCCGCCCGGACGATATCCGGCTCGCTGATCGGCGTCGCGTGTTTGACGTTCACGTCGGCCAATATGGCGATCCGCGATCCGAGTAGCTTTCGGTAACGCAACGTCTCCTCGGCTCGACCCTCGATCAAGCCCTGATCGGCGGCATACACGCCGGTATGCACGTTGACGCGGATGAAGGACGCTCCCACTGCGACCGCGATCCCCAAACCCGCACGAGCATCGTTGCGAAGAGCGTTGATTCCGATCCGCAGCCCCACCTCGCGCCGGACCCGATCCGCGACAACGGCCATCGCCGCCGTGCTCGCCGGAGGCAACGCCGACGCGGAAAACGGAACGTCGCCGAAGTTCTCGATGACGGCCGCATCAAAACCCGCCTCACCAAGCGCCCGGGCGTCACCTAAGGCCCGCTCCACGACCTCATCCATCGACAGTCGATGGCAGGCGCTGCCCGGAAGCGCCGGAAGGTGGATCACGCCGATCAACGCAGGTGAGGGCAAGTCTATCATGTTTCGTGTGGAATATTCTACCATGCCGTCCCGCCCGCGCCCAGGCGCCAACCAACCGCCCCCCCGGTCTCTTGTACTCCAACCGTTGCGTGGAGGCGGCAAGGTCGAGCGCCGCTTGGCCGAGCCGGCGTCGAACTGCCGCAGCTTGGCGACGCCGAAGAGTCAACCGTTGGTGACCCGACTCAATCCGCCACCTTTACCGGAATGCGGCCAAACCTGGGTCATCCGCGCCCCTTGGGTTGCACAAGAGCGAGCGCTCGAGGACATTCTCCGATTGTTGTCGGTTTAGGCCGATCAGGCCGATACAACCGATTGGAGAAGGATGATGAACATCGAGGCCCTGCTTGAAGCCTACGGGTACTACGCCCTGTTCATCGGCACTTTCCTCGAGGGCGAGACCATCCTGGTCCTCGCCGGTTTCCTCGCCCACCAGGGGCACTTGGAGCTTCGATGGGTCATACTGCTCGCCTTCCTAGGCTCCCTAAGTGGCGACACCTTGGTTTTCCACCTTGGGCGGTGGAAGGGAAGAGCGTTTCTCGCCCGACGTCCCCATTGGGACAAACGCGCCGCCCGTGTCCAACGAGCCCTCGACAAGTATGGTACCTATGTCGTGCTCAGCTTTCGATTCTTTTACGGGCTACGGAACATCACTCCGTTCGTGATCGGGTCCACGGGTTTTCGCCCGACGCGGTTCTTCTTGCTCAACGCGACAGGTGCGGCCATTTGGGCCGCGGTGGTGGGTAGCGGCGGATATCTTTTTGGCGAGGCGATCGGCCTGCTCTTGAAGGACGTCAAGCAATATGAACGCTGGCTGTTGCTCTTCGGCGTGATCGTCGGGTGCGTGTTGTTTATCCTGCACTCGCGTAGTCTGCGAAAGAAGGCGGCGGCGGAATTGGAGCAAGCCGGGCTCGCCCAAATCGCGAAGAGCGTTCCGCCCGCTGCCGGAGGCGGTACTTCCGAAGGCAGACCGCGCTCGCCGGTGCCGCTGGAAGCAGTGAAAGGCTCCGCCAATCAGACCCCCGACCGTTAGGAAGCGGTCGGGAGGCCCGCCATGAACGACTGGCAAACAAGGCCGCGCGACGGTATGATAATTCTTGAAGATTGAATCCCCGACTGTTCGGGATGCTGTCGATATGCTGCGTGTCGTCGATGGGTTCATTCACTGTAAACATTGAAGTCGCCAGGCCGACGTCGCGGCCGGAATTTACCCGCGTCCCGCGCCTTCTTGTCGACACGGGTTCGGAGATGACCTGGATTGCCGAGCGAATCCTCAGATCACTGAAGATCGACCTCCGCAAGAAAGATCAAGCGTTTATCATGGCCAACGGACAATCGATTACGCGCGACGTAGGCTATGCGATCATCCGAAGCGGAGAGTTTGAGACCGTCGACGAGGTCGTATTCGCCCAACCGGGTGATTTGCAGCTTCTGGGCGCGCGAACGCTGGAAGGTTTCAACGCGGTCATCGACGCTCGCCGCAAACGCCTCGTCACCGCCGGACCTATGCCCGCGGCGCTTGGTTCGGCTGGCGCGGGCTTCGACACCTATACGGAGGACCTGTTACGGATAACTCCCCCGCGATGGAAAGGCGTGATGTGTGACCGCCGACAACGAGGCAGACAATAGCCCGGCGTTCGCACACGGACGAAACCGCTGCCCCTATTGCGGGTCCGATGAAGTCTCCTCGCTTGCCGTTGCTCCTAATCTTCTTGTCGTCCACCGCCCGCGAAAATGTTCGGCGTGCAACCACTGTTGGTCGCCAATCCCAAGCCCATTCTGGCTTGTCTTGTTCATAATTTTTGGATTTCTGATGTGCGCCGGATCCCTTTGTGGTCTGATTTTGATTCCGGTTTGGATCCATGAATGGCTGAATGACGCTCGGGGGTTAACGGGGTTCCGTTTGATCGTTTTTGGCGTCATGCTCCTCGGAAGTGCAGGCTGTGCATCGTTCGGGATTGCCGGCATTCGGTTCGGGGTCCGGTATTTGCGGGCCGACTCCGGCCGTGATGCCTGATCAGAATGCAAAGTGGGTTGATTCCGCTGAAGGTAGTATGCAATTGTCAACGGTGCATAGAACCCATTCTCAAACTCGGATCGCACTTGGCGTTATATTACTATTGTTTGCGGCGATGTCCGCTGTCGGCATCACCTGGGGCCTGCCCAGCCGCAACATCGACAAGTACCTCTTCGGCGACGGAGAGGTCTGGTCGGGCGAAAAGATTTACCGGCTGGCCAAGGCCGACGCCAAGTTTTCGCCGACTCGCGGGGCCGACGTTGATGTGGATCCGATCCGCAAGGGCGGCGACGAGCCGATCCCGTTGACCGCCGCGGACGAGGACGTGGCCAAGATTTACCTTCGCTACCGCCTCTACACCTATCAACCCGACGAGATGATCACCATGATGGCCCTGGCGGGGATGAGGCCGAGTAAGCTCGACTTCGACCCGCGACTGTATCAGTACGGCGGACTCTTCATCTATCCCGTCGGGGCGCTCATCAAGCTGTGCGGGCTTCTGGGACTCATCGACGTGCGAAGCGATGTCGTCTACTACCTCGACAACCCGGACGAGTTCGGAAAGTTCTACATCGTCGCCCGAGCGTACTCCGCAGCGTGGGGATTGATCGGCGTCATCGTCGTCTACGCCATCGCCAGCCGGATCGCGTTAATCCGAACCCCAAGCGCCGGCGCGGGGTCTTGGCCCGTCGCTTGCGCTCCGGGTTCGGATCGATCTCATCGCGCCGGTCTGCTTGCGGCATTACTATTCACGCTGATGCCCGTCGTGGTGTGCATGGCCCACGAGGGCAAGCCGCATTTGCCCGGGGCGGTACTGATGCTCCTTGCGGTGTATTTCGCCATGCGCTGCCTGCAATCGGAAACCGCAAAGATCGAAGATCGAAGTTCGAAGGTCGAAGACGAACTTGGTTGTCACCCTGAACGCAGCGAAGGGTCTCCCTCAGGGGTCGAGATGCTTCGCTACGCTCAGCATGACCCAAAGGGAATAGGCATTCGACATTCGACATTCGACACTCGACATTCATTCTGGTGGATGTGCTTGTGTTGCGGAGCGGCCCTGGGAATGGTGCTGTCGTCGTGGCCGATCTTTGTGCTCATTCCGCTCGTGGCCTTCCGAGCCGCGGGCTTCAGCCCGCGCGACCGCGCAATCCGAATGCTCATTGGAACCGCGGTCGCGATAGGCGTCTATCTGATCACCAACCCCTACATCCTCATCAACGCCTTCGCCAACCGCGAAGTGCTCATAAGCAACTTCGGCAACTCGCTGGCCATGTACGAGATCGCGCGCCTCGGCGAAGGGTTCGTTCGCACGGTGGAACTCACCGTCCAGGGTGCGACACTCCCGGTCTTGCTACTTGGCCTAGTGGGGTTGGCACTCATTGTTGTCCGCAAGCAGATGGTTTCCATACCGCTCATCGGCGTAGCAGCCATCTTCTTCCTTCAATTCGTCCTCATCGGCGCCGGCAAGCCCGCCGAGTATGGCCGCTTCGGAATCTTCACCAACACCACTCTCGCAATCGGCGCTGCTTATGTATTTGTTTCCCGATGGCCGAATGATCACCCTGTCACCCGAGGATTATGGTGCGCGTTCCTTTCGGTTTGGGTCGCTCTATTGGGGGCGATGTATATGTACAACTTCGCCGCCGACGCATCGCCCTACGCCTCACGCCTGAAAGCCGTACCTCAATTGCAACGTTGGGTACAGAGTGTTCACCACGCGGAGCGACGACCCACAATCGCCGTAACCGCCGAACCGGCGCCTTATTGCTGCCCGCCGTTGGCGTTCTCGTCCATCGAGGTAGTGATGGTAACGTCTAGCGACAGAGTTCAGAAAGAACTCGGCGCGACGTGGCGCATCCTCGAACAGAAACCAAGTTGGGTGGACCCCAAGATTGGCGCGGTGCTCCGGCAGCTTTGGGAAGTCAAGCCCGAACGTAGATATGAGTATTCGCCGCAGACCCCGATTAGTTGGGCGAACAAGCCGTTTTCCCTGGAGATTCCGTAGCCGCCGCCATTCGACCGGCTTAGCGATCCAACTGACCAAATGGTCCCTTTGACGAAAACGCTACCCTCTCCTATCGTTTCAGGTTGTTGGTGTAGGATTCGTCGAAACCAGGAAGTACGGTATGCCCAACCCCCTATGTCACTTTGAGTTGATGACCGGCGACGTGGCCCGGTGCAAGGCGTTTTACCGGGCCGTCTTCGATTGGAAGTACGACGATGTGGCCATGCCCGGCTACACCATCGTCCACACCGGCCAGGACCCCGGCGGCGGCATCTTCGCCAAACCCAAGGAAACGCCCCACGCCTGCATCAACGTATACTTCACGGTCAGCGACATCGACAAGACGCTCGCCAAGGTCGCCGAGCTGGGCGGCAAGGTGCTCGTTCCCAACACGCCGATCCCCACCGTGGGCCATTTCGCCATGTTCTCCGATCCCGAAGGCATCGTCATCGGCATCATGCGCCCCGTCGCCTGATCCACACTCCCACTTCGCGCGTATCCGAACCCCAAGCGCCGGCGCGGGGTCAATGTCCGAACCCCAAGCGCCAGCGCGGGCCCGATGTCCGAACCCCAAGCGCCAGCGCGGGCCCGATGTCCGAACCCCAAGCGCCAGCGCGGGCCCGATGTCCGAACCCCAAGCGCGAGCGCGGGGTCAATGTCCGAACCCCAAGCGCCGGCGCGGGGCCAATGTCCGAACCCCAAGTGCCGGCGCGGGGTCAATGTCCGAACCCCAAGCGCTAGCGCAGGGCCGATGTCCGAACCCCAAGCGCGAGCGCGGGGTCAATGTCCGAACCCCAAGCGCCAGCGCGGGCCCGATGTCCGAACCCCAAGCGCCAGCGCGGGGTCAATGTCCGAAGCCCAAGCGCCAGCGCGGGGCCAATGTCCGAACCCCAAGCGCCAGCGCAGGCCCGATGTCCGAACCCCAAGCGCCAGCGCAGGGCCGATGTCCGAACCCCAAGCACCAGCGCGGGGCCGATGTCCGAACCCCAAGCGCGAGCGCAGGGCCTTGGCCCGTCGCTCGCGCTCCGGGTTCGGATTACGCCTACCGCCCCGCGGCTCTGACCAACGCAGTCCGACCTCTTCTGCCGCAACTTATCGGACCCAAAGAAAAGTTGATTTGGATATTGACAGGCAATAATCGACGGGGTATAGTTAGGTTTATGTTCGGTAAGGCGAAGTTTATTCCAAGTGGTCCGTTGGCTCAGGTTGGACATGTTGGGTTGCAGGTTTCGGCCCTCAACCCGACCCTCATGCGACCTCTCCCGCTGGAGGGGGAGAGGGGTAGTTCGACCGTGGTAGGAATAAGGCGTGGTTGAGCAAGGACTTCAGCTTTCCAAGGCGATGACCGACGAACAGCGCCGTCTGGTCCGCGACAACGTGGGGCTGGTGGCCGTGCATTTGCGGCGCAACGTCGTCAACCTCCTCCATCCGAATTGGAAGGGGGAGTGGGATGAACTGTTTCAAGAGGGTTGCATGGGGCTGATCCGCGCCGCGACGGCGTTTCGCGCGGAGCGCGGCATTCCCTTCGCGGCCTTCGCTCTTCCCAGAATTCATAACGCCGTCAGCCGAGCGATGCTGACCAAATTCAACACCGTCAACGTCCCACCGCCGCGGCCGAAGCGCAGCTCGCTGGGGAAGGAACGGACGCCGCCGCGGATGCCGCATCATGGGGCCGAGTCCATTGGCGTGCGACGCGATGAGGAAGCCCGTGGACCGAAGGTGTTGGGGATGTCCGGCGATCCATCGGACCGGGTCGGAGTATGTACGAAATCCCCTTCACCATGCTCTCTCCACCAGAGGGGGAGAGGAGTCCTGCGAGACCCAACATCGCCTCGCCAAGCTCCGGATGCGAATCCGGCGCAACAGCCCACGGTGGGGGAGCGACTGCGGGATAAGTACGAACGCGCCGTGAAAGAGGCGGCCCAGACCGTATCGTGCCGGGCATCGACGCGCGGCGATCGGGAGCGGTTGGTTCGGGCGTTGGTCGAGGAGCGTTTTTTGGTGCCGGAAGAAGATTCGCGGAGGCCGCTTCGACACATCGCCCTTGATACGCGGTCCTCCTACAGCCGCGTGTTCGATTGCGACAGACAGTTACATGAAGAAATCCGCCGAACCCTCGAAGCCGATCCCGAGTTCTATGCCTTGCGAAGACTTTCCAAGGCCGATCCCGTCGGCGGGCGGCGATCCATCGACGAAAACCTCGAACGCCGGTTGGCCGGAATCACCGCCGCGGAATTCACTCGCCGCTATTCCGCGGCGCCGCGCGATGAGCGCGCTTCGATGCTCCAAAGCCTGCTGGAGGAGTCTCCGGGTTTTCTTGAGGAAATTGTCCAAAGCCGCGTCGCGGCCCTCCCAACCGACGCCCGGGAGCGATTGCTTCGCGGGCCTTAGTCGCGGAATCGCGGAAAAGATGGGGTACACAAACGCCGGCAGGAGCATGGATAAAAACGGAGATTTGCAGACCCCGCCGTGCGGGCCTTACGGGCTTTTCAACCCCCAAGCGGTAGAATATCCAAGGATGAGTAGGCAACGGATGATTGCCGGTTTCCGTCGGATGGCGTTTGCCGCCGCCGTGGTATCCGCAATGACGCGGGCCTCCCTCGTCGCCTGCGCCGCGGTCCCGGAGTCCTTGTGCCGCGCGGTTCCGAAAAACGCCATACTCTTCTACTCTGTGGCCCGTCCAAACTCTGATGTCCCAAACTCGGAAAGTACAACGCCGGGCCCTTCGGGCCTGGCCTCGTTTGTGATCCAACACGCCCACGACTTCGGCCTGCTTTCCAAACTCAATGAGCGGGGCCGGATGCACATGGACGTAGCGGCCTCGATGTCGGAACTGCTCGACTATCCGCACGCCCTGGTGCTCCTGGACATCGACGCCGCGCCGCGTCCCGACGGCGGCCATCAACTCAGCGGACTTCATGCGGCGCTCATCATTCATACCCCGGGCGGCGGCGTACGCATCGAGCAGCGCATCCAGCACCTCCTCAGCAGCTACACCGACGATGAGAATTCGACCCTTTCCAGCCGAATAAACGACGCCTTCCCCGTGTTCACGCTGCGCGACCGGCGACTGCCGGATTGGGTCGAACTGACCTGGGGCGCCCGCGGCGAGGACTACATCGTCGCCGTCGGTGCGGGCAGTTTCGATCGAATCGTGCGGACGATCGCCGATCGATCGCTGAGTCTCGCCGCCGACGCCTGGTTCACCCGCGCGTGGAAAGAAGCGGGCGGTTCGAGTGCGTCCCTGGCTGCTCTGCTTCGGTTCGACTCCGTGCGCAGCGCCGCGGATGAATCGCTGCGGTCCAAGATCGAGCGCGTGCAGAAAAACCTCGGGTTATCCGACATGGAGCGCGGACTGTGGACCGTCGGGTGCCCTGCAAGGGCCGTGGAAGCCGGCGCATTCCTACGTCGAGGCGACCACGACGAATGGCGACCGATCACCCGCCGGGAGGATCGCGGCCCTCCCACGGGCGCGATTCCCGACGAAGCCACCTGGTACGCCATTTTCGACGTGGAACCCCGAGTGCTGGTCGATACCTTGTCCGAGGCCTACTTGGCCTCGAAGAGTCCCGAAGCCCAAGATAAGTGCCGGGCGTTCTGGCGAAATGTGGAGGAGCGCGTCGGCCTGTCCATCCATAAGGACATCCTGAATCATCTTCGTCGGCCGATCGTCAGCCACGATTACCCTCAACACGTCCTCCGCCTACCGTTCGCCTGGACGCGCTTCATTGCCGTGAAAGATTCCGAAATGCTGCGCCGCAACCTTGATCGACTCTTGAAGGTTGCACAAGAGGAACTGGCCAAGGAGGGACTGTGGCAACTCCACCACGACGCGGACGGCGTGTGGTATCTTTCGTTTGGAATCGCCGGTCCGGCGCTTACCGTGACGGACCGTTGGCTCATCGTTAGTTTTTCACCTGATGCCGTTCGAAAGAATTTGGAGGTGCTCTCCCGCCGACGCCCGGTCCCGGCTGCCGGCGAGCCGACCTTGGCCCAGCCCTAGCAGGAGGCCCAACGCACGACTCCCTGCCTCGTGAATCGTTGCGCCGGCAAAAGATCGCATTCCTTCCCCGGATCAGCAAGGGTCCCCGTGGGTCCCTTCGACTCCGGCCCGGCGATTGCCGATAACAGGCTACCGATTTGCGGAGCTTGGTCCCGCTCGGAATAGCGAAGGTTGGAAACTCGTGCATGAAGGTCCCGCTGGTCAATCTGCAACGCCAACACCAAACGTTGCGCAATGAAATCCGCGACGCCATCGACGGGGTCATCGAGCGCGGGGATTTTGTCCTCGGCTGCGAGGTGACGGCGTTCGAGGAGGAATTCGCCGCGTACTGCGAGGCCAAGCATTGCATCGGCGTGGGCAGCGGACTCGACGCACTGACGCTTGCCCTCAAGGGGCTGGGCATCGGGCCCGGCGATGAGGTGATTACCGTCGCCAACACTTTCGTCGCCACGGCCCTGGCGATCCAGCATTCCGGCGCCACTCCCGTGTTGGTGGATCACGAACTCAAGGGCTATAACCTCGACCCGCGACGATTGCCCGCGGCAATCACTTCCCGCACCCGGGCGATCATTCCCGTGCACTTGTATGGTCAACCGGCGGACATGGACTTGATTGGCACGATTGCCGAGGAGCACGGCTTGTCCGTCATTGAGGATGCCTGTCAGGCCCACGGGGCACGCTACAAGGGGCGACGCACGGGCGCCCTTGGCCGGGCGGCGGCATTCAGTTTCTATCCCGGTAAGAACCTCGGCGGGCTGGGTGACGGAGGGGCCATCGTCACCAGCGACGACGCACTCGCCGAGTGGCTTCGCGCCACTCGCAACTACGGGTCAACCGTCAAATACCACCACGCGATTCGCGGCTTCAACAGCCGCCTGGACAGCATCCAAGCCGCGGTGCTGCGCGTGAAGCTCCGCCGCCTCGACGAGTGGAACGCCCAAAGACGACATCTCGCCGGTTGTTACCGGGAGTTGCTTTCGTCAACCGATGTGACATTGCCCGTTGAGTCGCAGGACAGCGAGCACGTCTATCATCTCTTCGTCGTTCGATGCACCCGCCGCGACGAGGGGTTGCAACAACTGCGCGAACGCGGCATCGACGCGGGGATTCATTATCCCATTCCCATCCACCGCCAACCGGCCTTTGGGCATCAATGCCTTGTTCCTCGCTCGCCGACTCAGACCGAAGCGTCGTGCGAAGAACTGCTCTCTCTGCCGATCTGTCCCTTTATCACCGAGGGCGAGGTCGAAGCCGTCGCCGCGACCCTCATCGACGCACTGGCCGGTTCCACCGCGCAGACCGTCCGAGTGTAGGATCGCTTTTCTTCGGCGGATTCAGTTAGCGAGACTGAGGCTTTCCCCGCGCGTCCGGTTTGCAGGTCTTGCAAGCCGTTCGGCCCGCGGCGCGGGCTAGCTCCTGGGTGTCGAAGGTGACGCGATTCTCCTGTTTAATTCGTTGTGCGTGATTACAGGCAGAAAGGTGATATACGGTGGAGTTTCGACTGCCCACAAACACCGGCGCCACGGCGTCGGGAGTGACTACAGCCTGCGGCGGCGGAACCAACGCCGCGGTTTTCAAATCGGGCTTGCCGGCCTCCGCCCAGGCGGCGGCGATCAGGTTCGCCGCGAGGAGGGCGCCGGATTCGATCTGCGTTTCCAGAATCGAGGCCGCCCCCTCCGCCAATCTTTCCGCATGGGCCTCTCCCGCGCCGGGCAATGCCGAGGCGTCGAGGGCGACCACGTCGTCCGCCGCTCGATGAGCATTCAGCAGCACCTCAAACGTCGCGTCGAGCGGGCCCTTTACCGGCGAAAGTCGATCCGGCGCTACGCGAACTTCGTATTCCAGACGTTTCTTCAACCTGTTGAACAATTCCGTGTGGGCGAGTTGTCGCCGCGGGCGATCCGTTGCGGTATTGCAGGGCATGGCCGCGTCCGTGCAAAAATGCAGCAAGACGCCCGACTCCGCGACGATTCGTTGCGGCTCGCCGCTCCGGAACGCTTGCACAACATCATCGTAGCGGTCCTGCACGACCCACGGCAAGATTCCAGCGTCGCGAACGCCGTAGCTCTCACACAGTGCCATAGCTTTGGCACGTTCTCGTGGAAACCGCCGCGCCGCCGCGCGACGCTCATCAATTCCGGTCGCGCCCGCGGCGATGTCCAGCGTAACATAGTGCCATTGCGGCTCCCCGGCGGTCCTCTTCGACCCGGACGGCCTCTGCGCTCCGGGAGCAGCGGACTGTCGAAGGGCTTCGAGGTGAGTTTCAAAAAAGCCGTGTAACGGAGGCGGCAGAATCGGGACAGCCGCGGCCACCGCGATTTCATAGAGTTCGTTGCATTCGGCGTGTTCCGGCGGAGATGCGGCGGCGTTGCAAGTCAACAAAATCGCAAGAATCACGGCAAAGGGCCGCGCCGTCGAATTCCCATAGACCATTGAAGAATGCGAGCCCCTTCCCACCTTGTCATGAACCCGGAGACGTTTCAAGGGCCGAATCTTCCCTGTTGGAGCACCGTCTCAGGATCGCACGAAGCAGATAATCTTCCATGGCCGGGTCGCGCCCGCAGTCCAGCCAACGGTCATCTTTCGCGCCGACCTGCGCCTTGCCGGTGGTCGAAGGCAAACTTTCGCCGAAGTATTGATAGGCCGCCCCGCTGCTGTTGAACTGCCGATCAGGTGAAGTGAGTCGTTCTTTGTGCACCACGACGGCAAGCTGCGTCCACGGTCCGTCACCTTCGCGGGTGAGCGAGACCTCCACCCAGCGGCGCATGGAATTCAGCGTCGCCTCCCAGGCGTCGCGCTGCGTATCCACGTCGTGCCGCCAAAACTCGAAGAAATGCTGCGATGCCTCGGGCAACGTCGTGACGATGCCTGCCGGTCGGTCCACGCGATCGATCTGAAAGCGGCCTCGGCGGAGGGTTTCTTGAACGGCCTCCCAAAGCTGATCGGCGTCCTCGGAAGGCTCGGCTACCGAAACCGGTCGGGACGATTGATACTCGCCACGACGCGGCGAAACACATCCGCCGCCGCCGCAAACCGACGTCACCAACAGCCAAATGAGAATTCGCTGGGGCATGGGAACAAGACCATATCGGTCCGTCATCGCCCGTCAAGTGGCGCCTCTACGGTCAGGTCACTCGAAATATGCGGGCGAAGCAGATCGTCGGAAGAATGAGGGAGGCCGGCAACAGTCCGGCCAGGGGCCCCAACGCGGTCCAAGCAATGCAGGCGTCAAAGAAGATTAGTGAGATCACAAACATCTTGACCGCGGATTGCACCGTTTGCGGCGAACGTTTCGCGGCCGCTTGAAAGCCCAAATAGGCGAGTTCCAGCGCGAGTAGCCCCGCCAGCCAAAGGAAGCTTAGCCTCGCGTTCGGGACGATCCACGCCAAGACCGACAATCCGGAGACGGCGGCACAGACGCCGACGGTCCCGGCGGTCAAACGAAGACCGGAAATCGCTCCGGCCTCATGGCGGGCGAAGAAGGTAGCCGAAGTGATGTAGAGCCACATCAGCCCCATCGGCGCCACGGCCGTTGTCGTCCAGAGCGAACCCGACGCGTGCATCCCCAACGCAAGGTTCAGCGCCCGGCACAAACCCATGACGGCCGGGGCGACCGGCGTCGACTTGAGGACCGCGTCGTAGAGCACGATGGCGACGATGAGCCAACCCGCGATCATCGCCGCTCTCGTCGACGTGACCGTCGCGAACCCGAAACCGATGACGAGTAGACCCATCGCGAGTCGCCGTGCCGCGCGCCGCGATATCCGCCCCGAAGGAATCGGTCGCTGGGGTCGTTCTTCAAGGTCGCGCTCCACATCGCAGACGTCGTTGAGTGCGACCCCTCCCGCGTACAAAAAAACCGATGCGGCCGCCAGACCGACGAGCTCGGTCCACTGTTCCAACTTGCCGCCGGAATACAAAAACCCGGCCAGCACGTCGGCGGCGGCGGTAAACAGATTCGGCAGGCGGACCAGGTCGAGGTAGGCTCGCAGTTTCCCGTTCACGATGGGATCAATCGCGTCAGGTGATGGAGGGCTTCGGCGCCGGCGGCGTCGGGGTCGTCGAGGTAAGGGTAGAGTTCGACCGTGATCCACCCAGCGTACCCCGTGGCATGAATCGCCTCCAGGACCCCCGCAAAGTCAATCGCCCCGTGGCCGGGGATGAGATGCTCATGCACGCGCGTCGCGGCGATGTCCTCGACGTGAAAGTGCTTCGTCCACTGTGACAGTCGCGCGATCGTCTCCGGCAACGGCGCGCCGACACAGTAGAAATGTCCGACGTCGAAGTTCAGCCCGAACATCGGCGAGGTCATGCGCTCCGCCAGCTCCTCGAATTGCGCCGCGTTCTCGATGAGCAAGCCGGGTTCCGGTTCGACCAGTAGCAGGACGCCCTCGTCCTCGGCGCAACGCAGAGCTTCTTGCAACCCATCCACGAACACATCCAAAGCATTTTCGCGTGACATCGCTTCGTCGAGCGGTCCCCCAGGCTCGGTGGTGATGCACTTCGCCCCCAACTTCCGGGCCAAGCGCAGTGCGGCCATCGTGTGCTGTACACGCAAGCGCCGAAAGTTCGCGTCCGGCTCGATCCATGACGGATGCCAGAAGTCCTGCACCGCGCTCATCATGAAAGCGTTGATGTTGGAGAGGGTCAGTTCGCGGGCGTCGAGTCGGCGGCGGATGTCGTTTACTTCGGCGTCACCGATCGTCGCGGGCCAGGCGTGCGGGGCATCGGCCATCAACTCCATCCCGCGATATCCAATCCGTTCGACTCGCTCGATCGCTTCCGCAATGGACCATCTTCGATAAGCATTGGAACTGTAGGCCAAATTCATAGGTGATTCTTGATACTCAATAAATGCTAAAATCCATATCGCGCTGGCAATCGTCTGTCAGTTGGCATAACATAGCAACATGGAATGATATTGAACAAGGCGCCCGGCGTATGTCGCTTGAATTCGAATGGGACTCTCGGAAAGCCACAGCGAACCGCCGGAAGCACGGCGTAACGTTTGAGGAGGCGGCTACGGTCTTTGGCGATCCTCTCGCGGTTCTGTTCGATGATAAAGACCATTCCATCGGAGAACGGCGTGAGATCATGATCGGCCATTCGGACGCACACCGGTTTTTGCTGGTCGCCTTCACGGAACGCAGGGGAAAGATTCGAATCATCAGCGCACGGCATGCGACGAAACGGGAACGTAGGGACTATGAAGAAAATCGTATCCAATAAGAAACGCAAACGGGGCACGGACGAGTTGCAGTCGGAGTATCGTTTGGACTACCGCAAAGCGCGGTCCAACCGTTTTGCAGCGCGCTACATGGAAGGCAGCCGTGTGGTTCTCCTCGACCCGGATATCGCGCGAGTATTCACGACACCCGCAACTGTAAACGCCGTCCTAAGAGCCCTGTTGGAGACGATGCCGCCCAGGAGCGACGGGTCCACCCGAAGAAGGTCGTTGGATCGGTGAATCGACGACGTGTTCCACGAGTCGCCGCCATTGGGTGAAGAGATCATGCTCCTGTACGGCGATGGGGTCCTTGAAAAAGAAACCCAGATGCGGCATCGGCCCGCTTGCGCCTCGTTTGTACTCCAACACCGCGAATCGAACCAAGTCAATAATAAGCGGGGCCGCGAGGATCGAGTCACTGCCGCACCATGTAAACTGCATGGACATCTTGGTGCCCAGAAAACCCTCAAAATGAATGAAATCCCACGCCACTTTCCAATCGTCCAGCGAGGGCACGTAATCGATGGACACCAGCGTCGTCGGCGATCGCCCGACGATGCGGGAAATGATTTTGTCCTTCGTTTTGATTTTGGATTGCCGCGTCTTCGGGTCTCGCAACACGGCCCCGTCGCGATTCCCCAGGATGTTTTGCCCCACCCAGCTCAGCACGTTTAAATTCCGCATGGCGAACATCGGCGCCAGGATGGATTTGACCAGCGTTTCACCCGTTTTTCCGTCGCGGCCCATGTAGGGGAGCCCAAGATGGTCGGCTCGTTGGCGAATGGCCGGGACGTCGATCCCCAGTGAAGGGGTGAAGTTGATGAACGGACAACCGGCCTCAATCGCCGCCAAGGCGTACAGAGAACTCGTCGGCAAGACGTTCGACCCGGGTTTCCCGAGAGCGCGTTGGAGCTTGTCGAATCGCGCGTGCGCCGCGTGGCGTCCGAAGGGCGGCTCGGACGACGCGACGTGGATCACCACCACGCAGTCCAACGAATGCCGTCGGCGGAATGCGTCGATATCCGCCGAAAGTCGCTCGATAGCGGCCGTTCCTGACCGCTCTTTCTTAAGCCCTTTCAGGTCCGCGAGTCTGCGGATCGTCGGTCCCGCCCCGTACAGCGACCCCGGTCGCAGGTTGCGTTGAAGGGTCCGAATGTGCGGCGCGCAGCGACGAATGACCTTCTCGTCAAATATGTTTGCCTTTTCATGGGCGGCGTCGATCGCATCGAGAATGGTCTCTGAGCGCACCTCGTGGCCGCCGATCACGATCGTTCCCGGATCAATCAATGGGGTGGGATCGAAAACCGGCAGTGCGCTGACCAGGCCGGTCGGTTGGGCGAGCCGCTTAGCGAGCGCCGTGACTCCGAGGGCGACGGCGCTGCCCACGCGGCCGCCCGCGCCGACCATCCACAAGCCGACTTTGTCTTGAGCACGCGTCATTCTAAGCGAAACGAAGAATCCCTCTGGCGACGAGACCCTTCGCTTCGCTCACGTTGACGCTCGGCGAGGCCCGCCTATCTACAGGCAACGTCCATTCTAGGCGTTTCCCAAGAGACTCGCCAGCAATGCGCTGCTACAATGGGCAAAGAAGAATCGTCTGCCTTGATGGACGCTCTACGATGCCGCGCGATCGTTACGGTCGGGACCTCAACTACCTGCGCTTGTCGCTGATTGACCATTGCAATCTGCGCTGTGTCTATTGTATGCCGCTGCGCGGGCTGACCTTCATCCCCTCGGAGGAATTGCTTTCCGCCGACGATTTGGAGACCGTCGCCCGGGCCGCCGCGTCGGTCGGCTTTCACAAAATCCGCCTCACCGGCGGCGAACCCACTTTGCGGTCCGACCTGTTGGAGATCGTTGACCGCCTCCATCGCGTCGACGGAATCACCGACCTGGGCATGACCACCAACGCGATCCTGCTGCCCGAACTCGCCGGGCCGCTGCGGGCCGCCGGCCTAAGCCGAATCAACGTCCACCTCGATACGCTCGATCCCCAGAGACTCAAACGGGTGATGCGCTTCGGATCGTTTGAGCACATCTGGGCGGGCCTCGAGGCCGCCCAAAACGCGGGATTTATGCCGATCAAGCTGAATGCCGTCGTCGTCCGCGATTACAACGAGCACGACGTCGTCGACCTCGCCCGTCTGACCATCGACCGCGACTGGCACGTTCGATTCATCGAGCTTATGCCCTTGGGCGGGGGCGAATGCGCCGGGCTATCGCTTAGCCAATATGTTCCCAATCCGGAGACACGCGAGCGCATCGAGACCCAGCTCGGCCCGCTCGTGGAGGTGCCCAACGGCAACCCTTCGGACGAGGCGAAGAACTTCCGGCTCCATGAAGCGAAGGGTGTGGTCGGCTTCATATCGCCTGTCAGCGAACCATACTGTGGCGGGTGCAATCGCATGCGCCTGACCGCCGACGGCAAGTTCCATCTCTGCTTGCTCAACGACGACGAATTGGACGTCAAGTCCGCCCTCCGCAACGGCGGCGGCGAGCGCGCCGTCGCCAAGATTCTGCTCCAGGCCGTCGCCCAGAAACCCACCGGCCATCGACTCGAACAGGGCTTCTCTACCCAACGCCGCGCCATGTTCCAAATCGGCGGATAGCCCGATAAAAAGACCCGCCCAGCCGCGAAACCCTAACGCAACTCCGGGCAACACGCTGACGATGTACTGGGATCGGCGGTTCCGCGGGGCGCAGGAGCCGTGGGGTGCGGCGTTGACTATGGCCAATAAAAAAAAGAAACCGGACGGCGACATCGGATCCGAGCTGGTCCGCGAAAACGCCTCCTTTGCGGAGATCGTAACGCAATTCGTTGCCGGGCTAAACGAACGGGTAGCACGGATGGAGGACGCGATTCGGGCGGCAGACTTTGACGCCTTGCGCGTCGCCGCCCATCAGCTCAAAGGCAGCGGAGGCGGCTATGGCTACCCCATCCTCACCGAGCGCGCCGCCGAACTCGAAAGACATGCCAGGAACCAAGCCCTCGATCCGTGCCTGAAAGCGATCGACGAGCTCAAGACGATCTGCGAACGCGTCGTCGTCGATTCCGCTGAATAAGACTGTAACTTCACGTCTCTCCCCCGCTTCGGAGGAGAGGCGTAATAAAGTCTAAACCGCCACGCCGATCTTCGGTCCCGCCGCCGCCACCTTTTCAGAGACCCGTTCGAACTTGGTGAAGTTTTCGGTAAACAATCCCGCGAGATGCTTGGCCTTGGCGTCGTACGCCGATGGGTCCCTCCACGTCGATCGTGGCGACAACACCTGTGCGGGAACTTCCGGGCACGATGCGGGAACCGCCAGGCCAAACACCGGGTCTGCGACGTAGGCGACGCCGCTCAATCCACCGCCGAGCGCCGCGGCCACCATCGCCCGTGTGTGACGTAGATTCATCCGTTGACCGACGCCCACGCCGCCGCCGGTCCATCCCGTGTTGACCAGCCAGCAACGGGCGTCGTGGGCGGCCATGCGCTCCCCGAGCATGGTCGCGTAGCGCTGGGGCGGCAGCGGCAGGAACGGCGCTCCGAAGCAGGTGCTGAACGTCGCCTCCGGTTCGGTGACCCCGGCCTCCGTCCCCGCGACCTTGGCCGTGTAACCCGAAAGAAAATGATACATCGCTTGGTCGGGCGTTAGTTTGGCGATCGGCGGCAGCACGCCGAAAGCGTCGCAGGTCAAGAACACGATGTTCTTGGGATGTCCGCCCACGCTGGGAATCACGGCATTAGGTATAAACTCCAGCGGATAGGCAGCCCGCGTGTTCTCGGTGATGGCCGCGGAATTGAAATCAATCGCCCGCGTCGCCCCATCCACAACCACGTTTTCGAGCACCGTACCGAAACAGATCGCCTGATAAATCTGCGGTTCGTTCTCCTTGGACAGTTTGATGCACTTGGCGTAGCAACCGCCTTCGATGTTGAAAACCCCTTGATCGCTCCAGCCGTGCTCATCGTCGCCGATGAGCTGCCGCTGCGCGTCGGCGGAGAGGGTGGTCTTGCCCGTGCCGCTCAGGCCGAAGAACAGGGCTACGTCCCCGCCGCGCCCGATGTTGGCCGAGCAGTGCATCGAAAGCACGCCGGACATAGGCAGCAGGTAGTTCATGATCGTGAAGATGCTCTTTTTGATCTCCCCGGCGTAGGCCGTGCCCCCGATCAGCACCAACCGCTTTCCCAAGTGGATGACGATGAACACTTCCGAGCGCGTACCGTGCACGCCGGGGTCGGCCTTGCACGTAGGCACGTTCACTACGGTAAACCCCGGATCGTGATGGCCCCTCGCAACGTGCTCCGGGCGGATGAAAAGCTGCGCCGCGAAAAGATTATGCCACGCAGTTTCCGTGATGATGCGGATGGGGACGCGGCTCTCTTCATCCGCGCCCGCAAACATGTCCCGCACGTACAGCCGCCGCCCGCGGCAGTGCTCGATCACACGGCGGTGGAGGACGTCGAAGTTCTCTTCGCTGATCGAAACGTTGACCTTCCCCCACCAGATTTCGTTCCGCGAGCCGGGCTCTTCCACGAAAAACTTGTCCTTGGGGCATCGCCCGGTGTGTTCGCCGGTGGTGCAAACGATCGCCCCGTTGTCGGCGAGCGTTCCTTCGCCGGCCCGAAGCGCTTGTTCGCATAACTCCGCCGGAGGGAGATTCCAGCAGACCTCGCCGCACCCGCTCAGGCCGCAGCGATCAAGCCCCACCCGACTTGGATTGTACCCGACGTTGCCCACAGCAAGTCCCCGCCAGTCCACCTCAGGCCGCTCCGTCGCGGTGCGCCCGTCAATGGCCGAACGAAAGCCGCCCAGTCTAGCGACTACGGCCCCGACCACAACTCAAAAACCGCCCCCTCTCGCACCGCGCGGCCCTCTCCTTTTGCGGGCACTTTGGGGAGGCGCTCCGGCGGATGGGAATCATTACAGTTTGAACTTTGAAGCTCAAGCAGGGTACCGGCGTCCCAAGGCTTTGAAGTCTCCTATTTCGGCGTTTCGACGTTTTGGCTTTTTAGCGTTTCCTAAAGTTTCTCGCGCCACTCGGCAGCTTTTTCGGCGTAACCCATGCCCGGCTCGGCGGCGTCCCATTGTTAGGGCGTGCCGTACGCTCCCACTGAGTGTACATCGACCATCGTCGGGCACTTCGCGACGTGTACGAGCCGCGAGCGCTAAGCGAGCGGGACAACTCAATGATACGGTCACAATCCCTCATCCTGTCCTTCGACAACTCATGCCGCCACCGCGTTCAGACTCTGGTGCGCTCGCGGCTCGTATTTCGCCCGCGGCCCAATGACATGCGTACCCGCTTCATAGATTTGGGCGAGCCGGGGTGGCGAAGGCGACCGAGGGTTTGCCCTTCGTACTCGAAACGCCGCAGGGCCGATTTGGAGGCGATGCCCTGCTTCATCACCTTGAAGGCCACGACCCGCCGCGGGTTGTCCTGAGTCGCTTCGTAGACCGTGCCCATTCCGCCCGAGGCGATGACGCGTTTGATGTGATACCGCCCGATCCTGTCGGGTAACATCGGGGTTGTCCGCTTCGGATCTACTGTTTCGGCGGACGGATCCTGTAGTGGAGGATCGACCGGGCGCTCACGGGCCATCGTTTGCTCTCCAAGAGGCGAACTGCCAAAGGTAGTTTAATCCGCGCATTGTCCGCCGGAATGAGCTTCAGAAAGCCTTTCTCGTAAAGCACGGCGTCGCGACTACAATGCTGTCGCGTACCGGACGTGAAGGTGATGACGTGGTCGGGCCGCGGCGAGCGTATGAAAGTCGCACTGGCACAGATCAATCCCACCGTCGGCGACATTGAGGGCAATTGCGCGCGGATTCTGGAGCGGATCGAGCAGGCGCGGTCCGCCGGGGCGGATGTCGTCGTGACCCCGGAACTGGCCGTATTCGGCTATCCGCCCAAGGACCTGGTCCTGCGCCGCGATCTGCTGGACAGAAACCTGGCCGCGACGCAGAAGATCGCTTCGTTTTGCAAAGGCATCACCGCGGTGGTCGGCTACGTGCAGCCCGATCCGACGGGCGGCGGGAAAGGCATCTATAACGCGGCGGCCGTTTGTCGAGATGGAGTGATTTCCCTTTGGTACGCGAAGATGCTTCTGCCCACCTACGACGTCTTCGACGAGTCGCGCTACTTCAATCCCGGGCAAGGCGTGCGAACGCTGACTTTGCAAACGCGGAGCGGATCGCAATGCGTCGGGCTGACGATCTGCGAGGACTTGTGGAACAACCATCAGTTCGAAGGCCGGCGGGTGTACGGCGTCGATCCCATCGCCCGGACGGTGGAGGCCGGCGCCCAATTGCTGATCAATCTATCCGGCTCTCCTTACCGCGCGGGTGTCCAACAGGAACGTGAAACCCTTTTCACCGCGCAGGTCCGCGAGTACGGCGTGCCGTTAGTCTATGTCAACCAAGTGGGCGGCAACGACGATCTCGTTTTCGACGGCGGCAGTGTGGTTTTTGATTCGGCCGGCCGGGTGGTGGCGCGAGCGACGCCGTTCGCGGAGGACTTACTCCTTGTGGACTTGGACTCGCCTTCGCCGCAACGCGTCGAGCCGTATCCCGATCGGATTCAGGGGATTCGGTCGGCTTTGGTGCTGGGGGTCCGCGACTATCTTAAAAAATGCGGTTTCCAAGATGTGGTGCTGGGGCTTTCCGGTGGGCTGGACTCGGCCTTGACTGCGGTGCTCGCGGTGGAGGCGCTGGGCCCCAGCCACGTACACGGGGTGGCCATGCCGTCGCGGTATAGCAGCCCGCATAGTCTCGCCGATGCCGCGGAACTGGCGGCGAATTTGGGAATTGAGTTGCGGACCATTCCCATCGAGACCATGCACCGCGCGTTCGAAGAATCGGTAAGGCCGTTTTTCGCCGATCTTCCGCGGGGCGTCGCGGAGGAGAACATGCAGGCCCGCATTCGCGGAAGTCTACTCATGGCGCTGTCCAACAAGCTCGGCCGGCTGTTGCTCAGCACTGGAAACAAGAGCGAATGGGCCGTGGGGTATTGCACGTTGTACGGAGATATGTGCGGCGGACTCGCGGTACTTTCCGACGTGCCCAAGACCGTCGCCTATGACCTCGCCCGTGCAGTTAACCGTTCGGCCGGACGAGCGTTGATTCCGCTGCGCACGATTGAGAAGCCGCCCTCAGCGGAACTGCGCGAGAATCAAACCGATCAAGACACCTTGCCGCCGTACGAAGTGCTCGACGGCATTCTGGAGCAATACGTCGAGCGTGATCAGGCCGTGGAGAATATCGTGGCGATGGGCTTCGATCGTCCCACGGTGGAGCGCGTGGCGCGGATGGTGGAGGCCGCGGAACACAAGCGCAAACAGGCCCCGGTGGGGCTGAAAGTCACCAGCCGCGCGTTCGGTACGGGACGGCGAATGCCCATCGCGGCGCGATTTCATTGAACGGTCAATGTTTGGCAATGTCATTCTGAGCGTCAGCGAAGAATCTTGACACTGGACGAAGACCCTTCGCTTCGCTCAGGGTGACGCCCTCCGCATTCGACCGACGGCTCGTTTGGAACTAATCTACCCCACTCATGACTAGCGGAACTGCACAAATCGGTCGGGTTAGGATCAGCGGCGGAGCGCCGTTGGCGCTGATCGCCGGGCCGTGCGTGATTGAGTCCGAAGCACACACTCTCAAGCTGGCGGAGTCGATCCACGATATCTGCGCCGCGTTGAAGATGCCGTTCGTCTTCAAAGCGAGCTTCGACAAGGCCAACCGTTCGAGCATCCTTAGCTTCCGCGGGCCGGGATTGAAGGAGGGGCTGCGCATTCTCGGCCTGGTGCGTAAGCAAATCGGCGTGCCCGTGCTTTCCGACATTCACGAGCCTACTCAGGCCGCTCCGGCGGGCGAGGCGTTGGACTGCCTGCAAATCCCCGCTTTCTTGTGCCGCCAGACCGATCTTCTCGCGGCGGCGGCCGCCACCGGGCACTGCGTGAACGTCAAGAAGGGCCAATTCCTGTCGCCCGAGGAGATGAGCAACGTGGCCGTGAAGCTCCGCGAGTCCGGGTGCGACAACTTCCTGTTCACCGAACGAGGAACGTTTTTCGGGTACAACCGCCTGGTCAACGACATGACCGCCATCCCGCGGATGCAGCAGTACGCCCCGGTGGTGTTCGACGCCACGCATAGCTGCCAACAACCCGGCGGGGCGGGAAACATGAGCGGCGGGGAGCGTCAATACGTCGGCACCTTGGCGGCGGCGGCCGTCGCCGCCGGAGCGGACGCCGTGTTTATGGAAGTCCACGATGACCCGCCGAATGCGAAAAGCGACCCGGCCACGGTGTACCCGCTGGATGGGCTACGATCTCTGCTCAATAATCTCCTGCGGGTGGCCGACGCGGTAAAACGATAGCTATCCGCTGGAATGTGTCCGAATGGTCGCAGAAGAAAGCCATGAAACGCAGCAAATCATTCGTAGAGATGACGACCAGAGAACTCGCGAAGGCGACAGCGGACCTGGATCGCGAGTTTGTGGCAGATACATTTGGTGAGTTGGACGTAGCGTCGCGCCGTCAATGGGAGCGGATCCGAAAAAAGCCCGGGCGGCCGCGGCGAGGCCGCGGCGCCAAGGCGATTTCGGTCACCGTTGAAAAATCGTTGCTGGTCCGCACCGATCGACTTGCGAAGAAGCTGAAGGTTTCCCGCGCCGCGCTGATCGAGCATGGCTTGCGTGAAGTTCTTCGGCATGCAAGTTAAACAGGTCCGCGGCTAACCATCATAGACTCGTTACGCAGTCGATCTCGAACTTCGCGCCGACCAGGACCAGTTCCTTCACCACCACGGTGGACCGTGCCGGAGGGTCTTTGGGGAAAAAGGTGCGATAAACTTTGTTCATGGTCTCGAAGTCGGCGGCTTCCGTAAGGTAGCAAGAACACTTGAGAACTTTGTCCATGCTCGAACCCCCCGCTTCGACGGAGGCCTTGAGGTTCTCCATCGCCTGTTGGCACTGGCCTTCGAAATCCGCCGAGGCCAGATCCCGCAGGCCGGACTTGGTACCCAAAACGCCGGAAACGTAAACCAACTTGCCGAAGGCCACCGCCCGCGAAAAAAAAGCCGCCGGGCTGCCGCCGACCACGCGGCGTTGAGGCGCCGTTTCCTCCGCTGAAGCCGCGGCCACGACGACGCCCGTCACCGCCAGCGCGGGGACCGCCAAAGACGCCTTGCCCAGAAACTTACGCCGTGATTTGCCGCTCCTGTTCATTCGGTCCTCCGCTCGAAATCGTCTTCCGGAATTCCCCCCGAATCGCGGAGCGTACCACGGACCGGCCGCAACTCCAACCCTCTCTTCCACCTGAGCCCAAGGCTTCAGCCTGCGCCACCGGCCGTGACCGATCACCGGAAAACCTGAAAGAAACGTCCCAGACGCGACCGGCAGCCTCGCCGCCACCCGAGTTCTTAACCGAAGAATTGTTCATCTCGCCGCAAGGTTAACGGCGGTGAACGCGCCCCTGATTATTCCGCGCACGCGCTGGCCGCGACCCTCGCTTCGCAATGGCGATCGCCGGAGTTCGACACCGGCACGTAGCCCGGTGTCTCCACCCGCGCCTCGGCCTCATCAAGCACCGCAACCCCGGGGGCATTGCGCCGGCGTTGTCGCGTGATGAGCACGACCGCCGTAACGATCACCGCGGCCGCGACCATCGTTCGCCGCGTCAGCGGCTCGCCCGCAAACACAAAACCCAACGCCACCGCCACCACCGGGTTCACGAACGCGTACGTCGAAACCTTCGCCGGCGTGCTCACCCGCAGCAACCATACATACGCGCTAAACGCTACCAGCGACCCGAAGACCGTCAAATATCCCAATGAAATCATGGATCGCAGCGAGACATTTCCCAGATCAAGCCGGGCCCCTTCGCCGGCCAGCGTGCCAAAGACAAGCAGCAGCGCGCCGCCGCACAACATTTGCATGGCCGTCACCATCAGCGGCGATTGCGGCAGCGCCGCGTGACGGGAGTAAATCGACCCCATCGCCCATGACAAAGACGCCGCAATCAGCACAAACGCCCCCGCCCGATTCGCCGGGGCCCCGCCCGCAAGGTTCTCCGAACCGATGAGGATGATCACCCCCATCAGGCCCAGCCCGACACCGCCGATCTCCATTACCCCAGGCCGTACCCCCTCACGCCGCAACCAATTCAACAACACCATCCAAATGGGCACCGAAGTGACCAGCAGTGCGGCTAGCCCGGACGGAACCGTCTGCTCCGCCCAACACACGCCTCCATTGCCGATTAAGAGCAGCAGCGCGCCGATGATCGCCGCCGAACGCCAGTGAATCCGCTGCGGACGTACGGTCCCGGTGGCACGGAGTACGGCGTAGAGAATCGCCCCCGCCGACGTGTGCCGCGCCCCGGCCATCAGCAGCGGCGGCAGCGACTCCAACGCATAACGAATCGCCAAATACGTCGAACCCCAGATAATGTAAACCGCAGCGAAGGCGGCGATGACGCCCATTCTTGGCGGCTCTTGTTTCACGCTCACGCTGAGCATGGAACGTCCTCTCCTTTCCCGGCCTCGCTCAGATTGACCACCGTCGTTTCCTTCACCGTGTCCAACACGATCGTCGTTCGCGTCGATCGGACACACTCGATGGCACTCACCCGATCCCGCAGCAGCGACCCCAGCGCCGCCGTATCTCGCGTCCGCACTTTCACCAGGAAGCAATCCTCCCCGGCGATGTGATGCACCTCCTGGACTTCGGGGATGGCCGCGATCTTTGCCGCCGTCTCCGCCTGCCATGAGGCGCTCTCCGTCCGCACCAGCACATACGCCAGCAAGCCCTGCCCAAGCGCCTGCGGATCCAGTTGTGCAGCGTACCCCTTGATGACCCCGCGCTCCTCCAACTTGCGAACCCGCTCCAATACCGCCGAGGGCGCCATCTCCACCTGACGGGCGATTTCCGCGTTCGAAACCCGACCGTTAGCCTGCAGCATCATCAAAATCGTCAGATCTACTCCGTCGATCATTCTGATAACCTCAACATATAACGAATTTATACTACATTGTTTGCCTCATGTCAAGATGATCATGCGTAAATAAGATAATCAACAGACGTAAAGCCTCAATAGAAATTCTTTTGCAAATCAAAGAATCTCGTAAATGAACGGTTTTGGGCGCTTCCGTGGCTTGGGGATGTGCTTCGAGAGGCGATAGAGTCTTCACGAAACGCCAGCCCAAGGGCCTCGGAGAATGTTGCATGAGCCTCGGTTCGGTTCCCAGAACGATCGAGTGGGTCGGCGGACTTGAAGGTCACGTCGTGGTGATCGATCAGACGCGCCTGCCCGCCGAACTCGTGATGCTCGAATGCCGGGACGTGCAAACCATGTGGCACGCCATTCGGCGGCTGAGCGTCCGCGGTGCGCCGGCCATAGGCGTCGCCGCGGCCATGGGCGCGGTCCTCGGCGTCCGCGAATACGACGAACTCGATCGCCAAGGGTTCTTAAAGAAACTCGACGAGGTCTGCGAGTATCTGGCCTCCTCTCGTCCGACCGCGGTCAATCTGCGATGGGCACTCGACCGAATGCGCCGCCGCGCATCGGCCTTGTCCTCGTCGCAGGACTCACGGGTTCCGCAGATGACGCAAACTTTGCTCCAAGAGGCCAAACGCATCCGCGATGAAGACGAAGCCATGTGCCGCGCCATCGGGTGCTTCGGCGAACCGCTGATAAGGCCCGGTTGCGGCGTCCTCACCCATTGCAACGCCGGCGGACTGGCGACGGCCTGCTTCGGCACCGCTCTCGCCCCGCTCTACACCGCGCACGCCCTCGGCCGCCCGTTCCATGTCTTCGTGGGCGAGACCCGCCCCCTTCTTCAGGGATCAAGGCTCACCACCTGGGAGCTGCAACAGGCCCGAATCGCCGTCACTCTCTTGTGCGACGGCATGGTCGGTTCACTGATGAAGTCTGGTCGGGTCGATCTGGTCATCACCGGGGCCGACCGCATCGCCGCAAACGGCGACACCGCAAACAAGATCGGCACCTACGCCATCGCCGTGCTGGCCAAGGCCCACCAAATCCCGTTCTACGTCGCCGCGCCCAGCAGCACCTTTGACCTGGCGACTCCGCGCGGTACTTGCATCCCCGTCGAGGAACGCGACCCCGACGAAATCCGCCGCGGCTTCGGCCCCCTCACCGCCCCGCCCGACGTGGACTGCTATTGCCCCGCTTTCGACGTAACCCCGGCCGCCCTCATCCGCGGCATCATCACCGAACGCGGCATCATCCAACCCGTCACCGCCACGCGCATCGCTTCAAACCTCCGGGCCTAGCCCCGAAGGGGCGCAGGAATGCAGCCACGGGTGAAGTCCGCAAGGACGAAACCCGTGGACGCAGAACGAAAAAAATCACCCGCCCCATCGGGGCGGAGGAAGGTTAGGAAGCAAGGAACCATGCGCTAAACAAAAACGATCCACCTCTGAGATCTGATCTTTCAAATCCCTTCACACCCTTCATCCCTTGAACCCTTGAACACTTGCCCTTTGAACCCTGCACCCCTTCTCGCCCGTAGGGCGCACGGCAGTTGCCGGGGACTTCAGTCCCCGGATACGGCCCTCTCGTTTTCTCTCGCCCGTAGGGCGCACGACCGTTGCCGGGGACTTCAGTCCCCGGTTATGGTCCCCCTTTTTTTCTCGCCCGTAGGGCGCACGACCGTTGCCGGGGACTTCAGTCCCCGGTTATGGTCCCCTTTTTTTTCTCGCCCGGAGGGCGAACGAAAGTCCCGCCCTTGCCGCGCCACGCTCCCAACTTTATGCTCTTTTCACATGAATTCCGTTTGCGTGAGCGCCAATCCGAACCCCAAGCGCCAGCGCGGGGCCATCAGAGCCGCGCCTGGCAGGACGCGGACCCGAAGCGCCCCGAAGGGGCGCAGGAATGTAGCCACGGGTGAAGTCCGCAAGGACGAAACCCGTGGACGCAGAACGAAAAAATCACCCGCCCCATCGGGGCGGAGGAAGGTTAGGAAGCAGGGAACCATGCGCTAAACAAAAACGATCCACCTCTGAGATCTGATCTTTCAAATCCCTTCACACCCTTCATCCCTTAAACCGTTGAACCCTTGCTCCTTGAACCCCGCACCCCTTCTCGCCCGGAGGGCGCACGCTGGTTGCCGGGGACTTCAGTCCCCGGATACGGTCCTCTCTTTTTCTCTCGCCCGGAGGGCGAACGAAACTCCTCCCTTGCCGCGCCCCGAAGGGGCGCAGGAATGTGGCCACGGGTGAAGTCCGCAAGGACGAAACCCGTGGACGCAGAACGAAAGAAATAATCCGCCCCGGAGGCGGCGGAGGAACCCGTGCCGTGGTATAATCCTGGCAGCAATATGCGTCCCGGCGTGCCGGGACGGGGCCAATGCCCGATCCCCGGAAAGCCGGCTCATCTGGAAACTACATGATCACAAACTTAACATGGATACTAACGATCTCCGGCAATATGTTCCCGAGCGTCTGACATGGTTGCGAGCTGTCGTCGGCTCGATCCCCGTGGTAGGCTGTGCTCTCGACCATCTGCTATTTGATAAGGCAGACGCAATAAGGCTAAAAAACCTCGAGGCGGCTATTGCGGCCATATCTGAACAGTTGAGCAAGCTTCATCAAGATACAATTGATAAGGATTGGTTCCAATCAGAAGAGGCTCTAGCGACTTTCAAGCTCTTGTCCGATAAGGTCTCCTATGAACCAGACAAGGCCAAGGTTGATGCTTTGGGAAGAGTTGTGGCTACTTGCGGTACTGTCCAGTATTCAAAGGATCATCGCAAGCTCTCTGTTGTCGAGCATCTCTCCAGGCTATCTTCTACGCAGATCAAACTCCTCTCCGCCATTCATAAGACATCACCAAAGGAAAAGAAGGTTGCCGGTGGTGACCTAGTACAGACAGCAACGGCTATCTGGATCAATGATGTCAAGGCGACGCTAGAAACTGGAGAAGTTTTCTGGGTGGGAACCATGAAGCTTGACGAGGAGCTTGAAGTCCTGGAGTCCTTCAATACGATTCGACGGGTTCAACTTCTCGCCCCATCGGAACTCGGTTTTACCCTCACAACTATCGGGAAGCAAGCCGCGTCGTATGTGCAGAGTGCTGGACTTTGACAGGTCGCTAAAGTCGCGGGGGCGTATGGCTCACGCTCGCGTGGCCGTGCTTACGCTCGCCCGTAGCATTTCTCCTTTGGTAATTCGTAATTGGCAATTGGAAATCGGAAATTCGCAATCTACGGTGCCACACTATGGCACTAAACTCCAATCTCCTCCCTATTTCGACGTTTTGACTTTTTGACTTTTTGACTTTTTGACTTTTCGTCGTCCAATCGCCAATCGCCTCGTCCCTCCATCCCCATTGCGACTTTTTGACGTTTTGATGTTTTGACTTTTTGACTTTTCGTCGCCCATTCGACATTCGCTATTCGCCATTCGACATTCTCGCCGCCGCCGCCCGCGCCTCCGCATCTAATGGATCCCGCGCCGCCGCCCGCTCATACGCTCGCAGCGCTTCCTCCCTCCGTCCGACTCGCTCCAACGCCACCCCCAGGTTGTAATCCACTCCGATCATTCCGGGCGTAATGCCCAGCGCCGCCTCGTATTGCTCGATCGCCCCCGCGAACTCTCCCCGCAGGGCCAGTGCCTGCGCCAAATTGTTGTGTCCCTCCGCCGACTGCGGATGATCCATAAGCGCTCGCCGGAAGTACGACTCCGCCGCCGCAAGCTCTCCCGCTTCCGCCAGCGCCACCCCCACGTTCATCCTCGCCATCGCATTCAGCCTTCGTTCATCCTGCACCGGCCAGTTCACCGCCGCCGCCACCACCGCCGCGACCGCCCCGCGCCGCAACAACGCTCGCACGTCACCCGCCCGCACTCGATTCCATATCTCCTCGCATCCCCTGGCCGCGAACGGAATCAGCAGCAGTGCCAGCGGATACCGATACCTTCCCAACACGTAGAACGCGGCCACCGCCGCCGCCATGCTCAAAATCAACAAGTAATACACCCACAGCCGACGACGCTCCCCCCACGTCCCCACCATCCCCACCGCCGCCAACGGACACAGCACCCCGAAGTGCCATACCCGTCCGACTACGCCCAACACAACCGAAGACTCCCCATAGACGTAGAGACTCTCCGCGTCCGACACTTCATAACGGTTCCAAACCATCGCCATCTTCCGCCCCATCAGCCGCACCCACCCGCCCGGATCAGCCCAAATTTCCTCCAACGCCTTTCCCATCCAGTACCGCGACACTTCCCCCGCGCTCAGTGGTCGTCCAACGGCCTGTTGTGCCAACTTCGTGGCATCCCAGCGCTCGAACTCCGGCGTCTCGTGTCCTTTTACAAAGGGCTGATACCGTCCGTCCGCCCCACGATGGTTCCCGATGTAGAAGTTCGGACCGGCCTGAAACGTCGACACCGACCATTCCCCGCTCACCGCTGCATTCCGAATCCCCACCGGCCCCAGCACCGCCGCCACCCCGAGCACGTAAGCCCCAACCGCCGCCCATTTGCGACGCCTGACCGCGCCACCATCTCGCTGCCGAGGCCCAGCGTGATTCCCGGCACGCCGCAGTTTTGACTTTTTGACGTTTTGACTTTTTGATACTTCCTCCCCCATTCGACAATCGACACTTGTCCTGAGCCTCGAAGGAATCGACAATCGACAATTCGTCCACACCCACACGCCCAAGATCGGCAACCACACCATCGCGTTCTCGCGGGTGATCGAGAGCAACCCCACGATCATGCCGATAATCAAAGGACAGAGCGCATGCAATCCGAACCCGGAGCGCAAGCGACGGGACGTCTTCCCTTCTTGCCTTCCTGCGTCCGCGTCTTTCCCTTTCCTCGTGGCTCCGTGGCTTCGTGGCTCCGTGGCTTCGTCCTTCATTCGCCATTCGACATTCGCCATTCGACATTTGCTCTGCACAGAGGTAACCGCCGCGAACAGCGCGCATACCAACAAGCCCGTCAACGATGCCTTCTGCACGATCCCGTCGAAGAAGATCGCCGGCGCGTACAAGGCCAGCATCATCCCCGCGATCATCCCCGCGACTCGCCCGAACAAACGACCAGTCCCCATGTAAATCAAGCCGCACGCCGCCGCTCCCCAAACCGCCTGCACCACGCGGATCGTCCCCACTCCCCCTCCGAAAATCTTGAAGCAGACTGCCAGCACGTACGCATACAACGGCGCTTGGTAGAACGGTTCCGTTCCCCCCCACGCCCCGCCCGCGATCTCTTCCGCCCAGCGATAGTACCCCGCCGCGTCTCCCATCAAGTGCCACAACGTTGGCACTCCGCGCGTCTCCATGGCGCCGACCGCGCGCGCCGACAAGGCCACGGCCACGACGGCGCACGCCCTCCCAAGCCCCGCCCCTCCAACCGTCGTGGCGTCGCCCCCTGGTTCGTTCAAGCCCTGTTGTCCCAGCATCCCGGCCACCGTACCATCCGCCTTCCCTACTCTCCAGGTTGCAATCGCGCCGCCGCTCTTCGCCCCCAAGCGCCGGCTCCGCCACGGAGGGGCCAAGTCTATGCACCAACTGGAGCTATCCCCTGAATCCCCAGCCGGCCAAGGCGAAGATCGCCCTAGTATGACCCCCTCCGTAAGCTGACATACCGCGCCACTGCGAAAAATCCAGCACCACGGACTCTCTAACAAACGATGTTCCACGTGGAACATCGTTTGTTAGATCGATTACAAGCGCACCAGACCTCCAACAACGCATGTTCCACGTGGAACATCATTTCCCACACATCACCGTTTTTCGCTCCAAATACAATCCGTAGAGAATCGAAAACGCGGGTTTCCATCGAACAATGCTTGACAAACCTAGTCCGGACGCACACTCTCACTCGTCCATGCATGCCCGGATTGATGGGTGCAAAGCAGGTGTTCCTGATGGATTTGTTATGAATAAAGGGAGAAATCCATGTCAAAGATGACCAGACGACTTGGCCGCGGACTTGATTCGCTAGTCTCTAACTTCCGAACTGAACCCGAGTCGCACGCGCCTACTCCTTCCTCTGAGAGTACCTTACGGGTCGAGAATCATCTCCAATCAATTGGCCAGGAAGGCCGTATTTCAGAAGTCCCGGCCGCGCCTCAGAACGTCAACGCAGTGCTGTTGGAGACGGCGAAGCTAGCACCGAATCCGTTCCAGCCGCGTGATATAATCACAAGCGATGACATAGCATCGATTGCAAGTTCGATTCGGCGGCACGGGCTGTTGCAGCCTATCAGCGTTCGGCCAATAGGGCCTGGGAAGTATCAGATCATCGCCGGGGAGCGTCGCTGGCGGGCGGCCAGTTCGATCGGGATGACTCACGTTCCGGCGATCATTCGCCAGGCGAGCGACGAGGAGATGCTGGAGCTGGCGCTGATCGAGAACCTGGAACGAGAGGACCTTAATGCAATCGATCGAGCGCGGGCGTATGAACAGTTTTGCAGGCACTTCGGGCTTCGAGCGGAGGAGGTGGCCGATCGGCTGGGTGAGGACCGAAGCACGGTGCAGAACTACCTGCGATTGCTGGACCTGGCCGAGCCGATCCGGGCCCTGGTGGCCTCGGGGAAGCTCACGATGGGCCATGCTAGGTGTTTGTTAGGGGAGGAGAACGAGGTGCATCGTGGTCGGCTGGCGGAAGTAATTGTGGCCAAGGAGCTGTCGGTACGGGAGGCGGAAGAAATCGTACGGCAGGGGAGGGCGTATCTGGCGGCAGGTGCCACGCACCTGGCACTGGCGGGCCAGCCGGCGGCGGCGCCCGGGGCACTGCTCAAGAGCAGTGGCACGCAGCGGGGGCGGCTGCGGTCGGCGCATCTGCAAGACCTCGAGCAGCGCTTCGAGCGGGCGGTGAAGACGAAAGTGAGCATCCACGAAGGGCGGAAAAGGGGAAGCGGGAGGATTACCATCGAGTACTATACGCTGGATGATTTTGATCGAATCGCGACGAAGCTAGGAGTGAACATAGACTGATTGGCAATTACAAGTTACGAGTTACAAGTTACGAATTACGAAGGGGGGAAAGAATAAAACGTCAAAACGCCGAAATGTCGAAACATCAAAACATCGAAATGGGAAAGGGGAGGGAAGTGGAGTGCCATGGTGTGGCACACAAGATTGGCGATTGGAACTAGGCACAAGGCACGAAGGGGCGGGGGAGTTACGAGTTACGAATACCGAAACATTGTGGATTGAGCGGCCAACAAAGAAGCCGCCCCGCTTTTTCGCGTTGCGGCTGGTCGCTCCGTAGAGCGTTGCCTGCGAATCTTTCGTCTTGTTGCGAAAAGACTCACAGGCCGGGGTCAGTTACACTGGTTGGCATTCTGACCTTCCCAGCATAAGCTGTCAAGTCTAATCCGGCGCTGTTTTTGGAGGATTTGGCATGTCGGACATTACGTTGGGACTTGATCTTGGGTCCAACTCTATTGGGTGGGCGTTGGTCGACGAGACGGGTAATAGACTCGTGGCCACCGGGGTCCGCGTTTTTCCCGAGGGGGTCGATCGTGACCAACAAGGAGGCGAGAAATCGAAGAACGAAGAACGGCGGATCGCCCGGGGCATGCGTCGCCAGATCGCCCGCCGCGCACGACGAAAGCGCCAGCTTCGCCTTTGTCTACAAGGAGCCGGACTGCTACCGCCTGACGTAACCGCTCACGCCGCGCTCGAGGCGCTCGATCCATATGAACTCCGTCGCCGAGCGCTGGAGGAGCGCTTGGAACCGTTCGAGATCGGGCGCGTCCTGATTCATCTCAACCAGCGACGCGGATTCCTGTCCAATCGAAAGACGGATCGCGCAAGGAAAAATGATAACAAGGGGATGCTTGCTGAGATCAGCGCGCTCGCCGCCGAAATCGAAACCAGCGGGCGCCGATCTCTCGGCGACCACTTCGCAAGTTTGCGGGCGGTTGATCCCTTAGTCCGGGTGCGCGGAAAACATACACGTCGGGTCATGTACGAGTGCGAGTTCAAGGCGATCTGGGACGCTCAAGTAAAACATCACTCCGCCCTCCTCGCGGAAGAGCTGCGCGAAATGATCCATCGAATCGTTTTTTTCCAACGGGACATGTATTGGCCGAAATCAGTCGTTGGGGTCTGCGAACTTGAGCCGAAAAAGAAACGCTGTCCTCGTGCTGACCGCGTCGCGCAACGGTTCCGGCTCCTCCAGGAAGTGAACAACCTACGTCTGCTCGACTGCACCACGGGCGAAGAGCGGTCGCTCACACCGGACGAACGATCCAAACTGATCGAGGTTCTGGAACGTAAGAAGGAACTGTCCTTCGATGACATCCGCAAACGATTGAATCTTTACGAGCACGTCCGGTTCAACTTCGAGCGTGCGGAGCGCAAGAAGCTGGATGGAATGCCGACCGATGTTCTCCTCGCCCATAAGGATCGCTTCGGGAAACGATGGTACGAACTGCCGGATGAACATCGAAACGCAATTGTGCGTGTCCTCCTAAGCGACGATGAGACGGTGATTCGAGAAAAAGCCGTAAACGAGTGGTCACTCGCGCCGGAACAGGCCGACCGCGTACTCGACACCGACTTGGGGGAAGGCTACGCTAGTTACAGCCGAGAGGCGATTGAGAAGTTGCTGCCGCATTTGGAGCGCGGATTACCCTTAATGACCCGCGACGACACTTCTTGCGCGCTTCGCGAGGCCGGTTATCTTCGACCCGACCAATGTACGGTTAACCAAAGGAACACTCTCCCTCTCAAGCTTCCCGACGTGACCAACCCACTCGTTCGACAAGCGCTGCACGAGGTTCGCAGGGTCGTTAACGCCATCATCCACGAGTATGGAATTCCCGCGCGCATTCACATCGAAATGGCCCGCGAGGTGAAGGGGACCGCGGACCAACGAGCACAAATGACCAAGGATAATCGGCAACGTGCCGCGGAACGCGACCGCGCGGCGGAGGAGATCCGTAAACTCGGCGTCGGGGTAACGAGAGATGCCATCGACCGCTACTTGTTGTGGACAGAACAGAAGGAAATGTGCATCTACTCCGGTCGGCCTATCAGCCTCGCACAACTGCTCGGCGGCGAGGTCGATGTGGACCACATCCTGCCGCGTCACCGAAGCCTGGATAACTCGTTCATGAACCGCGTGGTCTGCTTTCGCGACGAAAACCGCGACAAGGGCGACCGTACGCCCTACGAATGGCTGGCCGCCTCGAATCCGAGCAAGTTCGAGGCCGTCCTCCAACGCGCGCGACACCTTCCCTATGCGAAGCTGCGCAAGTTCCGGCTGCAAGACATCGCTCTGGACGAGTTCGTCGCGCGTCAACTGAACGACACAGCGTACATCACCAGCAAAGTTCTGGAGTACGTCCGATGCCTCGGCGCCGACGTGGTATGCACCAAGGGTCAGCTCACGTCCGACCTGCGCCGCAATTGGGGACTCAATACGGTGTTGCGGCACGACAACCTCGATATCAAGAATCGAGACGACCACCGCCACCACGCGGTCGACGCCATCGTGATCGCCTTGATGAACCGATCGCGCTTGCACCACTTGTCGAACCTCTACAAACCGCAGGGTGCGCGCTCGGACGCGCTCGATCCGCCCTGGGTTACGTTTCGGGATGATGTGGAGCGTGCCGTCAACGGCATCAACGTATCGCATCGGGCGCGGCGGAAGGTGCGCGGAGCGCTGCACGAAGAAACGATCTACGGCTCGACGCACAAACCGGGCAGCGCCGAAACTCCCGACCGCCCGCGCTCCTGGGCGAAAAACTGGATCGAGGACGCTCAACGATTCGTCTATCGAAAGCCGCTCGAATCGTTGACCCTGGCGATGATCGACGACATTCGCGACGAAGCGATCCGTAACATCGTCATCGACCGCCTGAAACAATTCGGGTTGAACCCCGGCGACAAGAAGAAGATTCCCGCCGAGGTCTGGAAGGACCCGCTGCGAATGCCTAGCGGTGTAGCCATCAAGAAAGTCAGACTGTTGAAAAAAGATCGGACGATCCAACCGATTCGAGAGGGTGCAGCATTCGTCAAGACGGGGAGCACACATCACCTTTGCCTATTCGAGTTTCAAAACAAACGAGGGAACAGCGAGCACGATGCGGTCTTTGTCAGTATGTTGGAAGCCGCTAAGCGTCTACGAGGCCGGGAACCCCTTTACCAACGTACCCACCCAACGCGCTTAGCGGCAACATTCCTGATGACGCTGGCACCGGGGGACAGCGTGCTTGCCTGCTTCGAGGACAGGGAACGTCTCATGATCTTGCGCACCGCAGTTTCGACGGAAAAGAAGTTTTCGTTCGTAGACCACACAGACTCACGACTTGATAAGGAGATCAAGAAGTATCGCGCCAGTGACAACACGTTCCGAGGGCGGCGCGTAACGGTGGACGTGCTCGGTCGTATCCACAACGCGAATGATTAAGCGCACGATCGAGATCTCGTCCGGGCCGACGTACCTTTCGATCAAGGACGACCAGCTTGTCGTCATGCGCGAGCGCGAGGTCGTTGGCACGATCCCGTGCGAGGACGTGGGGCTAGTGATCGTCGATCACCCGGCGGTCACGTACACGCACGGGGTGCTCACCACGCTGATGGAGCATGGGGCGATCCTGATCGCGTGCGGGCGCGATCATCACCCCGTCGGCTACGTCTGGCCGGTGCAGGCCAACACGCTGCACACCGAGCGCCTGCGCCTTCAAGTGGAGTCGTCACGCCCGGTCGGGAAACGCATCTGGCAACAGATCGTGCGGGCGAAGATCGTCGCTCAGGCGCACAACGTCCATGCGGACCGCTCGACTTACATGAAGTTGATGAACCTCGCGGAGGACGTGCGCTCCGGCGATCCCGGCAACGTGGAGGCTCACGCGGCGAAGGTGTATTGGAAGGCGCTGTTTGCGGACGGGAAGTTTCACCGAGATTCCGATGGTCCGCCGCCCAATAATCTGCTGAATTACGGGTACATGGCCATCCGTGCCGCAGTGGCGCGGGCGATCTGCGGGGCGGGATTGCACCCCTCCATCGGGTTTCATCACCGCAACCGCTACAACCCCTTCTGCCTGGCCGATGATCTGGTGGAGCCGTTACGCCCATTCGTGGACGCCCGCGTCAGAGCGCTCGTATCTCGCGGCCAAATGGAAATCGACAAGGAGGCGAAAACGGAGTTGCTCGGTGTTCTGACCGAGACCGTCACCATGGGCGGGGAGTCCGGGCCGCTGCTGGTCGCTCTGTCGAAGATGACGGCCTCACTGGTTCGGGTGATGGAAGGAGGTGAGAAGAGGCTGGAGATTCCCTCGGCGTGTACCTGAGCGGGTATCGCTGTATGTGGGTCGTGACCATGTTCGATCTGCCGGTGGATACCAAGGCGGCCCGCCGGGCCTACACCCAGTTCCGCAAGAAACTCTTGCAGGATGGGTTCAACCGTCTACAATACTCGGTGTATGCTCGCCACTGCGCCAGCGAAGAAAACGCCGACGTACACGCCCAGCGCGTGGAGCGATCCCTGCCCGACGACGGCGAGGTGCGAGTTCTCACCATCACGGACAAGCAATTTGAACGAATGCGGATTTATTGGGGAAAACGGCGGAAACCGTCGCAACCGCCGCCCTTGCAGCTCGAACTTTTCTGACCTCCTTTCACCGCAAGTCGTTGCGGCGGCTCAGGTTATGGGCGAGGGAGTGTAACCAACCCCGACCTGGGAGCAATCCGCAACCAACTGTGGAACCCGTACTCGGGCGCTGAAGTGTAACCAACCCCGACCTGGGAGCAATCCGCAACACACGTCCACCATTTCCGATGCGCGATCCTAGTGTAACCAACCCCGACCTGGGAGCAATCCGCAACATCGCGTGCGTCGAACAAGGGAGCTGCAGCAGTGTAACCAACCCCGACCTGGGAGCAATCCGCAACCACCGTAGGCGAGCACCACTAAGGCGTTCAAGTGTAACCAACCCCGACCTGGGAGCAATCCGCAACAGGAATGTTGTCGGGCCTGTTCGGCGTACTAGTGTAACCAACCCCGACCTGGGAGCAATCCGCAACATTGGGCGTCGATGAGTTGGTTGCGGTGGAAGTGTAACCAACCCCGACCTGGGAGCAATCCGCAACACGGGCGGCCGCAGGCCGCCACCGGATGCAGTGTAACCAACCCCGACCTGGGAGCAATCCGCAACCTGGCGAGGCTGTAGGCTGTAGGCTGTAGGCTGTAGGAGTGTAACCGACCCCGGCCTGGGAGCAATCCGCAACCTGGCGAGGCTGTAGGCTGTAGGCTGTAGGCTGTAGGCTGTAGGCTGTAGGAGTGTAACCGACCCCGGGCTGGGAGGAAGAGGGGGAGTATTAGGGTTGGTCTGTTCCGGGGGTGTCGCTGCGCTGACCCCCGGTTATTTTCGTGGACCTTTTCAGGGTCCAAGCGGACCATCAATCTAGAAAACTAGAGATTGGAAACTAAACGGCCCTCACCCCGGCCCTCTCCCTGGCGGAGAGGGGGAGTTTTGGGGGAGGGCGCGCTCCAGGGAGTGAACTCCCTGGCAACGATCGTGCGCCCTGCGGGCGGGAGAGGGTCGGAGGGTTCAAGAGATTAAAAGTCCAAGAGTTGTAGGGTTCAAGAGTTCAAGGTTGAAGAGTGTGTAAGGAACGGGGGAACGAATTCGTAGAAAGCCTGAGTCGCGTAAAGTACGCTTCAGCGTACCGGAGGACAGCCTCTTCATGACATTAGGGACGGCTGAGCCTTGGTATGCTCTGTTGCAGTCGTCCCTCCGGGACGAGGCCTCGAATTAACGCTCCATTTCCCACCGATGAATCGGTGGGCTAGTCTCGCCACGTCCCTCTGGGACGCTCAACACGTACGAAGTCCCGGGCTAAGTTCTTAGCAGCCCGTTGAGAATCTCATTGGTAATCGTGAGGAAAGTAGCGTCACCGCTTTTGGGTGACGGGGAATCCAGTTTTCGTCGCCCACAAGGGGCGACGTTACAATTCTTCAACGGGCGGTTAGGCCCCAGGAATGGAGCTGAGCGGGCCCCAGGAACGGAGCTGAGCGGGTCCCGGTGAATGGAAGTTCCTGGGAACGATGGCGCGCCCGCCCGGCGGGGAGGGGCTACCGGATGCGAAGTAGGAAATTTGAGGCGTCATACCCTCCCGTCATCGGCGGTCCCTTCCCTGGGAAAGAGGGGGGATTGGGGGCACACGGTCAAGCGGACAGGGTTTGCTGTTCACGCTATACTGGCGGGCATCGGCCGAGGCGGAGGCGTGTGCCCGGATCGACGAGAGATAAGGAATGATTCAATCCAACCCGTCGCCGACGGAGAGTCTGCATTCCGGCTCGAGGTCGGGATTATTCTCGGCCGTGGTAGGGCCGTTCAGCAATGTCTGGTTCGGGGTGTTCTGGGCCGTGCTGTTGTTTGTGTATTGCTCGATCGGCAGCGCCCTCCCGGCGGTTCGGCAGCTTCCGGGGTTGGAGATGACGGAGTTCGAATGGTTCCATTGGTGGCCCTTCAACGTCCTGATTGTACTGTTTTGCACGACGCTGATCGTAGTGACCTTACGGCGAATTCCCCTGCGACTGGTGAACGCCGGGGTGTGGACGATTCACACCGGGATCATCACCCTGTGCATGGGCAGCTTTTACTATTTCGGGACCAAAGTGGAGGGTGACGCCCCGGTCTTCCGCCGGCGGTTGAAGATCGAGATGGCGGGGCTTGCGAACCCCAAGACGATGCTGGCCGTGGCGGGCAACCGGACCAGCGTCGCGGCGGGTTCGGAGGTGTGGCGGCTGGAGGTCCAGGACACGAACACCGAATGGCCGATCCTCTCTGACGAGCATAAAGGCGAAAAGGCGTACGCGGTTAACGTGATGGTCAGTCCGCCGAAGGGAGAACCGTTCATTCGCCAATTGCTCGCCGGCTATCCGCAGTACACCGAGGACGTCATCCCCGGCAAGGGACGGGCGGTGAAAGCTGTGGGGCGGAAGCTGATTGACGAGACCCTGCAACTTTCGTTGGAATACGAGCCGCAGGAGTATTTCCACGTGATGGACACGTGGGCGCTGTTCGTTCGCCGAGTGGGAGAGGGGGAGTGGTCAGAGCGTCGCATCGAGGGGTTGCCTCGGTACAACGACCGCATCGGCTCGCGTGACCAGGTATTCAGCGATCCGCATGATCCGCTGCGGCTTCGATCGATCGACTTGCCGGTGGCCCCGCCCCACGACGGGGATGCGCTGGGTGCGGCGGCGGTGCGGATTTCGGGCTATCTTCGCTACGCGCACATGGAACATCGATGGCGCGAGGGCGACAAGCTGCTGAACCCGGTGTTGCAAGTCAGCGTCATGTCGGAGAACTCGCGGGCGCAGACTTACGAGATGGCGGCATTCGATCCGGCGCACAGTCAGGCCGCAGAAGGCAACATGCGCTTTGTGTGGTTGAGCGACTCCTCCCAGTTGGAGACCTTGCCGACGGATTCACGGGCCATGCTGCACATCGCCGTGGCCCAAGCCAACGTGACTTTGGACGTACCGATTACGCCGCCAACGCTAGAGGGGTCGCCGACGCCGATCGAAGGGACGGAGTTTTCGTACCGCGTCTTGGATCTTCATGACCACCTGATGCTTCCTGGGCGGGAGAGGCCGGTGTCGATTGCCGTGGTGGAAGTGCAGACGCCGCAGGGCAGTTTCCGACGTTGGGTGGCCGATCAGCCGGAGCATACGCGCGATCTGCACGACGAGGGAGGCGATCCGCACGCCACCGACGCCCGGGAAGCGGACACGCGAATTCAGATGACGTATGAGCCGGGATCGCCGCCGTTGATTTTCGCCGCTTACCCCCTCGTCCCCCCCCTTGGCAAGGGGGGGAGGCAGGGGGGATTGCACTTTGTTTTTAACGGCCCCCAGGGTCGCATGATCGAGCGGGGGGTGAAAGCGGGGGAGGCGATCGAGATCATCCCGGGGGTGAGCGTGCGGGTGGACAGCTTTCTGACGCACGCCGTCGCGGAGGAGAAGCCGTATGTCGTCCCCCCGGCCTCGCGGCAGAGGAACGCGGAGGAATCGTTCTCCATGATCCGTCTTGAGGTCGAGTCCGGCCACGGCGTACAGAGCAAGTGGGTGCCGTTCAACCAGTATGTATTCCCCGACGCGCAATATGCCTACGGCGGGCGCTTCGCGTATACGCCGGAGAGCTTTCGATTGGCGGACGGAAGCGTGGTCGAGGTGGTTTTTTCGCGTCAGCGTCTGAGGCTTCCCAACCCCATTGCGATGGAGGACTTCGAGCTGGACACGCATATCGGCGGCTACACGGGGAGCGTGTCGACGATCATGAATTACGTGAGCCGGCTGCGGTTTCTGGACAAGGGGAAGTGGAGCGAGCCGCAGGCGATCGCGGTCAATCATCCGACCGAATACGGCGGATACTGGTATTTTCAGTCGATGTGGGACAAACCACACCAGAACGATCCTTCGGGGGGGATGAACTACACGGGGCTGGGGATCGGCAACCGACACGGAGTGTACGTGCAGCTTGCGGGGTGCTGCATCGCGGTGGCGGGGATGATCTTCGCGTTTTATGTGAAACCGGTCATCAAGCGCCGCCGACAGGAGCGGTCGCGGGCTAAAATATCGCAGGGCAGCGGTGAGGAGCCTCAGGATGCGTTAGCGACGCGCTTACCTACGGCGGCTCAAATGTAATCCATATTCCACTTGACTTTTGTTCGTAATTTTACGAACATTAAGGGAAGCACTGGTTCCGCCGGTTGAAGTTGTTTTCTGGCGTGATGTGGATGGAACGGTCCCGCTTCTCGAATGGATCGAGGAGTTGCCTCCCAAGGCACAGGATAAGTGCGTCGCCGCCTTGAAACGGCTCGGCGCCCTGGGGCACGAGCTACGTCGACCGATCGTCGACTACTTGCGGGACGACATCTACGAGCTTCGTGTCGGGCTGCGAAGGAACAACTACAGGATGCTGTACTTCTTTCATGGACGAACAGCCGCAGTGGTCTCCCACGGGCTGGAAAAGGAAAGGATCGTACCGCCCAAGGAGATTGACAAGGCGATCCGGCGGAAACGGGCGTTTGAAGTCGATCCGCCGTTCCATACTTTCATACCAGAGGGAATGCCATGAAGAAACGAACGACAACGAAACGCTTCGCCAAGTCTCCAGCCATCCAGTATTTGTACGACCGCTATATCGGCGATGACCGGGAGCGAGTCGCGTCCGTTGAGGAGGCGTCGGCGAACCTCGACATCGCCCAGAAGATTTACGACTTACGGACCAAGGCGGGGCTTTCCCAGCGCGCACTCGCCAAGCTTGTCGGCACGACTGCATCGGTCATCTGCAAGCTCGAGGACGCCGATTACGAAGGTCACTCGCTTTCCATGCTGCACCGAATCGCAGCCGCACTCGACAAACGCGTCGATATTCGCTTCGTCCCAATCAGGCGGAAGGCCCGCTCGGCGTAGAGCATCCGAGGAAGAGTCGGCCTGGTGTGCCAGGTTGCAGGTTGCCTTCCAAACCCTCCGAGGGCTATACTTGGGGCTGCCCGATTGTAGAATGAAGATATGACTTCTCGTTTTCGAGTTCGAGCCATCGACGTGATGGTGTTTGCGGGATTGGTCGCGTACGGCGGGTACCGTACGGCCAATCGTGCGCCCCGGAGCGGCGAAGGGCCGTCGGCGTTCACCCAGGAAGTGCAGCTCGACCCGCTGTACAAGACCGCGGTCCAGGCGGACGGGCGGCTGCGCTCGTTTGAATCGCACGCCAAGACGTATATGGGGATGGTCAGCGGCTCGCGGTCGATTCGCGGCCAATCCAACGGCTTCACCTATCTCGACTTGATGTTCCGGCCGGAGAGCTACGCCGACACCGATTTGATCTTCGTCAAGAACAAGGAGGTCCGCGTTCAGATTTTGGACGCCTTGAAGGGACGCGCCGACATCGACCCGGTGCGTCGCGACGGGATTTTCAAGAGCGGGCTTTTTCCGCGAACGCTCATCGCGCAGCCGGAAGTTGGGGCGCTCATGCAAAAGCTAGGTCAGGATTTGATCCGCACATCCAAGGCGGTCGACGCGATCAATCAAGCTTTGGGCGTTTCCGACGCGCGGTTTCTTCTCGAAAATTTGCGGTTGATTCCTCCGCCCGGCGGGGAGCTGCATGTGCCGTGGCGACCGATGTCCGACGTCGTCGGCACGCGGAGCGCTCCCCAGGACAAGGTTCACGCGGGGATGGCGATTGCGGCGGCGGGGGTGCCCGGTCTGGAGAGCGAATTGCAGAAAAAGCTCTACACGGCATGGTCTGCGTTGCAGACGGCGTGGGGTGCGCAAGAGGCACCGGCGGTGAACGCCCAAATCGCGGCGCTCGCGGAACTTCTGCCGAACGTCGCGGCGCAGCTTTACCCCACGGAGAGCCGACTGGGGATGGAGAGTTGGTATTTCCGCTATCAGAGCATGACTTGGGTGTGGTTGATTTATCTGGCGAGCGTCATTCCTCTGCTGATGTCCATCATCTACAAATGGGACCGCGCGCGGACCATCGGGATGGTGTTGTTCGTGATCGCCTTTTCGGCGCACACGGCGTCGGTGGCGATCCGCTGGTACATTTCCGGTCGCTGGCCGAACTCGAACATGTTCGAGGCGGTCACCACTTCGGCGTGGTTCGGGGGCGTTGCGGCCATGATCCTCGAACGCCTGACGCGGCGGACCCCGTTCCGAAACGTCTTTGCATTGGGATCGGCGGTGATGTCGATGGCGGCGTTGATGGCCGCGTATTATCTGCCCGCGCAGCTCGATTCGGCGATCAACAACAAGATGGCCGCCCTCAACGACGTTTGGCTCTACATCCACACCAACGTCATTATCTGGAGCTACGCGGTGATCGGGCTGGCGTGCGTGCCGGCGTTGCTGTTGTTACGCCATCGCTGGTGCCTGGCGTGGGACGTAGGGGCGATCCCCAAATTGCGTTTGCTGATTCTTCCCATCGCCATCGGGATTCTCAACTACACGGCGTACCTGTTGCTCATGCACCTGATCGACCCCACGGGATTTGGGCTAGGCGGCAGGGCGCTCGTGGGCGTGACGGGCGCGTTCTGGGGTTCGCTGATGATTATGCTGTTGGAGGCGTTTGGCGCCCGGTCGCGGGGGCATTCGGGCGGAACGGTTGAGCGATCCGCAACGGGCGGGGCATCGTCGTTGATCCTGGGGGGGTCGTCGGGCGGGTCCTTCCTGCGGCGGGAAAAGCCCACGGCCGGGCAGGTGTTCGACGGGGCGACGATGGTTTTGGTGGAATTGTCCTTTATTATGCTGTGGACAGGGCTGGTCATGGGCGCTATTTGGGCGGACCATTCGTGGGGCCGGCCTTGGGGTTGGGACCCTAAAGAAGTTTTCGCCCTCAATACGTTCATCATCTTCCTGGTTCTGATTCATGTTCGCCTCAAGGTGCGGGACAAGGCCTTTTGGACGGCGATCCTGGCCGTGGTGGGCTTCGAGGTAATGATGTTCAACTGGATCGTGGTCAATTTCGTCATCAGCGGTCTGCACAGTTACGCCTAGCGTCCCGCGTGCCCATGCCGCATCCACGTCTGATCCTCGCGTCGGCGAGCCCACGGCGGGCCGAGTTGTTGCGCGAACACGGTTACGACTTTACGGTCATCGAATCGCCGCTGGGGGAGCCCGTGGAGTTTCCCGACGACATGTCGCCCGTCGAGCGAGCGCAATCGTCCAGCTATTTCAAGGCCAAGAGCGTAGCCGAGGTTGTGGGCGAGGGGTGGGTCTTGGGCGCTGATACGATCGCGGCACTCGCAGGTCGGGTGTTTGGGAAACCCGCCGATCGGGACGACGCACGAATGATCCTAAAGTCGCTTTCGGGCACCACGCACCAGGTCATCACCGGTTTGACCTTGTTGGACGCATCCAGCGGGGCGAGGCTCATCCGCCAGGACTCGACGGACGTGATCATGCGGCGACTTGGCGAGTTGGAAATCGAAGAATATCTCGACAGCGGGGCGTGGGAGGGCAAGGCCGGGGCGTACGGCATTCAGGACAAGGGCGATGCGTTCGTCGAACGAATAGAGGGCAGTTTCACGAATGTCGTCGGATTGCCCATGGAATTGCTGGCAAGAATGTTGATCGATTTTTCTCGGATGGTGTGAACCGTTTGCAACATCTCGGTAATCGACTATGATCAACCCGGCGATGGAGTCCGCCCTTAACCGACCCTCATCGGGTTTGATGACTCCTACTGCACGGCCATGCGATGCGCCGATCAATGGTAGGAGTCTTTCATGTCGAAACTCGTTTTGATTTTTTTGGGGTCCGGGCTCGGAGGCGTCTGTCGGTACGTCCTAAGCGGTTGGGCTCAGCGATTGGGCAACGGGGCCTTCCCCTTGGGTACGCTGACGGTCAACGTGGTGGGTTGCTTGGTCATTGGTTTTATCAGCGCGGCGTTCATGGGGCGCTGGTTGGTCCAAGAGGAGCACCGGATCGCCATCGTCGTGGGGGTCATCGGAGGATTTACGACGTTTTCGGCGTTTGGGATGGAGACCTTTGCGCTGTTGAATGACGGCCAGTATCTCCGCGCCGCGGCGAACGTGGCATTAAGCGTGGTGCTGGGGTTGACCGCCGTTTGGATCGGCTATCGACTGGCGGAGAATTGGTTGGGAGCGTGAAGGGATGAAGATTCCAAACGACGGGTACCTGCTGCGTATCTTCATCGGCGAAAGCGACAAGTGGCACGGCAAACCGCTCTACGAGGCGATCGTGCTGAAGGCCCGCGAGCTGCATATGGCCGGTGCAACGGTCCTGCGTGGACCGATGGGCTTCGGGGCGCACAGCCGCCTGCATACCGCGAAAATCATGCGCCTTTCCGAAGACCTCCCGATGGTCATTGAGATCGTCGACGCCAAGGAAAAAATAGACGAATTGATGCCGCACATCGACCAGATGGTGCAAGAGGGATTGGTTACGCTTGAACGGGTCCAAGTCATCAAGTATCGAGCGGATGGGCCGGGGGCGTGACGGGCTTTCCGTTTTCGCATGAGGACGCGCTATAGGAGCAAGTTTCCGTGGTTCATCCGGACTTGACGGCCACCGTCGGCGGAACGCCGATGGTCGAGCTTGCCCGGCTGGCCAAAGGCCTGCCCGGTCGGGTCATGGCCAAACTGGAAATGCGAAATCCTTGTGGAAGCGTGAAGGATCGGCTGGGTGTGGCGCTGATTGAGGACGCCGAGCGCCGCGGCGTTTTGAGTCCGGGAATCACCATCGTCGAGGCCACGGGAGGGAACACCGGCATCGGCCTTGCGTTCGCCGCCGCCATCCGCGGTTACCGGCTCGTCCTTACCATGCCGGAAGCGATGTCCAAGGAAAGGGTGGCGCTGCTTCGGTTCCTTGGCGCGGAAGTCGTGCTCACTCCCGGAATCCTCATGGGCGACGCCGTCGCTCGTGCCACGCAACTCGTCAAGGAGACCCCCGGTTCCATTACGCTTGAGCAGTTCAGGAACCCGGCAAATCCGGAGGTACACAGGCGCACCACGGCGGTGGAAATCTGGACCGATACGCGCGGGGGTGTGGACGTTTTCGTGTCTGCCGTCGGCACCGGCGGAACCATCACCGGGGTCGGCGAAGCGCTCAAAGAGCGCAAGCCGTCCGTTCGCGTGGTCGCGGTGGAGCCGGCGGGGGCGGCGGTACTCTCGGGTCGGCCCGCCGGGAACCATCAAATGCCGGGAATCGGAGTCGGCTTCATCCCCGAAGTATTGAACCGGTCAATCCTCGACGAAATCATCGTGGTCACCGACGAGGAGGCCTTTGCTTGCACTCGGCTCCTTGGGCGGCGGGAAGGGATCGTGGCGGGCGTTTCGTCGGGTGCGGCAGTTCATGCGGCGCTGGCCATCGCCTCTCGAAAAGACGCTGCTGGAAAAACAATCGTGGTGCTCTTACCCGACACCGGCGAGCGCTACGTGACCACCGCACTGTTCGCGCAACAAGACGAGGGAAGAACGTCGCTGCCAAACGACTGACGGCGAGCCTTCAGCCTCGAAAGACCCAGGGCATCATCCCAGCGTTGAAACGCTGGGCTACTTTCGCGCGTCCCTCCGGGACGCAGGTTGCTATGCCGACTAGACTTGCGCCCGTCCGGACATGCACGCGGTGCGGGTCGCGCCGCGTGGGGCGCGTCATGACGGACCTCCGCTTGCGCGACGGTACCATTGTGGCGGTGGAGGTTGACGTCTGCTCATCTTGCGGCGAACGATATCTGGACGCGGAGGCGATCGACTTGATTCGGCTTGCTCGCTCGCGGAAGCGCGTCAGGAGGTGACGGCGGAGTTGCGGCCATCACCCCTCACCCGACCTCTCCCCTCAAGAGGAGAGGAGTCTTGAGACGGAGCCAAGTCCTTTAGTTTTAGCCTCGAAAGACCCAGCGCATCATTTCACCGAGCTTAGCGCCTTTGCCCTGCATGAGGATGCCGACGCGGAAGATGCGTCCGGCAGCGAAGACGCAGGCGATGGTGGTGAGAAGAACCAATAGGATTCCCAGCGCCGGTTGCCATGCCGGGATTCCGGGCGGAGCGGCCTGGCGGATGGTCATGAGCATGGGCGTGGCCGGGGGGATCAAGGACATGGCCAGGGCGAAGGACGAGGTCGGCTCCTTGACGATGTTGATCCAGAGAAACATGGGCGATACGGCGAGAACCATGATCGGGGTGATGAGGCTTTGGGCCTCCTTCATATCGCTCACCGCGGCCCCGGCGGCGATGAACAGCGAACCATACATGATTACGGCGAGGGCCTGGAACACTACGAACCACCAGATGACGTGGGCCGGGAAAAACGATCCAAACCCCGCCTGATGAATGGCATAGAAAGCTCCGACGAGATATACCGTAACGATGGTCAGCGACACGCCGACCATGCCCAACAGTTTGCCCATCATCAATTGGAAAGGCGGCACCGATCCGAGCAGCACTTCGGCGATGCGCAGGGTTTTCTCCTCGAGCACGCTTTGGACCAGGGGCGACGCCCCGATCATCACGACCATGAGCATGAGCATCATCAGTCCCAAGGGGACGAACATGTTGGCGATCTCGTTGGTCTGCTCGGCCTTGGAGATGTTGCCGGCCGCATCGCGGGTGACCAAACCGAGGTTGGCGACGGGCATGCGCCTCGTCGCCGCTTCGACGATGCCAGCGTCCAAATGGGCCGCTTGCAGACGCAACTGTTGAATTCGCTCGTTGAGCGGCTCGACGATCCAGTCCTGGATATCGTCGTAGGTCGGGCTGTTGGAGTGGTAGTCGATGGCGGCGAGGGCGGGATCGGCGCCGGGCGTGATGACCTCCGGACCGATGACGACGAAGGCCATGATATCTCCGACATCGGCCTTGCGCACGCGCTCGGAAAGTGCAAATCGCACTTGGGGCTGATTCTCGCCGGTGGGCTCGACGCTTTCGAAGAGGTATCGCGGCTTGGTCTGTTTGCGGGCGGCGCCCTCGCCATCGAAGATTTCGTGTTCGTTGCGCGCCTGCGCGGCCAAAGCGACAGCATCGTACAACCGGTGGGTATAATCCACGATAGCGATTTTCTTGTCTTTGATGTCGACTTTGTCGCGGAGCACCATCTGCACGACGATGCTGCCGCCCCAAAGGACGGGCATGGCCACGAGGCTGAAGAGAAAAGCCTTGCTCTTGACCGCGGCCATGTATTCGCGAAGGGCGACGACGATCATTTTACGCATGGGCGGCCTCCAGCGCGGGCCGGGGATGGGCGTCGTTGGGGTCGGGACGAGCAATTCGCACAAAAATGTCGTGGAGGGAGGGAGTGGTCAATTCAAAATGCGTCACGCGACCGTACCTCATCAACTCGGTCAGTACATCCTGCGTATCCGTCTGTTGCGAAATGCGTAACTCTTGCAGTTTGCCGAAATCGGTCACTTTTTCCACGCCGGGGATCGTTCGCGGGTCGAACCCGTTGCCCTCGACTTTCACGCGGAGGGTGTCCGTGCCGTAGCGGTGCTGGATGGATTCGAGCGTGCCGTCTAAAACTTTGTTGCCCTTGTAGATCATGAAGATGAGGTCGCACATCCTCTCCGCCACGGACATGTCGTGGGTCGAGAAGATGACCGTCGAGCCGTTTTTTCGCAAATCGAGCACGGCGTCGCGGAGCACGTCGGCGTTGACCGGGTCGAGACCGGTGAACGGCTCGTCGAGGATGACCAGTTCGGGACCGGCGATGACGGCGGAGATGAACTGTACTTTCTGGGCCATGCCCTTGGAAAGGGCTTCGACCTTCTTGTCCGCCCAGTCGGACAGTCCCAAGCGCTCCAGCCATGTACTGACGCGGACCTTGAAGTCGCGGCAGCCCTTCAACTCCGCATAAAAGCGTAGGATGTCGCGGACTTTCATCTTCTTGTATAGTCCGCGTTCCTCCGGCAAGTACCCGACGCGGTCGTTCGCCGCTGATAGATTCGTCTCGCCTAAGACGCGAATCCAACCCGGACCGGGGTCTGGATGATGAATGCGCATGATCATGCGCAGCGTGGTCGTCTTGCCCGAGCCGTTGGGACCGATGAACCCGTAGATCGATCCTCGCGGCACGGTCAGTGACAGGGCATTGACAGCGGTGAAGCGTCCGAACGTCTTGGTGACGTTTTCGATTTCGACGACGTTCATAGGCCGTTCAACCATTCAACCTGGCGAAGGCGTGTGTGACGTTCGCTTCGGTAACGCAGCGGCATTCTACCGGAGGGGGGCGTTCGCCTCAATACGATAGTTGTCGAGACGTGTTTGTTCTTGTCGGCGCTGCCGCTGCAATCCGAACCGGGAGGGCAAGCGACCGGCCAATGAGCCCCTCGCTTGCGCTCGGGGTTCTGAACAAAAAAGGCTATGGAGTGATGGGCAGTCTCTCATGTTCGCACGCGATCGAGGAGCACCATGGCCAGGGTGCCGAAGACGAAAATGGGAATCCAGGCGGGCAGGGCGGACGCCGTTTCGGAGCGGATGTTCTGGGCGATGAAGGTTACGACGTAGCACAGCCCGCAGACCAGCAGGCATCGGCCCGCGTCGCCTATCACGTTGGCCGGCGAGCGATCCAGAAAAAAAGGCAGTCCCAACAAGAGAAGCAACAGGCTCACGATCGGGGCAGCGATGCGCGAATGCCGCGTCTGGATGATCGACGCCCGATCGGCGGTTTGGTCCGCCTCCAAGTCCCGCAACTGGGCAAGGCTCAAGAACCGGACCCATCCCTGGGATTGTCGAAGCTCAATGGCTTCGGGACTGAGATCGCTCTCGTAGTAAACGGGGTAGGTAAGGCGCTGATTTTCTCGGGGGCCAAGCCCCGCCTCGGCGCCGGCCAAACGAGTCGTCAATCGTCCGCGATCGAGGCGCCATCGCCCCTGTGGGCGAACTGAACTTGGCGGCTCCCACGTTGCGCGGTCGGCCTCCCAGGTTTGCACGACCGATCCGTCTTCGTCTCGCACCAGGATCAGAAGCCGCTGCAGATCATGGTTGCGGGGATGGAAGTGCCCGGCGGAGAGGAGTGCACCGCCCTTGTCGCGCAAGAAAAGGACCTCGTAGGCCCGTTTCCCGTCGGCGTCGTCGTGGTCCCGCGAGAGTTTGTGCGATACCGCGGGAATGAGCCATTCCGTGTCGACCACCAAGAGACCGGTCACCACCGCTCCGAAGATCAGGACGGGTCGGGCCACGCGATAGAGGCTCACGCCCGAGGAGAGAATGGCGGTCATCTCGTTCAACTTCCGCATCCGGGCCAGGACGGCAGCGCAGGCAAAGAGCGTGATTACGCCCGAAAGTTGGGAAAAATACAACAATAAGTTCGGCGTGTAGAAGTTCACGATGTTGCCCAGGATGGTGAGCACCGGCTGGTGTTGCTCGGTGAACTCGTCCATGTTGACGAACATGTCCAGGACCACGTAGAGGCTGAGCATGACGCCCAACCCGATCACGTAGTTGAGCAGGAGCGAGCGAAGCAGATAACGATCGAGGACGGTCAACATTAAACATTCATCCGGGCCGACTGCTCGGCCCAACGCTTACGGGCGTTGGTCCAAACGCCCTCAACGCCGCAGCACTCGGGCGAGCGTCCACCAATCCAGTGCGGCCAGGGCGGCGATCCCCGCCCAAATGAGCAGCAGACCGACGACGTGGGTGTTCGCGTTGCACGCCAGTTGCCGGCCCGTCACGATGGCGATGATGACGATGAGCGAGGGGACGAAACTGATCCCGAAGGCCACCAGCACGTGTGCGCCGCGGAACACAATCCCCAAGGCCGCTCCGAGAATCACCAACCCGAACACGCTGATGCTATAGGCCGTGCGTTCGTGGATCGTGGCGATGATTTTGCGTACGACGGCGCCGAGTACGTCGCGGGCCCGGTCGCGGCGTTCCGAAAGCGGGTCGGTCAGCTCCAACGCCCTTGAGCGTTGGGGCGACGGTTCAACCTGGACCTCGGACGGACCCGCCTGCAAGAGTTCAACATCGGAAAGGTTTGCCACCTGCTGCGTCCACTGCGGTGAAAGGGCCACCGGATCGAGCGTTTCCTTGATCCGATCGACGGTGGTGGTTCCATCGCGCATGCGGACGTCAAAGAGCTCAATCCGCAGGCCGCACTGCTCGAAGGTGTCACCCCGCGACAGATCGATCGTCGCGCGTTTTGCCGTGTAGGCGCGGCGTCGCCCCTGGCGCGCTTCATCTACTGAAACGTCGGTCAGTTCGATGCCGTCGTCGCGGGGGAGGCGGGCGGCCGAGGCGGCGCGGACCGCATAACGTCCGGCGGCATCGGTGAGTGCCAAAGTTTGGTCATCTTTCCAGTCGGCGAGGAGTTCATCATAGACCAGGCGTTTGCCGATGCCGGTCCGCAGGCGGGCGAACGCGTCGGCCACCTGATGCCAACGGATGGGGCCCGCCCAATAGTGGAACAACTCGCCGAGAGTGAGAAACTTGATCTGCTGCGGAAGCAGGGTGGGGAGCTCGTTGGGTGGGATGCTTTGCTCGTCAAGGTCCGCGAAGCGTCCCGCGCGACGGTCATAAAAACTTAATCCGGACATGGAACCGGAGGCTCGTAGTCGCGTCTGATCTCGTTCGAACCGTAGGTCCACCTGTCTGGCGGTGCCGTAGCGTACCCATTCTTCGCCGTCCACTTCGACGAACGCCACTCGGCCGAGGACCACGCGGTTGCCTCGGGCGAGGTCGACCGCACTGTCGTCCGCATAGATACGGTATCGACCGCCGAGGGTGATCCCGCGCGGGCGGTTGAGCCGTTGTTGAATGAGAGCACCGACGTCGGCGCCGACGAACTCGTTGAGGTTTCGCACCATGCCGGGGATCAAGAAGTTAATGAAAGCGAAGGTCACGACGGCCGACGCTAAGCTGAGAACGACGGTGGGTAGGAACAGCAGGTGCAGGTTGATACCGCTGCTTCGGCAGGCGACAAACTCGTTGTCGGCGCTGAGGCGACCATAGGTCGCGGCGGCGCTGAACAAGGCGGCGATGGGCAGGGTCAACGCGGCGGCCACGGGAAGCACCAACCCCATCAAGCGAACCAGTTGGCCGGGAGTCACTTCCCCCAACTCAATCATCTCCAACACCCCGCCGCCCAAACCCAGGACGCCGGTCAACGCCGCTGCGGTCAGCAGGAAGTTCTTGCCCATCTCGCGAAAGATGTATTTCTGGAGCGTCCAAGGCATCGGTGGATGGAAATGGTACGCGGGCGGCGGCGGCTTGCAACCCGCCGCCAAAATCGTGTGCCGGGGAGTATGGAAAAGCCGATAACGATTCGATGCACGCGGGTGGATACTGTGCGCGCCGGGCAGTGCGTTGGAACAGGGATGATGACATCGGACTATCAACGAAAGATCGTCGAGTTAGAAGAACTGATATTAATCGTCGGGGCCGCACGGGCTAAGGGAAAGACGATCGCGCAATGCCACGGCTGCTTTGACATCGTTCACCCCGGCCACGTTCGCTATCTGGAATTCGCCCGGCAACAGGGGGACATTCTGGTGGTCTCACTCACCGGCGACCTCAACGTCTCCAAAGGCGACGCCAGGCCGTATATCCCCCAGGAATTTCGGGCCGAGAATCTGGCCGCCCTCATGTTCGTTGATTACGTCTACATCAACGGCGCGCCGACGGCGGAGGGAATCCTGGGGCGTCTCAAACCGGACGTGTACGTCAAGGGACGGGAATACGAACGATCGACCGATCCGGGATTCCTGGCGGAGAAAGCCGTCGTGGAAGGCTACGGCGGCAGGATCATCTTCTCCAGCGGCGAAATCGTGTTTAGCTCCACGGAGCTGATCGGTCGGATGCCCAAGGGCGGGGAGGCTCAGGTGCATCGACTCAACCAGGTATGCGGCAACCACGGTATTACCGCCGAATCACTCCACGAGACGGTGGCCCGATTCCGTGATTTGCACGTGCTGGTGGTCGGCGACGTGGTCGTCGATCGATACGTGCTCTGCGATGCAATTGGGGTGGCGAGCGAGGCCCCCATGATCAGCCTGGCCCATCGAGCCGAGCGTTGCTACGTCGGCGGCGCCGCCATCGTGGCCCGGCACGTGTCCGCCCTGGGCGGGCACGCCTTCCTGCTCAGCGCCGGCGCGAAGGACGAACCTTGCCGGATGGTTCGTGAAGTCCTGGACGCGGAGGAGGTCGAGTCCAACCTGATCGAATCGCGCTCGGCGATGGTCGAGAAAACCCGCTTCCTCGCCGAGGACTGCAAGCTCTTCAAGGTCGATCGGGCGCAGCGGATTCCGCTCGATTCGGTGGCCGAACGCCGGGCCGCGTTGATCCTCGAACAGCAATCGAAGGTCGCCGATGCGGTGATTTTCTGTGACTTCGGCTATGGTATGATTACCGGCTCACTGCTCGCCCGTGTATTACCGACGCTGCGGCAAAACGCACGCATCCTCGCCGCCGACGTCAGCGGCGGCCGGGCCAACTTACTCAGCTTCCGTAACGTCGATTTACTCTGTCCCACGGAGCGTGAAGCAAGGGCGGCGCTGAACGACCATGACTCGGGGCTTTCGTCGGTGGCCTGGGAGGTTTTGCAGCAGACTCAGGCACGGCACATCATCGTGACCCTGGAGAAGCGCGGCCTGCTGGTGTTCGAGCGCCGGGGAGATCGGCGAGACTCGCCCGAATGGTCCGCGCGGCTGAAGAGCGAGCAACTGCCGGCCTTCTCCGATCACGCGGTCGATCATTTGGGCTGCGGCGACGCCTTGCTTGCCGCGGCGACGATGTCGCTCGCCGCCGGGGCGGCGCTGATGCCCGCGGCGTACATCGGGAACGCCGCCGCCGCCGTCGAAGTGTCCACCCCCGGGAACCATCCCGTTACGCTCGGCGGGTTGGGAGAAGTACTACGCCAGCGCCCAGAGTTGGCCTCGGGCAATCGGGGGGACCGTGCCATCCTTGCGCGTGCCGCGATGCCCGTCGGCTGACCGTTTTACGGCCCATTGCAGTCCGAACCTTGCGCTTTTATAATTCCGTCGATATGCCTGTGTATGAGTATGTCTGCAAGGCGTGTGGACACGAGTTCGAGGAATTGTCGCGTTCCATGACGGATTCGTTGATTGTAACCTGCCCCAAGTGCGAGAAACGGACCGCGGAGCGCAAGCTGAGCGTGTTCGCCGCGCGACAAGGGGCGTCGAAACCGGTCGGAACGAGTTCCGGAGGCGCCTGTAACCGGTGTGGGGATCCGAATGGCCCTTGTTCCGCCTGAGTCTGCGACCAACCCCGCGGCCGTGGCGTATGCGCCGCGAAACGCTCTATTGACCGGTCCGATTGCTGGGTTTCTTGCTTGGCTAGTGCCCGGTTTGGGGCACCTCTATCTTGGACACCGCGTCCGCGGCATTGTCTGTCTTGTGACGATCACGTTGACGTTCTGGACCGGTGTGGCCATCGGCGGGGTGCAGGCGACCGTTGACCCGCAGGAGCGGACCTTGTGGTTCATGGCCCAGCTTTGCACGGGGGGCAATACGCTAGCGGCCTACGGCCTCCACCGTGTGATCGAGCCGCAGCCGGCTGCCGGTCAGCGACCCGCCGCCGCCCTGGCCCATTGGCTGTCCTCCGATGTCGGCGTGCACTACACAGGTGTCGCGGGGTTACTGAACTTGCTGGTCATCCTCGACGCCCTCGGTCGGGTCGATTTCCCATCCCCGAAGCGCAGTCGGCGGGATCGCTTTCCAGGCATGCCAAGATCATGATTCTTGCCGCATTATTCACCACGGCGATCGAGTTAACCGGTCCGCAGCGGTTTTTGCTGATGTTGCCCTTGTGCCTGAGCATCGCGGTGGTCTACAAAACGATGCGCCTGGAAGACGTCCGCGCCATAGCGGCGGCCTCCGTGATTCTTTGGGCGACCATCGTTCTGGCGATGTGCGCCGTCGGGGTCGGGTTATGGGCCGTGTTTTCCATCATGGTTTAGCCGCCTATTCGCGCCCATGACTGCGGACCCGACATCGCACACCGATCAAAGTCATGACCGTGAGGGAGCGAACAGCGACGCGGCGGACCACGTGGCCGAGGCGCGGCAACGAGCGCGTCAGGTGCTCGCCGGGGAGTCGCACATCGGCGCGGTCGATGATTGGCGCCGCGCTTTGGTTAGCGCCCGCGACGCGTTGATCTTCATCTGGCTGGCCTGGGTGGCGCTGCACGGTTTCGGCGATCCTCCCTTTACGGGGTGGATGCTGGTGGCCCTCGCCGTCGCCCTGGCCTTACTGTTGGGCATCTCGACGGCGCGCTCCACCCATGCGCAGGTTCAATACTACGCCGCGGAATTGGACCGCGAGCGAGGCGAAATCCGCACCAACTTCGAGCACGAACGCGAGGAGGTCCGCGAGCTGTACGCCGCCAAGGGTTTCCGCGGCCCGCTGCTGGAGCAGATCGTGGACACGCTCTGTGCGGATGACGACCGGCTTCTGAAAGTGATGATGGAGGAGGAGCTTGGACTGTCGTTGTACCACGTCAATCACCCGTTGATCGTGGGGTTGTGGAACTTCGCCGGTGCCCTCGCCTCGGGTTTGGCGTTGGCCTTGCCGACGGCTTTGATGGCGCCAGCCTCCGCCCACTGGTGGATGCCGCTGGGCGGTATACTGCTCCTGAGCGCCATCTCCATTGTTTCCGCCCGCGCAACCGGGCGCAGCATGATCGAGTTTTTCGCCTTGGGCGTGGTGATGGCCGTAGTCACCGGCGGCGTGACCTACGCTCTGTCGCAGTGGTTCGCCCAGTTATTGTAGTTGTAGACCCGACGACTCCTCCCAACGCACGAGATCAACTGTTCGGTTGAAGACCCGAACTCCATGACGAAGCCGTCATATGGAGCCTTCGGTTCGGCAGTGCGCGCGTGTGCCGCGGTCGACCCAAAGCGCCATGTCAATTCGACGCAATGGCTCCTCGCGGTTGCACATGGCCGACTTGTCCGAGTAACGATCGGCCAATTCCCAAGCGAAGCACAGGTACTTGCGAAAACAATCGTAGTTCTGGTTTCCAGCTTTTTCATTGACGCCGACTGCCAGCAACACATTCCGATCAAAGACCGGTACTACAGATGGGAACAGGAAGTGCAGAAATGTAGTTCGGACAGGAATTCTACACTCCGAATTCATGCCCGGTATCTTCGGTAGCCCTCGCACTAATCTGACGACTTGGTCCGCATCTCGCCCAAGCGAGGGCGGAATACGTGATAGCGCATCCGGGAGTTGCAATTCCGCATCGCGTCGTCCGAGGCTTCCCGGTGCCAGCCACCTCAAAATATTCGTCCCCTTGCTACCGCCCGTGGAATAAAGCTTCCAATACAAGAGGGCTTGGTAAGTTCCAATCACGTCCGGATCAGAAGTTCGGGCAGATGGGCCGTAACAAGAGCTCAACCGGTAATAGAGTTCCCGGTCCTTATCTGGTCGGCATGTACTAAATCGGTCAAGGCAACGCGAACTGCTGTCAAAGCCATTACACGTCGCGTCGTATTTGTCGCAAAGGGTGCTCCACTCGAAATTGGTAAGAGGATCATGCATCAGAGCCTTCTTGCGCCCTCGACGCGTCGCAGAAGCGGCATCAAGCTCCGCATTTCCGTTTCGGCGGGCGCGGCATCAACTGATCGCGCTGCGGATCAATCCAAAAACCGACGGACTCCAGAACGGTGACGCCCAGGAGCGGCTCTTCCTTGTCGCCAGCGAACACCAACGTCCCGCCCGCCAACTGCCCCAGCACGCCTGCAAACCTACCGGCCTGCTCCCAATGCAGGGGGCGAATCGTCGGGAGTTTGCGCTTCCGCGGGCCCTCGTGCACGCCGGTACTCCTCCCCCGCCTTTCTCGCCCGCTCGGCGAGTTTCTTAAGATCGTGTCCGACCTCCTCGTCGATGGCCTCGCGCACGGCGCGGACCTCCTCGACGATTGGATCGCGCAGCCGTCGGTCATGCTTAAGTTGACTCATCTTCAATCTCCATCATATCGTCCGGGCGTCCGATACACAATCCGCTCGCACGCGGGTAAACTTAACGTTGAAGACGCTATGACCAGCCACACTCTCATTAGTCCGGCCCGTCGCGCTCTTAATCCCGTCCTCTCTGACGATCCCATCATCGAGTCGGACGGAGTAAGCGTAAATGTTTTCTACACGCCCAGAGCACAGTGGATCGCCCACCAGATGGGGATGATCGTCGCTGCCGCCGCCGGCGTGTGCCTTCTGATCGCCTTTACGATTACCCGCGCCGAGGGTCCACGACCGCTGCAATGGCTCTTCACATTTCTCGCTTTCGCCATCGCCGGCGTCCCCGCGCTGGAAACCGTTTGGTCGAAGCTGCGAACGCTACGGATCGACATTGACTTGCTGATGCTCCTCGGAGCGGTCCTGGCGGCCTACATTGGAAGCCCCTTCGAGGGCGCGCTGCTGCTTTTCCTGTTCGCTCTTTCCGGCGGACTAGAGGGGTTCGCCTTGCGGCGCACGCAGACGGCCATCGTCGCCCTACGCGACCTCTCCCCCAAGCAGGCGACGCGGATCGACGGCGATACGACCATCCGGGTGCCTCTCCGGCAAGTCCCCATCGGGGCGCGGATTCTCATTCGCCCCGGTGAGAAGGTGCCGCTCGATGGTGCCATCGAGGCCGGCGGCTCGTCCCTCGACGAGTCCGCCATCACCGGCGAGTCCATGCCCCGCGACGCCGGCGTCGGCGATACGGTCCTCGCCGGCACACAGAACCTCAACGGTCGCCTGGAGGTCTGCGTCACCAAGCTCGCAGCGGACACCACCCTGGCCCGTATCGTACATCTGGTGACAGAGGCGCGTCACCACCCGGCCCGAGCACAGCGGCTCATTGACCGGATCGGGCCGACCTATTCCGCCGTCGTGATCCTCGGCTCGATCGTCGTCGGGCTTGCTTCGGTCTGGGTGTTCGGCGTTGCGTCGAACGAGGCCGTTCGCCGCGGGATCGCCGTGCTCATCGCCGCCAGCCCCTGTGCGCTCATCATTTCCACGCCCGTCGCGTATCTCGCGGCCATCGCCGCCGCCGCCGGCCGCGGGGTGCTGGTCAAGGGCGGGGCGCATCTGGAAGTCGTCGCCCGGGCCGCCGCGGTCGCCTTCGACAAGACCGGCACACTTACCACCGGCCGCGTTCGCCTCACGGACGTCGACGTCCGCGACGGAATCGGGGAGAGCGAAGCCCTACGTCTCGCCGGGGCCATCGAAGGTTCAAGCACTCACCCGCTGGCCGAGGCGGTCAATCGGGCGATGAAGGAACGAGCTTTGACGCCCGCGGGCGTCACCGACTACCGCTCCACACCGGGCGAAGGCGCGGAGGCCAGGATCGACGGCCGCTCCGTTTGGATTGGCCGACCGGAATCCGTCGGGCTGCACTCGCCGAACGCCGGGCAGGACGCGGCGGAACGAGCCGAACACTTCCGCCGCTCTGGCAAAACGGCGTCGGCCATGGTGATCGACGGAATGGTTTCCTTCTTGGCATTCGAAGACACGATCCGCGACCAGGCTGCTGTTTCCATCCAGCATCTTCGCGGACAAGGAATTCGGTGGATTGAAATGCTGACCGGGGATCACGAAATCGTCGCCCAGAAGGTCGCTGCGCGGCTTCAACTCGACGGGTATGTCGCCGCGCTCGCCCCGGAGGACAAGCTGAACGCCGTTGAAAAGCTACGCGCGAAATATGGCACCGTCGTGCTCGTCGGCGACGGGATCAACGACGCACCGGCCCTCGCCCATGCCGATGTCGGGATCGCCATGGGGGCGCGAGGCGCCGACGTCGCTATGGAGGCCGCCGATATTGTCCTGATGAAGGACCGTATCGAGGACGTGGCCTGGCTTCACCGCCATGCGCGCCGCACCGCGGGCATCGTCCGGCAAAACCTCACCCTCGCGATCGCCGTGATCGGCGTCCTCAGCGTCTTTGCCGCGATGGGAAGCGTCCCCCTGCCCATCGCCGTCGTCGGGCACGAGGGGAGCACCGTCGTGGTCGCCCTGAATGCTCTACGCCTCTTGCGCACGCGCGACGTGTGATCGTTCCTTCTATCCAAGCCCAAAGTCCCGGCACATATGGAATGCGTCCCCGAGACCCTTCGCTGCGCTCAGGGTGACATTCCAGAGTTTCGGCGCGTCGGGAACGGGTCACTCTTCCTCGTCGTCGACTGACAGTGGTCGATGCCCGCGGTTGGGCACGACGTAGGCGTAGTAGTCCGGGTCTTTGGCGTTTTTCTTGCGATCGTTTTCGACGATGACCAGGCGGGTGATTTGCGACATCGGCCCGGCGAAATAGACCTTGCCTTTTCTGTCCGTCTGCTTCCAGAGCCGAGCAATCTTCGTCCCTTCCATACGGACCGCTCCTTTAGGGGCCTGCGGGCGGACGCAAGTACCGTGACGACTTCGTCCCAAGGATTATAGGGCGCCCCAAGCGACCGGCGAGTGCCCGAGGCAGACGCTGCGAATTTCCGCCGGTTTGACGGGACGCATCCAAGGGGTTAAGTTTGAACAGCGACCGAGCCACAAGAGACAGCGCTCGCGCTAGGAATGCTTGACGCAGCCGGTGCACCGACCATCAATTCGACATCATTGCGGGTTGTTCGGCGTCTGGGGGCATGACGAGGCCGTGGCCCTCGCTCACCTTGGGCTCTATGCGCTACAACACCGCGGGCAGGAATCGGCGGGGATCGTTTCGATCCAGGGCGATCATCTGGCGCGGCACGCGGGAGTGGGGCTGGTCAGCCAAGTGTTCGACGAACCGAGCCTGTTGCGGATCAAGGGTCGGGTCGCCGTCGGCCACTGCCGATATTCGACGACCGGCTCCTGCACGGAGAACAACACCCAACCGCTGCTGTTCTCCTTCGCCGGCGGACAGGTGGCGATCGCCCACAACGGCAACCTGATCAACGCGGCGCTTCTTCGTCGAGGCTACGAGGACGTCGGCCACATCTTCCAAACCACCAGCGACACCGAAGTCATCATCCACCTGCTGGCCAAGCCCACGCACCAGACCAAGGAGAATCCGCTCAACCACGTGCTCAACCACTTGCAGGGGGCGTATTCGCTCTTGCTGCTGTTCCCCGATCGAATGGTAGCGGTTCGCGATCCGCTGGGCTTTCGGCCGCTGGTGTTGGGTGCCCTGAAGAACGGCGCGGTGGTCGTGGCCTCGGAGACGAAGGCCCTGGACATGGTGGACGCTACGTACGTCCGTGATATTGAGCCGGGTGAAGTGCTCACCATCAACGACGAGGGGTTGGACAGTCGTCGATTCGGCGGGGACATGGGCGGCCGAGGTGCGGCGTGCATTTTTGAGCAGATATACTTCGCCGACCCGTCGAGCCGGGTGTTCGGCGAGAATGTGCACTTGGTGCGAATGGCCATGGGAGCACGCCTCGCGCGGGAAGCGCCGGTCGAGGCCGATGTCGTCGTGCCCATCCCTAACGCCGGGCAGTGCGCCGCGACCGGCTTCGCCCGCGAGAGCAAAATCCCCTACGGTCGGGCGTTCACCACGAGTCACTACAGCGGGCGATCGTTCATCATGCCCACCAAGGAAAGCCGCGATCTGACCGTCAAAATGAAGCTCAGCGTCATCAAGGAAGCCGTCGCGGGCCAGCGGCTGGTGGTGGTCGAGGATTCCGTGGTCCGCGGTACAACGACGCGTGGAAAGATCGGGGCCCTTCGAGAGGCCGGCGCCAAGGAAGTACATCTGCGTGTCGCCAGCCCGCCGATCCGGCATCCGTGCTACTTCGGGATCGACTTTCCGGACCAGAAGGAATTGATCGCCACCGGGCGGTCGGTCGAGCAAATCCGCAAGTTTTTGGGAGTGGATTCGCTACACTACTTGTCACACGAGGGGATGCTGGCCTGCGTGAAAATGGCCCCGGAAAAATACTGCACGGCCTGCTTCTCGGGGAACTACCCGATGAACGTGGACGAGCCGGTGGAGAAGTTTGCCCTGGAGCGGGTACAGCTTCGAATGTTCACGTAGGGGTTGCTGTGTGACTGGGTTAGGCGTGATTCACCACTCCGCTTTCATTTTCATTCCACGACGGTACAATTAGCGTGCCGGGAATGAAGGATCGGATTCATGCGACGAGGCAGTATCGCACATATTGAAGCAACGCCAGGGGTCTGCGGCGGCCGGCCGAGGATCGCGGGGCATCGAATTCGCGTTCAGGATATCGCCGCCTGGCACGAGTCGTGGGGAATGACGCCGGATGAGATCGTTTCGGAGCACCCGGGGATCACGCTGGCCGACGTGCACGCCGCGCTGGCCTACTATCACGACCACCGCGATGAGATCGACCGCGACATGGTTGCGGACGAAGCGACCGTCGCCGACCTGCGTTCTTCGAATCCTTCCAAACTCGTCGAGAAGCTGATCCGCCCCGATGGCGCGAACGATCCGCTTTCATCTTGATGAACATGTTTCGCGTGCCCTGGCGGAAGGGCTACGGCGGCGCGGAATCGATGTTACGACTTCATTGGAAGCTGGTCTGTGCGCCGCGACCGACGAGGACCAACTTGCCTACGCCCGTTTGGAGAACCGAGTCTTCATTACGCGGGATAGCGATTTTTTGCGGCTCCATGCGCGACGCGTAGAGCACGGCGGAATTATTTTCTGCAATCCGCGCCGTCGTCGACCGGGCAATCTTCTCGAGGAGATATTGGTTCTGGCGAAGAATCTGTCGGACGAAGATTGGGCGAACCACGTCGAGTTTGTATGACTCGTGATAGCCAAATGCGCGCCGTTCCACCTCGCTTGGATTCCACCGATCTGCTGCGCGGGGCGGTCATGGTGCTCATGGCCCTGGACCACGTCCGTGATTTCTTCTCCAACACCGGCTTCACGTTCGATCCGACGGACCTCACGCGGACGAATTCGCCGCTCTTTATCACCCGCTGGGTCACGCACTTTTGCGCGCCGGTGTTCGTGTTCCTCGCGGGCACGGCGGCCTTTCTCTCCGGAACGCGAGGCAAAACGAAGGGCGAACTTTCGAGGTTCCTCCTGACCCGCGGCCTGTTCCTGGTCATCCTCGACCCTACGGTCATCCGGCATAGTTGGTTCTGGGATGGCAACTGGAAGCTCACTTTCGGACAGGTGATCTGGGCGATCGGGTGGTCGATGATCGCGCTCGCAGTGCTGATCCATCTACCGCGGTGGGCCGTCGGGGTCTTTGGCGTCGGCATGATCGCGACGCACAATCTGCTCGACCCCATCACGCCGGAGCAGCTCGGGATCTGGGGAGGATTGTGGAAGGTCCTTCATGTGCATGGGCCCGTGGAGCCATTGCCGGGGGTGATGTTCTTCGCCGCTTATCCGTTGATTCCCTGGATCGGCGTCATGGCCGCCGGGTATGCGTTCGGCGGACTTGTGCAAGGAGAGCGCTCAACGCGCCAACGACGGCTGCTCACATTGGGTCTGACGATGACCGTCGCCTTCATCGTCCTTCGAGCGATCAACGGATATGGCGACCCGCGCCCTTGGTCAACGCAGAAGGACGCGACCTTTACGGTCCTTTCGTTTCTCAATTGCACCAAATATCCGCCGTCGTTGAGCTTCCTGCTGATGACGCTTGGACCCGCGATCACGGCCATGGCGTTGTTCGATCGCCCCTTGGGAACATTCGCACGGGTCTTCGTGGTCTTTGGGCGAGTTCCGATGTTCTTCTATCTCATTCACGCGCCCTTTGCTCATTTGCTGGCCTCCGTTGCGGCGATGGGGCGATACGGTCCCCATGCCTGGAACATAGATACGTTCAACCCTCCTGCCGGCTACGGCTATTCGCTTCCCATCGTGTACCTGGTGTGGGCCGGCGTCGTCATCGCGCTGTACTTCCCTTGCCGCTGGTATGCGGGCGTGAAACAGCGCCGCCGCGATTGGTGGCTGAGCTATTTGTAAGGGCGTACTTGGCGCGCCGTGGACGATCGCCGAGTCGTGCACGCCTTACACGCGATGCCCGCCCCGGCCGGGGCGGTCGGGCCACACCGTTAATCCAATTTCGCACCGCACACCCCGCATTGTAACCCCTGGTCCGTCCGCACGGGTGCGACCCATCTTCCGCCGCAGGGCGCAGAATTGCATCGTCGCGCGGAGACCCCGCTTTCCTGTTGGCACTGCGGGCACTTCACGGGGAAATCATCGAAGCCGAACTTGCGATGGATCACGAAATGGTATGCGCACTGAGAGTTGGAACAGACGACGTGGAAATCAGCGGTAGTGGCAGAAGGCCTGGCGCTGGGCGGCGGCGGAGGGGTCAGCCAGCCGATAAGAGTCGTCACCAACCAAATCGACACGACGCCTGCCAGTCCGTACGCTACAACGCGGACCGCCGAAGTCTCCCAGGCTAATCGCGGCTCTTCGCGGACCGCCTCCAGCCACGCAACGAAATGTCCGCGCACGACGGGCCATTGTTTACGGACCAGCATCAACCACTCGGCCAGTCGGTTGGGGCGTTCCTGGGCCATTACGTAGTATCCTACGCAATCACAAACAAAGAACTACCCTAATGAGCCGCGACCTTTAGGTCGCGCGGACGTCCGCGCGGGCTGAAGCCCGCGGCTCAGGGCATCGGGGTACGGCGGAAGAGTGGTCAAGCGCGTGTCCTCGACGTGGCCGCCAATGGTGAAATGGTAGAGGGATTGGTAGGCCGTTCCGCGGAGGCCGAATAACTGATGGACCGGGTCGTCGAAGAAACATCCGATGCCGGTCGCTCGGACACCGGCGGCCTCGGCTTCCAGATAGAGAATCTGGCCGATGACGCCGGTCTCCCAGAAGAGACGGCGATAGAACCAAGCCCCGTGCTCCTTCAGCGGCCGCTCAAACTCCGCGATCATTCCCAGGCTGAAGGCGCTGTCGGCGGCGATCTCCTGTCCGCAGCTCAATTGGCCTGCGACGCCGCGCGCGTCTCCGGTGGTGAGCAGATAGAGCGGCAGTACATCGGGGCAACCGGCTGGCTTTGACCACAGGAAGGTCGAATGCGTCGCGGCGCGAAGTTCGGTGAACTTCGCGGGATCACGGAGCAGGAAGTACAACCCCGGCGCGAGTCCGTCGACGCGATGTACGAAAAGACCCAGATGGACGCAGGCCGGCGGCCCGAATGTTTTCCAAGGCATCTGCTCGGGGCGCGGGAGGGCGCGATCGAGCATTAAGTAAAACTGCTCGGCGGTGATGGAGGTGACACCGTCAAAGGCCACAGCGCTGCGCCGTTGGCGGATGATGGCTCGCGCGGATGCGGGCCGACGCTCCGATGCAAGCGGCGGTCCGAATGCCTCGATCGCCTGGTGTACGGGCGGCGACGTGGTCGGTTTGGAGCAAGCCTCAGCGACGGCGTCGATGAGTTCCCAGGTCACATGATCCTTGCTCAATCGGTTCGCGCCGCCCAACCAGGGACCGTGGGCAATGTCGGCGATCGCTTCCAGATTTACCTTTGCTCCGCCTAATCTCTGAAGAGCGTGGTCCGGCGGCGTCAGATCCGCGCGGGCGGAAGCCCGCGGCTCGGACTGGGCGGGATTGACGGCGACGAGCAAGTCCGGTTGCTCGCGTTCGGCGTCGGCAAAGTCGTCGGCGCGATCCAGCCCCAGAAGTGCGGCGATGTCGGCGTCGCTCCAGGTTGATAGAAGGTAGACGTTCCAGCCTTGGACGGCGGCGGAGACAGTCAAGGCGGCCAGGGCATGACCGGCGTCGTGCTGGCAGTAACGATACGCCCTTTCTCCGTATTTCCACGCTTCGCGCCAGTGGATCGAAGTCAGACCTGCCAGGAACGATCGTCGCGGCAAGCCTCCGATCAAGGCGTCCCACAGGTGGCCGGAAAATTCCGTCCGGCGCTCCAGTGCGTGTTCTTTGGGTGCGTAGTGATAGACGCCGGGCGTATCGCCAAGCCCTTCGACCGAGCCGATCGCCAGGTAGCCTTCCGTGGGATGGAGGTTGCCGCTGGAAGGGTTGATGCGCAGCGCCCAACGCGACCCTTGATATTGCTTCCAGGCGGACAGGGCTAATGAGAACTCGAAGAATTCCGAAATCGATGCGTGAGTCACGAGTTGGCACTTCACGGCGCCGGGGACGAACAGGTCGTCGTAGGAGGGCGTCGGATCGGTTTCGCTGAACCGCAGCGGGACAAGCGGCGCGCCGAGGTATCGGCGGAAGGGATCTGGTTGTGTGGCCCAGTCGAGGTAGCCTAACGACCGGGCGTAGCGGTTGAAGTGATGTTTCGTCTCTTCATGATAGGCCGCTGCGAACTCCGAGGGCGTCATAGTTTGAAGATATTACTTGGAAGTCTCGAACCGAACCGGGAGCGAGAGCGACCGGCCTTGTCGTTTACGGCCCGCAGGGCTTGGCCCCGCGCTCGCGCTTGGGGTTCGGTTAGACGCACTCACAGGCATCCGTCCGTTTTGGCCGCGAAAATGAAATCACTTTCGGTGAGGCCGTTGATCTTGTGGGTCCAGATTTCCACGCGAGCCATGCCCCAGGCGAGGTAGACGTCCGGATGGTGCCCTTGCTTTTCGGCCATCGCCCCGACGCGGTTAACGAAGGCCAGGGCCTCGGCGAAGTCGGGAAACTTGAACTCCTTGGTCAGATGGAAGCCCTTCTCAATCGTCCATCCTTCGATCTGTTTCAGCAGCTCGGCGGATTGCTTGGCATCCAACGGCGGCACTCCGCCGCGGCAGGGAACGCAATCTTTTTTTGCTAATTCGGACATGGCTCTCTCCGCTCTTCGCCCCCCCGACCCTCGCGGCGGCCGTTAAGGTCAAATCGGGTTAAGTGGCGTTCGTTTGAACGCCGCTTTACTCGGGGCCGTGGATACCGTTTGTGTGCCATCTCTGCAAGCCTGGGTCTTCCAGAATTTTAAGGTTCGGAGGGCTTGAACATCCATTCTTGACGAGCCGATAGTGGCCGGGCCGCCTAATCCCGGCCTCTCTCGCTGCCGGTCGAAACGGGGCGAGTGCGACATCGGTCCGTCGGCCGATCAGAACCGCCGCGGGCCGGGCTTCGGAGCTTCGGATGCCATAACCGGCGAAGTCACCACCCCGATCCCGCAACTCTTGAATACATACAGGCCTGGCGCGGCTCGACGCCCTGCGCCCGAAAGTTGGATTTTCCGTTCCCGGCAAGGGCATTGCAAGAGGGCGCATCCCATGAAGAGTGGCGGGGGTAATCGTTTCGTGTGATGCTGAGCGAAGCGAAGCATCTTGAGGCGTAAGTAGATTCTTCGCTTCGCTCAGAATGGCATCCCGGGTCGTTTTCGCCCCACACGACGGGATGCGCCGAAGGCAAGGAAAAAACGGTTTTTACATTTGCAGCAGGATAGGATATCTAGCGGACGGGTGGCGGCCGGCGGAAGTCGCGCGTCAGGAACTTATTCCCACGGGTTCAGGGACGAAAGCGGCTTTCCGCGAGGTGCGCTTAGAACTCGGCCTTGGGCACACGCCGAATTCCAAGCTCTCCCAACGAGGAGGGCCGCAAACCACGCCAGCAGTATCGTGGTCACGTTCACCGGCTTTCCCGCGATCAACAAAGAAACGCCCGCGCACGTCGTCGCCGCAAGCGTCACGGCGCCAAGGGTCAACCAGGGGCTGCGAACGTTCCGCAATCGGTGCAGAAGGATTTGGAAGGTCAACGCCAACGTGCCGTAGGTCAAGAGGACGGAAAGCAATTCCGCTTCCGCCGTGAGGTACGGTTGCCGCTGGAGATTCTCAAAGGGCAACCACTGCACGGTCCAGTCGTGTTTGGCAAGGAGCAATCCATTTTGAAGGTTCAGGCAAGGGGCGATCAACAGGCCGAACTGAAACGCGGCGAGGATCGCGACGATCCCGGTCGGAAGGGCCAGGCTCGGTTTGCGACGCCAAGCGGATCCGGTCAACGAATCGATGATGAACACGGCGCACCACGCGCCGAACGCCACGCCGAAACCTCGGATCAGCACGGTCGCAACGTCGAGAGTGTGCGAAAGCGTGAAGAGTTGCATGAACTCGACCAACACCACCAGCATCAACCCGTCCTTCAGGGCCGACCCCAGCGACGTCGCCGAATCGCGTCCGCGTTCACGCCCCGCCAGCGCCAGCAAATACCCCAGCACCGCGAACCAGCCCGTGCCCGTGAGTTGATGAGCGATGGCGGAAAGCGGCGGCGCCGCGACCGCCGAGTCGCGAGCATTCATAAGCCCCCAATGAGCGCGCCCGAACGAGGCATGGAGGGCGTCCGTGGTCGTCACAAAATCGAAGGGCACAAGGTTGTAAAGGAATAGTCCCAGGGTCAGCAGGGATGCGGCGGTGTTGAACGGTCGATCGGCCAATTCACGGCGCCCCTGGGTCATGGCCACTCCCACGCTACCTGACAAGCCGACACCCAGGCACCCTCCGATTGCGGCGCCCACGCAGTTCAGCAGGATGTCAGTACACGATGCGACCCGCGAGACGAGCACGGCTTGCAGCGTTTCCACGAGGATGCTCAGCGACGTCCCGATGGCCAACGCCAAGATAGCGGCGGTCCAACGAGCACACCGACTCCGCATCGCAGAGAGTCCCACGACCAGCCCTACCACGAGGTAGACGAGCAAATTGGCGGCCGCGTCATCGGGCGTGGTGGGGCGGAAAGGGACGCTAAGTAGCCCGTTTGAGATTAAGAGATGAAAGTTCTCCAGGGAGAAGTCAAAAGGGATCAAGGAGGCGTAAGTGACGGCCAGTACGCATCCGACCGGCCAATGCCACCTAACCCGCGGCGGCACAGGGACGGATCGGGCGGTGGCGCGTGATCGCGTAGACCCAACGTCGTCGCATAAGGGTTCCAATGCTTCCTGCCTCTCCTTCGCTTGAACAAGCGTTACTCATCATAGGACACGTCCGGCCCGGATTCGAACAGAAACGCGAGTTCCGATAGAATCGCGTTCCCCAACGAGTGGGACGGTGTGGAACTGTTAAACCGCCAAGTGCGGGGAGTCGCCCATGAAAGCTGCCGTCATCCACCAATTCGGACCGCCCGACGTGTTCCGCTACGAGGACGTCAATCGACCCGTGCCGGGGACCGGTGAGCTGTTGATCAAAGTCGCCGCCTGCGGGATCAATCGGTACGACCTCTACCTGCGAATGGGCGCGGTGTTCACGGACATCTCCTTCCCGCATGTTCTCGGCGCCGATGTGGCCGGAAGTGTCGCCGCGATTGGACCGGGCGTGAGCGGTTGGCGGGAGGGCGAGCGGGTCATCGTCGCTCCGGGATACCCGGTCGATCCCGCGGACGCAGACGTTCGACCGGAGAATCGCGCGCCCAGCTTTGAGGTAACCGGCACGCACACCTGGGGCGGCAACGCGGAGTACATCCGCGCCCCGGCGCAGTATGTTCTCAACGACGAGACCGGTTTGCCTGCGGAACAAGTGGCGGCGATGCCCTTGGTCCTCATGACGGCTGTTCACGCCGTGGAATCGCTGGGTGAAGTGCGTCAGGGCACTCGCGTATTGGTTCAGGCCGGTGCTTCCGGCAGCGGCAATGCTTGTGTTCAGGTCGCCAAAGCCCTTGGCGCCAAAGTGGCGACGACCGTGGGATCACCGGCCAAAGCAGAGTGGCTGGTGCGAGAATCCATTCTCGCACCTGGGAAAGGCGACGATCTGGTCATCAATTACAACGAACGCAACTTCGCCGATGAGATACTCGACTGGACCGACGGGGTCGGCGTGGACGTGGTGATCGACAACCTGGGGGCGAGCGTGTTCGAAGACAACCTCAAAGCCCTTCGCGTCGGCGGGATTTTCGTTAATTTCGGCCTGGTGGGGGGAATGAAAGCCACGCTCAACATCCGCGAACTGTTTTTCCGTCAGCATCAGCTCCGCGGATCGTTCATGGGGAGCATGGACGAACTCAAACGCGGGTTGAAGCTCCTTACGGAACGCAAAGTCAAGGCCGTGGTCGATCGAACTTATGCGCTGAAAGACGCCGCCGAGGCCCATCGCTACATCGACTCCCGTGCCGTCCGCGGCAAGGTAGTGCTGATCCCGTGACGCCCGCTTGCCCGCTCGCGACCGCCCTCTATCGCTTTGACGACGCGGCCCGGTTCCCCGTTTTCGAGAGCCACACCACGGCGACGGGTCCGGTCGCCATTCAGGCCAGTCGAGACGAGGCCGGGGACTTTATTCGCATCGTTTATCAACCGGTTGAGGCCGATCCGGCCGAAGTCTCCATCGTCCTTGCTCTACCGCTGGTTGGCGTCGATGGCCGCTTGCGGAAGCTACTGCTCGATGTGCTCGGAGATGCCGACAGTCGAGCCGACCGAGGGTCATACGAGCCGACCGTGGAGGGAGGGTCCGGGAGGGTCTGCGGCTGTCACCTCTACCTGGAAGGCATGGACGGACGCGGAGAACTGCTTACGGTTCGGCTTGGTCCCATAGACTTCGCCGGTTGGCGCACCCTTCGCGCCGACGCCTCGAATCTCGTACCGCCGGTGCAGTTTCATCGCCTCCGCGTAACCACCACTCCGCCGGCCCATGCAGTCCGCTTAGGCATCCGCTCGCTGTCCATGACAGGCGAAGTCCGTATCGCTGCGGCGGGCATTACATGACATTGGGTCCGTAACGGAATCGGCGGAAGTGCGTCGTGGCTCCGACAGGGGCCAAGGAGCGTAGCAACGGTGGAGCGGAACCGCGGTGAGGCGGATGAAGCGGACCCCGTTGAGGGGCCTACTATGTTTCCCTTCCTGCCCGTTGCATGATGCCTACAGCCATCAGCCTAATGCCTAGGGACTGCACCTTCCGCAGCGGTCGCGGCAGTAGCCCGCACCGCACGCAGCCGCCGGACAGTGGGCGTCGTTTATGCACGGCTCGCCGTCGCTGTCGCCGCCGGCGCACGTCTTCACGCACATGGCCCCGGTCCCAAGTCCGGGAAGGGCCGAGCCGGTGCACGTTCCCGGTGACGAACACGGCAGAGCATTGCAGGTTGCCAACGACGGACACGGGCAGGGGCCGCTGAAGGGATAGGCGAGACCCCTGAAGGCCTCCACTCCGGTAACAATGTCCAGGGCGCTGACATCATTGTTGAGCTCGGGCACGTTGGGCTGTAGTTGGGTAAAGGTCTTGCGCGGCGCGCCGGCGACATCTTTGAACTTGTCGACCAGGGCCACGACGTCAAGCGCGTCCGGCTGTGATTCCGTTTCCGGGGGATTGTAGAGAGGCGCGACGTCACCATAACGCGCGGTTGTTAAGATGTTGTAAGGTGAAATCAGGGAGCACGATGTCTCGCTTCCCGCGCAGTCGGCCGCCACCACTTCGACATGGTACGTCGAGCTTGGCATTAGTTCGGCGCCGACGACGTGGACCAGACCCTCGGTCGTCCAATCCCGGTAATAAGGCGTACATTGCAGCCGGGCGGCCTTGAAGCCCTCCCCCTCGGGGTTCTCCTGTGATTCCCGGAACGTGTTCGCTTCGCCCACCCAACGGGCGCACCCCGCCGGATCCGTACACGTTGCTCCCGCTTCAAACGCAGAAAAGTTCGGCGGCGGGGCCGTGGCGGCGTTCGGGGGATCGGGGTTTTGCAGGTCGATGAGCCTGAAACGGATGGCCGTTTGGGCGCCGGGCTGGGTCGTCGCCACACTGGGGACGGAGACCGACACCACACGCGTCTTGTTGTAGGGAAAAAGATCAGGCTGTGGCATGGGCGGGGGCTGGCATTCGTCGGGGACGCCGTTGGCGTCGGCGTCTGGGGACGAGCCGGCCTGGACGTCGCAAGCGTCGGCGACGCCGTTGGTATTGCAGTCCAATGTGCCTTGTGCGTCGCACGCGTCTCCTACTCCTAAACAAGTCCGCGAATCACGGAATGTAGTCAGTTCCGGGATATCGAAGGTGGGGTGGAATCGATTCGCCGATTGGATGAACGCATTCATGGTCCATCCGGGGCATTCGCAATGGTTTGCGCTCCAGATGTGACCTAGTTCGTGGGCCGACAGGTCGGTCTTGCAGGCGAACAAGGCGCAGGGTACGGCGTTTGACGCCACCACACAGTAGGCGGAGTCCTTAAAGCAAAGGCTGCGAGTGATGGCAATACCGATCGCCCCGCCCGAAAGGCTCTTGCCGGTAAACAATTGTGCCGCGTCCCGTGGGACGTGGCCCATTTGCGCCACCCAGCGGTCGCGGAACTGGTTGACAAGGCCGCCAGCATCCGTGGCGGAGTACGGGTCGGGCTCCATCGTCCGAACCACGATGGTGGTGATGATATGGCGGACGCCGAGGTCGCGCTCATACTGAAGATTCATCGTGTTGATGATGTTGTTGATCTGCACCTCGGTGGCGGCGATGCTGCCGTAATCTTGGAAGTACTCGACATCGGAATCAATGCCGAGTTCGGCAATCAGAAGAGTACCCCCGGTTGCCACGGCGGCGGACTCAACTTGGTCGAGCCGGGCATTTCGCGGCTTCGTGGCGGTAGCGCACGTTCCGCCGTTCGCCGGTACGTCGTCGTCGTGGTAGAGCACATATTGGTCGGTCGCTGCACTGGCCACCCGCGTCCCGATGGGTTCGAGCCATTCCCGATGTCCGTCCGGGTACAGCATCATGGCATAGAGACCGTCGTCTTGGAGCGAGGCAGCGACCCGGCTGCCGTCGATTCCAAGCACCCGGCCGCGAAGAGTTTTGACGGGTCCGGGATCAACGCTGACGTAAGAGCCGTCGGCCGTTTGGGTCAGCAACTCATAATCCGGCGCCCGGACCGAGTCCGCAAGGAGCTCCAAAGTGCGTTCTCCCGACCTGGTCGGAATCACGGCGCGAATAGTTGCCCCGGCGATCGGAGAAATGTGTACGGTGACGATCTCGCCGGCGGAAAGATTGAGCAAGGCATCGGCCTCGGCGGCGATGATCGAAAGATCGTCGGGTGCGACGCGCTCGATGGTCGGCCCGACAGCCCCGGCTTCGAGAATCGCCGCTCCATAAACGACTGCGATCAACCGCCGAGTCCAACAGACGCACCAATCCCAGTGGGTTTGAGCATACATGATGGATAAGGGCCCCCGTTTCCCGGCTTCCTGCCAACCTCTACTCCTATTATCCGTGTCCGCGGGCCGATTTCAACCGGCCTTGGCTATCGACCCACGGCGACAACGTGCCCTTGCGTACGGAAGAATAGGCTGCCTTCAGAGATTGCCGGGGTTGCCATGCAGATTTCGCCCATCTTGTTGGTCGCCAGCAACTTGTACTCCGGCCCGGCTTGGAGGACGTACGCGTCGCCTTCCTCGCTGGTGAAGTAAACCTTTCCGTCGCCGGCGACAGGCGAGGCCGTGAAACCGACGCCGTCGGCCAACCGCTCGCGGTATTTCTTTTGACCGGTTTTCGCGTCGTAGCAAGCGAGAATGCCCGAGTCGCGACAGCAATAGAGCAAATCCCCGTAGACCAGCGGCGTCTGCATGTAGTTGCCGGTTTTCAGGCTGCTCCAGGCCACGTGCGCGTTGCTGGGTTCGGCTTCACTCACGGTGAACTCGCCGACGGCGGAAGTCCGAATGGCGTAAACCGGAGCGGCGCTTCCGTGAGCGTTGGTGATGTAGATCAGGTCGTGGGCGACGACCGGCGTGGGCACGGGGATGTCGCCACCGCCCTTCAACTTCCACAGCTCTTGACCGGTTGCCAAATCATAACCACCGATATGTTTGTAGCCGTTGACGAGGACCTGTTTGCGATCGACCCCTACGTGAACGGTCGGCGTGCTCCAGGTGGGGACTTCATCGCGCGGCGTCCGCCACAGGACGCTTCCGTCCTTGATGCTGAGGGCGGCGAGGAAAGAGTCTTTCTGTACGTCGCACTGGACGATAACCAAGTCTTGATGAATCACGGGCGAGGAGGCGAAACCCCATTGCGCCATGGGTACGACGTAGTAGCCGGAGTCTAAAATCCCCAAATCCTTCTTCCAGACCAGTTCTCCCTCGACCGTATAGCAATAGAGCCCCTCCGATCCGAAAAACACGACGACGTATCGCCCGTCGGTCGCCGGGGTGGCATTGGCGTGGCTGGCCTTGGGATGGCGTTTGACTTTCGGGACGTCCCGAATCGCCTCACGCTCCCAAAGAATCCTCCCCGTTTTCTTGTCGAGGCAGTAGATTCGCCAAGAATGCTGAGCATCTTCGGCCACGGGAGCAATGTCTCCGTACAATCCGACGCGTAACGCCGAATCTTTTTCTCCACCGACGGCCGTAGCGATGAAAACGCGATCGCCCCAGAGCACCGGCGAGGAATGGGCTAGTCCGGGGATGGGCGTCTTCCAGCGGATGTTCTCGCCGCGAGCGACATCCCACGTGGTTGGCATGGGGAATCCGTCGGCGACCCCGCTTGCGTTCGTTCCCCGGAAACCGGGCCAATGGACGCCCTTAGGTTCGGCGGTCGTAACGACGCCCGCAAACGAGAGGGCAACGACTGACAACGCCGATCTTTTAAGCATGAAGGTTTCCCTTAACATGGACAATCATCCCACTTATTTGCCGATGGCGATGACATTTCGCTGCGTGCGGAAGAACAGGTTTCCGTCCGAAATGGCCGGAGTGGCCATGCAGATTTCGCCCATCTTGTTGGTCGCCAGCAGCTTGTACTCCGGGCCGGCTTGGAGGACGTACACGTCGCCTTCCTCGCTGGTAAAGTAGATTTTACCGTCACCCGCGACGGGCGAGGCCGTGAAACCGACTCCGTCGGCCAAACGCTCGCGGTATTTTTTCTGTCCGGTCTTCGCTTCGTAACAAGCAAGAATGCCCGAGTCGCGGCAGCAATAGAGCAAATCCCCGTAGACCAGGGGGGTCTGCATGTAGTTGCCGATCTTCATGTGGCTCCAGGCGATGTAGTTGTTCGTCGTCGCGCCTTCGGCGAGGGTGATGTCGCCGGTCGCGGTGGGGCGGATGGCATAGACGGGCGAGTCGCCGCCGTGGGCGTTGGTGATGAAGATCAAGTCGTGAGCGATGATCGGCGTGGGCACCGGAACGTCGCCACGACCGCGCATCCGCCAGAGTTCCAGGCCGGTGGCAAAATCGTATCCGCCGATGTGTTTGTAGCCGTTGGTAATTACCTGAGTACGATCGGGACTGACATGTACGGTCGGAGTGCCCCAACAAGGATCGATTTCGCGCGGGGTGCGCCAAAGCTCCTTACCGTCGCGAACGTCAAAAGCGGCAATGTACGACTGGTTGCGTACGGCGCAGAAAAGAATGACCTTGCCGTCGTGTATGATCGGGGAGCTGGCGAAGCCCCACTGGAGTTCGCCTGCGTCGGCCGGGCCGGCGTCGAGGACGCCCACGTCTTTCTGCCACAGCAGTTTTCCATCAACGTCGTAGCAATAGAGACCTTCCGAACCAAAGAATGCGACGACGTGCTTGCCGTCGGTCGCGGGCGTGCAATTGGCGTGAGTCGCTTTGATGTGGCGTTTGGTTTTCGGGATGCTGCGAACGGCGGTCTTCTCCCAGGTGATTTTGCCGGTTTTCTTGTCCAAGCAATAGATTCGAAAATCATGGTCGACGTTTTCGGGATGATCGGGGCTTTCGCCGTAGAGGCCGACCTTGAGTAACGGATCGGGGTCGCTGCTGATGGCAGCGGTCACGAAGACGCGGTCGCCCCAGATAATCGGCGAAGAGTGCGCCATGCCCGGAATCGGCGTCTGCCACTTGACACTCTCGCCCGTCTCGACGCTCCAGTTGTTCGGAAGCGGGCGTTCGTCCGCAACGCCGCTCGCGTTCGGCCCGCGGAACTGGGACCACTGAATGCCGCGCGGATCGGCAGCCAGAACGGGATCTGACAACAGCGTTAATGCGACGGTAGTCAGAATGCACTTCTTGTACGAATACATGCGTAAAAGCTCCGTTGTGTCCGATCTACCTTGAACGCACCGCTATGCCCAAACGCAGCAACATAGTAAGCCAGTTCCCGGCGTCAAGAGGAGGTGTCCACATCAAATCCTTTGCGTGCATGGCTCACTCGATCCGCGTTCGCGAAGATCGCAAGAAGGAGCGCACGGCGTTGCGAGGCGCACCGCCGGACTTGAGAGATTACAAGAGCACCGGATAGGAGTATCAAGAGCAGCCCTGTCAATAGGAGAAAACGATGGGCCGTGCCTATAACCTTCACCATGAAATCGACCGTCGACCAGACTTGCGGCGGCTGCTGCATTTTCACAAGAAGAATAAGAATGACCCCGGCTACGGCAGGGATGGCGTACATGGTCGCGCCGATGACGAGTAATGATCTCGCCCACTTGGCTGAGGGAGAGCCTTTCCACGACGGCCAACCGAACCTGATCACGTATTGCGTCACCAACAATCGGCCCCGCGCGAACGGCGTGCCGCATTCCGGGCAGTTGCCGTCTGCAATCCCACGAAGCAGGTATCCACAGCCGTCGCACCACGTTGGGAACCCATCTTCAGGGAACGGTGTCGGATCGACAACCGCGTCATGTGGGATTACACGTGTTCCGAAAAGTGGCTTATTGAGCGCGAGAATGATGGCTTCGCGCCAACGCCGAATCATAGGGTTCGCCCCCTGGGAGGATGCTCAGCGATCCACCACTTCGAACGAGAACAGGGTATTTACGTCGGCTAGTTTGTCGAGATTCCAGGCGTGGTCAAGAATGGTCGCGGCGGTTTTGTCGCTGATGACTCCGTGGGCCATTCGATGAAACTTGGCTACCACTTCCTCGTCGGTCATGGGGTTTTTGGCGTGACCGCGAGGGAAATCCACTCGCTTATTGAGCTTGGTTCCGTCCGCGCAAGAAATTGTAATATCGTTGGGGATGCCTTCGGGATATCCTTCGTTGAGCCTTGGGTCTTCAACGATCTTGGTCCGGTCGATGAGATCGAGCAGATTGGGGTCGGTGAGGCGGTGCCCATCGAAAGTCGCCAGCGTCACATCGCCGTCCACGAGGGCGGCCGCACAACAATAGAACATCGAGTGGTCGGCCGTCTCCCGCGAGGTCGGGCGGAGCTTTTCCGGCTCGCTGCCGATGATGCTGACGGCGGCCTCGAAGCTGTTGATGTTGATCGACTGGATTTTCCTTCCCGCGAGATTGGGACGTAGTTGCAAGCAGGCGTCGATCGCGGACTGTGAGTGGTACTCCGCGGGCCAATACTTGATGTACGTTTTGTCGATCATGAAGTCGCCATCGTGACCGAGGATAATGTTCTTCACGCCCGGAATGTTGAGCTGTTTTATCAGGCCCCTGGGTCCTTCGAAGATTTCATTCGGGCCGGTGAGGCCCCGGCGGGCGAGGTCCGCGGCGAAGACTCCGTTGCGGGCGGCGTTGGAAAAAGCGCAGGCCTTCCAATCGGATATTTGCCCCGTACGCGTTTGACGAGTGGTAATGTTGCACACGCCCGCCAGTCCCAGGGCGTGCTCCAGCTCTACTTCGCTGAGGTCCCAGAGCCTGGCCGCGAGAAGGGCGCTGGAGAGTGCGCCGTAGGTTACGTGGTCCCATCCGCCGGCGCGGAGGCTGGCCGCGTCACACAGGCGACATTGAATCTCGTAACCGATGACTGCCGCGAGGATCAAATCCCGTCCGGTCTTGCCGGTTTGTTGGGTGACTGCGACCGCAGCGGAAAGGTTGTCCGAAGGGTGTGCCGGCTCCAGACTTAGATAAGTATCGTTGTAGTCCAGGTAGCGCACCATCGCTCCATTGGCGAAGGCGGCGAGTTCCGGCAATGTGCGATGCGGCGTGCCCCATACGGTGGCCCTCGCCTTTGAATCGCTGACGGCCAAGGCCTTCTCGCGGACGATTTTGGCCGGGTGCGAGTGGTAGGCGCCGAGCGTGGTCGCAATCGAGTCAATGACCCGACGCTTGACCTCATGGACCGTCTTTGCGGGCAACTGCTCGTATCGTAACGCCCTGGCCCACTGGGCCATTTTTCGCGCGAGAGTCATGCCTTACCTACCTTATTACGCTTCGCTGCTTCGCCCACGATGCGCTGAACAGAGTCAAGGCGATTCCAGCAAAGAGCATCGGCGGCGGAAACTGAAAGATGATTGTAATCAATAGGAGCAGGGCAACAAAGAAGATGTTGCAGACTGTTAATCCCTTTAGGCGTCCGGCCTGAGCGGCGACGCGCATGACCGACAAATTGAGGACCCCTGCGTAAATCAGCAGTACGGAGTAGCTGCCGTTCAGGATTTGCATGGTGCCCCAGGCGGAGGGCGTGAACGGGCCGAGTTCGATGATGTGGGCCTTCGCGGCGGCGCTGATCTCCGCCATCTTCGGGTCGGTTGGCTCCCTAAAATTCGCGTTGTACACGGCGAGCAGATGCATCGCGCCGAAGACGATCAAAGCAATCGCACCGGCGAGAAAGGTCTTGTAACCCGACTTTGATTGCATACGTTTCACTTGGTGGGGATCGCCTCCTACATGGATTCGAGAAGCACTTCCGCGATATCCAACTGTGGTATGGTCTCCCGGTTGTGAGCGGCGAGACCGTCGGTCAGCATGCGCATGCAGAACGGGCATGCGCTCGCCACCACGTCGGGCTGCGTATCAAGAAGTTGCTCCGTTCGGGCGACGTTGACCCGTTCCTTGCCCGGTTCCTCTTCTTTGAACATCTGCGCGCCGCCCGCGCCGCAGCACATGCCCCGATCGCGTGTGGCCTTCGGTTCGAGCACGGTCAAACCGGGAATGCTCCGTAAGACGTCGCGTGGTGCGTCGTACACTTCATTGTATCGTCCGAGATAACAGGAGTCGTGGTAAACGACTTTCTTGTCCAATCGCCGACTGGGCTTCAGTTTACCTTGAGCGACCAATCCGGCCAGAAACGTCGAATGGTGAATCACTTCATATTTGCCGCCGAAGTCGAGGTATTCATTCAGGAGTGTGTTGAAACAATGCGGGCAGGTCGTGACGATCTTCTTTTTGTCCACGCCGTAGCCGTTGAGCACTTCGACGTTGGCCTTGGCGAACGTCTGAAACAGGTATTCATTGCCCGCCCGCCGTGCCGGATCGCCCGTACACTGTTCCTGCGTTCCCAAGATGGCAAAATCGACGCCCGCCTGTTGCATCAGCTTCACCGTGGCACGGGAGACCCTTTTCGCCCGCTCGTCGAACGACGGAGCGCAACCGACCCAGAACAACACTTCGGCGTCGGGATGGTCCGCCAGCGTTTTGACTTCAAGGCCCTCCGCCCATTTCGCCCGATCGCCGGAGGGAAAACTCCAGGGGTTGGCGTTGGACTCCAGTCCTCGGAACGCAGTCTGCAATTGGGTGGGAAACTCACTCCGTTCCTGGACCAGATACCGTCTCATATCGACGATTTTGTCCACATAACTGATGAAAACGGGGCATTCCTGCTCGCACGCCCGGCAAGTGGTACAGGCCCAAAGAACTTCGGGGTCGATGACGCCGTCGACCAAATCCTTGCGGTGCTCTTGGGCGTCGCCGTCGGACTTGTCTGCGACCAATGACTTCTCCTGATTGTAAAGGAAATCGCGCAGATCGAGGGTGAAATGCTTCGGTGATAGCTTCTTGCCGGTCTTTGTGGCCGGACAGTGGTCACTGCACCGCCCGCATTCCGTGCAGGTGTAGAAATCCAGTATGGATTTCCAACTGAACTGCTCAATGCGGCGAATACCCAGCGTCTCTTCGCGCTCTAGTTTGCCGTCGATATCCTCAATCGGCGGCAAGCGACCCGGAGGGTGCAAATCCTGGAAATACACATTCGGTATTCCCGTAATGACATGAAAATGCTTGGAATAGGGTAGTAGATTCAGGAAAATCAGGACCAAAGTTGAATGCGCCCAAAAGCCGACGTGCTTAAAGATTGAGAGTGTAAATGGATCCAATCCATAGAGCGACTGAGCCAACACCGAACCAGCAGGCTCGCAGACCAAGAAGACGGAAGGTGTTTTCATCTTGCCGGCGATCGTCGCTCCGTCATACAGAATATCCGCAACCATCATGGCCAGGATGATGCCCAGGATGACAAGCCCTTCGGTGCTGAGGGTCATTCGTCCGAGGCGCCTGATGATACGGTAATAAACGAAGACCAGCGTTCCGAGAATCACTAGAACCGCGAATACATCTTTGAAGAGCGAATAGGTTTGCCCGAGGAGTTGATCCGGGCCGAAGAGCCAGAAGTTGAACGACTCATCAAAGCCGCGCCCCCAAAGGATAAGTGTTCGCAGCAACAAAACCCCAAACCCCAAGAAGATCAGCATGTGGGCCGCACCGGCGAGGGGATATCGGCGCATGCGCAATTGCGCGAGGGCATAAGTCCAGGTACGGCGTAGGCGCTCGGCGGGCCGGTCGAAGCGGATTTCGGGCGCCCCGACCATCAGCAGCTTCCATCGCCGCCGTGCGGAGTAGGCGAAGACGCCCCAACCCGAGACGAGCAGCAGAGCCATGAATATGGGGCCCATAGGACGCCTTTGGTGAATGTCGAATTATGAATAGCGAATGTCGAATGAAAGTATAGCATCGAGGTTATTTGCATTCGCTATTCGCCATTCGACGTTCGACATTGGTTAGTGTTCCTTTAGCTTTTTGGATTCTTCCGTGAGTAGCGGCACGAGAGTAAACAAATCGGCAATACAGCCATACGTCGCCACTTTGAAGATCGGAGCTTCCTTCTTTGTGTTGATGGCGACGATGACTTTGCTGCCCCGCATACCGGCAAGGTGCTGAATCGCCCCATCGATTCCACAGGCGATGTAGAGCCGCGGAGTTACCACTTTGCCGGTCAATCCGACTTGGCGGGTGTGCGGCTGAAAGCCCGCATCGCACGCGGCACGTGAAGCCCCGACGGCCCCGTCGAGCGCTTCAGCCAGGTCGTAAATGATCTTGAAATTATCCGCCGATTTCAGGGCCCGCCCGCCGGAGACGACGATGTCGCCCTCGGTAACGTCCTTCACGCCGGAACTGGTGGCCGCGACCTCGTTGATCTTCAGGCGCTTGTCGCGGTCGGTTAATTTCAAGGCGATGGTCTGGACTTCCGCCTTCACGCCACTTTGCGCCGCGCCCGCAGCGTAAGCGTTCGTGCGCACCGTGGCGATCTGCAAACAAGTCCCCGACAAGCGGAACTTGGCGCTAAACTTCCCCGCGTACATTGGTTTGGTTATGACCAAGTCGCTTCCGTCGATCGCAAGCTCGGTGCAGTCGATCGCAAGAACGGCCCGCTTCCTCGCGGCCACGCGCGATGCCAGATCGCGGCCCATAAACGTCGTCGGGATCAACACGATTTTGGGTGCGGCGGCGTCCACAGCGGCGCAGAGCGCGGCGGTGTAGGGCATCGCCCGGTACATCGCCAGTTCGGGGTCGTCAACCGTGTAGATTTTTTTTGCGCCGTAGACCGCCACGGTTTCGACGAGCGCGGCAATGCCTTCGCCGATGATGCAGGCCTCCACGCGACCGCCAGTGGTTGCCGCGAGTTGCCCTGCCGCATTCAAGAGCTGAAAGGAAGCAGGAAGAATCTTCCCGCGCCGCTGTTCCACAAAGACTAGAACGTTGTTGGTCATTCGATTTTGCTTCGTGCCTACGGTTCAAAACTCCGCGCGGGCTAAAGCCCGCGGCTCATGCCTAGAGGACTTTCGCTTCTTGTTGCAGCAGTCGGACCAGTTCCTTGGCCATCTGCGGCGGCTCGCCGTCGATGAACCTGCAATCGGGGCGCGGCGGCGGAGGGGCGATCGATTCGAACCGGACCCCTGCGCTGCTCGCCTCCAAGCCGGGCAACTCCGCCGAAGTCAGCACGGTTGCCGGCTTTTTCTTGGCCTTCATCAAGTTGGGCAGCGATGGATAACGCGGTTCGACCAAGCCTTTTTCAATGGTGAGCAGCGCCGGAAGGTCGCACTCGACGACCTCCTCAGCCCCTTCGATGCGACGCCGGGCGGCGAAGCGTTTTCCATCAGGTGCCATATCAAGCGCGGTGACGGCCCCGACGTGCGGCAGATCGAGAAACTCCGCCAGCGCGGGCCCGACCGCTCCGGCATCAAGATCGATGTTGTACTTGCCGCAGAGGATGAGATCGAACCCCGCGGCGTCTTTCTTGATGGCCGCGGCAATGACCTGGGCCGCAAAGACTTCATCCTTCGATTCGAGTTTGGGATCGTTGACGTGTACGCCCACGTCGGCGCCCATGGCCAAGGCGACCCGTAAAGCCTCACTCGCTTTGTCGGAGCCGAGCGTGAGGGCGACGATTTCCGTCACGTCGGACCGTTTTTCGCGAAGCTGAACGGCCAATTCGATGCCGAACTCATCGAAGGGATCGGGCACGAGTTTGAGGCCTGTGAAGTCGATCCCGCTCCCGTCCGGCAGCACCTTGATGGCCGCGTTCGAGTCGGGCACCTGTTTGATGATCGCTAAGATTCTCAACCGAAGATTCACTCCCTTCGCGTGGTCATACGGTCCAATCCGATGTGGCGGACATCATAACGGCCATCGGCTGGCGATCCAAGCCGCTCTCGCCAGCCACGCGTTTTCAAAATCGCCGCCTTACACTTAAATCGCAACTTGGGCAGGTTCTGGAGCGGGCAGACCCGGCGATCGACGTAGTTCATCAGTAGACGCAAGGTAATCTCGAACAGCGCCCGCGATTCCCTCGCTATATCCGACCGATGACGACCAACCGACGTGCTCCTTGAGCTTGTGGCATTCAAAGAAACACCGCCGACCCATCAGCCAAACCGCGTACCGGGTGACCAATGGCGGGTTCTTCGTCCTGAAGGCGTGACCGAAGCATTCCATCATAAACGCTGCGGTGTACGCGACGCGATAGGGTACGGATTTCGTGACGGCTGGCTCGCCGATCGCGTTCGCGATTCCGTCGAAATACGCGCGTTGCGTAAGGACACCGTCGTGGCAACAGTTGTAAGCTTCGCCGATCGCCCGTTCGCTCTCGGCGGCAAGGATGGCCGCCTCCGCGACGTTGCCCGCGTGGACCACGTTGAGACGATTCCGCCCGTCCCCGATGATTTTGAGTTTGCGGCCGCGGATCGATTCGACGAGTCGCGGCAGCGTCGCACGGTCCCTCGGCCCATAGAGCCAGCTCGGCCGGATTACCGTCACCGGTATCCGCCCGGAGGCGTGTGTCGCCCAGACGCGCTTCTCGGCTTCGATCTTCGCGCGAGTGTAGTAACTCCATTTGTGCAGCTTGACGCCGAGCGGCGCACTTTCATCGAACACTCTGCCTACGCCATCCACATGGCCGTAGACGCTGATCGAACTGATGTGCAGAAACCTGCCCACGCGGGCTTCGGCGGCCCCGGTCAATAGATGCTGAGTGCCTTCCACCGAAACGCGGACAAAGTCCTCCCACGGACCCCAATCGCCGACTCGCGCTGCCGCATGATAGACCACATTTACCCCCGTACACGCCCGTCGAACGGCCTCGCGATCGGTTAAATCACCATCAATGATCTCCGCGCCAAGGCTCCGCAAGAATGTGGTATCGCTGCTCGATCGACAAAGTGCTCGGATGCGCCGACTCCGACGGTGCAATTGCTCGGCGATATGGCTGCCAAGCAGCCCTGTTCCGCCTGTGACTAACGAAAGCGCTGATCCGTGCCCGGCGTTTTTCACCATCGGGCCTAGAATAGAAGTTGGATGCCCACGCGGTCAATTCCGTCGCCCCGTCCACCCCCTGGCCTGCTCCACGGAAGTTGAACCAGTCGGTATGAGGGTCCGACCGCCCCGGGAAAGGGGCGGGGAGGGTTTTCGACCGGGGTACAATCATCTCCGGCCGCACGGCGCGTTGGGACTCCGACGCCCGCCGCGGGAAACAGTCCCCCACGGCAGGTCAGCACGGTCAAGCGGCCTACTCAAGAGAGTGTTCTCCGACACTAGGTTGCAAGGCAGTTGCTCCAGGGCATCCGAAAAAACGCGCCTGGTCAGGCAATTTCCGGACGATATTGATCAACGGCACTGACGGAGCTTTACGCCGGTTGCACGATTCCACGTTTGCGTATAACCTTGGCTCCCCGAACGAAGTTGCGCTCGCGGTCGCTACCGTGCGGGAGCGGTCGCGGAAACCGAACCAATAGGATTGACGCGATGGCCCACGTGGTGACCGAACGGTGTGTTGACTGCCGCTACACCGATTGTTGTGTGGTGTGTCCCGTCGATTGCTTTTACGAGGTGACGTCTCCGGCCATGTTGGTCATCGACCCCGACACGTGCATCGACTGCGCCCTGTGCGTCCCCGAATGTCCGATCCAGGCGATTTGGCCCAGCGACGAACTGCCCGAGGTCTACCAAGAATGGATCGACAAGAACGCCGACCTGTTTTCCGGCGGAACGATGATCAAGACCAAGAAGGATGCCCTCCCCTCGGCGTTGCCCCTACCGCAAATCCAAGCCAAGGAACGTCAACGCGGCTGGGCTGTCGTGGAACCCAAGGGTGCCAAGGAAGGCGGTGAAGGGGGTGCCGCCGCGGCGCAGGCCGATCCCGCGCCGGCGTCCGCACCTGCCGCGGCGGCTTCCGCGGTGCCCATCCCGGAAGGACTCGCCGGTTCCCTAGCCGCTGTTTTCCAGGCCGCCGCTCATCCGCGCTATCGCTGGCGGACTCTCCGCGGAGTGGCCCAGGAAGCGCAATTGCCGCAAGGTACGGTGGAGGGCGATCTGGAAAAGCTCGTCTCCATGGGTCACCTCAAGAAAAGGGCCCCAAAATCTAAGGGCGCGGTCGTCTACGCCGCCACCGCCCCTAGCGCATCCTAAAGTTCGCTGCCGCCACGAATGGTCCGGCCGATCCGGGTATAAATCACAAAGTTGTATGCCCGCTGGCTTGGTTTCTTCATTCCTGCTATGCTGGTTATCGTGTTTCGGGAGAGTCTAAACCCGCCCAAGGCATTTAACTATGGAGAGACAAACATGAGAAAGTCCGTTCATGCCATGATGATTCTGGGGATGCTCGCACCGTTGGCGACGGGGCAGGATGCCGCGCAGAAGTCGGCGGACCTTGCCGATCCGGTCGAAATCCTGAAGAAAGCGGATGCCGCGTCCAAGGCCGTCGCCTTCATTCAATACGCGGCCAGTGTCAAGGGCGAGGGCTCCGCGGCAAGCCGCGTACCGATCGTTTCGGGAACGGTTGTCCTCAAAGGTTGGAACAACGGCGCTCCCGCTCAGTATCGCTACGAGGCCAAGGTCGAACGCCCCGATTCGAGCGAAGTGAATGAGGTCACCGTCGGCTCGGATGGGAAAACGTACTACCTCATCAACTCGAAGGAAAAGAAGGTCTATGAGGACATTGACCCCGCCGTCGTCGGGACCTCGGGACGGGGCGTCCGAGCCCTCACCATGGGCGAGTACGTGCACCCCGAACCCTTCTCTGATGAGATCAAGGGCCAAAAACAAGAGCTAAAGGGTAGCGCCAAAGTCGGCGACGAGGATTGCTACGAAATACACGTCACCTACACCAATGCGGGGCAGGAGGCGGACTGGTTCTTTTCCAAGAAGGATTTTCTCCCCAGGCGCGTCGATCGCTTTTTTCAATCGCCTACCGGAGAAAAAGGCAGTACCCAATTGATCGTCACCAAGCTCACGGTTGACCCGAAGCTCGACAAAGATCCCTTTAAGCTGATCGTCCCCGAGGGCTTCACCAAGATCGACGACTTCGCCCCGTAACCCGTCGTCGCGGGCTGCTTCCCGACGGTCGGATTCATCCGGCGCTTGCCCGCCGGCAGTCCGCGCTTGGATTCGCTTCTCGTCTCCCGTCGCGCCTCGGCTCCTTCTTGCCTTCCGCATTCCGGCACGGTGCTGGGTTTCGTTTGGGTTTGGATGGCCCTTTTTTGCCTGCGATTACTCCCCGCGGAGCGAATCCCGCGGCTTGAGAGCGAGACTGCATTGGTCACTTGTTGCGCATCGACTGTGCGTAATCCAGGGCCTGTTGCGCTTCCGCATGGTTGGGGTCCAGGGCGAGACCTTCCCGGAATTGGGCGACGGCGTCATCGAGCTGACCGTTTCGCAACAGCGCTCGTCCGATGGCCACATAAACGCCGGCGTCGGACGGACGCACCCGAAGGACCAGCCGGTATTCTTCGATCGCCTCCGCGAGCTTTCCCTGGTCGAGCAACGCCTCGGCCAGGTTGAAATGCGCCTCGGGATGATCGGGGTCCAGACCCAGCGCGTCATGGAACGCAGCCACGGCTTCGTCGGTCTTGCCCTCGAGGGTCAAGGCCGTGCCCAGGTTGACCCGCGAAATAAGGTCGGTGGGATCCAGTCGAGCGGCCTCGCGGAATTCCTCGATGGCGATGGGGAATTCGCCCTTGCGGATGTAGGCGTTCGCCAGTTCCAGGTGGGCGGCGGCGGAGTTGGGGACCATCCGTAAAAACTGCCGGAGTTCTGCAATGGCGTCGTCATAGCGGCTTTTCCTGACCAGGGCTCGCGCCAGTCCCAACCGCGCGTCCGGGTCGCGCGGGGCGCTGCGTACGGCCTCGCGGTATGCCGCCGCGGCCCCGTCCCAGTCGCTTCGCCGGGAAAGGACGTTGGCCAGATTGACGTGCGCTGCGGCGTCGCCGGGTGACAGACGGATGGCATCGCGAAAAGCCCGCTCGGCCTCTTCGTACCGGCCTAGGCGGACGAAGGCGACTCCAAGATTGAAGTGCGCGTCGGCATAGTCCGGTTCCATCGCCAAGGCGATGCGGTATTCCTCGATCGCCTCCTCCGCCCGCCCCTCCCGCTCCAAGAGCACGCCGATGTTAACGTGGGCACGGGGATTATCCGGCCTCTGCCGGGCCACCTCGTTCCACATGCCCAACGTGTCTTGATAATCGCGGTTGCGCCGCACCGTACAGGAGCCCAACAACGCCGCCATGCCCACGAGGAACGCCGCTTCGACCCATCGACGCGATGTGTTGTTTTGCAAGAACCTCCTCCCCCTGATGTTCCAGACGGCACGGACCCCCGCAAACATCACGACGATTACGGCGGCCAATGGCAGGTACATTCGATGCTCAAAGGCCGCGTCGCGTACGGGAATGAAACTGGACGTCGGCGCCAGAATCAAGAAGAACCATGCTCCCGCAAAACCGACCCAATGCTTGAGAATGAACGCCCAAAGCGTCAGCAGCAAGAGGCCGACGACCACGACGCCGGGCACGATGATTTCGCCGACATGGTGAGCCACCGGCCAAGCGTAGTCGAGGCACAAGGGATGCGGCCAGAACGACAATCGCAGGTAATGGAGGATGACCTCTGCTTGCGTCAATACGTACTCCCAGGGCGAAATTCCCTTAAATCCGAATCCGATCGCCGTGCGCTCCGTGGCGGGAGTAAACACATGTTGCACGACCCCGCACGCGAAGAGTACGCCCCAAGTCAGCGACAGACCCAAGTAGACAACACCGCGTCGCCGCCATGCCTCTCGGAACGAACCGGCCAGGAAGAATCGGTCATACAAAAGCACCATCACCGGGGCCGTGACCATCACCGCCTTGCTGGCCATCCCCAACGCGCACGCCGCGATCGACGCCACATACCATCGCCATGATCGTGCCGATTCCGCGCCGCGTACAAAAAGGTAAATCGTCAGAAGGTAGAACAACCCCATCAGCGACTCGGCCCGCTGAATCACATAGGTCACGCTCTCGCTCTGCAACGGATGGACCATCCAAATCAATGCGATCGCAAATGCGAAGACGAATGCGGAATTGTGAAGGCGGAATTGTGAAGGCGGAATGAGCGGTGTCATGCTGAGCGAAGCGAAGCATCTCCATCGCGAGAACAGACCCTTCGCTTCGCTCAGAGTGACAATCTTTCCCCATTCCGCATTCGCCGCGATCGTCCGCCGCACAAGTCCGAAGAGCGTCAGTGCCGCCGCGATGTGCACCGCCAGATTGAAAACGTGATACCCGCTTACGTTGAGCTTGCCGATGGCATAGTTGACCGCCAGCGACAGCTCGACGACCGGGCGCTCCGTCTCCAACCAGCGTTCTACCGGATAGAGGCCCCGAATCCGCACGTTATCCACAATGGCGTAAGCGTCGTCGAACAGAAAGACGCCCCACAGGCTGTTGGCATAAACGCTGACGCCGACCGCGATTAGAACCAGAGCCGGCCAAAGCCATCCGGTACCCTTGGAGTTGGGCGCGGATGCAACGACCGCCGGGCGATCTGCGGTTGGTCGAGATTGCTTCGCTTTCGGCGTCTTAGGCGGCATGAGGGAGAAAGTAACAGAATGCCGAAAAGCCGAAACCCTATCCCCGGGTTTCGAGGGTGCATCCCATTAAGGGTGGCGGGCGTAATTGTTTCGTGTCATGCTGAGCGAAGCGAAGCATCTAGAGGCGTAAGAAGATTCTTCGCTTCGCTCAGAATGACATTCCGGGGCATTTTCGCCCCACCCTACGGGATGCACCCGGGTTTCGATTTCCGATCGACGACCACTTGCATTGGTCACTAAGAACGAATAAAGTATCCATGAAAGGAACAGGCAAACTCTTTTCCAGTCGGAGTGGTCCATCCGGATCGCCGGCGGAAGGAGGCAAGGCGGCAATCCAACTCTCATCGGTGCGAACAATGCGTGAGACCGGAAAGAGGATCAGATGACGTTTAATACAATGCGGGCGTTAGCGTTAATGTGTCTAACCGTTTCATTGGTTACGGCACGGTCGACGTACGCTCAAGACGCGACCAATGTCGCTGATCAGGTGACCATCGTTCCACTGTCGCCTGATATCACTTTCGCGCGGCACGTAGTCGGCGCCGGCGGCAGCACCGCGGGTGTTGCTGGCGAGCGGCTGATCTACAGCAACACGCGGGGGACGTTTCCGGGCTCGCTCGGGGCAGGTCGGCTCGTTTCCGATGACATCGCTACGACGGCTGCGCCCGGCTGTAAACTGCGACGGCTGGAGTTTCCCGTTGTCGGAAAGGTCGATCCCAACGGTCTTGGGGGGCCGTATTCCGTCACCTTTGCAATCTATAGCAGTTGTCCCTACTCGGTTCCGATCGGCAGCAGGCCGGGGTTGATCCTTCCTGGCAGCGAGAGCCAGATCGATTTCCCCGACGACGCTCCGCGGCTCATCTCCTTCATTCCGGCGACCGACGTACCGCTCCCGACCAACTTCTGGTTTGGAGTCAAGTTCTCTCGCAATAACGCCGGCGTCGTCATGGGGGCGCCGCCCGACGAGGGGTTTTCTGCCGACTCCTTCGACTTTCCCCAATTTGCTTGCAGCGCCAATCTCGGAGGCTTTCCGGAGGATCCCCATGGCAGCTTCAACCTGCAAATCTTCGGCGACTCAGAGTGCGCCCACGCCTTCGCCGGATACAAGAACCACAGACCAAACAACTTTACCTTCAACCCCGGAGCCAACGTATTTTTTGCCGATGATATCCAACTCGGAGTCGGTGAATGTCGGATGATCGCCTACGAAGTCACCATTAAGGGGCCCGGATTTTATACCTTCCAGATTCGAAACAGTTGTGACGGCGCGCCTACCCCCGGCACGGAAAAGAGTTTATCCATCCCCTCGGGCACGGACACGGCGATCGCCCGCTTTAACCTTGCCGAAGCGGTTCCACTTCCCCAGAACTTCTGGTTCGCATCTACGGTAAGCAACATTGCCGCCGGCGTAGTCATTACGGGACAGCGGGCCACTATTGGGCGCACCGAAGACCTCATCGGCTTCGTGGGAGAAACTGGAGAGTGTCACATCATCGACGTCCTGGGTTCGGGGCGCCATGCCGCATTTGATCTCAGCATCACCTGCGCGGGTCAGCCGCCGACGGGAGCGTGTTGCGATATGGTTTTCACAGATGATCAGGGCGAGGCCGTGTGTCGTGAAGTGCCGCAGATGAACTGTCCCTGGCCGCCGCGGTATTCAACCCTTCAGCCACCATGGGCGGAGGGTGCGTCTTGCGACTCCGATCCGTTCGCGTTCCCCTGCGGCTCATCGGCGTGCTGCACTTTGGAGGCTTCCCCTGATTTGATCTGTCGCAACCTGACCAAGAACGAGTGTGAGGCAGCTCCATCTATTGGAGACTACCACTCCTGGCAGAAGGGAGGTTACTGCGGCGTGGGAGAGCAGGATTGCCCTGAGTTTCCAATGGCATGCCGCGAGAGCGATGAGGATTGCTTCCTGGCGCACGACACGCCGGGTTGTGAAAACGAGCTTTGCTGTGCGGGAATATGTCTGACCTTCGGCCCGGCCGGGGCGTTCTGCTGCGAGGTCGAATGGGATCAAAACTGCGTAAGCATGGCGCAAGAGCGTTGCAGGACCAATTGTCCGGTCAATTCAGCGACGGATGCCGATGGCGATGGTGTAGGATCGCCGTGCGATTTATGTCCGTGGACGCGTCAGGGAGTTGCGGTCGACGAGACGGGATGCGCGATCCAAAATACTTCGCCCCTACCGCGCCCTGCACCGAAATAATCGTAAGCGTACGGCCAACCCCGTCTTCAATTCGCTGGCCAGCCAGCGCAAGATGCCTTCACCATGAAGGAGGCATTTGCGATGCGCCCAGCGAGACGGGATCGGAAGAAGGAAGCATTCTGGCG